>Ga0209272_10000041_pt1 | contig 205068 bp, 128 predicted proteins | sample tdDd002_FD_187125 | JGI IMG/M metagenome (GOLD analysis project Ga0209272, IMG submission 187125) | Marine sediment microbial communities from the Atlantic coast under amendment with organic carbon and nitrate - tdDd00.2 (SPAdes)... | ecosystem: Environmental > Aquatic > Marine > Coastal >...
AGAGACTCCATTTACTGCGATAACTTTGCTTCGGCTCTAGAGGGAATCTAGTGAGCGTATTAAGGACAGTAAATTTTTGAGTAAAAACCAGAGAGTATTTAGGGTAAAACCCAGTATTACGGTAGTGTTAATAATAGATTGCAAGGCTAACATTTAGAAGAATACAGAATATTCTAAAACCACCTCCCCCTCATAAATTCGGGTACTCCTCCTTAAAAATATAGAGGAGAAAAGATACTCTGAATTTGCTATGTTTATATGGAAAATAAAGCCCCGAAGGGGTGGATGAAGATAACAAAGGAATGAAGCCCTTTGTAAGATGATAATTGTATTTTTCAAGCCCTGAAAGGGTGAGATAATTTGTAATATTCAAAATATTGCAAGTCCAGGGAAGAAGAAAAAAAGGAGATAATTCAAATTAATACTAATGATGAGACCAGGGGGTTTGTACTTGTTTGATTTTTCCATTGACGTCCATTATTTGAGGCACCTTACAATGGATATAACAAGTCAGTTGAAAGAGGTTCTTATAACGAAAGCTGCGATCTATAAAATTGCAAATTTCAATTTCAGTTCCATTTTCATTGATGAATTTATCCTTTCTGGTATAACAAGCAGTTATGTGGAGTGATTGAGAGTCTTCTCCTGAAAATTCAACATCCGTCACCTCCCAGTTAGTAGGCAGATTTAAAGCCAAGCGGATTAATTCAATGCTGTTCATACTAAATTGAATTTAAAATGAAACGTCTCTGAATGAGTAATCACAAAGATATGAAACAAAACAGACCCGTCAAGACGACGGGCCTGTTCTTTCTATTTACCCTTAAAAAAACAAAGCTATACTAATGAATATCGCCTTACAGCTCATGTTTTTTAATTGTGATCAGATGTCTAGAAAGTGTATTTTACATGTAAGAGTAATCGGGTACTGCTTACAAGATCAGAATCAGCTACAGTTCCATCTATTTGAGTTGTACCGTAGGCAGCTCCTGTATAAATGATTTCACCACCAAATTTCATTTTCCCTGATAGAAATTCGATACGAGGTGCAATCTGGTACAGGTAATCGATATTCGATCCACGGCTGTACAAACCAACGAAAGTATCATCACCACCTTTTGCCAAATCATCTTCTGCTCCTAAATTCTTACTGTATCCAAGATTTAAACCATAACGCACATTACCAGTTGTGGTAAACAAATCAGAGGTGAAATTCATGGTAGAGATATTGGTGTATTCGTAATCGCCATTAGCTTTCACGTTTTTTACCCCATAACCACCTATCATTACAAAATTATACATGTTCTGACCATAGATTCCCTGAAGGTTCCACTTCAATTTCTTACCAGTCACGCCCAACCAGGTATTGAAATAGTAACTCCCTAGTTTTTCATCGGTTTTAACTCCGTTCATATTTACAGTAAGCGGCATGATTGTTTTGTAACCTGCAGTAAACCCGGCTTCAAGCCCTTTGGTCAAATTTGCCTTTACCTGAGCTGTAAATTCAGGAATACTTGCTTGTTGTGCATACTTGGCACTGGCACCATCAGGACCCGTACTTTTAAAATCCATTTCGGATAGCGCTGCAAAACTCAAGGTCGTATTTCCATTTAGCTTACGGGTATAACGCAACTGTGGCGCACGGTTTAACAAACCGAAAGGAAGACCAGCTCCCCAGTGCAAGACGCGTGGAAAGGCAGAAGGCACAAACATAGGGTGCCAGTATTTACCTGCAATCAGTTGATCTTTTTCCCAATCCAATTTAATGAATGCATGACGTAGACGGAACAAACCTGTCTTATCGGTTGAGGTTCCAACAAAATCACCCTCTATCACGGCAGATCCTTGTGCACCGAAAGCTTCAAAGCCGGCAACAGTAGCACGCAAACGCGACTGTATGGTTGTCATGAAAAACTCAGAGCGATCATTCAGATCGTTCCCCTCAGAATCCAACAATTCATTGGCAGGATACAATAGGATGGCTCCATCTCGAGAGTTGACAGTTTTACGTGTATCGAAATAGGTTTCTGCTGCAACGAATCCACTTAACTTCACATTTACTTTTTTCTCCTGTGCTTTGGCTGAAATTCCTGTCAGAATCAAGGCCATCATGCATATAAGATATCTATTTTTCATCTGTTTATAGTTTTATAGATTATTCGGTTGATTAATTATACTCTCACCTTTGCTTCTTGTAATTCGGGTTTCATTTTCTTATTAGCCACGTATAAGAAGATAGATAGGGTTGCTATCGTAGTGATAATACCCACTGTGTAAGCAATAGTCTGTGAAACGTGGAAACCTTCCGGAGCAATTAGTATGTAAGTAGTTACAACGGCAGTCATAAATGTGGCAGGAATAGTTGCGAACCAATGGCTGCGCCCCTTAGTCACCATATACATGGCTGCAGTCCACAATACAATGGTAGCAAGGGTTTGATTAGCCCAGCCAAAATATCTCCAGATGATGGCAAAATTGACTTGAGTTAATAAAAAACCTATAGCAAATAAAGGAAGTGTAATAGCCAAACGCTGAATTAGTTTCTTTTGAGAATAACCAAAGGAGTCAGCAATAGTCAAACGAGCAGAACGGAAGGCTGTATCACCAGATGTAATTGGAGCTGCAACGACACCAAAAATGGCTAGTACACCACCGATTTTACCCAGTAGACTACCACAAATTTCATTCACAACCCAAGCGGCATTATGTCCTGACTGTCCCATGGTTTCGCCTAATTCTTTAACACCACCAAAGAATGTCATGGCAGCAGCTGCCCAAATCATAGCTACAATACCCTCAGAAATCATAGTCCCGTAAAAAATCTTTCTCCCCTGCTTCTCATTAGTCATACAACGAGCCATTAAGGGCGACTGAGTGGCATGAAAACCAGATATCGCACCACAAGCAATGGTAATAAACAGCATAGGAAAAACAACAAACTTAGACGGGTTGGCATGCATGTTAGCAAAATTCGCAGAATTCAATTCAGGAATGCTATGACCACCAAAGATCAAAGCGCCTGCAATTCCAAAAGCCATAACCAAAAGAGAAATTCCAAAAATGGGGTATATTTTTCCAATCAATTTATCAATTGGAATCATAGTAGCTAACAGGTAGTACAAGAAAATACCGCCAATAAGAATAGATATATTTACCCCGGTTAATCCGGTAAGAATGGCAGCAGGGCCTTTTATAAAGACCACGCCTACAAGTACCAATAAAATAACAGAGAAGACACGCATGAATTTTTTGAAGCCTGTTCCCAGGTATTTACCAACGACTTCGGGGATACTGGCTCCACCATGACGAACAGAAAGCATTCCTGAGAAATAATCGTGAACGCCACCGGCAAAGATACAGCCAACGACAATCCAAATAAAGGCAATTGGTCCCCATAGTGCACCGGCAATGGCTCCAAAAATGGGACCTAATCCGGCAATATTAAGGAATTGAATCAAGAAGATCTTCTTCCAGTTCATAGGAACGAAATCAACACCATCTTCTTTAGCAATAGCTGGAGTAACTTGATCGGGATCAACCCCGAACTTTTTTTCAACAAATTTTCCGTAAATCAGATACCCTAATATAAGGGCCGCGACACATAAAATAAAAGTTATCATACTCTTGTTGTTTAGTTTGTAAATTGCTCTTAGTAAAGTGAATCGAATCACTACAAACAAAACAAGCCGATTTGGCAAGAGTAGAAAAGGTGGAAAAAACCTATTTATAAGACAAATAACACCCATTTCAGCATGGGTATAAACACCCATATATTTTTCATTGAAATCCACAACACTATAGCTTTGAGGGGACTACAGCTATTATTTTGAATATATCTACACAACAGAAAACGTTTGCGGAGCGTAAAAAAGCATAAAAATTGTGAAAAAAAGCGGTGATTAGAAAGAGGTCAAATAGCGACTTGAAATCGGGAAAGATGGGGTTTCTAATTCAACCTGGGAGTCGAATCCAAATTTGGCTCTAAAGATTCATGTGGATAGCTTTTTACAGATCGTCCCTACGGGACTAAAATTCATGATGTCATTTTATGCTACAAAAAGGACATCCCTAACGGGATTCGACTATAATCAGTCATTTCATATTTCTGAAAGCCCCGAAGGTGGCTCAACTATGAATAACCGCCCGTGAAACGGGCGGTATTTAAAGTCTGTTGCATTTTCCCCAAAGGGGGTAAACTAGTAGTATTAATAAATTGTTTACCCCTTTCAGGGAAATAATAAAATACAAGCAAAAACCGTACTTTAGCAAGTACGGTTATTCAAATTTAGCCACTTCGTGGCAGATTAAGGTTTTAAAGCTCGTCCCTACAGGACTATAATTCATGATGTCATATATGCTACAAACAGGACATCCCTAACGGGATTACCTTTTGGCTGTTATTAAATATTTCTGTAAGTCCCGAAGGTGGCTCAACTATGAATAACCGCCCGTTTCACGGGCGGTATTTAAAGTCTGTTACATTTTCCCCAAAGGGGATAAACTAGTAGTATTAATAAATTGTTTACCCCTTTCAGGGAAATAATAAAATCCAAGCAACAACCGTACTTTAGCAAGTACGGTTATTCAAATTTAGCCACTTCGTGGCAGACTAAGGTTTTAAAGCTTATCCCTACGGGACTAAAAATCATGATGTCATATTTGCTACAGACAGGACATCCCTAAAGGGATTCCCCTTTAATCAAACAATCAATATTTCTGAAAGTCCCAGAGGGACGGTATGTTTATAGTAATTGAATCAGAATGATGTTCAAAGTCCCATAGGGACGACCTATTATTTCTGTATCTGATTAAAAACAATTATATCCCTAACGGGATACGACTTTAATCGTTATTTCATATTTCTGAAAGCCCCGAAGGTGGCTCAACTATGAATAACCGCCCGTGAAACGGGCGGTATTTAAAGTCTGTTGCATTTTCCCCCAAAGGGGGTAAACTAGTAGTATTAATAAATTGTTTACCCCTTTCAGGGAAATAATAAAATACAAGCAAAAACCGTACTTTAGCAAGTACGGTTATTCAGATTTAGCCACTTCGTGGCAGATTAAGGTTTCTTACAGGTTGTTCCCACAGGACTATAATTCATGATGTCATATATGCTACAAACAAGATATCCCTAACGAGATTCACCTCTAATCAGTCATTTCATATTTCTGAAAGCCCCGAAGGTGGCTCAACTATGAATAACCTCCAGTGAAACGAGCGGTATTTAAAGTCTGTTGCATTTTCCCCAAAGGGGGTAAACCAGTAGTATTAATAATTTGTTTACCCCTTTCAGGGAAATATTAAAATGCAAACAACAATAACAACAACAACAACCGTACTTTAGCAGGTACGGTTATTCAAATTTAGACACTTCGTGGCAGATTAAGGTTTTTAAAGGTCGCCCCTACGGGACTTAAAATACATGATGAAATATTGGCTAAAGATAGTACATCCCTAACGGGATTCCCCTTTAATCAATATTTCTAATAGTCCCAGAGGGACGGTATGTTTGTAGAAATTAATAGGACATTTATTTTAAGTCCTGTAGGGACGACCTATTTTTTTAGGATCTGATTTTAAAAATTACATACAAAGCGGGATTAGCCTCTAGTCAGTCAAGTAATATTCCTGAAAGTCCCGTAGGAACGACCTCTGTTTTATTATAAGGAGGCATCAAACCTCAATGATCTTATTTTTTACGGCATACATCACCAGGGAAGTGGAATTCGGGCAGCCTGTTTTACTCAATAGGTTAGAGCGATGGCGATCAACTGTACGATGACTGATGAAGAGCTTTTCCGCAATATCTGTATTACAAAAGCCTTCACAAATCAGCTTCAGAACTTCCAGCTCACGTTGGGTTAAATTAACGACCTCTGACTGAAATTGTTTTTGTTTCTTTTTATCGAGAATACTTACCAAAAGTTCTTGGGAAAAATACGTACCCCCATTGATTATGGCCTGTAAAGCAGCAGTCAGGTCCTCAACACCCGAGTTCTTTAGCAAAAAGCCCTGCACCCCGGCATCTACCATCTGATCGTAATACTCCTCTTCTCCATGCATAGAGAGAACAATAATTTTGAGTTTTGGATAAAGCTTAAGGGCTTCACGAGTCGCTTCCAATCCATTCATCTCGGGCATATTGATATCCATCAATACAATATCGATAATCTCATTAGCTGCCATTTCCAAAAACTCCAAGCCATTAGAGGCTTCACCCACGACCTTTATTTCCGGAATATCGTTAAGTAAAAAACGCAATCCACTACGAAACATTTTATGATCGTCAACCAAAGCTAACCTATACTCTTTCATCCTCTTCTGTTTTAATGTATCTAAACGATTTAAACGCTCTGCCGGGATTCCAACTTCACCATTAGCACAGCCATCATACCCCCATTCACCAGATTGCTTTTAATTTTGTGAGTTCCATTCAGTGAACGAACCCGGCTCAAAATATTATAGAGTCCCATCCCACTTGCTTTGTCTGATTCCAGTTTTCGAATGTCGAAACCTATCCCATCATCAATATAGATCAACTTAAGTTCATCCTTTTCCCGAGACAGGTTAATTTCGATATTCTCTGCCTTGGCATGTTTAATGGTATTGTGGATCAACTCTGTTACCACTCTGTAAATTACAACTTCAACCTGTTCGTTGAGGCGTTCATTCAAATTTTCGACACGGAAACTGATGTTAATACGCTCCGAAATCTGCAACTTTTTGGTAAAGGAATCAATGGCTTTCTCCAATCCAAAATCACTCAGAATATGCGGACTAAGGTTATTGGAAATCTCCTTAATACTTACCAGGGCTTCATTTACCGCTTCCCGTGATACTTTAATAATACTTTGCTTCTTCTCCTTCTGCTCGGTTTGGTTAAGAGCCGAAAGGTAAAGATTAATACTGGAAAGAAGTGGGCCAATAGAATCGTGTAGATCCTTAGCGAAGCGTTTGCGCTCACTTTCCTCGGTTTCGATTACCGCATTCAATACTTTACGTTCTGTCTCCTGTCGCTTGCTGATATCTCTGACCACTGCCAATATCAACTGATCCTCTTCCAAATCGATGAGACTTAAATTCATCTCCACAGGGAAGGTAGAGCCATCCTGTCGTTTCTGAATAGACTCCATATTAATGGAATTATCCTGAGGACTAAGTGTCTTCCAGTAGTCTTGTAAATTCTGTGTAGAGTGTTTACAGTCCAGATCAGCAAAGTTCATCTGCAACAATTCCTGATGACTATAGCCCAGGCTTTGGCAAGCTGATGAGTTGGCATCAATAATTTTACCCGTGAAGTCGTGAATCAAGATCTCATCAGCGGCCTGTTCAATCAGCGATCGCCAACGTTTTTCAGAGGCCCTGATCTGTTTCTCATCTTCCTGTATCTGCTCTTCTGCCAGTTTTCTTTGGGTAATATCAATCAGTGTACCTACCATATTTACAGGCGTATTATCATCATCCCGATCCAGAATCTTACCTTTTCCCTTATACCACTTCCACTCCTGTTTGGCATCTCTCAGGCGAAACACCACCTCAAACATTTCTGTTTTACCCTTTAGATAATCTAAGCGCTTGCCTTCAACCTTCCCCTGATCATCGGGATGGATTTTCGCATTTACAAAATCGAGCGTGTTCTTAATCTGATCCAGATCGTAGCCTAACTTCAACCAGATTTGCTTGCTAAAAGTAACTCGGCCCGATTTTAAATTGTGCTCCCATACCCCATCCGAATTCGAATCCAACATTCTCAGTAAACGGGCTCTATTGGCTTTTAATTCCTTATTAGCCAGCTCCAGATCGTGAGTTCGCTCTTTTACCAATTCTAATAAGTGATGGCGGTGAAGTTCCAGTTCCTGATTTTGTTTGCCAATTTCGTCCTGTTTCAGTTCCAGTAAATCCTTGGCTTCACAAATCTCATGGGTCCGTTCAACTACGCGTCTATCCAACTCCTTATTAATAGCAAGCAAACGGTTTTCGTTACGTTTTCGTATATATCGGGCATAAGCAACAATCAGGACAATCAACAATAGAAAAATAGAGATAATCAAAAGATAAGTCCTGTATTTTTCAAGCATAGTAGGCGGTACATGAATGATAGTACTTCCCTCAGGCAATTGATCGGGTCTGATTCCGAATCGCTTCATCTGATTGTAATCGAACATATAGCTGTTGTAACCTGTGGTCACGAGAGGAATCCGGTTAATATCTTCACCATTGATTACTCTAAAGGCAATTTCGGCAGCCAATTTGCCCTGTTTAAAGCCACTCGTAAGCATACCTCCAACAATCCCCTCATCCAAATAAAATACCCATGAACTATAAATGGGCAGTTGGGTGGCCTCCCGAATAATCTCGATGTTCTCCTGGTAGGATATATAATTGCCCTCCTTGTCTTTACTGAAATTCAGGAGCAGGATGATATTCGTTTCATCCAATTGCTGCACTTTATCCACAAGCTCATCAATAGAAAGATTCTCAAGGAAAATAAGGTTGACATCTGTTTCAATTTCGGGCCAAAAAGATTTAATATGATTCCGGTTGATAATGGCAGAAGTGGTTTGATTGTCGTTTATCACCACCAGGTTTTTCGCCTTGGGATGCAGACGCAAAGCCTCCTCTATGGTTCGTTTAAAGTCGATAAATTCGGTTACACCAGTTACATTACTCATCCCTTCAATAAGACTCTCATCAAACTGGTCGATAGAGGCAAACACCACGGGGATGTCCTTAAAATAGGTATTCTGATATTTCCGGGCGAATTCAAGCGCATTATTGTCTGAAGCGATAATTACCTCGAAAGGAATGTTGTGATGTTTCAACTCGTAAAGTTTGGCAAACTCATCCAAATAGGCCGGATCGGAGTTGCGCTTGGAGTCCATGTATTCAAACTGAACTTCCAGATTATCGTGCAGCTCGAAAACAGACTGCATCCCCCGTGTGATATTATCCGTCCAGTTCAGCCCCTGATGATAGGAATGCAAAACCAGGATCTTTTTTTTACGTGCCAAGGCAGGGCTCGAAAATAAAAGCAAACACAAGAGTAAAAACAGATAGTGTTGAAATTTCATTGGACAGTTTCCTTTAGACATTCCCAATTGTTATAAAGTCAATACATACAACAATTTCGGTTTGCGTAATTTACTAAAGCCCCTAATCAAAAGCAAATGGAGGAATCAGTTAGAGCAAGCAGTGTTATTTACAGATGATAGTATATAAATAAATTCATTTCCTCTGTCATGCTATAACGATAAGCAGACTTTGAATGTCATAGGATAAATAAATATTGAAATGAGTCTATTTATATTAACTCAATAACAGACAAAGATGACATGAGGCCTTTATTTTGTTTACAAACGAAGTTTTAATAAATTTGGTAGACTCGCATTAGAGGTTTACTACTTGAAATATTGAAGCCAGTTAATGATATTTCAGACTCAAAGAGCCCAATCTTTTATGAATAATAGGCTTAAAATTGATGAAAATTATATCATGAAACCAATATTACAATGACAATAAAATTTACATCTATAGGAACGATACATACACCTCACAAGATAAAAGAAGGGATGCCTATTCAATCATCTGGCGCAAAAGGAGTAAAGGGAACCATTAAATTAAAAATGAGGTACGTAAAAGGATTATTAGACCTTGACGGTTTTTCTCACATATATCTAATCTACCATTTTCATAAATCTATAGGTTTTAAATTACAAGTGATGCCCTTCCTTGATGATAAGCTTCATGGCGTATTTTCAACCAGAGCTCCCAAAAGACCGAATTCAATAGGCCTATCTGTTGTTAAACTTATAAGTATAAAAGACAACATACTTGAAATCGAAAATGTTGACATGATTGACGGAACACCTCTATTGGATATTAAGCCTTATATATCAGAATTTGATATTCATGACATTGAAAAAGGTGGATGGATTGAGAAAAAAACAGGCAATCTCGGTGAAGTGAAATCAGATGACAGATTTAAATAAACAAATTTCCCAAAATCGGAACATAGCGGCTGACAGGTCCCCAAAAACTGCCCCCTTACTTTCGGGAAGGCTATGCAGCCTACAAGTTTAAGACCTTAAAAGAAGGCTTCTGATTATAGATCGGAGGCCTTTTTCTACACCTACCCTCCACTATCACATTAATAACAATTAATTAGGTAATATCTAGATTACACTCGTACGTGTATTATAACCACAAAGCTAATTTCATTTATGCCATTATTTTCGTAAATTAAGTAATCTCGAAACAGAGAGAGCCTAAAGTCATACCCCCTCCAAAATTGAAGAATTAAACCACTTCATGCTATAAAATGTAGAACCTCTTTAATAATGGTTCAAGGGTAATTCTCATTTTTAAAGTACGAGTTAGGATAATACAAAACGGATTGAAGAGTGAAATTAGAAAAGAAAGCTGATTTATTCGAATTGGGATATTTTACAGGATGGAATCAAGATTAATCAAAATACTTAACTGATGAATAAGAAAATTTTAATTCTGATATGTTTTGCTCTCCTTTTTGTATCATCTAATAGCGATTCAAAAACAGACAAGAGTAAAGTTAGCATCGCTTTTAACCAATTGCTGGACAACTACTACGAAGATGGTTTAAAGTTAAATCCATTGATTGCGACGTTTGTGGGAGAAAGTCGTTACAATAACAGTTTTCCCAATATTTTATCCGATGCATACAAAAATAAAACAAAGACATATTATGTCGACTATTTAGAAAAAATCACTCAAATCAATGACAAGGATTTAACTGAGAGCGAAAAGATAAGTAAAGCTGTTCTTAAGTGGGAATGTGATATAAATTTAAAACGCTTAACATTTAGACAAGATTTGTTTCCTATAAATCAAATAGGATCGATAAATTTATTCGTGGAAATTTTTGCAAGTGGTTCTAGTGCCCAGCCTTTTGATACTGTTGAAGATTACAATAACTGGTTAGAACGTCTGGAGGGCTATCTGGAATGGATGGCCTCTGCGGAAAGTAAAATGAAATCAGGCATAGAATTAGGCTATGTCCTTCCAAAATCATTAATTGTGAAGATTATTCAGCAGTTAGAATCATTTACAGTAGAAGATCCGGACAAACATCCATTTTATAGACCGGTAATGAATATTCCGGAATCCTTTACCAATGACGAGAAAAAAAAATTAACAGAAGCATATACCCAAATGCTCTTCCAAAAGATAATTCCTGCTTATAAAAATTTACACCAATTTATGAGTACAGATTATCTTGAAGCAGGGAGAGAAACAAGTGGTATCTCCGATATACCCAATGGCAAAGCATATTACGAATATCTAATAAAAGAATACACAACCACCAATATGACTGCTGATGAAATACATCAATTGGGTTTAAATGAAGTGGCTCGCATCTTATCGGAAATGGAAAAAGTAAAAGCTGAAGTTGGTTATACAGGTGATTTAAAATCGTTCTTTAATTATGTAAGAAACAACAAGGAACTCATGCCTTTTACAAAACCTCAACAGGTTTTAGATCATTTTAATGCTATCCATGCCAGAATGAAGCCTCAACTTGAAAAACTGTTTGACCTAAAACCCAAGACAACTTTTGAAGTGAGGCGCATAGAAGCATTTAGAGAAAAAACGGCAAGTGCACATTATTTTCCGGGATCCTTAGATGGTACACGTCCTGGAATATTCTACATTCCAATTCCGGAGGTTACAAAATACAATAACTTCTACGACGAGACCCTTTTTTTACATGAAGCGATTCCCGGGCATCATTACCAGATGTCGTTAGCTCAAGAAAACGTAGATTTACCAAAGTTCCAAAAAGTATTATGGTACGGTAGTTATCTTGAAGGCTGGGCTTTATATACCGAATCGCTAGGAAAAGAATTAGGTTTATATACTGACCCCTATCAATATTTTGGAATGTTAAGTATGGAAATGCATCGTGCCATTCGTCTAGTCGTTGATGTAGGCATTCATTCTAAAGGATGGACCAGAGAACAAGCCATTCAATACTCTTTGAATCACGAAGCTGAAAGCGAAGCAAGTATCATTTCGGAAATTGAACGCTATATGGCAGATCCGGGTCAAGCCTTATCGTATAAAATAGGACAATTGAAAATTAGAGAATTACGTACCAAAGCAGAAAAAGAACTTGGTGATAAGTTTGATATTCGCCAATTTCACAACCAAGTGTTGGAAACCGGTTATGTACCACTAGCAATTTTGGAAGACAAAATAAATAATTGGATCGTATCCTGTAAATAAAGTCAACAAGTTAACTCATAACATAAACAAATTACAATATAGGGTGCCCCACTGGGGCATTCATTATGTCCTGTATACTTATTTCCTGTAGTCATAGAGCTCTCACGCAAGCGTGTTTAATGCTTGCAAAAACTGCTGAAGGCTATCCTCAGCTCAGTTTACCTATCCCATGTTCATTTGGAAGCATTGCACGAGTCTATTTATCTATATCTTGCGGCACTAAACCCCTTAATAAACTTGTTTGATATCAAGGTAAACCCACCTTAGCAGTTAAGAAACTTGCCCGATGCTATCAAGGCATCAATGGAAGGGTAAACAAACCCAGGGAATTAGATCAGACTTGCCATAAATGGATAAACATTATCAGGCAAGGCTATCCTATTTGCAAATCATGTATAAGCAGAAAGCTGAAGATGTCCCAATCGTGTTATTAAGATAGATGTAAAATATCAATTGTCTGTATATTTCGTTAGGGATTGATTCCCAATGGAATTCGTCGAATACTTCTAAATTAAGTGAGTGCAAAATAGGCTGATTACCTGATAAGGAGATAAAAGCAAGTAGTTGCGTGCTTGTTTCTCTTGTTTATAATAGCTTTAATAATTTACTTTGTTCAACATTGACAAGAAACTTGAATCAGCATTAACATTATAGATAGCTATGGCAGTAACAATAAAAAGAATAAACGATGACTATTTAATGGAAGCTAAAGGTGCTTCCGGCGTACCAGTTTTAATGGATCACTCACAGGCCGAAAATGTTCAGGGGGCCAGCCCAATGGAACTTTTATTAATGGGCGTTGGCGGATGTAGTGCTATCGATATTATTTCCATCTTAAAAAAACAACGCAAAACAATCGACTCTTATACAATTGAAATAGAAGGCGAAACGAAAGAAGTCCGGGAAGCAAAACCTTTTAAAGCTATTGCTCTAAAAATATATTTAGAAGGTGATATCCCAGCCGAAAAAGTCATCCGTGCTGCAGAACTGAGTTTTGAGAAATATTGTTCGGTCGTCATTACCATGGAAGCCACTGTAGATGTCAGCTATCAGGTTTATTTAAATGGTGAAAAAATAGTGTAAAGACACAGGATAATTACATCATAACAGGATTAATTCCTGTGAAAAGACTACTGATACATATCGGTGGTCTTTTTTTTTGTGTGTTCATTTGGGTTTTATTCAAGTGCCCAATATGTATTGCAGAACAAGATTTGCCCTCATCCATAAATTGAATATTTAAGTAGAAACCATCTAATTCTACAGTTGAGTAGGTATTTTAACCGAAAGGCTTATTTTATTTATGACTTTGTTTTGATAAATTTGGTAGATTCAAAAATGTGATTTTAAAAAGGCAAACCGAATTCTAACCAAATAATAAACTGACACAAAGCTTTAGTGGAAGGCCCCTATCTGCTGAACCTTATATCTAATGCCAAGAATATGAAGAAACTTATCATGCTCATAACAGGACTTTCACTTTTAAGTTCCTGTCAAAATATTGTCCCTGAAAAGGAAAATTCAGCATCCCCTGAAAAAGATTTTACCCAATATGTAAATCCTTTTATTGGAACCAGTAAAATGGGACACACCTTCCCGGGAGCAACAGCACCTTTTGGTATGGTACAACTGAGTCCACAAACCAATTTTGAGGTGATGTTTAACGAAGATGGACAATACAACTCAAAAACCTATGAATATTGTGCGGGTTATCAATATAAGGACTCAACAATCATAGGCTTTGCCCATACCAATTTCAGTGGCACCGGACATTCCGATTTGGGTGATTTTCTGGTTATGCCAAGCACCGGAGATTTGGTTCTTGATCCTTTAAAAACGGAAAACGGTAACAAAGGCTTTTATTCTTCATTTTCCCACAATACCGAGTCAGCATCCCCGGGATACTACAAGGTAAAACTGGATGATTATAACATCAAGGCTGAACTAACCGCAAGTGAACGGGTTGGTTTTCACCAATACACCTTTCCTGAATCAGATAATGCGCATATCATTTTAGATCTTGTTTATAATATTTACCATCACGATAATAAAAATGTGTGGACCTTTATTCGGGTGGAAAACGACAGCTTAATCACGGGCTATAGACAAACCAAAGGCTGGGCAAGAACGAAGAAAGTCTTTTTTGCCATGCAATTCTCCAAAGCGTTCAAAAGCTATGGTCATAAAAAATACAATAAGGAGAGCTATGATGGCTTTTACAGACGTTTCGACCAGACTAATAACTTCCCAGAAATGGCTGGAAAGGACATTCGGGCCTACTTCAATTTTGATACAGAGGACAAGGAGAAAATCAAGATTAAATTCGCTTTATCTTCGGTAAGTACAGCCGGAGCCTTAAAGAATTTAAAGGCTGAGATTCCACATTGGGATTTTGAAAAGACAAAAGCTGAAACTCAAGCCAAATGGAATAAAGAGCTTTCTAAAATTGATGTCAAAACGATTACGGAAGACGATAAAACAACATTTTATTCAGCCTTATATCATACGATGATGAGTCCTGTTTTATATGAAGATACAGATGGGAATTATCGTGGCCTAGACCAAAACATTCACACATCAGAAGGCTTTACCAACTACTCTGTTTTTTCACTTTGGGATACTTACAGAGCGCTGCATCCCCTATTTAATATTACCCAGCCTGAGCGAAATAATGATATGATAAAATCCATGCTGGCACACCATGATGAAAGCGTGCATCATATGTTGCCTATCTGGAGTCATTATTCAAATGAAAACTGGTGTATGATTGGTTATCACGCCACATCCGTCATTGCTGATGCTATGGCTAAGAATATTGGCGATTTTGATAAAACCCGTGCCTTACAAGCTTCGGTAAATACAGCAAATGTTTCCTATTTTGATGGCTTAGGTGACTATATAAAGTATCAGTATGTTCCAGAAGACAAGAGCCATTCTTCAGTTTCAAAAACTTTGGAATTAGCCTATAACGACTGGTGTATTGCAAAAATGGCAGAGCAAACCGAGGATCAGAAAACCGAAAAGGAATTCCTGAAACGTTCAGAATATTACAATAATGTGTACGATCCTGGCATGGGTTATATGAGACCCAAATTAGCCAATGGGGAATTCAAAAAGGGATTTGATCCTCTGGATACACACGGACAAGGTTTTATTGAAGGAAATGCCTGGAATTATGGCTTATATGTGCCTCATCAGCTCGATAAGATGATTCGTATGATGGGTGGGAAAGAGCACTTTAGTCAGCATTTGGATTCTTTATTCACCATGGACATAGATGATAAATATATTGAGAAGCACGAAGACATCACACGCGATGGGATTATCGGAAACTACGTTCACGGCAATGAACCGGGACATCATATTCCCTACTTGTATAATTGGGCAGGAAAGCCCTACAAAACACAGGAACGTGTACGGATGATTATGGAAACGATGTACGGCCCCAAAGTAGATGGCTTATGTGGTAATGATGACGCCGGGCAAATGAGTGCCTGGTATATTTTTAGCAGCTTGGGCTTCTACCCGGTTACACCGGGATCTGCTGACTATGCACTGGGAAGCCCATCTGTTGAGGAAGCCATTATCACACTGGAAAGTGGTAAAAAGCTAAGAATTACTGTAAAAAATCAAAGCAAAGAGAATATATATGTCGATAAAGTCACCGTCAACGGAAAGCTTTTAGATGGAACATTATTATCACATCATGATATAAGTACCGGAGGAGAAATCATTTTTGAAATGAGAAGCACACCAAAAAAGCAACAGAAATGACAAAATATATCGCCCTTTTGAGGGGCATTAACGTTGGGGGAAAACGCAAGGTGCTGATGGCAGATTTGAAGGTCCTTTTTGCCAGGCTGGGATTCTCGAATATCACAACTTACATACAGAGTGGTAATGTGATTTTTGAGAGCCAGAAAGTCGAAGACAATATGCTCCTGGGACAAAGCATTCAAAATGCTATTCTTGAGACTTATCAATTTGAAGTGCCAGTGATGATCCGTAGTCTCAATGAATGGGAACAGGCCATCTCTGACAATCCCTTTTTTAAAGATAAAAGCATTGCCATAGAACGACTGTATCTGACCTTACTGGACGAAAGAGCCGGGGACGAACAAATTGCAAGTTTAAAAAAGATGGATTTTGGCTCCGACCAATTTGAAATTATCGGAAAACATGTCTTTATCTGCTTTGCTGGAAAATACAGCGATTCGAAACTGACTAATGGTCTTTTCGAAAAAAAATTGAAACGAAAAGCCACAACACGAAACTGGAAGACCGTACTGAAACTCTCCGAATTAAGTCAATAAATTAATCAGTTAATTTTAAATTCAATTCATGAAGAAAGAATTTAGTATCCTCAAAAGAACGCATTTATACTCAACTTCAGAACTGAGAACCGAAGTTGAAGCTTACCTTAATATGCTTAGTGCTGATGGCTGGGAAATCGTAAGTGTCTCTTTCGGCTTTAGTGGTTTATTCATGCCGGCTGCATTTATCACCATGTGCAGAGAAAAACCAGAATAGAAAGGCTATCTTGTCGTGCAAAACAGAAGCATCGGCAAGGTGCAGATTAATTAGCATACAGATTTTATGGAAAATAGTCAGCCTGATGGCAAAAACAGAAAAAACATCAAAGTCGGATTATACGTTGAGATTGTTCAAAAGCAAGATCAAAGAAGTGGGGATTTAACCGAAGGTGTGGTGAAACGCATCCTTACCAAATCACCCAATCACCCCCATGGCATAAAAGTGCAGTTGGAAACAGGTGAAGTGGGTCGTGTGAAAAACATCCTCGATGATGAAGATTAAATCAAGATATTAAGCTTGTTCTTAAGAGATTGAATGAACCGTTTTGCATCTGCAAGGCGGTTTTTTTTTTCATCCCCCCATTCCCTCTTATGAATATCCTAAACCCCTACTATTCAAAATTATATAACAGACACACTCATCTTTTTTTCACAACAGTCACCTTAACAAAAAAGAACTTTACTATATTTAGTCTCTTAAGAGTGAAAACCACAAAGTTGCTCCCATCACACATCTGATTGGAGCAGACTCTGACACTCTGAAACCAAATCGTATAACCAAAATAAACCGCAGTGAACATCGAACACATATTCAACAACAATCGGCAATGGATTGCTGACAAGCTCAATAAAGATCCTGAATATTTCAAAAAACTATCTGAAGATCAAAGTCCCGAAATTTTATACATCGGTTGTTCCGATAGTCGCGTGACTACCGGCGATTTAATGGGTATCAAACCAGGCGATATGTTTGTGCACAGAAATATCGCAAACATGGTATCCAATTCCGATTTGAGTGCCATGTCGGTTATCAACTACGCTGTTAGCTACCTAAAAGTGAAGCATGTTGTTATCTGCGGGCATTACAATTGTGGCGGCGTAAAAGCTGCCATGCAGTCAGAAGACATGGGCATACTGAACCCCTGGTTAAGAAACATTCGCGACGTTTACCGTTTGCACAAAGATGAGCTGAATGCCATCGAAGATGAAAATCAGAAGTACAATCGCCTTGTTGAATTAAACGTTCAGGAACAATGTGTCAATTTGATTAAAACGGCTGAAGTGCAACAAGCCCTTCGCCATCGTCAGATCACGGTTCATGGCTGGGTTTTCGATATTCATACAGGCCATATCATCGATATGAAGATTGATTTCAATAAAATATTAAAGGACATCATGGAGATTTACCGACTGGAGTAAAAGATCCACTTTATCCTCGTTCACAAATAAGCATCATTCCAACACGACAAGTATGAAACATCTATCTGCAATCTTATTAATCCTTTTTAGCCTATTCAGCGCTCAGGCTCAAACAAGAGGCAATTATTCAATTGTTATTCACGGAGGAGCAGGTACCATTCTAAAGAAAAACATGAGCCCGGAAAAGGAAGCTGCTTATCGTACCAAACTAAAAGAAGCTCTGCATATTGGTGATTCAATCTTAAAAAATGGGGGCATCTGTTTGGATGCAGTAGAACAAGTCATTCATGTGTTGGAAGATTCGCCACTCTTTAATGCAGGGAAAGGGGCTGTCTTTACGCATGAGGGACATAACGAACTGGATGCTTCAATCATGAATGGCTCTGATTTGAATGCCGGGGCTGTCGCTGGCGTTCGTGATATTCGCAACCCCATAAGTGCAGCCCGTAAGGTTATGGAAAAATCAGCCCACGTGATGTTATCAGGTGATGGCGCTTCTCTCTTTGCTAAAGAACAGGGGCTTGATATAGTTAACCCAAGTTATTTCTATACTGAGAAACGATGGCAATCCTTACAAAAACTACTCAACAGAAAACGCCAGGCTACTCAAAATGATAAGCACGGTACAGTGGGTTGTGTGGTTTTGGACAGCTATGGTAATCTGGCTGCAGGAACTTCAACAGGTGGCATGACCAACAAACAATATGGACGTATAGGAGATTCCCCAATAATTGGAGCTGGTACTTATGCAAATAACAAGACCTGCGCCGTTTCCTGTACCGGACATGGAGAATATTTTATCCGCCTGGCATTCGCCCGTGATATTTCAGCCCAAATGGAATACCTCGACAAAAGTCTGGAAGAAGCCTGTGAGACCGAGATTAAAAAGTTAACTGAACTAAAAGGTACGGGTGGTGTTATTGCTGTGGATAAAAAAGGAAATATCGCAATGGAATTTAATACCTCAGGTATGTATCGGGCCTATCTAAAATCGAATGGAGAAACTTATATCGGCATCTACTCCGATAATTAAACCATTGCTTGTAATGGCAAACGAAACTCACCAGATATCTGGTGAGTTTTTTTGTGAATATGCAATAGTGAGATTCTTCACCAAAGCTTAAGTTTTAATGCACTTTAAAAACGATGAAAGCGACATTACTCCCCATAAAAACAACATTTTTCCATATGAAATGAAAATTGATGCTAAATATTAGTTTTTTTTCATCAATCATTTAATACATTCGCGCTCTGTTTTAAATGATAAGATTGAATGAAGAAGCTTAAGGATATTGTGGTGATTGGCGTAGCACTATTTGCTATGTTTTTTGGAGCAGGGAATCTGATCTTCCCTCCTCAGTTGGGTGTTATGAGTGGCGACTCGTGGTTACAAGCGATCATGGGGTTTTTCACTACAGATGTGAGCCTATCGATACTGGCTATTATTGCCATAGCAAAATCGGGAGGTACATTTCATTCATTTGCATCCAAAGTGGGTCCAAAATTTAGTATCATCATGGGTATCATCATCATGCTGATTATAGGTCCTCTATTGGCATTACCAAGAACCGGAGCCGTGAGTTTCGAAATGGGTATTTTGCCCATATTTCCTGGCATTCCTCAATATATTTTCACTCTGCTTTATTTCGGTATCTCCTTACTTTTTGTTATCAATCCTAAGGGCATTATCGATAAAATCGCTGTCTATCTGACACCGGTATTGCTTATCGCATTGGTATCAATCATTGTAAAGAACATGCTGATGCCCGATGCTCCCATGCCTGTTGCAAAAGTATCAAATGTATACTCCTATGCTTTTTTAGAAGGCTATCAGACTTTGGATGGATTGGCTGCGGTCATATTTGCCGGCATTATTCTTTTGGGCTTAAAAGAAAAAGGCTATACCGATACTTCATCGCAAGTAAAAATGACGATCAAATCGGGTTTAGTTGCTTTTAGTATTATTGGTTTTGTATATGGTGGTTTGATTTATTTAGGGGCTAGCGGTGCCGGAAGTATCCCTGAAGGGATGAACAGAACCCAAACCTTTATGGCTCTGGTTGACCAAATGTTCGGACAATATGGGGTTTGGATGGTTGCTGTAACCGTCATATTTGCTTGTTTTACGACTACAGTCGGTTTAACGACTACAGTTGCCGAATACTTTAGTGAATTAACCAACAATAAACTAAGCTACCGCTTTAATGTTGTCACGATCACACTGGTTAGTTTTGTTTTTGCAAATTTAGGTGTCGAACAAATCGTTTACTTCTCTGGCCCCATTTTAAGTATCATCTATCCGGCCATACTGGTGTTAATCGTCCTTAATTTATTCGATAAATACATCCCGTTTAAAGAAATTTATTCCGGTGTTGTAGGCGGAACGCTGTGTTTTAGTATCCTGATGTTTATCTGTAACTCTTTCGATTCCTTATCAGTTGCAAAAGACTGGATGTTATCATTCCCTATGACATCATACGAAATGGGATGGTTGATGCCTGCCATATTTGGAGGCCTGATTGCTTCAGCCCACTATAAGATTAAAGCAACACGATAAACTTAAAACCTACTTTATTGATTAAACGAAACTCACCAAATCACTGGTGAGTTTTCGGTTTATAAGAGAGGAATAACTTCTCCTTACCCTTTAATTAGATTTGAGACAGATGAAGAAATTGAAAGATATTATCGTGATTGGTGTCGCCTTATTTGCGATGTTTTTTGGAGCAGGTAATTTGATTTTCCCACCTCAATTAGGGGTTGTGAGTGGCGATTCATGGATCCAGGCGATCATGGGTTTTTTCACTACCGATGTGAGTTTGTCGGTACTGGCTATTATTGCTGTTGCCAAGTCGGGTGGATCTTTTTATTCTTTTTCATCTAAGGTTAGTCCCAAATTTAGCATCGTCATGGGGATCATACTCATGCTGATTTTAGGTCCTCTTTTGGCTCTACCAAGAACGGGAGCGGTTAGTTTCGAGATGGGTATCATACCCCTTTTCCCGGGTATATCTCAGTTTGCTTTCACCCTGGTTTATTTTGGTTTTGCCTTACTTTTTGTCATCAATCCTAAAGGGATAATTGATAAAGTAGCCGTCTACCTTACACCAATATTGCTTATTGCATTGATATCCATAATCGTAAAGAACATGCTGATGTCTGGTACAGATTTTCCTCCTACGAAAATATCAAATGTGTATGCTTATGCATTTTTAGAGGGTTATCAAACTGTAGATGCTTTAGGTGCCGTCATTTTTTCAGGCATTATTCTTATGGGCCTGAAAGAAAAAGGCTATACCGATACCTCATCGCAGGTAAAAATGATGATCAAGTCGGGTTTGGTTGCTTTTAGTATTATTGGCTTTGTGTATGGTGGTTTAATCTATTTGGGTGCCAGTGGTGCCGGTAGTATCCCTGAAGGCATGAGTCGAACTCAAAGCTTTATGGCTCTTGTAGACAGAATGTTTGGCCAATATGGAGTTTGGATGGTTGCTGTAACGGTTATATTTGCTTGTTTCACCACTACAGTCGGTTTAACAACCGCCGTTGCCGAATATTTTAGCGAAATTACAAACAATAAACTGAGCTATCGCTTTAATGTGATTAGTATCACCCTGCTTAGTTTTATCATTGCCAACTTTGGGGTAGAACAAATCGTGTCTTTCTCGGGTCCGATTTTAGGTGTCGTCTATCCTGCCATACTGGTTTTAATTATCCTGAATCTATTCGATAAATACATCCCTTTTAAAGAGATTTATACCGGTGTCGTTGGGGGAACCTTATGTTTCAGTATTCTGATGTTTATCTGCAAATCTTTCGATTCCTTATCGGGTACTAAAGAATGGCTATTATCATTTCCTATGACCACTTACGAGATGGGATGGGTGCTACCTGCACTTTCGGGAGGACTGATCGCCTCTGTCTTCTATAAGATAAAAGCAGCACGTTAAATTAACGTCCCAAAAAAGCATTCAACAGACTAACACATCTAGTCTGCTGAACGCTTATTCTTAAATATGGATCTCAGTCCTATATTAAGACATATTCTTCCCAATCAATCAGATTGGTCAGTTATATAATCTGTTTATTATTTTTACTTGTGGGTAAATCTATTCTTGCGATCTAAAACACAAACATTCCCGCCCGGAGCCCAGCACTTGGCACAGGAAACGCACCTGGGCTCATGAGCAGGATTCTGTTTCCATTTGTTGGGAAGATCAGGCTCGGAAAAAATGGTACGAGACAGGGCAAAGTACGAGATATTACTATCATTTAGAATTTGATCCATGTATTCCACATTGCGATGCCCCCCAACAGATATCACAGGTAGGTTTAGCTCAGCTGCCAACAGTTTTGTTGCTTTATAAAAGTAAGCCTGCTTTTCCCTTTTCTGAATCTTGGTCCTTATAGCACCTCTGTTGGGCACAACCGGATTTCCGCCGCTGAATTCAATAGCAGTAATACCTTTCTTCTCCAACCCTTTGGCTACCCAAAGGCTCTCTTCAACAGTTAATCCCTCTACTCCCCAATCGTCGGTGCAATGCATTTTTATCAAAACGGGATAATCGGGTCCTACCTCTCTACGCACAGCATCGAGTGTCTCGAACAGGATTCGGGCGCGGTTTTCTATTGAGCCACCATAAGCATCCTCTCTGCGGTTGAAATAAGGCGTAAGAAACTGGCTGTACAGATAAGTATGAGCCGCATGCAATTGCACCCCATCAAAGCCTGCCTCCTTCACGCGTCTGGCACTTTGAGCATATGCTGCGATAACGGCATTGATATCATCCTGAGTCATCTCTTTTGGTGTGACACCATAGGCAGGATTCTTTACGGCAGATGGTCCCCAGATAATTCTATCCTCAATTTGATAACGGGTGGAAGATCCACCATAACAAACCTGCATGATCAACTTAGCCCCCAATTCATGAATTCGCTTTACAAAGGGCTTGTACTCCTCAATAAACTCATCTGAGTAGATGCCCATCATCCCTCCATTGGGTTGTTCATTCTTCAGGATATGGGCATAACCCGTAATGATAGTCCCCACACCACCCTGAGCCAATTCCTCATAGCGAGAAATCAAGCCTGGAGTCAGATGCCCTTTTTCATCGGCAAGGTTCAACCAGGTGGCTGAACGCCACAATCGATTCTTTAACTCTAAATTGCCAATACGGGTAGCTTCAAAGATCTTTTTTTGCATTCCTGTCCTCTTTTTTTAATAAACAATTATGAATTTTGGCCCGACTGATACCATGTATCCATCAAATCTAAAGATACAAATAATGGAAAAACACTAGCCTTTGAGGATCTCCATAATTGGAAATCGAAACTGAATCAGCCATTGGGGGCAAAAATGACAAAAAACAAGCAATACCAAAGTGTACAAAAGGAAGATCCTGGTGTACTTTTAGGAACAACCTTTTAAGTCTAACTCTTTTAAAATGCGCTTGTAATAAATAACAGAATAAAAAACAGACATGTAGCATACAACAGGAAACCACCTACTGTTTCCATTTTTAATTTTTGTTTTTCCATTTCAATAAAAACTTATAAAAATTATTTATTTGAGATTATCGTTATCACCTGCTTTCTCACTTTTAACATCCATCGTAAGGATCCTCCTACCGGGCAAAAGAAACGGCAAAAGAAGTTTGAAAAGAACAATGCACCAATGAGAGATGCAGGCAAAATATACCATTGTATACCTGCCCCTTTAAGTGAAAACATCAGGGCAAAAGGCTCATAGGAGGTCATGGTTGGGTTAGCCGAAATAAAAATAATAATCAGCGAAAGCCATAATAAAACGTAGGGTGTCTGTGCCAGAATTTTTGCCAGTTTGCTTGGCAATTTTATGTTGATCCCGGATATTTTATTTAAAATCATTTGAGTGGCACGAAAAGGACACATGGTATTGCAGTAAATATTCTTTCCCCAACCAATTACGATCGTAAAGGTTCCTGCCATTAACAGCCACCAAACAAAATGAGAATGAATATCGGGGAAATAGCCTAAAAAGGTTCGTCCTAAATGGGTTAAGGACAGTGATGCATTGAACATGAATCCAAGAAACACAAAACCAAGAAACAAACTCACATATTTCAATTTCTTTATTCTCCAAAAGGATGCAACAACACCAATCAGGAAGATTAAAATCGTGATGCCTTCTTTACGAGTAAACTTCCACATCTTTTCAATTTGAGGAACTTGAAGCCTTAACTTTTTCTCAGCAATTTTATAGGATGCCTCCCTTGCCGCATTGGCAATTGCCAATGAACTGACGGTGGCTCCCGAAACTGCCTCGAGGTCACTCTCTAGTTCGAATCGGTCATTTACACGCTTAGTCGCATACTGGTCGTAGTATTTGTTGTTGTCTAATTTCGCCAGGAAGGATACGGTTTCAAAACTTTTAACCAACTCTGTTCCTATAATTGTGCCACTTGTGTCAACAACGACTGCCACACGAAGAGGCCCCCCGTATCCCTGCGCCTCTCCTTTGGACAAATAACCAACTAATCCATTTTCATTCTTCAAGGGGTAAATATCCGCATCACCTTCACCAATCTGAAGATGCTTTTCGGTTAAAAGCACTAACTCACTTAACCCTTTGTCACTCTTGCGACCAAAGTAGCCAAAAATAAATGCAACAGCTAAAATGAGGTAGGCGATCCAATTGATGTATTTTTTCATGTTCATCTCTTAATATATTCCTTTAAATTCATAAGCCAGAAATCCAAAACCAAGGCTATTAAGCCTAAGTTTTGGATCTTGATAATCAAACACTCCTATTATCTTATAGATTACTCACCTGGTCCTGAACAGTTTTCTTCAAGGCAAATCTTCGCCCCAAAACCAAAAGTATTAGCGATGGCAATCCGAATACAATCATCCCCATACTTGCAGCCCTGGGTTCTCCTTCCAATATTGAACTACACGACCAGGCAATGCAAAAAATTAATAAAAACAAACCCAAGCCCAGAGTCAACCAGGTACTCCAGTCAAATTTGAGTTTTCGGTTATAATATATGGCCATAATTATGCATGACTCTGTTATGACGCCCAGCATAAAAAACAAGATCTCTATACCATTAAATATCATCGTTCTATATTTTTTCGTTATTGTTATACTTATTAAACACTTATTTTAAATAAGGCGATACCTTAATGCCCATCATAACTCTTGCCTTTAGGGCTGTAGAATTTCTTAATGGCTGATTTGTCTTCAACATTACCATATCCGAACAGCTCATCCATTTCTCTCATGAAATCGTGTACCGGACCAGGCATGGCTGCAGTCACACTATCAACCAATCTGTGATGCCAAAAATCAGGTTTATTATAGGGACAGGACGTCATACACATACCACAATCATCTCCCAGTTCGCCCCATAGCTTAAAACATTTTTTAGCATCAACATGATATTTTTTTACACCCTTTACGTTATACCAAGCCTTATCCTTATTATCATGTGTCGGTTCAAAAGATGGTTCCTTATCGTAGGAAATGGCCTTGGTAGGACAGGCATCGGCACAACGCATACAATTTTTACAGAAATCCATTACGCCAAACGACTTGGGTTTATCGTATTCTACAAAATCGAAATCGGTATACACTTTAGCCAGTCTCACTCTAGGTCCGTATTTATAGGAAACCATCTGCCCCAAACGAGAGTTTTCACCTAGTCCTGCGGCAATAGCATAAGGCACACTAAGTCCCATATCATTACCTGCAGAAACAGCATTAAAACCAAGATTTTTTAAATAGACAGCCAATTGATAGGGAACCTTTGACATGGTTGAATAGCCTTCACCAGCCGCTGCACTACCCACGTAGGAAGGAGAAGCCGCGATGCCCTCATAGTCCATTTCAAAAGCCATCACAATAACGGTTTTGGGTTCGAAAGGGAAATCACTCCAGTCTGTTACAAATTTATCGGGTCCCCAATTTTTCAACTCCTCCATTTGTTCATGTGTGGGTGGCGAAAGCAGGGGCTTTCTAAGTAAAGGAGGAACAGGGTTTAAGAATTTACTGTAATCCCACCTTTTATCTCTCCTGGTTATTCCAACAAGATCGGCTCCGAAAAGCTTTGCAGCTCGCTTGATTTGATTTGCAGCTTCTTGTTTACTACTAAACTTATATTTTTCCTTGACCACATAATCATTATCGAAAAGGGCAAAAGGATTTTTTTCTTCTCTCTGTTCCCAGGAGTTCACTCCAAAATTGGGAATTGCTGCCGGACTTGGGCCTGCAGCATAATTATTCATCGCCCAGGCACCTGCAAAAAGTGCTTTATCGGCCTGGTTATACCCCGCTTTGGAATTATCGTAGGCAAAGTTCATCTTCTGAACAAATGCCTGACCATCTGCTGCAATTTCATCCTCTACAGTTTCTCCAATTGCCTTTATTTCATTTACGAAAAATGATCTTGCCTGCACATGATCCCAATTACGTGGAGGGACATAATCCGCTCTTACCTCCACAGGAAAATCGTCATGAACGGTGACCAATTCACCTGCTATATGTTTGTCGAGTTTCTTTGCTGCTGCCTTCTTGGGAAGAGCTGCAATTGCTGTTGCACCTGCTACAGCAGATAAGCCTCCGACTTTAAAAAAATTCCTCCGGCTTAGTCCTGATTGCTTTTCTTTTTCACTCATCGCTTCTGTATTAATAAATTAGTTTCGTTGCTTTTATTTTTCGACAAAAAAAAACACAAAACTCTGATCTATCGACGTCTCCAAGATCTCAGGACATGCGCCAATATTATCGCACCTAAAGCAATTAATGAATACAGTTTGATTTTAAGCTGCAAAGGGCAGCAAGCCATCCTCCCTGGAAACCGGGCAGGGAAATAGCTCCCGGATAAGGTAAATTATCAAAAGGTTTAGAAAAAATGGTTAAAAGAATACCAGAGGTAAGTTTAAGCTTTGAGGTAGAAATGTTCAGCCACGATAACAAGCACAAAAGAATAAAGAAGCGTTTTTTGAATAATCGGGCAGCACACCAACTTTTCACCAATTAACAAGCAGTACTAGAGCTGTTTTATATATTCAGAAGGTGTTGCCCCTGTAAATTTCTTGAAGGTGGCATTAAATGTCGATTTCGATTTAAAACCGGCTTCAAAGGCAAGTGCCAGAATCGTAAAATTTTTATACGCCTCTAGTGAGGCAAGTTTCTTGAACTCCTCAACTCGATAATTGTTAGTATAATCATTAAAACTTTGACCAATTAAACCATTAAGGGTTTCCGAAATGTTATGAACAGGAAGACGACTCAGGTCAGAAAGTTTCACCAAATCGAAATCCGGATCCAAATAGGGTTTTTCATCCTCCATAATACCATTCAAAAGCCGAACATTATCCAAAGCCTTGGTTCTGGTTAATTTCGATTTCTCATACTTTTTAAAGCCTCCCAATCCGATTTTATCTTCTGCCAACTGAAGCGATTTGGGCTCACTGATAATGACATAGCTCAGTGCATATCCCAAAACCAGAAAGTAACTCAGGTTGATGATATTCATTATTTTATCGGATCCATCCACAAAGAGGGGCAGATTGTTTTTAACCAGCAGAATCCCAAAATGTAAGGTCATCATACCAAGAATCAACTTTATAATGGAAGTTTTCTTTTTGTTGTATTCAAACACCTTAAGAGTGATCCCTTTTATCTTGTAATAGGTGCCTATCTTTTTAATTATCAGTAATGGATAAATAATAAACAGAGAAATGGCAATGTTATTGGCCAGGTATAGCCAGAATTCCTTTTGAGCAGTGGCGTTTACAAAGAATAAAAATAGAATTCCATTGGTAATGACGGGAATCAAATGACACAGGTCTTTTCTCCTAAAATCTATTTTCCCATACAGCAGGGTAACCACATAATAGTAGATAACCATTGGGGCTATCGTCAGGATGGAAACGGTTGTGTAAGCAAGAAAAGAGGATTCATCAAATACATTGGAATACAACATGAAGTAGTAGATATAATGAACCACTATAGTACCCAGTATAAATATCAGAAATAAATTGGGTAAGGTTCTGAACTTTTTCCTCATTAGAATGATGATCAAGCCAATAATCTGAGCCCCACAAAAAATAATCAACTCTTTAATCCCCATAGACATGTTTGTTTATCAATTCCGAAAATAGTTATTTTTTGGATTAAAAGAAGGACATAAGGGAAACCACGTCTCACTTTCCCTACTTATCACATTTAATCCTCTGAATATCGGAACTCTAAAAATACAATTTCACAGGTCCTCCAAAATTTTCGCACCTTAAAATCCATTCAAAATAGAAAGCAGGATCCTGAATTGTGCTGGTTTTCGCAACCCCATTCAGTATTCCTGCATAAAATTATATCAAAATATCTCCGCCCTCTCTCCTGTAGCTTAAAAGGGTAAAATAGCATATTATTAATGCACTTTCAGAAACTTTTCGCGAAATCCTTCAGGCGTATAATTGGTACGGTTTTTAAACAAGCGATGGAAATAGGCTTTATCGGAGAAGTTCAACTTCCAGGAAATTTCGGACACTGTATCATCGGAATTCAAAAGCATACGCTTGGCCTCTGCCAACACCCTGGCATTGATCATATCAGAAATCGAAACTGAATCAGCCATTGGGGGCAAAAATGACATAAAACAAGCGATAGCAGAGTGTACAAAAGGAGGTTTCTGGTGTACTTTTAGGAAGCCATTCAAGTTGCAAGTAAATCTGTATTAAAAGAAAAGCAAATAGGAACTCTCTTCAGATTTATTCTCTCGCCCAATTCCCCCGGGGCTGAAGGATACGAAAGTTGCGCAAAGTCTGAACTGCATCGGGTAGAATGCTCTCGTAAAGCTTTCGGTGTTCCTCTGCAAAATCCACCTGGCTGGTTTTGTTCCAGCGCTCATAAATGGTAAAGCGAGTTGGATCTTCCGCATCCTGATGCAAAAAAGCACAGATAAAGGAATCTTCCTGCACCATCCTGTCAAATACTTTCATGGCTGCTTCTTTCCAATCAGCCTGCCTATCGGACTTAACCTGAAAGTTCGTATAAAATGTCCAATCATTGGCTACGGTTTCGAACTGGGTGCTTGCCCAAAAAGCCATCGGGCGCAGGACACGTATCTTTCGCGGAGTGGCACTCATTTCCGGCAATCGCTGCTCATAGATCCTACGGTAAGCTTTCGAAGCCATCTGGTAGGTCATAAAATCCTCTTTCGAAGCCTCCTGCCACCGTTCGTACATGCTAAAGCGAGTGGGATCTTCGGTATCTTGATGCACAAAGGCACTTACAAAAGCTGGCTCCTGTGCCATATTGTCCACAAGCACAAACAAATGTTCCTGGAACTCCTCAACACATTCGGGCTTGATGTGATATTTTACGTAGAAAACCAGGTCATCCGGATTAGCTACTCTTGCAGGATTAATTGTCATGGTTTGGTCCCCCTTATTATCGATTATTATTTATTTTTCGGTAAATCCTTTAGTTTATACAAGTTATCACTTTTGTAACCAGAAAGCAACAGATTACTATACTCAAATATTCATTAGAATGTCTATCTCCCCAGGCGGATTCTGGTCTCCACGTTTAACCAATTATTTCCTGAAAGCGTAAAAAAAAAGGCGTCCGATTTATCGAACGCCTAAAAGGTTTATTGGGGAAATTATAAGGATGCGATCTTTTTCATGACATCTTTCCGAAGTAAGGCATATTCCACACTATTGAAATTGAAATCGGCAACCTCTTTAAAGAGCTTTTTAGCCTTATCCTTTTTTCCGGTTTTTTCAAAGGCCATAGCCAGGTAGTATTTATTATAGATTTCGTTCAAATCAGACTTCTGATAATTGACTATTGCATCATCATATTTTTTCTCCTTGAGAAAAACATAGGCCTGGGCACCATATAAGTTCTCCATCAAAATCTCGTTGTCAAGTTTCGTGTAGATCTCCTTCACCTCCTTGCATTTCTCATGAGCTTCGTTAAACTCCCCTTTCTGAGCCAGTAAATAAATCTCGTGGAGTTTAATACTTGCTTTCTGGCCAAGGGAATACCTCTCTGATTTGATGTGAGCCAGTCTTTTCTTTACATTTTGAGAGAACATGCTAAGACATTCCTTTGCCTTATCATACTCTTCGTTGTGAATACAAATCCGAACCATGTTCTGAAGCGTAAATATCTTTTGTCCCAGCTTCTGGCTTTCCGTTAATTCCAAATGCTCAATCTTATCAAGCACCAATTTCAATTCGAGGTAGGCCTCCATGGGTTTTCCCTCATGGATCTTCGTAAAGGCCTTATAATTCGAATAGATCGGCAAATTAACTTCCTCTGCAAGTTGCACAGCTTTTAGGTAATCCATTCGAGCACCGGCAATATCATCCAGAAAGAGATTAGCATGTGCTCTTTTAAGGTAGGCCAGAGCATGTTCCGAATTAATTTCAATGGCTTTACTATAATTATCGCGAGCCATCTTTAATTCTGAGTTGCCTCGCAGGGCATCCCCCAGGTTGATGTAAGCCCAACCGGACTTCGGAACCAGCTTTACAGCCTGTTTCATATTTATAACAGCTTTATTGAAATCATTGGGCTTCTGATTCAGATAAGAAAAGCCCAATTGCTGATAGGCATAATGAAAATCCTCATCCAGGGCAATGGCTTTCTCTAAATTTTTCCGAGCCTTTTCAAGTTCATTATTCTCAGTTTGAACACCAGAAAGGTAGATCCAGGCCCTTGGACTCTTGGGCACTACCTGCACCAACTTGTTCGCTAATGCCAAACGATCTTCCAGGTTGGTATTAAAATAGGACAGACCGATTTTTATAAGCATCTGTTCCGGCTCACTACAGTATTTAGCATTATAATTTGCCATCTCCATATTGTCCTTAAATTCCTGTGTGGAATTAGAAGCGTATGCAAGTACGACATAGGCATAAGCAAAATGGGAGTCCTCCGAAATTGCCTGCTTACAATACGTTTGAGCCTCAAGAATATTTCCCATTTCATATGCATCAAGTCCTTTAAGCATTAAATCTTTTGCCTTGGGACTCTTAGTCGTTATTGGAATACCATCAATGCTGGCCGTTTCTGCAAATGTGCTCCCACAGAAAAGAATAAGCATCACCCCAATAAAATAAATTTTTGATTTGATCTTCATAACTTTTAGATTTAAAATGAAACCGATTTAATTAAAAGAAGAATTGTACTACACAAGTAATACAGCAGGGTTCCCGGAACAACGAGATTTATGACTCGTAGGTCAGGCCAAATAAAATTGCCCATCAATTCTCTGAGATGAGATTACAGCCTTTTGATTGAAGATTATTCAATTTAAGCATTAACCAACTTTAAATCAAAAAAAACTCACCTCTTCCCTGATGAGATAAAGTGGTCTCTCAGCCATGTATCGCACGTTCCTAGCGAGAGTTATTGTTTTTAAACACTCTCCTTTTTCCAAACAGTTTTAACCAGATGGTTAAAAAAATATCAATTTTAATTTGCAGCGTAGAATTAATCATCTAAATTTGCATTAACCAAACGGTTAAACCGAATGGTTTATTTTTTGGATTTAATTTAACCACATGGTTAAAAACAGGAATTATGGAGAAGAAATCAATTGAAACCCAGGAGAATATTCTTGACGCAGCGAAAATAATATTTGCACAAAAAGGTTTAGCCGGAGCCAGAATGCAGGAAATAGCCGATCGTGCTGGGATTAACAAAGCACTCTTGCATTATTATTATCGTAGTAAAGAGAAGCTTTTTGAACAGGTTTTCGAGGAAGCTTTTAAAAAACTGGTTCGCCCCCTGGCTGCATTTTTAGCTGATGATTCGGAATTGTTTCAGAAAATCAGGAACATTTGCAAACTCTACAACGAGGTGATAAGCAGATACCCCTTTATTCCCAACTTCGTGATAAATGAAATAAATACAGACCCTGGCAGAATATTGAAACTCCTGAATATCGAGGGTATTGAAGAAGGAAAAAAGAAAACATCAATGCAAGTTAGCGATGCGATTAAAACAGGCAAAATCAGACCTATTGATCCCAGAGAACTGATTCTAAACATTATTAGTTTATCAATATTCCCATTCGCGAGCCGTCCCATATCAGAACAATTCCTGTATAAAAATGCAGACATGGACGAAGTTCTTAAATCAAGAGCCGATGGTGTAGCCGATTTTATTATTCATTCGATAAAAATTTAAATTATTACAAATGGACTCACTTTTTAAAAACAGCAAATATCTTCTTCTGTTGGTGATCTTCTTTAAGATTCAAATTGCTTGGGCCCAGGAAGAGGCTCTTAGCCTGGAGCAATGTCAGAAAGAAGTACAGGAAAACTTTCCTTTAGTGAAAGGGAAAGAGCTTTTAAGTCAATCTTCAAGCCTGAACATTGAGAATATAAAAACCTCGTATTTACCCAGGCTTTATGCAAACGGGAAACTCTCTTATCAGTCAGATGTAACCGGCATTACTTTCCCGGGAATGGCAACGCCGGAAGCCCCCAAAGATCAATACGCACTTAATTTGGATGTGGAGCAGTTGATATATGATGGCGGGAAAACCAAAAACAGGATTCAAGTGGAAGAAAAGGCTTCGGAGGTCGAAATTCGAAACCTGGAGATTCAGATCTATCAATTGCGAGAAAGGGTAAATGCTGCATTTTTTGGCATTCAACTGGTTCGCAAAAGCAAGTTGGTCCTTTTCGACAAGCAAAAAACCATTTCAAATCGATTAAAACAAATCAGATCTGCCGTAGAGAATGGTGTAATTTTACCGGCCAACCTTAAAGTTATGGAGTCTGAATTATTATTAATCGATCAACAGGTTCAGGAATTAAATGCGCATGAAGCATCTTCATTTCATATCCTTTCAGAATTAATGGGACGACGAATTGATACTAAAACCCTGCTCAAAAAAACCAGCTACAATGAGGAATTAGCTGATGATTCAAATATAGAAAGTAAAGAGAGACCGGAATACCAGATGTATTCAAGTCAGAAGTCATTACTGGAAGCGCAAAAGGAACTTTTAAAGAAAGACAGATATCCTTTGATCTCCGGATTTGGTCAGTTAGGATATGGGAATCCCGGATACAATCAATTGACGGATGAATTCGATACGTATTACATGCTGGGTGCCAAAATCTCCTGGAATATTTTCGATTGGAAATCGAATCGTCGGAAGCAAAAAGAGATGACAATCCGTAAGGATATTGTGACGACTCAAGAATTGAGCTTTTCCCAAAATCAGATGATTGAACTGGGAAAAGAATACAATGAAATCAAAAAATTCAAGATTTTATTGCAAAAAGATGATGCCATTATTGATTTGCAAGAGGAAATTAGTAGGAGCTCAGCTTCGCAGCTAGATAATGGAGTGATTACTTCAAGTGATTATTTGGATGATCTGAACAAAGAAATTCAAGCAAAATTAAATAAAGAGTATCATTTAATTCAGCTGCAACAATCTCTGGCTGAATACGAAAGAATCAAAGGAATTTAAACGAATTAAAATATTCTAGAAATGAAATTTAACACGATAATAGGCATAAGCTTAGCAATGGCATTCTTGACTTCAGCATGCAATCAAAATGGAGACGAATCGGATGCCTACGGGAATTTTGAAGCGACTGAATACATGATATCTGCTGAAAATAGTGGAAAAATACTCTCTCTGGATCTAGATGAAGGCGATGTATTTACCAATGAAGAACAGGTTGGACTTATTGATACAACCCAGCTCTTTCTACAAAGAGAACAGCTAAAAGCTCAAAAACAAGCCATTGCTTCGGGAGTAAAAAATATTCTATCACGAATAGCGGTTTATCAGGAGCAAATAGCCATACTCAAAAAGGATAAGACGAGAATAGACCAAATGTTTGCAGATGGTGCTGCAACCAGCAAAGAAGTTGACGATATCAACGGAAATATTTTGCTTGCTCAGAAACAAATACAGGCGGTTAAAACTGAAAATGCCAAGGTGCTAGGTGAACTGGAGAATGTTGATCGTAAAATTGAGGCTTTAAGCGATTTGATTGGGAAAAGTGTGATCTATATCCCCCAAGCGGCAACGGTTTTAGAGAAATACCACGAAGAATTCGAAATGGTAAATATGGGTACCCCCCTATTCAAGTTAGCTGATTTGAGAACGCTTGATTTAAGAGCTTACATTAGCGGTGATCAGCTTACTGATGTTAAAATTGGTCAGGAAGTGAAGGTATTGATTGACAAAAACAAAGAGGAATACCATACGCTCAAAGGAAAAGTGATTTGGATTTCGTCTCAATCAGAATTTACGCCTAAAATTATCCAAACTAAGGAAGAACGCGTCAAATTGGTTTATGCCATCAAAGTAAAAGTGAAAAATGACGGGCGTTTGAAAATTGGCATGCCGGGTGAAATTAGATTCAAATAACTTATGGACTCCAAAATCAGCATAAAAAACCTATCGAAATCCTATGGGGATGTTCAGGCTCTCAAGAATATTAATCTTGAAATAGAGTCAGGAGAGCTGTTTGGTTTAATAGGGCCGGATGGCGCTGGAAAAACAAGTCTTTTTCGCTTATTGGCTACATTATTAATCCCCGATTCGGGCTCAGCCACACTCTGTGGCTTCGACATGGTAAAGGAGTACAAGCATATCCGAAACATTCTAGGCTATATGCCGGGTAAGTTTTCTCTGTATCAAGACTTAAGCGTTCTGGAGAACCTCAATTTCTTCGCAACAGTTTTCAATACTCGTATCGAGGATAATATGGACATGATTCGTGACATTTGGCTTCAGATTGAACCCTTCAAAGACCGACTAGCAGGCAAATTATCGGGAGGGATGAAACAGAAATTAGCCCTGTGTTGCGCATTGATTCATCAGCCTAAAATATTATTGTTGGATGAACCAACTACTGGCGTAGATGTGGTTTCCCGAAGCGAGTTCTGGCATATGCTAAAGAGCCTGAAAGCAAAGGGCATTACCATTATTGTTGCAACGCCTTATATGGATGAAGCCAATTTGTGTGAAAGGGTTGCACTGATGCAGGATGGGGAGATATTAAGTCTGAATACACCTGCTGGTATCATTTCAGATTTTGACAGGGATTTGTATTCGATACAAGGCAAAGATATCTATCAACTACTTTTGGACTTGCGAGCTTATCCTTATGCCAATTCGGTATTCCCTTTTGGTCAAAGCATTCACTATACCGATACACGGGATGATATTTCACTTTCGGAGCTTAAAGATTATTTGATATCCAAAGGACAACATGATATTGAGATTAGCAAAATTACCGCTGGCATCGAAGACTGCTTTATGGCCTTAAGTCAGCAAAATATTATTCAGGCATGAATACAGATAAAAAAGTAATATCGGTACGAAACTTAACTAAAAAGTTTGGCGCTTTTACAGCAAACGACGATTTATCATTTGATGTTTATAAGGGTGAAATATTTGGCTTTCTGGGCGCAAATGGTGCGGGTAAAACCACGGCTATGAAAATTCTGTGCGGCCTTTCGTATCCTACATCCGGTGAGATAATGGTGGCAGGTTTGGATGTGTACAAACAGCGGGAAGAGCTAAAAAAGAGCATCGGTTACATGAGTCAGAAATTTTCTTTATACGAGGATCTGACGGTATTTGAGAATATCCGCTTTTATGCAGGTATTTATGGGATGTCATCCAGGGAAATCAAGGCTAAATCGGACGAATTGTTGCAAAAACTGGATTTGGTTCATGCCAGAAACAAGCGTATTGGAGAACTCCCACTGGGCTGGAAACAAAAGCTGGCTTTTTCGGTGGCTATTTTCCACAATCCTGAAATTGTATTTTTGGATGAACCTACTGGAGGTGTCGATCCGGTTACCAGGAGGCAGTTTTGGGATTTGATCTATGAGGCTTCGCGGAACGGAATTACCGTTTTTGTAACCACCCACTATATGGATGAGGCTGAGTATTGTGATAGAATCTCCATTATGGTGGATGGACGAATAGAAGCTTTGGATACGCCGGAAGGACTTAAAAATAAGTTTGAAGCTAAAGATATGGATGACGTATTTCTTCATTTGGCTAGGAAAAGTAATTATCAGGAATAGTCATCAGATTGGCATTAATAGCAAAAAAACAACATATGAAACGATTTATCGGTTTCCTAAGAAAAGAGTTTTATCACATTTTCCGCGACAGAAGGTCAATGTTGATTTTATTCGGAATGCCCATTGTACAGCTCTTGCTTTTTGGCTATGTGATTACCAACGAGCTTAAAGATGTTAAAATGGCAGTGGTAGACCATTCCAAAGATGAATACACATCGGAGATTATCAATAAAATTACATCCTCGGGTTATTTCAAGCTGGTTGAAAATCTGGATGGCATTACACAGGTCGATGAAGCCTTTCGAAAAGGTGAAACAAAAGTTGTACTGGTTTTTAAACCGGATTTTGGTAAAAATCTTGTTAAAGGATCAGGAGCCTCTGTGCAAATATTAACGGATGCCTCAGAGCCCAATATGGCGAATATGGAGGTCAACTACCTTCAGGGAATCCTGCAGAATTACAATGTCGAAATAAACAGGGGAAAGACGGTGCCGAATCAGATTGTCCCACAAACAAGAATGTATTTTAATTCCGAACTGGAGAGTGTTTATATGTTTATCCCCGGTATTATGGCTACTATTCTGATGCTGGTATCTGCGATGATGACCTCCATTTCGATTGCACGGGAAAAAGAGTTGGGAACCATGGAGATTCTACTGGTTTCACCGCTGCAACCCTGGCAAATTATTCTGGGAAAGGTGACCCCCTATTTGGTCTTGTCTTTTATTAATGCCCTGGTCATTGTTGGCATGGGCTACTTCGTATTTGGCGTTCCCGTTCTGGGCAGTTTTATGCTACTTATGGCCGAATGTATTTTGTTTATCTTACTGGCTCTGTCACTTGGGATTTTCATTTCCACGGTATCAGACAGCCAGCAGGTTGCCATGATGCTTTCCATGTTTGCATTAATGCTTCCAACCATTCTGCTGTCAGGCTTTATTTTCCCCTTACGGAATATGCCCCTGCCTCTACAAATTATAAGTAATATTATTCCACCCAGATGGTTCATTGTGATCATCAAAAATATCATGCTAAAGGGAACCGGCTTTGAGTTTGTTTGGAAAGAAACACTTATTCTTATTGGAATGACAGCAGGTTTAATAGGCTTAAGTGTCAGGAAATTTAAAATCAGGTTGGAGTAATATCGGTAATTAGGGCTTGCTCATAAAAGAAAGATAAAGAATAAGCACCCCTCTGTCCTTCGGACATTTACTCACTATATATTTTAAATTTATGAGTTCGTGATCCATCGGATTCCCCTAGAAGGGGAGAAAGTAAAACTAAACTTTGAATTAAAACTCTAAATTTAGTTCCCGAATCTTTCCCTTTCAGGGTACCGTAGCGAAGCGAAGCTCGTGATTGCTTTTAAAAATTATCTATGAACAAAGTGTCGACAGACGAAAGGGTGTATTCTTAAAATAAAAAACTACACAGAGAAACTATAAACAAACCCTGTATCGGCAAAGTCTTGATTTTGGGAGACATAAACCCAATACCGACTTGAAATGGTTCAGCTTGAGACTCTGACAGAGGCTATTTTTTAAAACTTTATAGAACGAATACATGCGAACAATTAAATACATATTGCAAAAAGAGTTTCTTCAGATTTTTAGAAACAAAAGTATGTTGCCTATCATCTTTATCTTACCCATCATTCAACTCTGTGTTTTGGTTTTTGCGGCAACCTTCGAGATGAAAAACACCAATTTGTATGTTGTGGATATGGATCTTTCCTCTCACTCCCGACAAATTGTATCAAAGTATAACGGATCTCCCTTCTTTACAGTAGTAGATTCGGATTTTTCAATTGAAAAGGCTGAGAATGAGTTGTCGAAGGACAAGGTAGATGCGATTTTGTATTTTGAAAAGGGCTTTGGTGAATCTGTTGACAAAAAAGAACCTGCAGAAGTTCAGGTCCTGGTAAATGCTATTGATGCCAGTGCTGCCGGATTGTATAATGCCTATATTCTTTCGGTGATACAGGAATACAATCAGCATGTTAATTCAAAAATTCAGTCAATTGGCAAAAACAATACGGTTCAGCAGGTTCACAATACCTATTCATACCTGTTCAATCCTGAAATGAAATATATTCCCTACATGTTACCGGGAATATTGGTCTTATTGATCACCGTCATTGGTCTGTTTTTATCTGCAATGAATGTGGTGCGTGAAAAAGAAATCGGTACCATCGAACAGATCAATGTAACGCCTATCAAAAGGTATCAATTCCTTATTGGGAAATTAATTCCCTTTATACTTATTGGCTTTTTCGAATTGGGCATCGGTCTGGTCATTGCAGCATTTATATTCAAAATCCCTGTTTTGGGATCAGTTTGGTTGATTTACCTGGTTGCCTTTATTTACCTGCTTACCATATTGGGAATTGGTCTGTTTATTTCAACGCAAACGGATACACAGCAACAAGCCATGTTCATTGCCTGGTTTTTCATGATTATTTTTATCCTGATGAGCGGCTTGTTCACACCAACTGAAAGTATGCCTGAATGGGGACAAAAAATGAACTACTTAAATCCGGTCGCCTATTTTATCAAAATCATCAGAATGATCATGCTGAAGGGATCAGGATTCATGGATATTATAAAAGATTTAAGCATACTAAGTTTGTATTCACTTGCCATGTTAAGCTTTGCAGTAAACAGATACAGGAAGGTAGTTTAATGCAAAAGCACTCTGGTTTATGAAATCTATTATAATATTGGTATACTTGTTCATATAATTTCTAAATGCGAAAAAATGGACAAACTTTATTATTTTCTATTAAAATACACCCTTTCGTCTGTCGACACTTTGTTCATAGACAATTTTAAAAGGCAATCACGAACTTCGCTTCGCTACGGTAACCTAAAAGGGAAAGATTATTAAATAAACTTAGAATATTCATTCGGCATATAGTTGCATTTTCTCCCTTTACAGGGGAATCCGATGGATCACGAACACCATTGATTTAAATTTTTAGCGTGAGTAAATGTCCGAAGGACAGAGGGGTGTACAATTATTATTTGTTTTATGAACAACCCCTGTAATATTAAGTACAGAGCAGATAATTCTATTTTGAACTATAACCAAAGCCTATGTTGATTAAACCCCGTTTTTCTAAATTCGATATCGCCTGGAGAATCCTTGTTATCCTAACCGTATTGGTTCAGGCAACCTTGTTGCCCTTGGATTTTCTGTTTGAATTAAGATTTCAGAAATGGTATTACATGTTGGATCTTGTGATAACGGTGGTTTACCTGCTGGATTTTTGGGAGAACATGTACCGATACAAACGCATTCAGAAACACGCGGTTTATAAGGATATTTATTGGGATACGTACTCATCGGGAAAGTTTTTTATTTCTGATGTATTGGCGATTCTACCTTATGCCTTTTTATTTTCCCATCCTGCCTTACAGTTGCTTAGGATGTTTAAATGGGTAAAAGTATTACGAACCATGCATTACTTTCAAATTCGGAACGTCAGAAACACGACACGCAGCACACTATGGTTTCTTATCATTGGTACATTTTTGTTTGCCCATTGGTTTTCTTGCATTTGGCTCAGGATTCATGGCTTCGAAGCTGGCATAAGCCATTTGGACAATTACATAAAGGCGCTATACTATACCATTACAACTTTAACGTCAGTTGGCTATGGCGATATTGTTCCAAACGGAAATGCTGAAATGCTATTCAATATTCTTTTGCAGCTGACAGGCGTTGGCTTGATTGCCTTTCTTGTTGGTAGCGTGGTGGGGCTCTTCACAAAAAGAAATCCTGCAGAACAACGCTTTACCGAAAATATGGAAAAGTTGAGAGCACTGATTCATTATCATGATATTCCTTCGGAATTGGAGAAACGAATTAGTGACTACTTCACCTATGAATGGAAACAAAAACTGGGTTACGATGAATCGGAATTAATGGAATCCTTACCATTTGGCTTAAGAAATGATCTTCAGCTGGAGTTTAAAAACAAGACCATTAAGCACATTTCAATTTTTGAGGGAGCTGATGAAAAATTTGTTCGTGAAATTGCACTCTATTTAACACCAATCGTGCTTACACCAGGTGATTATTTGTTTCGAGCCGGCGATAGAGCCAATTCCATGTTCTTCATAAAAAAAGGCAAAATAAGCGTATTGTCCGAAGACGAAAAGCAAGAATTAACCATTCTCAAAAGTGGCGACTTCATGGGTGAAATAGCCTTGTTTAAAAAATCAAACAGAACAGCAACAGTTAAATCCATAGGCTATTCCGACATCTACGAATTACACAAAAAGGAATTTGAAAAAGTCATAAAAAAATACCCTGAAATTGCCTCACGGATTAAAGAAAAATCAATATCCCGAGAACAACGTTACATCTAATATTTAGAGATCACAGCTAAATCTAAGCTCATGTTTAAAGATCATCATCATTTCACAGATGCATTACATCCTGAATTTTTGAAAATTGAAAGGAAAAGGGTTGGCATTATTTTAATTATATTTTTAGTGATGTCGCTAAGCATTCCTGTAATACATCATTTAATTCCTGAGCTATTACGCGACTCTTTTAACAACAAAGAATTCGTGAGAGCGATATCAATATGGTGGTTTATTTTTTTCTTGTTTGAAATTCTTGTTTTTATTCGGATGAATTGGCTTATTCGAAATAAACGTTCAATTTCCAAAAGTATAATAATTGTCAATTTATTAATGGAATTTGGCTTACCTGCCATTATTCTATTTAATGCAGTTAAATACGACAACTCTCTTTTGGTGTTGGAGTATGATGGACTTACGTTTTATTTTCTGCTATTAATGTTGTCGGCAATGCACCTTGATTTTAAGATATCTCTGAGTGCTGGAATATTGGCATGTCTGGGCTATATGGGGGTTTCCTATTGGGGAATGCAGTTTTTGAAACCTGCCGGTGATATCGATCAGCTGATTGAGATCTACACCATGAGAAGTCTGGGTTTATTATCTGCAGGTATCATCGCAGGAGTCGTAGCAACTGAGATTCGTAAAAGAGTTAATAATTTCCTGAAAACCAAAGACGAGCAAAACGAAATAGAATCCCTACTGGGACAGCACGTTTCGCGGGATGTGGCAAAAGAATTAATTTCACATCGGAATGATAAGATTGGACAGAAAGTGACCGGCTCCATCATGTTTTTGGATATCCGAAATTTCACACCAATGGCAGACCAGCAGAGCCCTGAGGAAACCATGGCATTCCAAAATGCCATATTCGATCCTCTGATTCGTATCATCGAGAAGAACAATGGCATCATACACCAAATTCTGGGCGATGGATTCATGGCATCCTTTGGGATTGCTGTTAAAAGCCCCAATCATGTTCAAGATTCATTCACCTCGGGAATTGAAATTATCGAGGCCTTAGATCATCTGAGAACCGGAACCAATGGTGATAAAACCCGTGTTGGAATCGGTCTCCATTGCGGAGAAGTGATCACTGGTAATATTGGAAATGAAATTCGAAAACAATTTTCCCTGGCCGGAAAAAACGTCATAATAGCCTCCCGAATTGAGCAGCTTAACAAACAATTCAACTCACAGTTCCTTATTAGCAAGCCTGTTGCCAATCTTCTAATTGACAAGAATATGCTAGTAGATTTGGGGCAGGTTAAATTGAAAGGGATTGATGATAAAATTGAAATCCTGCAGGTGGTGTAATCCCAGAGTTCATCCTAAATAGTTTAAGCATAAAAAAACGCACCAAAGCATCTAATGCCCTTCGAATCATTTTTAACAAATGCTTCACAATTTTTTAGTAACAAAGGATCAACCACTTATCCCTTCGCTATCATGTCACTCCTAATTTACGATTGTAGGAGTTCCTATAAATGCCTACTTTTAAGAAACTAAAAGAGATTAATGGAATTCATTTTTTACATCGCTGCTTTTAATGCCTTTTTCTTTGCACTACTGCTTTTTCAAAAGAAATCCAGAGCAATACACGACAATATCCTGATTACCTGGCTTTGCTATTTGGGGCTTTTTATAGGCGTATATTCCTTTTATTCTCACAGCTTATTTACACACTTTCATTTGCTGTCGATAAGTCTTATCTCCTTGTTCCTTCTTCACGGCCCATTCTTGTTTATTTACGCTTCTCGTTTGGTTTCACGTAAGAAAAGATTTAACAGAAAAAACCTACTCCACCTTATTCCGTTTTTGGCATTTAATCTTTACCTGTTTGTTGTTTCGTTTTTCCCTGACACTAGCCATGAATTAAGGATGGAACATGTTCATACTAACGGACATCCTCCCTTACTATTTGTATTTTCCCTCATCCTGACTGCATTATCGGGCCCCTTTTATTTTGGGCTTACCCTTAAACTGTTTAAGAAGCATAACATTAATATATTTAATAATTTTTCGTTTGCAGAGGATGTAAATCTTGAGTGGTTACGAAAACTGGTAACTGTTTTTGGAATTGCATGGACAATTTTGATTATCATCACCGTAATCCATCATGTCTTTAACTATTTCTCAATGGTGTTTTGCACCGATAGTTTGTTTTTGGCTTTATCGGCATTTGTTATTTTAATCGGCTATTTCGGACTAAAACAAAAAGTCATATTTGAGAATGACTTAAAAGAAGAACAATCATTAATCACTGAAGAAAAAACCAAATATTCAGGCTCCACATTAAAAGAAGACGAAGCAGATAAATATGCCGGGCAACTCAGTGAATTTATGCTTAGCCAAAAGCCCTATCTGGACCCGGGATTGACACTGCCACAGCTAGCTTCTCAAATGAATATCACCTCGCATCATTTATCACAAATTATAAACGAAAAATTTGGTCAGAATTTCTTTGAATACATCAACCATTTCAGAGTTGAAGAGGTGAAATCCAGAATTCAGAATCCAAAATACGAAAGCTTCTCTTTATTGGGTATTGCTTTCGATTCGGGCTTCAATTCGAAATCGGCTTTCAACCGTATTTTTAAAAAGTACACCCAACAAACACCCTCTCAGTTCAAGTCAGTTCTCAAGCCTGAATAAGTCCCCCCTATTTCTCAAGTCTCACTTTATAAAGTATCCCTGTTTAAGGTCTTCAAACAGGTCTCACTTTATAAGGTAAAACGATTTGTCTGTTTTAGCACACGATATTTGCTCAAGAAATCATTCTCCAATGAATGGTCTTAAAAAAGTAACTATAAATGTTTTACTAAAATTTAGACAAATGAATTTACAAATTGCAACACAAAAATCAGACATCTCAAAAAGTCAAAAAAAAGGAACACGTAATGTTAACTTAAAGGTATTTACTCTCGTTCTGTTTTCTGTCCTTTTCTTCTCAGCGCAAAAGACATTTGCACATTGTGACTCCTATGATGGTCCTGTTATTACGGAAGCAAGAGAAGCTCTTGCATCAAATAACGTGAACCTGGTATTAAAATGGGTGGGCGAAGAAGATGAAAAAGAGATTACCTCTCTGTTCAAGAAAACCTATAAACTAAAAAATGGGGACATAGAAATCTATAAAATCGTTGAAAAACACTTTCTCGAAACCCTGGTTAGATTGCACCGTGCAACTGAAGGAGTGGGTTATACAGGAATAAAGCCTGCAGGAAGTGCCTCCCCGATTGTAAAAATGGCTGATAGGTCACTTGAAAGCCAAAGTGTGGATGAACTGGCATCAAAATTAACAGCTCACATTGAGAAAGTCGTGCGTGAAAAATACGAGAAGGTGCAGAAACTAAGCTTGGATAAAAATAAATCTCTGGAAAAAGGGAGAGCTTATGTTGCGGCTTACGTTGACTATACGCATACATTGGAAGGAATTCATGGAATTATTGAACACGGTCCGGGAGCACATCAGCATTAAACAACGATACAGAATTCAAAAAATAAGATCATGAAAATTACGAATTACAAGGAAGTTCAGACAAAGAAAAATCCGCACGGCGTTGATGCATGAAAGATTCATGAAAATAATGATGTACAGGTTATTCACATACTTTTAAAACCCGGAGAAAAACTAAAACCACATAAAACACCTGTTGATGTATTCTTTTACGTAGTTGAAGGTACAGGTATTGTTGAGGTGGGAGATGAAAAAAGAAACGTTTCGGTAGACGATATTGTGGATAGTCCTAAATATATTCCGCATTGCTTATATAACGAAAGTGAAAATGATTTCAGGGTTTTGGTGGTAAAAACACCAAGACCTACTAATACACAGAACTGACAGGCTCTATATTACATTATTCAATCGTAACTTTAAAAAAGGTAATACTCAGAGCTGAAACTATTTAAATCGAAAGAAAATGGGGACCAATGAATTTGAAAAAGGAAAAATATTCTCCTTTAACCAGAGCATCGATTATGCAGACAAAGCGGTTGTTAGCAAACAAGTACTAAAAAAGGAAACGGGTAATATTTCGTTGTTTGCCTTCGATAAGGGTGAAGCCCTAAGTGAGCATACCGCTCCATTTGATGCAGTAGTATACATTGTGGATGGGAAAGCAGAAATCATTATCGATGGAAATTCAAATATTCTGGATGCGGGAGAGACTATTGTGATGCCGGAGAATGTTCCTCATGCTTTAAAGGCAGTAGAACAATTTAAAATGGTACTTACCATGATCAAGAGTAAGTAGGTTTGTGTTTGCTTTAGGTTCATCGAAGCTTTCTGCTGTTCATTTGCAGCGGAAAGCTTCAACCCGACATCAGCGTCAAAAAAATAAAAGGGTGCAGCGCACCCTACTGTTTGTAGCAAAACAATGATATCAAAATAAAAGCCGCAGGCTGAAAAATCCCTGGGGATTTTTCAGCCTGCGGCTTTTGGTGGTTATATAATCTTCCAGCTACAAACATGACGCTGCGCTGCAGCTTGATTTACAATGCCCTTATTGTTATAAGCATAACAACTAAACGTCAGCAGTCCCCAAAAATCATAAACAATCATATTTAATCAGCGTCAAATAAAAAATAAACAGAGTGCAGCGCACCAAACTGTATATATCAAAACATATTGTTGATAACAAACCATATCCGCATGAAGCCTGCAACGTACAGCTGTAAGGGTCAACATACAGCTGCAGGCGTTGCAGGCTTCATGTTCCTGTTTAGCTCAATAGTTCCTTTGCTTAATTAGCCTTTTTACTCTAGAGGCTTACCAAAATCCTGGGTCCAGTACTCTCCAGAGCGCCCCACTCCCATCTCTGTAAAATTACTGCTCATGATATTGGCACAATGCCCTTGACTATTTAGCCATCCTTGCACAACAGCCTCTTCATTGGGATGGCCTTTGGCAATATTTTCTCCAACTGCCCGATAATTGTACCCCTGATCCTGTACACGATCAACTAAATTGCGACCATCGGCCGAGGTATGGCTAAAATAATTTTGAGACTCCATATCCTGACTATGTCTGAGAGCTGCAGTTTCTAACTTAGTATTCCATGTCAATGGAGCCACTGCTTGATAACTGGTTCCATCACAACTTACTCCCTGAGTACGGGCCTGGTTAACCAAATCCAAAATAACCTTTAAATCTATTGTATTACCATCAATAGGAGTCAGTTCATTATCTCCTTCGGTATCGGTATCAGAATCAGTATCAGTATCAGTATCTCCTTCAGTATCGGTCTCTGTATCGTCTCCAGGAAGTTGTTCGGTATTTGGTGGAATATCCTCCAACAATTCATCCTTTTCATTTCCATCACAACTTGTAATCCATATCAACAAAAGGCTAGTAAAAATCAGGATAATAAATCTCTTCATAAAACGATTAGTTTAATATTATTTGTAAGCTTAGTTCTTATATCAGCAATTTCAGATAAATAGCAAAGACAAAATATTTTCTGTGGAGATCTTCACAGAAACCTCATTGCGTAAAAGCATACTGCAGGTCAAATAGTGTGCCAATGGCACCTGAAAAGTAAGGGCCAAAAACAAAACCACCTCATAAGCATACATCATATGAGAGACTACCAGATTAATGAAGGATTGCTTCTCTCATAGTAAACACCTTGATAATAAGTGCTCTGGGAAGAGAGTAATACTAATGTAATTTCCACATTATAAACCAGGGTTAAGTTATCGTCCCTCATTTTCAGGGGTACGAATTTTTATTCTCATGAAAAAATAATAGATATAGCACAAAGGGTGTATGTGAGTAAAAATTCCACACTCTTTTGGCAATATGCCCCATTTTTTATACACAAAAAAGATGCTAGTTTGCAGCAAAACAATGATGTCGAAATAAAAGCCGCAGGATGAAAAACGATTATTGAAGCGTATTTGAAACTGAAAATCAAACCATGAATAATCATATTTAATCAGCGTCCAAAAATAAAGGGGTGCAGCGCACCTAACAGTTTATATCAAAACATATTGTTGATAACAAACCACCTCGCCTTCTCCCAAAATATTGGGATCAGTTTCTCATCCTCCCTTCGACTCCGCTCAGGGAACGAGGAGGAGAAACTAATTAGTATATCCGATATCTGCTTAAAAAATAAAGGATACAGCGCACCCAACTGTTTGTAGCAAAATAAATTAAATCCCAAGCCTTTCTCCTCCCATCCCAGTTTTGGGATCTAGAGGAGTACCCGTAGGGGGAGGTGGTTTTAGACTATTCTTTTTTGGTCGAAATATTTTGCAGATAAATGATTATTTTTTTTTTGAAGCTGTATATCAAATCAGAAACAACCATATTTAATCAGCGTCAAATGAAAAAACAAACGGAGTGCAGCGCACCTAACTGTTTATAGAAAGGACTTGAATTAAAATAAGGTGATTCCTGAAAGCCTTTATTTTTATTAGTCCCGAGGCAGGTCATACCCTCCCCTCGGGAATTTCTTGTTTCCAATTGGCAACTTGGGGTATCCCATAGACAGTTTGTACCCTCCCATTGGCAATTTGATGGCTTCCCGAGGCAATAAGTGCTAGCCCATTGGTAACCTTTAGCAGCCCATTGGCAATTTCATGCAGATCATGGGTACTACCATCTCAAAACACAGCCGATGATTTAATTGAATCCTAATATCACAATAAGAAAACACCCCACTCAGTTTGAATGCGCTTTCTGAGGTGTTTTTTTTATCTACCCGAGACCTGACAGGTTTTAAAAACCTGTCAGGTCTGTCGTATTTTTTAATTGAAATGATGGAAAAAAAATCCCAAACGGCTCGGGTCTGGGAAGGGTTTGGGTTTACGTATCGACGATATGTTTCCTTACGAGTTCATGATATATGACCGCCTGTTGTAATTAGTTGGACTGTGATTTCAACGAGATATCCTCAAATAGAGCCTTTACTTTTTTTAATTCTTGCCATTCCACATGCTCCAGGCGGAAGTTTCTTTCCGAATCTATCCCTTGAATATGTATCGTATTTCCTTTGATTTCAAGCTGTCTAACATCAGATATAGGAATCAACTCGATGCTTTTTTGCTTTGGCAATAAGTAGCTCAACTCATTATTATTCCATTCTATAAAATACTTCCTTTTTTGCGATTGCTGATATCCCCAAATTAAAAACAGAATGCCTTGAGAAATAAAAAGAACTGAATTCCAATCTCCCGGAAATACAAAGTCGAAACCATTCATTAAAGTATTAATAAGAAGACTGATTCCAAAAACAAAAGCTAATAAACCAAAACCAATAAGAAATCTCATATTGATTTTACTGACCCTAAATAATTGTATTTTTTCCATCTTTATACTTCATTAATATCCCGATTAAAATGTCATCAATCGCTTTATATGCGGCTAAAATTTAAAGTATACCAAATTTATGAAAAGCAGGAGACAAACAATATGTTTTGTATAGGAAAGTGGATAATGGCCTGTAAAATAGAACGCATCTACTTTGGGGGAATTGGATACGGGCGTTTAGGACCACCCCTCCCGAAAGCTTTCGGGATTATTTTTACTCGTACCTCGCCAAATGATCCATCCCTCCTTAAATGCAAGGAGGGGAAATATTTAAAGGCCGAAATCAAATCTTGACGGCAGCAATATCTTGCTTCTGCGATCATCAGCGTTTTCTGCGGGAGAAAAAAACACTCCCCTTTGTCCCCTCACCAGAGGGGATTCAAAAAAAAAATCCCAAACGGGTCGGATTTGGGAAGCTATCAATACCATATGTTCTACTAATTTCCGCAAAGGAGGAGAGCCTGAACTTCAAGCTAAGTTGGTATTAAAATATGGAGGGGAAATTTTTAAAGAAGTTTATTTTTTTCTAATTCAACTCAGCCGTGAAACCTTTTAATACTGTTTATCCGTGCAATAAATTTATGTTGTATTAAATCAATCTCAATACAAATCATGATTAATATTTTGCTAATTAGAAAACTATTTTTAAGTTAAAGGCTACAAACCCAATTAAAACCCTAATAGATGGTCCATTTACCCAAAAATGTTCTGTTGCTTGTCTTAATTTTGGCACTTAATTCTTTTCAACTCTTTAGCCAAAAAGATACAACTAAAGTGGAAAATCTTTTTGACATGTCGTTCGAAGAATTACTGAACCAAAAAATTGTAACGGTTTCAAAGTACGAACAGTCTTTTTCAGAAGCTCCTTCTTCGATTACTATAATTACTTCAGATGATATAAGGGATTATGCTTACAATACATTGGATGAAGCATTAAATAGCCAAAAGGGATTTTATATTACAAACGACCGCAATTACAGTTATGTAGGAACCCGTGGATTTGGAAGATCGGGCGATTATAACAATCGTAGTAAATTGTTAATAAATGGGCATACATTAAATGAAAATGTGTTTGGTTCAGCATTGTTTGGATCGGGCTTATCATTAAACATGGATTTAATTGACCGTATTGAAATCGTACGAGGACCAGGATCTTCGATGTATGGCTCCGGAGCGATGTTAAGTGTAATAAATATAATCACCAAGAAAGGTGATGACATTGCTGGGCTTGACATTAAAACGACATTAGGCAGCTATAATAGAAAAGAAGCTTCTGCCCTCTGGGGGAAAACATTGGAGAATGGCACTGATATTGTCATCTCTGGAATTGCAGGCCAAACAGATGGTCCAGATTTATATTTTGAAGAACTGGATACACCCGAAACAAATCACGGAATTTCGACCGGACTTGATTGGGAAAAGTTATGGGGTGTATATTCGAATATTTCCAGGGGAAATTTCTCTGTTACAGCATCATTCAGAAATCGAAGGAAAGGGATTCCAACTGGCGCATGGGAAACAGACCTCATAAACATCTCAAAATCTAAAGACTTAGGATATTACATCGACTTGCAATACAAAAAAGAATTTAATAAAAATCTATCCTTTCTGTTTCGCTCATATTACGACAGTGACAATTACAAGGGGAAATACTCTTATGGATCTTACAAAAGCTATGATAAATCGATTGGTAACTGGGTAGGCTCTGAGATACAATTTATTTATAATAATAACAGGAGAAACCTGGTATCAGGAGGTGTCGAGTATAAATATAATACAGAAGCCAGTTACAAGGAGTGGGATTTGAATGATATATATATAGATAAGAATGAGCCCTATTCTGAATTTTCGACTTATTTACAGGATGAATTTAAAGTGTTACCAAATTTACTGCTTACTACAGGTCTGCGATTTGATTACCATTCATTGGGCAACAATTCTTTCTCACCAAGACTAGCTGCCGTGTACAATATCGCAAAAAAATCAACTTTTAAATTGTTATACAGTGAAGCGTTCAGAACACCCAGCTTTTATGAAACACAGTATGAAGAGAATGGGTATCTAAAAGCAAATAGTAATATAAAGCCGGAAAGAATTCGAACAACAGAAGTGGTTTGGGAATATCATCCTCAAAATAATCTTTTTATATCAATAGCTTTATATCAATATAAGATGAAAAGGCTAATTGATTTGTCCCTTGATGAGGAAGATGGCTTAGCTTATTTTCAAAACATTGGGAGAGTTTGTGGTAAAGGTTTAGAGTTCGAAATTAAATACAAGCCTCTAAATGAAACGACTCTATTTGTAAACAGTTCATTCCAAAAGTCTGTTGATTCAGATACCAAAAATGAATTAACAAATTCGCCAAGATTTCTATTAAAAGCAGGATGGATTCAATCCATATCCGATTTGCTTACGGTCTCTCCTGAATGTTTTTTTGAAACAAAAAGAAAGACTTTTTATGAAACGACAACAGATCCATTTTTCCTGGCAAACCTCAATATAAGGTCAAAAATGTTATTTAATCATGTAATGGTTAATTTAAAAATAAGGAACATATTTAATAAGGAATATGGGTATCCCGGAGGCTATGAACATGCTCAAAATTCGATAAGTCAAAATGGAAGAAATTTCAGTTTTGGATTAAAAGTGCATTTATAATAAATCCTTAAATGAAAATAAATTGAAGATCCAGAAAATCATAATCATTTTTTTTATATTCATTTTCCCTTTGAAAGTGATGGGACAGGTGAATCAAGACCTTCTAAAAGTGGCGTACATTGAACGTATTACCCGCTTTATAGAATGGCCTTCTGAATGCTCCTCTGATACGAATACAATCATAACAGTTGGTGTTATGAATAATCCTGAGTTTGCTGCCACAGTTAAAAAAATATTCAAGTCCCAGAAAATAAAAAATTGTACCGTTAAGGTTTTGGTTTTAAAAAAAGGGGCCGATATTTCTTCATGTCAAATCTGCTATTTAGATAATATGGGTTCTGGAAGCCTGAAATTAGCCATCCCCCAGGCAAATAAGCATGGCGTTCTACTTTTTTCCCAAAGCAAGATGAGTGCAAAGGCTGGCGTCCATTTTAATTTTTACATAGAGAAAGGAAAACTCAAATTTGAAATAAATGAAAGCTCTGTAAATTCAGCTGGATTTAAAATCAGCCATTTATTAATGAAAAGTGCGCGCATTTTATAAACTGATATTATGAATCCTTTAAGAAGATTAACGATAAAGCAAAAAATAATATTGATAATTCTAAGTGTTACAATTATTAGCGTTGGGCTAAACTCTACACTTGGAATTATAAATTCTTATCGAAATCTAAAGAAAGAAATAATTGACAACCAAGAATTAAATGCTAAGTTAATTGCAGAAAACTGTGTAACAACTCTAATGTTTAATGACACGGAAGGAGCAAGCAGAATACTACAGACTTTAAATAAAATCCCAAACATAACATTTGCCCGTATATACGATAAGGACAGCCTGGTTTTTGCTAATCTTTCTGGTAATAACGGAAACTATGATGATGATAAGCTTCTTATCCAAAACAATATTCAAACTGAAAACGACCATATTATTTTTAATGAACCAATTAAATACGACAACCAACAATATGGTACGTTGTGCATGGTAGTATCTACAAAATTTATCCAGGAAAAAATATTCAGATATTTAGTTAGTGATGGTATTATTTTGATAATCGTTATCATTCTTGCTATCATTCTTGCCACTAAGTTTCAGAAAATAGTTTCGAGCCCGATACTTAAACTGGCTCAGTTTGCAGAGAAAATATCCGGTTCATCAAACTACCAGCTAAGGATTGATAAAATAACAAACGATGAAACGGGTATTTTATATGACCGGTTTAATAGTATGCTCCAAAGAATAGAGGAACATCAACTAGAACGAGATAAGGCAGAACAAGACCTCATGCTTGAACGGGAAAGTTTAAAAGAAAGAACGATTGAATTAGAACAGGCAAAAATAAAAGCAGAGGAGAGCGACCGTTTAAAATCGTCTTTCCTGGCAAACTTATCTCATGAAATTCGTACTCCAATGAATGCAATAATTGGATTTGCAAATTTTCTCAAGATGCCTGAGACTACTGCTGAAGAAAGAGTAGAGTTCATAGATATAATCAACTCAAGTGGTAAGCAATTATTATCTATAATCACCGATATTATTGAGATCTCACAAATTGAAGTCAATTTAGTTGTACTAAAGGAAGAACCAGTTGATATTGATGTATTTATTGTGAATATTTTTAAAGAATTAAGTCTTAGTAAGCAAATAAATAAGGGTGTTGATTTTAAGTTGACCCATTCCTCTCCTGAATTGTTAGAAAAAATTATTACTGATGAGACGAAATTGAAACAAGTAATTACAAACTTACTTACAAACGCATTTAAATTTACAAAAGAGGGATTTGTCGAGTTTGGATATAAGCCAGTTAACAATTCTTTCCTGGAATTTTTTGTTAAAGATTCAGGTATAGGAATTGATAAAAAACTTCATAAAATTATATTTGAGAGGTTCAGGCAAGCAGAAAATGAATTGCAATTTATGCATAGTGGTTCTGGCTTAGGACTTGCAATTTCAAAAGCATATGTTGAAATGATGGGTGGGGCCATCCAGCTTCAATCAGAACCCGGAAAAGGATCATTATTCTCCTTCAAAATACCGTATAAAACAGCTGAAAACGAAAAAAGTGTTGCTCCAGAAATTCATATTCAAAAAACAAATCAGTTTAATCATGATGTGATTCTGGTAGCTGAGGACAATGACTGGAATTTTAGGCTTGTCCAAGGCATATTTTCTAAAGAACCTGTAAAAATTATTCGTGCTTTTAATGGTAAAGAAGCTGTTGATATATGTAAAAATAATCCAAACGTTAACCTGATATTGATGGATATTAAAATGCCCGAAATGGATGGTCACGAAGCTACCCGGCAAATAAAAGCATTTTGGCCTGACTTACCGATTATTGCACTTACGGCCTTTGCTCTTTCAGGTGATAAAGAGCAAGCCTTGGAATCAGGTTGTGATGCTTATATTTCGAAACCAATGAAAAAGGATGAATTATTTCGACTAATCCAAAAAGTAAAATCTTTTGATTTTCAACTAAAAGTGAACTGATTTAGCATTAAGACTAAATCACAGTTCTGCTTATACTCGGTTTGGTGCTGAAACAGAAGCTATTTATGTAAAAATATTTTAAAATGGTCGCTTAACCTACTGTCCATATAAATGTAGCAACTTCAAAACGTGTTGAAAATTATTTTGAAAACCACCCCTCCCGAAAGCTTTTCGGGATTATTTTTACTCGTTCCTCGCCAAATGATCCACCCCTCCTTAAAAGTATGGAGGGGAAACTGTTGACCGGATAGAGTGGAGCTAGTTTATCAAACTCAAAAAAAAATCCCAAACGGCTCGGGTTTGGGAAGTTTTTTTTCAATAGTGAGTATATGCAAAGTAGGCGATTGCGTGGTAATTCCTTTGTAAAGTGCACAAAAGTTGAAGTGGCTTACAAAGGTTTATTTAGTTGCTAAGCCGCCTTTTTTTCATATACATTGTTAGGGTTTCGTGCTTTATTCAGTTGGTCTTCCAGAAGCAATATCTTTGCTCCTTTCTATTGATTGCAAGGCTAAGTAGCTGTCTCCAAACTTTTTTAAGTTTTCCATTTCAACATCGTACTGGTCACCATGACGTTCTTCGTCTTCAACCAAAGTTTCAAACAGCTTTTTAGAAACTGAATCAGCATTTGCCGAACATTCATTTGCCCAAAGATTATAATCTCTGGCACTTGCTTCTTCCATTGCTGTTGCCATTTCAAGCATTTCTCTCACATCATGTATTTTTTTCACCTTGTAAGATGCTTCCATTTCAACTTCTCCTTTCAGAAACAGGATGCGGTCAGCCAATTGCTCAATATGCATCATTTCTTCAATTGCAGTTCTTTTGAATAAACCAGCCAATAAATCATAAGCTTGGTCATCACAATGGAAATGGAAATACATATACTGATGAACAGCAGAGAGTTCATCTCTAATGGCTTTGTTTAATAATTCTATACTTTGTTTTTTCATTTTTTTATTGAAATTAGTCTTTGTCGAAACGGTCAAGGTTCATTACTTTATCCCATGCTGCTACAAAGTCTTTAACAAAATTTGCATCTGCACTAGCATAAACTTCTGCCAGGGCCCTAAGTTCAGAGTTAGAACCGAAGATTAGATCTGCCCTTGTTCCCGTCCATTTAATTTTTCCTGTTTTGTGGTCACGACCGTCAAAACATTCCTTTGTATCAGAGTTTGGCATCCATGCAACACCCATATCAAGCAGGTTTACAAAGAAATCATTGGTTAGAACTTCGGGGCGCTTGGTGAATACTCCATGTTTAGATGCATCATAGTTTGTATTTAAAACACGCATGCCACCTAAAAGAACAGTCATTTCAGGAGCAGTTAAGCTTAGCAATTGAGCCTTATCTACCAATAAATCCTCTGTGGACATAGCGAATTTCTTTTTCAAGTAATTGCAGAAACCATCAGCTACAGGCTCCATAAGCTTAAAAGAATCTACATCGGTTTGTTCCTGCGAAGCATCCATACGCCCCGGAGTAAAAGGAACGGTTACTTTAAACCCAGCATCTTTAGCTGCTTTATCCACTCCGGCACAACCTGCTAATACAATAAGGTCGGCAAGTGATACTTTTTTACCATCTGATTGAGTGCCGTTAAATTCTTCCTGAATACCCTCTAAGGTTTTCAATACTTTGCTTAATTGTTTTGGATTATTTACTTCCCAATCTTTTTGTGGAGCAAGACGAATACGTGCCCCATTTGCACCGCCTCGTTTATCCGAGCCACGGAATGTAGAAGCAGAAGCCCATGCTGTCGACACCAATTGAGAAACTGTTAAGCCAGATTTTAAAACTTTCGCTTTTAGATCAGCAACATCTTTCTCATCTATTAATCTATGGTTTACAGCAGGAATTGGGTCTTGCCATATCAATTCTTCCGAAGGCACTTCTGAACCTAAATAGCGTGCCTTTGGCCCCATATCACGGTGAGTTAGCTTGAACCACGCACGGGCAAAAGCATCAGCAAATTCAAGTGGATGCTCATAAAAACGTTTTGATATTTTTTCATACTCAGGGTCAAAGCGTAACGAAAGGTCGGTTGTAAGCATCGTTGGACGATGTCTTTTTGATGGGTCATGGGCATCGGGCATTGCTTTTTCAGCATTTTTTGCCACCCACATATTAGCCCCTGCCGGACTTTTAGTTAACTCCCACTCGTATTTAAACAGGTTGTCAAAGAAATAATAGCTCCACTTGTCAGGTGTTTGAGTCCATATCACTTCAATGCCACTTGTGATAGTATCTTTTCCTTTACCTGTTCCAAACGAACTTTTCCATCCCAAACCTTGCTCTTCAATATCGGCAGCTTCAGGTTCTGGTCCCACATGTGCAGCATCACCTGCTCCATGACATTTACCAAATGTATGTCCACCTGCAATTAAGGCAACAGTTTCTTCATCGTTCATTGACATACGGGCAAAAGTTTCACGGATATCTTTAGCTGCAGCAACAGGGTCAGGATTACCACCCGGACCTTCAGGATTCACATAAATCAGTCCCATTTGCACGGCTGCAAGCGGATTATCCAGGTCTTTTTCTTCTGAGTAGCGTTCATCTCCCTCAAGCCATTCCGTTTCTGAACCCCAATAAACATCTTCTTCTGGTTCCCATACGTCTTCACGTCCACCTGCGAAACCGAAAGTTCTAAAACCCATTGATTCTAATGCTACATTCCCTGTAAGAATCATAAGGTCAGCCCACGATATTTTCTTACCACACTTCTGTTTTATAGGCCAAAGTAATCTGCGAGCTTTATCAAGGTTGGCATTATCAGGCCAACTGTTTAGTGGAGCAAAACGCTGTTGTCCTGAACCTGCACCACCTCGACCATCCCCGGTACGATATGTTCCTGCACTATGCCAGGCCATGCGAATAAACAAGGGGCCATAATGGCCAAAATCAGCTGGCCACCAGTCTTGTGAATCGGTCATTAATGCATGTAGGTCTTTTTTTAAAGCTTCATAATCAAGATTCTTAAATTCTTCTGCATAGTTAAAATCTTTCCCCATTGGATTTGATAAGGATGAATGTTGACGAAGAATATTTAGTTTTAATTGGTTTGGCCACCAATCACGGTTTTTTGTTCCGCCACCTCCTACACTATCTTTTCCCATTGCACCAGTAACGGGGCACTTGCTCATATTTTCTTTTTTGTTTGCCATGATTCAATAGTTTTAATTAATAGGTAGGTTATACAATTTACAAAATATAAGGTAAACTAACTTTCACTTTTAGCAAACTTTTTATTACACAGGGGCTCTTTTACATGAACACTAACTAGCTTATAACAATGCTATTATTATCATTTCTTTTATATCTTAATCTACTGTCAATGTAAATATAGCAGCTCCAATAACTATCGAGAGAAGTTGAAGGGAGGAGGGGAAACTGTTGACCAGATAAAATGCTGCTGGTTTATCGAGTTCAAAAAAAAATCCCAAACGGGTTAGGTTTGGGAAAGGATTTAGCTTGTGTTGGCAAACGTTCCAGCTATTTTATTTGAACAAATATTTTTTTAAACCTTTGAGGAAGTTCATCCCTTAGGTGGATTTTTTCATTTGTAAACGGGTGTGTAAATTTTAAGGAGTAAGCATGTAAATACAAGCCTTTACGGTTTAAAATTAAATTTTCAATTCCATAGTCTTTATCTCCCAATATCGGATTTCCGATACTTGACAGATGTTTACGCAATTGGTGTCTTCTTCCTGTCTGAGGTTCTAATTCTACCAGGTTGAGTTTGCCGAATTTTTCTGAGGGAACAGATTCGCTTAGTATATAATTCGATTGTGATTTCTTACCATCAATTTCTGATGTGATTTTTCCTCGTTCGTTCATTTCACCAATAGTAATGGCATAATAGCTTTTCTGAACCTCCTTGTTTTCGAACATTTCATTTAGAGCACGAATGCTACTACTCGTTTTCCCGACCAATAAAATACCTGTAGTTGCATAATCTAAACGGTGAACGGGTTGTGGTGTTGTCGCATCAGGAAGACAACTTGGTTTGATGTTTTGAGCTAAGGCATTGGCAATGGTTTTAAAACGATTGCCACTCACCAAAATACCAGCAGGTTTATGAATCACGGCTAAGTGATCGTCTTCAAATAAGACTTCAAGTGGAAAGACCAGTTTTTTCTTCGGACCCACTTCTTCCGGAATGAATAAGCTAATCGTTTCACCACCATTTATAAAAGTAGCCGTAGTAGCGATAACATCATTAACCGTAATATACTGTTTCTTTAATGCTTTTTTTAATGCTGATTTCGTTAAAGCTGCATTGAAAATACCGACACCATATTCCTGGAGTCGAATAGGAGTCCTTAGTTTGGGAACGATATGGGTTTCAGTTGGCTTGATGTTATTTTTCATATAATTCTCAAGGGAGAGCGCGATGTCATATAGGCGCCTTTTTGATTTATGGTTTACTGTCTTATTGATACTCAGTTAAAAGCTTAAAACTTTCGAGATCCTAGTATCCGCCTGTTGTAAATGAGCGCGTGTAAGCGGCTGTAATAGTACCTATTTTATTATCAAGTCAAATAAAATTCCTGAAAATATTGCAAAAAAAGTAAATGTAATTAAACCTAACACATAGGCAGCAATTGCTTTCGGGTAATTTATTATTTTTTTCCTATCAAAAAATTGCCCAATTGCCCAAGAAGCATAGATTGCTACAAGAAATGCTGAGATTTGCATTAAGCGTAAATGAGTTAATCCTTCAAAAATTGCAAAAACAGATAATATCAACATGCCTATTCCCATAACAAAACACAGGTGAATTAATATTTCGAAATAATTGTAATCATATTTTCTAAAAAATATTTTTATCCAAATAGCAATAAATGCCCCCATTATAATATTGACATATCCATAATGATTTTGAATCCACATAAAAATTAAAGTTGTTGTGGATAGTTCAGTGTTGTCAAACTTAATATAGTCAGCCTCAATTTTAAGGTAATGACATACAATTACATAAATCAATGAACTTACAATAATAAATACGAATGGTTTTATAAGTCTATTTCTGTTTTCAGCAACAAACTCTCTAATACAGTGTCCTGGTCTGGTTAATAACTATTTTATTGTATATAGGATCCCTTTTTCAAATTGTAATACTTGTTGCAAGTCCACCCGATAGCTATCGGGACCACCCCTCATTAAAAGTAAGGAGGGGAAACTTCAGGATAGAAGGCTGCTGGTTAATCAAGCTCTAAAAAAAACAAACTTGTTGGGTTTATGCAATTTACTTTATTCATAAACTTCTTCCATTAATTTTAAAATATCAGAATTATTGGGTTGCAAGTCTATTGCTCTTTTTAATGCATCTTTCGCAAGACTCAAGTTGTTTTCTTTTTTGTAGCAAAAGCCTAAATTGTAATAGGCTTGCCATGACTCAGGGTGTAATTCTATATTAGTTAGGAACAAACGTATTGATGTGGATATATCTTTATCAATAAACATTCTACCAAGAATGTTTATTTCATTTTCTTTATTAAGGTAGAGGTCTTTGTTTTTATGCATGCCTGAAATTGCAGTATCAATACCATAAGTTAATACCGTATTTAATAAACTTGCAACAGCGGAATTATCATTTGTGTCTTTAAAAATATATTCATTTGCGGAGATCTGAAAATTGTTGCCTTTATGATATCGTTCATTTCGAGGCTTTAAATATGCCTTGAAAAATTTCAATACGGTTTCATTTATTAAATCATAGCTTTGAGAGATGGAATTGCTATTTGGTGTACAGCTATCGAAGAGCTTCCAATATGAAACGAATCCATTATGGTTTAAATGAGGCATCTTAAACATATATTTTTCGGTTGAGACAATGGAATTGTAGTAGGGATAGAAAGAGAAATCTTCATGCTTATTGGTCAAAATACAATAAGGCGTAGCGGTATTGTTAAGATTAAAATCCTTTAATCCGAATAAAAATATGTAAGAAAAATATTCATTACTTCCATCCAAACTAACGATGGCATCTACATCATGGTTTCTCATTTGGTATAAGGCTGTTGCCATGCAACCACTACTAAAGCCTAATAGTCCTAAATCAGTGTATTTTACATGTAATGAATCCTTTATATACCCGAGAATAAATTCCATGTCCAAAGCTTGAGCTTCAGTACTACTCTTTCCATGGGTTCTTTTCAATGAAATAGGACCTGCTGAACCAACAGAAATGACATTAAAGCCATTGCTAGCCAGAGTTTCACAAATAATAAAATTTTGGACTGATGATTTACTGTTAGATGGAGCGTAAATAATTAGTGGAAATGACTTATCAATCATCGGTGCATTTTGAATTGCTCTGACGGGACAATCTAAAACATCTTGTGTTGTAGTACTTGTATCGATATTAAAGTTTCGCTTAGCAAATCCTAAATAAGCATTTATAAAATCAATACTGTTGGCATTAACCTCCACCGCAGGTTTATTATAGTCTTCTCTTATGGCGATTAAGTCAATATAGTTTTTAAAAGATAGTCGGGGTGCACTAATTTCTCTTTTACAAGGATACCAATAGTGAATTAACAAAGGTCGAAAAGTCGTATCATTATTGGCAACATACTGTCTGGATGTGTCGATTGCCTTATAGTATCGGAAACCGACATTATAGAAGTCAATTTCACTGTTTTGGGCTACACAATAACTAGATAAGCTACTAAACAGGAGAAAGTAAATTATAATTGTTTTCATATTATATGATTTAGTTGAATGTGTTTAAATTTTAATACTTCATTATGCAGAAATATTTAACTCTTGCATCTAACTATCTATTTCACAACTAATTTACAACAACACTTTTGTTTTTTCTCTAATAGCTTATTAAAAAGCAGGGAACAAACCATATGTTTTGTAGAGGAAAGTGGATAATGGTGAGTAAAAATAGGAAGCATCTACTTAGGGGAGAAAAGAACACAAGACCTTAAAGGTTTTAAAAACCTGTCAGGTCTGGCGAATTTATAAATTGAAATAATGGGGTGAAAAAAATTGCAAGCCTTTCTCCTCCTTACTTTCAAGGAGGAGTACCCGTAGGGGGAGGTGGTTTTAGACAATTCTTTTTTAGTCGAAATATTGTGCAGATAAATGATTACTAAAAAACACCCCGACTTATTTTCCTCGTTCCTCGTAAAACAAATCACAAGCTATTCCTATTTTTCAAAGAATTCTAAAGCTTAGAAATTAAATCTCAAACTGTTCGCTCCTCATTCGAACAGTTTGAGATTTTAGTAATATATTTACTAAAGGGTAAAAACGATGCATTCATCTAAAGGTGCTGAATGTTATGATTGTTACTGACTTTACATGCGAACGATCCGCTAATAGCTTTAAATCATTTCTTTTTTAGTACTTTCGCTGAAATTTTTTCAAAACAATTTACGATGGTGAACCTTACACGAGAATTTATAAAAAGCTTACCAAAGGCAGAACTTCATTGTCATCTGGATGGCTCAATGAGGGTTGAGACAATTATTGATCTTGCAAAAAAAGATAAGGTTGAATTACCGGAAGAAGATCCTGAAAAATTAAGAAATATTTTAGAAGTAGGCCAGGATTGTAAAAGCCTAACAGAGTATTTAAGACCCTTTGATATTACTTGTTCTGTTCTGCAAACAAAAGAAGCTTTGGAACGTGCAACCTATGAACTTGCTGAGGATTGTGCTAATGAAAATGTAAGATACCTGGAGATTCGCTTCTCTCCTATCCTCCATATCAACAAAGGATTATCATTAAGCAGGGTAGTTGAGGCTGTATTGGATGGCAAAAGCAGGGCTGAAAAAGATTTTGATATGACCATTGGGATCATTATTTGTGGCCTGCGTCACTTAAGCCCGGAGACAACCAACATCCTGGCAGAACTATGCGTTGCTTATAAAAACTATGGCGTTGTTGGATTCGATCTTGCCGGGGCCGAAAGGGATTTCCCTGCCAAAGACCACAAGGAGGCCTTCTATCTAATCATCAATAACAATATTAATACGACAGTGCATGCTGGTGAAGCCTACGGCCCTGAGTCCATTCACCAGGCACTGCACCATGTTAGAGCAAACAGAATTGGCCATGGCACGAGACTAAAGGAAGATGGTGATTTATTGAACTACGTTAACGATCACAGAATTCCTCTGGAGATGTGCATCACTTCGAATCTTCAAACAAAAGCCATTGAGTCCTATTCTCGTCACCCTCTCCGCTTCTATTTTGATATGGGCTTAAGAGTAACCATTAATACAGACAATCGATTAATTTCGAAAACCACGCTTACCGACGAATATCTGTTGGCAATTAAAGAGTTTAATTTCAGCCCCAAAGAGCTAAAATATCTGATCACCAATAGCTTTAAATCAGCATTCCTGCCATTAAATCAAAAGGTGAAGCTTCTGAAAAAAATTAGCCTTGAATTGAAAGAGAAAGGACTGGAGATTCAGAGGGATTATATTTAAGTCTTTTTGAGATACAAGAATTAAAAGACAAAAACTCACCAGAAAATTGGTGAGTTTTTTTATGCTACAAATTCAAAAACAGGACTATCCCATTGATCACCCCATCCGAACAGTCTTCGTTTTCATTTTTGTTTTGAATGAAGCAAGCGCATCACTTCTTAAAAGCTGGTACAGAATTACTCCCAATAAAATCAGAAACATACCTGAGGTTTCTTTCCCATTGAGTGTTTCGTGCAGGGCCAGGTAACCAAAAAGAGCGCCAAATACCGGTTCCAAAGAAAAGATTAGGGCAACTTTTACCGAACTCACATATTTCTGTACCCAAACAGAAACAAAATAACAGAAAAGGGTGCCGATCACTCCCAAATAAAGGATAGCCGTAGCGGAACCGGTAGAAATAATTACAGAATCAAAACCAACGATCAATAAACCGATTAGAGAGAACACAGTACCCGAGATGAACTGATAGGTTATTAATGGTAAAGCCTCCGTTCTTTTCACAAAGCGTCCGGAAAGCACAATATGAAAAGCTGCCGAGACAGCAGTAATCAAGGTAATGATATCGCCTTTATTAAATTTCGTATCAAAATCATAGGTCAGCAAAAACAGGCCTGCGATCACAATCAGAATGGAAAGAAGATCTCTTTTGAGAAGTTTAACTTTATAGATAAAAAACAGAATGACTGGTACTAAAATAACAGCAGCCCCGGTAATAAAGGCGCTGTGTCCGCTGCTGGTATATTTTAATCCAATAGTTTGTGATACATAGGTCGCCGTGAGTAAAAAGCCCAAAACAGAACCATTAAGAATAGCCTGTTTATTTGCCAGGCTTTTTCGGTTTTTGAATAAAACAAAGAACAGCATGGGAATGGCTGCCAGTAACATCCTGCCAAATACAATGAAATACTCATTTACGGTACCGACCGTATCTTTAATAATAAAAAAGGTTGATCCCCAAACCAGGGTGACCAGTATGAGTAAGAAGTTCTTCATAGAATTTTGAATAGTCGACAGACTCTCATAACCTGTCCATTAGTAACATTTATACAATATCTAGTCCACATACTTAATAAGCCTTACAATGCTTATGGTCGCGGCTTCGGTTATATTTGAGCTTTTGGTTGATGTGCCATTCCAAATCAATGTCCATTGCCCCACAGATATCCAAAATACGGATGACGGTATCAGCCATCTCATCTTCAAAAGTATCCTTTACGTTCTGCTCAAACCATTGGGGGAATTCACCCTTTTCTTTATCCGCTGCAGCTAGTTTGCCGGCATACCTTCCTTTGCGGTCGGCTTCCAGTGCTTCGGCCAGTTCACTGGTTACAAGCATCAGTAAAGTTCCAATCTCACGCTCCTGATCCCAAAAGCCTTTCTGTTTATTATCTTGATGTACCTCTTTTGCCGCTACGGTCAAACCATTAGCAAACACATCCTCTTTTTGATCCTGATTCATTTTTTTCGTACTCATAAGCTACTCATTCATTATAATTCCAGATCCCTAAATTGCAAAAAAAAGAGAAAAGTCAGAGATCAGCCAGCCAAATAGTCAACTCCTCCTTTTCACTTTTAACTTAATAAATCTTTATGCTTCTATTCTTGAACAAGAATCTGAAGCTCTTTTTTAATATCGCGAGAAGAAGTTCCCAGCATCAATTTGAATTGTCCTGCTTCAAGCTTCCAATCCATTTTTGAATCATCGAAAAAGGCAAGCTCCTCAACCGGTATTTCGAAGGTGACCGTTTGGGTCTCCCCTGCATTTAGCATCACTTTATTAAAAGCTTTAAGCTCTTTTAGAGGTCTTAAAACCGATGCTTCCACATCATTAGCATAAATCTGAATCACTTCAGCTCCCTTTGATTCCCCTGTGTTTTTAATCTCACATGAGACTTTAATCACATCTCCTTTTTTATAGGTAGACTTATCTGTTTTAGCATTCAAGATTTTAAAGGAAGTGTAAGACATACCATATCCAAATGCGAATAAGGGTTTAATCTTTTTCGTATCATGCCAGCGGTAACCGACCAATATGTCCTCTTTGTATTCCTGATTTGTACCATCGCCAGGATAAGAAATCTCTCCAAATGAGTGAGCTGCGTTGTCTTCCAGTTTCACAGGAAAAGAAAAAGGCAGTTTCCCTGATGGATTTACATCTCCTGAAAGAACATCGGCAATAGCATGTCCTGCTTCACTACCTAAATACCAGGTTTGAATAATGGCTTTTACCTTCGAAACCCAGGGCATCTCAACCGCATTACCACTTACCATGATAACAGCTGTGTTTTTGTTTACCTTCAGAATTTCATTCAACAAATCATCTTGTCCGAATGGTAATTGAAACTTTTTGCGATCGTCACCTTCACAATCCTGATGGTGACTTTTATTCAAGCCTCCAGCAAAGAGAACGATATCTGCCTCTGCTGCGACTTCGATTGCCGCAAGCTTTAATGAATCTGCATCGAGGCTAGAAGGCAATTCGTAACCATAAACTGATGGTCCTGATGCATAACCCATGGCATGAATAATTCGAGCATTTTTAAAGCGTTTCTCTATACCTTCCAAAGGTGATATTTCATGCTTCGTTTTGAGCTCTGAAGAGCCACCACCTACAGTCATCATGCGAGTCGTATTCTCACCAATGACAGCAATGGTCTGTTTTTTGTCGGGATCTATCGGGAAGAACGCCTTATCATTCTTCAATAAAACGATTCCTTCGGCAGCCACTTCGCGAGCCACGTCGAAATGTTGCTGATTGGTCATTTTACCAAAAGGTCGATTCGTAGCCATATTGGTTCGAAACATCAGGCGGAGAATACGTCTGACCTTATCGTCTAATACAGCCATTTCAATCTCTCCGGATTTCAACATCTCGATAAAGGGATTAGCCAGATAATAATTATCGTAGGCATTTTTCGATGATGTTGTCAATCCATCAGTTCCCGTTCCCATCTCCATATCCAGACCATATAGTGCAGCCTCTTTCGTATCGTGCGTTGCTCCCCAATCCGTAACCAACACACCATCGAAGGCCCAATCTCCCTTAAGAATTTTGTTCACCATTAATTCGTTGTGACAACAAAACTGACCTCTGATTTTATTGTAAGCACCCATAATTGACCAAACCTCACCTTCGAGAACTGCAGCCTTAAAAGCTGGCAAGTAGATCTCATATAAAGCTCTGTCGCTCAATTCCACATTGATATGAGCGCGCCAGTGCTCCTGATTATTCAAAGCATAGTGTTTTACACAAGCAGCCACGCCATTTTCCTGTACGCCTTTAATATAGGGTACAACAAGCTTGGAAGCCAAATAAGGATCCTCACCCATATATTCAAAATTACGACCGTTAAGCGGTGTGCGATAAATATTAACACCTGGTCCTAAAAGGATATCTTTCTTACGATATCGGGCTTCTTCCCCTATCGCCTTTCCATACTTATAAGACAAGTTTGGGTTGAAAGTAGCAGCTAAACAGGTTAAGGCCGGGAAAGCCGTACAGGAATCATTCGTCCAACCCGCATGATCCCAGGTATCCCAAGCTATTTCAGCACGCACCCCATGAGGTCCATCAGACATCCAGACCTCAGGTATTCCTAAACGAGGAACGCCAGGTGTACTGAACTTTGATTGTGCATGGCACATAGCTACTTTTTCTTTCAGCGTTAATTGATTGATGAGTTCTTCAATCTTGTTGTCGATTGAGCTAGATTCTACTTGTGCGAACAATTGAATACTACACAAGAGAGTAAATATCAGAGTGGTAAAAAAGAGTTTTTTCATCATTTTTTAATTAAATGCTATTATTTCAATCTCATTAATTTGAAAAAAGGGAGAAAACAACGCATATGGTAGAGGGATACCACAGAGGCGCCATTCTCCACTAGTTCAGATTTCTGATTTTTCAAAAAGGGCTAGCCGATATACTTATCCTATTTCATTAAATCCTATTGAAATGGGAATCAAGTTGCCTTGATCCCCATTCGTGTTTAAAATTACTAACCAAACAATTTTAACACTAAAAATCTTATTTTATAATTAAGTATTCGCCATACAAATAAGCCATCTTCAAAGGTTTACAATTCCAAACGACCTGGCTAATATTATCGTGTAAAAAATTAAGCAGTAACTTCTGCCATCCTTCTGCCATCCAAATCTGATTTCATCACCACACAGGTTTCATGATCGATTGTATAGAAATACAAGAGGATGGCACAGGACATGTACAGGATTCCCGGAATGACTGAAATCATGAGTTTAATGCCTGTTATCGCTGTGGCTGTTTGTTCCACATTAGGCGTAAATTCGAAGATAGCAAGCATCCATCCTGCCAAAGCACCTCCAATACCCCAACCGGCTTTTTGTGCAAAAGTGGCAGCAGAGAACACCAATCCGGTTGATCTTCGCCCGGTTTTCCACTCAGAGTAATCAGCTGTATCGGCAAGCATGGTCCATAGTAAAGGAACCGCAGGAGCATATGCCATTTTTGCCAGAATATTTAAGATATAAATCATCGTCATATTGTTGGCACCCGGTATGTACAGGCAGATAAAGAAAAATCCCGACAGTAAGGAAGAGGCCAAAAACACATTTCTTTTACCAAATCGTTTTGCTAGAGGTTTAGAAAAAGGGATCGCAACGATAAGCGCGATGGTACCAATCACATTAAACAGCTGAACATTTTCTTCCCTGCCGATATAGTATTTAAAATAGTAGGCAATAGACAAGTTCTGCATGGCAAACATGACAAAAGAGATAATCCCTACAAAAAACAGAATGACCCAGGGGCGATTTTTAAAGAGATTCCTGAAATCTTCTTTTAGAGATTCTTTTTGTTCTTTAGGCGGTTGCACCCTTTCTTTTGTCGTTTTAAAGGTGATCATGAACAGGATGAAACTGATAATCGAAAAAAGGATCAGGGTGTACTGATATCCCTTCGCATTATCTCCCTGTCCAAAATAGAGAGCCAGCGAAAGTGCTGTTCCAGACACAATAAATTGCCCAATAAAAGCAAAAATAAAGCGGTAGGAATTTAAACCTGCTCGCTCATAAGAATCTGAAGTCATGACGGCTCCCAATGAGGAATAGGGCAGATTAATTGCAGTGAACACAGACATTAACAAAAAGTATGTCACACCAGCGTAAATGACTTTCCCGGTAGGACCTAAATCCGGAGTGGTAAAAGTCAAAACAGCCAGCACACTGTATGGCAGGGCCATCCACAATATATAGGGCCTGAATTTCCCCCAGCGGGTGTTTGTTCGGTCAGCAATAATTCCCATTACCGGATCACTAATCATATCCCAAAATCGGGCAATCAACATGATAGTCCCCGCTGCAGCAGCGGATATACCAAAGGTATCGGTATAAAAAATCAGAATCCAGAAACCCACCATATCCCACACAAAATGGGAGGCGGTATCTCCTAAACTATACCCTACTTTTTCCTTTAACGACAGTTTTGATTCAATCTCTTTCATCTCTATATAATTCAAATATTTTTCAATTTATTTCAAACAGCTTATACGTTCTGGCCCATTCAATTGTCTGGCCAGGCTTCACATTTACATCAAAAAATAACTCAGGACTAATAACATGTTTCCACCCCCAAAGATTGACTTTGCTTGTTTTAAAACTTCCTGTTTCACTAATCCCAATTTTGCTTTTCGTGTTTATCAATTCCCAATGTGCATCAACAGTCTCATTGCCTGAAAGATTACTAAAAAAGAACTGCTCGTTGGGCGTGTTATTAAATGAAATTTCATTTTTCCCAACTTCAACCTTTTCTTCAGGATTAACAGTCGCTCCGAATGATTCGGGTTTGATTTGAAAGGGAAATTTTAAGATATATTGACTCCCCATTAGCTCTTTATTAATCGCTAAAAAATTATGCGTATACTCATTAGTGGCAATGGTTTTTATACCAGTATTGTGCAACTTATAATGAATCACAAAACTACTTTCTAACAATTCGATTTCTTTTTTCAGCACATAAGAATAGCCATTCACAGTCTGTGATACACATTCAATAGTTAGTTTGTTCGTATCAATAATGACTTCAAAGTCGGCAGGTTGAATTTCATAAGCTTTGCTGAAACTGTACCCTTCTCCATCTTTCTTTAGTGATCCTACGCCTATTTTAGGAAACCATTCTCCTTCCTTGCATTCATCAAAACCGACTGGTGTTTCAATCCCAAATTCATTGTAAAAACCTTTTCCAAACCTGTTCTCATCCTCACATTCCAATCGTTCTGATCCAGACACGCAAACACCTTTAAATTTCACCGCTGTAATTTTACCCGTCCAGTCAAATCTTGAGAGCTGATAATTTTCCAATGGCAGGTCGATATAAATTTCCAGATTCTTGTTTTTTAGGATATGTGCCATATTCGTTTCTTCTTTATGCTGACCAATGCTTACAAATGGTAAGCATATCATTAGAAATAGGACTGTTTTAGTCATGTGTTTTATTATTTCATTTACTATCCTGATAGCTTCCCTATAAGGGTGAGTATAAAGGGTATTTTAATGCCTTTCATACTGGTTATGAGCTTTTTTTTCTCCTCAGTATTTTCACAATACGACTATATACGATTTCCGATAAATTCCAGTCATATCCATCAAAATTAGTTGTATTATTAAATTGAATGACAATGGTGTCGATGTCTTTGTGGTATTTTGCAATACTCTGATAACCAACAACGAGACCTGTATGTTCGTAGACGTAAATCGAGGAATAGATTTCCTGTTCTCCTTCATTAAACACTGAACCATCGTTTAATGCCCTTAAGAATATGCCCACATCCTCTGCTGTAGCTAACATTCCCTGTTCCTCAGTCTTAAAATCTTCCTCATAGCCAACGTAATAGCCGCTCATAACATCATCTATATTCACTTCACTAAGCGAACCAAACGTATTGTTTAGCCCGAGTGGTATCAAAATTTCCTCCTTGATATATTGGTGATTGCTATAGCCCACCACTTTATCAATGAGCTTGCGAAGCAATAAATAATTGGTGTTTGAATATCCATAATCTTCATCTGGTTCAAAGCTAGCCGGCATTTCAATTGCTAATTCAAGGCATTCTTCACTGCTTTCCGGTGGATGTTCCCAAAAACCAGGATGGTCAACGTAGTTAGGAATACCACTCCGATGTTGCACCATCATTTTCAAGCTTATTTTTTCTGCATTTTCAATTCTTCCCACAAGTTCAGGAAAGTAATCAGCGAGCGTTTTATCCAAAGACAAACGTTTATCATTAACTAATTTGGCGGTAGCAACAGCGACATACAACTTGCCGATACTGGCAATCTTGAATAAGGCTTTTGGGTCAGCGGGTATTTTATTTTTTCGGTCATGCCAGCCAGCCGTATAAAATGCTGGTGGTTTGCCTGCTTCGTCCACATAAACAATCATTCCATCAAATCCATGATCAATAGCTTCATTTACTTGTCCTTGAACCGTTTCTGGTAGTGGTAATATCCAAGCCTTTACCAAAATCCATGGTACGAACGCCAAAGAGGCTATGCTTGCCATAATAAATACTATTCTGAGTATTCGTTTTGTTTGTTTCTTCGTCATAATGTCTTATTGTGTAAGGATGGTGTATTGATGTCTCGTTTCATTCTATCGGACTTTGAACATTAACTAGTTCGACTAAGGTAAGTTGGTGTACTTTCCTTTGACAACAATGAATGCCTCTTTCTTATTTCTTTCAATATCAACAATACCCCAATACTCTTCATTGGGTGCACCATCATATGGGACACCACCGCTGTTGGGTGCCCATCCACCAATATCTAATGAATTATTATTCCCCGCTTTCCATAGCTCATCTACAAAAGCGAAAAGAGTAACACCCGAACAAATTTTCTGATTACTAAAAACTGATTCCAAAATATTTGTCGTAGCATCTGCTTGAGCTAGCTCATTTACACCTTGTTTATAGCCATCTTTTGAAATCGTCATATAGCTATCCGCTCCCGCTTCTGACAAATACATTGGCTTGTCACTGACAGCACGCCATTCAGAAAATATTTTTTCAGGATTATCCCAACGATAGACATTCATTCCCCATACATCAATATTAGGACACATCGATAACGCCAATGAATCGGGTAACTCTCCATGAGCTGTAGTGACAAGGTGAGAAGGATCATGCTTATGAATTTGCATCGCAGCATTGTTTAAAGCTGAATACCAATACTCAATACTTCCTTTAAACCATTCAGGATGATAATTGTACTCATTCCCCAATTCCCACATTAAAATCGCGGGATGATGTTTAAACTTATTAATGTAAGTGATAAAAGATCCAGAAAGAATATCATTTTCACCACCTTGATTATAACCAAAACCAACAATTACTTTTAGTCCCGCTTGATGAATCTGATCTAAAACTATTACATCAGTAATAGGTGCATAAACCCTGATGGTATTTATTCCAGCCTCAAGCATTAAAGCCAAATCTTCAGTTAAATTACTAAAGCTTCTATTATTGCTTCCCTTAGATACCGGATGATAACATATCCCCTTGATAGTATAAACAGAGTCGTTTACAAGAATAGTCCTACCATTAACTGTTACAGCATCCGCCTTTACATTCTCAGTCTGAAAGAGCAATAAACTCACTGCAAAAATCAATAAAATATGTTTTAGCATAGCCATGAAGATTTGTTAGTTGTTTACTTATATAACAAGACTTAAGCAGGAATTACTACCGTTTGAATTGCCTGTGCACTAATCTGTATATCTACAAAACGATCACCCAAGGAAAGTTTCATATTTTTTGATTCCAGGTTCATGTTCAAAATAACAACAGCTATAGATCCATCAGGATTCTGTGCCGCTGTCACCATAAGATCCTTATCTGAATTTTCAAATCCTATGCGAACCGCACCTGGTCTAATATATTTGCTAAAATGAGCCATGGTATGGTATAATGGCGTAAAGTAGACTTCATCTTTCTCAGGATCTACAATTACGGGTGCAACACACCAGTTCTTAAACCAGTTTGGTCCTCCCTGACGATCTAAAACCATGTTCCAGTCGATCCAACCTTGCACGTAATTGTTCAAACAACCTATAATATCTCTGGCATAACGATAAACCGGAACATATTTCGGATGAAGATGTTTTTGATCATCAGGCGCCCAATCCCAGCCCCAATCAGTTCCCTCTTTTGACCAATACCATTTATCATCTTTCCAATGTGGAATCTCCGAATCTACGCATGCCTCCGATTGGATCATTAATTTATTTGGTGCTTTCTTGTATGTATATTGTAAGGTTTCAGGCATAAAATCATAAGTACTGGCATACCAATGTATAGCCATTCCATCAAAATATCTTGCTGATTCCTCATCCTTGTACATGATATCCGCCCACTCTTTCAGCTCATCTCTGTTCTGATCGTATCCTAATACCTTAACCTCATGACCGTCATCTTTTAATTTAGGTCCCAGATGCTTGCTTACAAATTCCACCATTTCCTCTGGTGTATAATGCATACTCTCCCAGTTACTGTTGTTTCCCAAAGGCTCATTCTCTACGGTTAATCCCCAAATGTGAATCCCCTCATTTTTATAAGCATCAATATATTTTGAGAAAAACAATGCCCAGGTATCATAGTATTCGGGTATCAATTTACCTCCACACCAATGCTTATTATCTTTCATCCAAGGTGGTGCAGTCCATGGAGAAGAAAGAATTTTAAACCCGTCTTCAGAAATGGCCATTGCTTCTTTAATCATTGGAATTAGATCATCTTGATCTTCTTCAATTGAAAAGTTATCCAAAGCCATATCTCCTGCTACAGGAGCGTAAGAATAATTGCTAAGTGAGAAATCACAAGAATTGATATGTGTGCGAGTTAATGAATACTTCGCTCCTTCAGAACCAAAGTATGCGTCTAAAATCAAATGACGATTTTTCTTACTAAGCTGATTTAGCAAATAGGCCGATGATTCCGTAAAAGAACCGCCAAAGCCGGTAATTGTCTGATATTTTTCATCCGGTAATAATTGGATGGCAACAGCATCTTCTACAGAAGTAAATTCACTTATTTTTTTGAGTTTATTACCATTTGAAGACGTTTCATAAACATCAACCGTCAAATTATTCTGCTGTGCTGTGCACCCCAACAAATTTGCCATGAGAAAAATGTATAAGAAATATTTGAATGCTTTCATTAGTTGATAATTATCATATTAATTAAAAATCAGATCTCAGAAGCCCCTATCCCTCAACTACAATTTAAGGGTCGACGGAACGACATCTTCTGCAATGTTTTCATTATTAGCTTCTTGTCCCTCATGCTTGGCCTTACCACGTCGTGCAATCAAGGCTTCTCTAATTTCATGAGCCTTAGTCTCTGTTATATCATATTTCCATACAATTAAAATTGCCATTGCTGCCGTCAGAATAGGGATAATGATATCCGCAATTCTCAGGTTAGTCAGTGTTTCAGTGGTTTGTTGATCAATCGATTGATCAAAACCAACAGCTTGCAAAACAATACCACTGGTCAATAATGCCAAGGCCGTCCCAAGCTTCACCATCCACCAATAAACAGCTCCAAACATGCCCTCACGACGTTCCCCGTTGTTCAGTTCATCCAAGTCACAAACATCAGCAGTCATCGACATCATAAGTGTAAACAAGCCTCCAATTCCAAAAGATAAGAATGGAATAGGCATAAACATCAACCATGGATTGTCAGGATTAAAGCCCCACCATTTCAGTCCGTAGCCAATCATTGATATTAGAGTTGCAATAACAAAGGCATTTTTCTTGCCTACCTTTTCGGATATTTTTGTCACAATAGGAATAACAAGGAAAGCGGTAGCCATGGCACTTATAGTCCCAAACCAGGCAGGCCAGGATCCTGCAGCAACCTTATCTCCATTAAAAAGATAGTAGACTATAATGAACATGGCGAACTGTGCAATAGTTTGAAATCCATTGAATATGAGAAATGTAGCGCCACAAAGTTTCATGAAAGGTTTATTTTTGATTGTAAGCTTTATTCCTTTCAAGAATTCTTTGGTGTTAGCTGCCAATTCATTCATAGATAAATTGGCTCTTTTGCTATTATCAGGCAATATCATTTCTTTATTAAAAAGAGCTGGTAATACACCAAGAATCATACAAATAGCACCTACCCAAATTGATAAAACACGTGCGCCTTCGGGTGCTGATTCAAATATTGATGGATCGTAAATAATAACCCAAAACCAGGGCGCAATCATCCATGCTACCTGTCCCATCCATTGAGAAACAGCCATTAAACGAGTTCGTTCGTTATAATCGGGAGTCATCTCATATCCCAAACCAATTAATGGCGTTGCAAAAATGGTATAACCAATGTAAAAGAATATGGATACGATTAAGAAATAGAAGAAATTGTAGGTCTGTGAATTTTCAGGATTTAATTGCCACATCACCATAAAAGCGACACCGGTAATAGCACTACCAATAAAAATATAGGGCTTACGTCTTCCCCATTTCGATCTGGTATTATCCGAAATGAATCCCATTATAGGATCAGTTAAAGCATCAAGAAGTCTGGGTAATGCACCCAATAATCCTGCGAGAACAGGATTCATACCCAGAGACATGACCAAAACAACCATAAACACACCTAAGGCAGCTGGAAACAACTGATTGGCCAAATGTCCTGATCCAAATGCTAATTTTTGTCCAAAAGGGACGATATCTTCCTTTGCTGTCTTATAATGTGTCATTTTTTATAGATTATCAGATTTGAGATATGATGCTTAATTGTTTAGGATTATTTCTTGCATTGCCTTTTTGGGTTTACGATCAACGGTAAACAATCCCCAATGCTTTTCAGCCCCTAAAGGATTTGCGGTTTCTCCTTTCCAATCCTCATCGAAAGCTTCAAAAAAGAAAGTGGTCATATTCATATCGGCAGACCATTTCATCAAATCGTTGTAATATTGTTCCTGCTTTTCTTCACTTGCACGCTCTCCAAATTCTGAAGCTACAGTTGCCCAACCTGCTTCTGTAATCACGATTTTACTATTGGGAAGTGCATTGCGAACTTTTTGCACATTCTCTATGGTATAAGTCATGGCTTCATCAATATCTTTTCCTTCCCAAACCGGATAGACATGAATGGAGATAAAATCGACAGCCTTAGCTAATTTTTCACCTTTGGCAGCCCACCACTCATAATTATCGGCAACAGTAACAGGCTGTTTAATGGCATTCTGAACCTTTTGCACATAGGATATAATAGAATCCGTATCTACTTTGTGATCATTCCACTCAACCAGGGCTTCATTTCCCACATTTACCGCGACAACCGTTTCAGCATATTCATTAGCCAACTGAATTCCTTTTTCAATTTCCTTCTGATTTGCTACTTTGTTTTCATCCAAAATATTCTGAGCGATTGGTTCGGTAAGCCAGCTACATGTTTCATGAGCACTTAATTCAGCTTTCAACCAAATGCCCAACATCACCTTGATGTCAAGCTTATTTTCTGTGATTATTCTTAATACTGTCTCTGAATTTTCGCCGGAATCGTAAAGGCGAATCAGATTGAAAAGTGAATCACGAGAAATAATCTTCAGGTCTTCAAGAACCTGTTCGTCCGTTGGGTTAATAGCTCCTTCTCCCCTGTCAGGATGTTGTCCGCTTCTGAATCCCGAATAACAAACAGCTCTTGAAACTCCATTCAACAAATCATCTGTGCTTTGCCTGATCGCTTTCATCTCCGGTTCTGCCTTATTTGTTATCGCTTGTTTGGGCTTGCCATTTTGCTTGCAGCAAATTAGGCTAAGTGAAAAAAAGATGAGTAGTGCCAGATTAGCTTTTCTCATGTTGATTCGTTGGTGTCTCATTATCTTTATGTTTAGGGTATTAGATTAGTATAATTTTCAGCATTCACTTCCTCTTCTTGTTAAGCTATAAAGAGTGACTAAACCAGACAGTGGTGCAATTTTTGCATGACTTTCTTTGGTTTTCTGTCTACCGTAAACAGGCCCCAGTGCTTCTCTGGTTCCAATGGCTCCTGAGATCCCTTCCAGGGCTCATCGAATGCTTCAAAAACAAAAGTGAGAATGCCTTCGGTATCACTCCAGTTAACCAAATCGTGGTAATAGACTTCCTGCAACTCCTGGCTAACATTTCCCGGACAAATACCTCTTCCATTAGAATTCGTTGCCCAACCCGCTTCGGTTATTACTACCGGCTTATGAGGATACCTATCAGCAACGCTATAAAAATTTTGTCTGGTGTATTCTAAAGCCTCGTGGATATTCTTATATTCCCAAACCGGATAAGTATGTATGGATATGAAATCAACTTCTTCGACTAGTTCGTGCAACTTTTCTTGCCAAGGCACATAGTTTTCACAAAAAGTAACAGGCTGTTTGGCTCCCTTTTTAATCATCCTAACATACTCGATCACATTTTCTACGGGTACATAGTGATCCGTCCAGTGAACCAGGGCTTCATTACCAGCAGATAAGGAAAATATAATATCAGGGTATTGATTTGCCAGTTGAATCAAGTTTTGAATCTGTTTTAGATTTCGTTCTTTGTTTTCAGCTAATTCTTCCTCCGAATAAAATCCCCCCCATGGGCAGCCAAAGTTGTTCATCTCAGCACCAATGTAAGCGCCGAGCATCACCTTAAAGTCAAGCGCCTCTTTTTCGATAACTTCCAAAACAATATCCGTATGCTTATCACAGTCGTATAAGCGGAGGTATTTCCAATGGCCATGAAGGATTAAAAGATCCTCTTTTATCTGCCCGTAGCTCGGAAAAACACCTGATTCAGGACTTTGTCCTTCTCTGAAACCTGAATAACAAATGGCTTTTCCAGGTTCTATATTTAATAGTTCTTTAATCTTCATGCTTTACTAATGTTCGTGCTAAGCTTGTGATTGTAATTCAACTGATGGTTTGAATTTTGGTTTCTCATCCTTATCCCAAATTCCCCAATAGGCTCCAACATCACCCTCGTCATCGGTTTTCCAGGTCTCGTCGAAAGATGAAAAGTAAAAAATATCAATATTCTCTTTCTTAGACCATAATTGTGTATTGATAAAATATTTAAGGGCATTTTCTTCAGAAGGCTCAGCACCATGGAATTTTTCGCCAACATTAGGCCAGCCTGTCTCTGTAATGATTACTTTTTTCCCATTAGCAGCTCTAAGTGCACGATTGTACATATCCTTCATATATAAATAGGAATGTTCCAGACTGCAACCTTCCCAAAAAGGATAACAGTTGGCCAAAATAACATCGCAAGCTTCTGTAATTCTTGGGCGGTTGCCAAACTCATAATAGGCATCAACATAACCGACCTGAATTCCCGGAAGCGCTTTTTTCACCCTGTTGATATAGTCCAATAGTTCGTCTTCAGTTAAGTCCTCACGGTACAACACTTCATTGCCTACAGCTACAATGTCGGCATGTCCGGCCTTAGCAACCTTAATAAGACCCTCGATTTCCTGCTCATTAATACTTTTATATTTTCCCAACCAGGCTCCAACCATGGTTTTCATCCCCTGCTCTTTGGCAATTTTGGGAATCAATTCGTTTCCTTCTGTGCAGGAAAATGATCTCACCCATTGGGTATGCGGCTTGATAATATCAATTCTTCTTTTTATTTGTTCTTCGCTTATTTCTGTGCCGGGCTCCTGTCCGTCCAAATAAGGGCTGAAGCACAATCCATGCATACCTGCATTCAACAATTGATTATAAAGAGCTAATAGTTCATCCTTCGTTTTCCCGGAAAAATCAGTTCCGGCCAGGGACATCAAATATTCACTTCTTACTGACATTGGCTTGTTTTTTAGGTTAGTGGTATCAAAAACAATTTTCTTAAAGCTGGTTTAACTTCTATTGGAAACTAAAGCCAACAGGTATTTTATTTAAAAACCTGAGCATAATCACCGTCGTTGACGGTGATTATGTGGGTTTTTGCTTTTTATTATTTACTTTATATTGATAATTCAACACTCTCAACTTCACCGCTTCTGTTAAATATCAAAGCACTAATTTCTCTGTCAATTACATTGCCTGGAAATACTTTCGTTTCTCCATTTCTAAATGAAATTGTTATTTGAGTTTTCTTATCTGAAGTATAGATTACAGGAACTTTACAGAATGTAAATCCTAATTGCCCGGTACCGAGTGCAATTTCCTGCTTTGTTCCATTTATATCATAATAAACAAACAGCTCATCATGATTCAGAACCTCTTGATGGTTTAACAGTGAGGTACCAAATACAATCTCACCATTTTTGACATGGATGCCCAGTTCTCCCATTCTTGATATGAAGTCTTCTTTAACCTGCCCGGTCATCCCTGGTTGTTGAGCTCCGGCAGTAGAAGGCGTATGAGAATAAGCATCGGTTGGGAAAGCACCATACAATTCAGGCGATTTATACAATCCAATACCGGCTTTAATCTCAAAAAAGTGGTCTTTTATTTTACCTATTGTAACCGGATCAGCCCCATGTTCAATAGCTTTAAAATAGCTTTCCTGTGCAGCCAGCAACAATTTTGAAACCATATGCCAATAAATACTACCCAAACCTTCAAAGCCATAAAAAGTACCCGAACGGCCAGTAAAAGACTTGTGATCGAACATCTCTTCAAAAATATGAAGGACCTTTTCTTTTTCCTCTTCAACCAGTTGAGCGTACTTGTCTGAGTTTAGACTGCTTAGTGAATTTCTCAAAACCTCGGCATTTCTAAATGTCCCGTTAAAGTGATAAGCACCCAAACCATCCACACTAAGAATTGAGGAGTCATGGTCTTCAATCAACTTAGTCAACAGTTTGGATTCTTTAACACGCTCTTCAGGGATATTGTTCTTTTCGGTAAAACGTGGTAATTGTCTGTTGGGATAAAGAAAATAGCTGTACTGATCACGTCTGAACAGCTCACTCCATTTCAAACCATTTAGGACATCTAAACTTTCCTCAGCACTTAAGTAACCCGAGCTTAAAACAGCAACTTGTCCCTCGAGCATTTCATATAAATACCGAACGGATACACTTTGATCTGAAAATGAAATCAGATTGTAAGCATGATAAAGGCCATCCTCACGTTTGTTCACTTTTATGGATTGATCCATATAGATTAAAGCCAAATTAGTGAAATCGAGTAATTCGTCCACCTTGACCATTTTTTTCACACCAGAAAAAGAATTGGAATAAATACCATTTCTGTATGCGCTTCCGGCTTCACCCAAAATATCAGCGAAACGACGTCTGTCCTCATCTGAAAAACCTTTTTCCAGTAGGTGTGCATTTTCAACAAAAAGATTAAAAATGCTATCAAGAAGTGTTTTTACTTCTTCAGAAATACTAATCTCCTCAAGAGAAATTTCAGCAAATTTCTCAGACCAGAATTTCAGGAATCTTCTCAGGTAACACAAAGTAACCATAGATACACCATTACCGACCAAAGCATTATTGGCATCGTTCCATTCCGGACGTTGCGTATTTAACCAAATTCCAGCTTCTGGAATATAATTGCTCAGTTTAGTCAAAAGGGTTACCAGAATCTTTTCTGTTAAATTGACCTGATACAAGCCATCGCTTCCATTTTTCAACAATCGGGCATCCGCACCAATGTGTTCCACCATGCCTCTAATTTGATCGTTTAAAGCATAGTCAAACTCAATGGTATCCTGCGGATTATTTATTATGTCCTGATATGATTTAATACGATAAGGTACATTGGCATATACAAAATTCTCCTTCGTCAGTAAATCATTCAATTTCCCGGGATGGTACTCATTAGATAACTCCAGAAATTTTTGAAGGTAAATGATCTGATGATCTCCCCAGTATCCGATATAAGCCCATGGGTCATTTGGATCAGGACATTCCCAATCAATTCCTTCTCTTGTAATTCTGTATGGATTATAACCATCGGCAGTAGAGGCATTCACAAACTTACTGATCATGCCTTCCAGAAATTCAGGATATGACAAACCTAATGCTTCCCAGTTTTGAAAAATATCTCTCCAGTTACCCTGGTAATTCAGTTTTGGTGAGCCATCTTCATTTTTTGTTTCGATAGAAAACTGGTTCCAGGGACGGCTTGGATCGCCGTGCCTTCTACTAAAGGTTAGGGGAAGGTATTCATAACAGATTCTGGTTAAATCTGAGCTCCCTGTTTTTTCAGCCAGTTGATTCAATTCCGTATAGGCAATTTCTGCTGGTAATTGATCAATCCACTCTTGAAATTCTTTAGCTACCGGCTTATTCGTTTGCTGAACAAAAAGTTTAAAATCACCTGAGTCTACAAGGTAGTTATCAACAAATATACCCCCTCGCATGACATTAAAGAGCGTGTTTGAAAAATGACGGGCATAACTCAAATCATCATTCCCCATTTGCAAACCGTCTGCGTCAGCAACAATTTTAATCAAATTTGCAGTTCCTAAAGCAATATCCTCTGCTATTAAATCAGCAATATGCTTTTCGGTTTTAATAAAATTATTTAGGTTGGCCACAGCAACACTGTCCTGATTAAGCTCTGTAATAATCATCCATTCCCTGGATTCATTTTCACCCAATTCAAGCTCTGCATTTAAAAAATAGGCGCCTTTGTAAGCTCTAATATCTATTTCTGTCTCAACAGGTAAACCTTTTTTAAAGAAATCAACTTGTTTGGCGGATAAAAGAATCTTACTCCCTTCTAATCCATAGGACCATACCGTAGACGTTTTTAACGACTCACTCGGTTCTGCCCTGTCAACAGGAATTGAACTCAGCATATATAAGCCAAGACCACTTTCCTCAAGTAATTCATTCTTTTTATAGGCATCTAATAGATTACTGTATTCATTCTGAAAATCGTAATCTACACCACTGGGAAGAATATTTTCAATCCCATCAAGAATCTCAAATTTTACTGTTTTATCAATTAGATTGGAAATTTGTGATGTTTTTACAAAACCAAATTTCTCACTGTTGCTCCAGCCATACTGGAAACTCAATCCCAAATCAAAATTGACCTCCTCAAAAATGACCTTGTTTCCATAAATACTCTTGTACAAGTTTCTTTCAATCTTGTATATGCTTCTAAGGCCATTAGAGAAAGGTTTCCATAAAAATGTTTTCTCATCCTTTTCAACCAGAACAATGGTTTTACTACCTGTTTTATCTCTATAATCGTGAATTTTATCAACGGTATAGTAAGGGAACAAGGCATTATCTCTATCTTTTCTTCCTGCCGACAAAGAACCATTGCTCGATATAAACATCCAGTGATCCGAATCACTGACAATACTCATAAAGAAGTCTGACATCTGATCAGAATTGCTGATCTTGTAAAACTTTTCATTATGTAGTTCTACGAATTTCCCCTCTACTTCAGCCCAGCTGTTGTTCAAATTCGTGTCTCCCAAATAAATGTTATTCTTCTTCATTTTATTATTAATTGATTCTACTTCAATTACTTTTTATAGTAAAAAACTCTTAATTTTTGATTCTTTTATTCTGCTGCAAACATGAAACCCGGACATTTGCCGATTCATTAATGCCTGGCTTATTTTTTCTGATAAATCCTTACATAATCAACTTGCATACTTTGTGGAAATGCCTTAGCATCAACACCCTCTACATTGCCCCAGGCACCACCTACAGCAACATTAAGAATGAGATAGAATGGTTTTATGTATGGCCATTTTGATTCGCCCAATCCTTCATTTTTATACTCAAAATAAAGTTTGTCATCTACATAGGCTTTCATCACCTCTGGTGTCCATTCCCATATATAGGAATGAAAATTTTCGGCCACATCAGAGATATGTATGGTATCAGTTTGCTGTGTATTCGTTTGCCATTGATAATCCTTCGAATGGGCTGATGCATGTATGTGCCCTAAATTGTGTCCCACATGTTCCATGATGTCGATTTCTCCAATATTTGGCCAGTTACCATCTTTAAAAGACCAATCTGCCGGCATCATCCATATGGCAGACCACGTTCCTCTCCCCTTTGGAAGTTTAGCACGCACTTCAATTCTGCCATGTAGCCAACTTGCCTTTGAATTTAAGCGTGCCGAAGTATATTCTTTCCCCTCGAATTGTTCTTTTAAAGCAATGATATTTAGAACACCACTTTCAACCCAGGCATTTTCCTTCTTTGCTACGGTATAGTGTTGAGCTTCCCAATTCCCCCAACCTTCTGAATTTCCTTCTGTATCATAAATCCATTTCGTTGAATCGGGCAAACCCGTATAATTAAATTCATCGCTCCATACCAATTCATAATCATTGGCACTTAAGGTGTCTGTGCCACTTGATTTAGACTCTGACTTTTTTAGATTGCAACTTGACAATAGAATTACTGTCCCTAATAATATGTTTATCTTATTTTGTCGCATGAAATGTGTTTTAAACGGATTCTAAATTTTTTTTGTAAAAAGTTAAAGAGTAAATAAGTCTTTAGTTATCAAAGAAGCTAACAACTGAAAATCGAGAATGAACAACCAAAATCTCATTTCTCCCTTTTACCCTTGTCCTTATTACTCTCTAACTTTTCTCTTTATTCTTTTTTACGTTAACCTTTTTCCATTTTTAGCCTTTCACAAGAATCATTTCCAATTCCTCCAGCGATTTTCCTTTTGTTTCTGGTAATAAGACCCATACGAACACAAGGCCGATGGCTCCAAATATCCCGTAAATCAAGAAAGTGGTGGCATTTCCAAAATGCAACTGCTCCCAGGGGAAAACCAACTGCACAACAAAACTGACTCCCGAATTGATTAAGCCAACAAAGGAGATAGCCAGACCTCGAACACGATTGGGAAAGAGCTCTGAGAACAAGACCCACATGACAGGCCCTATCGAAATCGCAAAGGAGGCCACAAAGCCCAGAATACCTATCAAAATCAACCAGGGGTTAATACTAATGGCTTTGGAAATAAAGTCCGTCTGATGTAAAACAAATAGCTTATCGCCTATAGCTGTTTTTAAAGCCGCATTAAACTCCAGATCGCTGTGATAAATTACATCTTCCATATCAGCTAAAGCCTCAACCGGAATGATGGATGAGAATTCCTGAATATGCTGTTCTGATAAGGTGTAAGTTGCTCCGCCAAATCCTGAAGAAAGAATTAACATAGAGATAGCGATTCCTGCCAGGCCAAAAATCAAAAGGGGTTTTCGTCCAATACGGTCGACAAACCAAATGGCAACCAGGGTAAAAACTAAATTGATTAGTCCCACCAAAATTGCTTGTGAAAATGAAGCATCGGTGCCAATACCTGTTTGCTCAAAAATCATAGGTGCATAAAAGAATACCGAATTAATACCTGTTATTTGTTGGGTAACGGCAATGACGATTCCAATTAAAAGAACCAGTTTCATTCCCGGACGGAAAAGTTCTCGTACGGCAACTTTTTCTTTTTTATGAGAGGAATGAAGGCTTTTCTGAATAGAATCGAATTGAGCTTGTGCCTCTTCAGGTCCAAGGGCACGCTTCATCACAAGCAGCGCCTCTTCCTTGTATCCTTTCATACTTAACCATCTTGGACTGCGGGGAACAAAGAATAAGCACACAAAATAGATCAAAGCAGGAAGGGCTTCCAGGCCTAACATCCATCGCCAGTTGTAGGCGTCAATTTTTAACCATTGTGCCCATTCGCCACCCGATTGACCTGATTTTAAAATCAGGTAATTAGTGAAGAAGGCTACTGATATACCCAATACAATATTCAATTGATTGAACGAAACCATGGTGCCTCTCATTTTGGGAGGCGCAATCTCTGCAATGTAAACAGGGGCTATAATTAATGAAGCGCCAACGCCAAAACCACCAATCATACGGGCCACAACCAAAAGTAAAAAACTGGGTGCAAGGGCAGAACACAAGGCAGAAACAAAATAAAGCAGGGCCGCATATTTCAATACCCTTCGTCTGCCTATTTTATCACTCAAAGGGCCGGCCAGTAGCATGGCCAGAGTCGCTGTGAGAGTCAGGCAACTTACTGCCCAACCCAGTTGTATCTTCGTTAAATCGAACTGAGGTTCAATAAATTTCACCACACCCGATATAACAGATGCATCGAAACCCATCAGAAAACCTCCAAGAGCCACAATTAAGGATACTAAAATGATATATCTTGAATTCTTCATAATATATTTAGCCTTTAATAATTTTAAAATCACCCTCTAAATCTGCATTGGAGTCTCCACCAATCCATAACTTAAAGGCTCCGGGTTCAACCACTTTTTCCATTTTCTGATTGTGGAAATCAAGCTCAGATGTGTTGAGGCTAAAGCTGATTCTTCTGGATTCTCCCGATTTTAAATGGACACGCTTGAATCCTTTCAATTCACGCACAGGGCGGGTCACATCACCAACCAGATCGCGCACGTACAATTGAACAACTTCATCGGCATCGAAAGCACCGGCATTGCTTATCACAGCTGAGACTTTAAGCTCATCAATCAACTTAAGAACTGGCGTTTCCACCTTTAAATCGGTGTACTCAAACTTGCTGTATGACAAACCGTAGCCAAAAGGATAAAGGGCATGATACCCTTCATCGATATAATGCGAGGTATTCCCCAAAGACGTTTGAGGGCATTTGACAGGAATATCGTCTATGCCGACCCAATCTTTGGGATTAACAGGCCTTCCACAATTCTTATGATTGTAGTGCATGGGAATTTGCCCCACTGCCTTAGGAAAAGTTACAGGCAGTTTTCCTGATGGAACTGCTTTCCCAAAAAGTAGATTAGCCAGAGCTGGACCTCCCATGGTACCGGGATGCCAGGCATATAAAACAGCATCAGCATATTCCGAAATATCGCCTATAGTCAGGGCACGTCCCGCCATCACAACAAGAATGATGGGCTTACCTGTTTTTGATAGTTCTTTGATTAATTCTTCCTGAGCTCCAGGTAAATTAATATGAGCTCGAGAATGTGCCTCACCACTAAGAATAGCCTCTTCGCCAACACAAACCACCACGGCATCGGCAGCTTCGGCCATTTTCTTAGCGCGAGTAAAACCAGTCATATTTTTATCTCGAGTGTAAGTCAGTCCTTCAGCAAAGTGAACACGTTCAGATCCTAAAAGATTCTGAATACCCTCCAATGGTGTGACTGAAAGAAGAGTATCTCCATCGAAAGTCCATGTGCCAAGCTGTTCATATTTTTGATGAGCCATAGGCCCAATTACAGCCACATTTTTTAATGCAGTAGATAGCGGTAAAGCTTGTTTTTCATTTTTGAGAAGCACCACTGATTGTTCGGCTGCCTTTTGTGAGGCCTTTAGGTAGGACTCTTTAGCAAATTCATTTTGCTTTTCTTCAGAAACATAGGGATTCTTAAATAAGCCTAAATCAAATTTCAATTTTAAAATATTACGAACGGCATTATCAACTAATTTTTCATCAAAAGCATCCTCCTTCAAGAGTTCAGGAAGATGATTGGTATAACAAGTTGAAGCCATTTCCATATCGACACCGGCCTGGATGGCTTTTAGTGCCGCTTCTTTTTCATTCTCAACAAAGCCATGGCTGATCATTTCGTGTATCGAAGCCCAATCGCTGACAACCATGCCATCGAACTGCCATTCGTCTCTTAAGACCTGACGAAACAAGAATTGATTGCCGGATGCAGGAATACCATTGAGGTCATTAAATCCAGTCATAAAAGTTCTGATACCGGCCTTTGTCACCGCCTGGAAAGGATCAAAATACACATCTCTCAATTCCCTTTCAGGAATGAGTGTGGTGTTGTAATCCCGACCACCTTCGGCTGCACCGTAACCAACAAAGTGCTTGGCACAAGCCGCAATACTTCCCTGAGAAAAATCAAGATTCACATCTCCCTGAAATCCATGGGTCATAGCCACTCCCATTTGACTGACCAGGTATGGATCTTCACCAAAACTTTCTGCAATACGTCCCCAACGGGAATCTCTTGAGATATCGATCATAGGTGCGAACGTCCAGTTGATACCCGATGAAGAAGCTTCCAATGCAGAAACTCTTGCCCCATGTTTTACCACTTCGGGGTTCCAGGTCGCTGCCAGGCCCAAAGGAATAGGAAACATGGTCTTGAAACCATGCACCACATCTCTACCTATAAGCAAAGGAATGCCAAGGCGGCTTTCCTCTATGGCAATACGCTGAAGTTCGTTTATAGACTCGACATCAACAATATTCAAAACAGAACCGATTTTACCCGCCTTTAGATTTTCAGCGAATTGCTCAGGTATTTGTCCGGAAAAGCCATTAATCTGACACATCTGGCCAAACTTTTCTTCCCTTGTCATTTCTGACAGGAGAGCTTCAACTTTCTGATCGGAATCAGAAGACGCAGGTTGACATGCCTGCATAAATGAAAGGACAATTATTAGAATATATAAAGAAGGATACTTCATTTTTATTTTATTAAAATCAATCTCAACACTAAATAACGTGACTACTAATTGATCCTCACACCATCCAAGAATCAATGCCAGTAGGGCTTACTGATAGACCCTTACATAATCAATTTCGTAAGTTTGAGGGAAGATCGAATTATCAATTCCTTCAGCACCACCCCAGTTACCACCAACGGCCAGGTTTAAAATGAAAAATTGATTTTTATTAAAGGGCCAGTTCACATCTGTTTTGTTTGAAGGAGAATAGCTATAGAAAATATCATTAGCATCGTCGACATAGAAGTCAATCGATTTTTCGGTCCAGATAATGCCGTATGTGTGAAATTCCTCTTCAGCAGTTTCTAAATTAAAGCTCTTATGATTTACAGTGTTACCATAACTCGAAGACGTGTGTAAGGCCGAATTGACCACATTGGGGTCATAGCCAACATACTCCATAATATCGATTTCGCCACAATCGGGCCATCCTACAGTAGTGATATTGGCACCCAACATCCAAAATGCCGGCCAAACTCCAGTCCCGGAAGGTAATTTAGCTCTGGCCTCCAGCCTTCCATATAAAAAATTATTTTTAGTAATAATACGAGTTGAGGTATAAGAACCTGCGACTTTTGCATCATTCACCTTTTTGGCGATTATCTTTAAAGTCCCATCACTGACTTCAGCATTGCTGCCATCGGTGTAGTTTTGAAGCTCATTGTTTCCCCAACCCCCGGCTCCGGTTTCAAAGGTCCATTCGTCACGGTTCACTGAACTGCCATCGAATTCATCAGACCAAACCAAAGTCAAATTATTCAGGTAGTCAGGATCATCCTGTGCGATACTTATTTGTTTTGTTACAAACCTTTCAAATCCATCTTTATAAACATGCAATTCAACATCGTAGTTTCCTGCCAAGGGAAAATAGATCTCTGTCTGATCGATATTTTCACCTGTCAGTTCTTTATGATTGTATGTCCATGAAATACGATCGTAATCGCCTTGAGTGGTATTGCTTAATGTGACAAAATTAGGCTTGGCATCATCAATTGTGTAAGTAAAATCAGCAACAAAAACATCGTTCTCAATGCTAATTGTCTTCGTCTTAATCTTGTTGTTGGATAGCTTATTATCAAGTCCCCATAGGGTTAATTTAACCTGATAGTTCCCTTTTTCTGAATAGAAAACGGTGTGATCTTTAGAATTAGGTCGTTCTTTTGCTGAAACTTCTCCATTTCCAAAATCCCACTGCATAAACAGATACTCGCCCTCACTTGTGTTGGAAAACACAATTTGGTTTGGGTCATTGGCATCTTCTGCAAAAGTGAAATCAGGAGTGTAAGTCTCTGCATCATCACTCTTCTGGCATGATAATGTAACAGATATAAATAATACCGTTATAATTGAGAAAACAAATGTATACGAACGAAACATTTTCATAGTTTTTATTTAATTACAATTCATGGCTATCAGATGACTTAAGGCATAGTTAACATCTAAAAAAAAAGCAATAAGATCGCACTGAAAGCCATTATCATATTGTGATATCAGATAAATACTTCAGAAGATAATGTGAGCTTCACAATTACCACTTATTGCTCAAAATCCATGAATGATTCTTAGTAAATCAATCTAATTTTTATAAAGAAGATTTTAGAGAGAATTTGCCGGAGCACGATCTGTGCTCCGGCATAAACTAATTAGGGTAATAACTTGAAATCGTCGATATAGAAAAGGCCTTCATTACAATGCCCTTCAGCACCAAGTTGAATGACAATTTGGTCAAAATCGACACGATCAGTCACATCGCTGTAATCAAAAGTCAATTCAACCCATTTTCCAAACTGATCTTCAGTTAGAGTATGGCTACGAACTTCCTGAGTTTCCCAGGCATTACCACCAAGTGAACTGTTTTGTAGTTTCACATCGATCTGAGGCTTAAGATTATGCTCGGTAAGCCAGTCAGTTCCCGGATTACATTCTGTAACATAGTCGTTAAAAGCAGGAACAAAAACCTTAAGTGTGAATTGGTTTCTAGTAGAAAGATCGATGATATAATCGAGAACCGTCAAGACATTTGTCCATTCGAAAGCACCTTTTTGATACTTGGCAATATTCTCAGATGTGTTTACATCTGATGGCGCAAAATTATCGATGATATCGAAGCTTTCGATGTCCTTAGTCTCCCATATGATATTTCCATTACCTTCGAAATCGTCAGAGATGTCATTGCTCTCAATCTCTTTAACTTCTGGCTCTGGCTCCGGAGTCAATTTATCAACAGGTCTAAATCGGGTAAACCAATAGAATGATCCTTTTGAATCCCAAAATACAACTTCTAATAAATCCTCTGTAAGCGTTGTAATTTGATATTCGTGAGCACCGGCATAGTATCCTAAGAATCCTCCACCAGTTACATTTATTACATCACCAGCAACAACACAAACAAAATCACCACCATCAAAAGGCATAATAAAGTCACCACCTTCAGGTTCTTCATTACCAGCTGTAGAGCCTAAGTCTTCAGCCCAACCACCATTGGCATATACCAAACCATTGGTTACCTGACTTAAAGTCAAGCCTGATTCAGTGATTTTAAAGGTAAATCTGTCGTCATAAAGATTTCGATCAGCTTTACCGTTTATAGCTGCACCATACCATTCAACAGGGTTTGCTATTGTTGGCCCTAATCCAAAATGAGCTTGGGAGTAGGCATCTACAGCCCATACTTGTTCTCCAGCTCCAACGAGTTGGTCGTAAGGAAATCCTGAAAGAAAAGAAGGATTATCCTGATCGGTTGTAATCTCATCCTCAAGAATAGTCACACCACCCTGAGATATTACTGTTAGCTTCACAGTATAAGTTCCGGCAAAGGTATAACGTGCTGTAACGGAACTTCCTTTTTGAATCACACCATTACCAAGGTCCCATACAGAACTAACTCCTGGTGTATTGTTGTATAGTGTATATTCATTGGTGACATCGGTGGCTGTGTATCCCCAGTCGATCTGTTCTGCCATTAGGTTTTCAGGTGTACTGTACTCATCAGGAGAACAAGACACAGCGACAACTAAGAGCAAAATAAAATATAATGTTTTCTTCATAATTTTAATTTTAAATAATTACCAAATAAGTCATGAAAGTCATAAATCACTTAAAATGATTCGATTTCGACTTATTAATAACCAACATTTTGCTCTAAGGCAAAGTTTGACAAAGCAATTTCACTTGAAGGAATTGGCCAGAATCCTCTGGCTGCTGAATTAACAGCTGAATCATAGATTCCACCCAAATTCGTTGCTTGAACAGCACTTTCCAACACTGGCATACCTTGTCTAAGAAGGTCCCAATATCTGATGCCTTCAAGAGCAAACTCCAACTTTCTTTCTTCAAAGATTTGTGCTAAAGTCACAGAAGCAACCGGAGAATAAGACGTACCAAAAGCACGTGCTCTTACTTTATTGTAATGAACTGCGGCATTGGCAGCTGATCCCAAATTTACTTCCAATTCTGCAGCCATCAGTAAAACATCAGCATAACGAATTGCAATATAATTCTGAGGGAAGTTCAGTTGCTCTTGTCCAACATCAGGAACCTGACTTTTCAGACCTGCATACTTTTTATTCAAGTAGCCAGTATACTGATCGGCCTCCTCAAAGTTACCTGCACCCATTTCAGCTACCATATCGATAAGCGTGAAATCTCTACGAAGATCACCTTCCTGATAAGCATCATAAAGTTGTTGTGTAGCTGGTGAGAAACCCCATCCGGAATAATATTCAGAATCAGCGGCTGTACCTCTTGGCCCAACAAAAACAACCATTTTATTACCAATATCGAAGGGTGCATTATACCACTGCCAGCCTTCACCCTGGTTTGAGAATTGGACTTCGAAAACACCTTCTACTGAGTTCTCAACCCATGAATTCGTAAATTCAGAGTGTCCCCATAGGTTTCCAAAATCTGGTAAAAGATCGGCTCCACTATTGGTGATAACTTCATTTAAATAGTACAAAGCATCAGCACCGGTGATATCACCAGGCATAGTTGAACTTCCGTCACCACTGCCATATACACCATCATAAAAAAGGTACATTCTGGCTAATAATGCTCTTGGAGCCCATTCTGTAACTCTACCTTTTTGATCATTGTCGTATGTCACACCCTCTAAATAAGAAATAGAGGTTTCCAAATCGCTTGCAATTAAAGCATACACATCAGCAACTGGTGCTGCAGCTTGTGAATATTCCGATGTTGCAAGGGTTTTGGTAATCAAGGGTATATTTTCGAAAACACGAACTAAATTGGCGTAGTAATACGCTCTTAAGAAATGAGCCTCGCCCTTTAATTTTGTTTTCAGCTCCTCTGAAATTTCAGAAGCGTCCACTTTTTCCAAAAAGACGTTTGCGCCATAAACACCAGCATAATGGTCGTTCCACATTGCACTCCACATGCCCTCTGAAGCGGTTGTTATTCCTCTGTCTGCTTTCTTTCCGGAAACACCATCAGTAGCAGAACCACCCCCGCCATAAGCATCGTCCGAAACAATATCCATGGTTAATTGCACGCTCTCTCCCCAGTTTCTTTGAAGCGGTTCGTAAGCCGAAACCAAAGCTCTGAACATATCGTCTTCTGTACGATAGAAGCTTTCTTCGGTTTGTTCAGTTACTGGACTTTTCTCAAGATAGTCTTCACAGCCCATGAAAGTAACAGCAAAAAGAAGTATATAAATTATCTTTTTCATTGTTTTAGTTTTATCTGTTAAAAAAATCTTAGAAAGTGATATTGGCACCTATAGTAAAGACTCTTGCCTGAGGATAAATTCCCTGATCAATTCCTGTGTGAAATACATTATCCGTGTTTCCAATTTCAGGTTCGAATCCTGAATACTTAGTGAAGGTCAATAGATTATCACCAGAAACATAAAGTCTGAATCGCTCAATATTAAGTCTGTTCAAAACAGATTTTGGTAAAGAGTAACCTAACTGAACATTCTTAAGCCTCAGGTAATCTGCATCTTCAACCATATAATCAGAGAAATTTCCTCTATTATTATTCGTATCATCAAAGGTTACCCTTGGAGTCTTGTTGGTTGAACCTTCACCGGTCCATCTATCTAAAACAGATGTTTGGTAATTGGCATTTGGTAAGTCATAACGACGTGTCGCATCAATAATCTGATTGCCAACAACACCGTACCAGAACATACTTAAATCGAAATTTTTGTAAGCAAAATTCAGGTTTAAACCAACAGTGAAGTCAGGATGAGGATCACCCAGGTTGATTCTATCCGCATCATCCATCACACCATCTTCATTCTGATCGACATAAATCAAGTCGCCAGGTGCAGCATTAGGCTGATGAGTTCCGTTATTGTCAATTTGTGCTTGATTCTGATAGATGCCATTTGTTTCCCATCCCCAGAAGTATCCAATTGGTTGGCCCACTTTAGCGATGGTGAGATTTTTCATTCCAGAAGGACCAATATTCACATCACCATATATAATACCTTCGTCGTTGTTGATCGATAACATTTCGTTTTTATTAGCCGAAAAGTTAAGCGTACCACCGTATGAAAAATCATTCGAATGACCATTGTAACCTAATAAGGCTTCGAAACCTTTGTTTTGTACAGTTCCGCCATTAACGGTAGGCGCGCTGTTACCAATATAACCAGGAATTGGTGCATCAATCAAAAGATCCTTTGTTCTTTTGTCGTAGTAATCTAAGTTCATATAGAAATTAGAACCCAATCGTAAATCAAGCCCGATATCGGTTTGTTCTGAAGTTTCCCATTTAAGATCAGGATTAGCAATCTTCGAAGGAGAAGAACCATTTACAACTGTCCCTGCATTAAAATTGTAGTTGTGGTTGTTAGCAATAGAAGATAGATATCTGAAATTACCGATATTCTCATTACCATTCTGACCCCAACTCGCTCTTATCTTAATAAAAGTAATCGGACCTAACTTATCCTTTAGGAAATCCTCTTCAGACATGATCCATCCGGTAGAAACCGAAGGGAAAGTTGCATAACGATTATTTGGTCCAAATCGGGATGAACCATCACGACGAACGGTTACCGATGCCATATATCTGTCTTTATAGCTGTAATTGGCACGACCAAACAAAGACAGTAAAGAATTCGAATCAAAGGTTCCACCTGCAGACTTACTTTCAATATTACCCACATTATCAATGTAAGCATATTCTTTACCGCCAATAATCAATTCACTACCACTACCACTTAGATTCTCATAGTTGTTGGTATAGGCAGTTGTTCCTGCTATTACATCAAGCTCATGTTCACCAAAAGTATTGTTATAGTTGATTGTGGTTTCCCAGTTGGTGCTGTACCAGTTGTCCATGGTTTTTTCTACCCTGGTTTTATCGTTCTTGGTAATGGTGCTCAATTCATAAATTGGCTTGTAAATATCGTGCCACTGGTATGCGTAATCAATACCCAATGATGTTTTCACTTTCACGTGATCAATCACCTTGTATTCAGCATAAAGGTTACCTACAATTTTATCCGTTTTGTATTCATCATTCAGATAATACATGGCAGCAATCGGATTTACAATTTCCTGCATATTACGAATAGGTCTACCGAAGTTCCCGTCAGCATCTTTTACCACAGAAATAGGATCGATATTAATGGCCTGAGCCAGTGGAGAGTTATAAACATTATTAGGATCAACTCCCTGAGAAGTACTATGTGAATACACGATAGATGTACCTACTTTTAACTTCTTGTTATAAGAGGTATAATCCCCCTTTACACGGAAGTTAACACGCTCATAGCTCGATTTGTCTTCAGAAACAATACCATCCTGACTGAAGTAAGATAGTGCTGTTGAATACAAAATCTGATCGTTACCACCATTTAGAGAAAGGGTATGGCTTTGAATAGGGGCATTATTTCTAAAAATTTTCTTTTGCCAGTCGGTACCTGAACCGATACCTGCTAACTCTTCATCCTGAATCCAGTCTGGTGAAGAACTATCTTTACCTGCATTCAACAATGACTCATTGATAATCATAGCATAATCAGTTGCATTAAGCACATCCATATGTCGCGATGCATTCTGAATACCATAGTAACCATCGTAAGATAGTTTAGCACCACCTTTTGTTCCTTGCTTAGTGGTAATAATAACAACACCATTAGCTCCCCTTGCTCCATAAATAGCTGAAGCAGAAGCATCTTTCAAAACCTCCATACTTCCGATATCTGTAGAAGACAAATAAGAAATATCACCTACGGGATTGCCATCGATAATATAAAGTGGCTGAGAATTTCCAGTGGTACCGACACCTCTAATGTTAACAGACAAACCAGCCCCTGGCTGACCTGAATCCATTGTTACCTGAACACCAGCAACCTGTCCCTGCAAAGCTTGCTCAGCTCTTTGGATAGGCATTTTCTGAATGTCCTCAGCTTTTACAGAGGATATCGAACCCGTTACGGAACTCTTTTTTTGTACGCCATAACCAATAACAACAACTTCATCCAAGCCCATGTTATCTACAGCCAGTATCACATTTATGGCAGTTTGACTGCCAACTGTAATTTCCTGTGAGGCAAAACCAACCATTGAAAACACTATAATAGCGTCATCAGCTGCTTCTATTGAATAATTTCCATCGAAATCGGTCGATGTCCCTATAGTTGTTCCTTTAAGTACAACTGAGGCAAACGGCATAGGTAAGCCATCTTCAGCCGAGGTAACAACCCCGGTGACAGTGTGTACTTGCGCAAACGTATTCCAACATAAAAATGCCAGAAATAAAAACAAGACTGTTTTTTTCATGTGCTCTCTTTTTAGTTTAGTTTGAATTAGTGATAGATTCAGACGCGTTTAAATCGTTTGCAATAAAGAGGTAAGTTGCAGCAAGACAAAATAAACAGGTACATCACGAATACATCATATACTTCAACACAATACATCAGAAATACATCATTGAGCAATTCAACACACTCAACCATCTGATTTTGACGTACTAAGAAAACAACAAAATCTTTTAACTTTTTTAAATAAATACATCAAAACAAGAAAAGTCTCTATTGGGAAGATAAGGGAGGATTCTTTATTTCAATTCAAAGATGTGCGTTCTCTTATGTTCTTTTTATACGCTAAACGAGCTTTGGGGTTCTAGTCTGATACGATAACACAGGGTGAAGTGGTTTTAGACGGTTCTTTTTTCACCAAATAAAAAGAGTGGAAAGTAACGCGTACATCTCCACTCTTTAAACAGCTTAAAGCCCGTTTAGATATTTAATAAGAATTCAATCAGATTGTCTTCCCTTTCCAATTCAAATTTCTTCCTCAATCGGTACCTGCTGATTTCAACACCCCGAACCGATATATTCATTAAGGGCGCAATTTCTTTGGTAGAAAGATTCATTCTTAAGTAGGCACACATTCTTAAATCTTTGGGTGAGAGTTGAGTATATTCCTTTCTCAGTTTCTGAAGGAAATTAGCGTGTACCTGATCGAAATGCAGCTCGAATTGCTCCCAATCCTCTTCGCTGTTAAATTCTTTTTCTACGGTTTGGGCCAGTTTTCTCACCTGTACCAGGGCCGTGGGATCCTTTATCTTTTTCAAAGCCTTTTTTAATTCACCAAGAGCGTAGGAAAGCACCTCGTTTTTGTGAATGATATTCATGGTATTGCTAGCCAGTTCCCGGTTTTTAAAAATGACTTCGTCTCTTAGCTTCTCGTTTCGTAGCTGTACGATTTCCTTTTCAGCCAGGAGTGATTCCTCTCTAAACTTTTGTTCTTTAGCTTTCAATTCCTCATCCTGGCGTTGTTTCAGGCGCTTTTGTACCATTTTCATTCGCCTCCTCACAAGATAAACAGACAGGTAAACAAGCAGAATGAAAACAAGGAGATAAACAAAAAAGGCCGTTAGGGAACGGTACCAGGGTGGCGCGATTGAAAAATGATATTCAGCCCCCTGAGCTTTAACCCCATACTGGTTTTGAGCATCTACTCTAAAGGTATAATCCCCTTCGCGTAAATTTGTGTACTCTTTCTGTAAGGTAATGCCACATTCCGATGCCTCATTTTCGAAACCAATCAACTGATAATGATAACGCACCAAATCGGGATCGCTATATTGGGGTGCCGAAAAATTAAAGCGTAAAGCATTATTGCTGTAGGGAAATGACACCGGCGCATCAGCTGCCATTAAATCGGCTTGCCTAGCTCCGCCGGAGTATATCACCGAATCTCCGTGACTGGTGAGACTCACCTCACGAATAAGCACCTGGAAATCGGAATCGTAACGTTTGGTTATGGAGGGATTATAATGTACAAAGCCCTGCTCGGTACCAAACAAGACATTTTGACGATCGAAGGTGTAGGCATTCTCAAAAGCAGTGGTAAAGGCATCCTTCAAAGAAACAAAAGGTTTTCGAATCATCTCAAAAGAATTCCCTATCTGTCGCTTTAACAAGCCCAGATTTCCATCCTGAAAAAACCAGACATCACCATTCTCATCCTCAATCAATTTGCCAACCCTGTCCTCAGGTCCAAATAGCTTATTGAGATATTTATGAGAATCAAAACGATCTAATTCAGACTGGAATTTATAAAAGCCATTGGGACTGGAAAAAACAATTTCGCCACGAACTTTGTGAACATTGATATTCAGATGAGAGGCAAACCCATCATCCTCGCCATAAAATCTGAAATTGACACAAGTATCCAAAGCCGGGTTTAAAAAGATCCGGTAAACTCCCTTGTAACCATGACACATCCATATGGAATTGTCATCATTCCAAATCATTTCGCGAGATGATTCTTTAAAACCACCAATCTCTTTCACGAACTGCCATTTTCCCTGAGTCTTTGCCGATTTTTCAAACAGAACTAATCCCGAGTAGGTTCCCCCTATCATTTGGTTTGGAAATTCTTTTTTATACAAATATTTCCAACCCCCTTCAATATCACAAATCAAGTCAGCTTGCTTCTTCTCAATTCGGAAAGTTCCCTTATTGTGTCCGCAAATTAGCTCCCCGTCAACCACTTGTAAAGACCAAACCTGCCCCGATGTGTTTTTAACTAATTCCAGATCATCCGTTTTTAGCCTCACATTAGAATCGGCAGGAAGCGCTTTACAAAACAGGCCCATATTGGTACCCAGGTAAAGGTAATTGTCGTAAACAACCGAGGTATATCCCGTCCCGATATCCTTGTTTGTTTTCAATAGCGATAAGGGAGAGCTAATTTCCAGGTAATCGATTCCATTGTCGAGCCCCAGCCAAAGGTTTTCATCCTGATCATGAAAAAGGCATAATATGGTATTGTTTTGCAAGCCCTTATCCGAATTGACATGTTGAACCAATTGTCCGGATCGATCGAGTATATATAGCCCGTTCATCACACTGCCGAAGGCATAAAAGCGATCGCCAAGCGAAATCCCCGAAAACAACTGATCCTTTTTAAATGTGGTATTCAATGCGGTATCCCAGGCTTGAACCTTATCCCCGTCAAACATAAACAGACCCGACATAGCCGTGGCAATAATCATAGAATGATCAGAAAAGGGCAGAATGCTCACTATTTCGAGATTCTTAAAAAATTCGCCACCCCTCACCTGCTCTACTTTCTGATTGTTCCACAGGCATAAACCTTTTTCTTTCTCCTGAACAAAAAGCTGATCCTTCAACAGAAAACTGTAGTGAAACTCAGTGTCAGCATTAAAGGCTGTGATTTTGCCGTCCTTATAGTACAGGATCTTTTGAAAGGAATGAAAAAGCATGCCATCCTCAAAGGGGAATATTTGCCAGATCTCAGAAAAATCCCGCTCCGGCTCAGGAATCAAATCGACAAGGGAATGATAAGTTAGCTTGCCCTGCTGGTCGGGTTCCAGATAACCCAGTTCGTTAAAAGCCCCCACATAAACCCTTTGCAAACTATCTATAGCCAATGATCGGACCACAGAACTGTTGGGCATGGGAATCAAACGCCATGAATTGCCATCAAATTCCAACACCCCATCGTTATTGCCAAAATACATCAAGCCATTGGAGGTCTGAACCATATTCCAATTCTGAGAGCCCCCCTTATATTCCCGTTTAGAAAAACTATGAATAAATGGAATCCCGACACTTTTGATCTCGGCAAAAACACTGCTGGCAACAAAACAAAGGATTAAACTTAAGCTGATGACTTTTCTCACAATAAAACGGTTTTAGAATCAGAGCCTGCTGTTAGAAGCAAAACAGTTTCAAAAAACAGACAGGCGAATATAGTGGTATCGGATAAATAAATCGAAGAATAAAGGGCTCCCGGGACACGGGAAAAATATGGCGACTTCCACCCTCCCCTGATTCAGGGAAAAAAGGACTGGCAATTATAAGACAGGAAAAATAGTATGAATCCTTATCAATAACAAAAATATGCAGTCTAATTCGGTGAGTTTTTTTTGAACGTCATCCAGGCTTGCGTACAAGATCAGGCTAAACGAATTTGCGAAAAGCCATCATATCTACAAGATCAGGTTAAGTAAATTTGTGAGAAAGCAACCAAAATTATCTTAGTCGAAAATGACGGATTGTTGAAATATTCAAATTACCACCCGTCAACCTAAGCCTAGCAACTTTTCTCTTCCTTACTTTCAAGGAGGAGTGCCCGATCATGAAATTTCGGGATAGGGGGAGGTGGTTTCAGACTATTCTTTTTAAGTCGAAACATTTTACAGATAAATTGGAGTTGCTGCATTTACAAAGACAGTTGGTTAAATAAACATGAATTAATGGCTCGTTTCAGGTTATTAATTGTTAATACGACCAACTTATGTAAGCTTTTTAGATGAAAAGTTTATTTTTGTTCAAAATAGCAAACATACGATTCTCACTCAATATAAAAGAAAGCAGATACTTTGATCAGAAAAATACTAAGCCTCATTATTATAGCATTTACTATTGCCTCCTGTTCTACGAGCAAACGTGTAATCAAACAAGATACGAGCCAGGGTATAAGTAAGAAAGTCACAATCCAACAGGGAATCAAACAAGACACAAGCCTAGATGGGATCAAACGTTCGAAAAGGAGAATCACTTTAAAAGAGAAACTTGAGAAAGAATACAAAAAATATAAAGGCGTGCCATATAAATATGGAGGTACCAGCTACAAAGGTTTCGATTGTTCCGGTTTTGTACAGAGCACCTACAAAAATGCTTTAAATATAAGCCTGCCACGTTCAACAAAGCAGATGCTAAAAAAGGGCATTGTGGTTCCTAAAAGCAAACTTAGAATTGGGGATCTGGTTTTTTTTAAACCCCGAAACGCTTATGGCCATGTAGGCATATATATAGGAGACAATATCTTTATACATGTCTCATCGTCGAGAGGTGTAATGAAGTCGAGCTTAAAAGAAGTCTACTGGATGAAATATTATTTCACGTCTCGAAGAGTCTTATAGAAAGATGAGATCGATTTGATTTTTAAACTGTCAGTTAATCTGCGGGAATTAATAAGCTAAATCAATTTCGCCCGCAAATGACGCTGATAAACGCAGATTCTTTTTTAAGACAAATCGCTCGTCCCTCGCTCATTAATGTATTACGAATCCTAAAGTCCCAATGCTTCCCTTAGGTTTACACAGCCAAAGTTGATTGTTTTTTTATTCGCGGAATAAATTTCACTAGTGCTTATGAGTCCTTCTGGGTTGTTTACTTTTCTCATCTAAAAACCGAGCGAAGATACTAAATAAGTACTGAAGAGTAAAAAAGATAAAGATGTATCAGATGTAAATAATTGTATTGCGGGGTAAGAATACGTAACTTTTATATGCAATATAAAATTTCAGTGTCATGAAATCAAAATTTACAGTGTTAATCCTGTTTTTTGTTTTTATCTCCGCATTCGTAGAGGCTCAAGTAGCTGATTCAAGCCTGGTTCAAATTGAAACATTGGATGGTAATGAATTTTTAGGGACGATTGTTAAAGAAGATGCTTTAATAATTGTATTGAAGACAGCGAATCTGGGTGAAATTACTATTCAAAAAAAGGATATTAAATCAAGGATACAGGTTCTACCGAGACAAATAAAAGAAGGTAAATTGTGGTTTGCCAACCCACAATCAACCAGGTATTTTTGGGCGCCTAATGGTTATGGACTAAAAAAGGGAGAAGGATATTATCAGAACATCTATGTTATGTGGAATCAGTTTGCCGTTGGGGTAACTGATAATTTTTCATTAGGAGGAGGTATTATCCCTATCTTTTTATTTGGAGGTGGACCAACACCATTTTTCATAACTTCAAAGTTCTCAATACCAATTGAAAAAGATAAAATAAACCTTGGTGCAGGAGCACTACTGGGAACTGTGATTGGGGGAGATACTGGTGGGTATGGCATGTTGTTTGGGATGTCTACTTTTGGATCCCCGGATAGTAATCTTTCAGTTGGATTAGGGTATGGTTTCGCAGACGGAGACTGGGCTAATTCTCCATTAATTAATGTGAGTGGTTTAGTTAGGTTTTCAAGGCGAGGTTATTTTATCTCAGAAAATTATTTTTTGAATACTGATGGCGAAGTGAAAGGCGTATTAGGACTGGGAGGAAGATGGATTATAAAAAAGGCAGCACTAGACTTTATTTTCTTTAGTCCACTTGGTGTCGACAGTTTTGTTATTGTTCCAGGTATTGGTTTCACAATTCCTTTCGGAAATAAAAGCAGATAAGTCACCTTTTTGTTTTTGTAAATTTAATCGGGTTGTTAAAGGATAAACGATAAAAACAGGAATAGGTTAGTTGTTAATTTTGCAGTTTTCTGTGAACTTCGCCTGAGCAAAGACATTTTTTTGAGTATACGAGAGTATTTATACTCATGCTTCGGCGAATGACAACGTAGGGATTACTCCTCATTTCATTCGTCATTAATAAATTACGAACCCCCAAAGGCGTTCGACTCCCAAAATCTTGTATAAAAAAAAAGGATCTCCCAAGTAATATGGAAAATCCTTTCTTTCTATGTGAACACGGAGGGATGACTCCTCATTTCATTCGTCATTAATATATTACGAACCCCCAAAGGCGTTCGATTCCAAAATCTTGTTTAAAAAAAAAGGATCTCCCAAGTAATATGGAAAATCCTTTCTTTCTATGTGAACACGGAGGGATTACTCCTCATTTCATTCGTCATTAATGTATTACGAACCCCCAAAGGCGTTCGACTCCCAAAATCTTGTATAAAAAAAAGGATCTCCCAAGTAATATGGAAAATCCTTTCTTTCTATGTGAACACGGAGGGATTCGAACCCCCAACCTCCTCGGCCGTAACGAGGTGCACTATCCAGTTATGCTACGCGTCCAGTATGTTTTTTTTCTAATGGTGAACATGGAGGGATTCGAACCCCCAACCTCCTCGGCCGTAACGAGGTGCACTATCCAGTTATGCTACACGTCCATTATTTTTTCAAAACCAGAATTGAAATCTGATTCCATTTGTACAAATCGTTATTTGCACAAGCCCTTTTGTGAACACGGAGGGATTCGAACCCCCAACCTCCTCGGCCGTAACGAGGTGCACTATCCAGTTATGCTACGCGTCCTTTTCTTAATTGCGATGCAAATATAAGGCTTTTTTTTCTAATGCTGCAAGCATTTTTACTTCAAAAAAATCCACAAAGCCCTTTATTCATTATACGAAGCTGAATCTAAACAGTATACAAAGTAAAAAAAAATATAACACTTGTATCTTATGGGCTTCTAAGCTTAATTTTCATTAAAACTTGAACGGGTAAATTGTTCAGAAGCTAAAAAAAGCTAATTTTAATATTTGGAACTCAATATCCTTCCGCAAATCATCTTTGCTAATATAAAATCACTGTAATGAAGACATTTTTTAAAATTTTTGGTGGAACAATTCTAGTCCTGATACTATTATTGGCTCTACTACCCTACCTTTTCAAAGATCAGATTTTAGATCGAGTAAAAGTAGAAATGGATAATGCTATCGATGCAAAAATTGAAATTGCCGATGTCAGCCTATCCATGTTCAAAGATTTCCCAAAACTATTTGTTGAAATTGAGGGCATTTCTGTCATAGGTAAAGGCCCGTTTGAAAAAGATACCCTGGCCTATGTAGGGAGCTTATATTCAGCTGTTGATTTGGGATCTGTTCTATCAGGTAAACAATTAGAAGTAGGTGCCATTGTTCTTTCTCAAACAAAAGTGAATGCACTTGTCTTAGAATCAGGGAAGGCAAACTGGGATATTTCCAAAGCCAGTGGTGAGGAAGAAGTTGTCGAAGAAACAACTGAAGCCTCTGATTTCAAAATCATCTTCGAGGAAGTTCGTGTTGAAGATTTCAAACTGGAATACCACGATGCCTCTTTAAAAGCGAATCTGGTACTCGACGATTTGGACTTAAGTCTGAATGGTGACTTCTCAGCCAAAGAAACCAATCTTAATGTCAATACAAGTGCTTCAGGCATTACTTTCGATTACGAAGGAATCAAATACCTCAATAATGCTAGTTTAGGTCTGGAGGCGGCTCTAGGTGCCGATTTAGAAAATATGGTTTTCGATTTTAAAGAAAACAAATTGACTCTGAATGATTTGGAATTCGGCATGAAGGGTAATTTTGCCATGCTTGAGGATGCTTATAAAATAGACTTGAAGCTTGATGCGAAGAAAACCGACTTCAAATCGCTACTTTCAATGGTTCCTGAAGCTTTCATGAAGGATATTAAGGGACTGGAAACATCGGGTAACCTGGTATTGAATGCATTTGTAAATGGCGAATACAGGGAAGATCACATGCCGGCTTTTGGCGCCACACTAAAGGTTGCCGATGCTAATATCAAATATCCTGATCTGCCTGAAACCATCAACAACATTAAGATTGATGCCCAGGTGAACCACCCGGGTGGCGATTTGGATGCTTTAGTCACTGATGTAAATGCGTTCCACTTTGAGGTGGCAAACAACCCTATTGATGCTGAGATTCATATTAAAACACCTATAAGCGATCCGGAAATTAGCGGCTTGTGTAAAGGGGTTATAGATTTTGCGAAAATTCGCCACGCCATTCCTATGGATAGCATTAAAATTGCAGGAATCGTGACTTCTGATATCAGTTTCAAAGGTCGTCTTTCGTCTATCGAAAAAGAAGAGTATCAAAAATTCATGGCAAAGGGGAATGTTAAACTGAAGGACTTTGAGTTCACTACATCAGATTTCCCACAGGGTATTCGTATTGTTAGCTCAGTATTAAACTTCACGCCAAAGTATATCAGCTTGAAATCATTCGATTCCAGAATTGGCAAATCGGATGTCAAATTAAAAGGAAAACTTGAGAACTACATCCCCTATGCACTAAAAGGAAAAACACTTAAGGGCAACTTTAATATGAGCTCCAATTCATTCGATCTGAACGAATTCATGACCGAAGATGATGCTACAACTGAATCTAAAGATACAATTCCTTTGTCTGTTGTCCCCGTACCGGCTGATCTGGATATCAAATTTGTTGCTTCTATGCAAAAAATCAAATTTGATAAAATGCTTATTGAAAATGTCAAAGGTCTCATCGTTGTTAAAAACTCTGTTGCCAGACTCACTAATCTGTCTATGAACATGCTTCAGGGGCAAATGACCATGAATGGTTCCTACAGCACTGAGGATATCAAAAAGCCAAACTTCGACTTTGGACTGGATGTGAATGATTTCGATATTAAATCGACTTACGAGTCATTAAGCGTGGTAAAAGAAATGATTCCAATTGCATTAAACTGTGAAGGAAAAGTTTCAGCCGACCTGAATTTAAAATCCCTCTTGAATCAGGAAATGGCTCCGGTTACAAACACGATGAATGGTAAGGGTGCTTTTCACTCACGAGGCATCATTGTTAATGATAGCAAGGCCTTTGTTGCCTTAGCCAAAGCCCTTAAAAATGACAAATACAAGCGCCTGTCAATTTCAAAATTCGACCTTAACTTTGTTATCACAAACGGTAATATAGTTGTGAAACCTTTTACCACCAAAATTGCCGGAAACCCTGCGACCATTTATGGCACACAGTCGGTTGATGGCAAGCTGGACTTCACTATGGATATGAAATTGCCTAAAGAAGAATTAGGTAAAGATGTGAACCAATTTCTTGATAAATTACCAGGCAACAGTACCATTCCTAAACTGGATGTTTCGGTTAAGATTACAGGAACAGCAAGTGATCCTAAAGTTAATCTGGATATGAGCAAGGCTATTAAACAAGCCAAAGATGCCGCTCTAAAAGAATTAAAGCGTAAGGGCAAGAAAGATCTTGAGAAATTATTTAAGAAGCTCTTCTAATAAAAGTTAGAATCCTTATCAGTGGGCTGATTCCTTATGGGAGTCAGCCCGTTTTGTTTAATTAAACATGCTAATTTATAATTAGAACAGCACATTGTCTGGATTGCAATCCCCTAAACTAGAAACCTGTACATTGCAAATGTACAGGAGCTTGTGATTTGTCCTAATTTCAGGTCGCTCCTACGGAGCTTTATTAAAATCCATTCATTATCTATAAACAGTTTCGCTCCTACGGAGCTGATTACAACTTCCGCAAATGTATCCCCCCTAACCAGAGCCTCGGAGAGGTGAACTGTTTGTAGAATTAGATTATTAATCATATAACAAAGCTCCTTTAGGAGCGTCCTGTTCATCCATCTAAACATTATATCAAAACACATGAGTCTGGGCGCAGAGGGATGAAGTTAATAGAAAGAGGAAAAGCCATTGTGATTTTAGCGCTCAGCATAAACGAAACAAGGCGGATTCCCTTTCGGAACCCGCCTTGTTTATATATAGAAATTGAATGCGTATTTAAAGTCTGAGAATCAAAAATAGCTAGCCATAATTATTCCTTTCTTCTCAACATATTGAATACTCATCCAATCTTTATGTCATTTACCAGAACAGAGCATACAATGCCACAAGTACTATAACAATTGCATAGGACACGATATTAAACGTTTTACCGGTTTTAAAGGTTTCTCTACTAATCTCAATCCCTTTGGCATCATCAGCACCCTTGTTTTGCTTATAACTTAGGACTACGATGAATAGCATTGAAATCAGGAAAGTCAGCCCCATTTGATCAAGGAAAGGCAGATTAGGGAAAAAGCCTTCTACAGCTGTACCTTCAACCCAGCCCTTAGGACCAAACTTAAAGAACAGAGCCACGGGTATTGATAATAAAGCACCCCAAATTGCAGCTTTATTGGTTGCCTTCTTCCAGAATAGACCCAGAATGAAAACAGCCAGAATACCAGGACTAACCATTCCTGTATATTCCTGAATGTATTGGAAAGCCTGATCTAATCCACTTAGGAAAGGCGCAATCAAACAAGCAATGACCAAAGCTGCAGCTGCTGAAAGTCTACCCACATTAACAGTTCTTTTATCAGAAGCCTTAGGATCAAAATAAGGCTTGTAGATGTCCATTGTGAAAATGGTAGAGGTTGAATTCAGCATCGATGCCAATGAAGATACAATGGCTGCAGCCAGGGCAGCAAAAGCAACTCCCTTTAGTCCATTAGGTAAAAACTGCAACAACCAGGGGTAAGCTTTATCAGCTGCCTCCATTGTTGGCATATTATTCTGAGCTGCATCACCCAAACGAGCCATGATTGAAGGATCGTTTACCATCACATAAGCTGCAATACCAGGAATCACCACAATTAAAGGAATAATCAGTTTTAATATACCAGCAAACACAATCCCTCTTTGCGACTCTCTTAGAGATTTAGCAGCAAGGGTTCTTTGAATAATATACTGATTAAAACCCCAGTAGTAAAGGTTTGCTACCCACATACCACCAATCAAAACACCAATCCCTGGAAGGTTCACATATTGATCGTGGGCCTTATCTAAAATCATATGAAAACTATCAGGCGCTGCTTCATAAATGTGTTTGAAACCTAACCAAACACCTTCACCTCCTGAAACGTGGTTCAGGGCTAAATAAGTGGTAACGAGTCCTCCTAATGTCAGGAAAACAACCTGAATCACATCGGTCCAGGCCACTGCGGATAGTCCCCCATAAAGAGAATAACTGGCAGCAAAAAGTGCCAGACCTAAAATGCCATAAATCATGGGAACACCCATGATGGTTTCCATAGCCAGGGCTCCAAGGTAAAGTACCGAAGTTAGATTAACGAAGATGTACAGGCCTAACCAAAAAACGGCCAAAATTGTTTTCAAGTTCGTTGAATAACGCTTCTCAACAAACTCAGGAATGGTATAAAGTCCTTTTTCGATAAAAATCGGCAAGAAATATTTCCCCACAATAATAAGGGTAATTGCGGCCATCCACTCGTACGAAGCAATAGCCAAACCGATAGCAAACCCCGAACCCGACATACCAATAAATTGCTCTGCGGATATATTTGCTGCAATCAACGAGGCTCCAATGGCCCACCATGGCAAAGACTTACTTGCCAGGAAATAGTCATCGGCATTTTTTTGATGCCCTTCTTTATCGCGGGACACCCATAAGCCAACGCCGATAATTACGATTCCATAGATGATGAAAATCGCGTAATCTAAAAATGAAAATGTATTATTCATACTTTCTTATTTTGAACTTTTATTTAGACATGAGATCTATTATTCTTTTCAATCAGTCAATAAATATAATATTTCTGACTTAGATTCAATACGCAACTATTTTTTATAATGAACCCGAGGCAACATTCTTAAGCGTTCCGCACTGGTTTCGGGGGTTATATCTCGCTGAGGATTCCCTAACATTTCATAACCTACCATAAATTTTTTGACCGTTGCTGAACGAAGTAATGGCGGATAAAAGTGCATATGTAAATGCCATTCCGGGTGTTCTTCCCCATCGGTTGGGGCTTGATGAATCCCTGCTGAATAAGGGAATGATATCTCAAACAGATTGTCGTAGAGTATGGTCAAGTCACGGTAAATGGCTGCTAAAGCTTCTTTCTCGTCCTCGCTCATTTGACCCAGGTGCTGAATGGCTCTTCTGGAGATAATCATGGTTTCGAAAGGCCAGGTTGCCCAATAAGGCACCAAAGCTACAAAGTGATCATTTTCGACAAGAATACGCTCCTTCTTTTCCAATTCCTGATTCAAATAATCACCCAATAGAGTGCTCTTATGTTTCTCGAAATAGTTTTTAAAATTTACGGATTCTTTTGCAGGTTCGTCAGGAACTGAACTTTGTGCCCAGATTTGTCCGTGTGGGTGCGGGTTACTACAGCCCATCACAGATCCTTTATTTTCAAAAATCTGAACGTAGTTAATTTCTTCGCGATTCCCTAATTCAAGATATTGCTCCTGCCACAAATCCACTACTTTCTTCACTGCAGAGACTTCCATTTGAGGAATGGTTAAATCGTGACGAGGCGAAAAACAAATCACGCGGCAAATGCCCTGTTCGCTTTTGGCTCGAAACAAATCACCTTCCTTCACTTCTCCTGCCGGAGCATCTGGTTTTAGTGCAGCAAAATCGTTGGTAAACACAAAGGTCCCGTCATACTGTGGATTCTTTTCCCCTCCAATACGAGCATTGCCCGGACACAGGTAACATTCCGGATCGTGTTCAGGACGTTTCTCTTCTGCAACTTTCTCAACCTGTCCCTGCCATGGTCGTTTTGCACGATGGGGCGAAACCAAAACCCATTCACCCGTTAAGGGGTTATATCTTCGGTGAGGATGATCCTCCATATTAAATTGACTCATCTTAACTTCTTTTATTGTAATTTCTTAGCGCCATCTCCAATCTCAGCCACATAAAAATCCGGCTCCAAACCTACACGATTCTTGTAATTTTCGCCAACCGTTTTGATAAAATTCTCAACAGCCTCTTCCTTTACAAGACTTACGGTACATCCACCGAATCCGGCACCAGTCATTCTTGAACCTAAAACGCCTTCTATTTTTCTAGCCTCTTCCACCATAGTGTCAAGTTCAAGGCCAGTCACTTCATAGTCATCACGAAGAGAATCATGGGAAGCGTTCATCAAAAGCCCAAATTCCTCAAGCTTACCTTGTTTTAATGCATCGATGGCTTTAAATACACGTTGATTTTCTGTAACAACATGCTTAGCCCTGCGACGAATCACATCACTATTCAATAGAGATTCAACAGTTGAAAATTGCTCATTATTGAGCTCACACAAGAAATCGATCTTCTGTTTTTGCTTAATTAACTCAACTGCAATCTCACATTCCGAACGTCGTTCGTTGTATTTCGAATCGGCGAGTCCCCGCTGCTTATTGGTATTTCCAATAACAAGCTTATAACCGGTCATTTCAAGAGGCACTAAATCGTATTCCAGGTTGTCACAATTCAAAGCCAGGGCATGGTTCTTAACTCCCATTCCGATAGCAAACTGATCCATGATGCCACAATTAACACCTACAAATTCATTCTCCGCCTTTTGTGACATTTTCACGAGCTCAACCTGATCCAGATTAGCCCCTGTCAGCTCATTCAATGCCACCGACATGACCAATTCAACGGATGCTGAAGAAGATAAACCTGCCCCATTGGGAATATTTCCCGCAAACAAGAGTTCCATACCTTTGGCTCGGAAACCTTTCTGATGAAATTGATCAATAACACCCATGGGGTACTTCACCCATTCGTTGTTACCTTTCGTAATTTTATCAGGCGTGATTCTGGTTTTGTATTCGAAATTCGAACTGGCAAAAAAGATGGAATCATCTTCTCTCTCGCGAAGGATTAAATAGGTGCCGTAACTCAAGGCACAGGGAAAAACTCTCCCTCCATTATAATCTACATGCTCACCTATCAGATTCACTCTGCCCGGGGCAAAATATATTTTACAGATGCCTTCTCCATAAAGGCTAAAGAACTGTTCTTTTAATTTTTCGATATCCATAATTATACATACTGGTTGGTACTGGTCGGTAAAGATATGTATATTTTTTTCCTTTCCAAATAATTGGATTCAAGTTTGGATCAAAAAAAAATGAGGTAAACCTTACAATTTACCTCAACGCTTCTTACACTGTCTTATAAAGATTTTCTAAATATCATGAATGAATGATTCTCAATCTGGCTGGTTTGTTTATTCAAAACCATTTCAGCCAACTGTTGTCCCATACCTACGAAATCAGTTGATATGGTTGTAATGCCATCAGCTACGACTTCTTTCAGAGGCGTGTCGTTATAGGAAATAATACCCAAGTCGACTCCAAGTTCAAGATTCTGGGATTTTGCAACTTTCACCAGAGCGACCAAATCCTTATCACTGGGTACAATATAAACTTCACCTTTTTTTATCTGATGATCATGAAGACTTACAATAACTTCACTCTCCCACATATCCTGATGTTTATCGCAAAATTTCTGAAAGCCCTTCATCTGCCCCAAGGGTTCTTTGCCACCAGGAAAAACAAGAAACAGTTTCTGATATTTTTTAAGTTCTTCCAATCCTGAATCTAATGCATTAACCATATCCTTCTCAAAATTCTGATAAACAGAAGGATAATGCTTCTTTAAAACAGTAGTTGTCTGGTCGAGTATATAAACCTTATCCTGTGGTAGCTGCTTAAGTATGGAGTGGGCATCATTAAATTTTGCAGGCATAATCACATAGGAAGTGTAATGGCCCATACTCGCTTCAATCAGATCTTTAAAAACCTGCCTGTTGAAATGATGAAAATAAATATCTACTACAGCTTGAGCTTTTAAATTCTCAAGAAATGAGTTGTATAAAACTTCCTTAAAGGCATTTAATTCGTCGAAAAGCAGGAAGATTTTATGTTTGAACTGCGTAACTGTACTTTCAACATAATAGCCCTTTCCGGGAACAGATGAAATGACACCACGAGCTTTTAGCTCATTAAAAGCAACCAAAACGGTATCTCTAGACAAAGAAAATTCTTTACAGATAGCATTGATAGATGGCAAGCGATCACCCTTCTGAATTATCCCGGCCTCAATGGCTTCCAGTAAAGAATTAATCAATTGCTTATATTTAGGAACACCGGAATCGGTAGATATCCTGAAGATTTGCTTTAACATGTTGTTCTTTTATTATCTCAGGGATTTGAGATAGGATTCGATTGTATATTTTATTGATAATACAAATATACAATTTTAACAACAGGTAGCTACCAGTATGGTAACATTAATTTACACAACATGTTTGATTCTGAATTTATTTCTTATAATTTCGGCCTTTCAAAATAAAGGGAATAATCAGAATTTATTCCAAAGTTAATATTCTATTAATCAATAGCAAACTATTATACCGATGATTCAAACCCATGCATTTGGACATAATGATGACACAATAAAACTATTCGAACTTTCAAATAATAATGGCGTTTGCGCAAAAATAACGAACTACGGAGCCATCCTAACATCCCTGAAATTGCCCTTACAAAGTGGATTGAGAGAGCTTGTTTTAGGTTTTAATTCTTTCGAAGAATATCAGAGTGCTGCCTATCTAAAAGACTACCCCTACTTCGGTGCGATCATTGGGCGATTTGCCAATAGAATCAACCAGGGTAAGGTGACTATTGAAGGTGAGAAAATTCAACTTCCAACCAATCATGGCCAACACCTTTTACATGGGGGACATTCAGGTTTTGATAAACGAATTTGGGATGCTGAAATCATTGGCGAATCTAAACTCCAATTGAGTCTGCTCAGCGAAGATGGAGACCAAAATTTTCCAGGCAATCTCAAACTTACCGTCACCTATGAGCTTAGTGAGGATAACGAACTATCCCTTCAATATTTTGCCACATGCGACAAAACAAGTCCGATAAATCTGACCTCTCACACTTATTTTAATTTTACCGGAGGACAGGACAACATCCTGAATCATGAACTCCAGCTTGATTCTGAAAAGATTATCGAAAGCAATGCAGATTTGATTCCCACAGGCAATTATACAGAGATCGAGAATACAATTTACGATTTCAGAAACCGCAAAAAAATCTGCAAGGATATTTCAGCAGTAGAAAACTACGACGACTGTTTTGTCTTAAAAACCGAAGGAAAGCATTTAGAAAAGGTTGCAGAGCTATACGAAGAAACATCGAATATCAGAATGGAAATCTCAACAGATTTCCCGGGTTTACAAGTTTACACGGGCAAGTTTATTAATGTGGACGGAAACGACAAGTTTGGTCCTTTCTCAGGCATCGCTCTCGAGACTCAGGGCTATCCAGATGCCCCAAATCAAGAGAATTTTTCACATGGCTTTATTCATCCAGGAGAGGTTTACGAACATCAAACCAAATATAAATTTCATTTCTAGGATACAGATTTCCACAACCTGAAAAACGAAATAAAACGAGTGTTCTGCACCCGAAAATAAAAAGGCGACCCCACAAGGTCGCCTTTTTTTTACTTACCCGAGTGGGTAAATTATATCTATTTACGTCATTTAGAATATGCCAGGAATGCCAGGAAGTTGACCAACCAAAGCTAATGAAACGACACATACGATAAACATAGCTCCCGGAATAATCAGTTTCTCTTTCATCGATAATTCGCTTGCACGTTCACGGTCTCCAATCAAACCAAGATTATCAAGAAGCATAGTGAAAGCCCATCCAAATACAGGATTCACAAAGGCACAGGCAAAAATACAAGTCCCTGCACTCAACGAATCTTTGTGCTTATGAACCATTTGCATACCTGCTTCAAGTAGAGGTAAAAATACACCGACAATAAGCGCGACTCTCAATACAGGTTCCCACATAGCTAAATCCATAGGGTAACCCAGAACAGCAGCCAACACACACAGGATAGCTGTAAGAACAGCTCCACCAGGTATCGGACGCTTTGCAATGGCTGCAGGAATCATGTATGTTCCCCATGAAGAAGCAATGTTACCACCACCAAGTGTTACACCAATCACCTGACGAATAGAAGCAACAGTCATGGTATCATCAACATCCATTAGAACGTTTTTCGCTTTTTTAGGGTAATTCAATTCCTGAAACACACGGTGTCCTAGATAATCAGGAGTCCACATGGCTACTGCCAGAATGGCAAAAGGAATAACGGCTATAAAGTGTCCAAGATCAGGCAAACCAAGCTTCCAGCCTGTATCTTCCCCCCACCACCACATAGGATTCATGTGAGGAAGTCCAGGCTCAGTAGTAAATGCAAAATCAGCTCCCATAGCATAAGCGATAACACCAGCGAGTGCAGAACATAGAGGAATGGCTAACCAACGTTTGTTTACACGTGCCAGATAGGCGTAGATCAGAATAGTAATACCAATAACTGCAAAAGAAACGGCATTTATACCCGTCCCCTCAGACCATATATTCAATTTGGTAATTTGACCGATAAGACCAACTGCTCCAAGGTATATAAGAAGACCACCACGAACACCAACTCCTGTTAGGTTCATTAGTTTGGAACCTCCTTTGGTGATACTTAATGTTAGTCCAAAAACTCCAATCAAAATACCCAAAGCAAGAGGATGTCCCCCGGCTGCTGCGATTATTGGAATAAGAGGGATCATAGGACCGTGTGTCCCGGCCAAATTCGCGGTTGGATTAAGAATTGCAGAAAAAAGGAGTACAAAAATACCACCTGCAATCAAAAGCTCGTAACGAACATTCTCTGCAACAAATTCCGGAGTAAGTCCGAATTGAGCAGCAAATACAGCAACCATTGCGGTTACCATTACCACTTTACCAATTGTAGCAGCAAGGGCTGGTACTAAATCCTCCAGTTCAATATGGAAATCTCTGAATGGAAGGTGAACTCGCCAGCGTCTGAATTTCATAATGGTTAATTCGTGCTCCAGGTATGCCTCTCTACTTTCAAACTCCTTGGCTTTTTTCCTTTGCTCTTTATAGGAATTTTTATTTTCCTTTTTCATACTCGTCTTCTCTTTTGTTATGTTTTACGTTTAGGCTTAGGTAAGCTTAAGTATTTTAAAAACCTCTTTGTTTTCAAATCAGTTTCCGTGGCAAAACTAACAAATTAGATCAACTAGCCAAACATTAATTATCATGCTCATTGACAGGATTTTATTTGGAAACATTTTACATTTTACAGTAATTTAATTAAGAACTTCCAATTAAATATACATAATACACATTTCGAAGACTCAACCTGACCAACAACACTTTTCCCCTTCTAAATAAACATCATTATTTAGAACACAAAAGACACAAAAAATGCTGTATTTACTAGCATTTTTCACATCTAATTATCATATTAATTTTTTAATGTTTTTTAACTCCAATATAAATTACTTAAGCCATCAACACAACAATATACTCAACAAAAACACCCATATTGTTAAATTACCTAATCTAAAAAACAAAAACACACAAAGACCATACAACTGACTTACACCACATTAGCCATCTAGATCAAAATTCCTCAAACATAGAACTTAAACTTATGAACACATAGATATCATCCTCATAAATTAAAGATGAATTGACACGACAGATCTCCTCCTCAATATCCCCATAAACATTAAGACAGCTAAGGTTTCAGTTTTAAGAGAAACTTAAATCAAAAACAATCTATTATGATTGTTAATCTAATCAACCCAATCGAATATTTCACTCAACAATTGTCCGATTATGAACAACAAAACATACAAATTCGGACACAAATCGCAATATTATTTAGACAATTTATGTATAACACAACTGACTATTAAGTCAGTAAACTCTTAGGTATATTTATTGCAAACTCAGAGTCTTAATTAACCCAATACCGTGAATCAATGAAACTAAGCAGTAAAAGTCTAATTGTCTTTCTCTTATCGCTGGCCCTAATCTCCATGGAGATCATTTGGTCCAGAATTTTCTCTGCAGAATATTTTTACACATTTGCATTCCTAATACTGAGTGTTAGTATTTTAGGCTTAGGTCTAGGTGCATTATCCTTGCGTATGAGCAAATGGCTCACAAGTATTAATAATTACGGCGGACTGCTAAGTATTACTGCTGGCCTAATGTTAATTGGCCCACCACTGGTTCTTCATTTACAGCTTGATTTCACTCAATTATTAAGTAATAATTGGATGCTGATAAAATTGATTGCCACCATCCTTATTTTAGGTTCCTCTTTTTTTACCGGAGGTATTATTCTGAGTAGCATCTTCCGAAAAGCACATGAATCTATGCCTCGACTTTATATGGCCGATTTAATTGGGGCAGCATTAGGTGTGGTTGCGTCTGTACTATTAATGAACACAATAGGTACCGACAAAGCAGCTCTAATGATCGCATTGCCTGTTCTTTTTTCTGCATTAACCACTATTCCCCGTTGGTTTAAAATTATCCCTCTCGTTCTCCTTGTTTCAAGTTTCACTGCTTTACCTTATAGTTCTGAACTTCTGACACGTCCCAAAAAAGAGAGAGCCGAAGTGATCTACACCCACTGGGATGCCATGGCTCGATTAAAGGTCTATAAGTACAACGAGGAATACTGGGGCTTAAACATCGATGATGCCGCCAACTCTCCTGTGATTAAATTCGATGGCAATTGGGATCGTCCGGACTCTCTTAAAATTCAGTTCTCCATTCCTGCTACCAACCTAACTAATCAATTCGATTCTTGCCGATTCCTATCGCTGGGTGCAGGGGCCGGGGGTGATGTATTGCAAGCTTTGCAAGATGGTGCTACCGAGGTACATGCTGTAGAGGTTAATCCTTTCATCAATAAAATGATGACAAAAGGCTTCTTAAAAGATTTTACAGGCAATCTTTACAACGATGATCGTGTAAAAGTTGTAAGTGAAGATGCTCGTTCCTATGTTCGTCGGTTTGATAATCATTTCGATGTGATATATTCTCTTAGCTCAAACACATTTGCTGCTCTAGCTTCAGGATCCTTTGCCCTGGCTGAAAACTATCTGTTTACCACTGAAGCATTTCAAGATTACTACAAGGCCTTATCCCCTAAGGGTTATCTGCTAATGGAACACCAATTTTATGTACCAAGAATGGTTTCTGAAGTTTTAGAAGCTCTGGAACGTGAAGGCGTTAAAGATCCAGCTTCTCATTTAGCGGTCTATCACTTACCCACAATGCGTCGCCATTTAATTCTCATGGGTAAACAGCCTTTAAGCGAGAAAACGATTCAGAATGCTGTCTATGAATCAAATATGGAGAACTATCCCAACTACAGACAACTGTATCCGGCAGTTGACTCTGTAAAAGATAACATAATCAATCAAATTGTTTTAAATGGATGGAAAACACAACAGGCTGAATCAGCTACCAACTTAGCCCCCTGTTACGACAACAAGCCGTTTACTGCTCAATTGGGATTGATGAAAAATTTCTCTCTCGAAAAGGTTAAAGAACGTCTTCTGCCTTACGAATTTCAAGGCTTTCCCCTTTCACTGGTGATTGTTCTGGTCATTCTGTCAATTGTCACCATTCTGATATTGCCCCTTAATCTACTCCCCTACTTTAAGAAGGGAGCTAAACTCAAAGTGGCAGGATGGTTTTATTTTTTCACCATTGGCATAGCCTTTATGGCTATTGAGGTTGTATTAATCCAAAAATACACGCTCTTTATTGGTTCTTCCTCTTACACTTTTATGACCATCCTGTTTGTACTCCTCGCCAGTTCAGGAATAGGCAGTTTAATGAGTCCGAAATTTAAAACACACATGCCATTCTTTTTTATTGTGTTATGGCTACTTGCCGACATTCTGATATTCCCATACATAACTACATCTCTTTCAAGCCTTGGTATGCTGTGGCGTATCCTTATCTCTTGTATATTAGTTGCCCCTTTGGGTTTCTTTATGGGTATGCCATTTGTAAAGGGAAGTGCAAAAACAGGAGAGCTTATCGACTGGGGATTTGCCATTAATGGTGCCGCCTCGGTTATTGGAAGTACATTGGTTCTGATACCTGTTTTCAACTATGGATTTTCTAGTGGTTTAGTCCTTGCAATAATATTCTACCTGATAGCCTATTTCCTATTAGGCAAGCCTCTCAGAACTGAGGAATAATTTTCAAGAAACACCGATTCATCAAGGTATAAAAAGAGGATGTCCAAAATCAGGACATCCTCTTTTTCTATTAACTCAGTGCAAATTCCTATTCTCTAAGCAGCCATCCTGCATATTTGAGATTCATCCTGTTTTTTTTAAAGTTATAACACATCTGTTGAGTTATAAAAGAGTTAAAATGATATCTCTGAAGGCCAAATATTGCTTTTTCACAGTTTTAGCAAGCTTAAATTCGATAGCTGATAATCCATACTCAAGGCTCTCACTATCAATTCAAGAAACTGCAAGCTGAGTTTCAAGGAAAATCCAATCTGTTACATATCCTTTACAACAATTGCACTCATCTCACAGTGTTGCATCAAGTATTCATCGGCCAGATTACTTCCCATAGTTTTTAAGCGGTTCCAGTCTTCACAGGCCCCTGTCTTATTACCTACACTTAATCGGGTCACTGATCTGGCAAATAATAAGGGTTCACTATAAGGCTGATAAACAAGAGCTCTGCTAAATAGTCTTAAAGCCTTTTGGGGCTTATCCTTTAATAGCTTTTTATTTGCTCTCTTATATAATTTCTGAGCCAATCTCATATGGTTGGAATTTTCAATCTGAAAAGTGATGGCAATCTCCTTTTCCATGGCAACCGGATGGCCATTGTTTTCGCCTGGCTTCCACATACCATTAGTAGATTTCAATACCCTTATTACCTCACTGTCAATATTGGAAGAAACACTGCTGATGACTTGAAAATCATCTAATTCACCATTCGCAAGAACGGTAAACTGAATGATCTCTGTACCTTCTCGGAACCATCTTGCAGATTGTTCCGGATATTCAAGATTTGCTCCCAAATAATCATAGATCGAGGTCGTTTTTCCCTCATTTATGATTGTCACAATACCCTCTACTCCGGTAAATACCGGCGGTTTCACGTCCACGTCCCGAAGCATTTTACTCTTCTTCAGATCCTGTCCTGTTGAAAAAAAGGCAACAAACATGAACAAAATTAAAATTGTTGTTGCTTTCATGATTTTAAGTTTTTGATTAAGGTTAAATTAATTCTTATCAGTTACATTAAAATTTTAAGGCCTTCACTAACTGATAATACTGTAGTACAAAGTAAGCGTAAACTAAGATGGAAAGCTTAACAGACTCGTTGCATGCTTTTGTAAAAATGGGATGACAAATGTTGCTTCGTGGTATTTAGGTTGCATGCCAATGATTAAGTGTATTTCACCCAGAAAAAAGCAACACAAATGTGGATTGAAATTGAAGAAAGAAACAGGACTATTGATTCGAAATGAATACGACTTTTCTTCTTGGCAGGTTCATTTTTGCAATAGTATGTTGTACCGGGGATCGTTCATGAAGTCTTCAGACCATGAATAGAAATTGATATAGGTGATGGGATAAGTTTTGTTCTTACAGGCATCATTCAACAGTTCAAAGGCTTTGTCGGTGAAGCCAAGATATCCAGCCATCAAGCCTCGATAACAGGAATTGACCCATTGCTGTTTAGACAGCTCCTCAAGTTCGTGCCATAAAGCCAATGCTTTTTCCCTTTGCCCCGCTTTGGTGTAAGTATATCCCTGTATAGCTTTCCATTGGGTTCCTTTTTCAGGCAGCCTTTCATGAAACTCAATTGCTTGCCGGTATTGCTATTTTTGTAGGCTTATCCAGCCCAAAGCCATATTTCCATACGGCGCATCAACATTTAAACATAATGCTTTTCTGGCACAGATTTCGGAATTAACAAAGTGGCAGACAATACCTTTTGCATTTATCGAGTTCATTATGATCGTTTAGAACAATAAGTATAGTGAACTCACCCTTTTACTAAGTAGTATATGTTCTTTCCTTATTAATGGATTATAGCCCTATGCTGTCTAAAATAGCAATGTATCGTGGATGAAATCTAAGTTTCTCGAACATTCTACTGGTAATATAATATGGGTGAAAAGAACCTGCTTGCAGCATTGAATCCAAAAGATCAACTGCCAGGTCAACCTCACCTAACAGAGCATAGAATTTAGCTTTATAATATTTTGATTTTTCGAATTTGACTCCTAGTTTTAAAAGCCCATCTATTTTATCAACCAGAAAGGCACTATCGGCTTCTTCTGTGGTCCAGTTACCTGATATTTCCCCATACTTTTTAAAGGTATCAAGAGCAGCCAACTCATCACCTTTCATCACATTTATAAAAAAAGCCAAACGCATAGCAAAGGGATGGTTCTTGCATAACTCCTGAGCAAATTTATTTTCCTGGAGTGCATTTTTATAATCTCCATCCCGTAAATAATACCTACAACTGACTATTCTATGAATAAATGAATAGGGATCAAGTGTGATAGCTTTATTGATATATTCCCTTGCTTTTTTTGCTCTCCATAAGTTGATAGAAATTCAGAATAATATTGATAGCTAGGGGCGTGGTTTGGATTAATTTCTATTGCTTTTAAAAACTCAATTTCTCCAGCCTCCTTTTTCCAATCAAAATCCCAAAGAACATAACCTAATATTGAATGAGCCTCAGCTAGATTTTCATCAATTTCAAGAGCCTTTAAGGCCAGGTATCTGGCACTGTCCATTCCTATGCGGCAATCCATAAAATCATGCCATGCCATAATAAAGTAGGAATCTGCCAGCTCCGCATAGGCAAGTCCATAGTCAGGATCTTCCTTAATGGCAAGCTTAAAGTAATTTATACTCGTACGCAAACCTTCTCTGGTCCTGGTATTCAGATGAAAACGCCCCATTTGTTTATACTCCAGCGCTTTCAGGTTCTTGGTTTGACTTCTTCGCAATATCTTTTTTCCATCAATTGATAAAACTATCGATAATTCCCTGATAATCTGCTCACTGAGATCACTTTGAATTTCAAAGATTTCTTCTAATTCTCTATCATATAAATTCGCCCAAACATGATTGTCATTTTCTGCATCGATTAATTTCACATTAAGCCTAATATTCTCAGCATCCCTCTGCACTGAACCTTCAAGAATGTATTTTACGCCAAGTAGTTTGGCGATCTCTGGTGCAGTTCTGTCTCCTTTTTCGCGGAACATTTCAGATGAAGTATGGGAAATAACTTTTAAACCATCTATTGTGGACAGTCTATTCACTAAATCATCTACAATTCCATCGGCAAAATACTGATTCTCTTTTTCTGTACTTCGGTTAGTAAAGGGCAATACCGCTATAGATTTTTCTATTGGGACTTTATTCTTGCTGTAGTAAAAGATGCCACTCCCTGCAAAAACAATTATTAAAACCATAAATACAGTTAATATTAAAATGCTGTTTGCACCTATAAATACTGAAGCTTCTATTCTTACTTTTTGATACATAGAAGGTTGAACGGAAGAGACTGTAACGCCTTTTCTGACATCTCCTGGTGATACATTATAGTGCTTTTTAAATACTTTATTGAAATAACTGGGACTATTAAAACCAACCTTATATGCGATTTCTGAAACAGTAGCCACATCATTTTCCAATAGAGCTTTGGCACGAGACAATCTGGTTTCTTTGATAAGGTCGCTGGCAGATTTTCCGGTTAATTTTATGAGTTTTCTATGCAGCATCGATCGGCTTATCCCGACATTTTCGGACAATTCTTTAACCGAAAAATTCTCATTATCAAAATTATCTTCGATATTCTGATGGATTTTCCTAAGAAACTGATCACAAAGCGAAGATTGATTGTCCATGATAAATTATTAACAGTAATCTTTATGCCATATAGCTACTCATTTTGGAAGTTTACTCCATATACAAAGGTACTGAATAAGGAGGCAACATGTCAATACATTCATTTAATCTAAAGCAAAAAAAAGAGGCATCTTTGAGTGAAAATAATGGGGATAACTAGTCATTTTTTGGACTTATTGATTCGGTGAGAACAATACCTTGTCCCATGGCAGATTCATTTTTTGCAATAGCTTTTTGTAACGGGGATCATACATGATGTTTTCGCTACCAGGGAAGAAATTAATATAGGTGATGGGATAAGTTTTATTTTCAAAGGCATCATTTAACAGCTCAAATGCTTTGTCTGTGAAGCCCAGGTAGGCAGCCATCATGCCCCTGCAAAAGGAATTGACCTTTTGCTTTTTTGAAAGCTCTTCAAATTCGTTCCATATTTCTAAAGCTTTCTCTCTTTTTCCGGTCCTAACATAGATGTAACCCAGTAAGGTTTCCCAATAAACATCGTTGGCGGGAAGCTTTTCATGATATTCAATCGCTTGCTGAAACATCTTTTTCTGAAGACAGACCCAACCCAATGTTAGATTTCCGTACGGCACATCATCTTTTAAGTCCAGTGCTTTTCTTGCCCAGATTTCGGCCTTATCATATTCCTTATTGTCATAATACAATAGTGAAAGCCATGCCTTATATGAGGCAGAGAATGGTTCGAGCATGACTGCCTTTTCAGCATGGTAAATCGATTTTTCCAAATCATAGAAAAGAATATGGTACCAGGCATAATGAGCGTGTGCAATTGCACTGTTAGGATTATTGGCAATGGCATTTTCAAAGGCTTCTTTTGCCTTGGGCCAGTCCCAAACCTGGTCTAAATAGAGAATGGATAAGGCGTTATAAGCTTCATGATTTGTGGGATCTAATTTTATTGCCTTATTGGCAGCAGACATCGCCTGGAGAAATGCTTCTTTCGTGTTTAGTTGTCCGTGCCCTATCGTTGCATATCCAAGTGCCAGACCGGCATAAGCAAAAGGATCACCAGGGTCTCTTTCGATAGCCTCATGCAAGTAATTGATTCCTTTATCAAACGACTCTTTTGTTCCTTGATTTAAATAATACATCCCGCGCAAATAAGCTTTATATGTTTCAGGATTTACTGTGCGTGAATTTGCCAGAAGTTCCTCTTCTATTTCTGAAAGTTCAATATTGATTTTTTGTGCAATATCTTTCACTGCCGAAGACTGCACTGCCAGTACATTGGATATGCCATCGTGATACTCATTTGTAAAAATGTGGCGTTCTTTTGGAAACACATCAATCAACTGAATTAATATTCGAATACTGTCTTCTACTCCGTAAATCGAGCCCTCCACAATACAAGTTACGCCAAGTTCATTTGCAATATCTTTTAATAACATGTCATGATCGCGATAGCGGAGCGTTGAGGTTCTTGAGATCACCCGAAGGGAAGCAAACTGGCCCAATTCTCCGATAAGTGCGTCGTGCATGCCATCTACGAAATAGTCATTATCAGCTTGTCCGGTTAAATTATGCAGGGGTAATACAGCAATTGAATCTTCAACTGCATAAATCGCATCAAAAATATATGCTCCCAGGCCGACTATAGTTATTACCAATATTAATATCAGACTTCTACGCTTTAATTTAATGAATTTAGTATTTGAGGAAAAAAAAGGTTCTTGTACTAAGCCTTCAAGTTGTTCATCCGGAAGATCTGCAGAACCTTTTATGACATCTCCGGGTGACACATTATAGTGCTTTTTAAACACTTTATTGAAGTAACTGGGACTACTAAAACCAACCTTATATGCGATTTCTGAAACAGTAGCTACATCATTTTCCAATAGAGCTTTGGCACGAGACAATCTGGTTTCTTTGATAAGGTCGCTGGCAGATTTGCCGGTTAACTTGATGAGTTTTCTATGTAGCATCGATCGGCTGATCCCTACATTTTCGGCCAGATTTTTTACCGAAAAATTCTCGTCATCAAAATTATCTTCGATATTCTGATGGATTTTCTTTAGAAATAGATCACTTAGCGAAGATTGATTGTCCATGAAAAATAATTAACAGTAATCTTTATGCCATATAGCTACTCATTTTGGAAGTTTACTCCATATACAAAGGTACTGAATAAGGAGGCAACATGTCAATACATTCATTTAATCTAAAGCAAAAAAAAGAGGAATCCTTGAATGAAAACAATGGGCAGAACCAGTCATTATTCAAATAGTTTTTCTCACCAGGAAATTGCACTCTACTTATTAAAAAGGGGAAATTTAAAATCAATTTCATCCAGCATATCGTTCAATCAAGCTTCTTAATCATTAAATATGAAATGGTTCCAAACTCAAAGTGTTTCCATTATTCCAGGATTAAGATTTATCTCGTTTTTATCCATTATATTTAATCATAAAAGCTAAGTGGTCTTTTTTTGACTTATTGTTTTGATGTAATCAATATCTCTTTCCATGGAAGGTTCATTTTTTGCATTAGCTTGCTGTACCGGGAATCATTCCTGATGTCTTCGGTACATGGATAAAAATTAATATAACTAATGGGATAAGACTTGTGATCACAAGCATCATTTAACAGCTCGAAGGCTTTGTCTGTAAAGCCCAGGTAAGCAGCCATCATACCCCGGTAACAAGCATTGACCTCCTGTTTTTTTGAAAGCTCTTCTAATTCGTTCCATATTTCTAAAGCTTCCTCTCTTTGGCCAGCCTTTACATAGGCATAGCCAAGTAAGGTTTTCCAATAGGCCCCTGAGGGAAGTTTTTTATGATATTCAATAGCTTGTTGAAACATCTTTCTTTGAAGACATACCCAACCCAATGTGAGGTTTCCGTATGGCACATCATCCTTTAAATCCAAAGCTTTTTTTGCCCAGAATTCGGCCTTATCACATTCCTTATTGTAACAATACAATAAAGAAAGCCACGCTGTGTAAGCGGCTGAGAAAGGTTCTATCATGACTGCCTTTTTAGCATGGTAAATTGATTTTTCCATATCATCAAAAAGAATATGGTACCAGGCAAAATGAGCATGTGCTATAGCATTATTGGGGTTATTGGCTATCGCATTCTCAAAAGCTTTTTTTGCCTTATACCAGTCCAAAACCTGGTATAAATAGAGAATGGATAAGGCATTGTAGGCTTCATCAATCGTGGGATCTAATTTTATAGCCTTATTGGCAGCCGACATCACCCGAAGGAATGATTCTTCAGAGTCAAGTTGTCCATGCCCCAAATAGGTATATCCCAGTGCCAGGCCAGCATAGGCAAAAGGATCTCCAGGATCTTTTTCAATAGCTTCATGCAAGTAATTGATTCCTTTCTCAAACGACTCTTTTGTTCCCTGATTTAAATAATGCATACCCCGCAAATAAGCTTTATAAGTTTCAGGATTTACTGTACGTGAATTTGCCAGACGTTGCTCCTCTTTTTCAGAAAGTTCGACATTGATTTTTTTTGCAATATCTTTCACTGCTGCAGACTGAACCGCTAGTACATTGGATATGCCATCGCGATATTCATTTGCTAACATGTGGCGTTCTTTTGGAAATACTTCCATCAGCTGAATTAAAATACGAATACTGTCATCTACCCCGAAGACTGAGCCCTCCACAATACAAGTTACACCCAGTTCATCTGCAATATCTTTTAATAACATGTCATGTTCGCGATAGCGGAGTGTTGATGTTCTTGAAATCACACGAAGAGATGCAAACTGGCCCAGTTCACCAATAAGCGCATCGTGCATGCCATCAACAAAATAGTCATTTTCGGCATGTCCGGTTAAATTATGCAGGGGAAGAACAGCTATTGACTCTTCAGCTGCATACATCGAATCAAACATGTATAATCCCATGCCAACTACAGTTATTGCCAATATTAATATCAGACTTCTACGCCTTAATTTAACGAATTTGGTATTTGAGGAAAGAGTCGGCACCTGTGTTGCGCCTTCGAGCTGTTCATCCGGAAGATCTGCATTCCCTTTTCTGACATCTCCGGGTGACACATTATAGTGCTTTTTAAATACTTTATTGAAGTAACTGGGACTACTAAAACCAACTTTATAAGCAATTTCAGAGGCTGTAGCCACATCATTCTCCAAAAGAGTTCTGGCACGTTTCAATCTGATTTCTTTGATAAGATCGCTGGCAGATTTGCCGGTTAACTTGATGAGTTTTCTATGCAACATCGATCGGCTAATCCCTACATTATCGGCCAATTCTTTTACCGAAAAATTCTCATCATCAAAATTATCTTCGATATTCTGATGGATTTTCCTTAGAAATTGATCACCTAGCGAAGATTGATTGTCCATGGTAAATAATTAACAGTAATCTCAATGCAATTTAGCTACTCATTCCGGAATTTTGCTCCATAAACAAAGTTACTGAATTGTGAAAGAACATGACAGCAGCTTCGCGTCTTATTGCCATCCGTTTGATAGAAGTACAACTCGAGAGGGTGAAGCAAAAAAAAGAGGAAAGCTAGGATGAAAATTATGGAAAAGACATGACAAAAATTCAAACGCTTGGTCACATAGGGCTCTTCATTCAAACAGATCATATGTGGATTATTCTGCGTCTAAAGATGACGAATAGTAATCAGCTTAGCCTCCTCCTCCACCCTGGTCTTTGCTTCATTTTCCTTTAAAATCCTGTCCCTAATTAAACAAATAATAATCCTCCTTTATAATTTATTCAAGAAAGATTTCAAATTGGCTAAATAAAAAAAGCAACAGGAGATCAAGGCTGAAATTCCCGTATCTAAAGGCTATTTGGTCATTTTGTTTGCAATTCTGGTCATTTTGTACAAGTCTAAAAAACCATATTTCACTTGCTTTACAATAGAAATTGATACGACTATAAGATCGTAAATGAGGTTTTTAAATTTAGGTTCGTAAAGTAAGATGATGTTCTTTCAATTTGGTAGATTGGGAACATCTCTTATTTTTCTATCTTTGAGCATTACTTAAAGAATACGATGATCAGAACATTTTTAACATCTTTCTTTTTACTTCTCTTTTTCTGTAGTTCCAAACTGCAGGCTGATCAGCATTTTCAAAAATTTCACAAATACACGACGGAACACGGCATTGCAAACAATACCATCCGCTCTATTTTCCAGGATTCAACAGGGCGTATGTGGATTGGAAGTCTGGAGGGCTTAAGCACCTATAATGGTAGCGAATACATCAGCTTTAAAAATTCAGATTCATTAGTCGCAAATGCAATCGTTTTCATCGATCAGGTCGATAAAAACCAACTTCTTTTAGGCACCAACGCAGGTAATTACATTTTTTCCATTTCAAAAGAAAATTTCACAAAAATTCATTTACCCGAAAACGAGAATGCTCCAGCCACTGCTCTATTCCGGATTAAGAACAAAACTTTTATCGGCAGCAGAAAAGGGATTTACGAATACAACATCCTAAAGCAAAGCGGACAAAAAGTGCATAAAAGCTCAATCAGTTGTAAAAAGCTATCTCCTGAAAATAAAGTTATCCTGGGGACCAGTAACAATGGGATATGGGAAGCTGATTTAAAAGATGATAAACTAGAGCTTACCCCGACTTATCCCGCACTTAAAACTGAACAGATAGTGGACATACACTTTCTGGAAAAGAAAAGTCCTGTAATTTTGAGTAAAAAGGGACTTTGGATTGCTGATAAAAACAAAATCAAACTCGTTATTTCAGGCTCGTTTTCATCACTGGAGATTTCTCAGCAAAACGAGCTGCTGTTGGGTAGTTATGGGCAGTTTATCCAACAAGTGTACGAGTCAAATGGTCAGTTCGCTTTAAAGGACTATATCAAGCAGGACAATGAAATATTCAACGACTACTTCGATGCTCATATCAATGTGCTGTTTAAGGATTATTCAGGCGTCATTTGGATTGGAACTATCCGAGCGGGACTTGACAGAATCGATCGTAAAAAAATCACGTTCAATAAATATAAAAGCAAGTCTCAAACTCATGCCCCTGAAGCTGGGTATATTAATGCACTCACACAAAGTGAAGATGGAAAAATATGGGTTGGTACTTCAGGAAAAGGCTTATATCTACTCGATAAATCAAAAGCCGAATTGCTTCCGGTTAAGATCCTGAATCAAAACATGAATGATCTTTATGTTGAAGCTCTATTGCAGCACAATAACAAGCTCTATATTGGCACCAGATATCATGGCATTATTACAGCAGACTATCCTCCACAAAATTTTAAACAGGTAAAAATATCAGGACAAGTCTTTTCTACAGAGGCTGGCTTAGAAAAAAACGATTACATCTACTCTCTAAAGAATTTCAACAATCAACTGTACATCAGCTCTTCCAAGGGAACCTTTCAATACGATTTCGAAACGGAGGACATGGTTAAAATAGATAGTCTCCCCTCATTAAATATTGAAATTGATTCTTTAGACAACAAATGGATTCTATCCTATGATATGTCTCTGTTTTTTAATCAGGCTCAAATCAAGCTTGAGCCTGAAGTGTCTGATATTCTTCTTTCTAAAAACCAGGATGTTTGGGTCCCCACATCAAAAGGGTTGGCATTAATTAAGGGTGAAAATAAGACGCCAGTCTTTTATAATCCACCTGAAAAAGTCATTGAATTCACATCCATTCGGGAGGATAAACAAGGTCATTTCTGGCTGGGTTCTCGTATGGGTATCTACAGATTCAATCCCGAAAGCAAAATCTTTTCGACCTATCAAATCCCTGGTGGAGCCAAAGCCAATAGTTTCAACCATGGAAAAATAGTGAGGACAGCACAAGGTGAATTTTTATGGGGTAGTAACGATGGGCTAGTAGCCATTAAACCTTCTACAGATGATTATCTGCCCAAAGCACAGTTTGAAATAGAGAGAAACAGCAAGGAAAACTCAGCTGTATTTAAGGTGTACAACTACTCTTTTAACCATCAGGAAGAAAATGGCATAGCTTACCGATTCTCACATCCTGATTCAATATGGCATTTGATCCCTAAAAACAATTCAACACTTGATTTTTCTCAAATAGAAAAAGGAAACTACACCATAAATATAAGTGCCGTAAATGCAGATGGTCTTTTAAATAAAGCTTATCAATCCTTTAATTTCGATGTTAAGAGCTCTAATAAATCAAGCTTAAACTGGTGGCTACTCGTAATCATCGGTTTAACGGGTGCAATCGTCATCTTTTTAAAACGCAAACAAAGCCCGATCTCTTCAGAGGAAACTGAAAGTAGCACTCCAATTGAAACAACCGAAGACAAAATCTATAATGAATGGATGAATGATGATTTTATGCAAAAGTCCATAGAAATTGTTGAGGAAAACCTGTCAAACACTTCTTTTGGAGTAAACGAGCTATACGTGGCTATGCAAATGAGCAAATCAAATTTCTATCGGAAACTCAAAACCATTACTGACATGTCACCCAATGAACTGATTCGATTCATTAGACTTCGGAAATCGACTCAACTACTTATCGAACCCGACTTAAGTGTGAATGAAATTGCTTACGAAGTAGGATTTAACACCCCTTCTTATTTCACGCGTTGTTTTAAACAACAGTTCGGTATTGCCCCTTCAGAATACAAAGAACATTACGAAAACCTCTATTGTGTTGTGGAATAAACGTGATATGGTATTTTTCCGAAAATATCTCTCGGGAATTATTTTCACCCCTCTGTCCTATCGGACATCTCCCCTGAAAGCTGGAGAATTCTACAAACATACTCTTGAACTATAAATCAAATTAGGCTTTCTAATCTAATACATGTGTATAAAGAATAGTATTTTGAATTAAATCTTGAAAATGAATCTTTCCCTTTTCGCACCTGCCAAAGAACTTGTTCGGCGGACACGGTAGGGAACCGTAGCGAAGCAAAGCTCATGAACACCTCAAAAAATATTTTATTGGTGAATAAAGTGCCGACAGGCGAAAGGGTCCAAAAGAAATAATCATTCAACTTTGGCAGTGTAAACCTAAGGGAAGTCTCGTGATCGGGTACTCCTGCTTAAGCAAGGAGGAGAAATTAATTACAAGAATTATATGATGAAAATCTGATTTGATGCCACGAAGTGGCTAAATTTGAATAACCACCCATCACATGGGTTGTAGTTTGATAATCACGACTTTCCCTGAAGGGGGTAAACTACTGAACTATCTTCAATTTACCCCTTTCAGGGAATATTGGCAACATACAATTGGCCGTCCATTTGGCTTCGCCGATTTTCAATTCATGGACGGTTACTCAAATTAAACCATTTCAGGGCTAGCTTTCATATATTCTAAAGATTTCTTAATTCAGGATTGTCACAAAATATCAGACAAGAGCAAAATCATACTGAGCCTGAAAATTCCTTAATAGCTTATTCAAAACTTATCCTAAATCGGCCTATTTTTCTCATCACAACATCCTCCTAACATCACAGCATTCACATAGAACTACTAAAAATATCTCCAATTCTCTCAAGGCCTACTTTATTCAGGCAAATTGGTCATTTCGTATAGAATTTTGGTCATTCTGTACAGTCTAAACCCTCCCAAAAGCCCTTGTTTTGGAGTATCCATTTATGAAAGGATAAAACTGTTGGTCAATTATTATTCCTAAAGAATAATTAAACAACAGAAGAAAATACCCGGAAAATCACCCTTCCGTCCTAAAGTAAATGGGGATAAATTATTACTTAACTAACCTAAATCTAATGAAAGAAATTTCGAAAAATTTAGCAAGGCAGCACACCCTTCTAAAACAAGGCTTCTCATGGATAACAGGCCTGTGCTTTATGGCATCCCTAATAACGGCCAGCCCAGCATCAGCCTCCATCAATTACGGCATAACAGAAACATCCGTTCAACAAAGTCAGGAAAAAATGGTTCAGGGGCAAGTCCTCGACAAAAATGGTGAAACTTTAGTCGGTGTCAACATCATTATAAAAGGTACAACAACGGGTACCACAACCGACATAGATGGAAATTTTCAAATTACTGTCCCTGAAAATGCGACTCTGGTTTTCAGCTTTATTGGTTACTTAAATCAGGAGGTTGCCGTAGCGGATAAGTCTACAATTAATGTCAATCTATTCGAAGATACCCTGGGCCTTGATGAAGTTGTAGTCGTTGGGTATGGTACTCAGAAAAAAGCCAACCTTACCGGATCAGTCTCAGCTGTAAAAGGAGATGAAATGGTAAAAAAACCCATGACCGATGCGCGTCAGGCTCTGCAAGGTGTCTCTACGGGTGTAACTATTGTCGACCGTGGTGGTATCCCCGGAGAAGAGAACTTGAATATTAATATTCGAGGTATCGGATCCTTATCATCAAGCACATATCCCTTGATTTTGGTCGATGGTATTGAAATGTCGATGAGTGATGTGAATCCATCGGATATCGAAAGCATTTCTATTTTGAAAGATGCCGCATCCTCATCAATCTATGGTGCTATGGCTGCCAATGGTGTCATCCTGATTACCACTAAAAGAGGACAAGAAGGTGGCTATAAAGTCAACTACGATGGCTATTATGGCTGGCAAACACCTGCTACCCTGCCCGAACAAGTCGGCGCTGAAGATTACCTGAACCTGGTAAACGAGGCCCTTGTTAACGCCGGGCTGGATCCAAAATACTCTGATGATTACATACAGAAAACAGTTGCCGGTGATGACCCTATCAACTACCCCTACGTTAACCTCTTCGAAGAGCTTTTCAAGACTGCTCCTGTTTTTAACCAATCACTACGAATCAGTGGTGGAACCGAGAAGTCGAAAATAGCCTTATCACTGAACCATATGGACCAGGATGGGATGCTAAAGAATGTCAGTTCGAAACGCTATGGCTTCCGATTGAATACGGATTTCCAGGTGAAGGACAATTTTAAAGTCAGAGCTGATGTCTCGTACAACCGCAGAGACAACGAAAAACCAAACCGTCTCAATTCTGCGATTGGAGCCATGGTTGGCACCTCGCCAGTTACTGTGTTGAAATACCCTAATGGTGTTTATGGTTTGAATAAAGACAATACCAACGCTTTGGCCTGTCTTGAAGTGGGCGGCATGAATGAGTCCGTTGATGAAGCGCTTAACATGAAAATTGGAGCCGATTTAGAGATGGTAAAAGGTTTAACCCTAAAAACAGATCTTTCATATAAAAGCATCAATAACCGTTACAAAAACTACACAGCTGCATACGACTTTGTAGATCCTGAAGATACAGACAAAGTGATTCAAAAATGGTCACCAAGTAAATTAGTCGATGGCCGATGGAATCAGGAGGAAATCAATTTTAAGGCCTTACTTAACTACAACAAAACATTTGGAGATCATCAGCTTGATTTATTAGCAGGTACAGACATCACTGAGAATACGGCTTACATCCTTAACGGAGCGCGTAACAATATTTATGGCGATAATTATACTGAGTTAAACACAGGCGATGCCGAAGGCCAAACCAATGAAGGCTACCAGGAAGACTGGTCTTTACTATCATATCTGGGTAGAGTAAACTATGCCTACAAAGGCAAATATTTGCTTGAAGGAAATATTCGTTACGATGGGTCTTCTCGATTTGCAGAGGGAAACAAATGGGGCGTCTTCCCTTCCTTTTCAGCAGGATGGAGAGTAACAGAAGAAAGCTTCATGGATGCCATCAGTATGGTAGATAATCTGAAATTAAGAGGAAGTTGGGGACAACTGGGTAACCAAAATATTGGCTACTATAAATTTTCATCTACAGTATATGCTGATTTCCCATACAACTTTAACGATAACGAAGTGAATGGCTATTCGCAATGGTACTATGCCAATACCGATGTGACCTGGGAAACGACTGAAATGATTGATTTAGGTTTCGACCTTGCCTTATTCAACAACAAACTCGAAATTGTTGCTGACTGGTACCAAAAAGACACCAAAGATGTACTGTTGAAACTACCTATTTCATATCTAACCGGATTAAGTGCTTCAGAAACCAATGCCGGTCAGGTTCGTAACACGGGTTGGGAACTGGCCATCACACACCGAAATAAAATTAATGATTTCAACTATTCAGTGTCTTTCAACATCTCCGATGTGAAAAACGAACTGGTTGATTTTGCAGGGAACGAACCTTCAATTAGTGGGTGGAGTATCCTGAAAGAAGGTGAGGCAATCAATTCTTTCTACGGGTACGAGTCTGCTGGTTTATTTCAAACCCAGGCAGAAATTGATGCACATGCCGTTCAACCCAACCAATCTGAACTGAGACCCGGTGACATTAAGTTGGTTGATCAGAATGGTGATGGTGAGATAAACGACGAAGACCGAAAGGTGATCGGTTCTCCAATTCCTCATTATACAGTAGGTCTAAACCTTTATGCTGAATACAAAGGCTTCGATTTTAGTGCATTCTTACAGGGTGTTCTTAAGGCTGAGAACTATTTCTATGGGGCACCTAACGAAGGTCCAGCCTATGAGATCTTCACAACAACCCGTGTATTGGATCGCTGGACACCTGAAAATACTGACGCTTCTTTTCCAAGATTAGAGGCAGCTTCAAACAAGAACAACTATTTGTACAACGATTTTTGGATCAGAGATGCGTCTTACCTTAGATTGAAAAACCTGCAAATTGGTTATTCTTTACCACAATCAGTTCTTGAGAGATTAAAGGTCGAGAAGTTAAGATTCTATGTAGGGGGTACAAATCTGTTTACCATTACTGATGTAGAATCGGGACTGGACCCAGAGACTTATGATGGAAGACCAAACTACTACCCTCCTGTTTCAACTTATACAGTGGGTATGCAACTTCGATTTTAATGGGATTACAATTTAAATGTAAAAAAAATCATAAAGTGAAATATATTATGAAACGTCCATTCAATTGTTACTCTGGAATAACTCCACAATGATGATAAAATTTTGAATGGTAAGTTACATAAGACAATTGAAAAGAAAAATATATACTTATGAAAACGAATATAATTTGCCTGGCTTGTGCGTTATTGATGGTATTGGCAGGCTGTAGCGACGATTTTCTGGAGCGTACACCTAGCGATCAGGTGTCTTCAGCAGATTTCTTCACTCAGGAGAAAGATTTGGTCTATGCTGTAAATGCAGCCTATGCTTCTATTGGTTTTAATAACTGGGGAACGGATTATGGCTATTCAACCGATTTGCTTCGTGTCGAGGCCTTAACCGATAATGCCCTGGATCACCACTCCTGGAATGCAGGTTACCGTCTGGCTGATGGAACTGCTTCAGCTTACGACTGGTATGTTGAAAGCCGTTGGATGGAGCGATACAGGGGTATTCAAAGAGTAAATAGAATATTGGAAGGCGCTGATGGCGTTAAAGATATTAATGAAGACTATAAGGCTCGCTTACTAGCTGAATCGAAATTCCTAAGAGCCTTTTTCTATTTCGATTTGGTATACTTGTTCGGCGATGTGCCTTTCCTTACAGCCAGTCTTAGTCCGGATGACACAACACCTACCGAAGGTGCAGATGGTGAGAAAGAGGCAGCAGAAGCTACCAAAAGAACTGATAAAACTATTATTCTGGATGCTATTGTGAAGGATCTTACTGAAGCAGCCACTGATCTGCCTGGCTCTTATTCAAGTGAAGACCTTGGGCGAGTGACCAAAGGTGCAGCTCTTTCTCTAAAGTCAAGAATTCTACTGTATCAGGAAAAATGGGGAGAAGCTGCCATTGCAGCCAAAGAGGTGATGGATCTTGGTATCTATACCATCTATTCCAGCTATGAGAAGATGTTCACTTACGAAGGCATTAACAACTCTGAAGTGATATTCGATTTGCAGGAGATGAAAGAAAAGCAATGGAACTTCACCATGCAGAACTATGGTCCCAACTCAGTTGGAGGATGGAGCAGCGGTTGTCCTATGCAGTCACTGATTGACAGCTATGAGTGTACCGATGGTAAAACCATAGAAGAGTCAGCCTTATTCGACCCAAACAATCCATATGCCAACCGCGACCCTCGTATGACTTATTCTATTCTTTACCCGGGCAACGACTGGAGAGGTGGTGTATTTAACTCTATTCCGGGAGCAACTTACCCTGGAAAAGAAATCGTTGCCGGTGATGATTTAACGGATGGTACAAATGGCCAGTGGAATAAAACGGCTACAGGTTACAATTGGTTGAAATACATTTCAGAAGACGATATCGACAATGGCGACTATTGGAACGGTGCCATTCACTACATCCTGATTCGTTATGCTGAAGTCCTGTTGACCTATGCCGAAGCTAAAATTGAAAACAATGATATCGATCAGTCTGTTTACGATGCGATAAACGAAGTGCGCCAGCGTGCCGATGTGAATATGCCTGCAGTGACTACCGGTAAAAGCCAGGATGAATTGCGTACAATTCTAAGACGCGAACGTAGAGTGGAGTTGGCATTCGAAGGTTTACGCCTGATGGACATCAGAAGATGGAAAATTGCTGAAGATGTAATGCCTGGTGTACCTGAAGGATTGACGTATACAGATCCTGACTCAGGTGAACAAGTGACGCTTTCGTGGGGTACACGTGTGTTTGACAAAAACAAGCACTATGTGTGGCCTATTCCACAGGCAGAAATTGATATCACCCACATTCAGCAAAACCCTGGTTGGTAAATAATTCATAACTTTAGTTTAACCGCAAAGGACACAATCCCGAATATTCGGAACGCAAAGCACTAATCATCTGAATAATAAAGCTTCGCGAACATAGCATAAAACTTAGTGCTCTTTGCGGTTAAATTTATTTTATCCCACTGCAACTACGCCAAGCGTAACGCCTTTTACTCGAAAACCAAATGAAACACACCTTATTACTAGTCATCTTTATATACCTCTTTCAGAATGCCAATGCGCAGGAAAAGGTATTCCCGGGAGCAGATGAACAAAGCCCATCCCGAGCCCAGTATTTTTCATGGATTAACAACACCAACGAAGGAACGACTGAGGAACAAACCCTAATCAATCTTGATTTTTTCCAATGGCTTAACCAGGAGTACGGCATGATTCTGGACATTTACGCCTTCGACGCTGGTGCTATCGATGGAAAAAGATTCTATGGCGATATCCATTCCGAACGTTTTAAAAAGCAATTCCCGAATGGTTTCGATCCTCTTTACGAAAAAGCAAAAGCTATCAACACACGTTTGGGTGTTTGGGGTGGTCCCGATGGTTTTGGAGATACCGAAAAAGAAAAACAAGCTCGAATTGATCAAATGGTAAGTCTTTGTAAAGACTATGAATTTGCCCTATTCAAGTTCGATGCTGTGTGTGGTCCTTTACGTCCTGAGAAGGAAGATGCCTTTATAGAAATGATGAAGGCCTGTCGTCAGTACAGCCCCGACCTGATTCTGCTGAACCATCGCCTGGGCTTAAAGAAAAGCAAGGCTTATGCAACCACCTTTCTGTGGGGTGGACAGGAAACCTATATCGATGTATTCACAACCAATAACACAACGGCTCCTCATCACCGAGCCGGAGCTCTGGATAGAGGTTTAGTGCCTGAACTAAAAAGATTAACTGAGGATCATGGGGTGTGTATCTCCTCCTGTATCGACTATTGGGATGATGATCTGATTATGCAGGCGTTCAACCGCAGCATGATATTGGCTCCCGAAATTTATGGCAACCCCTGGTTACTCAACGATGATGAATTCGCCAAACTGGCAAGAATCTACAACATCCATAGAAAGTATGGTAAGATACTCGTTAATGGAAAAGTATTGAATGAAGAAAAATATGGCAAATCGGCCGTGTCGAGAGGTGATGACAACACCCGTCTGATCACCCTATCGAACCTGAGCTGGGAACCTATTACCTATACCATTAAACTCGACGAAGAAATTGGTTTGAATACCGATGAAGATATTGAACTCAGACAATGCCATCCAACAGAAAAAATTCTTGGGAAGTTTAAAAGAGGAAGCGAAATTGAAGTTCAGGTAGAGCCCTTCCGCTCCTGCCTGCTTTTGGCTAGCTCGCAGCCCAATGATGAAGCCGGTTTATCTGGAACTGACTATCAGATCGTTCGAAACGTCCCCAATAAACCCGTATTAATTAAAGTATTGGGAATGCCCGGCACCAGCTCAAAGATTCAGTTGAGCCATGCAGCAGATTACAAAACAGCCACTCTCGATGGGAAAGCTGTTCAGTCTTTGCTTAGAGGGAAATCTCTAAAAGTGAAGTTCGAAGGCGAAGAACTAAAACATACACCTCATCGCAAATTAGCAGATCTTAAAGAGGTAAGTACGCCCAAAGATACTGAGGCCTTATACGAGGCAACTTGTTTTGCAGCTGACAACAATGCGCTTGAAATCCGATCTTTAAAACGATCAGGAGCCACCAATATTCCCCAGGTACAAAAAGCAAGAGAGGCCTTCTTCAATCAACCGGTTTTTGTAGAACGAGGCATATGGGACAAGAACTTATTTGACGGGGATCTGAAAACAGGATTCTGGCCTACAAGAAAATACAATATCGATCAAAAAATAGAAGGCGGATGTTTCCGTTTGGATCTTGGAGAAATTACCGATTTGGATCAGTTGATTATCAAAGTTCCTGATGAATTTTCGCTTCAACCCCTACTAAGAGACGAAGGCAACTACGCAGAAGTGTCATCAGATTTAAAAAACTGGAAAACCATTACCTATTATGCAGGTGAAGAAATGGTAATCGACGTGAATGAACCCATCCGTTACCTGAGACTATGGGCTCAGCCGGGCAGAATCGTTGAAATCGAAGCTAAGAAAAATGGAAAAATGCTGAACCGTAGCAATTGGACAGCCTCTAACCTGTTTGCTCACGCTGAAAAGATGAAAACAGAGAAAACATGGAAAGCCAGCTTCAAGTTAGATGAGATTCCTGAAGGTTCTTACCTCTCAATTGCCATCAACGGCAAACATGGTACAGAAGGGGCTTATGCTGCTGCAAAAGTTGACGGTGAATACACCGGTTGTCCTGATCGTGCTGTATCATTTCCATCGAATACCTGGGAGTTTGTGAACTCAAGAAGAGATAGCAATTACACCTACTATCTCCCTCTGGATAAAAGCATGATCGGAAAAAATATCGAGGTGTACGTGATGGGCTATGATAAAGAAAATACCGACATCAAACCAGAGATCTGGATTTCAGCAAACCCTACACCATTTAAAGCACAGATCCTGGAATTAAGAAAATAAGGGGCACAGTAAATGCGTCTTAAGGTTCACAAAAAAGAACCTTAAGCGCAAAGAACACCAAGTTCTTATTATTTAATTTTTTAGCTGCCCCTTCAGGGCGAAATGTAATTGATGTGCATTTGCCCCAGGGCAATGCCCCGGGTTGAAATAAACTGGGCTTACAGCCCAATAGAATTCTTCATTTGAGTTTGTGATTCAAACAACAAACTCAATAACGTCACAAAGTGGCAACTAAATTCAGCCCAATGGCGTAGCCTTGGGTGTTAATCGGCAAACACAAAACCAGCGCCCTGAAAGGGCAGCTAAATGCGTGATCATAGCTTATTAAAGTATCCATTTCAATCAATCCAACCCAAAGGCTGGATTTAAAGAAGCAAGTAAGATCGGGCTTTAAGCCACAATTGGAAAATAATAAAATAACAACCATATGAACAAAAAACTAATCTGCCTGCTCAGCTTTTGTCTGTTGATAGGCACAACATTTGCGAAGGATTACAAACTGCAATCGCCCAACAAAAAAATAAGCATCAGCATTCATACAGGAACTGAATTGAGCTTTACAGCCAAACACAAGCAAACGCTTTTGATTGCCCCCACCACCCTAGGCATGGAACTTGGGAATGGCATCATTCTGGGAGTAAATCCAATTGTGAAACAGAAAATCACAACGACTGTTAATCGGGAAATAAGACCTGAGGTTCGTGAAAAGAACGAAACCATTATCGAAAACTACAATGAGTTGAAATTGTCTTTCAAACAAAATTTCGATCTGGTATTCAGAGCCTACGATAACGGTATTGCTTACCGTTTCGAAACCCGATTTCCTGGTGAGATCACGGTAAAATCGGAAACAGGCAAGTACAATTTCCCAAACAACAATTTGGTATACTGGCCTAAGGAAAGAAGCTTCCATTCGAATAACCAGGTGTACTACGATTTCACATCACTGGGTGAACTTTCATCTAAAGATCTGGGGTCTTTGCCTGTACTTATGACAACGGAAAATGCACCAAGTATTCTGATTGGTGAGACAGACCTGGAAGACTATCCCGGCATGTGGTTCAAAGGTGCAGAAGGAAACAGCCTTGTTTCAACCTTCCCTGCTTACCCAAACAAAACCGAGCAGGTTGGTGATAGAGATGTATTTGTAAGAAGCAGAAAAGACTATATCGCAAAAACTGAAGGCAGCAGAACTTTCCCATGGCGCTATGTAGCTATTGCCGAAAATGATGGCGATCTGATTACCAATCAACTATCCTGGTTATTGGCTGACTCTTGTGTGATTGAAGACCCAACTTGGATTAAACCCGGGAAAATCGCCTGGGACTGGTGGAATGCCAACAATATTTACGGGGTCGATTTCCGTGCGGGTGTCAATACCGAAACCTATAAGTATTATATCGACTTTGCTGCTGACTATGGCCTGGAGTACATCATCATGGACGAGGGTTGGTACGAGCTAGGCGATTTACTCAAGATTGTACCCGAAATCGACATGGAAGAACTGACATCATACGCCAAAGAAAAAGGTGTGGGTATCATTCTTTGGGTGGTTTGGAAAACCCTGGATGACCAATTGGAAGTCGCACTTGATCAGTTCCAAAAATGGGGTATTAAAGGGATTAAAGTCGACTTTATGGATAAGGATGACCAATGGATGGTGAACTACTACCATAAAATTGCAAGAGAATCCGCAAAGCGTGAACTTTTGGTTGATTTTCACGGCTCGTACAAACCAGCCGGCATCAGAAGAAAATACCCTAATGTATTGACCCGTGAAGGTGTGAACGGTGGTGAGCAGTACAAATGGAGCATGCGCCAAACCCCTGAACACAACCTGACGACCCCTTTCTCTAGAATGGTAGCGGGTCCTATGGATTACACCCCCGGAGCCATGAATAATGCACAGAAAAAGGATTACAAACCTATTTTCGACACCCCAATGAGTATGGGAACCCGTTGCCATCAGTTGGGCATGTATGTTGTTTACGAAAGCCCTTTACAAATGCTTTGCGATAACCCATCGAACTACAAAAAAGAACCTGAGTGTATGGAATTCCTTTCGGCAGTACCAGCCGTTTGGGACGAAACCAAGGTTTTGAATGCAAAAATCTCAGACTATATCGTAGTAGCCCGAAGAACAGGAGAAGAATGGTATATAGGCGCCATGACCGATTGGGACAAGCGCGACTTAGCTTTTGACTTATCCTTTTTGGGTGAAGGCAAATATAAAATGATCCTTTACCGCGATGGTGACAATGCCGACCGTAATGCGATCGATTATAAAAAAGAAGTGAAAACGGTCAATGCAACTGACAAGTTGACCATTAAATTAGCCCCTGGTGGCGGTTGGGTTGCCAGATTGATTCCTTTAAACTAGCTCCCTCAGTAAGTAAATATGCAATAAATGACAAATGGAGCTCCCGATAAGAATTAGGAGCTCCATTTTTGTATCAACTCCCCGCCCCTCTCAACATACCAAATATTGCAAAAATTTGTCCTACCAGAGAATTCTCAACACTTCTTAAAAATGATAACGATGAAAAACATGCTAACAATTCTGATCTCAGTGCTATTGTTTCTTAGCTCTTGCGATAGCTCAAGAGATAAAACGACAACAGCACTTACGCCGCTTGTAAAAATCACCTCATCAGAGCCCGGATGGATCTATCTTGATGGGAAATATACTGGATATAAAACACCCAAAGAGCTGGTTGTTTCACAAGGAGAACACATAGTAGGTGTTGCTCTTGAGCAAAGCAACACGTATTTGCGGAACTCAATTGTAATAGATGAAGAAAAAACAGAACTCCACTTGAGCGAAAATGACTTGCAACAACCCAAAATATGGAAAGCACTATGGATTGGAATACATGAGGCAGAGGGAGTTGTTGCCGGCAATACAGTCAGCACCCATTTTTCGACAGAAGAATTGGATGCCGCACATGATTATTTTCAATGGAGTTTGCGCGAGCATTTCGAAAAGTTCTCATACGGAACCATGAAGTGGGAAAGTGAGCGCATCGACCTTACAGAGCCTGTAGCATTGAACCATAGCCAGAATGGATGGTATGTGCTTGAGCCATCGACCATCTATTCACATCTTCCCAATATTAAAGATGGGGACTACGACTGCATTTTCACCTTTTGGCGCGAAAAAGAAGGCACAGTTAGTTTTGCAAGTTCCTATTTCGGCCTGGGCTGGACCAATCCAATGACCGAGGCTAAAAAGATTGGCTACGTCACCATCAAATTCGACGCCGGTGATCATATTGCAGACGCCATAAACTACTATAAAAACAATGACCCCGGGGTGTGGGTGCACGAGTGGCTGCATACTGTGGGTGAAAACTTTTTTCAGGACAAAGAGGCTTCCTCAAAAGGGAGGTGATGGTCTGGTGGTTCATGGTGCAGAAGTACATCACTACAGCTATCCCTGGATGAACTGGTATAGAGATTTCATCTCAGGTCGCGTGAAAGATACTTCCAATGGCCTAAGCTGGGTTGGCATTGGGCCCGATGCCTTCCTGAAATGCAACCTAAGAGAAACTGCCACAGGAGAATGCTCAAAATAGTGTCATTAGCTATTTCAAACTATCCTGATTATATATCCGGGGTAGATGAAAAGGGGAAACTGAAGTTGCTGTTTCCCCTCCCACTCTTTGTCTTTATAATGGTTTTAATCTTCAGCGATAATCTGTAGCTTCAAAATGGATTTGTCCAGTTCAATTATTCGGTATGATCTCTCTTTTTCTCCCTCTTGATCATCGAAAGAAAAGATCAACACATTATCCTGATTGCAATACGAATAGTGACCTTTTACTTTTAAGTAGGCATCCGAAGGTGAAATACGATATTCAAGTAGCTGTCCATCTTTCAATACTTCCATCTTCTCCCTTCCTCTTACAGGGGGAAAATCATAGCTCTTGGGTCTGAATGCTATAACACCATCCTTATCGTCTTCATAAGAACGATACCAAACCCCATATAAATTTTCGATATTAATTTTTTGAGTACAAGCCTCGGTAAACAGGGATACACTCAGAAAAATTAAAATGCTAAGAATTGATTTCATCTGTTTATAATTTAAACCTGTTAAAAAGAGAAAGGTGCTGTCTGCAAAAAAACTATTCCTTCTTTACTCTGAACACAAATGTATTCTCCCCAATAAACTTGTTAGTCTTCCTGCTTATCTGGTGTTGCCTCACATCCAGTTTAAACAGATTCCGATCGAACTGAAGTTTTTTATTATCGGCCCTGAAATAAATTTTAATCATGGCGGATTCATTTTTTTTCAATTTAATGTTTCCCAGATAAGCGCCATTTTGTAAAACTTGAATACCATGTTTCTTCTTTCTCATGTGAATCCCCTGACCTTTTTTGCCTCCACTTCTCCATATCTTATACAATTTGCGTTCCAAAGTGACCCTTACATCCCCGTAATCAAATATCGACATCCCGGGTTCGGTATTTTCAAAGCCAATTCGGTAGTATCGCCTTCTTTTGTCATAATTGGAAATTAGAAAGGATGCTATCAAAGTCCCCCCCTTAGGTTCAGAAACAGATACATTTTTCAAGACAATATTGTTATTATTCTTAATATTCTGATACAAGTCGGAGGTTTCGGGGCTAGTCATCCCAAAGGGAAATGTGGAGGCTGTTTCTATTCGGGCCAGCAGAGAAAAGTGGACTTTATCGGCTGCCAGTTCTTCATAATCCAGGTTACCCGGCACGCTCCATTGGAATTCAATAATTTGAAATTCTGATCCGGGTAAGGCATCTATATTCTTTTCGCCTATTAAGCCTCCCATTAGCACAGGGCTTTCGAGACTTCCATCCCATGGCTTTGGCCAACTTAGCCCCGATGATGCTTTTGCCCAATACAACTTGACTTTGGCATTTCCCGGATCGCTGCAAGCCCGGTTCCGAACTCTTACATAAATATAGTTTAGAGTATTAGCATTGGGGTTCTGATGTTCCTGATTTGTAAAACCATCATTGCTATGACGAACCCATATGTCATCACTATTAAACATCTGGGTGGATGCCTTATTGGGTTCATCTCCCAAATCTTTATGCGAATCTCTCATAAATAAATCGCCTGAGGCAATTAAAGGTGGAGGGATATCCCCCTGTGAACTCACAATTGCAGACCTTGTGGTATAGAGAACCGCATTCATCCGGTCCGCTTGTCCATGACTAAACATGACCATACAGGTATCAAAAACGTAATCCATATAATTCATAAACATATCATTACTCCCACAAGAAGGATGGGGATGTGTCGGACAACTAAAGTTTGGATTGGCCTGATTGGGCGTATCATTCACAAAATCATCCCGAAGACAGCTATCCTCCCCTGGTCTTTCATCCCCCCATATATGACGCAAATTCAGCCAATGGCCAATTTCATGTGCTGTCGTTCTTCCCAGGTTAAAAGGCGAGGTAGCGGTTCCACTTGTCCCAAAATACTGATAGTCGATCACCACACCATCTTCATCGGGTCTGATCACTAAATCTGATGGAAAGGAAGCATATCCCAGGAGCATTTCACTTAAATCGCATACCCAAATATTTAAGTATTGATCACTGGGCCATCCATCCTTGCCCCCGCTTGAATTGAATTTAACCGGATTTCTTTCGGTGGGCGTGCTTGCATTAAAAAGCTGCTCAAATTCATCAACACTGGTCCTTGTCCTTGTTATTCCTGTGGTTGAATTACAATCCGGATCCCGCTCTGCAAGTTTGAATTCAATACGCGTATCGGCAATAAAAGGAACAAATTCCCCGGGAACAGATTCAACATCGATATTGGAGCGACGAAAATCCCGGTTTAAAGCATCAATTTGAGATTGAATTTGAAGATCAGAAATATTTTGCTTCACATTCTTATAGACGACATGCACCACAACAGGAATCACCACAACACCTGATCTGAATTCAGTCTCTTCACTTTTACGATACCGTTGAATGTACCGGTCAATTTCGTTTTCCAGTTGTTGTTCATTCTTCGCAAACATTTGATCGGTTTTCATTCGTGTGAAATAACCAATCATAGAACCACAGGCACACTTTCGCCTATGGGTTTGAGCTTTACAAACGACCATGCCTAATGCCAAAATAACCAATAATGACAAGACTGATTTCAACCAATAAATTCTTCGATTCCGGAGTATCATACCACTTAGGTTTTAAAATTTGAATTTAAAAAAGAGCAATCTAAAAGTTACTAAAAACAAGAGATTTGCCCAACCTCATCGGGAACTATACAAAGCATTTTAAGTGTGGTTAATGGAATATTTTTGAGAGGAAAAGCTAAGCATATTTCCAGCAGAACTAACATCGTTGAGCTCGCTAGTACGGTTTGCAGATCGTCTCAGATAAAATTCAGTTCATCAGTCAGGCTCGGACTATAAACAAGCTGAAAACATCAGGTTATGACTCAAGCCCTAAAGGATATCACTTAAAACTAACGACTGCCTGGTTGGGGAAATAGCTTCCTTGGGTGAAAAAATGCCTCCTTGGACGGGAAGATGACTCCTTGAATGGGAAAATGGACTCCTTGGACGGGAAGATGGACTCCTTGAATAGGAAGATGGACTCCCTGGATGGGAAGATGGGCTCCTTTAATAGGAAAACAAATGCCTGAGGGTGAATTAAAAACAACTCATTATGAACTGACTATATTTAAAACAATTGAATATTTATGATTACATTTAAAACTGAACACTCTAATATCACATAAAAATATCATGAAGTGATTTCTTAAAAAAGCTGTTGTTACACACACCCCTGTTGGCATGCTAACAACAAATTTCAAAAGATATGAGAGAAATAAAAACAATAGTGTTGTTATAAACTAGTTGTGCGTCATGCTAGAGAAAACATTAATAATTTGAATAACTAACAAATAAATCAAATGGAAGAAAACATTGGTACTGGTGGTGATAAAACTTTGGCGAATTCAACAAATCCCCAATCCAAGAAACCATCTGATATAAAAAATTCTATTGTTGAAACTGATAACATAATTTCAATACAAGAATCTGAAAACAGGCCTACCCACGCTCATCATCTGCATAATTCTTTTCGGAAGAATATCCGCCATTATTTCTTTGAATTCTTAATGTTGTTTCTTGCAGTGTTTTGCGGATTTCTGGCAGAGAACTGGCGCGAACAATTTCAAGAGCAAAAGCGCGAAAAGGAATTTATACACTCTATAGTCGAAGATCTTAAATCAGATACACTCCAGTCAAATATCATATTGGTACAATTAAAAAAAACAAGCGCAGGTATTGATAGTGTATTAAATGCATTATCGTCACCTGAAGTATTTGAGAACTCTAACAAAGTATATGGTTTATGGACCAAAAATCTGGACATAAGAGCTTTTGTATCTAATGACCGAACCATACAACAATTAAAAAACAGCGGTGAGTTAAGACTAATGAGAAATAAAGCAGTTTCAGATGGAATTATGAAATACGATCAAACCGTGAAAAATTATTACCAACAATCCAATTTTATGTATAATGCCCTCAGTGATCAGCATATCTATAGCCAACTATTCGATTTTATCAGACTCAATAAAAACAAGAATATTCCTGTACCATTAACAGAACAGGGTAAAAAATCATTGAACGAGGCATATGCCCACCTGCAATTATGGAATTCGGGTCTCCTGGGTTTGATAAGTTGGCTGGAAGGTGTTAATAATGAAGGTAAAAAACTGGTAACATTTATTAAAAAGGAATATTATATTAAATGACTTTAAAAAGCACGAACGCACAACACACGCTATAGAAAATGGGCGGTTCGTAGTAAATCGAAGCACTTGAGCTATTTACAAGCCCGGTCAAATCTGCAATTTGACGGGTGAATTGATAAAAGATAACGTGTCAAATCGCAGATTTGACTAATTAGTAAATTTAAACTTTATTACTTTGAATGCCACCCACATTCCATAGCGCAATCGTTAGGGCTAATTAAAACAAATTGAAAATGAGAAAACTAATTGTATTCTTAATTCTAGTATCAATTATAGGGTGCAGGAAAAACATACCAACTCCTGTGGTCAATAATTCATGGATAGAAGACATTAAGTTCATTCAACAGGAACTTCCTGTCAGACATGTAAATCTTTTCTCAAAGATCTCACAACAGGAATTTAATTCTGAAATTGAGGATCTTATCGAGAAAGCCCCACGACTTGAAACATATGACATTATTTGTGAATTGATGAAAATTTTTGCAAAGATTGGAGATTCTCATACTGGCATTCATAATGAAAACAATTTGGACAAATTCAACATTGCACCCTTAAAGTTTGAAGTTTTTGATGATGGAATTTATATTGTTGAAATAGAAGAATCAGCTCAAAAATATTTAAAGCAAAAAGTTACTGCTATTAATGAAGTACCTATTAATATTGTTCAGGAAAGAATATCCATCATTTTGCCGCATGAGAATGATAATTTTGTGAAGAGTGCAATCCCTCAATTTCTAAGGCTGTATGGAATTCTTGAAGCCTTAAACATAACTGATAGTACTTACTCGTACACAATTACATTCGAGAATGGAGCAAAAATTAAGTTTAGTGGTGGAACCTCGCCGAACTATATTTTCTCAAGTTGTTATTTACCTGATAAAACACCGCTTTATTTACAGCAAAATGACCTTAATTATTGGTATAAAATTCTTGACGACAATATTGTTTATCTCCAGTACAATACTTGCTTTGACATGGCTGGTAATCATTTTGCCGATTTTGTACAAACGATGTTTAACGAATTAGAAAACAAGCCAATTGATAAATTTATCATCGACATTCGCTTAAACAGTGGTGGATCATCTTCAATAATTACACTATTAATCGAAGAGTTAAAAAGACATGAAAATTTAGAGGGTAAAATTTACGCTTGCATAGGTGATGCAACATTTTCATCAGGAGTATTGGCTGCAATCAGCCTAAAAAATAATTTGAATGCCATTTTGGTTGGAGAACCGACTGGTGCAAAGCCGAATCATTATGGATCAATACAAGAATTTATTTTGCCTAATTCTGAATTTGTTGTAAGGTATTCTACTAAATACATTTCCAGCTATCATGATGATGAAGTAAATACATTGCAACCAGATTATTTTGTTGAAAATTATTCTTATGATAGTTTTTCTGGAATTGATTCATGCATTGAATTCATAAAATCGAACTAACTGTACCTAATACGCGGTATAAAACATGTGGGCAAGTGGTTATTCAAACATTCTGCCGTGCATTAAGTTTTGTGTAACTGGACAGGAAAGTGGACCGCAATCCCCAACGATTTCATACCGCCATACGTTGTGTGCAAGCAATACAGACGTAATACAAAATGACATATATAAAATTATTAATAGGCATACATAAAGAAGCTGAAAGGTTAGGACCAGGTAGTTCTTTTGAAACTAAATCGCCTTGAACTTTATAAATATAAATAGAGCCCGCAAATTACGCCTTTGAGAATTTTGCTGCTGATTTTATTTACTAGCTTAATTAAAAAGAAAACGTAAGCCATAGAGAAAGTTATTCCTATCATAAAGTGCATCACCCAACCGACCAGGATTGGAAAACCCATCATGCTTGATAGCATTTGCGGTGGATTCATTTCGGGCATTCCCATCAAGGGGGCTAGCATCATGAATGCTGACATTGCCGTTGTTCCAATGATGCCAGCCACAAGGGCTCTTTGAATTTAAGTCATCAAAGCGTACATTGATTAGGGCTTTAAAAAAATAGGGAGTTGTTTTTTGCCAACTCCCTAATATTTACATTTTCATTTTACATGCTTTAGTGCAAGTGTGCCCTTTCTCACCATGCGAATACATGTGTTGACCACTTTTGCAAGCATCGGTGCATACGTGGTCTTTCAGTTCCATTTTCTTTTTGATGTGTGCCTTTTTACACTCAGCTGCACAAGTATGTCCTTTCTCTCCGTGTGCATAAGCATGGATACCGTCGACACAGCCGCTTGTGCAGACATGGGCTTTCAGTTCCATTTTCTTTTTGATGTGTGCCTTTTTACACTCAGCTGTACAAGTATGTCCTTTCTCTCCGTGTGCATAAGCATGGATACCGTCGACACAGCCACTTGTGCAGACATGCGCTTTCTTTTCCATTTTCTTTTTGATGTGTGCCTTTTTACACTCGGCTGTACACGTGTGCCCTTTCTCCCCGTGTGCATACATATGGATACCCTCGGCACAGGCCTTGGTACAGACATGGGCTTTCTGTTCCATTTTTGATTTTTCTTTCTTAAGCTTTTGTGTAGTCGTTTGGGCATTAACTGATGCAGAAAGACCGATTAAGATTACGATTGCAAGAAGTACATGTTTCATTTTGTTTGATTTTAAATTATCCAATAACATTGATTTACAAACCAATAGTCGCAACAAGTTACGAAACCTGACAGGTAAATGGAAACTATTTTTGAGAAGGGATTGTACCGATTTGAATTGAAAATCGACAAAGTCAAACGAGCCTGATGCAAGCTTAGGTTTACTTAGCCAAGGTTGATTGATTTAGAATGATGTAAAATTTCAGACTTTTAAGGATCAATCCAATAATCTTTCGGTGCGCTGCACCTATTATGAATGATTGGGTATGACAGCTACAAATCTGATGGTACGATGTACCTGAATTATTTCAAATATCAAGGAAATCAAGCAACAGCGTTGCGTAAGATTTGTAGATATTAATAAACCGGATAAAATAAGGTGCAGCGCACCGAAAGATTACAAAGCCAAACTATGTTGTCTCAATTTAAGTGAATTAATTACTTTAGTCATTAAAAACCACATCCCCCCCTCGCCAACTCGGGTACTCCTTCTGCCTTCGATTCCGCTCTGGTAGCGAAGTGGAAAAATTGATTGCCATAGTATTACAGAGTTTAAATTATATGACTTTGTGTTCTTCGAGTTCATTGCGGTTAATAAAAACGATTATTACTTAAAACCATTTAGATCCTCTGTTAGCCCTTTATTCGTTTAAGTTTTTCTGCATTTTGCCTTAGCGTTTCCATATAGTCGCTTTTTATTTCATCAATTAAATCACTAACCGTGGTGATGGAATTAATTCCTGCAACACCCTGTCCGGCAGACCAAATATCTTTCCAGGCTTTGTCATTTTGTGCAGATAGTTCCGAGAAGTCTTCTTCTTTCTTTTGACTAAGATCAATGCCAGCCTTTTCGATACTGGTTTTTAAGAAATTGCCATGAACTCCAGAAACGGCAGCCGTGTATAAAACGTCGTCAATATGAGAATCAACAAGTGAAGCTTTGTATTCATCGACTGCCAGACTCTCATCTGTTGCTATAAACCGCGTACCCATATAAGCAAAATCAGCCCCCATATTTTCGGCTGCTAAGATGTCTTTCCCACTGTTGATCGCTCCGGCCAGGACTAAAGTGCCGTCATAAAAAGACCGGATTTCGTCAAGCAACGCAAATGGATTTGCAGTGCCTGCATGTCCTCCTGCTCCTGCAACAACAGCAATGATGCCATCAACGCCTACTTCAATAGCTTTTTCGGCATGTCTCTTTTTTATGATATCATGAAAGACCAAACCACCATACTGGTGAATGGCATCGACCACATCTTTAGATGCCCCCAATGATGTGATCACTAAGGGGACTTTATACTTGATGCAAAGCTGTAAATCAGGTATAAGCCTTGGGTTTGTTCTGTTTACAATCAGATTAACAGCATAGGGGGCAGGTTCGATTCCTGTTTCTGCTTTGAACCTTTCTAATGCTGAAGTTATCTCGATCAACATCTGTTCAAAATCTTGTGCTGTTCTTCCGTTTAGTGAAGGGAATGTGCCTAATACACCTTTTTTACAAGCTTCAATAACCAATTCAGTTCCTGAAACCAGGAACATAGGTGCCACAATAATGGGCAGTGTTAACTTTAATTTTAATTCTTGTATATCCATTTCATTTCTTTCATAAATGAGAACATGCCATTTCAATTGTATAATTCAGCAGTCTTTAAAAAAAGCACAAAGTTCAGCTACAGGGTCATTTTCAATATGCTACTTGTCACACAGTAAACCTGTTGGTTATTATTTCAAGGGTCTTTTTTTAATCATGCCACCTTTTGCATCATTTATACTGTGCATAACAATAAAAGCATCCTTATCTATTTTATCGATCTCTGTTTGCAGTTTTGCAATTTCTAATCTTGTAATTAATGTGTAAACAATATCGGTTTGCTTCAATGTGTGCCCTCCTTTGCCTGAATATAAGGTGCATCCTCTTCCCAGCTTTTCAATTATAGCTAACCTGATCTCATCATTTTTATCAGATATAATGGTTACACCCATATATTCTTCAACACCTGTTACAACAAAATCAACAGTTTTTGATGCTGCTAAATAGGTCAACATGGCATATAATGAAATTTCAATTGTAAAGACATAGGCTGCAGCGGCAAATATTATAATGTTGAATATCATAATAACGTCACCTATGGTCAAAGGAGTTTTCCGACTTACAAAAACCGCTAAAACCTCTGTCCCATCGATAACAGAACCACCACGAATTGCTAATCCTATACCTGATCCTAAAAAGAAACCACCAAAAACGGCTATCAGTAATTTATCCTGTGTAATAATTGGAAAGGGTATAAAATGAACTGAAACAGCAAGCAATATAATTGCAATAATACTTTTCAAAGCAAACTGTCTGCTGATAGTGGAAAAACCCATAATGATAAAGGGGAGGTTTACCGCAACGATTAGAATTGATAGCGGGATCTCCGTCAGTTCTGCTATGGTAAGAGAAATTCCCATAACACCTCCATCTATAAACATATTGGGCAACAAAAAGCCTTTTAATCCAAAACCAGCTGATAATACCCCTAATACAATGAAAAAGATATCATGAATGAGATGAGAAAATTCAACTTTCGCATTTTTAATTTTCTTCTCAAATTGATTTGATGGAAGTTTTTCTTTCTCCCTCCTAAATTCTAAAACCTTTAAGATTATATTTTGATAAAACTGCTTCATTGCGGCCGGTTTAAAATGGATCCTTTATTTGAGCTTCAACTTATAGCCCTACCAAATTTATGAAAATCAAGACCACAAACAAACTTTACTTAGGCTTATATTATAGTTAAGGATTTCAATGAAAGCGATTACATACCTATTAATGAGCTAGCGAGTCATCGCCCCCCTTTAAGCCCAGATAATATATCAGGGGTAGCTGCAAAAAAATATTGTTAATAGGATAGGTCTCGAAAATATCTTACATTTATTAGTATCTGAAAGAACAGACCAAGTCTGGTGTTCAAGTCAGATGTCTAATCAAAACCAGGAAAGTGAAAATCCTACTAACAGGCGCTACAGGATATATTGGCAAAAGACTCTTACCCATACTGGTTGAGAATGGGCACAGGGTGGTTTGTTGTGTTCGGGATATTAATAGGTTTAATCCTCCCCAGTCACTTTTACCCCATATTGAAGTCATTCAAATTGACCTTTTAGATGAGGCCTCATTAACAAAAATACACAAAGACATCGACGGGGCCTATTACCTGGTCCATTCCATGTCCTCAACACGCGATTATGAGGTTTTAGAAAAACAGTCAGCCATCAATTTCAGAGAGGCGATTAACCAAACCCATGCCCAACATGTCGTTTACCTGAGTGGCATCATAAATGAGGATGTCTTATCGAAACACCTCAAATCCAGGGAAAATGTGGAAATCGAATTAGGCAAGGGAAGCTACTCTTTTACCACTTTGCGTGCCGGTATCATCATAGGATCCGGAAGTGCCTCTTTTGAAATCATGAGAGACCTGATTGAGAAGCTGCCCATAATGATTGCACCCAGATGGTTAAATACGAGATGTCAGCCCATAGGAATTGCAGACGTTATTGCATGCCTGTCCGGGACATTATTCAATACAAAAACATACAATCAGAGCTTTGACATTGGTGGCCCTGACATTCTCACATACAAAGAGATGCTGCTTGAATATGCACGGAATCGAAATTTAATCCGAAGGATCTTCATTTTACCTTTTATGACTCCCAAATTATCGTCATATTGGTTGTACTTTGTTACCTCAACCTCATACAAACTGGCCATTGCTCTTGCTAACAGTATGAAGGTAGAAGTGGTCTGCAGAGACAAAAAACTTATTAAGATTCTGAACCTATCGCCTATAAGTTACAGGGAAGCTTTGTCGAGAGCTTTTTTAAAAATACAAAGCAATCAAGTGGTCTCAAGCTGGAAGGATTCTCTGATTAGTGGCAGATTAAACAGACAAATTTCTGAATTCATTAAGGTTCCCAGCTTTGGATGTCTGATTGATACACAAAGTCAAACCATTAAAAATCGTGAAGCATGTCTGGATAGAATATGGCGTATAGGTGGCAAAACGGGCTGGTATTATGTCGACTGGTTATGGCATTTTAGGGGTTACCTCGATCGCATGTTTGGTGGTGTTGGCTTAAGAAGAGGTCGTACCCACGAAAATGAACTGGCTGCTGGAGATGTCGTTGATTTGTGGCGGGTTTTGTACGCCAACAAAGAAGAGGGCAGATTGCTCTTGTTTGCAGAAATGAAGCTTCCTGGAGAAGCCTGGGTTGAATTTAAAATATCGGGTGACAAACTGTATCTGTCCACGACTTTTAGGCCCAAGGGTGTTCCAGGAAGATTGTATTGGTATGCCTCTTACCTTTTTCATGGCTTCATTTTTAAGGGTCTGCTTAATAAATTGGCTGGCAGGTAAATAGAAATGGTCATTTTATCTCACCCCACTACCCTCTCAGCAGGAGTGAAAATATTTAGACCGGAATTACTATTCATTCACTCCTTTCCCCACACCTGGGAAAGGAACCGACTTAAGCCCATCGACATTCCCAAAGCTGTTGTTCTTAGGCTTACCCAATAGTCTGAATGTCGATAATACAGCAGCGTGATCTCCCGGCCAAACATCATCAATTTCCTTCGGATTTCTAATTATCTTAGATGCCTGAGTTTTGATATGATCACCCTTATAATAAATGAAATCGATACGTGAATTTAAAAAGCCCATACTAACTGCCCACGTACCACCAGGATGTGTGACCTCGTTTGGATTTTTTTCTCTGTAACTATCTATAAAACCGTGATTCATCATCGTATGTGAAGTAGGGAAATCAACTGGACCGTAGCCATAATGTATTCCTGCAGCTTCTTTAGTCCAGTCTTGATGACTAAACGTGTTAAAATCACCGCCTACTATCACAGGCATGTTTAAGTCATTTGCAATTGAATCAATCTCAAGACGAATAATATTCTCTGCATCAGCAACTGCCAGCTCCTTATCCTCATCAATCCAAATGTTTGTATCCAATCCCCGGTTTAAATAAACACAAGAGTATTCGGGACGATAAGCATAAGGCAACCACCAGTCAAAAACAGCCAGCATTTGATTATTTTCAGCTTTGGTTTTGATACCAATAGATTTAAAGGTCGACAATTTTGAATCGATTGGCAGAAACTGATCCTGTTTTGAGTATATGGCTAAATTCGCTTTTTCATCAGGGGTGAATAAGAGATAACCAACTGAATCAGCAATCATTTTCTGAGAGCCATAACTCTCCTGCATTAAAACAACATCAGCATTTGTAGCCTTTACAATATCTTTAACCCTTTGTGGGCCAACGTCTCCTAAGTGCCTGCCCCCATGCCATATATTCCATGATAGAACTCTGTATATACTCGCATCGTTTGTACTGTTCGAATTCACCTCTTTTTTAATGATTGAAGCACCATCCTGAGGAATATACGTTTTGTTATTTAACTTGAAGGATGATATTTTTGCATCCAAAGCATGACCAATCTCTGCATTTGGATTAACATCGATAGTGACCAGAAAATAGTTAATCCCGGCACTTAATTGCTTCGCTTCTACCACATCTTTTGTGAACTTTATCTTTGCAGATGCTAAGGTGTCAATCTCAAATATTTTCTCTTTAACCGATGAACGTGCCGATTTTCCGGTATAATAAACCCGAATTTTCGATATATCAGATAAGACATCTGTCTCGGAAAAATCAAGATTTAACTCTCTTAACTTTAAAGCTGAACGGTCGCCATTAAGTACCAAACGCAACTTAATTAACTGTTCATCTTTGGTTCCCTGATCTGAATCCCATTCGGTGTGTTGACAAATAGCCGAAAAGAGTTTCTGCTTTTTAGAAGATGATTTGAAATGAGAATTCCTGTTCACGATATGTTTTGCCAAAGGCACTGTCCCGTATTTATCTATTCGGGTGAGGATTAAATGGTAGGGTTCTACTCCTCTCCCAACTAAATTGGTTGACAATTCTTTTTGATGATCGTCGAAAGTATAATAGCCTTTTAAATTTGAAAATGCAGGATGATTTGCCTCTAGAGCTTTATTTTTCCATGTCGAGATTTCTTTTGCTGTTAAGGCCTGTTCCCAAATCCGAACCTCATCTATTAAACCTGCAAAAGTCTTATCCTTTTCGGTATTTGAACCGACACAGCCCGGGATGATTGAAGTTGCCTTATTGGCACTCGCTTCCTCTACCCCATCAAGATACAACTTGGTTGTTTTACCATTACAAGTGACTGCAATATGATGCCAGTTACTGTCTAGTTTTGTTGTAGAACTTATATTCGCAAAAGTACTGTGCACCCTACCATCCTTTATCATTAAGGGGTAATAATCGTAGTCGTCTAAATTGGCGTATTCGCCACCACCAATAATAACTTCCTCATTCCTCCAAAGGTTATCATTCCCTTTTATCCAGGCTTCAAGAGTCCAGTGGGTATTGATGGTATCCATTCCTATTCTCAGGTCATTATCGATCCCATCTAACTGTAGTGCATAATTGGCTTGCTGGGCATTTACAAATAAATAAGACAGGCCTATAATAAGAGTTAAAACGTATTTCATTGATTAATTTTAATGACATTAATTAAAATTCAAAGCACAAAAGCATGTGCAACAAAGTAACTAGCATTCAGATCCCACTTTAGTAAGTATTGAAACCATCAAAATAAGGAGTTACTTCTGCTTTTGAAAATCCTTTTCATCAAACTTATCAGCGTATCCGATACCTTCAAGCTTCCATCTTTCAAGCATCGCATTCAGACTAGTACGGAATATAAGGAAGTTTTTTCGTTCTCTGGCAGTCCAGCCCACCTCGGCATAAGCAGCCAAACGTGGGAATATCATTCTATCCATATCCGACACCTCAGGAATCCACTCACTCCACATTTGGCATCCACTGCCCAAAACTTTGGCATGGTACTTTTTATCAAGACCCTCGGGAATAGGATCAAAAGCATAGGCCTTTTCGATAGGAATATACTTATATGAGTAATCCAGGTAGCTGTACATATGATATGAATTCACAATATCGTAACCTTTTCTAACCGCTTCTTTAATTAAATCAAGCTTGCCTTTCCAAAAATGGATAATCGCACTTGTGGCCAATTTCTCTTTGACCTCAACATCTTTTGCCTTTTGCCATTCGTGTACATCTCCTCCCATGATCTCGTTCCAACCCATCATGCGATGAGCCTTCTTATCCATAAAATTCGAGACTTTGTTTGTAAAGAAAATCTGTAAGTCAGCTGGACTTTCCAAAGCCTTCTTTTTCATAAATGCCTGAACCTCTTCAGACTCTTTCCAGGCATCGAATTTGACCTCATCGCCACCAATATGTATTGTCTTCCCCGGGAAAAGGGCCATGACTTCAGAAAGCACATCTTCGATAAATGCATACACCTTAGGGTCTGCCACATTATAAGAATCGGGCAGCTTACCAAAAACGACAGGTGTTTCTTTCAGCTCTCCTATTGTCCCCAACCAGGGATAGGCTGCTATAGCTGCCGATGCATGTCCGGGCATCTCAATTTCGGGCACAATGTTTATGTGCCGTTCCGTGGCGTAAGCGATAATTTCTTTGATCTGCTCCTGGGTGTAAAAACCACTGTGTGGTTTCCCTGACCGTTCTTTACTGTTCCATCCCCCTATTTGGGTATCCTTACGTGTGGAACCAACGCTCGTCAGTTTGGGATACTTTTTGATTTCGATTCGCCATCCCTGATCGTCGGTTAAGTGCCAGTGAAATAGGTTCATCTTAAGCAAGGCCATTTGATCAAGTATCTTCTTAACCTGATCCATTCCCTTGAAATAACGTGCTTCGTCGAGCATAAACGCTCTCCAGCTAAAACGTGGCTTATCCTTAATTCTCACAGAAGAAAGCGAAAGTTCACCGGAATCCTCATTCAAATCGAGGGGTAACAATTGTCTTAGTGTTTGTATACCATAAAAGACACCTGCCTGGTCTGATCCCGTAATTCTTATGACTTTCTGCCCCACTTCGAGCAAGTAAGCTTCTGAGCCAAGCTCATCTGTCAAATTTTTGTCAAGCTTAAGTACAAGGCCTTTTTCACCTATTGAAGTAAGTTCCAGCCCATTCTTAAAAGCAGGTTCCAACATTTTCTGTAAATAGATGGCATTACCCCGATTGGCTGCATCAGTTACAATTTTTGTTTTTGATGTGATGATAAAATCTCCTGTTCCCTTTTCTACCTCCAGGGGTTGGGGTATAACATTTACATTTTGAGCCATTAGGCTTGCACCCATTAATGATAGCAAGAGAACTAATACTTTTATTTTATTCATAGGTCTTTATTATCAATGTGAAAAAAGTTTATTGTCATAGTTTAATAAGAAACTTTACAAGCGGTAAAGCTTCGATGCTAATTGGAGAGGACTCATATCTTCGTTAAGAATATGCCCCCTCCTCCAACTTCTTATTCTATTTTTTATCGTCACCCAATTGTTTTATCCGGAACTGATTCATATCTGCCTGCTTATGCTCCCGTAGAAAAATGTTTTCGATTTCTGCTACAATTTCAGGGTACTGATCTGCAAGGTCCTTCTGCTCCTGAATATCCTCTTCCAAATTAAAGAGTTCAATTTTCATATTTCCCTTTAGAATATTGCTTCTAACGGCTTTCCATTTACCCATTCTTACTGCCTGTTGTCCATGGTACTCAGGAAACTCCCAGTAATAATAAGCTTTTGCCTTTTTCACCTCATCCCCCAGTAACACTGGCAAAAAGCTAAGGCCATCTACATCCTTTGGTATCTCAACACCTGCAATATCGCAAAGGGTAGGCAAGACATCCCAAAAAGCCGAGATATAATCGGTTTTCTGTCCTGCTTTAATTTTTGAAGGCCAGGAGGCTATCATCGGAACGCGAATGCCACCTTCATGTACAAAACCTTTTCCCCATCCATACTCACTTTTAAACGGTCCTCCACTCTTAAACCAGGGCGAATTGGTTCCGCCATTATAAGTTGGTCCATTATCGCTACTAAATATGATGATGGTATTCTCATAAATACCCTGCGCTTTTAATTCTGCAATGAGTTCCCCTACCTGCTCATCCAAATAAGAGATCATGCCTGCATAGGTCGCCTTAGGATATCGACAAGGAAAGTAGCCTCGTTTGCCATCATAAGGTGCTTCATCACCAAACTTTTTCACATAGTAATCAACCCAGCGTTTGGGTGCCTGCAAAGGTGCATGAGGAATAGGCGATGCATAATAGAAGAAGAATGGATTTTCTTTGTTCTCCTTAATAAAATTCAGGGCTTCCTGATGCATCAAGTCAGGAGCATATTCTTTCAGTCGATACCTGGCATAACTGGCTTCATTCAAAGGATCAGCTCCTTCGTCTAACTTTGTTCCCGGAACAACCAGTTCATTATCCAGAAGGTGTTTTTGATCATTCCTCCAAAGGTGTTTAGGGTAGTAAGTGTGTGCTTGTCTTTGGCAATTAAAGCCATAGAAAAAATCGAAGCCTCTGTTTGTAGGGATACCATCGGTTAAGGGTGCACCTAATCCCCATTTACCAACCATTCCGGTTTTATAACCGACCGACTGGAGAAGACTCCCAATGGTATTGGTACCTGCCGGAAGTGGTCGTTGTCCCTCCAGATTTGGATCATTCGCTGCTTTGGCAAAATTCCAGACTTCACCACGTTCAGCCCATTCGTCGTTACCCCGAATATGGGCATGCCCCATATGCTTTCCTGTTAGCAAAACGCAACGGGAAGGGGCACAAACCGGCGCGCCTGAATAGTGCTGTGTAAATCGAATACCTTTAGCTGCCAATTGGTCTAAGTTGGGGGTTTCTATCAATTTCTGACCATAGGAGCCTATTTCTCCATATCCCAAATCGTCGGCAAGTATGTAGATAATATTAGGTTTCTTTTGATGACCTTTATCCTTTGTTCCAGAAGCACATTGACTAAGTCCTATTGCACCACCAAGAAGGCCAATTCCGTAAAGAGATTTCTTTAATAGATGATTCATCTTATTCAATGGGTTTATTGTTTGTAATTGCCAATTCGGCTTGCTCTGCCATTTTCAAAATCGTTTTCACCAGTTTGGGATGTTTATCAGCCACATTATTCTTCTCGCCTATATCCTGAGTTAAATTGTAAAGCTGTGCCTTTTCAAAATTTCCCGTCCAATGTTTACCTGCAAGCACTAACTTCCAGTTTTTGTAACGAACACTCATCAAGCCTCCCTTGGCTTTAAAACCATAAATCGCTTTGTGGGGTGAAACAGCGCCTTTCTCAGCTTTCATCAATGGTAAAATATCTTTACCGTCTATAACCCTATCAGTAGGTATTTCGGCTCCTGCCATATGAGCAAATGTGGTGAACAGGTCTTGAGCACCTACGATTTCGTCGCAAACTGTTCCGGCAGGAATTTCTCCGGGCCATTTCATGATGCAAGAAACACGGATACCGCCATCAAAGCGCTCCTGGTATTTGCCTTCACGAAGCATATGTTCTCTATTGGGATCAGTCGTTCCAAATCGTCCGTAACAATTTTCCAGTTCTGTGTCCTTATGAATTAGTGGGCCATTATCGGAGGAAAACACGATAAGCGTATTGCCTTCAATTTTTAATCGTTTCAAAGCATCCAAAATGATACCTACTGATCGGTCGAGGTATTCAACAGCATCGCCATAACTTGCGGCTTTGCTGCGTCCTTCGAATCCTTTGGGGACAAACCAGGGGGTATGGGTTTCGATATTGGCATATTGCAAATAGAAGGGCTTCTTATCTTGTACCGATCGGTACATGAATTTACAAGCTTCTCTGGTAAAGAGTGCAGGAAGTTCTGCCAAATCGTTATTGTCGCATCTTTTTATAATTTGTGCCTGTTTAATCAAGGGTATTTTCGGATCGCTGATCCCATTGGGTCTGAATCCCGTATTTCCTATTCGCTCCGGACCATGGTCGTTCGGATAGGGAATGCCAAGAAACTCATCAAAGCCATGCACACAAGGCAGGTATTGAGGCAAATGACCAAGATGCCATTTCCCATACAAGCCAGTGGTATATCCTTGTTCTTTCAAAAGTTCAGTAATGCATACTTCCTTCTCATCTTCCAATCCATCCTTTGAATGAGGAAAAAGAACAAAAAGACCTGTTCCATCATTTACACGTGGTGCATACCGTCCAGTCAAAAGTGCTGCTCGCGAGGGTGTACAAGTACCATGTGGGGCATAAAAACTTGTAAACTTGACACCTTGTGCTGCCAGTGCATCTAAGTTTGGTGTATTAATGTCCTTTGATCCGAAACAGCTCAGATCATCGTAAGCCACATCATCGGCCAATATGTGTATGATATTAGGTGGCGTTTTCTTTTGGGCTTTTACTTGTTTTGCCGATGAAAGACCTGCTGTCATTAACAAGGCAGATCCCATCAGGATGGATTTACTCGAATAGAGATTCATAGGATTGGATTATTAGGGTTTAGGGTTTTAGATTTTGAGTACTTCGAGCTTAGAGTATTTATAAGTACTTAAAATTATGAGGTTTAGAATTGCGATCATCTGTTTCACCCTCCGGGCACTGGAACGGATTTGTCCACATTAACTTTTCCAAAGCTGTAATGTTTTGGTGAAAGGTATAAATCGGAATTCATCATCTCCTCCCAGGTCACTTCCTTTCCCGTGTAAGCCGATATGCGTCCCATAATACCTGTCATGGTCGACTCAGCTATGGCTTGTGTTTCGTTAACCGGTTTGCCTGTTCTGATGGCAGTGACCCAATCGATATGTTCCTGATCGAAGGGGCTTGTCACAAGAGCCTTATCTTCATTTCCGTATTCGAATGCCCATTTAATGCTGGCATCCTGATTGTAGATGGTGTTTTGACAATTGGTATAGCCCTTTGTTCCCCTTATCTGGTCGGCAACTTTATTTTCACAGCCGTTTATTTGTCGGCACATGCTGTGGTAATGCACATCATTTTCATAAAGAAAATCGACACTAAACATATCGTACTGATTGCCTGTTAATCGGCGCTGGCGAGCACCAAAACCCAATGTTTTTATAGGATGTTTGCCCACAAACCAGTTCACCGTATCAAGGTTATGCACATTTTGTTCTACAATATGATCGCCCGATAGCCAACACCAGTTTACCCAATCTCGAATCATAGCCTCCATTTCGCTCCACTCGGTACGTGGGCTCTTATGCCAGAGCTTCCCCACATTGTAATAAGAGTTGGCTGATACAATATCGCCTATTTCACCCTGAGCTACCTTACGGAAGGTCTCGATATAATCTTTCTGATGGCGTTTTATTGTACCCGTTACAATTGATAAGCCCAGGGCATCGGCCCTTTCACCCGATATCATCACCGAACGCGCACCTACTGGATCTACGGCAATGGGCTTTTCCATAAACACATGTTTACGAGCCTTAACACAAGCCGCTAAATGCTCAGGACGGAAGTTAGGCGGTGTAGCAAGAATCACCACATCCACGCCACTATCAATCACCTTTTCGAAAGCATCGAAACCTACAAAACAATTCTCCTGGGCAACTTCAACATCTTTTTTCTCCTTCAGCATTTTGTTGCACAGGTCTATTCGATCGATAAAGACATCACCTAAAGCGGTGATTTCCAAATTGGGTCCAGCATTCAGAAAATTTAATGCAGCCCCGGTTCCCCGATAACCACAGCCAATAACACCAGCTTTTAAGACAGGGCCATCAGGTGCTTGATTGAGTAAAGACGGATATGCATAAAGCCTTTCTTTTCTGCTTTCGCATTGAATAAGTCCTGCTGCTCCCAGAGCACAAAACATACCTGCTGTACTTGCCTTTTTTAGAAATTGTCTTCTGTTGTTAATTTTTGTCTCCATAATTCATGAGTATCTGGAAATGCCTTGTAATTTCAATAAGACTTTAATTTGCCCTAAAAGGGCCTTACTTGAATAACCGTCCATGGAATGGACGGTGTACTATAAAAAATCAATAAAATCCCTTAAAGGGGTTAACCTAAATTCTTTTCCCCCTTCAGGGAAAATATTTTTGGTACAGTCCAACCACCTATTTTATGGGTGGTTATTCAAATTCTGCCACTTCGTGGCATAAATATTTAGTAATTCAATCTAAAGTAAATGCACACCTTTCTATTTACTTTTTTTCGTATTCATCATCCCATTCGCAAACCAGTCTGAATCCCACATCTCTACAGTCGGAATACCACCAGATACTTTTAGGCATTTGCGGATCGGTTTTCAACCATTTATCGTGATGCGTACTTTCTCTTTGGGCAACATTGATCATTCTCTTAGGAGATCGGTATGAGCCCCCTCTCACCACGCGCTCGTCTCCACTTTGCGGGCCCATGGGATTGAATAATACAGGAGAATCCTTTCTCTCAAAAGGATCAATACGGTACCAGTCTGAACAAAATTCTTTCACATTGCCCAGCATATTTATCAAACCAAAAGCGTTGGCTTTTAATCTTTCCGGCAAGTGTATTTTTCCACCGGAGTTGTCTTTATAGATAATTCCTGACTCCATCCCCTCATCGGATAAATTGATTTCCTCCTTCGAGTTGGCTCTACAGGCATATTCCCATTCAGCTTCGGTAGGTAAACGATAGGTCTTCCCTGTTTTTTTTGATAGCCATCTGCAATAGGTATTCGCAGCCTGCCAGGTCATGCTTATGGCAGGGCGTTGCCCCATCCCCCATCCCTGAGCAGGATCACCCCAGGGAGGTGTCGCTCCTGTTATAGCATCTAAATCATCGGAATTCACCTCATCAGCATGTACACGACCTTCCGATTCAACATCTCTGAGAAAAACAAGATAGGCGTCCCATGAAAGTTCCACCTTTGCCATAAAAAAGCGCGAGAGCTGTATTTCCTTGCGACTTACAGGCTTCTTTTTATATTTATTGTTGGCATAAATAGCCATCTGGAAAGATCCTGAAGGAATGGCCATCATGTCGAAAGAAACAGAAGAGCCCGGAATTTTCTCTCTGTAGTTCACAAAACCAATACGATGTGTAGATTCTGTATAGATCTCATGGCTCGTGCTATCTTTCTTATTCATAAAAGATAAATTAGGCTCGTGCATAACTTTATGCCCCCCATGTCCCACGCCTTTATGGCAATTGATACAATGCAAATCAGCCTCATTGCTTCGATAATACAAATGGGCCTTTTCACCCTTTTCGGATAAATTAAAGGGGAATAAATTTTCATGACAGCTTATACAGGATGCCTTGGGTGTGAATCGAGTCGCATTTTCGATTTCCGATTTCTCCTCCCAGTTTATCTTAGCATGATCTTTAAAGTAAAAGGCATACACATCCTTACTTCCAGTTTTTATCTTTTGAGACCAGTAGGCTGAACTTTCTTTGGGAGGGAGATGACAGTCGACACAGTGAACCAGATCTCCTGATTTTGTATTAAAGTGAGACGATTGAGACCAGGAATGGTCTGCTTTTGTATGCACATGGCAGCTCATACAATACGAGTCTGAAGAGGTATACGCATCCAATTTCTCAACTGAACGGTATATTCCTACAATCGTAACGATAACAACCAGTCCTGCAATAATTCCTTTTAAACCCACACGTTAAAATCTTAGAAAGTACCAAATTAATAAAATGGAGTAAAGCCGATCCCTTAAGATCAGCTTTATTCACTTTTTTCAAACTACGTCTATACCCATCATAAACTTAGTTGAGTATTTATACATCCATGTACAAAGCATTATCGCCTCACGACTTTTCGACTTTTAATAATCGTTTCCATTAACTGCAAAAGTCGGTTTATTGGTCATCCAGCGTCCACGGGTAAAGTCTGGGAAATCCTGTACTTCTCCATTGTTTGCAATTGAAATCTCAGACAGTGGTGTAATGGCACTCCATGCAGCAGCATCATAAGCATCCAAAGGTGGATTCACCTGGCGTTTTACCGATTCAACAAAGGCATTATCTACAAAGAAATCCATACCACCATGTCCGGCATTCGTTGCATGTTCGCCATAACGTTTCCAAAGTGGATGATCGTGTTTCGCAAATATCTCTTTAGGATCAGACCATTGGTGAGGATCGCTTATGCCTTCGATATAAAGACGAGGGTTGTAATAATCGTATTCAACCAGTCCCTTTGTACCCTGGGTACGGAAACCTAAAGAGTACGGGCGAGGCAGGTTACAATCGTGAGTGACAATTATTGTTTCGCCATTGGCCGTAGCAATAGTTGTGGTGATCACATCACCCTGCTTCCATTTTATTTTTGCATTAGGATGATCTTCTCCCCCTTTAGGATGATTGACAATGTAGTCGTGCAAACCTCTTGATTTTGAAGCCATCGAACTTAAAGATACAAATCGGTTCCCTCTATTGATATTCATCTGATTAGCAATAGGACCGATCCCATGAGTAGGATAGACATCAGCATTTCGTTTTAAAGAATGTTCGGTACGCCATCTGGCTTCAGAAATCCCTTTTTCACCAAACTCAACGCCGCCACCATAAGGTTGAACTCCATCGTTAAATTTAACATGACGTAAATCGTGCTGGTAACCACAACGCGCATGTACCAATTCGCCAAACATGCCTTCACGAACCATTTGAAGAACAGCCATCGCATCGCGACGATAGCATACATTTTCGAGAATCATACAAGGTACGCCTGTGGCTTCATAGGTTTCAACCAAATCCCAACACTCTTCCAATGTATTCGATGCAGAAACTTCAACACCAGCATATTTTCCTGCTTTCATGGCAGCAACGGCCATACGAGTATGCCATAACCAGGGTGTAGAAATGATAACACCGTCAAGGTCTTTACGCTCTAACATTTCAAGGTAAGAATTTTCATCATCAGCATACACATCTGCTTTTTTGAAACCTGCCTTAGCTATCATTTTTTGAGCGACTTCTATTCTCTTAGGATCAGTATCACAAATAGCAGGAACAAGTACGTCATCTCTATTCAGTATGTTATTAAGATGATTGACACCTCTTAAGCCGACACCTATGAAACCGATACGCACTTTTTTACTGCTCCTATTTATTCCAAAGGATAATGAAGGTGCAAGTAAGAGGCCTGCTCCAGCAGCTGAACCTACTTTTAGAAAATCTCTTCTGCTTGTATTTTTTGTTTTTGTCATCTTTTTTTTATTTTCTTTTATCTTCACAAAAGCCTCCGAAAGAAAACTTTTCGTGATCAATCTCTTATATAAGCACAACGTTCTTATTGCTCATATCCGATTAATAGAATATAATGAATAAAAAAGAGGAGAATCAATCCAAAGCCATTCACTATCGAATTTACCAAACCAATTCCCTGATTTCATCTCCTCTAATTACTAACTACATACATATATTTTAATCCCCTCTAACGATTAGGGTAAGGTTTCAAAATCAATAGAAGGTTCTTCACCCAATTCCGTTCTACTAAATGATGAATCGATAGTGGTACGATCACTAAAGAATCCACAATTCTTCAAAAAGAAACGTGTTCCATCTGCACCACCGGCATAGTCTAAACGTGAATTCTTCCTGGCAGTAGCATCGGCTGTAAATTTCGCCTCCTTTATTTCAAACCACTTGCCTTGAGTATTTCGTAGCCATTGGTTTGAATAAGTTCCCATACGGGTAAACTGTCCCATTTCCGTCATAAAATTCTCAAGAAACGAATGCGGACGGGTTAAATATGTCGACGTTTTCGGACGTCTGAAACTCGCGATCAGTTCCCACTGACCAATTTCGGGCGCATAGAAATAAGCCGTATAATCTGTTGAGTTATCTGAGCCTGGTTTAGCACCTAGTAAGAAACGATATTTATTTCCAGCCTTCCAGTCATATACTCTGTAACTTTGTCCTCCTGAACCTTCGTTACCAAATTCACCCGTTTTTACGTCGGCACCTTTTTTCAATAATTTGATCTTATCCTCTTCAGGAATATCATTCGGGTTATCGGTCACATAAGGACTCCAAACCGAAAATAAAATTCTTCGTTCTGTTTCTGAATTAACCTGGATACCAAAGTATCCCTCTCCAAAACCATTTGCCATAAAATACGAACCGATTACATCGTTTCCGTCAGGCACTTCAATCTCATTATAAAACCATCGGATATCTCCAGTCTCTGCCGGAACAGTGTACGACAGGTGAACAGATGGGCCACGGCGCCCCCAATAAAAATCATCTTTCACAAAATCAGTTCCTGCTGATGTAGCTTCACCCCCTATTACAAGCTGTGATACTTCACCATAATAGCTGTCTGTTTTTGAAACACCCTGCATGTCGATTTGCACGTAGCCTTTTTCAGCTACATTGAAATGTCCAACCGGAATAATGTCCAGTTCTTTATTGCTAATTGTAATTTCTTTAGACTCATCTCCAATAGTTATTCTCACTGTTGAAGAGCCTTCCAGTGATTTGGCTTTTACACCCAGGCTCAACTGACCTGTACCATTTACTCTCACAAAAGTTCTGATTACAGATGACTCCTTACTCCAATTTATCAATCCCTTTTCAGAAATCATCCTCTCGTTTAAAGAGACATCATTTACGACCCAGGCATTACCAGTAAGAGGTATATTTATCTTAAGTTCACTTAAAAGAACCTCATTAATATCCTTATCGTCACTTTCGGTTTTAGAACATGAAGAACAGGCAAACAAAACCTGCATGGCCAGTAATAAAACTAAAATTGAATGTATTTTAATCTTCATTATATGTGTTTTTCAATAAGTATCAATCTCACAATCAAACCACTTAAACTTAAAACTCTCATTCAAATAATGCTATAAAATGAAAGTATGAGAAAAAATCATCCTGGTATAAATCAATATGATACCAGGATGTAAGATTTAAACCAAATCATGTTTCAGGAGAAGCTTTAACACTTCTCCTGAATTTACCCATTTACGGATTTTGCTGTAAATCAGGTTGAGCTAAAATTTCCCCCTCAGGGATATATTCTATAATAACATTAGAATCGTAAGTCACTTCAAAGAAAGGATCGTTACCACGAAGGTGAGTTCCAGGATAAGTTCTGTCCAGATCTCTGTTATTTCTGAAGATATCGAATTTACGATGTCCTTCATAAGCTAATTCTAAACGACGCTCTTTAAGAACCAGGTCTAAAATGCTTACTTCAGCAGTCACATCGGCTGCAGTATATTCTGCTTCAGAACCAATTGCTCTGCTTCTAACCATATTCACATTAGTAAGGGCATTACCTACATCACCTTTTTTGGCGTATGCTTCTGCCTTATTCAAATAGATTTCAGCTAAACGAGAGATAATAGGTGACCATAAATGGCCTTTATTCTCTTGTCCTGAACATTTTGTAATAAAATATTTAGGGTAAGTCTGACGGGTAGCTAATTTCTGATTGATACGTAACTTTACTGGAGAATCTAAAAGTTGAGTTGCACCTGTTTCATTGTTGATTTGATACGGTGTTACCGAATAATTAGTTACGCCTGTTTTTGAATCTATTTCAGCAGTAATAGGCACTTCCAATTTCTCAGTTCCCTGGTCGGAAGATAATTCCTGATACAAAATTGTACGATCGGCACTAACTGAATCCTGGTGAAAAAGAAGACCATTCAGTTTTTTCTGTTCGTCAGAATCAGAAGACTTATAAGAATTTAAGCCATACCAAATGCCCCATACGTCTTCCGCATTTTTATCAATGACCATATCGGTAACAAAAGCTGAACGGGCATCATCCGGCCATTCCTCTACAATATCTCTGTAAGTAACTGAAGCATACAATTCGCCCCAACCAGAACCATTTAAAGAAGCTTTTCCTGAAGCATCAACGGCGGCATACATTCCCGAGAAAGCATACCAATCATCCCATTGACCAGAATTATCAGCACCATCAACAAATCGTAAGGCAAAAATGGTCTCCTGATTCTCGTCAGGAGTAAAAGTTGGGTACTTCTTAAAATCATCCTTTGATAATAAAGAATATCTGCCTGAGTTGATAACCAAATCAGAATAAGCAATGGCATTATCATTATCACCCATATACAGGTAAACACGAGATAATAGTGCTTGTGCTGCTTCCTTAGTCGCGTAACTTGCTGATTTTTCTGATTGCATTAAGGATTCTGCTTTCTTCAAATCCGAAATCACTTGCTCATAACACTCTTTAACCGTTGACCTTAAAGGCTGATCATCAACATCGGTTGACAATTTAATAGGTACACCTAAATTCGTTTCAGGACTTTGGTTGTAAGGACGACCAAACAATGAAGTCAGATAGAAATACTGCATTCCTCTTAAATAATAGTTCTGACCAATCACATTGTCCAAATCAGCATTCAACCCCTCTTCAGCTCTGTCAATTACAATATTACAACCGACTATAGCCTTATAAGCGGCCGTCCATACAGCTTGTTTTCTATAACCTTTAACCTGACGTTTATAATTATAGGTATAAAATAATGGGTCCGTAGTAGAACCACTTAAGGCTACATTATCTCCTGAATATTCTCCAAAACGGAAATAATTGTTTACCCACGAATAACCATCTGCAATTCCCGATCCCTTAAGGATAGCGTAATTTCCCAATGTTAATGCCTCTAGAGCATTTTCCGATGAATACACATCGTCTTTTTCTATTGTTTCATATGGATCCATGTCCAGTTCACAGGAACACAGTCCAAGAGCGAAAAGCGAAACAACAAAATATTTATATATTTTTCTCATTTGTTTAAAATTTAGTACCATGACAAAAAACTCAAGACATCAGACTGATTTAAAGCGAAGTATGAATGCAAGCTTATCATCAGATCTGTATATAAGTAAGTATTATGTCATCGATATTTCATCTGTTTATACTTTGAAATATAACTTAACGACTACACTCCTTTAAAAAGAGAAGTTAACGCCGAACATAAATCGTCGTGGAATAGCATAATCGCCATATTGAGATGTTTCTCCCTCTGAGTTTTCATTTCCAACTTCAGGATCAACCCCGGAAAAATCAGTTAGTGTAAGCAAGTTTTCAGCTGAAGCATAAACACTCAGATTATTCAAAAAGCTTTTAGACTTTAAACCTGCAAAAGAATAGTTCAGTGTCACATTACGTAACTTGATGTAACTACCATCTTCGATATAACGCGATGAGGTTTTATTCGAAAGACTATTACCTCCATTTAATGCCTGAGGGTGGGTTGCGATATCACCCGGGTTTTGCCATCTGCTCCAACCCGATTTTAAAGACATCGAATTAAAACTGGCATAAGCTCCATCATTATCGTACAACATTCTACTTGAGTTATAAATATCGATCCCTTGTACAAAATCCATATTCATACTTAGACTAAAGTTCTTATAAGACATGATTGAAGATAAACCACCAAAGTAATCAGGAGTTGCTGAACCGACCATTTGTACAGTCGCATCATTCCAATTACTGGTCAATGTTTTTCCACCATCTTCGTCAACAATCTCCCACTGAGGCTTACCATCTTCTGAATTTACACCAGACCACTTACGCATATACCAAGTATCAATATCTTCACCTTCGCGACGGATTTTATTACCCGATGTGTAATCTTTGTTTTGATATAGTTCCTGAACTTCGTTGGTATTAATACCGATGTTTGCATCAACGTGCCATGCAAAACCATTGTCAGAACCTTTGAAAATATCGGCACCTATCATAAATTCTACACCCTGGTTTTTAACTGCTCCAATATTTTCCCAGTAGCCTTTAAATCCCGCAGTCGCCGGAAGCGATACATAATAAAGAAGGTCTTTTGTATCTTTTATATAATATTCCATATTAATATCAAAACGATCAAATATTCGAAGATCAACAGCAAAATTGGTACTGTATGTTTTTTCCCAGGTTAAATCATCGTTTCCTAGCTGATCAGCAGAAATAACAGGGTATCCGTTATACTGATTGGTAATTGAATAAAGCTCCTTACTTGGGTGATAATTACTTGAACCATTTGGATTGTAATCGCCAGGTGTATTACCCAAGACACCATAACTGGCACGAAGCTTCAATACATTAATTCCTTCTACATCAAAGAAGTTTTCGTTATGAATATTCCATCCTCCACTAAAGGAGTAGAAATTACCAAACTGGGTGTCTTTTCCGAATTTAGACGAACCATCTCTACGGAAAGAAAATTGCGCCATATAACGAGATGCATAAGAATAGTTGGCATTGAACAAATAGGATTTGAAAGCATATTTATCCTGAGAACCTTCAATATTTTTCATTTCAGCACCTGCATCTAATATGCTGGTTCCCGAAACAATACCATTTTTCTGTGCTTTTGTGGTCGACCATTCATAGTCGTTATACTCATAAGCAGCCATTACAGTAAAGAAATGCTCATCAATCGATTTTGTAAATCGCAATAACTGATTCGAGAAACGATTCAAGCTCTTCCAATGGTAGTTAGAGATTGCCCCTTTGTCGTTTTTCCCTGAGTTAGACATCGGATCGGTATATGACATCTCATTAAAATGCTGATAGTCCAGGCTATTAGACGACACAAAGGTTAAACCCGGTGCTATATTGATATCGAAACCTAAAGAAGGTGATAATTTCAGTGTAGTCGATTCTGAGTAGTTCCACTGCAAGTCGTAAATAGAATTACTTCTGTCACGACCAATCCATCCTACACTTTCATCCTTAGGATTAATAATATTACCATTATCATCTCTTGGACGATCGTATGGCATATTCAAAAACATTTCACTAACACCTTGCTGTCTATCATCGATATCTTTATAAGTAAAACTCATTTTAGGATGCAAGGTCAAGTAATCCTTAATCTTATAATCCACATTCATCCTTCCTGAATAACGTGTATAATCGTATCCCTTAACAGCTCCTGACTCATCGTATACATTACCCGAAATAAAGGTTTTCATTTTGTCGTTTCCACCACTGAAAGAAATACCATAATCCTGAACAACGCCCAATTTAGTTCCTTCATCGAACCAATCAGTATCAATAGCTTGAGCTTCTTCGGTAAACCAATCCAGATCTGCATATCCGTTACCAAAAGACTTGATATAGTCTGTCATTTCACCAGCATTCATCATAGAGAAATTACCTGTAGACAATTGGCTAATACCTGTTTTAACCGAAACGTTAATTTTTGATTCACCTGCCTTAGCACTCCTTGTTGTTACAAGTACAACACCATTAGCAGCTCGAGAACCATATAGAGCTGTAGCCGATGCATCTTTTAAAATAGTTGTCGATTCGATATCCTGAGCATTAAGATCTGGCGCTTCAGATTGAATCACTCCATCAACAACCCACAAAGGACTCACACTACCACTCAAGGTAGACTTACCTCGAATTCTAATTCTTGGTGCTGCTCCTGGACGACCTGAATTCGCACTTACATAAACACCAGCTGCTTTTCCTTGTAGCATGTTGGCAATATTAGGCGTCGTCACTGATTTTAAATCATCTGCTTTGATATTGGTAACCGATCCCGTCATATTTGACTTTTTCTGAACACCATAACCGACTACCACAAGTTCATCGAGCAATTCGGTATCTTCCACAAGCGTACAATTAACCAGCCATGATGTAACCGTAATCGTTTGTGATTTAAATCCCATAAAAGAAAAGATTAACTCATCTCCCATGGCACATTTTAATTCATAAGTTCCTTCATAATCAGTAGAGGTTCCGTTAGTCGTTCCATTCACAACGATATTTACGCCCGGAAGAGGAATCCCACTACTGTCCAAAATTTTTCCTTTTACGACTCCGTCCTGTGCATATGAGGCAAGGCCCAACACACATAAACAAATAGTCAACAAAATGTTTTTCATAGAGGTTTAGTTTAAATTAGGTTAAAAGTTATTTTCACAGTAATCAAATCGAATTTGTGGTAGTCCATTCTTTAAATCTGATTTTGTGAGTTTCAAAAGTGGAGATTCGCTTTTATAAAAAAGTGGACATTTTAGGCTAATAGGTAGACATTTTCTCACAAGCCTTACATTTAGTGATATACACACACATTCTTTATAAAATTTATTTGATTTCTGCTTGGTAGATTACAGCAGATATCTATTTTTGTTTTGTCCCGAAACTCCAAAACAAATTCTTAATGTTGAAAAATACCCCATACATCGCCAGGCTTATTCTACTTTTAGTGGCTTGCCATTCATATCTCTTTTCATATGCTGATGAGTCTACAAACTTTATCCACTTAAGTGTTGAAGTTGGTCGACAACAAACTATTGCCACAAATGTGATTGAAGATTCGTTAGGGTATCTGTGGCTTAATTCTCATTTGGGAATCCTGCGATTTGATGGTTACGATTACCGCCCATATTCATTCGGTGAAATATTTGGGGATGACCTACCAACTGCCTCAATTCTGGGCTTAAGAAAAAATTCCAGAGGTGATATTTGGTGTGTATCGAAAAAAGGTGCGACCTCAAAGCTCATGCCATCGGGCAAGTTTGAAGCTCAGTTTTCCGGCTTAAACAAATTACAGGAACACCAATCTTTTGAATCATTAGGTCTGGATTCATCAAGACTTTGGTTAGGCAGTAACTATGGAACTGTTAGCGGACAATCACTTACTGATTCAACAGTGATTCAATTTGACATTCACTCACCCAATGAGAGCATAACATCAATTGCCACCGGTAAAAACAATATACTATGGTTCAGCACCAGTAAAGGAAGAATCTTTAAGGGGAACACTTCAACAATGAATCTTTCCGAACTCAAAGGCCCGTTCAACAACCCCTTCAACACAATTATCTTAACGACTGATAGAGATGGTAACCTGTGGATTGGCACCGAACTTTACGGACTGTTCTGCTATGACTTAAAAACAGAGACTTACGAACATTTCCATAACAAAGCCAAAGCATCACATTTCGTCCCTACAAATATGGTCATTCGTATTTTCCGTGATAACAATGGGCTTATATGGTTTGGTACTGATGGTGGAGGCCTTTACAAGCTTAATCCCAAAACAAAACGGCTAAAAATTTATAATCACTCAAAAACCAATAAATTTTCTCTTCAGAGTAATACTGTAATTGGCATAGGTGAAACAAACAACAACGACATTTGGGTATTTACAAATTATGGCAATATCAATATCCTACCCAGCGAATCATCAACTGTTGGGTATTATAGTGGCAGTATTTCCGGTGTACCAACACGAGTACTATCCATATTAAAAAGTAAAAATGGAAATCTATGGATAGGTACTGATGGAGAAGGCATTACTGTAATTGATAAAACAGGTCGAGCAATTGAGCAATTTACTGCAAAAACCTACTCGGCTAAAGGCTTAACAGGGAATTACATTCAGGCAATTGTTGAAGATAAAGACCAAAACAAATGGATTGGAACTTACCTGAATGGTTTGATCTATTATGATGCGAAGCATCATAAATTCTCTTCAATAAAGGCAGTTAATAAAACAGGGCAATTGGCAACTGATATCAGGTCATTACACATAGATAGAAAAAATCGCCTTTGGGTTGGCAGCAACATCGGCATCTCTATTTTCTCACTATCAGGAACACAGATAGCCTTTTTTCCACACAATAAAAACGGACTAAAAGGAAGCATACCCGAAGTATTTATCGAAGATGAGTACGATCAACTGTGGATTGGAATGTACCTTGGGGGCATCTGCTTGTTTCAAGAAGATCAGGTCTTGGAGAACTCGAAGTTTACCACTTACAAATTGGCTGACTCAAATAATCAATCTGAAAATAGTGTCACTCATGGAGCTGCGGATCATAAAGGTCATCTCTACTTGATAAATTCCTATTCTAAACTGCTTAAATTTAGTCTCAAAGAGAAAAGAATTGTTCCTCTGACGGGATTTAGCAATGAAGAAGTCCATGGGGTTTTAGCTGTACTTGTTTCAGACAGTTCTAATTTATGGGTTTCGCGTACCAATGGCATTTCTCATCTGGATCTGAATACGAAACAAGACTACTTTTACACCTGGAAAAATGGGACTCTAAAAGATCGTTTTCTTTCGGGAAGTGCGACCACTGATCAAGATAATCACCTCTATTTTGGTGGCGTTGATGGTTTAAATTTCTTTGATCCAAAGCAGATGAAAGTCAGCCAAAAACAGTTCCAATTGAGAGTGAACCAAATAAAAGTTGTAAACCGCGACGCAAATAAGATTATCCCGGAGCAATTATCAGAGGGAATTGAGCACCTCAAGACAATCGAACTAAATCACGAACAGACCTCTTTTTCTTTTCAGTTTTCTGTGATTAATGATCATTTGGACCCAAGTTATTTCTATGCCTATAGATTAAAGGGGTTCGATAAAAACTGGATCACAACAGAAAACAAGCGAATTGCAACTTATACAAACATCCCCTACGGAAATTATACTTTCGAAGTTAAAGCCGGCACAAAGAGAAATGCCTGGGATATTGAACCACACTCGATACAGGTTACAATTCTTTCACCCTTGTGGCGCAGATGGTGGGCTTACACAGCTTACTCCTTAGTTTTGATAGCAATTCTCTTTTTTATCATTCGCTATTCCATTATGTGGGCACGCTTAAAAAAGAAACTCATGCTGGAAGAATGGCAGAACGAGAAAAATAACGAATTGTATGCCATGAAAATGAATTTCTTTGCAAAAATGTCACATGAAATTCAAACCCCACTGACTCTTATTATGGCTCCAATTGAGAATATGATAGAAAGAGCCGAAGGTAATCTCCTTTTAAAACAGCGACTGAAAGTTATTCATAACAATGCACAACGCCTATCGCGAATTGCTCTCGAACTGATGACAGTGAGAAACCGTGAGCTTGACAAATTACAATTACGATCCAGCAAGAACGATATTTCAAAACATTGCGAAACGATAGCACTCTCATTTACCGAACAAGCTCGATTTAAACATATCGATTTCGTTTTTGAATCGGTACAGGAAAATATCATTCTTTGGTATGATAAAGAGAAACTTGAACATGTGATCTATAATCTTTTGGCAAATGCGTTTAAATTCACCCCTCGCGAAGGTCAAATCCGATTTAAAATCAAGAGTAACTATGAGCACTTCTTTCTAAACATATCTGATTCGGGTATCGGGATTGATGAAGAAAACCTAAAACACATCTTCGATTTATTCTACCAATCAAAGGAAGGGAAAGCTGTAGGTGGAACCGGGATAGGACTTGCTCTTACAAAGGAACTGATTACTTTACACAAAGGTGAAATAAATGTTGTGTCATCCATAAATAATGGAACTGAATTTAGTTTAAAGCTTCCTCTGGGCTGTGAACACTTGAATGTAGATGAGATCATCGATAAGCCAGCAATAAATGAAAGTGTTCAAACAGAGAATTCCAATAAGGAAGATCTTTATACGCCCAGTATCAATCCCAACAGTAAAATAAAAGTCTTAATTGTTGAGGATAATTACGAGATGTTACTGCTACTTAAAGATACTTTTAGTCCATTTTATAATGTGTTCACAGCTGAAAATGGAAAAGAAGCCCTATCAATTTTGCAAGAAACAACGCCTGATCTTATCATTAGTGATATCATGATGCCGATAATGGATGGTATCTCTCTTTGTAAGGAGTTGAAGAATACTAAAACCACACGTCACATTCCAATTATTCTTTTAACTGCTCGCAATACGACACAATCAAAACTAGAAGGCTTAAAATATGGCGCCATTGAATACATTAATAAGCCATTCAATGTAAAAGAGCTCATCTTTAAAGTCAATAACATTCTCGAATCACATAAGAATCTTATTCTAAAATACAGAACAGAATTGCTCACTCAAGCTGAAGCGCCTCAGGCAGAATCTCCGGATGAAAAATTCATTGAATCAGTACTAATAGAGCTTGAAAAGAATTTAGTTAATCCTGATTTTAAATTAGAAGACTTATCTGATGCTCTTAACATGAGCTATTCAAATATTTACCGAAGGTTTCAATCCATTACCAATAAAACACTTGTTGATTTCATGCGTTGTTTAAGACTTAAAAAGGCAGCTATCATTCTGGTAAAATACAATTACAACATATCCGAAATAGCATTTAATGTTGGATTCAACGATCCAAAATATTTCTCAAGATGCTTTAAAAAAGAATTTAATCACAGCCCTAAACAGTTTAAGCAACTTGCTAATTCATGTGATACCAACGAATTTCTGGAGTCATTTGATATCGAACTCACCAGTGACTCCGGAATTGTTGAATACAATTAAAATTCAAAATCACAGCCGATCTACTACGGCTTCAAGGCTGATTCACAGAGTCTACTCGTTTAAAACAAACACCTACTCTTCGCGAAATCTGTTTGAAACTATAAACAAGATACATCTCAACTGCTGGTAAAGCCGATAATCACAGATCTTTTTTAAAGACCGATACTAATATTAAAAGAGCATTTGTCTGACCTATCGAATTAAGATGCATAAAATCATCATGGAAACTTGTGGATATTCACTCTGGTATAGCCACATATTTTCTTATCTGAGTGACTGAATTCTTCGTATTAAACAACTCCCCCTTTCAAACAATGATAACAGTCCCATTTATCCTGTTAATATTTTGTTTTTTTTTGTTTTTATTTAGACGATCAAATCGTCCTAAAATCAATGGTTTCAGATCACAGGCATCCAAAATACATTCTAAATCATTATTTTTATCTACCCAACTGGTAGGAACTAGTAGGTATTTTTATATATTTGTAACGAACAAACTAATAAACTTAGTTACTCTAAAAACTTAAGTCCTGGAACTCATGATTAAAAGATCCAAATTCTATCGACTTTACAACAGCTCATACAAGGGGCTGTTTGAATGCTGGATTTACTAGAATCCAAGTACTCACCTATCAGCATCTCTACTACTCACCAAAATAGAGACTGCTCCATCGACCTCCTATTTCAGGAAATTAAATCAAAGAAAACCAGTTACCAAAGATATAATTCTGGTATTGGGTCAGACGAATGCAAAGGTTTTCGTCCCAACACCAGTCACAATTGCTTACAAAAAAGCAGGGAAAGCTACCAACAATCCCTGCCGAACATTAAATAAACTCAGTTGTTTCAATCGCAAAAAGATAACAACTGGCATTAAACTTTAACGAACCTAAATTTATGAAAAAAATCGCAAACAATTATGCGCAGGACCACTGTGTGCATAATCGCGTTGGCTCATGGCTCATGAGACTCTGCATTCTAGCAATTCTGTTCTCCCCTATTCCGGTGAGTGCTTTTCAATTAACAAACCCAGTTTCGGTGCAGCAAACTCAAAACACAGTGAGTGGAATTGTTACTTCAGCTGATGATGGTCTTTCAATTCCTGGTGTATCTGTTGTACTAAAAGGGACAGCTACAGGAACAAGTACTGATTTCGATGGAAAATTCTCTATCCAGGCTGAAGAAGGACAAACTCTTATTTTCTCTTTTGTTGGAATGACCAGCCAGGAAGTTGTTGTTACTGGAAACTCTTTAAACATCGTACTTGAATCAGAAAACCTAGGACTAGACGAAGTTGTCGTTGTAGGTTACGGAACTCAAAAGAAGAGTGATTTAACCGGAGCTGTATCATCCGTAAAAAGTGATGAAATAACCAAAGTCGCAGCTACTAACCCTACCGAAGCTTTACAAGGTAAAATTGCCGGTGTATCTATTACAAAAATAGGAGGTACACCCGGAGCTGGTTTGGATGTGAAAATTAGAGGTATTGGTACCGTTGGTAACAGTCAACCTCTATATGTAATTGACGGAATCCCAGGAGACATCAATTTCCTGAGTGCTAATGACATCGCTTCCATTGAAGTCCTTAAGGATGGTGCCGCAGCTGCAATTTATGGTTCGCGTGCCGCAAATGGTGTTGTATTAGTGAGCACTAAAAAAGGAAAAAAAGGCAAAACACTTGTTGAATTCAATTCATATGTCAGTTTCAACGAGGCTGTTGACACCTATGACCTCCTAAACTCCAATGAGTATGTAAAAGTACATCAGCAGATGTATGATAACGCCGGAGCAAGCTTACCAGCTTACATTGCTAATCCGGGTTCACACGATACGGATTGGACCAATGAAGTCATTGACAATTCTATCTCTCAAAATTACAGTTTAAGAGTGAGTAGTGCAGGTGACTTCGGCCATTTCAGTCTTTCTGGAAACTTCACAGACGAAGATGGTATTGTACTTGGATCTGATTATTTAAGAAAATCCTTACGTGCCAACATGGGGACAACTAAGGGAAGATTAACGCTGAATGGTTCTCTTTCTTACACAGAGACTGAAGAACATCCTTACCAATTATCATTAAGAGAAACCTATCACATTTCACCTTTGGTTCCTGTTTTTGATTCAAATGAGAAATATGGTTACGGATTAACCAACAATGGGATTCCAAACAATGACAACCCTATTGCAATGGATAATTTTAATACTCAGGAAAAAACAAACCAGTATACGGTAGCTAATGTTAATCTTGATTTTAAAATTGCTGAATGGTTAACATGGACAACCCGAATGGGATTAACGAATTCAAATTTTAAAGATTATTATTATCACCCTGATTATATTGCTAATCCAACTAGTATCATAAAGTATCCTCTGGTTTACGAATACAAAAGTAACACTCGTGAAGAGATCCTTGAGACTATGTTGGCTTTCAACAAAGAATTCAAAAAGCATTCATTTAATGGTGTAGCAGCATTCTCAGTAAACCACAATACCAAAGACTGGAATGAAGCCCAGGTTGAAGGAAAAACCATTGAACGTTCGGTAGACGAGGATGGTAATATCGTAGAAAAAATTGTACCTATTGGATTCGACGATCCAAGTTTCAAAACCATAAATGGTGGAAAAGGTGGAACCTACACAGCTGCTGGTTCGAACTACACCTATAACAGAGCATCTGTACTGGGTAGAATCAACTATTCTTACGATAACAAATATCTATTCCAGTTTACTATGCGCCGCGATGGTTCTTCTAAATTCGGACAAGATGAACGCTACGGAAACTTCCCTTCTGCTTCTTTAGGATGGAGAATTACTCAGGAAGATTTCATGAAGGAGTACGATTTTATCGACAACTTAAAACTTCGTGCAAGTTGGGGTATTTTAGGTAATGAGGACACTCTTGAGAATTATGAATACCAATCGTTGATCACAAATACAAACACATATGCCGGTGGTTACTCAAAAGGTAATGGTGAAAATGCATGGACAGGCTCAGCTGCGTGGGATTTGGCAAACCGTAACCTACGTTGGGAAGAAACAGAATCTATCAACATCGGTATTGACTATTCATTCTTGAATTCGAAAGTATACGGCTCAATCAACTATTACAAGAATACAACTTCTGATATGTTGATTACTAAAAATGTTCCTCCTTCAGCGGGTGTAAACGATCCTACAATTAATGTTGGTGAAATTGTAAACAAAGGTCTCGAATTGGAGTTGACATATTCGAACAGAGACAATGCGTTTAAATACGACATTACAACCACAATAGCCAGCATGAACAACGAGGTTGTTGCTTTGGCAAATACCGATCAGGTTCTTTATGGTCAAGGTCTGAAATACGGCTCATCTCACTACCCTAACCAAACTCGTGTTGGTCACGAAATTGGGGCATTCTACTTGTATCAAGCCGATGGTATTTTTCAATCGGATGCTGAAGTTGCAGAACATTCTCTTAACGGAAATCCTATTCAGGAAGATGCTAAAGCTGGTGACATTCGATACAAAGATATTGATGGCAACGGAACAATTGATGAAGATGATAAGGTTTACAGTGGAAGCGGAATCCCGGATTTCGAATACAGTATCAACTTTTCAGCAAGCTACAAGGACTTCGACTTCACTATGTTTTGGCAAGGTGTTGCAGGCAACAAAATTTATAATGGTAATCGTTTCGAGATGGAAGGTATGGAAGCCGGTAGAAACTTTACTAAGAATACACTGAACGCCTGGACTGCGGACAATAAAAATACAAACATGCCTCGTGCGGTATTGGGTGATCCAAACGGAAACACCAACGAATCTACTCGTTTCCTTGAAGATGGCGGTTTCTTGAAATTGAGAAATATTCAAATTGGTTACACACTACCAAAATCAATGTGTAGTAAATTACACCTGAGCAAAATGCGTCTGTATGCAAGCGGGCAGAATCTATTAACTCTAACCGACTATACTGGCATTGATCCTGAAGTTGCCGGGGTAATGAATAGCAATACTGGTGAAATTGATGCATTAACAAGAGGTGTGGACAGAACAATTTACCCAATGACCAAATCATATGTTTTCGGTCTTCAAGTAACTTTCTAAATTGAAAAATCATGAATAAATTATTATATTTTATATTGGCTCTAATCATTATGGCTCCCCTGGCGAGCTGCGATGATTTTTTAGAACAAAAATCTCCGGATAAACTCACTTCTGACAATTATTGGAGAAATCAATCAGATGCATTAGCTGGCTTAGCTTCAGCATATTCTCAACTGGAAAGTTTTATTGGATGGGATGAATGGCAGGAAGGCCGCCCGGTTGTTGAGTATTATCGTAACGATATGATTCAACCTGGTGCAGATGCTTTTAATTATACCTGGTGGACTGATCTTTTCAACTTTTCTTATACTCCGGGAAACTATGCTTTAAACCTGGTTTGGAAAACAAACTATCGTGGTATTAATTTCTGTAATCAGATCATAGAGAATGTACCTAATATCCCGGCTGAAGAAATCGACGAGGATATCAGAAAAGAGATTATTGCAGAAGCTCAATACTTAAGAGCTTATTACCATTTTAAAATCTTAAGCCATTACAAAAAAATCCTGATTCGTTCCGAAGTTCCTAAAAGTGATGCTGATTTGGAACAAGCAGATTCACCTCGAAGCGAGGCTTACGATTTCATTATTGCTGATTTAAAAGCTGCAGCCCAGGTTCTTTCTGAACAACGTTCTGCTAATGACATAGGACGTGCCACCAAAGGTGCTGCCAATGCCTATCTGGGTAAAGTATATCTGTACAGAGCTGCTGAAGAAAACAATCCTGCATATTTAACTGAGGCGAAAAATGCTTTGAATGAAGTAATTCAATCAGGTGTTTACAGCCTTGAGCAAAATTTCCTATCAATGTTCGATGGTAGTAATGAGAATTCTGACGAGTCAGTATTTGAACTTCAACTATCATCAATTAAAGATGGTGGTGCAAAATACGATATGTGGTTGCAGTATTTTATGGGAGCTGCTGAATTCGGTTTCTGGGAAGAGATTTTAGGCACCGACGCATTAGTTAGCGAGATGAAAAAGGAAGGCAAGATAAACACTGCAGGAAATCACGATTCAAGATTGTACGAAACCTGTCTTTTCCGTGATGATTATTTTAACGACTCTGCCAATCCTAATGTTTACGGGTACACCTATGATGAGTGGTTTGACCCTTCGACTACAAAGGTGAACATGAGAAAATACATTCCTGCAAGTTCAGATAATTTCTACGATCGCTCTGCATTAAACATGCCTTTAATGCGCTATGCTGACATTTTACTTATGTATGCTGAAATTGTGAATGAAATTGATGGTGCAAGTGGCACAACTGAAGCTATTAGCCTGATTAATCAGGTTAGAGCTAAGCATGGAGATATGCCTGCAATGACAGGTACCAGTCAAGCTGAAGTTCAAGCCCAAATAGAGCACGAAAGAATTATGGAATTCACTCTTGAAGGTTCTCGTTTCCATGACCTGCGTCGTTGGAATAAACTTGAAACAGCAATGACAACAGCTGGAAGAAACGGTTTTAAAGGAGAAATGCATTATTACCTTCCTGTACCGGAAGAGGAAACAAATACCAATTCTTTAATTACAAACGATTAACACTCGACCTTTTTTTTCATAAATTATGTCCCTTATTGAGCGGAGTCACAACTAACTCCGCTCAATATTTATTATGAAGAATTATTTTATGTCAAAATAGTATTCGAAATTGTAATTTACTTACTTTGTCATCAGCATTTCGAAAAAGAATTTAGAAATCAAGAATTGTATCTTATTAATCGATAATCATTCATATTAAGCATGCTACTCGACATTATCATTGTAATATCTATTATGGTATTAGGCATGGGCATTGGCCTTTTCATTGGCAACCGTCCGAAAATCATAAAAATTGTGGGGATTTTGACCTCATTTGCAATTTTCCTTTTATTATTTCTTCTGGGTATAGGTGTTGGTACGAACGATAAAATAATCAACAACCTCCACTCCATCGGCTTGCAAGCTTTAATACTCACACTTGGGGCCATATTAGGTTCATTAATCTGCTCCTACTTTGTCTACAAGTTTTTCTTTAAAACCGAGAAATAATCCCATAATCTAACACCTGAATTTCAACTCTAAATCTGAAATCAGCAATCTTATAATTAACCATGAAAGGCAGTTTAATCATTCTCAGTTTTTTTGTTTTGGGTTTAATCCTCGGGTTAACTCGCTTTTTACCTAGTTCCCTTTTGGAAGGGGATTTCAGTATATATGCCCTTTATCTTCTTATGTTTTTAGTTGGTATTGGTATCGGAACCGACCGCGATTCGTGGAAAGTGATTCGCCAGGTCAATATTAAAATTATTCTTGTTCCCCTTTCGGTGATTGTGGGTTCTTTAGTTGGCGTATCTGCTGTATCTGTATTTTTATCGAACATCAACTTTGGCGAAGCCATGGCTGTAGGTGCTGGCTTTGGTTACTATAGTCTTTCATCAGTAATGATAACCGAATTCCACAGTGAAACTCTGGGCGTCATTGCTCTATTATCTAACATCATCCGGGAAATCCTCACCCTTTTAGCAACACCTCTATTTGTGAGATATTTCGGAAAATTAGCAGGAATAGCCTCAGGCGGCGCAACAGCTATGGATACCACCATGCCTATCATTGTACAATATTCAGGTAAAGAATACGCCATCATTGCCGTATTTAGTGGTATCGTATTAACCATTTTTGTTCCCGTTATTGTACCACTAATTCTGCAGTTCCTATAAAATAAAGAAACAAAGCATTCTACAATAAAGCTTTTGTGAATCTGTGTTAATCAAAAGCTCTATTTTTCGATATAAGGTTAAAATACCTATTAGTTTAAACTCATTATAAAGGAGATAAAACAGATAAACTATTTATTTTTTATAAATTTACTCCTCAATTAACACCTAATTGAATGATTTGCTATAACGAATTCATACTTCTCTATAATTGTTCGTACAAAGGTCTGTACGAATGCTGGATTTGTTAGCTCCTCCCCTCAACACTTAACTTATTTCGTTCATCCAATTTTAATAGATTATACTCTTTACATGGGATTCCTGTATTCGATAAAATGATCTTAAACTGAGCAAATAAGTTCATCCCTCAAGAACTTAAAACACTACTGTTCAAAACAAACAGAGTTTAAAAACAAACATAAACAAACCCAAAATCCCAAAAGATGTTCTCAAAAGAAACTTATATCAACAGAAGAAATAAACTCAAGTCAGATGTTAAATCAGGTATTCTTCTATTTTTAGGAAATGATGAATCAGGCATGAATTATGCCGATAACACCTACCACTTTCGTCAGGACAGCACCTTCCTATATTTCTTCGGATCTGATTATGCGGGCTTAAATGCCATTATAGATATCGACGAAAATCGCGAGATTATTTTTGGTGATGAACTCACAATCGATCATATTGTTTGGATGGGAAGCCAACCAACTATCAAGGAGAAATCGGAGCAAATTGGTATTCATGATACAGCTCCTGCCTCACATCTCAAAGATTATTTACAGGATGCAGTAGCTAAAGGGAGAAAAGTGCATTACCTACCTGCTTACCGTCCTGAGCATCAGATCAAATTATTTGAACTTTTAAATGTGATCCCTTCACAAGCCAATGCCGGGCAATCTATCGATTTTGTTAAAGCTGTAGTGAATCAAAGAAACTATAAAAGCCAGGAAGAAATCGTATTAATTGATGACGCTGTTAATATTACTGCTGATATGCATTTGGCAGCGATGAGAATGGCTCGACCTGGAATGAAGGAATCTGAGATTGCAGCCGCTGTTCAACAGGTTGCGATAGCTGCAGGTGGTCAACTATCTTTTCCGGTTATTGCGACCATCAACGGCCAAACACTACATAACCATTATCATGGCAACACCTTAAAAAGCGGAGATTTATTCCTGCTTGATTGTGGTGCTGAAAACAGCATGCATTATGCAGGTGATATGTCGAGCACCTTCCCTGTTGATAAAACATTTACCACTCGCCAAAAGGAAATTTATCAGATTGCTCTTAATGCTCATGAGGCAGCTATCGACATGCTTGCTCCGGGTGTTAAATTTAAGGATGTTCACCTAAAAGCCGGCAGAACCATTGCTGAGGGAATGAAAGCGATGGGCTTCATGAAAGGAGACCTGGATGAGGCGGTTCAACAAGGTGCACACGCCCTTTTCTTCCAATGCGGACTGGGTCATATGATGGGTATGGACGTTCATGATATGGAAAACCTGGGTGAGGTTTATGTGGGTTACAATGGTGAACCAAAAAGTACACAGTTTGGTCTGAAATCATTGCGTTTGGGACGTGAACTAGAGGAAAATTTTGTTCTAACCATTGAGCCGGGCATCTACTTTATTCCTGAGCTGATTGATATGTGGAAAGCTGAGAATCGCTTCTCTGAATTTATCAATTACGATAAAGTAGAGCAATACAAAAATTTTGGTGGTTGCCGTAACGAAGAAGACTTCTTAATTACTAAGGATGGTGCTCGTTTACTGGGGAAACCAATTCCAAAAACCATAGCAGACGTCGAAGCACAAAGATAAATTCAGTTGTCGGTAATCAGTTGTCGTCCATCAAACCCGGCAACTGATTACCGACAACCGATCCTTTACCCTTTATCCTTTATCCTTTATCCTTTATCCTTTACCCTTTACCCTTAAAACCATGCTCATACTTAACCAAAAAGAAATCTGGTCAGCACTTACATTCGAAGAAGCGCTTAATGCCATGGAAGAAGCATTTAAGCTTTTTGAGGCAGGGGATTTTCATATGCCTGATCGCATGCATGCGCACCATAGAGACAATACCCTTCTTTTGATGCCCTGTTTTACCGATCAGTTTTTTGGCACCAAACTCGTTAGCGTTAATCCCGAGAATCCCAAAAGAAATCTACCTTCTATTTATGGCAGTATGATTTTAAATGATGGTAAAAGTGGCGAAGCATTAGCTCTAATGAATGGTGCTGCATTAACCGCGTTCCGAACAGGAGCAGTAGGTGGAATTGGGATAAAATACACCACTCCTGAAAATGCAGATTCAGTAGGAATTATTGGCACAGGTGTTCAAGGTTTTACCCAGGCATTATTTGCTTGTAAAGTACGCCCCATCAAAAAGCTATACGTATTCGATACACAGCTGGAAAAAGCCAATGCATTCATTACAAAGCTTCAGATTGAATTGCCTGAAGTTGAAATAAACACCTGCACTAGCAATCGGGAACTGGTAGAAAAGAGTCAGATTATAATTACTGCAACAACCTCGAAACAAGCTGTTATCCCTGATGATGCAGAGCTATTGAAAGGCAAACATTTTATTGGTATTGGATCTTATAAGCCCGACATGCATGAATTTCCTGCCCGCCTCTACCCCCTTTTGGATAAATTGTATGTAGATACACCCTTTGCCAAAGAAGAAACAGGAGATGTGGCCACTGCTCTAAAAGAGACATTAATTGATGACTCTCAAGTCACGCCTATCAGTAAACTTGTGACTTTAGGTAAACCTACAAATGAAAACACCAGTCTGTTTAAATCAGTAGGCATGGCCCTTTTCGATGTGGTAATGGCGCAAAAAATATATACCCGCGCACTTGAATTAAATATCGGTTCTCAAGTAAACATTTAAAAGCTATCCCAATGCAGAAATCAATAATTATTCTCTTTATAAGTTTCATTCTATTTACCGTAAAAGGATTCGGTCAGGGAGAACTTAAAGACTACCAGGAAGCCGAAAAATGGCTTTGGTCCAATATTGAAAATAAGATCTACAACACTAACATTAGTCCCAATTGGATTGGTGATGGTGACTCTTTATGGTACACTACTAAAACCCGAAAGGGAAAAGAATATTTTCTTGTCGATCTAAAAAAGAAATCGAAAAACCATCTTTTCGATCACGAAAGAATGGCTTCTCTACTTACTACTGTCTTAAACAAAGAATTCAGCACTTATGACTTAAAACTTGGTCAACTAAGATTGGGTCAAAATAAAACAATCTCATTCAAAATTGATTCATCATTATTGAGTGTCAATACGAATGATTATAGTCTGGTTATGCAGGAAAAAATCGAGGTTGTTGATAAAACCGAATTAGCCTATCCGGATAAGAAAAAGATAGCCTTTATAAAGGATTATAATATCTACCTGAAAAAAGTCGGAGAGAATATCGCAGAGCAGCTTTCAACTGATGGTAATGCTCAAGTGAGCTATGGGACATCTATTTCCTGGTATTTTGTAAAAAATGAAAGTGCCGATCAAAAAGATCAGTTCGAAATTGATGCCTCCTGGTCTCCCGATTCCAGATACCTTATTTGTGCTAAATACAATCGCAAGCATGCAAAAAGTCTGTACATGTATAAAAGTAGTCCTAAGGCAGGTTTTCGTGCCGAAGTTCATTCCTATGAAAGACCTATTGCCGGCGATAAAGATTTAACCCGCATTTCGTATACGATTTTCGATACGGAAACAGGAAAAGAAGTTAAGTGTGATTTACCGGAAAATGGTGTATTCCTTGAATATGGCTTTAAATGGTTAAACAAAACCAAAGCTTATACCCTAAGATACTATCGTGGCTACCAAAAAAGAGAGCTAATTGAAGTTGATGCCATTACTGGAAAATCAAGAGTCATTATCTCAGAATCAGCCAATACATACGTAGATCCTAACATGCTTGTGTATCATGTTACAAAAAAATCGAACGAAGCCATCTGGAGTTCTGAAAAAGAAGGCTGGCACCAATTGTATCTGTATGACTACTCAACTGGTAAGCTGAAGAATAAAATTACTACTGGAGAGTACGTGGTACGTGAGATATGTAAGGTGGATGAAAAAAAACGAAAAATCTACTTCCGTGCCTGCGGTAAAGAGCAAGGCGATCCTTATTACAATTATCTATATGTCATCAACTTTGATGGATCAGGATTGAAATTATTAAGCCCTGAAAATGCCTACCATATCTGCTCAATAAGTCCGAATACAAAATATATTTTCGATAATTATTCCAGAGTTGATCTGCCAGACAAATTTGTGATTCGCAACACAAAAAATGGCAAGCTTATCATGAAAGTGGATGAAACCGACATCAAAGACATTATTGAAATGGGATGGCAGGCTCCTGAAATGTATTCAGTGAAAGCAAGGGATAATAAGACAGACATCTATGGTTTAATTTACAGACCATTTAATCTGGACAACAAGAAAGTTTATCCTGTTATTGATGGCACTTATTCCGGTCCACAAACCATTAGAAGTCCTAAGACCTTTCGCAGAGCTTTGGTGAACATGGACGTACCCATGGCACAATTAGGCTTTGTGGTCGTAACAGTTGACGGTTTGGGATCTGCATTCCGATCGAAAGAATTCCACGATTTTTCTTATAAAAACTTAGGTGATATTGGATGTAAAGACCACATCAAAGCAATCAAAGAACTCGCTGAGAAATATCCCTATATGGATATTGAGAATGTAGGCATTTATGGACACTCAGCAGGTGGCTACGATTCTACACATGCTCTTTTAGTTCATCCGGAATTCTACAAAGTAGGCGTTTCATCAGCCGGGAACCACGATCACAGATCAGCAAAAGCCTGGTGGCCTGAACTATATATGGGATTCCCTATAGGCAAACACTACGACGAGCAATCAAACTTTTTTCTTGCCGATAAACTCGAAGGTAAATTATTACTGGTTCACGGAAATATGGATAATAATGTAAACCCGGCAGCTTCCATGCGTATGGCCGATGCCCTGATTGAAGCCAATAAGGATTTCGAATTACTGATGATTCCAGGTTGCGACCATGGAAGCGTTTATTATAACAAATATTTTCTGCGTAAGCGTTGGGACTTTTTCGTAAAACATCTCTTACATCAGGAAACGCCTAAAGAATATCAAATTAACTAGATCCTTTTACTTGACACATTATCCTTTAACCTTTTACACGAAAATTAAAAGATGAACATACTTGACAATTGGAAATGGGAAGCCCCTAAAGACTGGTTAAAAATAAAAACCATCGATTTACATACCGGAGGTGAACCCCTACGGGTATTCACACACGGTTTACCCGAGATTAAAGGAAATACAATTCTGGAAAAGCGCCGTTATTTTCGCGACAATTACGACTACATCCGCACCGGAACTATGTGGGAACCCCGTGGGCACGCAGACATGTATGGCGCCATAATTACTGAAGCCACAACTGAAGATGGGGATTTTGGCACCTTCTTTTTACACAACGAAGGCTACAGTACCATGTGTGGGCATGCCATGATTGCACTAATCACTTTGGTGTTGGATACAGGTATGATGGTTCGTGATGAAGACAATCCTATCATCCGCATTGATGCCCCTCCGGGGAGAATCACCTGCCAGGCTTTCAGGAAGAATGGGAAAGTAGAGCGTGTGGCTTTTAAGAATGTCCCCTCCTTTATGGCATTAAAAAATCAGGTTGTAGAGGTACCGGAATTGGGTAAAATTAAGTTTGATTTGGCCTATGGGGGAGCTTTTTATGCTTATGTACAAGCTGAAGATTTGGGTTTAAATCTGGATGAATCAGATTACAACAAATTGATTGACTATGGTCGTAAAATAAAATATGCGGTTATGGATCAATTCAAAGTAAAACACCCTTTCGAAGAAGACTTAAGCTTTTTATATGGAACAATTTTCATCGGGAAAGCCAAAGACCCGAAGCATCACTCTCGAAATGTCTGCATTTTTGCCGAAGGCGAAGTTGATCGTTCTCCTACAGGGTCAGGTGTGAGTGCCAGGGCAGCAATCCACTACGCCAAAGGTGAATTGAAATTAAATGAAGAAATCACAATCGAGAGTATCCTGGGCAGCACGATGACCGTAAAAGTTATCGAGCCTTGTGAATACGGCGATCATCAATCGGTGATTCCGGAGGTGAGTGGCACAGCCTCGATTACAGGACAAAACGAATTTTATTTTGACCCAAATGATCCCTTTAAGGATGGGTTTATATTTAGATAAAATACAACAACAACCATGACAATAGAAAACCTGTAAGCTGAGTCAAAAGAATTATATAAGATTCACCTTATTTGCAATAAGCCTTAGGCTTTGGCTATCAGGTTTTCTTTTTACTAAGAAAACTCAAACATGAAACTATAAGCATATGCAAATCAAAAAATTCAATTATTTATTAATCATCGCTTTTATTTGGATATCGGCAGCCTGTCAGACCCAAACCAAAGATCTACTCACTCAACTCAACGAACTACCCAATGTTAGTGTCGAAAAGATTGTGGGCGATACCACTTTCACGGAATACTACGAAATGTGGTTCACACAGCCTATCGATCACGAAAATCCGGATCTCGGTAGTTTTAAGCAAAGAGTGCTTTTGGGACACCACGATCTTTCGAAACCTATGGTTGTAGAGATTCAAGGCTATAATATCTGGACCGAAAAGGCAGGAGAACTCAGCAAATTAATCGATGCCAATCAATTGACCATCGAACATCGCTATTTTAAGAAATCGAGACCAGATAGTCTTCAGTGGGACAAGCTTACCATTAAACAAGCTGCTGCCGATCAACATGCCGTCATTCAGGCTTTGAGAAAGATCTATAAGAACAAATGGATCTCAACAGGTATCAGCAAAGGTGGACAAACGACCATTTATCACCGTTTCTTCTACCCAAATGATGTCGATGTGAGTGTGCCCTACGTGGCTCCAATGAACCTTAGCCGTGAGGATAAAAGAATACACAAACACCTGGCAAGTGTAGGTACTGAAGATTGTCGCAATAAGATCAAAGACTTCCAGATTGCTTGTTTTGAAAAGAAAGCTGAGTTAATACCTCTTCTTGAGAAACTTGCTAAAGAAAAGGATTACCAATTTTCAATGGGACTTGAACAGGCTTTAGATTTGAATATTCTGGAATATTCATTTGCTTTCTGGCAATGGGGTAATACGAATTGCGAAGAAATCCCTGCTTCTGATGCTAGTGCTGAAGACTTATTTAAGCATCTAACTAAAGCCTCATCCTTTAGCTTTTTTGAAAGTAAGGACATCATCAAACAACAGCCTTTCTTCTATCAGGCATTAACTGAGATTGGCATGTACAGCTACGAAGTCGCTCCATTTAGCAAATACATCAGTTACGAGAAAGATCTGACTTTCGACTTCACCCTTCCCGAGGGAGTGGATGGAACGTTCAATCCGGAATCGATGCTAGCCGTTAACCAATGGTTACAAGCCGACGCCGAAAAAATGCTATTTATCTATGGTGAATATGACACCTGGTCAGCCACTCAGGTAGAGTTTAAAGGCAACAACAAGTGTCAGAAATTCATCAATCCTGCCGGTGCTCACAGAACCCGAATCAAAAGCTTTCCACCTGAACTGCAGGAAAAAATTATAGGCACTTTGGAAGAATGGCTTGAATTAAAAATAACCAAATAATACCCGTACGGCCGTGTATTAAAACATATACATCCGTATAGACGCACTGTTGTGCGTCTATACAAAAATAAAAATCATGAAAAAACTAATCATTCTTATAAGCCTCATCAGCATAGCAATAGGGCAAAATGCTGAGGCATGCACCGATATTGTTGCTGGAAAAAAGGCGACGGTTGATGGTTCAGTAATTACCTCGCACACCTATGGGGGAAACGATACCCGAATCAGGGTCGTTCATGGACAGAAATTCACATCAGGAAGCATGACACCTGTTTATTATGGCCTTCAGGAAATAAATGGCGCACTGGATAATTACGGTGAGATTTTAGGTCAAATTCCACAAGTGGAACAAACCTACACTTACTTTCACTCAGCCTATTCTCATATGAATGAGTACCAACTGGCTATTGCCGAGAGTACCATGAGTCAAAAGCCCGAATTGCAGGTGGATAGAGAAACCGGCAAACAAATTATGACTGTAGAGCAAGCGATGATTTTTGCCCTGCAGCGTTGCAAGACAGCTCGTGAGGCCATTAAACTTATCACATCACTGATGGATCAATACGGTTTTCTGCCCTCTTGTGGTCCTGAGTCAGAAGCCCTTTGCATAGCCGACCCGAATGAAGTTTGGGTACTTGAAATTGTGGCCGTTGGCAAGGATTGGACTCCTGAGTCAGGAAAATCAGGGGCGATTTGGGCTGCACAACGTGTGCCTGACGATCACATCGCCATTGTACCCAACTGGAGCATCATTAAAGAAATCGACCTTTCGAAACCGGAATGGTTTATGGCATCGGATAACTACAAGCAAGTGGCCATCGACCATGGCTGGTACAAAGAAGATTCAGGCAAACCATTCATCTGGCAGGAAGCATATAGTCCTTGCTTTCGTGAATGGGCCAGTGGTCGTTTTTGGTTATTCTACAGCAGTTTTGCGCCCAATTTAAAGGATTGGCCTGATCGTAATCTGAACAACCCATACAAGGGACAGGATGCCTACCACCAATTTGTTGAGGATGTATCGAGCTACCCTTTCTCTGTTAAGCCTGAGAAGAAAATCTCTGTTCAGGATATCATGGCTTTTCAGCGATCGACATTCGAAGGAACCATTTACGATAAAACTTCAGATCCAGATTGGTTCGTACCAACAAAAGATGGAAAACTTGAGAAGAGCCCCTTAACGACACCTTTCCCAACTACAGCCATGCGTGAATTACTCGACATTACCAATCGCAGAAATGTATCCAAAGGCAACTATGGCATGATTTGTCAGTTGCGTTCTTGGTTACCCGATGCCATTGGCGGAGTTTACTGGGTATTCCAGGACAATCAGTTCACATCTCCCTATGTTCCTATTTATGCCGGCACACAGGAGATTCATCAGTCCTACAAAAACTACGATCCCAATCAGTTCAATCCTGCTTCGGCACGTTGGGCCATCGATTTTGTGGATAACCTGATGTATTTACGTTGGCAAGATGCTGTTAAGGATATGCAACTGTATCGCGATCCTTTTCAACAAAGCTTGTTCGACAATTTAGAGGCTAACGACAAAAAAGCAACAGCACTTTTTAATAAAAGTCCTAAAAAGGCTAAGGCATTCCTGACTCAGAAAAGCAATGAAAATATGCAAGGCGTGGTGAATTTGTTTACTCAAATCAGGAATATTTTAATTACCAAATACACCAATAATAAACAAGGAAGCTAAACCAATTAGAAATTAACAATTAGTGATTTGCAATTATTAATCGATAACGAACCATATTGTAAGGACATATAAAAACACTCCCCTTAATCCCCTCTCAAGAGGGGAATATAAAAAGTCCCCCTTTGAAGGGGGATACAGGGGGATGTAAAACGAACAGACAACCGAAAAAAACAGAAAACGAACCATAAAATGAGAACAACTTTAACGCTATTGCTTATACTCTTCTACCAGGGCATTTTTGCTCAAGAGAAAGCAATTGCCAACGATTGGGAAAACCCTCAAGTCATTGGCATTAACAAAGAAAAACCGAGAGCATCCTATTTTGCCTATCGCAACTTGAACAATGCTCTTAAGAATACTAAAGAGAATTCAGATTACTACCTTAATCTGAATGGTACATGGAAATTCAACTGGGTTCGCAAACCAGCTGATCGTCCTGTGGATTTTTATAAGACGAACTACGACATTTCAGACTGGAAAGACATAAAAGTTCCCGGTCACTGGGAATTGCAAGGCTATGGAGTACCCATCTATACTGACGTCTCCTACCCTTTCCCAAATAACGAACCCTTTATTCCTCACGACTACAATCCGGTAGGCTCCTACAAAAGGGACTTTAAACTTCCCGAGAGCTGGAATGGTGAAGAAATATACATCCAGTTTGGCGGGGTGCGTTCAGCCATGTATTTATGGGTAAATGGCAAAAAGGTTGGCTATAGCCAGGGTAGTAAAACTCCTGCTGAGTTTAATCTTACCGACTATGTAAAAGCAGGTATAAACCAGCTTGCTGTTGAAATTTATCGCTTTAGCGATGGCTCTTATCTCGAAGATCAGGACTATTGGAAAGTGAGTGGTTTCGAGAGAGATGTCTATCTGTATGCCCGTCCCAAAACGCATATCCGTGACTTCTTTGCTCATGCCGACTTGGATGAAACCTATACGCATGGCCAGTTCAATCTTGAAGTAGAGCTTAATAAGACCGATTCAAAAGCTGAAACTAAAACCGTAAACATCCAGGTTTTAGATGGGGATAAAATCGTTATTAATCAGGACATTAAAACCAGCTTAAAACAAGGTGATAATCAAGTAAGTTTTGCCGGAGAAATTCCTAATGTTCGCAAATGGTCTGCCGAAACACCTGAACTGTATGACTTACAGATTAGCCTGAAATCTTCGAACAAAAACGACATCGAAATCATTCGCAGAAAGATTGGTTTCCGTACTAGCGAAATCAAAAATGGCTTGCTTCAAATCAACGGAGTTCCTATCGTGATCAGAGGGGTTAACCGTCACGAGCATGATGCAGACAATGGTCGTGTGATTACTGAAGAATCAATGATCAGAGATATTGAATTGATGAAACAATTCAATATCAATGCAGTGAGAAATTCACACTACCCTAATCGCGAACGCTGGTACGAGCTCTGTGATGAATATGGCTTGTATCTCGTTGACGAAGCCAATATCGAGGCTCACGGTTGCGATCCTTACAATAAGGAAAAAACATTGGCCAATAAGCCAAACTGGAAGAAAGCATTTCTGGACAGAACCCAATCGATGTTTCAGCGTAGTAAAAACCATGCGTCTGTTATCATCTGGTCTTTGGGTAACGAAACCGGTAGAGGTCAGAATTTCCATGCCACTTACGACTGGTTAAAGAAGCACGACAGCTCTCGACCAGTTCAGTCTGAGGATTCAGGTCTTGAATCGAACACCGACATCTTCTGCCCGATGTACGATCGCATCTGGGAAATGATGAAGTATGCCGAGAAGGTACAAACCCGTCCGCTCATTCAGTGTGAGTATGCTCATGCCATGGGAAATAGCGTTGGAAACCTGAAAGACTACTGGGATCTAATCCACAAACAAAGACAGCTGCAAGGTGGTTTCATTTGGGATTGGGTAGACCAAACCTTTAGAAAAGTGACCGAGAAAGGTGATACTATTTTTGCCTACGGTGGTGATATGGGTATCTATAAAATTCAGAACGATTCCAACTTTTGCGCTAATGGCTTAATTACAGGCGATAGAAAAATCCACCCACACATCTGGGAGGTGAAAAAGGTTTATCAGCCTATTGTATTCGAGAAGGTCGATCACGCATCAAATCAATTTAAGATCATCAACCGTCACGATTTTATCGATCTGACTGCTTTTGATTTTAGCTGGACATTAAAAGAAGATGCTACAAAAATTGCATCAGGACAACTGAATGGCATTTCGCTAAAGGCACATGAGGAAAAAACGATTACCATACCTTATCCTTTTATAGATCCCAAAGCCGGTAAAGAGTACTTCCTGGAACTTCAGGCCCATAGCAAAAGAGAGCAGCCTCTTGTTCCTCAAGGACACCTGGTTGCCTGGGAACAGTTCCAATTGCCCGTATCAAAGGCAATATCTGCGAAAGCAGCCAGCACAACAGGGAAAGTGAAACTCAAAGAAAATAAAGAGGTATTAAGCCTGATTGCAGGTGATATTAAGATTCAATTCTCAAAACAAACCGGAAGTTTAAGTTCTTACCAAATCGATGGCAAGGAACTGATGGCTCAGGATTTAAAACCTTTCTTCTGGCGAGCAGTTACCGATAATGATTTGGGTAATGGTACGCCGGCAAAGTGTCAGGTATGGAAGGAGGCTGGCGAAAAAGCTCAGGTTCTTTCATTCGAGAGTAAAAAGCTGAATAATCAAGTGGTGGAAGTGACTGTTTCGTTTGATCTCCCAACCGTTTCGAGTAAATACCAGACTCAATACATAATTTATGGGAATGGTGATATTAAAGTGAAAAACACCTATCAACCTGAAGCAAATGATATTCCGATGTTACCACGTCTTGGTATGCAGATGCAGTTGCCTAAGGCGTTCAACCAGATTGAATGGTTTGGTCGTGGCCCGCAAGAGAGCATGAGCGATAGAAAAACGGGCTATCCGGTAGGACACTACAAAAGTAGCGTTGCCGAGCAATATCACCCTTACGTGCGCCCACAGGAAACCGGTAACAAAACCGACCTGAGATGGATGGCTCTTACTAATGGACAATCTTTGGGTTTCATGGTGCTTGCTCAATCTGAATTAGCCGGATCGGCATTGCCTTTCGACTATAAAGAACTCTATCACTCAGGCAAGGGAAATCCTCAGAAACACGGGGATGAAATTAAAACCGGTGAGGTCATCAGCTGGCAGATCGACTACAAGCAAATGGGTGTAGGTGGCGATAACTCATGGGGAGCACCTGTACACTCGGAGTATTCGATTCCTGCACAGGATTACAGCTACGAGTTCATTATTCGTCCGATTAATGGGGAGAAAGACTTGAATGAATTGAGTAAAAACAGATACGAGTAAAACATGCTCCCTAGTCCCCCTTTGAAGGGGGATACAGGGGGATGTTCAAAAATGAAAAACGATCTATAATATGACACATAGAAATATCACCTTACTTCTCTTAGCCCTCCTGGTTTGGAGTGGATGCCAACCTAAGGCAGATAAAACAACAGACCTTCAGGAGGAAATGGCCAATGTGCTCAACATTCAGGGCATTCCACAGGCACAGTACGAACTGGAGCCTTTCGGATTTTCAGATATGGGAGCCTGGCATGGTTATGCCCTTCCAGATATCGATAGCACGACTTATTACGGTGGATTCTCAGGCCCATTGACTATGAAAATGTGGGGACAGTGGGTGAGTAAAAACCTGTGCCAACTGGAACTGACTGATGCAAGCAGCATGACAGCCATCGATTTGAGTAAAGCAAAGGCAGAACTGAATTACAAGCCCGGGAAACTGGAGCAAACTTTAGACCTTGAGCAGTTGAACATCAAGCTGAGTCTGATTTTTGTGAGTGACAGATCGGCTCTGATTCAAACCCATATCACAAATAAAAGCGACAAGAACCAAAGCCTCTTTGTAGGCTGGAAAGGTGAACTATTCCCTAAAGACATCGCGCTAAGCAAATCGAGAAAGGGGCTGCAAATCGATTTTGAAGAAGGTGATGAATTTTTCCTGATGCATAACGATTCAAACAAGTCCATTCAAATCTCCCCGGATAAGCATTCCTACCAAATGATATTAGAAGATAAAAGGGAGCTTGCTGCAGGTGAAACCTTAAACGTAAACTTGCTTCACTCCTACTATTTTAATCTGGAGGAAGCTGCTAAAGAAGCCAATCATTACAACGAGTGGCTTAACAATTCAGATCAGCTGTTTGCCGATAATAAAAGCAGATGGAATGGTTATTTAAACAAAGCATTGGGCAGCAGTAACTCTTTGCTTGATAAGGAAGAAAACCGCAAACTAGCTGTAAAATGTGTACAAACCCTACAGACTAACTGGCGATCGGCTGCAGGTGACTTGCAGCATTCAGGAGTATTCCCATCGGCAGCTTATCAGGGATTCTACGGCTTTTGGTCCTGGGACTCATGGAAACAAGCCGTTGCCCTTGTGCGTTTCAATCCCCAATTGGCTAAGAGCAACCTTCACTCCATGTTCCAGTATCAGGATGAGATGGGTATGGTAGCCGATTGTGTGTATTTCGATCCTAAAGAAAACAACTGGCGAGATACCAAAGCACCTCTTGCCAGCTGGGCCGTTTTAGAAATTTATAAAGCGACATCCGATCTTGAGTTTGTGAAGGAAATGTATCCGAAATTGGTGAAATATCATGAGTGGTGGTACCAGTACCGCGATCACGACAATAACGGTTTATGCGAATATGGCTCAACTGATGGGACACTCATCGCTGCCAAATGGGAATCAGGAATGGACAACGCGGTTCGTTTCGATGATTCGAAAATGCTGAAGAATAATGAAAATGGCTGGTCAATGAATCAGGAATCGGTAGATCTGAATGCTTACCTAGTAGCAGAGAAAGAAGATTTAGGCGAACTGGCAAAACTCATCGGTCATAGCGAGGAAGCAAAAAGCTACAAGCTTGAAGCTGCTTCGCTAAAGAAAAGAATCGCAAAGGATTTTTGGGACGAGGCAACAGGCTTCTTCTACGATAGAGAAATTGTAACAGGAAAACTTCTGACCGTACAACAGGGTCCTGAGGGCTGGATTCCGCTTTACACAGGTATTGCAACAAAAGAGCAAGCCAAAAGAGTGGCTTCGATACTGATGGACTCCACCAAATTTGCCACCAAAATTCCCTTCCCTACACTGGTAGCCGACCACAAGAAATTCAATCCTTTAAAAGGCTATTGGCGTGGTCCTGTTTGGTTGGATCAGGCCTATTTCGGAATTAAAGCTTTAGAACACTATGGTTTCAAAAAGGAAGCGGATCTCTTAAGTCAGAAGCTTCTGCAAAATGCGGAAGGTCTGCTTGGTGATGCACCCATTAGAGAGAACTACCATCCCATCAGCGGAAAAGGATTAAATGCAAATCATTTCTCTTGGTCAGCGGCACATTATCTGATGCTGCTTAGCGACAAGAGCAATTAATAAGATACAATTAACGATGTACAATTCGTGATTTTTGATTACTAACCGTTAATCACAAATTAATAATCACTATTCGTTAATATTTGATCGATTTTTCACGGTTAGTTTAGTTAGTAGCGAGGGGTATTTCAGAATCTGTTTCAAAGGTTTTGAGATGCCCCTTTTTTGATTTACAATGAGCAATTAAGGATTTTCAATTAGTGATGAATAATTATCACTAATTGAAAATACTAATTCCAGAACGGACACAAAACGCCATAAAATACTAACATGCAATTCATACCACAACACGCCTGTAATATTAATTGTGTTAAAAATCACTTTTAAAATAAATGCCTCGATCTGATTAATTCTAATGAAACACCAATTTTCCGAGACGGATTTTTTCCAAAATATTTTTTTATCAGATAATTTTTCTGTCTATTTGTATGTTCAAACATATGAACAAGCACTGAACAAACCCTGAACAAATGAAACTAAAAATTGATCATACAAGTCCTGTTCCCTTGCATGCGCAGGTTGAGAATTTATTACGCGAATTAATTCAGCTTCCGGAATACAAAAAAGGAGGCTTTCTTCCCAAGGAAGTAGAATTAGCAAAACGATTAGGAATATCTCGAAATACGCTACGCCAGGCTACAAATAAACTTGAATACGAAGGCTTATTGGTTCGAAAAAAGGGTGTTGGCACCAAGGTGGCTGAAAAAACGGTTACAACACAGCTTCAAAGCTGGCTTAGTTTTACTCAGGAAATGAATGAACAAGGCGTCAATTTCAACAACTTCCTCTTACAAACAGAATGGGTTGAAGCTGATGAAAAAATAGCCTCTTTTTTTAAAATCGAAGTTAATAGTCAAGTGTTAAAATTAAGCAGATTACGAGGTGATGATGATGGCCCATTTGTCTTTTTCGAGAGTTATTTTCATCCTAGGATTGGTTTAAACATGAAAGACGATTTTTCCCGTCCCTTATATGAAATCCTTGAAGAGGATTATCATGTAGTACCTTCTTTATCTAAAGAAAAAATAAAGGCTCGTTCAGCCTCAGCAATTACTGCCAAGAGACTCTTAATTAATCAAGGCGAGCCTGTTTTAGTGAGAGAACGATTCGTTTTCGATCCGGGAGACCGTCCTCTGGAATACAATATTGGCTTTTACCGTGCCGATAAATTCACCTATTCCATTGATATTAAAAGATAAAGAAAAATGCCATAATGCTCCCGAACAATTGGAATTCTTACCCGGAACGATGATTATTAGTGACTTTCTCCCTCCGAAAGTTATCTGGAAGCCATCGGGATAGCAAAATAAAAATAATAAACATATGAAAAAGATTGCCATTGGTGTTGATGTGGGTGGAAGCCATGTAAGCTCAGCAGCTTTCGACATAGCAGCAAAAAAATATCTGGAAAATACTTTTGCTGAAAGTGATTTAAACAATCAAGCCAAAGCCGAAATAATTATCCAGGCATGGGGTAATACCATAAAGCAAAGCATAAATAAGGTAGGCTCCGAAAATATTGCTGGTATTGGCATTGCCATACCTGGTCCTTTTGATTATGAAAAAGGGATTCCTCTTTTCACTGGAGAAAACATCAAGTATGAAAAAATATATGGCCTTAATGTCCCTGAAACATTACGACTTTACCTTGATCTCCCACCCGATTTTCCAATCCGCTTCATCAACGATGCAGCAGCCTTTGCTATCGGAGAAGCCTGGATAGGAAAAGCCAAAACTGTTACACGCTCTTTATCAATTACATTAGGAACTGGTTTTGGTTCTACATTTTTAAATGAGAGCTTGCCCGTTTCTTCGGGTAGAAAGGTGCCAAAACAAGGCTACTTATGGCATGTTGATTTCGAAGATGGTATTGCCGACGATTATTTTTCAACACGTGGCTTGCTTAAGCGTTACAAACAACTATCAGGAAAATCTGCAACAAATGCCAAAGAAATTGCTGAAGCAGCAGAAAGTGATGAAAAAGCCAGAATAGTTTTTTCCGATTTTGGAACAAAATTGATAAAGCTACTAAAGCCCTGGTTTCTGAAGTTTGATGTCGAGGTTTTGGTCATTGGTGGAAACATATCAAAAGCATTTGATTTATTCTGGCCAGCAATGCATAATGAACTTCAAAAAGAGGAACTGAATGTAAAAATAGAGCTTTCGAAACTAAAAGAAACAGCTTCTATCGTTGGCAGTGCACGTTTGATCGAACCAGACTTCTGGACTCAGGTTTCTCCTCTTTTAAAAAATATGTAATACCTACAGATTATTAAATTTTATAACTCGATGAAGAAAAAAATATCTTTAAGCCTGATTGCTCCCGTACTCATGTCCTTTTTTGTGATGAGTTTTAGCGACCTTGTTGGTATTGGTGTAGACCGTGTCAAAAGTGACTTCGACTTAAGCAACACATTGGCTCAACTAATCCCTTCCGCAGTTTTCCTTTGGTTTTTTATCTTGTCAGTCCCGGTAGGTGTTTTGCAAGACCGTATTGGGAAACGCAAAGTCCTGAATATGGGTATGCTAATTACAGCCCTTGGGCTATTTTTCCCACTAATCAATTATTCCTTCGAAATGGTGCTTGCCGGATTTGCCCTGCTTGGCATCGGAAATACCATTGTGCAGGTTTCTGCAAATCCTCTTTTGGTTGATGTTGTGCCTGCAAAACGTAGCTCAAGCTTTCTGAGTTTTTCTCAATTTATAAAATCGATAGGCTCTATGCTGGCTGCGCCTTTAGCAGGTTGGTTTGCCTTAAAATTTGGAGATTGGAAACTCCTCTTTATCGTTTTTGGAATAATATCACTTGCTACTGTAATCTGGTTAGCTTCCACTACAATAGAGGAAACTAAGAACACTGAAAAACGTGCCACTTTCGCATCCTCATTTAAATTATTAGGCATCGGATACATTGCCATAATGGTTCTCGGCATTTTCCTTGTTGTGGGAATCGATGTCGGAATCAATTCAGTATCCGGACAGTACTTGTTGTCAAAATTTGGTTCGGAACAAACATTGGCTGAATCAGGTCGAAGCGTTTATTTTTTTGGTAAAATGCTGGGCACCTTTGGAGGAGCCATCATGTTAGTCAAATTATCTTCTAAGATTTTTTTTGTCTGGTCTTCAGCACTTGGACTGATTTCAATTTTGGCCCTTTTTGTTGTCCCTTCTGAAATGCTGGCTATCGTCACTATCTTTTTTATTGGTCTTGGAATTGCCAATATATTCCCCTTGATTTTTTCACTTACAGTTAAAAAATACCCATCCCGTGCCAACGAGATTTCGGGTTTGATGATAATGGCGATTTCAGGTGGTGCAGTTATGCCCCTACTGATGGGTTGGATTAGCGACCTGACAAATGTGACTGCCAGTATTTTTGTGTTGGTTGTAGCAAGTGTATTTATCCTGGTTTCCTCCTTAATTATATCTAAAAATAAAGCATAACACTGAAACACATCTTTCTAAATATCTTAAAACCATCAACATGTTGAAAATAAAAAATTATCTGTTCCTTTCTGTAATGATAGCCTGTCTGTTTTCCTGTCAATCATCTTATAAGAAATCAATTGATCCCGAATTGGTGAAAAAAGTCAAGGAAAATGAATCATTTGCCTTTACCAAGAACAAAGCACTGGAAGTTGTAAAAACAGGATTCAATGCCGGAGATGGTTATGGGGAAGTTTGGATTCGCGATTACAATACTTTTATCGAATTATCAGCCGAGGTTTATCAAAAGGAAACGCTTAAAGAGAACTTACGTGTGTTTTTGAGACTTCAGGGACAAGATGGAAATATTATTGATGGATTTATCCCAAAAGAAAAAGCAGTTGATGTTGAAGGTGGGTATAAGTACATCTACACTGATTTGGAATTAAATTATTGCGGTCATAAAAATACAGTTGAGACTGACCACGAAACATCTCTGGTACAGGCGGTTTATAAATATGTAAAAAAGACTGGAGATATCGATTTCCTAAGTGAAAAAATTGGTGATAAAACGATAGCAGAGCGTTTAGAATGGTCGATGGAATTTCTTTTAAATCAGCGTTGGAGTAAGCAGTATAATCTGATTTGGGGAGCAACCACTGCAGATTGGGGTGATGTTCAACACTGCCATCCCTGGGGAGTTTATATCACTGATAATACCAAGTATTGCATCGACATTTACGACAATGCGATGTTTTTAATAGCAATGGATAATTTGATGGAAATTGATCCTTCAAAAAAGGAAAAATGGCAACCCATTCGAGATGAAGTGGCAAAAAATACGATGAAATATCTGTGGGATGACAAAAACCAAAAATTTATCCCTCACGTTTATTTGGAAGATTCTCCTTTTCCAGCTGGTTTTAATGAAAATCAAATTTTTTATCATGGCGGAACTGCAATTGCTATTGAAGCTGGTTTACTAAACAAAGCACAGATAAAAACATCTCTGGATAAAATGGTAGCCAATGTAAAAGCCTCTGGTGCTGGCTCTATTGGTCTTACAATGTATCCTCCCTACCCGGAAGGATCGTTTGAAAATAAGGGCATGTACCCTTATGGTTATCAAAACGGAGGTGATTGGACTTGGTTTGGCGGCCGAATGATTCAACAGCTTGTAAAAAACGGATATTTGAAAGAAGCCTACGAACAATTGCTTCCAATGACTGAGCGTGTCATGAAAAACGATGGTTTTTATGAATGGTACACAGAAAAAAATGAACCCAAAGGTTCGGGAACCTTCAGAGGTTCTGCTGGTGTATTGTTTATTGCCATTGAGATGCTGGAGAACGAAGTCAATCAAGAATAGGCAGAAAATAGATTACAACGTCACATATCATCGAGCTGCAAATCGTCTCAGTCTTGATCCTAAATATTAAAAGATGAAATCATTGTTCGCAATAATTGCCCTGGTCTTTATGCTGTCCATATCGGGCTTCTCACAAGATACGTCGTTTATCAATGAAGTCGATCCCAATATTGGTGCTGCACACTCGCGATGGTTTTTCTATACTCCGGCTGCAAATCCATTTGGTATGGCCAAACCTGCACCTTCTACCAATGGGCAATATGGAAATAAATGGGGCTGGGAAGCTGTTGGCTATGATCAACGTCATGAATCCATAGAAGGTTTTGTAAACTTTCATGAATTCCAAATCGGAGGAATAGCAGTTATGCCTACAGTTGGCAGACTAAAAACGATAGCAGGAAAACTTGAAACACCCGATGAAGGATACCGATCGCGATTTTCCCACGAAAATGAAGTGGCTGAACCTGGATACTACCGGGTTAAACTGGACGATTACGAGGTAGTAGCTGAACTGACGTCCACCCCTCGGGTTGGGATACACCGGTATACTTTCCCTGAATCAGACAAAGCTCACCTGATTTTTGACATTGGCCATCGCCAGGGTGAAAGTGGAAAAGTAGCCGATGCTTTTGTCCGAAAGGTATCAGAAACAAGGCTCGAAGGTTACGTTGTAACGCTCCCTGAATATGTAAAAAGCTATCAGCCGGGTGCTATGGTTAAGATGTATTTCGTTGCTGAAATGGATAAGACACCAGCGAACTTTGGGACTTTCGTTAATGAGCAATCGTGGACTGGAAAAGAATCAGCACAAGGGCCGGGCTGCGGGATGTTTTTCGATTTCGATACAAAAAAAGGAGAAAGGATAACTGTAAAACTGGGCCTCTCCTATTCCAGTATTGCCAATGCACATTTGAACCTGAAAAGCGAGGCAGAGGATCTTGATTTTGATTCAGCAAAATTGTTGGCGCAGAAATCCTGGAACGGGATGTTGGGACGTATTAAAGTAGAAGGAGGATCTAAAAGGGATCGAACAAAGTTTTATACCGGCCTGTATCATGCAATTCTCGGGAGAGGATTGGCTAGTGATGTGAATGGAGCCTATGTAAAAAACGATGGTACCATTGGGCAGATTTCTTTGGATAGTTCTGGACAGCCATTATACAATCATTACAACACCGATGCGATATGGGGAGCCTTTTGGAATCTCACACAATTGTGGGCGATGGCCTACCCCGACTATTTAAACGAATTTATCAACTGCCAACTCGATGTGTTTCGCGATTGCGGCTGGTTGGCCGACGGCATCGCCACCTCCAAATTTGTATCCGGAGTGGGAACTAATTTTATGGGACAGGTGATTGTCTCGGCTTTCAATCGGGGTATCCGGAATTACAATATCGAAGACGCCTATGAGGCAGTTCGCCGCAACGAACTGGGATGGCAAAACAGGGTGAAAGGTGTTGGGAAAGCAGATACCAAGGTTTTTCTGGATAAAGGTTACGTCCCCTACCTTAAAAATGACACTTATTATACCGGCTCTTCTGCTGAGGGCTCAAGTTTTTCGGCTTCACACACACTTGAGTACAGTTTTAGTGCTTATGCTGCAGCTCAAATGGCAAACAGTTTAAACAAAGCAGATGATTATAAGCAGCTGATGCATTTATCAAACGGATGGAAAAAACTTTTCGATGAAGAAACCGGCTTTATTCGTCCACGGGATTCAAAAGGTGATTTTATCACCGATTTTGATCCTTCTGAGGTATGGCGTGGTTTCCAGGAAGGCAACGCATTTCAATATACCTTTTATGTCCCTCACGACCCCAAAGGACTTATCTCAAAGATTGGGAAAAGCAATTTTAACGAGCGTCTTAATACCCTCTTCGAAAAAGCTGAGGAAACGGGTTTTGGAGGAGGAAAAGATATCAATGCTTTTGCAGGATTAAAGAATGTCTACAATCACGGGAATCAACCCAGTCTTCATATTTCCTGGCTCTTTAACTTCTCCCAGGCACCATGGTTATCCCAAAAATGGGTTCGGAAAATTTGCAATGAATTTTACGGAACCGATGGCATTCATGGCTATGGTTTTGGCCAGGACGAAGATCAGGGACAGCTTGGAGCATGGTTTGTGCTTGCAGGAATGGGTATGTTTGACGTACAGGGAGGAAGCGATTCCAATCCGGGTATACAAGTCGTCACGCCACTTTTTAAAAGAGTCACCATCAAACTCCACAAGGATTACTTTCCAGGAAATGAATTCGTAATTGAAGTAAAAGGAAATCCAACGACTCAGCCCTATATCCAATCAGCCATCCTGAATGGTGAGAAATGGAATGGCTTTGAATTTCCATGGGAAACATTCACAAAAGGGGGCAAATTGATTATTAAATCATCAGCCAGACCCAATAAAAAATGGGGCCAAGAATAAATGAATTTAAAAGAAACAAATTTAAGCGATATGGATCTGAAGGCATACAGAAACACACAACAACACTTATTACCAACAGAAAGACCAATTCCCCAATCAGGTCAATATGATATTTACCCAAGCCTTGTACTTGACTCCAACAAGATATTCAATGGATTTGAAAGTCTTGCAAAAAAGATAGCCGGCCATCAAAACATTATTATTGACGGGTACTGCGGTGTATTCTACGAGGATTTTCAATCCGATTTAACCCAGGCTCTTCACAAATTGGGAATTAAACCACTTTGGCAAGCTGTATCAACAGCATTAAAAGCGGAGGATGAAATCGACCGCTTGATTGAACCGTATCTGGGAGGTGATGATCCTATTTTTGGAAAACGGACCAGCTTGAATCTGGAGGATTTATTCGAAAGCGAAAAACTCGCCGCTCTGCAAGCAGACAAAAATGCGAGAATGAATATCCTGATTGGTCCGGGATCTTCTCTTTGCAAGTGGGAAGGCTTTCATATCTATATCGATTTACCCAAAAATGAACTTCAATTCAGAGCACGTGCCGGAGCTTTCACCAACCTCGGGGCTTCTAAACCGGAAGCCATTAAAGCCATGTACAAACGTTTTTATTTTGTCGACTGGGTTGTGCTAAACAAACACAAACAAGAATTGCTTCCCAAAATCGATTTAATAATAGATGGGCAACGTCCAAATGAAATAACATGGATGAAAGGCGACGACTTGCGTGCCTCGCTTAAACAAATGAGCCAAAACCTATTACGCGTACGCCCCTGGTTCGAACCAGGAGCCTGGGGCGGACAGTGGATTAAGGATAAAATTGATGGCCTAAATAAAGAGGTGGTAAATTATGCCTGGTCCTTTGAGTTGATTGTTCCTGAAAATGGCCTACTTTTCGAAAGTGACGGGAATTTGTTAGAAGTTTCCTTTGACTGTTTGATGTTTCAGGAAAATGATGCCGTGCTTGGGAAGCATGCCCAACAATACGGCGTAGAGTTTCCGATCCGATTCGACTTTCTGGATACTTTCGATGGCGGCAACCTGTCTGTTCAGTGTCACCCGCGCCTGGAATACATGAAAGAACATTTTGGGGAAGATATTACTCAGGAGGAAACCTACTATATTTTGGATGCAGGAAAAGATGCCAAATGTTACCTGGGGTTTCAAGAATCAATTAATCCTGAGGTATTTGAAAGAGACTTACAACACAGTTTTGATCAAAAAAAGGCTATTGACATTACCAAACATGTTCAGGTTCTCGATTCAAACAAACATGATTTATTCCTAATTCCACCAGGAACCATTCATGGGGCCGGAATTGATAATATGGTGCTTGAGATCAGTTCAACTCCCTACATATTTACCTTTAAAATGTACGACTGGATGCGAGTCGATCTGGATGGCACACCACGCCCGATCAACATTCAACGTGGCATGGATAACCTGTACTTCGACAGAAAAGGTGAGACCGTAAAACAAAAACTGATTGCACATCCTTATATCCTGCAAAAAGGAAGTGACTGGAAACTCTATCACCTTCCAACTCACGAAAAGCATTCTTATGACGTGCATCGCTTTCATTTGAATACCGAAGTAGAAGTAAAAACGGAGGGAAAATGCCATGTCCTTTCTCTGGTTGAAGGCTCAAGTATTATTATTGAAACACAGAATGGCATGCGTCAACGATTCAATTATGCCGAAACATTTGTCATTCCCGCGGCATCCGAATCATATAAAATCATTAACGAATCAGATGGTGAAATTATGATCGTAAAAGCCTTCCTTAAATAGGATTTCAGCCTACGCCACTAATTCGTAGTGAAGAGGGCTGAATTGAAGGCGTGCTTTCTACAACAACAAAAAATAAAAAAACAATAAGGATGAAAAATAAATTCCAATTATTGCTCATATTAAGCTGCTTTCTTTGGCAAACAAGCAAAGCTGAAAATAAAACAATCTGGCAAATTGGCGAAGCCGACAACAGTAGTGCTGAGTTTTCACTTGCCCCCGGCGATTACAAACAATTTGTTGAAAAAGATTTTGGCTGGGAAGACCGTTTTTTTCTGATTGGTTCCTCATCTGTAAAAGAAGACTGGCCATATGTTATTCCGGGACCTACCGATCAGTGGGGAGGCACCTGGTCAACTTCAGGCTGGCGTTCTCATACATTGAATATTCTTTTTGAAATAAAAAAACGCCCAAAAAGAGGTGACTGGAAACTACTGGTTGACATTCAGGATATCAATTCGGAAGACCCACCAATATTTAAGATTAGTATAAATGGCAAATCGTGGAAATATGAATTGCCTCTAGGTTCGGGGAATAACACTTTAGAAGGCGAATCTACCAAAGGGCAGGAATATCTGATAGAATTACCGATACCTAAAAACCTGATAAAAAAGGGTGGTAACGAAATTAAAATGACAAGCATCCATGGTTCCTGGTTATTATTTGACCAGATTAGGCTGGAAGGCCCTGACAATGCAGAACTGATGGAGAATGGCTCTGTCTTTTTAAGAGAGATTAAAGCCGCTGGCTATGAGATTGAAGCTGAAAAAGGCAAGGCTCAGCCCTTACTGATTGATGTAGAACATCTCTCTGAAACACCTGAATTACAAGTTATTTTAGATGGAACCGAAATTTTTAAGGCGACTATTGAAACCGGCAGATATATATTTGAAGCACCAATGCCTGCAGTTTCTTCGGCAAAAAAGAGTCAATATAAAATATTGATTGACGGACAGGAAGTTCAATCCGGTAAAGTTTACCGTGCTCCTCAAAAATTAATCACACTGGCTGAGTATGCTGACACTAAAATGGGTACCGCTCATTCGCGTTGGATGATTGCTCCCGGACCATGGATGCCTTTCAGTATGGTAAAATTAAGCCCCGACAACCAGAATAGTGGCTGGCAGGCTGGATACGATCCTATTTTCGAAACAGTGGGTGGATTCAGCCATATTCACGAGTGGACCCTGGGAGGGCTGTCCTTAATGCCAACCAACGGCAAACTGGTAACTGAAGTGGGCGATCAAAGAAATCCCGATGAAGGTTATCGTTCAAGGTTGAATAAAGACACTGAAGAAGCACCACTCGGCTATTATAAAGCTGAACTAACCGATTATGATATTACCGCTGAGCTAACAGCAACCACACGATGCGGTTTTCAGCGATACACTTTCCCACAGGGAAAAGAAGGCTCTCGAATTTTGATCGACTTGCAAAACCCGGTGGAGTACGCTTATAACCTGGAAGAGGTTTATATTGAAAAAGTAAGCCCTACCCGTGTGGAAGGTTATAGCAAACAACTAACACCCAACACCTGGGCTGGAGGTATATCACAAGAATACATCGTCCATTTTGTAGCTGAATTTGACCAGCCAATAAAAAATTATGGCGTTTGGACTGAAGAAGGGATACAGGAAAATACGGCATTACTAAAAGTGGCCAAATGCGATGACGCAGGAGCTTATTTTGAATTTGACACCAAAGAAAATCACGTCGTACAGGTTCGCACTGCGATTTCTTATGTAAGTATTGATAACGCATCCGAAAATCTGGAAACTGAAATAAGTAATCCTTTTGCCTGGGATTTCGAAGCAGTAAGACGAAACAATCTGAATAGCTGGAATAAACTGTTTAACCGACTTAAAATTTCAAGTAAGGATCAGCGTGAAAAAATGCGTTTTTATTCGAACATGTACCGTGCTCTTTGCAGCCGCAACATTTTCAGCGATGTAAATGGTCAGTGGCGTGATGCAGATGAACAAATCAGGCAGATGAAAAACCCTGAATCGCCTGCCCTCGGTTGCGATGCCTTTTGGAATACCTTTTGGAATTTAAACCAGTTCTGGAATTTGGTAAGCCCGGAATGGAGTAACAACTGGATAAACTCACAACTGGCTATGTACGATGCAGGTGGCTGGTTAGCAAAAGGTCCAGCCGGTATGGAGTACATCCCGGTGATGGTTGCCGAACATGAAATTGCTTTAATTGTTGGCGCTTACCAGATGGGTATCCGCGACTTTGATGCTGAAAAAGCCTTTGAGGCTGTGAAAAAAATGCAAACAACACCAGGCCGTGAAGTGGGTGGTGGTTTTGCCGGAAACCGTGATTTGGAAACCTACCTGAAACATCAATACGTTCCCTACGACAAAGGACGTTTTTCAAATACCATGGAGTACGCCTTCGATGACTGGACGGTTTCTCAATTTGCCAAGTCATTAGGGAAGGAATCAGATTATAAAACATTTCTGAAACGGGGATACAACTGGCAGAATGTCATTGATAAAGAGAGTGGTTATGCACGCATGAAAGACTCGGATGGAAACTGGTTTCCTGATTTCGATCCTTATAAGTCAGGGGCTAATCACCATTACGTAGAAGGAAACGCCTGGCAGTTGACCTTTTTTGTGCCACAGGATGTACCTGCATTGGCTGAAGCAATAGGAAAAGATCGTTTCATCGAACGTCTGGACTGGGGTTTCGAGGAAAGCGATAAAACCCGCTTTAACGGAATGAACGATCAATATTGGAACTATCCTGTTATCCAGGGAAACCAACAGTCGATGCATTTCTCCTTCCTGTTTAATTGGGTGGGAAAGCCCTGGCTAACTCAAAAATGGAGCAGGGCAATTGTAGATCGTTATTACGGTTATGGTTTGGCTAATGCTTACCTTGGAGACGAAGATCAGGGACAAATGAGTGCCTGGTTTATCATGTCCTCTTTGGGATTGTTTCAGACTGATGGAGCGTGTCGTGTTGACCCGATTTATGAAATTGGAAGTCCTTTATATGAAAAAATTACGATCGATTTAGGCGAGCAGTATGGAAGAGGAAAATCATTCACAATCGAGGCTAAGAATGCTTCTCGTTTAAACAAATATGTCCAGTCAGCTAAGTTGAATGGACAAAGTCTGGAGGATTTTAAATTTCCTGCCAGCGAATTGTTAAAGGGTGGAAGTTTAATACTTGAGA
>Ga0209272_10000042_pt1 | contig 196150 bp, 202 predicted proteins | sample tdDd002_FD_187125 | JGI IMG/M metagenome (GOLD analysis project Ga0209272, IMG submission 187125) | Marine sediment microbial communities from the Atlantic coast under amendment with organic carbon and nitrate - tdDd00.2 (SPAdes)... | ecosystem: Environmental > Aquatic > Marine > Coastal >...
GCATTTATGAACTCATTTCTATTCTTTTCTATCAGTTCACCAGAAGCATCCAATAGATTTTCTAAGTTTTGATCAATGTAGCCATCAAAATTACTGAAACGATCTTCAACTTTATCCATTGCATCAATGGCATTTTCCAGGGCACTTACATTTGGGGTTTTATTAAAGAATTTACCTAACTTATTGCCAAGTGTTGCCATGCCATCTAGGACCGCTGCTTTTACATTATTTGAAAAGTTTGAGACAACCTTCATAAAGCTACCGACGGGACCTAGGTTTTTTGCTGCTGTTACTACCATGCCACCAGCAATGGCATCAAAGGTAAGCGTCCCCATGATATAACCGATCAATTCACCTAAGTCTTTCATGCTGAAGCCCTCTAGTTCCTTCTTTATCGTATTTGCAACAGAGGTCAAGGTGTCAAATATTTCTTGAGCATCTTCTAGGGTAATTTCTCCTGAAGCCAACTTATTGGTTAACGTGAAGCCCTTATAAATACCACCCAAAACCCCTTTAACTAGGCCCCAGGCACTCTTGAATACCTCTCCTGGATTGGTAACAACATCATAAGCGAGGGTTGCCATATCAACTACTTCATCCTTAATAGCCTTACCAAAGCCCAAGAAGAGCCCCCCAAGGATACCGAAGTCAAAGGATGGCTTGGGAAGAATTAACTTATTATAGTAATCCACTCCATAAACATGTTCAATGGGTAGGTAGTCACTGATACGACCATCATTAAATTTATCTAAGACAAAATAGAACTCCCCTTCATAAATCTCAAATGTACCAAGAACCTCAAGGTCATTGTGCTCTGCTACCATATACTGACTCGGTTCTATTCGAGTAGAAAGAACATGGATTTGATCAGAAGTTAATTTGATACTTTTTTCTGGATCTGGTTTATCATATTCCACATACTCACCAGGTAAACATGGATAGTATTTGCTGTCATTTACTGGAAGATCGTATATTCTTAAAACAGATGTTTCATTAAAGTCATATCTATAGTAATAGGTCTGGCTACTAATCAATTGATAAACAGCACTATCCTTATCATCAGAATACTCATCTAACAACCTCACCAGTTCTGAATTATAGAACCGCCTATTCTCTGGACTCTTATCATATCCTGCAGGTTCTTCATCTGAATCAGTTTTTGGCAAGCCAACTTTCATTAAGCAGTGGTTAACATAATCTAAATCTGACATCTTATGGAAGGGTGAAATTACATCAAACTGCTCTAAGTCTATTTCATCTTTGTACTTGTTATATAAGACAATATTATTAGGGTCTTGCTTCAGTACATTTTCTATATATTGCCTTCTTTTTTCTTTAGGCTCATACTTAGCAATAACATCCTTTAATAAATCGTCTAACTCCTCTATTTTATAACTTTCTAGATCTTCTTTAAGACTAAGCAGTTCATGATAATATTCTGCCTCTTCGTACCTCTTCTTAAGATCATCTATCAGCTTTAATTGAGGGTCGTTCTTTTTTGCCTCTTCAAGCCTAGCAGTAATAGTTTCAATAAGACTTTGAGACACATTCAGTTCTTTTGCTTGATTCAATACAAGCTCCAAAGTATGCCAGTTATCATCTTCTGGCAATCGGCCTCTAATGACACTATCAGCAACTTCACTTCTTTTGGTCTCGATGGCATGGATTACTTCATTGCTACACTTCTCATCTATAGATTGCTGAAGTAGGTTATCAATTTCTCCTACTAAGTTTTCATTATGCCCCTTAGATAGTAGCTTTTCTAGTGACTCCATCTTTTTTTCATCATTGGTCTTTATCAACTGTGCAGATGATTTTACGATATCCCAGGTTCCCTCAATGGTAACCTCATACTTCTCAGGTGTCACAAGTTCCTTTTCAACTTTGACAACATCTTTATAACCTACAAAAACTTCAACCTTTTTTGTCTTATAAGTGTCACCAACCCATGCCCTGGTGCTAACAGCCTTGGGTACTGTTTTAGTCATGTATATTGGCACTCGTTCAGTTTTAGGTGGAATCCAGGTTTGAGTGTCTATCACACGCTTTTGTACATAATCATACACCGCTGGCGTTGTAACGGTTTCATACTCATACTTAGCAGGAATCCGGGTCTTTGATACTTCCACGCGCTTTTGTACATAATCATACACTGCTGGCGTCGTGACAGTTTCATACGTATACTTGGGTGGAATCCATGTTCTTGAGGTTTCCACACGTTCCTGAACATACTCATACTCAGCAGGTAATTGGACCGGTCTTGTTCCCTTAACGGGTGGTATCCACTTCTTAACATACTTAAAGGACATGGTGGCTGGATCCATCTCCCTAACCCTTTTGAAGTATCCAGCCTTAATAATGTACTCCTCAGTACCCGGTCTCGCAGGTTTTACTTCAACCTTAACCAGCTTATTGGTATAGTTAATTTTATAGTAACCATCCTTGACCTTTGTTTCGATTGTTGTCGTCTTAGCAGGTGACACTTCCACTTTCTCCAAGACAGTCTCATAATTACTCTTGTAATAGGCTGGCGTCACAAGCTTTTCAATAGTCTTTGTTGAAGCGGGTTTTATTTCCACCTTCTCAAGGATGTTCTTATAGGTATTCTTGTAGTAACCAAGAGATATGGTTTTAGTCGTGTAACCAGAGACATATCTGACCTCTTCATTAACATAAGTGGTAAGTGTCTCGTAGTGACCTGGAACATCGATAACCGTCTTATCAACCCATTCGGTTATTTTTTTTCTCTCTGTCGTACTTGTCTCTTTGTAGACAGCATCAATAACCTTAAACTTACCACTCGTTGGTCTTTCATCAAGAACATGGGTATAAGGAAGAGACTTAACAAACATAACCTTGTAACTTCTTCCTGCAATTCCATCTACTTCTGATCCATCAACGGTTCTCCATTCTTGCTCCTGCTCTGTGATTTCGATGCCACCATCTAAATCATCTGCATACACCCCTGCAGAGGGTAGCAACATAGAAAAAATGAGTATCCATGCAATGGTTCGCCTTAAATAACTCTTCATCATTCCTTCGTTTTCCTCCTTTAAACAAATAAAAACTGATGAAGATCTCAGGCTAGTGAGATCTTCATCCCTATATCGCCAAGAGCCAGCGTCTGCAAACATTTAGCTCTTGGCTTTTATCATGCTCAGCATGAATAAACAAATTTATGGGTCTTATTGACCAAATACTTTTGCCTCTACCTTTTCCTCTACATAATAGGTTTTTTTGAAGTATAGCCAGTAAACGAAGCCATAGTAGCCTAGTAGAGACACTAAAAACATCAGCTTATTGACAAGAGAACTGGCTGCTTGCGGGAAGGCATAAGCCAGGGGTTCTCCTTCTTTATCAAACCGATCCACATAGCCCAGAGACATATCTAGGTAGGTCAGCATGTTTCCCTTCTCTCCATCTTCTCCTATGCGAAGCTCAGAAATATGAATCCCTTGCCCTGTATAATAAATAGCGTTTGAATTAAAATCAAAGCCAGCCCGCTGGTACTCTAAAATCAAGCAGGTCATCAAGACCCCAGTAGCCACAAGGATAACAAAGATTTTCTCAAATCGGCCAGGTGCCTTCTTGGCCCTCTTCAAAGAGAAAAACATACCTGAATTGGCAATAAGAGAGACCATAAGTGCTCCCAGGGGCACAATAAATAATAAGTTTAATGATAGTAGGGGGATGTCCATTTTAATGAGGACATGCCTATAATATCCAAGTCCGACGAGGGACATAATCAATGAAAGAATCATTCTTTCCTCCTTTAAAACATATGAATAAGTGACATGACTGCTGGTGTTAATACAAAGAGTAATAAGGCTGGAAGAACAAAGAGTAAGAGGGGTAAAAACAGCTTGATGGATGCTTTTTCAGCAAGTTCTCTAGCCTTTTCTTTTCTTCTCTTCCACATCTCATCACTTTGCTTTTTTAGGATATCTGCAATACCTGATGATCCTTTTTCAATAGACTGTATGAGAGAGGACAAGAATAAACTCATCTCTGTGACCTCCACCCGGTCCATCATTCTTTCAAAGGCCTCTACCCTTGAAAAACCCACATCAATTTCTAACATGGTCAACTGGAACTCCTCAACAAGGGCTCCCTTTCTCATCTTGGAAACTTCAGTGATGGCCTGCATAAGACTCAAGCCCGACTCAATAATGATGGCCATGGAGCTCAAAACAAAGGGCATTTCCTTCTGTATTTGGTGCCTTCTATCACGAATCTTGTTTTCCAACCACATATTAGGCCAGAAGTAGAGAACCATTATGCTCAGGTAACACATATACTTGATGGTCGCCACAGGGGTTAGAGAAGAAAGGAGGAAGCCATAAAGGATCCCAACCACCAACATACCAATTTTTAGCCCCATAAATGTCTCAACGGTGAACCTGGATTTTAATCCAGACTGTATCAACTTTCTTTCAATGTGCACACTTTTACTTCTCGAAAACTTGATCTGGAAAACCTTGTTGATGGCCATGCCAAGATCAGAAATTTTATTTAAAAGACTCTTCTCTATAGTATTTGTTTTTTCCTTATAATCACTATGAGAATTCAGAGCCTTCATGGTTTTCCTGAAGTCATTACTTGGGAACAAGACCCTGACTGGTAGTAGGATTAAGACCACTAGGCTACCAATTAATACACTAATTAAACTTTCCATCATTACTCCATTACTTGGTTGATATGGTGAAGAGTCTCTTGTCAGTAATTTCCTTTGAATCAAATCCAAAGATTCTCATAAAAGAAAACTCAACTGTCGCTTGGGCGACCAATACAACCTGTCTATTATTAACAACTGAAAAGGATTTTATGGATGCCTTTTCAAAGTTACTCTTTAGGACCCTAGACGTATTGGCCCTCGCCACATCATCATCAACGTATAAAATCCTTTGCTCTTCCCACAGATCCCGGTCATAAGACATGAGCAGGGCTGACTTGGCCGCTGCTTCTGTGGCTTCCGATAGCATGGCCTTGTGGTAAACCAAGAGACCACCATCTATAGAAACGCCTATGAAACCTATAAGGACTGGTAAAAGAATGGCTACAAAAACTACTATGCTACCCCTGTCATTTTTACTCATATCAATCACCTACATAAATCTCCGCTGTGTGTACGATGACTATGATCCCTTCATCAAATATAAGACTTGAAAAGGGAAGTGCCACCTTAAAGTCATACTCTACAGTAACCCTCAACATGCCCTCACTGTGGTCAACCTTGTACCGCCTCTCCTCGCCATATAAGTTACTTTCAACTTGGGCCAGGGCTGCGTTTTTTATTTTCTCAGTTTTTTCAGCTTGGGAATAAGTGTCATTATGCCAAATGGCTGCCCCTACCCGGGCTCCATTGGATGCCGACATGGTTACAATTATTTGAGAGTAGATAAAGAGGGAGAGGGTGATCCCTACCATGACAAGTAACAGGACTATGGGGACAACAAATGCAAACTCAATAACCGCCTGCCCCTTCTCCTCTTTGATCTTTTCTCTGGCTATGGTCATCAAATCCTTTTACCCTTAACCATTACTTGAGCCGAAGCTATCAATCAGACTTTGGAAGACATCACGAATTTTTGTACCTAGGCCAGTAATGGCAACGATAACCACCAACATAACCAGACCAATTAATAACGCATACTCTGTAATTGCCTGTCCATCCTCTTCTCTAAATAACCTTCTTAATAAGTTCATTGCTTTCTCCTTTCATTTCTCCTGAATATATTAGTTTATCTTTATTAATGAGTTTATTACCTGTAAACTCAATACCAACTTCATTATGATCAAATCTCAATTTAGCCAGCGGGTTAACATGGATTGTATCCTTGCTGATACCAGCTATCTCAACGATTTCATCAACAACTCTTTGCCCTGTATGTAGCTTCCTGAGGAAGATGATGATATCCACAGCTGATGCTATCTGCTGTCTGACAGACAGGATGGGCAGTTCCATACCAGCCATCATGACCATGGTCTCCAGCCGGCTTAACATATCACTTGATGAGTTAGAATGGCCTGTTGTCAGAGAGCCATCGTGGCCTGTATTCATGGCCTGTAACATATCGAGGGCTTCAGCCCCACGAACCTCCCCAACAACAATACGGTCAGGCCTCATTCTCAGGGCCGTTTTAACCAAGTCTCTTATGGTTATTTCACCCTTGCCCTCTATATTCGGTGGCCGTGTTTCCATCCGAACCAGGTTTTTTATCTGGCTTATCTTCAGTTCCGCTGAATCCTCAACAGTGATAATCCTCTGATCACCTGGTATGTACTGACTCAGGGCATTTAGGAAGGTGGTCTTACCAGACCCCGTCCCCCCTGCAACAATTATGTTGTACCGTGACCGAACCAGGGTCCTTAAGACTCCTGCCACCTCTTCTGTCAAGGCGCCAAATCCAATCAGGTCTTTCATGGAATAGGGATTCTCAGGAAACTTTCTTATGGTAACAACGGGCCCGTCTAAAGACGCCGGTGGTATCACAATATTGACACGAGACCCATTGGGCAAGCGGGCATCCACAATAGGATTTGACTGGTCCACCTTCCTATTAATGGGGGCAACAATTTTATCAATCACATGCATGATTTCTGTTTCAGACCTGTAATTCACCAGCCGGCCCTGACTATCCTTGAGCAAGTCTAACTTGCCATCTTGCTCATAGAAGATGTAGTCAGTCCCATTGATCATGATCTCAGTCACACGCTCATCATTGATGTATTTTTCTATAACCCCAAATCCAAACATGACTTCTAAGATCTTCTCTAGGATTTCACTCTTTTCATAGGGGGTTAAAATCAAATGGTTATAGGCCTCAACCAATTGCTCCTCTATAATCCTCCAGGTGCTGGTTCTCACCTTTTCAACTCTTTCCTCAAAGTCCAGCCCCGTAAAATCTATCTGTTCTAGAATTTTAGACTTAACACTCTGAAAGAGGGCCTCATGGTCTGAGGACAGGTCAAAGTCTCTTTCACCAAACTTCTCCTGACTTTTTTTTATCAGTTCCTCTGTAATCATTTATACCTCCACCAAGACCTTGAACAGGTTCTTCAACTTCTTAGTGAAGCCATTGACCTGACCCATGGGAATCTTGCCCTTGTTATTGAGTTCAATGAGTCTACCCTTGCAATCCTTGATGTGACCCGAGCACTTGATACTCAGTTCATTTTCAAGGTCCTCCTGGCTAAAGATGATATCCTTGCGCCAGCGATTAAAGATCCATTGAATTCGGCTCCTTTCCACCTGCAGCTTATCTAAGATCTCTAGGTGCTTCATAGACCGCCATGCCTGGGTCATATCCTGATTGAGCATGTAGATAATCTTGTCTGACATTTGAAGTAACTTGGCATGGCGCTCAGCAAGCTCACAGGATGTGTCAAAGATCACATAATCATAAGACTTCAATCGAATGGCCTTGAGTAACTTGTCTGTAAAATCACTGTTGACCTTCTCCATGACCATGGGTCCTGCACCAATTAAAATATCACAGGCCAAGATATGCTCGTCCTTTACAAGGGCCTTGTCAAGGTCCAGGGCCTTGTCCTGCTCATAAAGTGAATACAAGACTCCCAGTCCCTGCCCCCTCTTGCTTTGCTTTAAAATGACATCCATCCCCCCATAGAGACTGAAGTCTACCAGCAAAACCTTTTTCTTTTTTCCAGTCAGGTAGGCAGCCAGGTTCATAGCAACCGTCGTTTTTCCAACACCACCCGCAGCTGATGTAACCGTAATTATACTCGTCTTAATCATTTGAACCACCCTCTATCTCTGTCTGCAACTCCTCAAGGATTTTTTGATTATCATTTACCGATGCCTCCAGTTGTCTGACCGCTTCTTCCAAAGATTTGACAACCTCTTCTATACTGGCCCCTTCCTGACTCGACTGGTCCTGACTCTCCTTGGCCTTCAAGGCCTGCTTGGCAATATTTAAAGCCTCCAGAGCTTTGGCCAGTTGGGCCTCAGCCTGGCTGATTTCTTCTTCCAGTTCCGACGTTGATTGTGGGCTTGTCCCACCTGTTTGTCCAGGACTTGTACCAGCTTGCTGGCCTCCTTGATTTTCATCCACTAAGACATAACCCGCTGATAAGAGCTTGGCATAAAGGTCCATGGGCAGCTTGGGTACTACATCTGCCAGGTCCTTGTTGGCATTTGTTAACATAAAATCGATGTCCCCACTGTACTTGGCCAAGGTCAATAAGAGGGCCTCATCTGGCGTGACCTCAAAGTGAACATCAACCAGCACATCAGAGTTGGGATTTTCACTGACCTTATGAACCAGTAGCTTTTGCAGCAAGAGGCAGGTGTAAAGGCCACCTGTTGTGTCGGATTGAGAGGTATATATGATGTCTATATAGTCCCCTCGTTCCACAGTCCCCCCTAGGGCAACATTCTTATCAATGGATATAAAGGCAATCCTGTTATCATTTTCTGTGAAGTATTCGTTGTTGACCCTACCATTGTCCCCGATAACATCATCCGTTTCAGAATCCATGATGATGGTCCCATCATCTAAAAAGACCTGGTTCTTCTTGATCTTAACTCTGGTAACCGACCCCACAATATCCGTTTTACTCTCAAAGGCTTGGGGGAAGAACTTATCCTTTTCCTCAGCCTTGATCTCTAACATCTTGATCATGTCACTGGTGATAATTTCATGCTCTCCTATATCCTCAACGGCGACAAATACAAGGCTCTTGTCCTCTAGACCACTTAGGTACTTATATGACAGGGATACTGTTATAAAAAACAAGACTGCCAGCAAAATAGTTTTTAATATAATTTTATTTTTCATTTTCTACCTCAAACATTTCTCCCACTAAGAAAGACGATCCCTTGCTCTCCACTATTGAAACCGTTCCCTTAGGAAACCTTTTTATAGACCAAGGAGACAGACGCTCCTTGGCTATTACCCTATTGTTCACATCCAAGGCCAAGGCCTCTATCTCAAATCTCATAAAGCAGGTATGGATGCTATGACACTTAGGAAAATAGTAATAGGTGGCCTGGTCTATGGTCTTCTTAAACATCAAGCCCATGAGCCGCTTCCAGTAGGTCCTACAATAAATGACCACTGCCCACCTCCAGTATCTGGTACAAGACGGTCCCCAAAAAGATTGGCACAGCATAGGGAATGGTCTTCCACTCTTCCTTGACTCTTAGGACCTGTGTTTGCCTTAAGACCATAACAAGTAGGGCCAGTATCCCCCCCATCAAGCCAATATAAATATAGATATTGAGGTTGGTAAATCCAAAGTAACCTCCACAAATGGCCAATAGTTTGACATCTCCGGCCCCCATCTGATGACAGGCAAAGGGGATTAACAAGACGCCCCCCACAATCAAGATGGATAAGAGGTAGACGCCAAGGCCCTTAAGGTCCCAGATGACAAGCAAGTAAACCAGCTGGTAAGCAAATAAGGGGGCCAATAACTTGTTGGGTATCTTTCTCTCTTTTAGGTCTCTTATCATGGCAAGAAAAGACCCGAGAATTATAATATAAGTTGACATTTACACCTCTATATCTATTATCTTCTTACCAACAAAGTAGTTGGCAACCAGGAGCAAGGAGGCTAGTAGCATCAAGAACTTACCCAGGGTCGTTGAGTACATGGGCTTCATATACTCTGGCGACAGCATGGATAATAAGAAAACTAGGATAACAGGCAGGCCTGTTAAAACCTTGGCCTCCATTTTCTTACCAGCCACTAGGGTATTGATTTCATGCTCTACTTCAATTCGATCCGATATAACCCTTGCAACCCGGCTGATGACCTGGGTCAAGTTCCCCCCCTGTCTTCTGGTCATGAGGGTTACATTAACAAAGTCTGTAATATCTTCTAGCTGGGTCCTATTCATAAAGTTAATTAAAACATCCTCAACAGGAATCATTAATTCTAACTCATAGGCCATGACAGCAAACACTTCTACGATGGGCTTGTCCTTTCTCCCTGTGTAAATACGCTCAAGATCCTTATGGGTCCTTATCAAAGCATTGTTGAGGGATGACCCCGCCTTCAAGGATGACGCCAAGGCCTGAAGGGCGTCCCTGAACTGGTAGTTCAAGAGCCGTCTCCTCTTCTTATTACGCTCATTGATCATGAAGTAGGGATAAACCGAACTTAAGATGGTCACGACCAAGGCTATGGACAAGTTCCTAAAGAACACCAAGGAAAAAACAAAGGCAATTCCGCTGACTGGTATAAAGAGGGTCAGGTACTGTTTCCGATTGATCCCAGTCAGGTTTTTCTGTAACTTACTCTTTCGCCTAGCCGTCTCCTCTATACCAGAAAGACGTTTAAAGAGGGCCTCCATCTCTCCCCTTTTAGCCGGTATGCCTCCCAGCAAAATACGAAAGATGTTGACGACCAGCAAGACCAGGCTGCCTATTAAAACACTAATGACTAATTCCATTCTTCCTCCACTGTAAATAACCTGTAGAAGGTATAATCTACGATATATCCCTTAACATCCACATCGATCACAAGTCGCTTTAGGCTGCCATCCTGCCCCCAAAGAATATATTCATAAGCATACTTTCCAATCACAAGATTTGTTCCCTCCAGCATATAAACATCATAAGACCGATCCTTGTACTTGTAGACACCATCAAGGGCCCCAAAGAACTTCTTTTGAAGCTGGAAGTAAGTCTTATACTCCTCATAGGAGTCTAAACCACCCCATTGGGACTCAATAGCCCAGATGGCCTCTGTATCATCAGCCATCAAGCTTTGGATAAAGTCCCTGCAAATGTCCCTGTAAAACCCATCGGTCTTGGGGCTGTAAGCCTCACTGTCATAGTCTCTTAAGTCCTCGTACCAACGCTTCATCGTAATATTTTCAACCAGGTTTTTATTGTCACCATAGGTATAAGTTCTAGAGTCTTTTTTAGCTTCTAGGGTGACTTCATTATGAACCACTTCAGCCTCATCGGCATAGTAGGCCTTGGAATAGAAGAATATGTCGTTGTAGTCATAGTTAAGGCCAACCACCAGATAATCCCTGGTTTCAGAGGCGTCAAATCTCTCTCTTTTCATCAAAAGCCTTATGTAGGCTTCAAAGTCTTTTAGGGACAAGCGATTTCTCAAGTCACTCGACAAGAGCCCGTATAGGGCCTCTGTATTCCCCTCCTTCAGGTGCATGATAAAATCATTGATGGGACCAGACCCATGGTTAAAGTAATGGCTGTACCGTGCTTTTATTTCAGGTTTGATCATATAGTCTGCATAATAGTCACTGGTCTCTAAGTGGCCCTGACCCCCACAAATACTTAGAAGGTCAGATTTTCTACTGGATATTTCTGATAAGACCAGGTCTGGTGTGAAGCACAAGCTTAAGTCCAAATCTTGATCCGCCGACTGGAGACTCACATAGTAGTTGGCCCCATCACTCTCAACTTCCTCAAGAACAAGGTCCTCTAGAGCTCTTGCTCCGTAGAGGGCCTGGAGCTCTTCTAACATATCCTTAAAGGCCCCTTCAGAGTCAACCGAATTACCCGAATAGTTGAAATCTTCCGACTTTGATAAGTTTTTAATGGGTCCATATTGACCAGCCTGGAGGGCTTCTACAACTTCCTTGGCCCTAGTCTCCAAGTCCGCCCGGTAGTCGTTTAAGTCCTCACTGGTTATTAAGTCTGCCTCTACCCTAGGGGCCTGAGACGGCTCAAGCAGGTAGTCTGCCTGGGAAAGGCCGGGCAGGCTCTCCTGTAAATCCACAGATACAATGAGATCTTGGTCTAGCTGGTAAATCAAGTCCACCTGCTGTGTCTTCCCTAAGAGACGGACCTTCATTTGGTCCCCTAGGCTATCAATCCTATAGGCTTCCACCTCTCCCAGGTATGACACCAGGCCCTCGTAGAGAAGGGGTGCCTTTAGCCTATCCGGTGAAAACAAGCCAGAAAATTTTTCCTCATCCCTTGTATTTAAAGCATGAATCATCCGGTCTACTAGGGAAGCCTCCTCATCGCTAACTGAAGTCACTTGCACGTAGCCCCAATCAATGTCACTGATGGTTTCCTTGCAGCCAGCTAGGAGGCTCACCATCAATAGTCCCACTAGCCAATACTTCTTTCTCATTTTACTCTCCTATTCGCTCCACATTAAAGCCAATCACATGCCCTAGCAAGTCAAAGTCAACATAGATCAGACTCACGAGTCCAGACTCTGAAGCATGTAAGACTGTCACATAATAGTCTGTCGCAACACCATCCTTGTAGATGGATGATCCCGGTGACCCAGACTTGATACTATAAAGTCCTTCAAAGCCATCCACAAGCTTGCTTTGGTACTGGAAGTAGGTCTTGTAGTCCTCTTCATCCAGTCCACCATATTCCCTCTCTATGGCCATCAGGTAGTCCATGTCCCCTGCCTTTAAGGCTTCTATCAGGACCTGGGTCTCACTCAGTCTATGGAGAGACATAGACTGGTCCATGGTATATCCCATGAGTCCCTTCATATAGTCATCTAGCTTATGGCTACTTGTCAGACACCTTTCCATGCTATAGCCCATGTCCTTGTCAAAGATATAGCGCGGGTTACTGCTTAGGGCCAGGCCCTTGATTTTAAAGTTCCCATCATCAAGAGAAACTCTAAAGGTGTGGCCCCTTGTCAGCCAAACACCTGGATAAGATGTCAGTTCTGTAGGTTCAGGTGTATGTTTATCCGATAATTTTTCTTGGAACAAGTGGCTCTTATAGGTGCCTACTACATTCTTGTAGGGGGCAAGGGGATCACTTAGGTGGCCATCAACCAGGCTGACCTCTTGTAACTTGTTACGTTTATACATGAGATCAAGGTAGTCAATGTAGTCATCCTGGGTCAATATCTCCTGGATGCTGTCACTGGAAAAGTCATAAAGTGTCTTAAAGTCCTTGGACTCAAGGGCCCTTAATACCTGGTCCTTGGCCGCTATAAACTCCTTGTAGTTTGATGAGCTTATGTAGTCTGTGTCCATCTCGTTCTCCACCTTCAAGCCAAACAAAGACTCTTGATTTTCAATCAGGGGAACGTAGATATAGACCAAACGATCAATGGCATGACCCGTTAGGGTTAGCTCCAGGATATATGTTTTCTTGTCACTCCCTGTCAGATAATACATGTAAACAGCCTTTTCCTCAGAGACAAAGGCCTCCTTTAAGCTATAGGCTTGAAAGTGGTCTACATCTGGTAGAATCCCTTCTACCAGGAGACTAAAGTCCTTGAGGGAAGTAGAGGAAAATTGATAGCTTTCTTTGAAGGCATCAGAGACATTGTCCATAAGTACCTGGTAGTCCTTGTCTACCAAGTGGGTCATGTAGAGGTCTTGTGGACTGAGGTCGGTTTCAACTGTGTAAGTCGACAAGAGATACTCTTGCAAAAGCCATCCTGACTTACCACGACCATAAATCAACTCAAAGGCATACACACCCGATTCCGCTTGAATTCTGTAAACAAAAGAGGTGTACTTGCCAGTTTTAGACCGATGCGTCAGGTCATAGTCTTCTATGGGTCCCAGTTGAGCCCTCAGGTCATCAAAAGATGGACTGCCACCCTCTCTTAATTTCTTTTGGTTCAAAAAGTCCTCTGTCTCAACTGCCAAGCCACACAAGTCCATCATAATCATCTTGGACTGGTCCTCAAGGGTGCTTTCTGCATAATAATAGTCTTTGTTTTGGTTTATAAGGACAAGTGCTATCACAAGTACGAGAAGGAATGAGCACGTGCCTAAGATCATTTTTTTCATGGGTCCCCTTATCTGTCACTTGAGTCACCCAACATGATATTTTTTGTGGTGACCAGCGACTGGTTTTATGTAATATTTTTCGCAACAGATATACTCTACCACACTTTACTCAAAAATTTTCTGAACTAAATCTTAACTTTTCCATTGGGTGGTTGGTCGAATTCTATATCCCTTGCAATATCTAGCTTCCACATTTACTTGTTAAGAAAACTTAATAAAATACAGGGAAAACACCTGTTTTATGCCATTTTTTTACATTTTTACCAGTGAAAAGCTCAAAAAAATAAAAGTCTTATAAATATAATTGCTTAAAATAGGCTTTTCTTGTATATTTATATAAGGATGAGATCTTCATCCCTATATCGCCAAGAGTCAATGTCTGCAAACATTTTTCTGACTCTTGGCTTTTATTATTTCCTTATGAAAAAAAGTATTTTTTTCCAATTCGACCTTTTTCGACACCCCCTTATAATTTCCAGAAAAACACCCGTTTTTTCCATTTTTTTCATCTCACAAGCAAAAAAATCATCCCACATATTTTTTTCGCTCCAATAAATGACTCAAAAAAAACTTGCTAATCCTTAAGACTAGCAAGTTCATTTTATGTTATCCATTTACTTATTATTTCATGGAGGGACTTCATGTCCACAGGTTTTGATATATAATCACTCATGCCCTGGTCTAAGCATTTCTGGCCATCTCCTGTTAGGGCAAAGGCGCTGACCCCAATGATGGGAACATCTTGGTCCAAGGCTCTTATCCGCCGAGTAGCTTCTAGCCCATCCATAAGGGGCATGTTAACATCCATTAAGATCAAGTCATAGGACTGGCTTTGGTAGAAGTCTACAGCCTCCTGGCCGTTCTCAGCCAGGTCCACCTGCCAGTTGAGCTTTTCACCCAGTTTTTTTAGCAAGAAACGAGAAAAATCATCATCTTCCGCAATTAAGACCCTGACCTTCTCTTGACTGATCTGACCTAGGACTCGGTCTTTCTCAGGCCGGTTGATACCTGGACCTGGGAGACCTAGAACGCAGGTGAAGCTAAACTCGCTGCCCTGGCCTGGCTGACTCTCAACCCAAATATCTCCTCCCATGAGGTGGACAAGTCCCTTTGAAATCGAAAGGCCCAGACCCGATCCACCATACTTTCTGGTGGTAGAAGATTCTCCTTGAGAAAACATTTCAAATATATTACGCATTTGGTCCTTACTTAAGCCGATACCTGTATCCTTAACCGTCCACCGAAGAATAGCCTCTTCATCCGTCAGGTCTACTAGGGCTACCGATAAATCTATTGATCCCTGATCCGTAAACTTAATGGCATTGCTCATCAAGTTAAAGAGAACCTGCTTAATCCTATGCTTATCCCCTATTAGAACCTCAGGTAGCCTGTCATCCATATGATAGCGACAGTCAATATCTTTATTTCTCACCTGGGCAATGAATAACTGCTTCATTTTATTCATAAGGTCACCAATAGAGATCTCAGACATCTCCAATTCAATCTTGTCTGCATCGATTTTCGAATAGTCCAAGATGTCATTAATCAGGGTTAAAAGGTGGTTAGAGGCTGATGAAGAAATCGTGATGTATTCCCTTTGCTCTTCACTTAGGTCAGTCATTTCCATCAGCTGCAGCATGCCCATGATACCATTTAGGGGAGTCCTAATTTCATGGGACATAACCGACAGAAATTGACCCTTGGTCTTTGTAGCAGCCTCTGCCATTTCCTTGGCATCTAAGAGTTGTCTTTCACTTTCCTTTTGGTGGGTAATATCCCTAAAGTTAGCCAAAATCCCCTGGATACTAGGATGTTTAAGGTGATTGGAACCCGTTATTTCAATATATACATAGTCACCACAGGCCTTTTGGTAGCGGTATTCATGTATGATCTTTTTCTCTGGATGACTGACCATTTCATTAAATGTAGACCGTGCCAGGGCCTTGTCATCATCGTGTATATTGGTAAAAAAAGACTTGCCCAATAATTCAGCACTGTCCCAGCCAAAAAGGCTTCTAATATTGGGACTCATGTAAACCACAATCCCATGTTCATCTAGGATGGTAATAACATCAAAAATATTGGTCATCATATCCTTGTACTTGACCTCATTATTTTGAAGGGCCCGCCTAGAGCTTTTAATCTTTGTATTTTGCCGATCCAAGCCCATATAAATAACATGCATGAGTCCCAAGAGGGCAATGCCTGTTATTTGAGTGGTTAAGCCATTGATCAACCAAAAACCCTTGTAGTCGTAGATGGCCAGGCCAGCCAAAAGGTCCGTAGACATGAGAAGGCTGAGGCCAATAAAGGTTAGGATATTTAAGCTTACAATTTGCTTGATGGCCCGTCTTTCCAGAATACATCCCGATAGAATGAGGGCAAAATTAATCGTAATAAAACCAGCCCCCTGAGGGCCTGTGTTCACAAGAAGAAAGACCCCCAATATATAAAGAGACAGGGTAATGAAAAATTTCTTCATGTCATTTTTTATGACCGGCAGGCTGATGGTTAAGATCCAGGTCAAGGCGATTCCTGCCTCTATCCCCCCCAGAAAAACGTGGCCTTCACGTACAAACATATAGGCCCCAAACAAGAGGAGGGGGACGCCCAGTATCACTAAAATATGAATCAAGGCTGTAAAAATCTTATTCTTCCAGTCAGATAAGTTATAAGATGTTTGCATCCGTCTGTAAGCACTACTTTTCAGCTCCAAGTGTTTGTCTAAATAAAAGTTATATTTTTCAATAAATCTTTTCATAAACTCCCCTAATCTCTAACTCCTCTCACATCTTTACCCAATTATAGCATGAATCAACCAAGACCCTTCAATATATTGTATAATCCCCATATGTGTATTAAGAAAAAGTTGTGTTACAATATTACATGAGGAGGCCGTCAACCCATGATAGCAAGCAAAAATTTAAAGGCAGGCCTAGTCTGTCTATTCATAGCCGTTGTTTTTTCCTTCACAGCTTTAATAGAATACCAGTCTGTTTATGATGAAAATTACAGGCAGGGAGAAGATGAACTTCTGATCATTCAAACCAAGCTGGAGAACATGTTAGAATCAAGAATTAACAGCGCTAGTAATATAAGAATATTTATAGAAAATAAGGAGTCCTTCAGTCAAGTAGATTACGAGGACTTTGTTCAAGACATCCATGCATCATCTTATAATGTCATTCGTAACCTGACCCTGATCACCGATACAACCATCAGCCATGTTTATCCTTATTCAGCCAACTACCTGTCTATCGGCAGGGACCTGGCTCAGGTAGAGGACCAGAAAGAACTCATCCTCTATGCCAAGGACACAGGCCAGGTGGTGGTAACAGCCCCGGTTAACCTTGTTGAGGGGGGCCAGGGGATCATTGTCAGAATTCCTCTGGAAGTAGACCATGCTTATTATGGTCAAATTGCCATTGTCTTTGACTATGAGCAAGTACTCAAGCAAACGGGTATCCACCAGCTGTCGAAGGCCTACAAGCTTAAGTTAACCACCTATGATCCTATACAAGAGCAGACTTCAGTCATCTGGTCTAATACAGACCAGGTGGACCATCCTGCCAGCCACGCCTTCAGTATCTATGACTTTACCATTAGCCTGGAGGGCCAACCCAAAAAGGGCTGGCGCGGGACTTCAGTCATGTTTTATGCTGTTATCATTCTTGGACTGGTGGTATCCGGGGGCTCTTACTTTATCGTCCTCAAATACTTAAACGAAAAGGACAAGCTCCATGAGTCCCACGATATCCTGGAGTCTACTAACCTCCAGCTAGAAGCAGCCAACAATCAACTGCTGGCCAGCGAGCAGGACCTAACCGTCCGCTATGAGGAAATGGAAGCCCAAAAGACCCAGATTGAATACTTGGCCAAGCGGGACTCCCTAACTGGCCTCTATAATAGAAGAAAGTGCATCGAGGATATTGAAAATAAGCTCTATGAAAAGAAAAATTTCAGCCTGGTCCTCTTTGACCTGGACAACTTTAAAAATATCAACGACACCCGTGGTCACGGCTATGGGGATAAGATTTTAAGAAAGATTGCCCTCTGGCTCAATGAAACCCTGCCAGACCATACCGAGTCCTACCGGATTGGCGGTGACGAATTTGTCATCCTCATTCCTAGAATGGTAGAAGAAAAAGAAACGGAATCCTTCTTACACCACATGTTCGAATCCTTCCATACCTTCAAGGCTTATGAGAATATCAACGAACCCATCACCATCAGTGCTGGGATCACTTACGCCCCCGACCAGGGAGATGAGGTCTCTACCCTCATGATGAAGGCTGACCTAGCCATGTATGCTTCCAAAAATACTGGCAAGGACAAGTTTGCCTTCTTTGATGACGAAATGTATCAAACTTTAAATAGAAAGCTCCACATCGAAACCCTCCTCAGGGAGGCCGTGGACAAGGAGGACTTTAGCCTCCTCTACCAACCCATACTGGGGCGTGATCAGACAGTCGCCAGTTATGAAGCCCTCATCCGCATGAACCAGACCACCATGTCACCCGGCATCTTCATTCCCATCGCTGAGGAAATGGGCCTGGTGGGGACGATCGGTCGATGGGTTATCAAGCAGGTCCTTAAGCAGCTTTTAGACTGGCAGGCCAAGGGCATGACCCTCAAGCCAGTGGCCATCAATATTTCCCCCAGTCAAATATACGAGGGCAACATTGATCAATTCTTAGAAAAAGAAATAAGGGCCTCAGGCCTCAGCCCAGGCCTCATAGAAATTGAAGTCACGGAAAATATCTTCTTGTCCAATAATATGGCCAACGTCAGGATCCTTGAAAATATCAAGGCCCTGGGTTGTACCATCAGCTTGGATGACTTTGGAAGCGGCTTCTCATCATTAAGCTATTTGACCTACATGCCTGTCGACAAAATCAAGTTAGATAAGAGCTTGAAGGATAAGTTTCTACCCATTGAAGATATCAAACTCATGGAAGGCTTGATTACCTTCTGCCACAGTCTCAACCTCCTGGTTGTCACAGAGGGGGTTGAAACCATGGATGAAGCCACCAAGCTTTTGGACCAGGGGACAGACTACCTACAAGGCTATGCCTTCTCTAGACCTGTTACCCCTGCCGAAGTATTATATGCCGAGGGGAAGACCTATACTATTTCTTAACCCTTGATGTCAAAAAAATGCACTTTTGTGCATTTTTTTATTTTGCCCCTCTTACCGTGCTATGATATAGGTATTCAAAGACATGCCCCCCTAAGCTACTTTGAATGTCTCAAACTACAAAGTAGACCAAATATAAGAAGCTTACGACGCGTCCTTACATAAATTTGGTCAAAACCCCCTTATACGCCGAATATAAGGGGGTTTTACTTATAATATGAATTGACTCATCAGTTGATTTAGGTCTAGAGCCATTTGGCAGGCTTCCTCAGCTGCCATGGACAGGCTCTCTGTAATAGCAATCTGCTCTTCACTCGAAGCTGCCACTTCCTGGCCCCTCGCCTCATTTTCCTTAAAGGAGTCATAAACCTCTTTGATATGGTCTTGAATGTGGTCCACATCCTTGAGCTGGACAATAGACCGCTTGCTAAGGTCCTCCATCTGACCCAGGAAACCATCAATATTGCTTGAAATCACCTCGAAACTTTGGTCCATCAACTTCATATAAGATGCCCCTGTGTCGATAGAAAGAGACGACTTATCCAGGTGGTCACCCGTTGCCTTGATCAAGTCATCAATGTCCTCTAAGACATGGAAAATATGGTCTGATGCCTGGCTGGTTTGGTTGGCTAAGTCACGGATTTCGTCCGCTACAACAGCAAAGCCCCTACCTGCCTCTCCTGCCCTCGCCGCCTCTATTGAGGCATTTAAGGCCAAGAGGTTGACACGACTGGCAATAGACTTGATGGACTCACTGATTCCATCAATGACCCTGGCTCCTTCCTTGAGGTTGTCAAAGGATACTTGTGTTTCTCTATTATCCCCTATGATTTGATACATGTGGTCTAAGGTTTTAACCAGGCTCATCTGACCTTCCTTCAGGGTCACCTTAGTTGTTTCACATGAAACAAGGGCCTGGTCTGCTACTTCACATGTGGTGTGCATACCTGCTGTCACCTCCCCCATGTGGTCTTCCACCTGGTTGAGGTCACTTCTATCCTTCGATATATTTTCCATCATATGAACCAGTTCATGAGATACCTGGTTGGCTGATTCATGAACATCAGCAGAGGAAGCCGTCAGTTCCTCAGAGGCCGCTGACAGGCTCTCTGAAACCTGACTGACCCCTAAAAGCAGCTTCTTCTGATTGATCAACATGGTATTATAATGATGAGCAAGGTCCTGGATTTCATCCTTAGACTTGATGAAAACCACATGACTCAAGTCTCCCTTGGCCCCCTGGGTCATGGACTGACCTAAAAGCTTTAAGGGTTTAAGGACCAACTTCCTAATCACTAAGAAGGCTACAAAGGCTGATAATAAGATGGCCACCAGGGTCACCAGGATAGACTGCCTTTGTATGTGCCTAGAAGGGGCCATAATGTCTTCGTCATTGACGGTAATAACCAGGGCCCAATTGGCAACCTGTTTGAAGAAGACCTGCTTGTCCACCCCCATGAAGCTATAGGCCCCCCGGCCCTGGTCCTCATGAATCATCCGCTCAACCAAGTCCGATAGGCGCTTGTTGTCATACTGGTAGAGGTTGGTGGTCATAATTAAGTCTGCCTTGGGATGGTCTACAATCAGGCCCGCATCCTCTCCTACTATATCCAACAAGTAGCCATAGCCCTCCTGGCCAATTTGAATATCATCTATGAGGTCTGTGAGAATATCAAAGTTTATGCCTGCCAAGACACTTCCAATAAACTCGCCTTGACGAATAATCGGATAGCCTATAACAATAAGATGGTCCTTGTTGACCTTAGACACTATCACCTGACTGACCTGGACCTGGTGGTCCATTTTCATTCTCAAGAAATAGTCCCTCTCACTCAGGTCCATGCCCTCAGCATTATGGGTATCATCTGAAATAATAACATGACCCATGTCGTCTGTAATGGCAACCATGCTCAAGATATTTGAGTTGTTATTCAGGGTCCGACTCAAACTCTCCTTGATGTTCAAGTACTGGCCAGGATCATGTAGGCCCTCTAGAACCATGTCCTGGCTGGCAATCAACTCAACCAACTGTTGACTGCTCTCCAACTTATTCTCAATCAATTGACTCTTAAGCCTAACTTGATCCTCCAGCCCCCTAGTCATGAGCTGGTTGGTTGACTCATAGGATAAGACTATGCCTATAAGACCAATGCTTGAGCATGCTAAAATTAAGAGTATGCTCATGTAACTTATAATCTTCCGTGATAGCTTCATACCGCCTCCAAATCGTTAAATACTTCACATGTTACCCCAACAAATTATCCCTATCCAACCCCACTTGTAGCCTCCTGGTATTTCATAAACACACCCTCGAAGGACTCCTGTCTTAAAAGGTCAATGGCCAAGTCCGCTACCTGGGGATCAAACTGAGACCACCGATTATTCTTCAACTCCTCAATACAAGTTTCTACTGACAAAGCTGGCCTGTAGGGCCGTTTGGTCAGCATAGCATCTATGGAATCAGAAACAGCTATAATACGGGCCCCTAGGGGAATGTCACTACCCTTGATACCTGCTGGATAACCCCCACCATCAAAACGCTCATGGTGGTGGAGAACCATTTTTTCTATTCTGTCAAAATTTCTAAGCTTCGATAAGATATGGGCACCTACCTGGGGATGTTTTTTCACCACCTGCCACTCATGGTCTGTCAGCTGGCCTTCCTTAGACAAGATGGAATCAGGAATATGGATCTTGCCCAGGTCATGCATATGACCGGCAATGTGGATTTCAAAGACCTGGTCCTGACTTAAAAGCATTTTTTTAGCGATGGCCTCAGACAAGTCAGCTACTCGGTCTGAATGCCCTCGGGTGTAGTCATCCTTGGCTTCTATAGATGAAATGAGAACATCGATTAATTCATGAATGGTGCAAGATTGATTAAATAGTTTACAAGTTGTCATGGTTCCTCCTAGCAAATGTAAGTAAATGATAACGGTTATCATTTGCAAAGTCAATTGTTTTGTTATGTTTTTATCATCTTTTTTTGTCTACTTATAAGGCAAGTCAAAAACCAGTGAAAGGATTACAAATACTGGATTTTATAAGGGAGGTCTCTTAAGAAAAATTAACATTTATCTCAAGATTTGTGGTAGGCCTCAATAGGACTGGGTATGAAAAAAATGGAGGTAGACTTATGACTAGAAAGAAGATACTAGAGATTATAAAAGACTTGGACCAGGTATGGATCGACCGTTATATCAATGTAGAAGAAGGCCTGGATAAGACCCGGGACCTGTGGGACCAGGCCAAGGAGGCAGGGGACCCCTTAGCCCAGGCCTATGCTTCAATCACCTATGGGCAAATGTCTATTTATTCTGGTGATATTCAGACCGCTTTTGACAATGGCAACCAGGGTCTAAGACAGCTAGAAGACCTGTTCCCCGACCAGGCTACGGTCTACCATATGAAGGCCCATAATTTTATCGGCACAGCCCACTTGATGAGTGGTGAGTTTGGAGAAGCCCTCCAACACTATAACAGGGCCTTTTACTATGCAGAGCACAGCCAACCCGACCCCTACCGCATGTGTGTTTATCAGAACCTAGGGGAATTTTATCGGGGTATCCTATTAGATTATGATAAGGCCCTCATCATGTATGACTTGGCTTATGACGTATCCAAGGACTTCCCCCAGGTCTTGACCCCCATTACCATCGCAGGCAAGGCCTTAACCCTGGCCACCATGCAAAGAAGGGACCAGGCCCTGGCTCTTAACAATCAGGCCAAGGCCTATCTGTCGCCAGACCTCCCCCCCTTCATCCATAGTCTCTTATGTCAATTTTTAGCCAACACCTATGTGGACCTGGCGGCCTACCAGGAGGCCCTAGCCATGTGCCAATACGGTATCCGGATCATGCGTGGCCGCCAGGATGACTATACCCGACTCAACCTCCTCATCATACTGGGCCAAGCCTTCTGCGGCCTCAATAAAAATCACCGGGCCATACTGGCCTGCGACCATGCCCTGAATCTGTCCCAGTCTCATTTCAATGACAGCATTCTTTTGACTGCCTATAAGGTCCTAGGCCAGGCCTATGAGGGACTAAAAGAATGGGAGAAGAGTTCACATTACAAGGCCCTCTCTCTGGAATACACCATCAAGGAAATGAATGTTCAAGTCCAGAGACAATCAGCAGTCTTGACCTCTGAGCTTAAGTACAAGACCCTGGAAAAGGACTTGGAAATCAAGCGCTTAAAAAATCTAGCTTTGATTGAGCAAAAGGCCCAACTGGAGGAGACAACTCAAAAGCTCAAGGAAACCCTGGCCAACCTGACCAAGACCCAGGCCCACCTGGTTCAGTCAGAAAAGTTGGCAGCCCTTGGTGAGCTCGTGGCTGGTGTCTCCCATGAAATTAACACCCCCCTAGGGGTCAGTATCTCCATCAGTAGCTTCATCCAGGATAGCCTGGCCACCATCCAAGACAAGCTTCAGGCCAAGACCCTCAGTCAAAAACAGCTGACCGACCTTGTAGACCGGTCTATTGAAGCCCTCAAGGTTTTAAGTGACAGCCTCAACCGGGCTGCTACCATCGTCAATACCTTTAAGCAGGTGGCTGTGGACCAATACACCTATAAGAGTCGTTGGTTCAATGTCAACCAGTACCTCAAGGACATTGTGACCATCACCAAGCCCCTCTTCAAAGACAAGGACCTCATGGTTACCATCACCTGCCCCCAGGACCTGGAGATCTTATCCTATCCTGGCGCCCTCTACCAAGGCCTTGTTCAGTTGATGGACAATGCTGCTGCCCATGCCTTTGATGGCAGGTCCCAGGGCCATATCCAGGTCCAGGTCGCTCTGGATTCAGACCAGGTTCACCTGACCTTTAGAGATGATGGCAGTGGAATTCCGAAAGATAAAAGGGATAAGGTTTTTAATCCTTTTTACACAAGCAAGAAACAAAGCCAACATATCGGCCTGGGTCTTCACACCCTACACAATTTAGTCAGCCAAGTTTTCCAAGGAAGTATAAGGCTTGAAAGCCAGTTAAATCAAGGGACATGCCTTCATATAACCTTTGCTGTTGATGCCTATCGATACAATTAGTTCATTAAATTTGCTTTTGGGTCTGGTCTCATGAGTCAAACTGTGTTAAAATGAATGAAAATTAAGAAAGTGCGAATATCGTTCGGGTTTTTACAACTTGTAGGGACTCGAAGTTGAAATCAATAGAAAAGATTATAATGATCATTGTTGGTGAAAACATACAGCTCAGTGGAAGACTAAGTAAAGCTCTAGCAGAACAAGGAAAGCCAACACAACCCAAGGGTGTGTTGGCTCTTATATTATAATCAAGTTATTCGAAAGGAGATCTCCATGCATTCAAATGCTCAAGCCATCATGCCTCCCGCCTGGATCGGTATCATCGGTGGTGGACAACTGGGTAAGATGTTAACCCTTGCCGCCCAAAACTGGGGGTACAAGGTTGTTATCCTGGACCCTAATCCAGCTTCACCTGCTGGTGCTGTCGCTCATAAACACCTGTGTTACCCCTATGAAGACCTGGAAGGATTGGCCCTCTTTAAGGCCCTGGCTTCAGTCATTACCTACGAATTCGAGCACCTACCCATGGCCATGTTTGACCACCTTGAAAAGTCAAACATCCCAATTATTCCCTCGCCCAATACCCTTCGGGTTATTCAAGATAAGTACCTACAAAAGTGCCACCTCAAGGACCATGGTCTTCCAGTAGCCCTAGACCAGGAGGTCAAGAGCGTCGACCAAGTTAAGGATTTCATGGACCAATTTGGACCTGGTATTATCAAGCCACGCCTTGGAGGCTATGACGGCAAGGGTACCTACTTTGTTAGAGAGAAAGACCAAGTAGAAGGGGCCTTTGACCAGTTCAAGGACCTAGACCTATATATTGAGCAACTGGTTGACTTTGAAATGGAGATCTCAATCATGGTTGCCAAGTCAACAGATGCAACCTACACCTTCCCAGTTTCTGAAAATATTCATAACCAGGGCATCCTCATTACTTCAATCGTTCCTGCAAGAATATCAAAAGACTTGAGAGAGAAGGCCCAGGCAATTGCCAGTCAAGCCATTGATAGCTTTAAGTCCATTGGCCTCTTCTGTGTAGAAATGTTTGTTACCCGCCAGGGAGACATCCTCATTAATGAAATTGCCCCCAGGGCACATAACTCTGGCCACTATACCATAGAAGCCTGTGGCTACTCTCAATTTGACCAGTGGTTAAGAATCTTAACGGGTCTGCCCCTGGGGCAATCCAAGGTCTTTAACCCATCTGTTATGATCAACATCCTGGGACCAGAGGCCAGAGCAGGACTCTTCCACTTAAAGGGACTTGAAACCATTTCATCTCTAGAAGATGTTTACTTCCACTGGTATGGTAAGGTCACCACATCACATAGGAGGAAGCTGGGCCATATCACAGTCCTCAACCCACAAGTCGACCAGGCCCTAGAAGATGCCAACCGTGCCCTAGAGGCTTTAATAATAGAAGAAAGGTAGATGAAGATGTCAAATGTTAAAGTAGGAATTATCATGGGAAGCCAGTCTGACCTTAGAATCATGAAGGCTGCTGCAGATATATTAGATACCTTCCAGGTAGCCTATGAAATCAAAGTCGTATCAGCCCATAGAACACCCGAGCGTATGTATGACTATGGTCAAAGTGCTCGTCAACGTGGCCTTAAGGCTATTATTGCTGGCGCTGGTGGCGCTGCCCACCTACCAGGTATGATGGCATCCTTAACAACAGTACCCGTCATCGGTGTGCCTGTTAAACTTAAGGCCCTGGACGGTATGGATTCTCTCTTATCCATCGTACAGATGCCAGGGGGTGTCCCTGTAGCAACCGTAGGGATTGATAATGCTAAAAATGCAGCCCTTCTAGCCCTCCGCCTTTTAGCCAATGAAGATGAAACCCTTCTAGAAAAACTTGAAGCCTACTATGAGACTATTCGTGAAGGCATTATTTATGACTTAGAAGATCAACTGGACTAATCCAGTCAGCCAGGTTTACAACCTGGCTTTTTTGTCGTTCACATAGTTAATACTTTGTCAATGTAAGGCCTTAACAGGATTTAACTGGTAAAAAAGTGATGTCTTGTAACACTTTCACAAACTTTATAAACTTATCTATATGTGTTTATCCTCCAGATAATGTGGTATAAAATATTAAGGAAATTATATATTTAGGAGGATTTATGAACAGAAGTTTTAAGTTTAAGCTAGCCGTTTATTTCGGCCTAACGGTACTAGGGGTAGCCATCATCTTGGGTGTGGCCCTATCTAGTATCTCCATGAGCAGGATGAGCAACATGAGGACCACAACATCTGAAAAGCTCACCCACCAAACATCGGATACTATTAGTAATTACCTCAATACCTATACCCAGGCTATTGACCTCATGAGTATCGATTCAAATGTCACATCAACCCCCTACTACAAGCCAAGTATCCCTTGGATGTTTAAGACCTTTGAAAACTTTGTTAACACCTATGACGGTGCTGACTACATCTACATCGGTTATGAGGACGGTAATCTCTTCCAGGGCTCTATGGCTCCCTATGTAGAGGAGTTCTATACACCTGCCCAGGTGGCAAAAGAGCCAGGTCCTTCAGATGATGAAGATGACCCTGTTAAGCGTACTCTAGAAGAACAAGCTGCCCTTAACGCTGAGAAAGGCTTCTTTGCCTATCCACACTTCTATGGTATCAACTACGACCACCACAAACGTGACTGGTACAAGCAAGCCATGACAGAAGACGGGGTGATTTGGACCCCTTCATACATTGATGCCTTCACAAATTTGCCGGTAATCACAGTAGCCAAGCGCCTAGATGATGAAAACGGCCGTCCCCTAGCTGTTATTGGGGCTGACATTTCCCTATCGACCATTGCTGAAACCTATAAGGACTTTACCATTGGTAACACGGGGGCCCTCTTCATCCTGGACCATACAGGTCAAGTTATTTCTCATCCAGATCCAGACCAACTGGGAGAATCTGTAACTGAAATGGACTTCTGGTCTGGCATGGTCAACAAGGACTCAGGTACCATTGAATACAAATATAATAAGGAAAAGAAGGTTCTCTTCTTCACCACCGAACCAACGACAGGTTGGAAGATTGCTGTAACCTTCAAGGACTCTGAGCTGGACAAGGATATCAGACCCCTAATCTTTGCTAATGTAGGGATTTTACTTGTCTGTGTTGTTGTGGGTATCGGTATTGCCTTCTTGATCTCGACAAAAATCACAGGCGACCTTAAAAAGGTGAACGATGTTTTAACCCAGGTTGCTGACGGTGACTTAACTGAAAAGGTTACCATGTCAAGAAAAGACGAAATTGGTCAAATGGGTGAAAACCTCAACAAGACCATTGATACCTTAAATGAAATTGTTAATGAAATTAACCTAACTTCTGTGGACGTTAAGGACAACACGGATAACCTGACCCAGGCTATTTCAGAGTCAACCCTAGCCACTGAAGAAATCGCTCAGTCTATCCAAGATGTTGCCAAGGGGACCAATACCCAGGCCATTGAAGTTCAAGATGGATCGGACCGCATGGGATCAGTCAGTCTTAAGATCAACAATGTCAACGATCTTTCAACTCGAATGGGTCAACTATCTGATGAAGTTAAGGACGATAGTCAGTTGGGCCTAAAAACCATGAAGGAATTAATGGTCAAGGCAGAAGAAAAGCAGTTATCATCAGAACAACTATCAACCATTATATCAAGTGTAGATGCCCAATCTAGAAAAATCAGCGAGATCACGACCACCATATCATCCATTGCTGAGCAAACCAACTTACTTGCCCTCAACGCATCGATTGAGTCTGCTCGTGCTGGTGAAGCCGGTCGTGGCTTTGCAGTGGTTGCTGATGAAATCAGAAAGCTTGCAGAGCAATCATCTCTTGCTTCTTCTGACATCAAGGACTTAATTGACAACATGCTCAGCCAGTCAACTAAGGCTGTTGAAACCGTTGAAAAGAACCGACAAATTGATTCTGAAGAATTCGAAGCGGTTAAAACAACTGAAGAGACCTTCAACAGAATCTTTGACCACTTAGATACTCTCTTAGATAACATCAGTCAGATTAAGGAACAAAACAATGATGTAACTATGGACACCAACTCTCTATTAGATGTTATGACCACGATTTCATCGGTTACTGAGGAAACCTCAGCAGCATCTCAGCAGGTATCTGCATCGACAGAAGAGCAATTGGCATCAATGGAAGAAATCACGAGCCAAACGGAACACTTACGTGAAGCTGTCGAAAATCTCCATCTTTTGATTATGCGTTTCAAAACTAAGTAAAAAATACTTTCTTTTTATGGGGTGTCGGCTAACGACGCCCCATTCTAATCTAGAGGGCAATGTCAACCTGGCAACCATTATTTGTCAACTATCTCTTTCTCTTAATATGTGTTACTATTGATAGTGTAATAATATTGTACATAATTAATACAGAAGGAAGGAAAGGATCTACCATGATCATAAGAAGCGGTGAATTCATTAATAAGAAAGTCGCCAGTAAGGACGCAGTTATTTTCAACAAATATCGGGACGGGAATGTAGAGATTAACATCTATTCTGTTGGTCCTGGTGCTTCATATATACTCATCCCTCCATCAGACCCCAAGGGTATTAAAATCTACTATCTTGTTGAGGGAGCCATCCAACATGTCACTAGTGGAGAAATTCTCCAGGTGAATGATACAGTCATTTTAAAGAGCTCAGATGATTATTTTTATTACCAGCCTCTTGAAGAGTCTACCCTCTATCTGACCGCTTATGGAGACCCTTCCTTTGAGATTAGCAAGGAAAAGTTTGCAACCCTCAATGAGACTATGTTGAAAATTCAACTCAAGGACCATTATACCAACCTCCATTGCCAAAGAGTCTTAGAACTGGCCAAGGCCATGGCTATTAAGATGGGATTGAGCGGTAGGGACACCTATAATTTTGTAACAGCTGCCCGCTATCATGATTTAGGTAAGATCATCATTTCTGATGATATATTAAATAAACCTAGTCGCCTGTCTGATGATGAGTATAAAATTATGCAGGACCATGTCAACCAGGCTCTTAGCCTCTTGCCGGCCCAGTATGATCCAGTGATCCTCCGCATTATCTCTGAGCACCATGAACGCTTAGACGGGAGCGGATACCCTCAAGGATTAACAGGCCAGGCCATTAGCGAACCTGGTAAAGCCCTAGCTGTCTTGGATACCTTCGATGCCATGACCTCTAATAGAATCTACAAGCCGGGGAAAACCATTGAGGAATCCTTCCAAGAACTTTATGAACTTGCAGACCTGAAGTACTCAAGAAAGTACATTGATCTCCTTCATGAAATTGTTCATGAACAACCCGATCTCATTAAGAAACTAAGGGCCCTATAGGCTTATGATTTGAATATTAAGAATTCTTAAAAGACTATTACGATTATAGGATCAATCCTGGGGTAAAAGATACATTAGTAGACTTATGAAATAGGATTGAATGAGATAAGGTTGAAATAGTTAGGAGGATTTATGTTTAGAAACAAGATCTACTACAGGGTACCCCTGAGGACAAGGATTTTTATCCTTTTAGGAACCATTGCCCTCATCACCCTCTTGGTGATCAATGTCTTATATAAGGCATCCAAAGTTTATTTCTTTGAGTTCGATACCCAGCCAGTTAGTCTTAAGGCAGTGGACTTGATAAAAAATGAAAAGGACCAGTTGGCTAAGAAGGAAACCAACAATGTCATTGCCAATGATTATCTAGAGATCAATGATGAAAAGGGTTGGGAACCTATAGACCCTCCCACTGGCCCCCTAGACGAAGCCATTGTCATTAAGAAAAAGGGTGAGGTCATCCTTTATTGGAAGGTTTGGTATCAACTTGATAAAAATCTAATCATTGTTCAAAACCAATCAGGTTTAGTCAAGGCTCTTCCTACCAGCAGGTATGGCAGCCTCAAGAGAAATGGCCTGGACATGTTCCCTAAGAATGGATTATAAAGAAAGAAAAAAGCTTGAGTTTATCATGAACTCAAGCTTTTCTTATTATTTAACAGATTCATTATTTTTAAGTACTTCATGATAGAAAATAGTAACCACACCTGAGATAACAATAATGAGTCCAAATCCGTTGACTGCTGATATTACTCTTGAGAAATAATTACCCGGTTCAAGGAAGTAATCCAGGGCAACTTCAACCATGGTGTGAAGGAGGCCAATAAAGATCATCAATGATATCAGTTGGAAATAGTGTCTCCGACCTATCCTAAAAGAGGTTAGAATTGACTCAAAAGTTTTCCTATCATTATAAAGCATTTCGTGAGGTGAAAAAATGAAGAAAATAGCGAAGGTGGATGAGGCAAATATAATAACGAAACCACTCAACCACAGGGGTGCATCCAACCAATAGATAATAGATTCCAGGACCATGGATAAGATGGTGATCACCAGGGCCACAACAAATGTGATCCTAAATAATTCTCTTCTCTTTCTTTCCAATGAAATAGAAATAGCATTAACCGTCAAGGGTCTCTGGTTCAAGGTCATCATAATGCCAGTTACCAGGATATATATGAGGAAAATGGTTAACATGTTTTCAATCATGTCTAAGGTAAACACCTTGAAACTAAAGTCCCTCAGTAAATGAACCATATTGATGTGGTCTGTGTTATTAAAGGGTAAGTCTTCTATGATCTTGTCAACCCCTAGATAACATAGGCCTATTACAGCCAATAACTTATAATGGAGCATCAACCACTGGATACTCTCTCTTAAAACTTGTCTATTCTTAACAGCATCGGTTTGCATAAAAAAATCCCCCCAGGTACTCATACTAAACTTATTTTAGCATAAAGCAACCCTTGGAGGGAAGTTAAATCAAGAATTTACTCGATGGCCTGATAAACACTGTGGATTTTGTCCTTAGCCTTATCAAAGGCCTTAACAATATTAGGATCAAAGTGATAGCCACTTTCCTTGCGGATGATATCAACCGCCTCTTCAAAGGTAAAGGCCCGCTTGTATATCCTCTTAGAGGTCAAGGCATCAAAGACATCAGCACAAGCAACAATCCGTGCAATTAAAGGAATCTCTTGCCCCTTGAGGCCTTCAGGATAACCTGTTCCATCATATTTTTCATGGTGGTAACGGGCGATGACCTCTGCAACCTCATAAAAGTCGTGGTCAAACATAGACATGTCTTCCCTGATATCTTTAAAGATATCCCCTCCTATGGTGGCATGGGTCTTCATGATTTCCCATTCATCCGATGTCAAGGGACCCGGTTTCTTCAAAATAGCATCTGGTATACCAACCTTGCCGATATCGTGGATAGCAGCATTCCTCTCAATATTTAAAATCATCTCCTTATCCACCTCATAGCCCTCAATATCTAACTTAGACAAGGCCTTGGCAATTAGAACTGAATATGAGACCATACGCTGTATATGACCCCCGGTTTCATTGTCCTTCTTATCAACAAGTACAGCAAAAGATGAAGTGATCTTGGATAGAATAACCTTGGTCAAGTAGGCCCGATTTAAAAAGCCACTGATTTCATAGGCCATCTTTCCAACAAAGTTCAAGTGCTCCTGGGTAAAATAATCCTGCTTATTCGAACTGAAGAAAAGAAGACCGTAAACCGTATTACCCGACAAGAGAGGGACTGTCATATTAGACTTGAGGCCCTCTGCCAGTATTCGGCCCAGGGCACCAGAAGTTGACTTACTTTTGTAGGTCTCTAAGAGATTGTTATCAATTTGAGCCTCTTTGGTCTGGAAGAAGCTGGTTAAAGATGTCTTGTCAAAACCAACCTGGAAGCCAGGTCCAAGCTTTACCTGACCAGATTTCAAGACCCCATACTCAGCGATGATCTTTCTCTGAGAATAATCAACAAAGGCAATCCCAACCCGTTCGATTCTCAAGTGACGGTTGACCTGGTCGAAAACTTGGTCAATCATTTCATCCATTAAATAGGTGTCCATGACCCGGTTCTTAAAATCATTCAATCCACCCTGTTCCTCAAATATAGCTTGAATCATATGATGGATATCTTTTTCTTCCCTAAACATAGGCTTATCCTCTGTCAGGATACTCAGATCATAGTTGTGGTCTTCCATCTTCTTAAAGTTCTTACTGATAAAGGGTAAGTCCTTATAGACCAAGCGATATATGAGATAAACCAAGATAAGAAGTTCTATAACAGTTAAGAGAGTTACCAGATAAATCAAGCCCCTTAAGCTAGCCCTCAGGTCTTTCGTGTAGGTGTTGATAGCAGCCACTAGGTTATTGGACTCAACTTGGGCTGCTTGATAAGCAGTAGAGACCTGGTCAGCAGACCACTCGGCCTGGTCCAGGTGGGTCGCTATAGCGCCTTGATAAGCCCTAAAGTCTGTTAGGGTCTTGTCATACTGGCTCTTAACAGTATCTGAGCTTGCCAGCAATGAAAAGAAAGATTTAAAGCTTGTTAGTTCCTGGCCCATCAGGTCAACCAGGTCCATACTCACCTGAGTCTGGTCCTTTATTTTATCTAGATTTGCCTCATAGGCAGTCCGTAACCTTTCCTGTCGTTCAAAATCATCTGTCGGTAATTGAGATTGGATGTTTAAAAAGACATTAATGGGTAAAATACCAGATGAATGGTTATAAACCAAGTCATGGGTTTGTGCATCTAAGACATCAAGGGTCTCATAATGCTTATCAATCTCTATATTTAACCAAATAGATAGGCCTGTAGTTACCAATAAGATAATTACAGTTAAGGTTGTAATTCTTTTTATTCTCAAGATAGTACTCCTTTACACGACTCTGTATAGGTTCTGGTGGTTAAGAGTCTCGGCTCATGAAAAAACAACTCCATCCATTTTTTTCCAACACCCTTGCAGACTTGTCACTTCGTAATGTACTGTAAACGTATACATAGTAGCACTTTCAAGGTCATAAATCAATCTAGAAGCTTAAGAAAGCCTTAAATTTTCTTTATATTCTAAGTATATTTCCAAAATAAGTGAAGGCCTGTCATGACTATGCTATAATAACAATGATATTGAAACTGAGAGGAGACTATTATGAAACAAATGAAAAAAATCTTCGCTTTTTTATTGATTGCAACCCTTATGATTTCTATGATTGCATGCGGTAAAGATAAGAAAGAAGATAAAAAAACTCAAGCAATTGAGGACAGATTAATGGAGGCAATGACACCTCTTGCTAATTTGGAAGGTAGCCATGTGTTAATGGACATGTCTATTGATTTTGATGATAACATCACAGACCAGATTCCAGAATTAGCTATAATCGATCCAGAAATTTTCAACATGATTTCTAATTTCGACATTTCAGCTGAGGTGAAGTCTACTATGACCAACCGTAGCTACCCTGCTGAATCTTATGTAGCTTACCATGTAAACTACAAGTCAGAACCCCTTTTAACTGTAGAAATGTACTCGACTAAAGAGGGCATGCAATTAGGTTTAACCAACCTATATCCTAATACCTTCTTCCTGAACTACAGTGACCTGGAGGACCTTGTTGGTGAAGACCTTATGCAGGGTGCCCTTCAAGGCCTAGACTACCAAAAGTACATGGATCTTGTCATGGCTGTTGATTCTTCAGCTATCGACCAAGAGGCTTATACAGCGGTTATCAAGGACCACTTAAAGGAAGTACTTACAGGCGAGAAAAAAGAGACCTTAAAATATGACTACAAGGGTGAGAATTTTAAAGAAGACCTTACAGTTGTAACTTATGAAATCAACATGGAATCTATCCTAAAAATGGTGGAGTCTATGATTGATATCGCCAAAGAAGATGAGGCCTTAAAGGACTATATCAAGGAAGTTGCCAAGGTAGTTGGTGAGGAATTAATCGCTTCAGGTGACCTGGAACCAATGGGCGTCAGTGAATATGATATCCAATCTATCTTAGATATGACAGACTTACTCGATCAATACTGGACAATGGCATTCGATCAAGCAACTGCTGCTATGGAAGAAGTCCAAGAAGAGTTCAAGGATATGGATGAGGACAGCAAGGAAATCCTTGACCTAATCGAAAAGGGTGTTTCCCTTAAGTTCTACCTTACAGATGATAACATGATCAAAAAAGTGGCTGTCCATGTGGACATCAAGGGCATCCAATTCACTGTAAACACAACCTTACACGCAACAAAAGATATTGCTGTTAATCCACCAACAAATGGTATTAATGTCCTAGACTTAATCAACCAAACAGGGGATTATGCAAACGAAGACAACCGTAACCAACTGGTAGCAGATGTCTTAAAATCTGCTATGAATGAAGTGAGCGAAGGCCAGGCCTTCAAGACATTGATTCAAGACCTGAAGCCTTTTGAAGACATGATGGGCATGACAGTAGAAGACATTGAAATGGCTCTTTCTATGGCCAACTTATTCATTGACTCTATGACATATGAAGACATCATGGAAATGTTCAATGGTGGCGATGATTATGACTATGATTATGAAGATGAGGTAGATGATGAGGTGATCATTGAATACCAATCAGACCTTAACATTGCCTTAATTACAGACGGCGGTTCAATCAATGATGGTGGTTTCAACCAGATTGCTCTTGAAGGAGCCCAACTTTTCGGTGACATCTACAGTGCAAGAGTCACTTATTATGAACCAACAGAAGCAACTGATCCTGGTTTTCTTGCAGCCTACCAAGAGGCTATCAATGATGGTCACAATGTGATTATCGTTCCAGGCTTTATGCAAGCGTCGGCCCTATACCAGGCTCAGGACTTGTACCCAGAGGTAAACTTCATCATTCTAGATGCCCTACCTACAAGTTCAGACTTCGTAACGACTTCAGTGAGCGAGAACACAGTTAGCATCCTTTTCGATGAAGCTGAAGCTGGATTTTTAGCTGGTATCGCAGCTGCCCTTGAAAGCCAAACTGGACAAATCGGTTTCATTGGTGGTATGGAAATTACACCGGTTCAAAAATACTACTGGGGCTTTGCTGCTGGTGTAGACTACGCCAATGCTCACTATGGAACAGAGGCTCAAATCACCCAGTCTATCTACCAAGGATCTTTCAGTGAAGTTGAAGCGGGAGCATCAATCGCCTCAACCATGTATGATACCGGTATTGATGTGATCTACTCGGCTGCTGGTGGTGTATCAGCAGGAGCCTTGAGCGAAGCTGTACGTCGTGGTGAAGAGGGTCAACTGGTTTACTACATTGGAGTAGACAGTGACCAATACTATGAAGGCCTTTTATCTAACGGTGAATCGGTTGTTCTTACATCAGCTATCAAGCGTTTAGACACAGCTGTTTATAACATGTTAGAGGCTCTAGCAATAGATCAGTTCCCTGGTGGTGAAACTCTAGAGTATGGTCTAGCCCAATATGCTGTTGGCCTACCTGCCTTCAATATGAACTTAACCTATGAGACAGATGATATCATCTATGAGGTTCAAGAAAAAGTTGCTACTGGAGAAGTTACAGTACCAAAAACTCAGGATGAACTAGACAACTTCATGAAGTAAAATACCCAACAGGCTCACATAGGGGGCCTGTTTTTTTGCAAAAAAAAAACAAGGTTTAAAACCTTGTTTATCTTCTAGTGAACAAACCATGTTGTATGGACTATATCCGTTAGGAAGTAGACAATACAGCCAGCGGTCATAACACCAGCAATAATTGCAGGTGCTGCTCTTTTAAAGGAAATCTTGGTTATGACAGCAGCTACACACCCAGTATAGGCCCCTGTCATGGGTAGGGGAATAGCTACCAATAAGAATAGACCTATCAAACGGTACTCCCTGTAATGACCAATTTTCCTTGCTGCTCTTTCCTCATACCTAGTGAAAAATCCTCTAAAGGCCTTTAACTTTTTAAACCTAGTGAATAAGGGTGTTATGATCAATAGTAAGATTGGAACAATAATACTATTACCAATGATAGCGATGATGGCAGCATTCATGGGCGTTAAACCAAGGGTCACCCCTATAGGAATAGCCCCTCGCAACTCAGCGATCGGCATCATTGATATTAAAAACACACTTATACTAGGAGAAAAGACTTCACTCAGTAAGGTTGACAATGCATCAAACACTTCTTTTCCCTTTCTCTTGCTTACTTATGACTCTGGTCTAGGTTCCCAACCAACTCAGACAAGTAACTTGCCCAGTATTCAATGCCTTGGTTAAAACACGGCCTCCAGACTGATTCAATCTGTGTGCTTTCATACAAGCGGCCTTGTTCTCCATAAGACAAAAAACTCCAACAGGAACCCCCTCTCTTAGTGTACAGAAAATAAGGCCATTCGTCTAGCTTAATTGTTCACGAGTTACATATCTATAATAATCATTTTTTACAATTTCATTAATATACCACTGAATCATGGGCACACAACCGAATAAACGTTCATCCTTTTTTAAGAAGTCAATCAGGTCACACAGGGTGTGCTTTCTCATTCTTATAGACCGTCTAGGATAGATATAACGCATACCATTTTTCATAACATTAACTTCGGACTTGCTGTGGCTAGGATAGAAGTACAGGGTAACTGTTTCTTGTTTCCCATGAAGCTTAAGGCCCAAACCGTGCTGTAGGACCCCAATTTCGTATCCTTCACCTCTCCTCTCTTCCTTAGAAAGGTCTACTAGTAGGTCATAGAAACTATCCAAGTGCATGTGCTTAAGTTTAAAGTGCATATATATCCTCCCTTTTAAGCAAGTTGCCTATCCAAGTAGCCCCCCAGCTACTTGGACAGGATTTATACAAATATACTGTATGATCAGTAAACGATTTTGTTAAATAATAATCAATCCCAGGCCTAATAGGCCCCGTAGATGCCCTTATAGACCATATAAGACACGATCAAAACCAGGGTAAAGGCCATGTAATAAGTCAAGTGACCCATCTTGGGTCTCAAACTTTCATCGCCAAACAAGTAGGTTTGACAAGCCTTTAGGGATGTGAATTCCATTTCCTCGTGGTCCTTGTCAACCTCCATAAGGTAGCCTGTCAGCGGTAGGCGTCTAAGCTTATCACTCTTGGGTATCTCTCTTCCCAAGCCCTTATAACCCACACTCTCAAGTAGGGCTTCTAAGACCGTGGCTAGGTCTTTAATATCCGTTTTAATCCCAGTCAAGTCATCATGGTCGACTGGACATAAATCGAAGTCACCCAGAACAAGCCCCTTATCGTCTAGGTAGATTGTATCTAGACCAATAGAACCATGACAGTAACCGGCCTGATGGACCTGGTCAATGACCTTCACAAGGTCTTTGTAGAGGTCCAAAACCCTGTCAGGTATAAGGACATTCTTCTTAAGGTAGGTCCTGAGACTGGGTAAGCTTGGATTTTCTAAGACTCTGTAAGATGTTCCATTCTCATCAAAGCCTCCTAGGACGCCTATGATGGGCAGGTCATTGATTGTCTTGGCCAAATGACTGCTTGCCTTCTTAAAGCCTTCCTTCATCCTCTGGTAGCAGGTCATACCATCCGTTGACAGGGGTGACAATTTCACTTGAGTCCCCCCCTCTCTCATAACCTTGTAGGGAATCCCCTTATAATGGAATCCCTGGTTTGGGAAGTATTCTCTTATGAGGACCTCTTTGCCCTGCCTTATATCTTGAGCCAGGTATAGAAAGCCGTCCTGACGTCGTCCTACTAGGTCTTTTATTTCGTATGAACCACGCCCCAATAAGCTCCCCTTCTTAAGGGCTTGTTGGTCCAGGTTGTCCAAGTCTCTTTTGCTTGTATAAAGCAATTTATCCATGTCAATCATAAGGCCTCCTAAGTCATAAATTTACTGTGTTTTAGCCCCTTTGGCAAGGGTCGAAGTTTATTTAGCCACATAGGTATCTCATTTAGCCATAAATCCATGAAAAAGAAATTTATACTCAAAAGGTCTAATATTTTCTCTGACTTTAGCAAGAGCCCCCTAGCCCTGCCAAAATATTACGCAAATAAAAAACACCCTCCTAAAAAGAAGGGTGGGCACTTAAAGTTAAACAGGACTGGACAATTCTCTTGAGGTTCTCTCAGCCCAAGAAATTGCCTTCACATAATGGTCAGGTAGTAAATTGATATCATAATCTATGGCCCTTGAGGCTTCTTCCACATCCTCGAAGTTACCCTTCTCATAAGCATAACATAAGCGCATAATGGGTGAGTAAAGGGTTTCCTGGTCAAGGAGGGTATCTTTTAGGACCTGGTCGATTGGGAGAGATTCAAGGGCCTGAGACATATCCATCTGTAATACGCCATCAAGGATCGATAGAATCCCCAGAAGAGATACCTCTTCGCTATGTTTTTTAAAACCTGAATGGTTGGCAATCGACTGTAGTAGAGCAGACCGTATCAGGGCATACTTAACTAGTTCGTTGGTTTCCTGGTTGGACATGTTTTGTACCATAGCCAGGGATAGCCACTTCCTAAATTGCTTGGTTCCTAGAACGGCCAAGGCTTGGGTGATCGATCGAATAGGACTTACCGGTTTTGCATTGGCATTGGCCACCTTCAACAACTTATAGGTCAAACCAACATCCGTTAGAATGATATTAGACAATTTTTTGTAGTCAGGCTCTTCAACATTCAACTCTCCCATGAGACGAACATACAAGAGGCCATTTTCATCCAAGCGCTTTTTCCTTTGAACAGAGGGTTTCTCAAAATAATACCCCTGGAAAAGATCAAACCCTTGGTCTCTTGCCCATTCAAATACCTCCTTAGATTCCACCTTCTCAGCCAGAAGGGTGATGCCCCTACTCTTTAGATCGACAAGGAGGGCTTCAATGTCTTCCTGACTATTCTCCATGAAATCCACCTTCACAAGACTCACCACATCTAGGATTTCCTTGTGGGCATAGTTAAAGACATAGTCATCCAAGGCCAGGGTATAGCCCTTGTCTTTTAACTTGACCAGGCGATCAATAAATGCCTGGTCTGGCTTAACATTCTCTAGTATCTCAACCACGACGGTCCTTTGATCCAAGAGTTCAGCCACATCATGCATAATGAGGTGTTTATCAAAATTGATAAAGGCCTTGGTCTTACCAATTAAATTATCCATGCCAAAGGTAAAATAACTGTTGAGCAACAAGAGGGATGTCGCCACATTATCTGACATGCCTCCATTAAAGGCATTCTCAAAACTATCTCTATAAAGTAACTCGTAACCATAGACTTGATAATTTCTATCAAATATAGGTTGTCTAGCAATATATATATCCATGTCTATCCTCCATAGACCTATTATACCCTAATCCAAACAAAAAAATCAGCCCCCCAGGCAAATTAGAGGACCGTTGACTATAAATACAATCGAAATCTATGGGTGCATTAGGGGCCTAGGGTGAAGGTCATGACTTGCTTTTGCTCTTTCCCCTGGTCTTGGTAGGTCAGAACTAATTCATAAGTTCCCTGACTAAGACCCAGGCTGCCTATATCTAAGTATTCTTGGTCAGGCCTAAGCTTGCCCTCCAGGACAAATCCGTAGTCAGATCGGATGGTGTAGGTGGACATCTGGCATCCATTGAGCCTTAGCCACTCTATTTGACCAGAGTTTCGATCAAAAGACACCTTATTACTTGTAAGCAAGGTAATTGCCTTTACCGAAGAGAGGGGGGCTTCTTCTTCATTTAAAACCATATAGTCGCCCGGGTCATCTTGTGTCCTAGCCAAAGACCGCCAAACAACGAGGGAAGAGCTTATTAAGGCCAGAAGAAGAATTGTGACCACAAGGGATTGGGAGGGTCTAAAAGTCCTTTTCTCCCTAAGCCTTGGATATAATAAGGCCAGCATGTCTTGACCATCCTTGATTCTGTCATCACTTTCATAGCTAAGGGCCTCTTGTATGACCCTGCCATAGTTGGAAGCTAAACTAGGAGTTGCCAGGGTATCTAGGGCTGTCATGTAGTTGCCATCTGACACTGTCTTAGAGATCAAATCAATCATAATCTTACCGATAGCATAAACATCTGACCATGGTCCTATTTGACCCTGACTGACCTTAACTTCAGGTGCATAATATTGATTCTCATAGGCATCCCCATCAAATATTTTTATGTCTCTTGGCCGTCTACAAGACTCATACTCTTCCAGGTAAAGACCTGTTGGGGTCACAAATAGGTTTCTGGGGTTTATCCTTGGATGAATAATACCCCTCCTATGACTAGCCGATAAATCTTTTATTAAGCCCTGAATCCAATCGTGGACAAGGTCTTGCTCCAGGATTTCTTGGTCTTCAAAGACCATTTCCAGGGTAGGCCAGGGATTGTAGGTGGACACAACAAAAGCCGTCCCCAAGTCCCTAAAGTCATCCAGAATCCTTGTCAAAGACCTATGATAGGTCATTCTTTCCTTACACTTGGCGTCATGAACAAAAGCATCCAGTAAGGACTCAAACGCCTTTGGGCAACCCGTTGCAAGTCCATGGACCTCCAGGACACCTGTAACAGGATGTCTCTTAAGGCTAGACTGGGCATGATCTCCTAGCCCCTGTCTAGGATAAAACTCCTTAATTGTAATGAAGTCACCTGTATTTAAGTCCAGTCCCTTGTACTCTAGATAATCTTTACCCATCTTTTCCAGGTGGATGATTTCATAGTGGCCATGCTTGAGACCCGTCAAAGGACGCAAACCACCCTCATAGTAGATTTCTTTCTCCTTTGATCTTTTTAGTCCATGCAAATAATTTCTAGAATACATACCGCGTCCCCCAACATGACTTCATTATACCGTCTCTATAAGGAAAAAGGATGAAAGATGGTTATTTAGCAATATACCTGCATATTTAGCCAAAAAAGCAAAAAACTCGAGCATTTTCGACGAAAAAAACGGCACCAGACCGCTGTCTGATGCCATTCCTTATCATCTCTACCAAGTATCCTTATTATAGCTTATTCAGGGAATATTTAAAGTAGGATGTCGTATTTAGCCGTATAGGGCGCATACTTAGCCAAACTTATAGCTTGAACCTAGAAATCAGGTTATTTAAGTGTTCAGCCATGCTGCTGGCCTCTTCAGAAGCCTGAGATAAACTCTCAGTAATGGCCACTTGTTCCTCACAAGAGGCAGCAATTTCTTGGGCCATACTGGTGTTGGATTGAGTCAATCCAGACACATTATCAATAGAGGCCTCGATAGACTTTGCTCCCTCCAATTGATTTTCAGATACTGTTTTTAGGTGGTCTAGAGCATCCGTTAGGCTTTCAACAGAGGTCATGAGGGTAACAAAGCGTCCATCTAATGATGTGATTGACCGTTCCCCTTCATCCACCTTATCCTTAGTATCTTTTACATAAGCATCTGCCTGACCAATAAGACTCGTGATTCTATTTAAGACATTGAAGATATTTTCTGACTCAAGAGTCGTTTGCTCAGCAAGCTTCCTAACCTCTTCTGCTACTACCGAGAAGCCACGACCCGCTTCACCAGCTCGTGCAGCTTCAATAGATGCATTTAGGGCTAGAAGGTTGATCTGCTCCGCTATAGACGAAATGATTGTAGATATGCCTGTCACTTCCTTGGCTTTTTCATTCAACTCCTCAAAGGCCATAATAACCGATTGGGTTGAAAGAGAAATCCCAGACATGGATTCAATGGAGTTTTGGACCCCTTCACGACCTGCCTCTGCCACACTGGCTGCTTGTTCACACGATGCCTTAGACTGGGCTGTTAACTCAAAGGTATTACCTGCCTCATGTCCCAGCTTAGTGGTGTTACTTTGTACCTCTTCTACCTCTTTTTGCTCATTCATAACATTTTCCATCATAGTAGTGACACGGTCACTTACTTCCTCAGAAGATGCATTCACTTCCTCAGCCGATGCTGTCAACTCTTCTGCTGAAGCCGACAGGTCTTGAGAGACCTGGGCAACGCCCTTAAGAATTTCCTTTTGGTTGTCTAACATCTTGTTATAGTCATTGGCCAGGGTCTCAATTTCATCCTTGGTTTGAATATCAACCCGGTGGGTTAAGTCTCCATCCCCTGCTAGGGCCATTGACGCTTGAAGGGCCATTACCGGCTTAATGATTGACTTGTTAATGACCCACCAGCCAGCTCCAGAGGATACTAGGATGGCTATCAAAAGAACCAGCCCCGTTATATTTCTTATTTCAATAGCAGAAGCATCTATATCAGATTGGTTAACCGTAATAAGTAAGTCCCAGTGTTCAATACTTTGGTATTTGACATGCTTGTCATCCCCCTTGTAAGTGTAGTCTCCTTCACCGTGGTCCTTGGTTTCCATATCTGCTAGTAACTTGTTAAGCCCCTTGTTATTCAGGTCCTTCAAGTTCAGTTTCATGACCTTTTCTGAATCAGGATGGGCAATGACTAAACCAGCATCCTCACCCTCCTTGATGATCATATAGGCATAACCATTCTCACCAATCTTCACATCATCAATTAAACTGGCAATCTGATCAAAGGATAGGGTGGCAACAACCGCACCGATATACTGTCCGTTTGATAGAACAGGTGCTGAGATGGCAATGACCGGTAAACCGGTGGCTTGAGAAATGACTACATTACTTACTTGAATGGTCTTGGTCTGAGCCGTCTTCTGCAGGTAGTCTCTTTGACTTAAATCTGCCCCTTCAGCCTTATTGATTGAATCAGAAATTAAGACCTTGCCCTTGCTGTCCACGATAGACAATAAGTCCATCATCCCTTGATTCTTTTTAAGGGTCTCTGTAAACCCTTCCTGCAATCGATTATCAAATTGGCCCTTTCGCAAGGCCTCAATAACCAGAGGGTTCTCTGTATAGACATCAATCATCCCCCTCAGGCCAGCCAACTTTTCTTCGATAAGCGCTGTACTCAACCTCAGTTCTGTTTGTAACTGGTCATCCATTAGAGCCTGTGTGTTGTCATAGGTCTTGACCACACCATAGCCCCCAATCACAAAACTTGATATCATCAATAATCCAATTATTCTGATTAATAGTTTTCTTGTTAACTTCATCTTACCTCCTTTTTTTCCAAATCCACCCGAGTCTTAAACCCCTTGTCTACTCTTGACAAGAGAAATAGTTTTATGACCAAGGGTTCGTTAAATATTAAACGATATTAGTGCTACTTATTGTAGCATACAGGTTTTGGAAATAAAATGGTGAAATTGACTTTTAATGTTCTTTTAAGCTCTTTTTAGGATAATTCCCATTATTGACTGGTTTGACTGCAGGAAGGCCAGTCACATCTTCAATCATGACCTGACTCAATGGCCAAGAGCTCCTGTTTTTTGCCCCTCTTCTTTGTATAAATGTTACAAGACACTTGTCAAATGTCCACAAAAAAAAGCCTGACGGCTTAATTGTATTTGGATACGTCTAGGACCCTAACATTAAAGGTCTTCATAACCATGTAGATCATCCCTGTCACCATGACAAGGGAAGTATATTGAATGAAGTCATGTTCCAGAGCCTCACCATAGCTAGAAAATTGATTGAGGGTCAAGGCCAATATGTTCAGATTGGTTGCCATACCATTAATGGTCAGGCTGATGACCATGACCAGAACACTTGCGACCTTAGATAGCTTAATGATGTAAACAAAGGCTATGACAAAGCCAACAAAGATCGTCAAATACTTATATTGAAGGTCAAAATTCGTCTGGATGACATAGTCATTAAAGATAAAAACTATCTGTATCCAGGTTAGATAAAGTAGGGTCTGCTTAGCAGTGGTCTTAACATAGAAAAGTTGCTTGATGATTTCAAGTGATATATAGGTGATACAAACATTATGAATCATGTATATCCAACTGACTAACAACATACGCTTCTCCTAAGTGTACTTTTGTATATCAAATATATGAACCCTGAATAAAATCAAGAGACCATTAAAGACACAGGTCGTTAAGGTATAACAAGTATACTGTACATGCTGAGATGCCAAGGCCTCTTCATAGGTATCAAACAAGAAGGTTAACATCCACATGATATTGACATTGGTCCATATTCCATTGACCACTGCCGTTGTCATAATAACAATCAATGAGGCAATAAGGTTTAATTTCAGTAACTTACTATAGCCAATCAACATACCAATATATAAGATGACATACTTATATTCTTTTCCAAAAAATCTCTCAACAATGTAAAAATTAAACTGATAACATAACATCATGACGGCTAGAAACATAAGGAATTGCTTGAAAGAAAACTTCAAGTGAAATAATTGCTTACCAACTAGCAAGGCCAAGGATACAACCAGTAAATCATAAAAATAATGACTAATATATGGATAAATCATGTACGCCCCTATGATAGATTAAATACAACCTTAAATCGTGTGAACTTGTTATTGGACTCCACACCGATACTGGCTCCAAGCTTTTCAACCAACTTGTAAACAATAAAGAGTCCAGCGCCTCGACTGCCCGACTTAGTTGAGAAACCGTAATTAAACAACTTGTCCATGGTCTCCTCAGGAATTTTAGTGCCTGTGTTTTGAACAGCCACAAGGACTTGATGCCCATTGCCTACAATTGAAATCTTTATTTCCTTTTCCTTACTATAGGTCTTCATAGCATCAATGGCATTGTCCATAAGATTACCTAGAACCGTACACAACTGCTCTCCAGAAAAAGATGCAGCCTCTAAAAGAGCCTTGACATTTGATTGAATGTCATAAGTTAAGTTGATTCCCTCTGTCCGGCATATGTGAATGTATCTCTGAAGAATAATGTTTAATATTTCCACGTCGAAATCCAAGTCAACTTCATCGTAATACTCTCTTTGACTTTTCTCAATGTAGGCTAAGAGGTCATCCTGGTCCCCCTGAGCGTAAAGCTTTTTAATTTTCTTTAAATGGTCTAATGACTTCTTTTTCTCCTCATCTAAGAGAGCATAGGTATCCACGCTCTCCTTAGGATCGAAGATAATATGGTGGATTTTCTCCAACTCATATAAAATATATATGAGGTTGATGGCCGTGACAGCAAAGATAATAACCACCAAAACATCTGGTAGAAAACTACCAAAGTAGTATAAATATAGCATAATTAGAACTTGAAAGATAATCATGTCCCATCTGATTTGATTTAAGCCCTTGTTCATGTTCTACTTCTCTTTCTCTATTTCCTTGTCTAAAAACTCAGCCAATTCATCATACTTTTTCATCTTCGCATAAGATTGAACGATCTGTAACTTCCTTGAAATTTCATGTTTTTCTATGGAAAGTTCTCTGTAGTCATCCATAACCTCTTCGGTTGCTTGCTGCAGGTTCATCTCCAAGAGCTCATTGACGAATATTCGGTCAATTTTTCTTATCAGCCGTATACCCACAATGAAAATAACTGCCATCAAGATAAATCGGAAGAAGAATTCCATATTCAAAACAATCCGATCCTTGTTGATGGTGATATAAAATAAGTCAACCAAGGCTACAACCACTATCGCTGTACCTATAAACAAGTACACTTTCTTTAATCTATCCATAAAACACCTTTTCTATATTGATTTACTTACCATTTTATTATAACCAATTGTTACTTATTTAGCAAACCTAAATACTGGCTTGTCCTAACCTAGTGACCTAGTAAACAGGTATGATTCCCTTCTCTCTAACAAGTCTCCAGATGGGTGACACGCCTTAAAGAGTCCTCATAAATAGATACCCAAGTTTTTGCTTTTAACACATCTATTATACATCAAAAAAAGAATAGAACCATACGGTCCTATTCGGTATTTTTGCTTATTGTACTTATAATTAAGCCAGTCATCATGGGGACCTGCTTAATATTTATAGATCAAGTGATGGACCTGGTTTAGGTGGTTCGTTGGGGTCCCATTACTTATAGCTTCTTATAACTTTCAAAAACTTCAAAAAACTCTTTTTGCTTGTAACGGCTCAACATAGCCTTTTCATTAACACCATCAAAAGAGATTTCCCAGGACCTGTTCTCCTGTATTTCCAGGGCACTGATCTTGCTCATGTTCACCACAAAGGACTGGTAGGTTTGGAAGAAACGTTCATCCAGCCGATCCTGAATTTCTTTGAGAGACTCACTCGAGAAATAATCTTCTGTCGCTGTAGCCAACTTAATATACCGCTTGTGCTTTTCAAAATAAATAATATCATCAAAAGGAATAATGGCCATACCTTTTTTGGTATTGATATGGATTGCCTTTTCTTCCATGGTTGAATGAGCTTCGTATGCCAATAAGACCCATTCTTGCAAGACACGAATTAACTCCAGTTCATCAATAGGCTTTACTATATAAGCAAACGGATGAATCTCGAATGAACGAACAGCATACTTATCATGGGCTGATATAACTATAAAACTTACACTCTTAGCTACTCTCGATATTAATTTTGCAAAATCCAGCCCTAAAACTTCTTTGGCTTCATCCAATTCTACATCCAAACACATCAAATCAATTTCGTTATTTTCAACAACTTCTAGGGCCTCTAGGCCATTACTCACAACAAAAACTTCTGCCTCTGTTAAAGTTCTCTCGACTACAGATGCAATATATTCTCTGATTACTTGATCATCATCTAAGATTAAAACTTTCATATACATCCCTCCACTTTAAGTCTACACGATAACAACTAAAAAAGAAAGGACATCGCTTATAATTCAACGATGTCCCTATTAGATTTAAGCTTGTCTTTTACTCAAAGCCATACATTTCTTGTACCATTTCCTTAGTTGCCTTAGGATCATGGTAGAAGTATCTGTAGTCAGCTTCACCAGGTACCATGAGCTTGTCAACACTGTTGAAATCGAAACCTATCAGTTCCGTACCATAGTATAAAACATCCTCCATGGTCAGGTCCGTGTCTACATGTTTAAATGTAAGACCGATTACCTTAACAATATCTAGCCCAAATGATTTCTTGACAACTTCTAACATGAACTCCTGTTGTCTTTGTGTTCTTGCTAGGTCAGAGTCGCCAGTATTATCATTATTTTTTCGCCATCTCACATAACCCATAGCCTGGTCTCCATCTAAGACCTGTACACCCTTTTCCAAGTGGATATGAAGGGGGGGATAAGCCGATGGGTCATCGTAGTACATGTCTCTGTGGACATCAACTTCAATACCATCTAGGGCATTTACAATCGCCTTTAAGCCATAGTAGTTGACATCTACATAGTAGTGAATAGGCACACCCAAGATCTTTTCAACGGCCTTTCTCTGGTTGTCTGGTCCACCCATGTCACCGCCAAAACAATAAACGGCATTGATCTTATCCTGTCCAAGATAGTCCTTACCCTCTACCTTATTATAGGTATCTCTAGGCACTGTAATTAAGGTAATGTTATCTTCTTTCTTAGAATATGACAGGAACATCAGGGTATCTGCCCGGTTCCAGTCCGTTCCCATGAGGAGTACATTCACTCGGTCTGATCCCTTAATGTGGTCAATCCACAGCTCATCCCGACTCTTCTCTGGAAGGTTTTGAATTTTAGCCTCGTCCACAACCGGATCGATTTCCTCTTCTTCCCCACCAATGGTAACAATGATTTCACTTAGGTCTGTCTCATTTTTCAAATGGGAGGGTACATACAAGTTCTTAAACAGTGAAAATCCAACGACTCCAGTCACAGAGAGACCCAGAATAATGAATAAGACTGTTTTTAATACTTTTTTCATTTTACTGTCCTTTACTATAGATATCCTTTACCAATTCATGTATATCAGCCGGATCTCCAATATAATAACTTGATCGAGCTGGGGCTTCACCTGGTAATGTATGGGTTGAAATATTACCTGATGGCATACCTACAGCATCAGCTGCGTATGAAATAGCCAGGTTCACGGCAATATCACTTTCAATATAATTCATGGCTGTATTGACAACCGATGGTAATTTTAATGACATGGATCTTTTTATTGTCAACTTGATGAAGTCTTGCATTCTCTTGATTCTTGGCAAGTCTCCACCTGATGCTACGTCATCATTGTTTTTACGCCATCTCAAATAGTCGACAGCATTTTCACCATCTAGGGTCTGTAGGCCTGCATCAATTTTAATGTGTAGGGGTGGGCTTGCATAAGGGTCATCGTAATCCATATCAAATGGCACATTGACCTCAATACCTCCAAGGGTATCTACTACAGCTGCTGCCCCCTTATAATCAAACTTCACATAATAGTGAACCGGTACTTGTAACATGTTAGCAATTTGTTGCTTGAGGCCTGAAGCGCCACCGTTGCCACTACCAAAGCCATAAACAGCATTGATTTTCTTGTGGTCTGCTCTTTCTGTATAACCCTCAACAGTCCAGTAGGTATCTCTAGGGATATTGATGATATCCACCAGCTGATTACCTGGGTCGAAACTAACAAACATAATGGTATCTGCACGACCACCATCGTGACCGAAAACAACAAAGTTCACTCGATCTGATGCTTCAACTAGGGTTTCGAATTCTGATTTGGCTGTGTCCCCAGGTGTCTCGTTTTCACCAAGACTAATAGAGATGTCATCCCCATCTTCTCCAGGAGTCGTATGGTCTCCCAATTGAGGCATGGCTGTTTTAGAGTCATCTATTTCAGCACCCTCAATAACGAACTTCCATAGACCCAGAAAGATCAGGGCGAAGGCAACCAAAGAAACTAAAAATACTTTAATATATAATTTCATATAAAATCCTTTCTACAACATCTATCATAATAACACAATCCGCCACTTAAAACAGTAACAAGAATGTTACAAATCATAACATTTAAATAACTATTCCTTAAAGTTTACATGACTCATTCCCTTGTGTTTTTCTACTAGTTTGGTATAATCGTTAGGAAAACAGAAAGGAATAAATTATGAATAATCAAAAATACAAAGGGATTCTTCTGATCATTTTATCAGCCCTATTCTTTGCCTTGATGGCAACAACAGTTAAGGGTGTTAGTCACTTTCCCCTGGTACAAAAAGTATTCTTCAGAAATTTTGTCGGTCTTGTCATCTTATCAATATACATGAGAAAACACAAGGCCCTATTGAGAATAAACCACAAGCCCTTATTACTGGGCCGGTCACTACTTGGTTTAACTGGCGTCTTCCTATACTACCAATCCCTGAGTCTTCTCAACTTATCTGAGGCTGTTGTCATCAACAAGTTATCCCCCTTCTTTGTCGTTCTTTTAGGTGGTTTAATACTCAAAGAAAAGATTAAACCCCTCCAGGTCCTAGCCATTCTTGTTGCCTTGACTGGTATGATTCTTGTAGTTCAGCCAACAGCCAATGTAAACCTTGGACCAGCCCTCATTGGACTAACAGGAGCCCTAGCTGCAGCGGGTGCTTATACAATTATTCGTCAACTGAGACACTATGATGGCCCCTTGACCATCGTCTTTTACTTCTGTCTCATTTCGACCCTAATAACCCTGCCCCTGCTTATTCCGGTATTCGTCATGCCAAGCCTGAAGGAAGCCTTGCTTCTTATCTTGATCGGTGTCTTTGCCTTAATCGCGCAAATCCTCATGACCAATGCCTACCATTATGCACCAGCATCTCAGTTATCTATCTATACTTACTTAAATATAGTTTTTTCAAGTGTATTGGGTCTTGTACTTTTCAAGGAAAACTTAGAAATCAATTTCTTGTTTGGCGCTGGATTAATTATCCTCGGAGGCTTAATGAATTTCCTTGCCCACCGTCAGGGACCTAAGGGTAAAGAAGAATTAAAATCAAGCCAATAAAGACATATAAGTCTGCTAGGTTAAAATAGGGTAACCTCAAGTAGGGAAAAGAATAAAAGTCAATCACATACCCCCGCTTGATTCGGTCAATTAAATTACCCAGTCCACCGGTAAATATAAGCAGATAGCCAAAAGCCTTTCCAGTGAAGGCTTTTTTTTCGTACAAATATAAGGACAGAACCAGTATGAGGGTGCCTGTGTGAAGGAAGGCCAATATTCTTGGATGCTTCTTGAGAAAACCCATGGCACCACCACGATTTTCAACATAAGCCAACTTTAAAGGACCCAGTCGTTTTCTAGACTTACCCTTGAGTTGAATCCGAGCATATGACTTTGTATACTGGTCTAATACCACAAGAATTAGGAGAAATAAATAAATCATTTACTGTAGGGGAGAAACCAAACGGCCAAAGCTCTCCAGGACCTTTCTATAAGATTTTCTCTTCTTAAACTCCTCATATACGATTCTTTCAGACCTTAGAAGGTCTTCTTCAAAGTCATTTCTTAAGTCCTTGATAACATCAGGATCGTAGATAAAGGCATTAACTTCAAAGTTTAATTCCATACTTCGAATATCCAGGTTGGCTGTCCCTACGGAAGCACAAACCCCATCCACCAGAAGAGACTTTGAGTGAATGAAACCGCCCTTATAATAGTATATTTTTATATTGGATGCCAATAAATCCTCTATATTAGACTGGTTGGCCCAATATACCATAAAGTGATCTGCTATATAGGGGATGATTATTTTCACATCGACTCCTGAGAGGGCAGCTGTTTTTAATGCTACCAGCAAGCTATCTTCAGGAACCAGGTAAGGAGATTCAATATAAACAGACTCCTTGGCCATAGCAATCATCTTAAAGTAGGCCTGCTTGATGACTTGCTTGTCTGAATCAGGCCCGCTTGAAGCAATCTGCATCAAGGAATGTTTTTCTTCTGTGACTGGAGGGAAGAAAGCATGGGTATCACGAATACTGCCACCGGCAAAACTCCAATCCTCAGCAAAAATATAGTTTAGACCACAGACGCCCTCACCCTTAATCATGAGGTGGGTGTCTCGCCAATAGCCAAACTGCTCTTTCTTACCAATATACTCATCACCAATATTTAAGCCGCCAACAAATCCGACTTCTCCATCAATGGTCAGTATTTTTCTGTGATTCCTATAGTTCATATTACGGGTGATGAAGGGGGCTATTACTGGAAGGAACTCCTTAACATTAACGCCAGCCTCCATCATAGATTCCTTATAATGAGATGACAGTCGCCAACTACCAACGGCATCATACAAGAAGTTAACCTCAACGCCTTCTTCCGCCTTTTTTATAAGCAACTTTCTGAAACGATTGCCTAAGTCATCATCCTTGACAATGAAAAACTGCATATTGATAATAGATTCAGCTTTTTCAATAGCCTCTAACATAAGAGAAAAAGTAATCAGGCCATCTGCTAAAACTTGAACTTCATTATAAACCATCAACTTGGAATCTGAATTGGTTTTTAATAGGTTAATTAAGCTTTGACATATGGTTGGAAGATGATCATAAGTATAATCCTTATGCCGGTCCTCTATTCTTTGTAGGGGCTCAGCTACCTTGTCCATTTTTTTATCCTTAACCCTTTTTTTCTTTCTAAAAGAACGGCCAAAGGCCAGATAGGCAACCAGGCCCAGACCTGGGAATAGGATAAGGACCAGTAACCAGGCTATCATTCGATTAGGATTACGCTCTTCGAAGAAGATAACCAAGCAGGCAGAAACAATATAGATATAAAAGACCACATCAAAGAAGGACTTCATCTGCGTTAAGAATGAACGTCCAAAAACATTGATGATTACAGCAACACTAGCGGCTAATATAATCAGGATAATGGGTCCTATAAAGGCACTCATCCCCTGTTTCTTTCTTCTACTCTTCTTCTTCATACGTATTCCTACTCCCAGCAGTAAGCTATACCAATTGCACCAGGACCAACATGAGTTCCAATGACTGGTCCTATTGCAAGGGCTTCAAAGTCTCCATCTAATCTCTTACCCAAGGCTTGTGCATCCTCAAGACAATTTATGTGGTGTAAAAATGTATCTGTAATTTTTCCCCTTGTTTCATTGTAAATGTCTATCAAGGCGTCAATGGCCTTCTTACGAGTCCTAACCTTGCCTAGAACATGGGTCTTACCTGCTTCAACAGTTAAAATAGGCTTGATCTTTAAAACAGAGCTTACCAGGGCCTTGGCAGACCCTATACGGCCTCCACGCTTTAAGTATTCCAGGGTATCAGGAATAAAGATGAACCGGCTATTGTCAATGGTATGCAAAATGGCTTGAACTGCTGCATCAAAACCGGTCTCAGCTTTCTCAATCCCCTTGAGGACACATAGGCCCAATTGCATACAATTTGACCTTGAATCGATAATCATAATTTTCCGGTCTGGAAACTCCTCTTTTAGGCCTTCAGCAATCATATAAGTTGTTTGATAGGTCCCACTCATTTCAGATGAAATAAAGGTTCCAATGATATCATGTCCCTGACTTAAGTAGGCTCTCATGATATCCTCAGTATCTTGCATACTGGGTTGCGAAGACTTAGGAAAACCTTCATAGTCATCTAGGGTTTTAAAGAAGAAATCATTTGTAATATCCGTTTCCTTGTATATGGCTTCCCCAAAGGAAACACTCAGGCTCAATACAGTAATGTCCAGTGATTCTATCAGTCTCTTAGGTAAATACGCTGTGCTGTCAGTGATAAATTTAATGCTCATTACTCCTCCTTATTGAACCAGTGGGCTGGATACTTATTAGATGAACTCCAGAAAATATAATCATTAATGCCCAGGTCCTTACACGCTTGAATTTGCGCTTGAATTTCATCCCTATCATATACAATGTATCCATTAACCCAGGTTGCTGTGAAAGCTTGTAGCCAAGGTCTCAACTGAGCAGGGGTCTGGATGTTTTCGTTTCTTTCAATGGCGTCTGTCATGGATTCAAATACTGTTAAATAGGGTTCTGCATCTGGTACCTTGATGCCGAAATTATTAGGTCCGTAGTGAGAGGGGTATACCATTGGGCACATGTAATCAGACACGTTACTCATTCCCTCCCAGTGCTGGCCAATACCAGAATCATTGGTTGTTGTTGCTGTCCATCCGAAGACATCTAGGGCAACATAGGCTTCCATGGCACTGATTTCCTGATAAGCCTGCTTAACAAACTCCTGGATGGCAAAGGTTTTAGAATGGTTATCTGGATTCTTAAAGTCCAAGTCCTTATCTAGTTTTGCTCCGGTAGCCGGGAAGCGTACATAATCAAACTGAATTTCATTGAAGCCATGGGCTATAGCCTCTTTTGATACAGCAATATTGTAGTCTCTTAAATCTTGATCAAAGGGGGATACCCAGTAAGAGCCATCTGCATAATAAAGGCCTCCTGTACTCCTGTAGGTAATTCCCTTTTCAGGATAAGCCTTGGCGAACTTTGGTGACTTGAAAGTTACAATTCTTGCAATGGTATAAATATCATGTTCCTTCATCTTGGCCATAAAGGCTTCCATGTCTTTAATTTGAACCCCATCATTGGCACTCGGAACGTACTTTCTGGCCGCGTCTGAATCAAACAAAATGTTGCCATCATCATTCTTTACATCAATAACAAGGGCATTCAAGTCTGTTGAATCGATCAAAGCGATGATATCATCCAATCGAGAGGACACCGCTGTATTGGCTGTAATGAAAAGGGCCTTTACTTCAATTTTAGGGTTGGACTCAAATGACTCACTTTTAACCTGAGGACCATAGTCCACGTCAGAATAAGGATTGGGAACTAGGGCTTGATAGTCAACTGTTTCTTCTTCCCCTGCTTCTGGATCCTCTTCACCTGTTTCTGAATCTGGATTATCTTGGCCAGAATCCGTTTCTCCTGTCTCAGTCTCTCCTACTTGATCTGGATCCTCAGTATCACCAGGTGTTTCTGTTTCATCAGGAGTTTCTGTTTCATCAGGAGTTTCGGTTTCGTCAGGATTTTCTGTATCCGTATCCTGGTCTTCCCCACCGGTCTCTGGATCAACAGCTGGTTGATCGATGATCTGGTCCGACACAAGCCTAACTTCCTCCGGCTGATTTGCACTATTATTCTTATCACATGCGACCATACTGGTCATTAAACTTAAAACCAATCCAATGGTAATTATCTTTTTCATGAGCCCCACACTTTCTATTCATCATAAAACGTCCTATATATAAGACGATACTAGCCACTATAAAGTTTCAAAAGGTCCAAATGGCCCTAATTCAACACCTTAATTATACTAAATAAATGCCTTAAAAAACACCTTAAACTGAGAATCTTAATAAATCCTGTGTGATATCTATAAAAAAGTGGTATCTATTGAATATAGACTAAGGAGGATCCTATGAAAATACAATGTTTAGGCGCTGCAGAGGGTGTTACAGGCTCATGCTATTACATACAAACAGACAAGTATCAATTCCTTATCGACTGTGGTTCCTTCCAGGGGGATTTTGAAGTCAATAAGCAGAATCGAGTTCCCTTCGATTTTGATCCCAGTCAACTTGACTTTATTATCTTGACCCATGGTCATATCGACCATTCAGGTCGCCTGCCCAAGCTCATACAAGGCAACTACCATAAACCCATCTATATGACCCGGGGGACAGCCTCTCTAGTAGAGATCCTCCTCTTGGATAGTGCAAAAATTCATGAAAACGACAATGACAAGGAAAATGATAAAAGAAAAAAAGCTGGCCTAGAGCCCCTTGACCCCTTTTACTCAACAGAGGATGTCATCAACATCCTACCCTACTTCTATCCCCTCCCATATGACAGTCCCCACTCACCTGTGGACGGCATTAACTTTAGCCTGATACCAGCAGGTCACCTCTTAGGCTCTGCCCATGTTTACCTGCAAGTTGAGGGCAAGACCCTGGTATTTTCAGGTGATATCGGTACCCAGCACAATCCCCTACTCATGCCGCCGGAAGATGCCCCCCCTGCTGATTATGTCTTTATGGAATCTACCTATGGCAACCGCCTCCACGACCGGAGTCAAAATGGTTATGCCCTCCTTAGACAAGCCATCATCAAGGCCTGTCAGGCCAAGGGCACAGTCATTATTCCTGCCTTTTCAGTAGGACGAACCCAAGAAATCATATACGGACTCAACCAACTCCCCTATGACAAGGCCTTTGCTTCTATTCCCATCTATGTGGATAGCCCCATGGCCATAGAAGCAACTAAGGTCTTCAACCAGGGGTTAGCTGGTATGAGACCTGAGATTATTAAGTCCCTGGAAGGCAAGGACCACCCCTTTGATATGAGGCAGCTCACTTATGTCAGTGATGCGACTAAGTCCTTCCAACTTAATTTTGACAAGACACCCAAGGTCATCATTTCAGCCAGTGGCATGTGTGATGCTGGAAGGATCCTCCACCATCTCAAGGCCTACCTGGACAAGGCCTCAACCCACGTCTTCTTTGTTGGCTACCAGAGCCAGGAAAGCCTGGGTCGTAAAATCCAGTCAGGTCTTTCGCCTCTTACCATCTTAGAAGAGACCGTAGACAATAAGTGTCAAATTAAAACCTTCTCTGGCTTTTCTGGTCACGCTGACCAGGGAGAACTGGTCCAGTGGATCAGCCAACAAAAGTCACCAAAGAAAATCTTCTTGATCCACGGAGAAAAGGATAGCATTCAGGTCCTAAAAAACTTACTAGAAGACAAGTTTGATTACCCTACCTATGTTCCAAAGCTATATGAAATTATTGACCTATAAAAAAAACGCTCTTTTATCATCCAATAAAAGAGCGTTTATCTTATTTGGGGTCAATAACCTTAGAGATGAAGATATCTAGCAGGAGGGGATCAAACTGATGGCCTGAACACTTTTTCATTTCTTCCACTGCCTGGTCCTTGCTTAAGGCCTGCCTGTAAAAATCATTAGACACCATGGCATCATAGGAATCACAGATCGACAACATCCGAGACTCCAAGGGAATCTCACTCCCCTTCAGCCCTCTTGGATAACCCCTGCCATCAACACGTTCGTGGTGGTAGAGGACAATTTCCGCAATATCCCCAAAGGTAACGGTGTTTTTTAGGATCCTATAGCCAATTTCAGCATGGGTTCTTACCAGGGCCATCTCCCCCTGATTGAGGTCTCGATCTTCTTCTAAGAGCCTATAATCAATTGCGATTTTACCTATATCATGAAGGAGACTTGCTGATTCAACCTTGGTAATCCGGGCAGCTCCAAAACTCATGGCCTTGGCAAAAGCAACCATATATTGACTCACTGCCTCTGAATGAGCTTTCTCTCTTGGGTGCTTCTCATGGAGGGTAGACAAGATACCATTAATAATTTCAACCCGCTGGCTAGATGAATTCAAGAGTTTGTCCTTGTACATCAAGTCTTCTGCCCGCTTGAAGAAATGATTATAATCTTCCTTGGCTGAGGTTTTAATACTGTAGCCAATGGCCAAGGACAACTGAACATCCTTTACCTGTCGACGGGCAACCTCTCTCTTAATGCGGTCTAATAGATTTTCCATCTCAACGGTCTCTGTCAAGGGGACAATGACTGCAAACTCATCCCCACCAATTCGAGCCACAATATCATCACTTCTACAGGTAGCCTTTAGGACACTGGCTACCTCTTTAATGAGACAGTCCCCCATACTATGACCAAAGGCATCATTAACCAATTTGAGGCCATTTAAGTCTGCAATAATTAGGCCCAGGGGGTAATTTCTTTTAACATCCAGTCGCTGAATTTCCTCATGGAAAAATCGCCGGTTATAAATCTGAGTCAAATAATCTTTGAATCCCTTTATTTCCAGATGTTCGATTTTCTCCTTGGTAAAGGATTCATCTATTAAGATCGCCTGGTAGAGCTTGTCCCCCAGGGGAGTAATGGTCATACGAATATACTTTTTCTCATTATCAATCGTGAACCACAAGTGCACCTGACCATCCCTATTCTTACAGGTCAGCTCTTCCTTGTAATGGTTGAAGTCCTGGACTGAGGCATCATCAATTAGGCCCTCTAGGGAATCGTAAAGAACCTGGCCCAACAAGGCACTGGCTCTTTTATTGACCTCGATAAACTCAAGGTTTTCATTCAACATAATCATGGGCAGGGGGCCCTCTTCAAAAGCCAACTCATAAATCCGATCTCGGGCCTCCAGGGCTTCCCTGGCTTTCTTGAAGTCCTCTTCCTTTTCAATAAATGTCTTTAACCATAATTCTCTATCCATGACAAAGCCTCCCAAGTCATAACTACCCGAGAGGCTATAAGATAATCATATTTAGTTATAAAGGTTGGCCTTCTCAAGCTTGGGTACAACTGATAAGGCTACAATTGTTACAAGGGCTGCCTTTAAGATATCAAGACCTATGAAAGGATAGAAGCCCCACTCAAGTACTTTCTGTAATGGTAATAGGCCGTCTGTGGCAATACTTTGCACAATAAATAAGAAGGGAAGACCCAAAACATAATCCAGCAAGATTCCGATAACAGGACCTATGAAATAACCTACTTTGCTATCTTTCTTTCTTGATTCTTCAATAATTTTACCTGTAACAAAGGCACAAACAATAAAACCGATAATGTAACCAAATGTACCCTTTGCAATCGCTTCACTTGCCCGTGTCATGTTTGAGAAGACTGGTAGTCCAATAACCCCCATCATCATGTAAACGAACATAGAGATCGCCCCCCTTCTAGAACCTATAACGGCACCTGCCAGCATGGCAACGAAGGGTTGAATTGAAATTGGTACATTACCTGGTAGGGGGATTGAGAAGACAGCACCGATAGAGATCAGGGCTGCAAACAAGGCACATAGGGCCATATCTTTAACTGTTAATTTCATAAATAACTCCTTTTGTCTTTTATAATGTCACTGGTATCATAAACAAAAAAAGACCCATTGTCAACACTTAATTTAATAAGTTGACAATGGGAAATATTAGTATTTAACCTTGTAAAGGTAGAGGCCTCTCGCTGGAGCCATCTGACCAGTCTTAGTTCTGTCCTTGCTTGAGATGATACCTGGAATGTCAGTTGCCTTCATTTCACCCAGGCCAACCTCAATGAGACTGCCTACAATTTTTCTTGCCATGTTGTGCAAGAAGCCATTACCTGTAATTGAAATATCAATCTCATGGCCTGACTTAAGGATTTCTATTTCCTTAATTTCTCTAACCATAGACTTCTTCTTCGATTTAGCTGTCGTAAATGCTGTAAAATCGTACTCACCTACAAAGTAACCCGCTGCCTTTCTCATGGCTTCAACTTCCATGTGGTCCTGGACATGCAAGGTTTCCTTTCTTAGAAATGGATCATGGTAGTGGTGGTTGTAGATCTTATAGACATAGGTCTTTTCCACTGCACTTAAGCGGGCATGGAATTTGTCATCAACCTTCTTAACCCCAGTCACCACAATGTCATCCGGTAGATACCTGTAAAGGTACTCCTTGATTTCCTTTGGTGGAACATCCTTGTCGATTTTGAAGTGGGCCACCTGACCAACAGCATGAACACCTGCATCTGTTCTACCTGAGCCATGGACCTCTACGGGTTCAAAAAACATTTGGAAGAGAACATCTTCTAACTTACCCTGGATGGTCATGTCAGTGTCCCCTAATCTTTGCCAGCCCTTGTATCGGCTGCCGTCATAACTGATTGTTAACTTATAATTCATAAGGTTTCCTTTCTAGAAACTACTTTTTAAAACGGACAATATCAGGTCTCGGTCCTCAATGACCCAGTCCCCATTAAAAATCTGTCTTAAATCATTTAATTTACTTCGCCAAAAACCTTGAAAGAATTCTTTTTCATTTTGGGATAAGTTATAATGCATGACATGAATCTCAACGCAATACTCAGTTTCTGACGTACAAGGCATAAAATACACCTCTACAGTTGATTTTTGGGCCTCAGGTGATATCATATCAAATTTTATCTTTTTTTCAAAGTCTTTTTCCAAAAGAATTGTAGAAGACTCCCATTTTAGACCTTCATGCTCAAATTCAATATGATAAGGTTGATTTACCTTGTTATTAACACAGATGGATTTGCCAAGCCATTTATTGATTTCCTTCTCTATAAGAAAGAAACGCATCCCTTGGCCGACAGATGCGTTTAATCGTGTTCCTTCTCTAATAAAGTTCATCTTATTCAGCAGGCTGAGTAAATGTTCTTTGAGCCATTTCCTTATCCAGCATCAATAAGCCATAACCATTGTCACCGATTAAAGAAATTTGCTTGATAATTGCTTCAGCATTTTCCTCTTCCTCAATTTGCTCATCAATATACCATTGTAAGAAGCTCATTGTAGCGAAGTCATTTTCCTCAACAGCGATGACCTGAATGGCATTGATCGATTCTGTAATCGATTTTTCATGTTCTAATACATCATCAAAGATATCTGCAATGCTATCCCACTCAACCTTAGGCTGGTCGATTTGCTCTAAGACTACTTTCGAGCCACGGGCATTGATATACTTCATCATCTTGTTGGCATGGAATTGCTCTTCCAAAAACTGCTGGTGCATCCAGTTAGCCATACCACTCATACCATCAGCCTCTAAGTGTTGCTCCATGGCTAAATAAAGATATGCTGAGAAAAACTCCTTGTTAACTTGCTTGATTAATGCGTCTGCTACTCTCTTATTCATTTGTTACCTCCTCAAATAAAAACTTTGGTTGGCCACATGTAGGGCACTTCCAATATTCATCTAATTCTTCGAAAGGGGTGCCTTTTTCAGTACCTGACATCCAGTCACCTCTCTCTGGTTTGTAAACATAAGAACACTTTGTACATTTCCAATGATTCATGAGATCTCCTTTAGTTCTATACTTTTATTTTACACGCCTCATATATCTTTTAAACTGTCTTTATTATATGTTAATAAGTATTTTTTTTCAACGGATAGGCCCTTAAGTTCTTGGTCAGAAGTCGTACAAGACCATAAAGGGTCAAGGAAACACCACCAGGACAGCGGGTTGATCTTTACTTACCAGAGTTATTTATTTCACTTACATTAATGAAATCTTTTAAGTCGTATCTAGTATCAATTTCTATGAAAATATCATTATGTCTTTGATACATGAACATTCTATTCGCAAACATATAGACACTCGGTTTCTCGCCGTCTACAAAACCATCTAATGGTAGACTAAATGTTCCATCATTTTTAGTAAGCTTAAAATTACTCAGGTTTTCTTCCCAAGTAAGGAGATAATTCCCAATGACCTTGATTTGAGTGTTCTTAACATCAATATCACTTATTTGATTTGTAGACATGTCGATCGATTTCATATCTTCATATGCGTTATTACTTATTCCAACATATGGGGCAAAAATCAAGTGATCTCTAGAAACTGCAAGTGCATCAAAATTCATAGGTAAAACAATCTTACCTTCATAAATCTTCTTTTCATCAGATCCATCAAGATTACATGACTTAACACCAAAATCATCAGAATAATATGAGTAAAATATTTTAGAATTGAAAACTGTTGCAAAATCTACTTTATCCTTTATTTTATTGATTTCACCTGACAGCAAGTCATACTTATATAATGCTCTATCATCTGTATAGTACAAACCATAATTGGAATCAAAGGAAATATACTTGGAATTAATTATTCTTGTCAGGCCATCTAAAATAACTCTACCTGAGCCGGCTTTCCCTAGTTCATACATAACAATTGAACTATCGTAACTTCTAAATATATAAGTTCTTCCATCTTTTTTATAGAAGTTTACTTTATTAAAGCTTTGATAGGCATAATTTTCTAACCAAAAATCTGATCCTGTCATTTCACTTAAGTTATTAACTTCATAAGATGTTAAATAACTTGCATTCGCATTGCTATTTAGGCTTACACTTGTATAGACTTCTTCAGGTGCTAAAACATGATAAGTTGTGTTGGTGGTGGTATAAAGCACCTCGTCATTTAACTTAACTACATTAAACCCATGTTGACTAGTATCATTCTCGAAATTTGATATATATCTTTTAACCCCACTTGTATATCCAGTTTGAATTCCAATAGATTTTAGTAATCCAGAAAAAGCCATTTCATAATGGCTTATTGTAAGCTCACCTTCCCCTAGTCTTTTATACCAAATCATGTTCTGATTATCGCTATAACTATCTACTACACTAAGACTATCTAACTTTAATTTTGTATATAAATATTTTGTTAGTGGGTCTGCATTTAAGGGCAAGTTCTCGTAGAAATTTCTTACAGCCTTGTTTTCATCATCAATCATTTTATAAAAATCAGCTCTTTGGCTAAGTGATGTAAAGTCCTTCATTCCAATGTATTCATTTTCATTAAGTCTACTTAAGTCCTTTAAGTCAATATTCTTCCAAATATAAAATGTCGTCAAATTGTCTAATTCAAGCACTGGTGCAATAGTCTTTACGATATTATTTGAACCATCGAAATATTCAAGGTTAGGCATACTCTGGAGTGGTGTTAAGTCTTCAATTTCATTAAACGTAAGAGATAAGGCTGTTAAATTTTTATACTTAGTCAAAAACTCAAAATCTTTCAATCCTGAGTTAGTAATTGATAGATTAATGAGATTCTTAAACTTATCAAGATCTGAATAATTATCTATCTTTGAGTCCCTCACTTGAAGTACTTTAACTTTATCAAAATCTGCAGTGCTAAGTTCACCATCTGGTTTTCTCAGTATAGTTCTAACTGCTGATTCAATGGCTGGATTTTCGAATAAGTTAGCGTTTTTAGTGCTTGGTTCATATCCATTCTTAACCAGCATTCTATTCGCTATAACCATGGCCATTTCCTTAGAAGCACTTCCTTGGGGATTCACCTCATTATTTCCAACCCCTGAAATTATGTTATTACTCCTCGCTAAATAAATAGACTCTCTTGCCCAGTTCGAAATACTATCATCATCTGCAAACTCTACACTAGAAATTTCCTCTATGTCTAGATCAAGCAGCTTCAATATTCGAATCATAAAAGTTGCTAATGCTTCTCTAGTTAACTCTTCTTCTCCACCAAAATTCCCATTTCCAACGCCTGAAGTTATTCCTGCTGAATAACCCTTTAATGCATAAACGTCATCTGTGTCATTAAAGGATAAACTAGGATTCAAAGTTATTTCTTTGCCATCTAGAATCTCATAAGTTCTCACTGCAATATATATAAACTCATACCTAGAAATGTTCTCTTTATATCCACCAAAAATTTCTGCTTTAAACTCACCTGATTCTTTCATTTCATTTATAGCATTTGTAGACCAATCAGAATGCTCATCTGCAGAAGTAATAAAACTACTTAAACCTAAACACAAAGCTATAATTGTTACCAAAACAATATTTCTTCTCATAATTTTCTCCATATTCATATTTACTAAACTCTATTCATTGCTATTGTTTGAATAAAATTTCACTACAGACAATATGATTAAGTTATACTACTATAATTTCCCATCACAGCTCAAATTTAACCATTACAATCATATTTTCATTAATCAGACTTACGATCTATATTATTTTACCACAAACCGACTTTATAAGAACACATCAATTTCTTGTTAAATATGGATTTGTTTTTGTCGAAAAATGAAACTGCAATACACTTTTTCGATAATGTCATTTGGCCAGTATTAATACCAACCTTAAGAAACTCAATCACTACCCTACTTTGAAACTTAGTATCTTTAAGTGGTGTTTTATAGGGTAATCAACATTTCCAAGAAAGCCTGAGTTAGCTTCACATGATTTTAACAACAAGTAATATATCATAAATGAAGGTCATAGTATAACAGACGGATTCTTTCAAGTATCTCAATGCTTAAAAAGTAATCCCCCAAAAAAGACATGATTCCATTTTTATAGTTACTTTCAATCCCAGCACGCTAAAAACAGGGCCTTGGCCCTGTTTATAATCTAATCCTGGATTGGAATCCAAACTTCACACTTATAGTCCTCTGAAGAGGGATCACCAGCCAGGTAAACCTCTAACTCAGCAGTTCCTGCATGCTTGTATTGAGTCGCTGGGAACCATTCCTTGTAGATCCCCTGCCATACCCTTTGAATGGCCTCAGGCATGGGTCCTATGGACTCAAATACCGCCCAGGTCGATGCAGGGATTTCAACAACGTCCTCCGTCTTTTCACCATCTACAGCTATGATGTACTTGAAAGATTCCAGATTTTCATCATGGTCATAACAAATACCATAGGACTGTGTCTGGCCATCTACCAATTTATTATAAGATCCATTCTCCATAAGCTCCTGCCAAAATGCAGGAATAGTCTTGTAGTTTTCACCATCTTTTGTTGAGACCTGCTTAACATAACCACTTACCTTGAAGGCTGCCTTCTTTTCAATACGATAATTCATCCGTCTCTCTCCTTTGATTGTTATTTGGAAGGATAAGGGAGGAACCGCTTTTAGGTACTGACCCTTTTTCCTTATGCTTGAAGGGGTAGTGTCATGAAACTTTTTAAAGGCCTTTGAAAAGGACTCCGGTGTCTCATACTGGTACTTATAGGCTATATGAATAATCTTGTCCTGGGTGGTCACAAGATCATTTGCAGCTAGGGTCAACCGCCTCTGGCGAATATAATCCGATAGGTTCATATTGGTAATGAGCGCAAATGTTCTCATGAACTGAAACCTGTTACACATGGCTATTTGTGCCAATTGATCATAGTCGATGACACTTGTCATATGAGCTTCCATGTAGTCTAAGGCATCATTGAGGGCTTTAAACCAGTTCATACTACCTTCCTTTCCATTCAATCATAAACCCATTATACCCTAAAATCCTGTCTTCAATTGTTTTTTTATGACCGATTTAGGGTGGTTTGTGTCATTTTATGGTAAACTAGAAGAAGAAAACAAGGACCACTCGTAGAAGAAGGGAGACACCAGATGAAGAAAATAATATTACTCGCATGCGCCTTATTACTTGGCTTGTCCATGATTGCATGTTCCTCTAAATCCGCAGAAGACGCCGGCAAGGCTTATATGAAGACCATCTATGACCAAGATGTTAAGGCCTACTTACAACACTTCCCCAAAGATGTCAGACAGGCCTTTGAAGATCTTGACGAAAGCATGTCTGATGATTACATCAGGTCGCTCATTAGTCAAACCAACTCAAGCTTCGCCCAACTTTACGGCCAGGAGTGGTATCGACAAATCGATGTAAAAGAAGCCAGTTCATCAGATGATAAGGCGACTGTAGAAATTCTCATTAACGATGTTACCATTCAAATCCTCCAGATGATCAAAGAGGATGGCAAGTGGAAAGTCGACATCAGTCCAACAAGCTAGGAGGGCCCTATGTACAAATTTATCATACTCTTTTTAGGCCTGTGCCTACCCTTCTTTGCAGTTTCCTGTTCAAACAGGTCCCCAGAGTCTGTCACTGAAAAGTATATGTCTGCCATTTATAGCGAAGATGTTGAAGCCTTTAAGGATGTTATCATTCAAGCAAGGGCAGACCAGGACCAGGCCTTCATAGAAGTCAGCATTCGCAGCCTTAAGCAGGACTTGACCAATCGATATGGCAAGGAGTGGATTCGATCTGCTGAATACACAGAATTATCCATGGACGATGATATCGTGACTGTCCAGGTGCGCATCAACAAGGATGAGAACTCAATCAAGGTCCAGCTGATTAAAGAAGGGGACCAGTGGAAGGTTCAATACTAAGAAAGCTGAGTGATGATTCACTCAGTTTTTTGATTTCCTCTCTTTCCCTAACAAGTAGGCATTTTTTCTTTTAATTCCCTGGACTTTATATTAAGCTAAGGGGGGAGGTTAGCAATGAAACTCGATATATCAAACTACGGAAAAGTCAACTTAAAATACTTGATCTTAGACTACAACGGGACAATAGCTCTTGACGGCAAACCCCTCATCAGCCCCGCACAGGTTCGTGACCTGGCCAAGATTTACAAGGTGATTGTTTTATCTGGCAACACCTATTCAGGGATAGAAGATCATCTTTCCCCTTATGCCCTTGACCTCGTGGTGACACCAGGCGGGCAAGACAAGCTCAACTATATCCAAGACCTGGGACCTGAAACCTGCATAGCCATTGGTAACGGTAACATCGACCAAGCCATGTTGCAGGCAGCTGGTTTATCCATTGCTGTTGTTGGACCGGAGGGTTGCTCTACTCAGGCACTTTTGGCCAGTGATATTGTGGTCAACTCCATCCATGATGCCCTAGCCATCGTATCCAGTCCAAATAAACTAAAAGCCATTCTAAAGGGGTAATATGATTTATACAATTCTCTTAATCGCTCTCATGCTCGGAGCCTTAGCCGGAAGCTTGATCATGGATATATCCCTCTTTTGGGGCTTCTTGGCCATAGGACTCGTCCTCTACTTACTAGGACCCAATAAAAGATTACAGACCAAGGAGGGACTGGCCCATGTCGTCCAATGTCGGTCCATTTATTTGGTCGTCATTCTCCTGGGCATGAATGTAGCCCTATGGATGAGTTCAGGCCTTTTGGCCAGTTTGATTTACCTGGCTCTTGATTTTATAAGACCCCGACTATTTTTAGTTTTCGCCTTCAACATAACAGCCCTTTTGGCCTTTATTATGGGAACAGGCCTAGGAACCTTCTCTACCATTGGCATGGTTTTTTTAAGTCTGTCAGAGGCCATGGGTATCCCCAAGGCCCTCATGGTCGGCTGCCTGGTATCAGGTGCCTTTATAGCTGATAAGGTATCTTTTTCAAGTGCCTTGACCCAACTGAACCTAAAGGTCAACCAGCTTAACTATAAGACCTTTATGAAGACAGCCAGCAAGACTCTGATACCCTCTATGGTCTTGACCTCTGTTTTCTATTATCTAATTCCCCTTAAGTCTCATCTCAACCCAGGACACCTAAGGACCATACAAGTCCTTCTAAGAGACAACTTTACCATTCACAACTTGCTTTTGCTCATCCCTCTTGCCTTCGTTTTGATGTCTTTAAGGGCTTGGCCATCGACAGTGAGCCTGTCCCTACTCATAGGAGTCAATAGCCTTGTTACCCTTTGGGTGCAGCAAAATGACCTGGGATTCCTTATAGAGGTTTTGTTGAGGGGCTACCACCAGCCCCATATGCCCCTCTTTTCAGGAGGTGGTATCCTGGCCATGGTTGAAGTGATTGCCATAGTCATGATGGCTGTATTTGTAACCGGTCAAATTATGGCCCTAAAATTATTTGATCCCATCTTCACCAGAATATTAAGCAGGAGTAAGACTCCCTCTCACCTGGTCCTCAACACTGGCCTAGTCAGCATCTTCTTGACCGCCATCACCTGTGACCAGACCGTGGGTATATTATTACCTGGAGAAAGACTTCAGGCCAAGTATAAGGCCATGGCCCTAGACGGCAGTCTACTGGCCAGAACCATATCTGATACAGGGGTTATCACCGCCCCCCTCCAGTTCTGGAATGTCAATGCCCTAATTATATCTGGTTTAACTGGGGTTTCAGCCCTAGCCTATGCCCCTTACGCCTTCCTCTGTTGGCTCATGCCTCTTGTGACTTATCTGACCATTAGACTAAAAAAAACCTCCTAGAAATCTAGGAGGTTTTCATTATGAATTAATATTCCATGTTTGCCATTCTAACGTATGTTTGGTAACGTTCTTTAGCATCATCTTCAGCTTTAGCGAATAATCTTTCCGCCTCTTCTGGGAATTGGTTCATTAATACTGTGTATCTTGCTTCACCCTTGATGAAGTCAATGTAGCTTTCAGTCGGCTCTTTTGAATCTAAGATGAATGGGTTCTTGCCTTGATCTTTTAATCTAGGGTCGAATCTCCATAAGTGCCAGTAGCCACAAGCTACAGCTTCTTTGATTCTTAATTGAGCAGTGTTCATACCAGCCTTAAGACCATGAGCAATACATGGAGAGTAGCAGATTAATAATGATGGACCTGCATAAGACTCAGCTTCAACTAAAGCTTTCATGAATTGGTTTTGGTTAGCACCCATACCAGTTTGAGCAACATAGATATAACCGTAAGTTGTAGCGATCATACCTAAGTCTTTCTTCTTAATCTTCATACCAGAAGCAGCAAACTTAGCAACTGCAGCAGTTGGAGTAGACTTAGAAGCCTGGCCACCTGTGTTAGAGTAAACCTCAGTATCGAATACTAATACATTTACGTCTTCGCCAGAAGCAAGTACGTGGTCAAGTCCACCGTAACCGATGTCATATGCCCAACCGTCACCACCAACGATCCAGATTGACTTCTTAACTAAGTATTCTTCATTCTTCTTAACGAAGTCTAGTGCCTTTTGAACAGCAGCATTTGAAGACTTAGTATCTAGGATAGCTTTAACAGCAGCTGATGCTTCTTTAGAAGCTTCTGCGTCCATCTTAGAATCAATCCAAGCTTGGAATACTGGCGCTAATTCAGCATCATTTTCGATGATGATTCTAGCTTCAGCTTCAATTTGGTTTCTAACTGTCTTAACACCTAGTGCCATACCGTAACCGTACTCAGCGTTGTCCTCAAATAATGAGTTCGCCCAAGCAGGACCGTGACCCTTAGCGTTCTTAGTGAAAGGTGTAGCTGGAGCAGATGCACCCCAGATTGAAGAACAACCTGTTGCATTCGCTTGAAGCATTCTGTCACCGAATAATTGAGTTACAGCTTTCATGTAAGCTGTTTCACCACAACCTGCACAAGCTCCAGAGAACTCGAATAATGGTTGTGCAAACTGAGAACCCTTAACTGTGTTCTTAGTCATTAAGTTATCTTTAACTGAAATAGTAGTTGCGTAAGCATAGTTGTCTAACTCAACATCTTGAGTTCCTAATGGCTTCATGATTAATGACTTTTCTTTAGAAGGACAAACTTGAGCACATACACCACATCCTGTACAGTCGTGTGTAGATACTTGGATCTTGTACTCTAACCCTTCTAAACCTTTACCAATTGCCTTCTTAGTAGCAAATGTAGCAGGCTTGTTAGCCACTTCATTTTCGTCTAATAAGTAAGGTCTGATAACCGCGTGTGGACATACAAGAGCACATTGGTTACATTGGATACAGTTGTCAATTTGCCATTCTGGTACGTTCGTAGCAATCGCTCTCTTCTCGAATGCAGTTGAACCATTTTCGAAAGTACCATCTTCAACACCCTTGAAAGTAGATACAGGTAAGTCATTACCTTTTTGAGCCGCTACTGGTCTTAAGATGTTTGTGATGAATGGTGTATCAGTCTTCTTACCATCAGAGATCATTGCAGGACCTAAAGTAGTAGTTGCCCAATCAGCAGGAACATTAACCTTGTTAAGAGCATCAACACCAGCATCAACAGCAGCGTTGTTCATATCAACAATCTTTTGACCTTTTTTACCGTAAGATGTTACGATCGCTTCTTTTAAGTAAGTCATAGCATCATTTACATCGATAACTTCAGCAAGCTTGAAGAATGCTGATTGCATTACCATATTGATACGGTTACCTAAACCGATTTTTTCTGCAATATCAAAGGCATTGATTGTGTAGAAGTTAATGTCGTTTTGAGCAATGTAGTTCTTCATTGCTGCTGGAAGGTGAATGTTTAACTCTTCGTCAGTCCATTGAGTGTTCAGTACGAAGGTACCACCTTTTCTTAAACCTTTCATCATGTCGTATTGAACAACATATGATTGGTTATGACAAGCTACATAATCAGACTCAGTGATTAAGTAAGTTGATCTGATCTTCTCTTTACCGAATCTTAAGTGAGATACAGTAATACCGTAAGACTTCTTAGAGTCATATGAGAAGTATCCTTGAGCATATAAATCAGTCTTGTCACCGATGATCTTGATAGCAGACTTGTTGGCACCTACTGTACCGTCTGACCCAAGACCCCAGAACATACATCTTGTTGTACCTTCTGTTTCAGTAACGATTTCTTCTTTAACTTCTAATGATAAGTTAGTTACATCATCGTTAATACCAATTGTGAAGTTGTTCTTTAATTCACCAGCTAACATATCGTATACAGCCTTGATTTGTGATGGGTTTGTTTCGTTAGAACCTAAACCGTAACGACCACCAACAATCTTAGGACTGTTTTCAATGTCATAGTACATTGAACGGATATCTAAGTATAAAGGCTCACCAATAGCACCAGGCTCTTTTGTTCTATCTAATACAGCAATTTTCTTAACTGTCTTAGGTAAAACTTTTAACATGTAATCTGGAGCGAATGGTCTGTATAATCTAACCTTGATTAAACCAACTTTTTCGCCTTTTGAAGTTAAGTAATCTACTGTTTCTTCAATTGTATCTGTTACAGAACCCATAGCTACGATAACTCTTTCTGCATCGTCAGCACCATAGTAGTCAAATAAGTTGTATGATCTACCTGTAACTTTTGAGATTTCTTCCATGTAGTTTTGAGCAATAGCAGGAACGTCTAAGTAGAACTTGTTTGACGCTTCTTTTGCTTGGAAGAAGATATCTGGGTTTTGAGCTGTACCTCTAGTAACAGGACGCTCTGGGTTTAATGAATTGTTTCTGAAAGCTTGAACAGCATCCATGTCAATTAATTTTTCAAATTCAGCATAATCGATTAATTCGATTTTTGATACTTCGTGTGAAGTTCTGAAACCATCAAAGAAATGTAAGAATGGTACTCTAGACTTGATTGTTGATAAGTGAGCAACACCAGCTAAGTCCATTACTTCTTGTACAGAACCTGATGCTAACATAGCAAAACCAGTTTGTCTTGCAGCCATAACATCTGAGTGGTCCCCGAAGATTGATAATGCATGAGTTGCAAGGGCTCTTGCAGAAACATGGAATACACATGGTAATAATTCACCAGCAATCTTGTACATGTTTGGAATCATTAATAATAAACCTTGAGAAGCTGTGTAAGTAGTTGTTAAAGCTCCACCTTGAAGTGAACCATGAACAGCACCAGCAGCACCACCCTCAGATTGTAATTCTGAAACCAATACTTCTTGTCCAAAAATGTTTTTCTTACCATATGCAGCCATCTCATCAACATGTTGAGCCATGTCTGAAGATGGTGTAATTGGATAGATCGCAGCAACGTCAGTGAATGCATAAGACACATAAGCCGCAGCGGAGTTACCATCCATAGTCTTAAAAACTTTACCCATTTGACTATCCCTCCTGTAATTAGTTTAGGGTTCCCCCTAAAGATTAATCGACCGTCTTATAAGGCGGTCATAATAAGCACTTCTTTATGATTACAAAACTCTTTAAAAATTCATTTTAAAAGTCTTGTTCATATCATATACGCAGTTCATTTTCAGTATAGTATACAATATACACAGTGTCAATAAGTTCTCCAACATTAGTCGTTTAAATGTATACAGAGGTTTTCATTGTTTTTTTGATGTTTTTTTGCACATTATCTTTCTTACCCCGTTTTCTCAAAAAAAACATAATTTTTGCCTAAAAATTGATTTTTTTTATGGGTCCCTCAATCAATTTTTCATCATTTTCAACTATACGAATATATTTCAAAATAAGGAAAATATTTAATCTTCACAAAAGGAAAACTTCCATTAAATTTTTCCTTCCTATATAATAACGCCTTGCTAAGAAAAAAATATCTCCCGAAGGAGATATTATTTATCATCTAGGTGTTTGACCATATGAACCATTCGGGGTTCATAGCCTAAATCCATATTCAACTTAAGCATGTTGGTATTTTTATAAGATACGGTTGTTTTAATGGTATAGATTTCCTGATTCAGACACCAGGTCTCTAAATCCTTTTTTAACTGACTTGCAATCCCCTGGTTTCTATAGGCCTTTTTAACATATAGAGAAATAATCATGACATGATCATCAAAAACCTCAGCCCAGACAAATCCAATCAAGGTATTGGAGTGTTGCTCTTGAACAATCCTTATATAACATTTGTTGGTCATCATCTTAGACAGGGTCGTCTGTATTTCTGATTCCGTAGGTGGGTCAATATCCATCCAAATCTTAGGAACCCAGTTGTGGAGGGTTGCAATTTCATACATGATGGCTTCTGTTGACGCATTGGTTTGTAAGTCTACATATCTCATCTAGTCCTCAATTCTCTTTTTAAAGGCTTCTCCTATTGCTTGTTCAATGTAGGGTTCTACATGCCAAAACTCCTTAAAGGTTAAATACTCCTTCTTAGCATCTGGATTCGGCTTGTTGGTTTTGTAGGCTCTAATCAAAATATTCTTGGGTGTATGTTCCATATCAATAAACTCAAGGATTTGAGTATGGTAGCCCATAATTTCAAGAACATTGCCTCGAATAGAATCTGTAATCAAAGAGGACAGGCGCTCCTTGATGAGCCCGTGCTTGGTCATTGCCTCCATATTTGAATTGTGAATTTTCTTAAATAGTTCGTGCTGACAGCAGGGAACAGCCAAAATGACATCCGCATCCCAGGCAATAGCCTTGGCTAAAGACTCATCAGTAGCTGTATCACAGGCATGAAGTGAAACCACCATATCCACAGAGCTTAAGCCATTGTAATTTTTAATGTCTCCCTCAATAAAAGTCAAACCCTTGTAATTCAAACGATCTGCTAACTTCTGACAGTTATTGATGACCTCCTTTTTAAGGTCAAGTCCGATGATCTCAACATCAAGCTTCTCAATATCCACCAAGTAATAGTAAAGAGCAAAGGTTAAATAGGCCTTGCCACAGCCAAAATCGACAATGTGTAGCTTAGAATCCGACTTCAGATGGGGCACACAATCTGCTACCATTTCAAGATAACGGTTAATCTGTCTAAACTTATCATACATTTTTGATAAGACCTTGCCCTCTTCATTCATCACCCCCAAGGCATGTAAGAAGCTACAAGGCTTATTTTCTTCTATAATATAGTTTTTCTTTCGGTTGTGGGACATGTCAAAGGTGTTTCTTGACGGTGGCTTCTTTAAAATCTTTGCCTTACCCTTTTTACTGATGAGTATTTGATAGTCTGCATCTATGGTATACAGGACTCCCTGCTTAAAATAAGTAGACATAAGACCATAAATAATATCAACCCCCTCAGGGTTGTTGAGGTTCTCATGTTTAACCTGCTTGTCATAGGTATACTCAAAATGCAATTTCTTTTCTTTCTTTAAGACAACTGGCTTGACAGTCAGTTTTTTGAAAGACTTTTCTACACCACTTTTCACATTGGAGAAGACACCGTATATCAGGTCATCATTCTCTAATATATCTTCTATTAAATCATATATTTGTTCCATAAGCTCCTCTTCTCTAGTTGTCTATATTATGCACGAATTCAAATAAATTATCAAATCTCTTTATTGACTTTTAACATCAAGCCCATGACATCCCCCTTATAGAAAAGCCAGACTGGGCTATAAAATAACAGGTCAACCTACAGCTAAGTGGAGTATGTTAGTCCTTCATATTGTATCTCAAGAACTTCAGTGATAAAATGAAATCAAGTAAAGAATTGGGGGAAAATATGACATTTAACACACGAATTTTGGACATGCAGTCTGCCATTGTCCAAGCCACACAAGAAATTATTCAACACAAGTCTGTAGAAGGTCCAGCAGAAGGAGACATGCCCTTCGGTAGGGATGTTCACAAGTGTTTCATCCACACCCTAGACCTTGCCAACTCACTTGGCATTAAAACTAAAAACGTTGATAATTATGCAGGTCATGCTGAGATTGGCCAGGGAGACGACATCGTTGGTATTCTAGTCCATCTAGATGTCGTGCCTGAAGGAGACAACTGGGACTTTGACCCCTATGGTGGAGAAATCTCAGATGGTAAAATATATGGTCGAGGGACCCTAGACGATAAGGGACCAGCCATTGCCAGCCTATTTGCCATGAAGGCCATTCAAGACTCTGGTGTCGCCCTAAAAAAACGGGTGCGTCTGATCTTTGGTCTTAACGAAGAGACCCACTGGCAGGGTATCAACTATTATTTAAAACATGAGGACCATCCTAGCATTGGCTTCACACCAGACTCATCTTTCCCAGCCTGCCATGGCGAGAAGGGGATCTTGATGATTGAAGGCTCTAAGAAGTTGACCGACACAGAGGGATTAAAAATCATCCAACTGACAGGTGGTAAGGCAGCCAACATGGTACCAGATGAAGCCAGCGCGAGCCTAAACCAGATCCTCGACTTAAGCCATATCAAGTGCCAGCACCCAGATCGGCTTCACATAAGTCACCAGGATAACATGACACTCATTAAGACCACCGGCGTCTCTGCCCATGGGTCAACACCAGAAGTTGGACTTAATGCCATCAGCATTCTTATGGAAGTCTTAAGCCAAATCAACCTTGATCATGAGGATCAAAGGGACTTCATCTCCTTCTATCAAGATACCATTGGTTATGACCTCCACGGTCAAAGAGCCCATTGTGCCTTTGAAGATGAAGATTCAGGCAAGCTATCTTATAATGTTGGCGTCTTAAGCATGACTTGTGACCAGGTGAAGATGGTAACCAATGTCCGTTACCCCATCACGACGGCTTATGACCAGGTGATTGATGGTATGAAAGCCCACTATCAAAAGATTGCCATGACCTTTAAGGAAGATGATCATATGAAGCCCATCTACTTCCCTAAAGACCATGCCCTTATAGAAAAACTGATGAAGGTTTACCAGGATCACACGGGTGACATGGCTGAACCCTCTACAACAGGTGGAGGAACCTATGCAAGGGCCTTAGACAATGTTGTTGCCTTTGGTGGTGTCTTCCCAGGTGACCCTGAACTAGCTCATCAAAAGAATGAGCATATTGAGATTTCTAAATTAATAAAAACAGCTCAAATTTATGCTTCTGCCATTTATGAGTTAGCTAAGGAATAATCTTACAAACATTGGAATTTCAACCACGACACCCTCTGGGTGTCGTTTGACTTTTTGATTAAAAGGCGTATTATTGGGTATATAAAGAGTGAGATTGTGAGGTGATGATTTTGAAAATACAAGGATCTGATGTGTACAATCAAATTGCGAGTGGTAGCCGTATTAATTCTGCCGCAAAAGATCCAGCGGGTTTGGCTATATCTGAAAAACTGACCAGTCAAATCAATGGTAATGACAAGGCAATCGAGAACATTGCTTCCAGTCAAGATCTGCTGAATACAGCAGAAGGCACCTTGAATGGTATCACAGATAATCTGCAAAGAGTTCGTGATCTTGCCCTTCAAGCGAGTAATGGCGTCCTGACCGACTCAGATAAGACCATCATTCAAAATGAAATCGACGAAATATTCAAGAATATTAACAACATCGCACAAAACACAGAATTTAACACCATGACCCTTCTTGATGGTTCCTTCCAAGACAAAAACTTGGCAGCTAATAATCAAGGTCAAGGTAGTGTTATGCAATTGGAGAACTCAAGCTTACAAGCCTTGGGCTTAGATGGTTTTTCAGTTGAAGGTGATTTTGACATCCAGCAAATTGATGACGCCTTATCAAAGGTTCAGGAGTCTCGGAGTGAAATTGGAGCCAAAACCAATGGCTTTGATTCACAAATCAGACAGACAGAGGTAGCAAGAGAAAATTTAACGTCAGCGCGGTCTACACTTGCTGATTTGGATATATCAAAAGCTATTTCTGATCTCAACAAAGAAAAAGTTTTGAACCAATACAAACTATCGGTTCAAAACTTACAAGCTGAACAAGAAAAAAATCAGTTGGGTATTTTACTCTAGAACAACCTTGAGGTTGTTCTTTTTTTATCCTCCATGGGCTTTTATTTGCTGCCAACTCCTCTTCAGTTCAGACTGGAACTGCTTGAGGTGGACCGGCCTGGCCTGCCAGTCATAGGGTAAAACTTGTTGATAGGACCTAAAGCCGTATCGCTCATCTAGGAGTAGGATGATGCCCCGGTCCGTTTCTGTTCGAATGACCCGGCCTGCTGCCTGCATGATTTTATTCAAACCAGGATAAACATAGGCATAGTCAAAGGCTGCCTCTCCATGCTTCTGGTGGTAGGTCTTAATTATTTCTCTTTCCAAGCCTACCATGGGTAGGCCCACTCCTACTATAGCCGTACCTATGAGTCGGCTCCCCTTGAGGTCAACGCCCTCAGAAAAGGAAGACCCTAATACACAAAAGGCCAACATTGATTTCTTGGGGTTCTCTTCGAAGGCTTCTAGAAAAGCCTCCTTGTCCTCTTCATTTTGGTCCCGAGTTTGGTTGAGAATCTTAACGTCCGCTTCTAAGGACTCAAAAATTTCAAGAACCTGGTCCTTGTAAGCATAAGATGAGAAGAAAACTATATAATTACCAACTTCTATTTCACTGAAAGCCTTCAGATACATGGCGATATTTTCATAGGAATATTCCCGTGTTTTGTAGGTGGTTTGTATATCCCGCGCCTGCAAGTAGGTCCTATTCTTCTCGTCAAAGGGTGAAGGTAGCATGAGGGTATAATCCTCCTCCTTGTGACCATATAAGCGATGGAAATAGGGAATTGGCGACAGGGTTGCTGAAAAGAAAACCGTCCCCTTGCCTATAGACACACACTGGTCTAACAAGTAAGAAGGATCTACACAGAACAAGTGAATCTGGACATCATTCTTAAAACAGGTGGTATAAGTTACATAACGGTCATCATAAAGTTCTGCTATACTCAGGAAGTTTAAGGTATCAAAATAGAAGTCTAAAATGAGGTCATAACACTCCAAGTCCTTGTAGTCATTAAGGATCAGGTCAGCCTTAGAAACAAAGGTATTCATGACCCCATATAAGGACTTGGGACTTTCATCCATAACAAATCGATCCTCTTCTATACGGTCTTTTTTATAGGTTAAGAGGGCCTTGTTATACTTATCAAGGGTTTTTAAGAAGTCATGGATTTCACTTTCGGTTTTCCGGGCTTTTAAAGCCTTCTTAATATCCAGTAGGGGTCTTTTCTCAATGATGGCAGAATACATTCCCCGAGACCTGTCAACCAGGTTATGGGCTTCATCTACTAAAAAAGCAAAGGCCTGCTTGTTATCCATAAAAAAGCGTTTCAGCTTGACCTTGGGATCAAACACATAGTTGTAGTCACAAACAACAATATCTGCAAGAAGGGCCATATCCAAGGAAAACTCAAAGGGGCATACTTGATGTTTTTTAGCATAGGTCTCAATGGTCGACCGAACGAAGCTATCTTCATTGTCCATCATGTCTTTCATGGCATCATTGACTCGATTAAAGTGACCCTTTGCATAGGGACACTCCTCTGGTATACAGGCTGCCTCTTTCTCAAAACAGATTTTATCCTTGGCCGTGATGGTCAAGTTTTTAATCCTCAAGCCATCCTGTCTCATAATATCCACTGCTTCCTCAGCAACTGACCGGGTGATGGTCTTTGCTGTTAAGTAGAATATTTTATCCAAGTGGCCCTCCCCCATGGCCTTAAGGGTTGGAAACAGGGTTGATACAGTCTTGCCTATACCTGTAGGGGCCTGAACGAAGGCCTTCTTGTGCTCCTTCATGGTCTTATAAACACAGACAGCCATGTCTCTTTGGCCCCTCCGGTAACTACCGAAGGGAAATTTTAATTGGTCCAAGGATTCCAGGGCCACTTGTCGCCAGTCATCCACCCTATGGGCAAAGGTCAAGTACTCCTCTATCACATGATGGAAGATACTCTCAAGTGTTTGAAAATCATAAGTCCTCTGGAAGCGCTTGGTTGAATAATCATCTATAGTAACATAGGTCAGTTGAACCTTCATCTGGTCAAGTTCATGGGCCTTGGCATACATATAAGCGTAGAGTTCACCCTGGAGCCAATGGAGGGGATAATCATTGGTATTAATGTCTTCTAGGGGCCTCAAGGTTGACTTGATTTCATCAATGGTATCTTGGAAAATACCATCGATTCGACCACTCATTTCTATAACAATATTGTCTTTCTCGAAAATATGGCTAATTTTAACCTCTGCTTGATAATCATCATCCATGGACCTCTGTACAACCTGGTGGGCTTTAGTCCCTTCTAGGGCTCTATTCTTGCTAATATAACGGGCATCCAAATCTCCTCCCCTATAAACATAGTGGATCAAGTCACCAACCGATATATAAATTTGTGTCTTTTGCTTGTCCATGGTCCCTCCCCTGCCTGAATTCAGAACGAATGTTCGATATCATTATAACGGATAATGAACCGACTTACAAATGATAAGATTCATTCCATGTAGGAAAAAAAGTCAATAAAAAAAGCCCCTAAGGACTTTTATATTACTTTATATGTGTATATTTTTCTGCCCTTTTAAGAACAACCCTAGAATAGGCCGTCTCATAAGTGCCGTTGGCATTAAACCATTTTTTCATTCCATAGTCACCACGGTTATATGATGTCAACATTTGAGTCTCATTACCGTATTGCTTCTTCAGAAGAGATAGGTACTTAATCCCTAGAGGAATATTGTAGTCTGCATCGAATATTCTTGTTGTATCATAGGTTAAACCTAGTTCCTCACCAAAATCCTCAGCCAACCACTTCTCTGTACCTGGAATGATTTGCATAAAGCCCCTGTCTTGAGATGTCCCTACCAGGTACTGGTTGAAATTACTCTCCAGATCCATAAGCCCAAGTACCATCGCCAGTCTCAAGTCATAACGGTCTGTGTAGTCAAGAACAATTTGTGCAGTTGCTTCATCCAGTGGTGTTGCTTCAATGATCTGTGCCAGTCGAGGATCAACAGGTTCTGGAATCTCATCAAAACCGATGGCTTGATGATGGCCAATGTTCTCTTCCTTACTTGCCATAAAGGGACCGAAAAACTCTAATCTTGGTTTTACTTCCATTTCATTGATTTCACTAGCAGCCACTTGTCGCTCAGACAAATCCTTTTGACCGCTAGTCTTTGTGACCCATGGTATTTCTTCAGCATCGGTTGCTGAAACTTCTTCTGCCCACTCGCCACCTTGGCTTACCAAGGTAAATACAGCAGCACACACCATGAAGATCACAATGGTCAATACTTTGTATGCTTTCATTGTTTTCTCCTTTGTTTTTTTGATAGGGTCCGACGCGAATCGTCATGGACTTATCTCTTCGTGTTGAAAAATCTCGTTTTTTGCTATAAAAAAAGTGTCAACGCATTGAACACGAAGATTATTATAGCACAAGATTATTCGAATGCAAGCCAAATTAGCAAAAATTAATGGTCCATAAAATTGAATTTTCAGAATTCGACCCTGGCTATTTCCCATGGACTTTCCCTCAGGACTGGTCTTGAGGGACAAGAACTTTTGCTTAGATTTTCACATAAAAAGCTAAATTTTTTTTATTATTTTAATCATATTACACCGTTTTTATGACTCGCAAACAAAAAAATCACCTTGCTTTCTGGTCATAAAAGTCCCTGGAACAACAAAAAAAGGCTTCCGCCTTTTAATGGTTGAGGGGGAGGGTGAAGTAAAATACAACACCTTCCTCAGAGTTCCAGGCGCCAAATTCTCCACCATGTAACTCTATAATATTTCTAACAATTGCTAGGCCTAGGCCCGTCCCACCTTCTGACTTGGAACGAGCAGGATCCACACAATAAAAACGATTCCAAACCTTACTAATCTTATCCTCTGGTATGGGCTCTCCTACATTTTCTACTTCAAATACTGCCTGGTCTTCCTCCTCATAAAGTCGTAAGGTCAGGTCAGACCCCCTGCTTGCATACCGAAGAGCATTGGAGAAATAATTGGCTAAAACTTGCTCCATTCGAAACTCATCAGCTACCAGGTCTAACTCCTTCAGATCATTATCAAAGGAGACCCTTATGTCCTTTTCCAAGATGGCATACTCGAATTTACTTAAGACCAGGTCAACCAGTCCCTGGAAGTTAAAGGGGCTCTTAAAGAGTCTAAAATTCTCTGACTCTAACTTAGACAGTTCTAACATATCGACAACCAGCTTATCCATTTTTTCTGTTTCTTCAATGATAACATCCAAATAGTAGTCTGTATTATCAAATACCTCATCCCGTACACCTTCTGCATAACCTCGGATGATTCCTAAGGGTGTCTTTAATTCATGAGAGACACCACTAACAAAGTCTTTTCTTAACTGCTCTAACTCTCTTTCTTTTTCTATCTCCCTCGTCAATTTTATATTAGCATCTGTTAACTTATCCATAGAAGTGGATAGGTTTGTTGACAGGGTGTTGAGGCTCTGAGACAAGGATCCAATCTCATCCTTTCGGTTCAACTTGACCTTTTCTGAGAAATCCAGAGTCGCCATTTTTCTAGCCACCCGATTCAAGTTAAGAATCGGCTTTAATATGGTCATTGAATAGAAGTATGATAAAAAGATAATCAAAATAAATGAGAAGAAGAATACATACACCTGGTATTTTTCCAAGATAATCTTGGCCTCACCAATATGACTCTGAGACCCCATGACTAAGATGAGATTTTGATTATTGTCCTTGTGGACAGGATGATAAAAAATCAGCTGGTCCAGGACCTGACTTTCATGGCCTCTTTGATAATAACCCGGTTGAGACAGCTGGGTATACCGGTGACCATAATCCGTTACAACCTCTAAGATAACCTCTCGGATGGGCTGTTCATAGAAGGCACTGGTCAAATTAGCCAGACTGGGCATGTCTATTCCTAAGATAGTGCCCCTTAAGAAACGCAGGGATTCTGTCGTCTTAGTCTTATCAATGAGAATGCTTTCGTGATCAATTCTCAAGGGCTTAAAGACACTCTCCGACCCTGGCCAGTCATAGCCATATACTTCTATCACATCCCCTGGTTTAAGGGCCAAGAGACTGGTTGACTTACTATCTAGGATATGGTTCACTTGTAACTTGTAGACCCTTCCAATCCGGTCCTCAATGATAATTTGATAGATGGGTTCATTTTTTGTGATGCCATAGTGGTCCAATACGGCAACCTCTACTCCATTCAAGGCATTAAAGAGGTCAATGTTATCCTCTAGTTCCTGGGCATCCCATCCCCGATCCTTATAGTTCCGTGCAAAGCTTTTGGTTTCATTAAACGTATCATCCACCCGTTCTTGTAAATAAAAACTCTCAAAGAAAGTCCCCTGCAGAAAGAGGGCGAATAAGAGGAAGATCATGAAGAAAGCAAAAGTCATGATGGTCATCTTAACAACCAATCCAGGCCTTTTCATTATTTTTTCTCCTCAAACATATAGCCTGCCCGAATAATTGTTTTAATTTGCTTGGCGACAGGGCCTAATTTTGACCGTAGTTTTTTTATATGTGTGTCTACAACACGGTAGTCTCCCATGTAATCATAGCCCCACACTCGGTCCAATATTTGCTCTCTTGAGCAAACCCGGTTCTTATTATTAACCAAATAGTATAAAAGCTCATATTCCTTGGGAGACATGGGGACTACTTCACGGTTGATCTTAACTTCATAAGATAGGGTATGAATGGTGAGGGCTCCAAAATCTAACACCCCCTCTGAAGAAGAGAGTTCTCCCCTCGCCCGCTTCAACAAGTTTCTGGTTCTAGCCATAAGAACTTTAGGACTAAAGGGCTTGGTAACGTATTCATCAGCACCCAGATCGAAGCCCATGAGTTTATCATCCTCCTCTGACTTAGCAGTCAGCATGATAATTGGAACATCTGAAGTATTTCTTATATACTTACAGACTTCCCAACCATACATACCTGGAATCATAACATCCAGAATAATAATGTCCAACTTCTCTGTTTCAAAGACATGGATTGCATCAGGCCCATTGTCAGCCTGAAAAACTTCATAACCTTCCTTCTTATAATAAGAGACAATTAGGTCTCGCATTCTAAATTCATCTTCTACTACCAATACGCTACTTGGCATGTGCCACCTCCTCTAGTCATATTCCTTTTCTAATTGTATCATTTCATAAGATAGTAAAACCGAGTATATGGATAGGATACTGGTCTTCTTCAGCACAGCCTCCCAGTCTTCAGGATTTAGACTCATATCCCAGTCCCATAACAATTGCCTGAAGGCCTCTAATCTCCAGGCCTGTAAATAGGTTAACAACTCTTGCTCAACCAGGTCTCTTTGGTCCTCCAGTGGTCTTTCAAAGTCAAGCACTGACCGCCAGACCCCCTCTAGGTTTTTATGGTGTTTTTCTATATCTATAACGATTAACTCTTGGTTTAAGGCCATAGCCAAGGACTTGACTTCATCTCTTGACAAGTAGGGAACCTCTTCTTTTATCTTCCAATCGGCTTCTTCTTCCACCAGTGTCTTCGTATCAGTCATAACATGACTTTGACAGCCTGCAAGTAAGAAGGATAATACCACTAGTATAATTTTTTTCATAAACCCTCCCATTTAATTGTACATCATTTCATAACAAAATAAAATCGGAATCCAATGTCAAAAAAAAAACAATCCCTAGGGATTGTTAAGTTTTTGAACGTCGCTTTCTCTGCTCTTCAAATATATATGCTACGATTCTTTTTTCCTCATCAGTTTTTAATTCCTCAAACTCAAAACGCGTTTCAAACCTCAAGGCTTCAGGAGTCAAGGCAATACTTTCTAAAACACTAGAGTTTAATTTCAAGTCTTCACCATTAAGATTAACCCTCAGTTTTACATGTTCCTTATAGTAAAACTGCTGGGAACTTATACATTTCAGGCCACCAGCACTGATATCTTTAGCAATTGCCTGTAGCTGGACTTCTTCTCCCCTTGTCGTTGCGACAAGTTCTGTATCTAGGAGGGTAGGAAGCCTATAATGACGTCGTCTTTGCATCTTACGCACCTCAGATACCTGTTCTAAAGCCAATAGAATAATGTCTCTATTGCGTAATTTCCTTGATATGATTACATCACAACTTACAATTCCTATATGATCAACAACTGCGACCAACTCTACTTGTTCCTGAGACAAAAAGGGATACAATTGCCCCTGGTAGAAGGGGGCAGCTACTATAAACTCCCCTGTATCAGTCACTTCTTCTATATGAGTTGACAAGTTCAAGATACCTCGATCTGTTTCAACATGTATTTCCACTCGCTGCTTGAGTTTAAACCATTTATTATCCATCATAACCTCTCTCTATACTATATCATTATAGTATGAAATCCAGCATAATAAAAGAAAAATGTTTATCTCCTCAGAAGACCTGATGGTCTTATTTATAGTAGCCTTGAGCAAGATTAACAGAGGCCTGGCCATCCTGGCAGTAGTAGTCTGCCCCGATGGTTCTTGCATAGGATTCAGTTAGAACGGCTCCTCCCACAAAGATGGTCACCCCTTCATCATGGGCTTTTACTTGACTTATAATATCCTTCATGGATTCAACAGTTGTCGTCATCAAGGCACTTAAGCCAACCAGTTTGATACCACTGGATTTAATGGCCTCTATAACATCCTCCCCTGCAACATCTTTCCCTAAATCCAGGACCCCATAACCATAATTCTCTAGAAGCATCTTGACCAGGTTCTTACCGATATCATGAACATCTCCCTTGACTGTCGCTAGGATGATGCCCCCCTTATCCAAGACCTGGTCTTGCCCCTGATTGAGACTCTTTAGATAGTCAAAACCGCCTCCTACCGTTTCAGCGCTCCTTATCAGCTGGGGAAGAAAGAGGTCCTTATGCTCAAAAGCCTGCCCAATTTGATTCAGGGTAGGAATTAAATGATGGTCAATGATCTCTAAGGGTGACTGGTCTGCCAGAAGGACCTTAATCCTGTCTATTAGGCCGGAACGATTCCCTTCCAATACTAGATCATATAAGCTAGCTCCACTGGTTGAAACTTCTTTTGATAAAGGCCTTTGGCTTGCCAGGTAATGGCCACAAGCAGGATCCTGGTTGAGCAACATCCGACATGTCCAAAGACTCTCCATAAGGTCCAGCTTGCATGGGTCCATGATAGCTGAAGTTAAGCCAGCTTCCAAGGCCATGGTCAAGTAGGTCCGGGTAATGAGATTTCTATTGGGCATACCAAAGGATATATTACTGATGCCCAGGGTAGTATGGACCCCATAATGACTGCTGAAATAGCGAATGGCTTCCAGGGTATCCAAGCCACCCTGACTCTGGCTGGATATGGTCATAACCAGACTATCCAATATGAGTCGACCTTCCTCCAGACCGTAGGCCTTCCCTCGATTTATAATCTTCTTGCCAATACGTATCCTGTCAGCTGAATTCTTAGGAACGCCCTCCTCATCCAGGGTTAAACAGACAACAAAGGCACCATATTTTTTTGCCAGAGGGAATATTGCTGCCATATCCTCTTCCTTACCGCTGACAGAATTAATGATACACCGGCCCGGATACCGTCTTAGGGCTCCCTCAAGGACTTCAACCTTACTGCTATCAATTTGAAGGGGACAATCAACAGCCAGGGCTAAAAGGTCAACAACAGCCATCATGGTCTCATACTCATCAATACCTGGTAGACCTAAGTTAACATCTAAGACATGACATCCAGCCTTGACCTGCTTGAGGGCTTCTTGACTACATGCCTCTATCTTCCCCTGGAGCAGGGCAGCCTTTAAGCTTGCATTACCTGTTGGATTGATCCGTTCACCAATTACAGTGAAGGCACCAAAGGGCCTTACAGATGTTGGTGTACTTAAGAGAGCTGTTTTATGGATCACTCTCTCATGTCTTACCAGGTTAGCCTTAGATATTTCTTCTATATAAGAGGGGTCTGTACCACAACAGCCACCGATTAAGGCCACCCCCTTTTCACTTAAGGTTTTAGCGAAGTCAGCATAGGCTGTCTTGGATACCGAATAGGTCAACGCCTTGTCCACCACTAGGGGGAGACCCGCATTGGCCTGAACAATCACCGGACAGTCACTTATCTTAAGCAGGCGGTCAACCACCCTTAAAAGTTGGTCTGGTCCCAGAGAGCAGTTGACTCCCAGGGCATCCACGCCCAGGGCAGTAACAGCCTCTACATAGGCTTCAGGTGTCACACCCGTTAGGGTCCGCTGGTCCTCTTGAAAGGTCATGGACACTATGACAGGCAAGTCTGTATGCTCCTTGACTGCTAAGATGGCCGCCCGAGCTTCATTCAAATCAGAAAGGGTTTCCAGGAGGACACAATCAGCCCCCTGACTATGTATGACCTGGTCCCTATAGGCCTGGTAGGCCATGTCGAAAGTCATATCTCCAATGGGGGCCATCATTTTACCAATAGGACCAAGAGAAAGGGCTACCCATTTGGGATTCGCCTGACGGGCCAGGTCGATCCCAGCCTGGATGACTTGGCCAACTTGATATCCACTTGCCTCTAGCTTGTAGGCACTTGCTCCAAAGGTGTTGGTCGATATCATTTGAGCCCCCGCAGCAACATAATCTTGATGAATGCTTGCCACCCTATCAGGTGCCTTCAAATTCAGTAACTCCGGCTGATCACCAAGTCCTAGTCCTCGCTTTTGAAGCTCTGTGCCTAGGGCGCCATCTAATAGGATCAAGTCCTGTTCAAATGCTTGCAATAACTTACTTTCCATTTTTACACCTCTTTCGATCACAGGATAAGCGGATAAGACACCCATCACAAGGATTGTATACTTGACGACTGACTTCCGGGTAGAGACCAAAAACACCCATCATCGACTTGGTCGGCAGAAGACTAAAGGAGCTTTTGAGCTCAATACCAATTTGACTCGCCTTAAGAATATCAAAAATGATCTTTTGCTTGGCCAGGGAAAAGTCACCATAGCCTGGACAATAGGCCAGACCTGGATATAACTTGCTGGCCAGACCAACTTCCTCCTTCATGTCCTCTAGTATACCCTCTACCCTAGCACTCCCGCAGGCATTTAAGATGACCTGGTCTGCTTTTGATTCTAGGCCCACTTGAGTTAATTGACGATCGAAAGCCGCCCCCAGGCTGACAGCAAAGAGGACCAAGTAGGGAGGCTGACCCAAAAATCTCTTTAGGGTCTCTGATCCATCTAAGATCCTGTGGATAAGGTCTCCATTTTTAGACTTATCCAGAATTCTATAAACATATGCACCTCTGTAGGACCTGGCATGCTCAATTTGCTGGTCCAAGTCGTCTTGGAGGGCCTCACCTAAGACCTGTCCACCATAGCCCAGGTACCTTAAAACATCATCCTTCATTTAACTGCACCAGTTCAATATCACCAAAGGCTCCAAGGTCTTCCCCCAATATGATAACAAGACCAATGATGCCAGGAATATTCTTACCAAACTCAAGGCCCAAACGAATATCCTTTGCCTCCTTGACTAAGTTACCGATGGCGGTCGCTGTTGCGTCTGCTAATAGGGTGTCCTTGGACAATACAACAACCGCATCTGCCTTGCCAAAACTTAACGAATGACCGACTGAACCTGCTGATGTGCAAATACCAAGGGGGGTATCCTGGCCCTTAACCTTAATACCAACCCTATTGGAGAAGGGAGACTGACCAGCATAAATCCCTATGACCTTGTCTTTTTGACACCTCAAATAGATATCCCCTCCGTTTTCAATCATCACCTGGTCATGGTCCTTCATGCTTTCTCCCAGGTAGTGGGACACCATACCAGCAACAGCTGCCATTGGACCCACTCCTGCAGCCTGTCCCGCTTCAATCATATGATTGATATAATCCGGCTGACCAGGATCTTGGTCCAGGGGACTTAAGGCAGTTAGGAAGTCTGGTCTTTCTCCTATATAGGCCTCCAGCCCCTTTCTCAAATCCTCTACATAAGAATGGGCGTCAAAGGGATGAGAAGACAGGATCAAAAGGTCTGTCTCCTTATCCTGATAGTGGGTCTTATGAAGGTTTTCTTCTTTAAATAGGGTCCTGTAAGTTCGTTCTTCATACATTGTCATCACCATATCGCATTCTCTATTGCTCCTGTAGGGCATACCCCTACACATTGGTTACATCCTACACATCGGTTGGCCTGGTAGTCGAGGGCCCTTTCCTCCTTGCTCAAGACTAGGGCCCTCACAGAGCATAAACCCGTACAAAGACCACAAGATACACACCTATCAGGATCGATCTCTATGGAGTTGGTAATTAGGTCTGCTTCCACACCGGCAGCCTCTAAGTACTTTAAGCCCCCAGCTATATCACTGGACTTACCTTCTATATCTAAAACCAGGAGGCCCTCGAAGGCATGGTTGATTTCAGCCTTCAAGATATTTACACAAAGGTTGAAGGATTGAATCAAATCATAGGTAATCGGCCTGTTACTCAAGTCCTTGCTAAACTTCATTATGAGTTTTGTCCGCATAAGTCCTCCTTCTTTAGACCCTTGACACCCGATTGGTGATCAAACAGTTCAAGGGGTTGGCTCAGGTAAAATTGACCAGTCTGTATGGCTTCCTTGAGCTTGTCCGCTATGTGCCTAGCCTTTTTTAGACTTGAAAGGGGGGCTGTTTTCACCCGTCTACCCTCCAACTCAATAGATCCGGACTGGAGATCCTGGTAGGATACACGAGCCAAAACGGGTCGTTTACCCTCACTGACACTGTAATCCAATACATTGGTAAAGAGCTGGTCATTGTCCAGGGCCACCTGCTTGAGCATGTCCTTATCAATAATCGGAATGGGGATGCCGACCCCAACAAAGAGGGAGGTCCCATAACCCTTATAGGAAGCCGGGGCTAGGTAGTCTGGATCCATTTGCTTCAAGTCACCGACTAGGGCAAGGGTTGCACCAATGCCATGAGGGATACCATTTTCGTCCCTTGGACCCCCGCTGTTAAACTGGGTCCCCCTCCAGGCCACATAACCCTGGGCGCCACCAATAAAAATGCGTGTCCCAATCCCAATCGTCCTGTAATAGGGATCATTGAGAAGCGGACTCAAGCACCCTGATGTTGAATAAGTGACGAGGTTGGTATGGGCTGGCAGGGTGCCCATGTAGGTATGAAGTACCCGGTCAGAGGTATTGGCTGCTGCTGCATAATTCTGATAACAGTTGCGCGGATTATACATGTAGGCCTCGTTTAAATCTTCAAGGCTTATGTTTCTTTCCACTTCCTTGAGTGGATAACAATCCGTCCCCTTGCCCTTGGCCCTAAGCTTGACAGACTTACCCTTTACCAAGTCCACAATTAGGTGGGCACCCCCATAATCAAGTCCCCGATCTGTTGACTCCTGAGTTGCCCCAACATAGGTATCCACTGCTGCCAGTCCACCTGATACAGGCACATGGTTGAGGCTAATCTCCTCCATCCGTATGGGGGGATTAGAATGACCAAAGTTCAAAAAGGCTCCTGATGAGCACATGGGTCCAAAAGTCGCTGTGGTCACAACATCCACTTGATCATAGGCTGCATCAATTCCCTGGTCCTTGACTAGGTCAACAACCTCTTCCGCTGTCAGAACAGCAACCTGTCCTGATTTTATTTTTTGATTAATTGATTCAAATGTTCTACTTGCCATATTGCCTCCTTTTTTTGTTTTAGACTTTATGTTTATACATGATTTCTGAAGCAATATTTTGGCCTAGGTTTAAAACCTAAAAAAAATACTCTTCGAAAGAAGAGTATTTATCATCATAACCATTGTCTCATCTCTCGGTATAAACCGCTGGATTTAGCACCATACTGTAAAGCTGGTTGCCGGATATCATAGGGCCAGTCCCTCCATCACTCTTGATAAGTCATATTCAATTGATTGAACTTAGTATATGAGTAAAATATTGATTTGTCAATATTTATTTATTTTTTTCTATATTTTTGCATTTGATTCAACTGAAAGGTGTTCACCTGGGTCTTAGGTCTGTCCTCTTCAGCATCCTCAAAGTTAAAGGGCTGGGTCTTATCCTCATCAGACTTGATAATCTTAGGCCGGTCCTTTTTTTGGAGTTCATGAATCAAAACTTCTACCTTATCCTGAAACTGACTGGCCTTGGCTATCTTATACTTGTCCCTTATCTTATTGAGGTCACCCCCTGCAAAGTTAAGGATAATCCTAGCCTCCTTGCGGTTGATGGGTTCCTCAATCAGGTGACAAACCTGGTCTAACACATCCTCCTGCAAGTTACTGGCCTTAATGATAGTCCCTGGTGGCGTCGACTGTTCCGATTCAATGAGCCCCTTGGTTCTTAAGGCAAAGAAGGCCCCCTTGGCCACCATCTCCGTTACCCCCATGGCTCCTGCTAGGTCTTCTAGAGTAAGTGATTCCCGCTCCTCTTGGAAAAAACGCGCCAAATACACATAACACATTTTCTCATAAATATTCAAATCTTCTCGGTCTAAGACCTTGGTTGACAAAGAAAACCAGTCCATAAATGCCCCTACTTACTAAACATTACTTTCTCATTGTTGAATAGAACCTTAATCATGTAGATTAAAACTCCAGAAAGTATAATTGACGTCCCACATGTATATAATACCATGTTTGAAGTAATCTCAAAAGCAAACAATTTTTTGATGGCTACGATTGACCCATAGACAGGAATCATAAACCTTGTATTTGAGATTGCTCCATCCATGTACATGGTGGAAAAGCCTGAAATAGTCACAATCATGTAGACGGGAGACATGTAGGTATTGGCCTCCTTGATGGTTTTTGAAATGATTGAAATCAAGCAAACAATCGATACATATAAGAGGACTAGGGTTAACATGATGGCTGCCAGATAAAGATACTCTCTAGCCCCAAATTTCAAAGAGGCCATACTGAAGCCATTGCTTTCAAACATCTTACTGGCAGATGGCATGGAAGCCATAACACCAATAAAGGATGACCCAGCAGTTATCAAGGCAACAATAACCAGGGCAATAACCTTACCCATGGCCAGGACTTCTCTTTTGACAGGTGTAACCAAAAGGGTAGCCATAGTCCCTCTTTCCTTTTCACCGGCAATCATATCAGGTCCCACACTCATGGCCCCAGTAAATAGGAACATGGCTATCAACATTGGGAATAGCATAGACAAGCCCTTACCAATTTCCTTCTGACTGTTATGAAGACTGCCCTCACCCAGGTCACGGTTGATCTGGAAAACTTCCACGTGGTCTGGATTGCCCATTCTAATGCCAAGCAAGTAGGTCTCGTACTGGGCCAAGTCCTCATCAATCCTGTAACGGGCTTCGTTTGAATAATCTTCAACCCGGTTATAATAACGGACTAGGTTGGGCATAGCCATGGCTTTTACATCTTGATCAAAGTCTTTATCAAAGACCAATAAGACATCTAATTCTCCATCATATATCTGGTCTTTTAAGCTTTCAACCTGACTTGTATCTTCTTCCCAGGTCAAGTCATAGACTTGGTCTAGTTTCATGTCCTCACTATAAGTCCTAAAAGTGTCTGCTCCAGACACCACCACCACTCGGGGGATATTGGCATCCACGTCAGTATCCTTATCACTGATCATGTTTCCCAGAAGGGAGTACATCAGAAAAATACTAACCGCAGGTAAAATCATCGTTGTAAAGACCAACCGCCTGTCTGTAAATATTCTTTTTAACTCTTTCTTTATCACTGTTAATAATCTCTTATCCATTTTATTCACCTACCTGTCTAGAATATAGCTCAAAGAATGCATCTTCTAAGCTTGCTGTATTGGTTTCAGTTAAGATTTCCTCTAAGCTACCATTGGCTACAAATTGACCATCTAAAATAACCCCTATTTGATCACATAATTTTGAGGCAACAGACATGATATGGGTAGATACAATAACCACCTTGCCCTCATCTCTCAACTTACTTAGGTAGTCTGTCACACTTCTTGCGGTAATAATATCTAAGCCGTTGGTGGGTTCATCAAATATAACAACATCTGGATCATGGATTAAACTAACTGCAATGGATAATTTCTGCTTCATACCGGTTGAAAACTCTGATATCTTACGACCAGCAAAGTCTGTCATATTGAAATAAGTGAACAATTCCTCACGTCTTTGGTCTATTTCGCTTCTTGTCATACCGTGAAGTTCTCCGAAATAAGTCACTGTATCTGTTGCAGTGAAGTGTTCATCCAGTTTCAATTCATTGGTCAGAAAGGCTATTCTTTTACGAGCACTCCTAGAATCTACCTGGTTATCCACGCCCATCACTGAAATCTGTCCAGATGTTGGCTTGATCAGGGTGGATATACATCGGAGCGTTGTTGTCTTACCAGCCCCATTAGGGCCCAGTAGTCCAAAGATTTGGCCTGGTTTGGCCTGGAAGGAAATACCTCTCACCGCTTCCTTAATCTTAGTGGATACCTGGTCTTTTTTCATTTGCTTTTTACTTAACTTAAACGTCTTTGTAATACTCTTTACCTCTACCATTACTTCCTCCTATCAAATAACCACAAAATACCAAATCCAACAATTTCAATATACATCAGAATCCCTGCTCCTAGTTTAAATGAAAAATCATAAAATACTGAAATTGTGACCATGACCAATAAGGCATTTAATAAAACCCTATGCATGATGCTGTGTCTTCTTGTTCTCATAGACTTCAGCCGCTCATCTTGGTCCTGAAACTCTAAGTCCTCCTTAAAGTCCTCATCCTTTCTCTTTAAGAACAAGAAACCTCCAAGGACAAGGGACAAGATAAAAATACCCAGGGCCAAACCATCAAAAAAATCATGATCTAGCCAAATGGCATTTAAACCATATATCCCCCCTGCTAATACAAACAAGACAAGAGCTTGAACTTGATAAATCTTATACATCTTCCTCTTATTCATCCACTTCCTCCCAAAATAGTGCATCTAATGTTGTGTTTAGGGCCCTGCATATATTGATGCAGAGTGACAAGGTAGGATTATACTTACTCGATTCTATTAAGCCAATCGTTTGTCTCGTAACACCAACAGCCTTGGCTAATTCCATCTGAGTCAAGCCTTCTTCCATACGCTTGAGTTTTATCTTGTTAAGACCCAATCTTTCCCTCCTTTTGTATTCTTTATGTTGCAAGTGTAACATATATATTACATATGGTCAATATACATGACATCACTTTTTCGATTCACTAATGATGTACTCCCATGGCACACCTTGAAAAGTCAAAAAAACAGGGCCTAGACCCTGTTCATTTATTATACTAGATTTAATTTATGGAATACTTTCTTACCTTTTTTTATCATAGCCTGGTTATCAGAAAAGTCATCTAATGCCAGCTTGTAGAAGGGATCTTTAACCTTTTCATCATTAAAGGAAATACCGTTTTGCTTGATCAGACGTTTGCCCTCACCCTTAGACTTAAGAAGGCCTGCCTCAACCATAACCTCTAGAAGTTCAACACCAGCTTCGACTCTAGCTTTTTCAAGATCACTTGATGGGGCATCTTGAAGGTTACCACCACCAGCGAAGAGGGCTTTTGTTGCCTCTAAGGCCTTACTTGCTTCTTCCTCACCATGAACAATCTTAGTGAACTCGAAGGCTAATATTTCCTTGGCCTTATTGATTTCAGCACCTTCCAGGCTACCCAATCGTCTGACTTCATCCATTGGTAGGAAGGTTAATAGGGCTAGGCAGTTTTCCACATCAGCGTCATCAACATTTCTGAAGTATTGGAACATCTCGTATGGACTTGTCTTGTCTGGATCAATCCAAACAGCACCCTTTTCAGTTTTACCCATTTTAATGCCTGCAGATGTTGTAAGCAATTTAAAGGTCAAACCATATACTTCTTTTTGCTCTGACTTTCTTACAAGGTTAACCCCTGCGATGATGTTTGACCATTGGTCATTACCACCAAGCTCCAACTGGCAGCCAAATCGACGGTGGAGCTCTAAGAAGTCATATCCCTGCATGATCATGTAGTTGAACTCTAAGAATGATAGACCCTTTTCAAGTCTTTGCTTGAAGCACTCTGCTGCTAACATCTTATTCACTGAAAACTTACTGCCAACTTCTCTTAAGAAGTTAACGTAGTTTAGGCTATCCAACCACTCTGCATTGTTGGTCGCAATCCCCTTCTCACCATCAAAGGTAACGTACTTCTTCATCTGGTCTAACATTTTTTGACCATTAGATTCAATGACCTCAGGTGTGAGCATTTGACGCATGTCTGTTTTTCCTGAAGGATCTCCAACCTTTGCCGTACCGCCACCGATCAGGGCAATAGGTACATGACCAGCCCTCTGCATGTGCATCATTACCATAACCTGTATAAAGTGACCGACATGTAAAGAATCCGCTGTTGGGTCAAAACCAATGTAGAACTTAACAGGTCCCTTTTCTAACAATTCCTTAACTTCTTTTTCGTGGGTTATTTGCTCAATAAAACCACGCTCTTGTAACACCTCAAATACGCTCATTTTGACCTCCTCGTCATCCTGTATTATTTTAGTCCCTAGGACATCTAACTATCAACCGGTTGCAAAAAACAAAAAGAGCCTTCGCCAAAGGACGAAGACTCGTGGTACCACCTTAATTCGAAACAAACCTGTTTCCTCATCATCTATAACGCAATGACCCGTAATGGTTTCCCATTATCACTCCAAGCCCGTAATTTCATCTTATATCTGGGTAGTTTTCCACCAACCAACTACTCTCTAGACTGTCCATCCATAAGATTACTTCTGCTCTTCTTTGTGTTGTAATCCATCATAATAAAAAATAATATCTTTGTCAAGAGACTAACTAAAAAGTTTCACAATCTGCATGTCTTTCAATTTTGTCAGGTCATAAAAACTCTCTCCAACCTGGACAACAGGACGTGTTGGTGAGTTCACATCAACATAGATGATCCGTCCACGCTCATTTGTATTTAATAACACATCCTTACCGGTATAAAACTCAGATAAGTTCTTCAAGAAAATATAACATATTTTAGCATCAAGAGTCTTGCCAGCATGCCATTGAATATACTCCGCTGCCACGAATGGCGACACACTATCCTTGTAGGGTCTCTTATTGGTCATGGCATCAAAAATATCACAAACCATAATAATTTTAGCAAACTCATGAATCTGACCTGACCTCAATCGAAGGGGGTAGCCGGAACCATCCATCCGCTCATGGTGTTGAAGGGCACTGTACTTGATATTATTGGTCACACCCTTGGTTTTTAGTAAAATTGCATAACCAAACTGAGCATGTTTTTTTATAATATCAAACTCCTCCTGCTTGGTCTTATTAGGCTTATTCAAAACAAAATCAGGTATCTTCATCTTTCCTATATCAAATAAAAGGGAGGCTTGAGCCAGATCACTGAGCTGGTCCTTGTTGTAGCCCATCCACTTACCCACCATGGTTGCTAGGATAGATACTCTCAAAGAGTGGTCAAAGGTTGAATTGTCACTGGCCTTCAACTGAGAAAGACGCATAAGAACATCATCATTACGTATCATGTCTGGTATGGCCTTGTCTACATCCTCCTTAATAGACTTCAAGTCTAGTTCAGAGCTTGTTCTTAAATCTTGAAAGGCCTTGGTTGTATGCTCAACTAAATCCTTATGTTTCTCATCAATGGGGATATTCCCCTCTCCCGTTAGAACATTAATGACCATGTTGGCATTGGCAATATTGGTTAAGACTGGCTGGATATCTTCATCCTTCAGTTGAATTTCCTCAAGTTCCAGCAGGTACTTTTCACTATCAAAGGTTCTATTTTGAGCCCTTGCTTCTTGCTTAATGTAGGCTACTTCCTCTTCCAAATTCAAGCTTTTGCTGGTTTCCTCATCCTCTACAGACTTAATATCAACCGACTCTATGCCCAGACGCTGAATCAGCTGGATGTGCCTGGCTGTAATTTCAACATCTGCACTTAATAGTTCCACATCTCCACCAGCAAGATATATGGGTGAGGCTAATACCATGCCCACTTGGAGTTCATCAATAGTCAATTTTCTCATAGGCCACCTTCCCTTTCTTTTACTTTATTATACCCCATATGCCTTCCAGTGCATACTAGGTTTTAATGTTAATGGGTAACGTAATTGTAAACTCTGTTCCCTGGTTAAGAGCAGACTCTACCCTTATGGTACCACTTAAGGTTTGATTGACAATATTATGAATAATATAAAGACCCAGACCAGAAAAGTCCTTATTTCTCATAGTAAAGAAGGGCTCAAATATTTTGCGCATCGTTTCTTCAGACATGCCCTGGCCATTGTCTTTAAACCATATCCGTACCAAGGCCCCCTCCCGCTGACTGGAAACCTCTATCTGTCCCTGACCATCCACCAGGCCGTGGGCCAAGGCATTGGTAAGCAGGTGGTTAAAAACCTGAATAATGGGCCCCTTATAGGTTGTCATGATTAAGCTGGTGTCAATCTTGTTGATGACTTCTATGGGCTTATTATGGTACAAGGGCTTCAGACTCTTAATGACCTGTTCTAGAGTCTCATATAAAGAGATGGTATCCACGACTTGTAAGTCTTGGTGGCTGGAGATGGACTTAAACTGTTGAATAAGGCCTGCCGCCTTGTTCAAATGGTCTGTTATCCCCCGTCCTCCCTGACCAAACAGTTGAACACTCTCCTGAAATTGCTTTTGAGACAGGTGGCCCTCATCGAGGTTAGCATGACACTCAAGGACAGCAGTCTTTATGCCCTCTGCAAGCTCAATACTCGTCTCTAGGGGTTCATCAATCTCATTGGCCACCCCAGCTACTAGGGTGCCCAATGAAGCAATCTTTTCCTTTTCCAGTATATGATTGTACTGCTTTTGAATGGCTTCATATTGCTGGTCTGCCAACTCCTCTAGCTGGTGGTTCTTATCCCTAAAGACCTGGGCAATAGTTGAATAAGCCCTGGTCAGCTGACCCATTTCATCAACCCGATCCTGATAGGCATCCAAGAGGGGACTGTCCAATTGACCGGCAGCTACCTTGAGGCCATACTCCTTTAAATCTTCTACTGGTTTTAACTTCTTGGTCACAATAGCATTAAGAATCATAAATAGAATCCCATATGCAATTAAGAGTAAAGCCAGGATAAAAAGAATAAACATACGGACTGGCGTAATGATCTCATCCTCCTCTATCAAGCTATAGGTCTGCCAATAGGGAGTTTTCAAGGTTTCCTTGACCACGTAATAGGACTTGCCCTCTATGGAAATCTTATCAAAGACATGGGGTTCATATTGGTGGTGGTCAGCAAACTCTCTTAGGCCCTTTGGCATATCCAAGGACAAATTTGAATCTAAAAATCCCTTGGTGTTGTGATAAATAACCTCTCCTTGGTCATTTACCATATACATTTCTCCTGATAAAGACTTGGCCAGTACATCTATCTTACTCAGATTAAAGTCAACCACTATAAAACCATAGCTTCCGTCCTCTAGGGTCAGGGTCTTTATAGCAGACACAACTGACCGTTTTGTACTCCACTCGATATAGGGCTTGGTAAAGGCAATGGTCTTATTTGACATGGCATCACCATACCAGGGCCTTAGGGTAACCTGGTAATCCTCCTCAGGAACCACATTTAAATTATCCAAATAAAAATTGGCCTTCTCATTTGCAACCCAAGATAAAAAGATATTCTTGTCACTATCCCCTATTGAAATCAGGGTATTGTAAACTTTTGCATAATTGGGATGAGTCCTTACCTCTTCTCGAGTGTCTACTTGATTAATATAGTCTGTTACTGTCTTATTTTTGGATAATTGCTTGACATAACTTGAGGCGTACTTGAATAAGAGGTCCATACTGGATTGACTTTGGTTTGAAACCGACTTTAGGGTTTCAATGGCCTCCTCTTCTCTTGTTTCATAAACAAAGTGACTCACCATGAAGCCAATGACAGCAAATACAAGAAAGAGGGGAATCATAATGCTTGCCATTATTTGATATTTTAACTTGTGATTTTGACCTAAAAGCATGCACTTACTCCATTTCCCTATTTTTCTACCAAAGACTGAGGGAGCCCAATCTTGAAGGTAACACCTTGGTTGACTTGGCTTTCACAAGTCAGATTGCCTCTTAAATTTTTATGAACCAGGTTATGAATAATGAACATGCCCAGACCACTGTTCTTTCCGTTTCGTTTCGTTGTGTAAAAGGGTTCAAATAAATGGTCTAAGGTTTCTTTTGACATCCCCTTGCCACTATCCCTATAAACAACCTCCACCCTGCCGTCCTCTAGAGAACCCTGGAGATGGATCTGTCCATCCTGATTATCTGAAAATCCATGATGCAGGGAGTTCATGATCAAGTTAATGAAGACTTGAGACAAGGCCCTGGATAAACTGATAATTTCTATGCCGGGTCTGATATCATTCTTAACTTCTACAGCCTTTTCCAACAAGGCTGGTTTTAAGTCTTTTATGACCTGGTCAACAAAAATTTTTAAGTCTATTGTATCATAGTCCAAGTTGGATTCCTGGCTGGTTATATTCTTAAACTGAACCACTAAGCCTTCAGCACGATTGAGATTGGATACGAGTAAATCTGAGGCTTCTTCTAGATTTCTCAGCTGCTTTTGGAAGAAACTCTTGGACAACTTCTTGTTATCATGTGCCTTACTTATTTCCTGGGCAATCTCTTCAATATAGGTCCCAGTTGTTATGCTCACCCCCAGGGGTGTATTGATTTCATGGGCAACACCTGCAACTAGGGTCCCTATGGACGCCATTTTTTCTTTTTCTAAAATGTAGTGGTACTGTTTTTGTATCTCTAATTGCTGGTCGTGGACCCTTTCCTCTAACATCTTATTTTTTTGCTTAAAGACTTCTGTTATGGTTACAAACGAACGGGCCAAGTCGCCCATTTCATCTGGCCTCTTGGCATATTCATAGGGGGGTGTCTCATAAAGATTACCCTTGGCCACCTGGCCACCATAAGCTGTCAGTCCATCAATAGGCTTCAACAGCTTTTGGATAAACCATCCAATAATGACCATAACAAGCAAGGCTAAAAGAAGTAGACCCAATATAAAGTCCCACAAGAAAGCCTTTAGGGGCCGGGTCACATCTGATACCTTGACCAACATTAAAAGCTTCCAGTCGGCCCTGTCAATTTTTACCGACTTAAGATAGTAAGCATCCCCATCAAGGTTCAGGGTCCTTATACTATTACCCGTTGTATAGGTCAGGTCACCTTGTAAGTCAGGCATCACATCCTCAATCTTGCTACCTAAGATAAGCTGCTTGAGGGGGTGATAGATAATCTGGTTGGACTGGTCCATAATCAGAATCTTTCCCTCTTCTCCAACGTTGATTTTATCAATGACCTCAGGAATAATGTCCAGATCAAAGTCAATGGCAACAAAACCCTGGTCCCCATTATTTAAGCGTATGGGTTTAATAGCAGAAACAACTACCGCATCTGTTCCCCAATCGTAGTAGGGATCTGAATAGTAATGACTTTGATCGAAGAACTCTGGCTTAAACCAGGGTCTTTGGGTTATTTCATACTCGGGTCCAGGTGTGCCCCCATCCCCTGATAGATAGAAGTTCCCCTTGACGCTTGCCACCCAGGCAACCAGGTTGTCTTGGCCGCTGTCATTAATAGAATTCAGTATATTCAAGACCTCTTCATAATGGGGGTCTATTTCAATATCCTCTTGACTAGATACCTGGTCTAGGTACCTAAAAATAGTTTCATTTAAGGACAATTGCAACGCATGGGTTTCGGCACTCTCAAAGAGGGCTGTAATTTCATTTTGCACATGTATACTGTCTATATTCAACTGACTTTCTAATTCACGCTCACTGGATAAGCGCATAAAAATAACCACACTTATGCCCACAAGAAAAATAACAATGGAAATAACTGACATAATCTTTATAAGCAGTTGGTAAGCAAGTTTACTTTCAATCTTGTTAATCATAGGACCTCCACAAGGCAATTATACCCAATTCAAGGAGGGGGTAACATAAATCACAGGATTCATGCTTTACTTTTAAACCAAGAAATGCGTCTTTGACGCTTCCATTCTACCTCTAAGTACAATGGCATCTAGACTATAAATAGTCTCTTAGGATTTTCTCGGAACCCCTTAACCCTCACTTGATCTACAAGCCTAGGTATTTGATTGTCTTTTAAGTACTTCCTCAGAATGTTTAAACTACCATTTATATCTGCATTGATGCAACCATACTTTGTTGCAAATAATCCTCTTGATAGCCTGGCTTAGGTATGCATCTGTAGCTGTTTGCACCTAGGATGGTCTCTGAACATATAGTAATAATCGTTTAAAGACAGGAAATAACCATTTCTTTGTTCATAAAGGGTCATATTATAAATCGACTGGCATGGTCAGATATCTCATTAAGAATATTAGAGTACCTAGACTCAACTCTTAAGTGACACGTAAATACTAACTTCATCTTATCACCCCCTTTCTATCTCTATTGCAGCAGATAAATCGAGTATCGCCAAACGTATGTTTGGGTAATAAAATCCAACTTTTACCTTTAGCTCTTAACTTCATGTGAAACAAGTCTACATGAGAGAACTAACAAAATATTTGCTCCGAATAAGTATGGAATCAAGAAATCGTATTTTTTGACAGTGTCTATACAAGTCATTATTTGCAAGCCTTTCGACCACATTTTCTATTGTACTAAAAATGTAATTTCCTAGACAATAAAAAATAACCCAGCTGGGCTGGGTTAAAGGATTCAATCGTGAAATTACTGACAAACTTGCTTGATCGATTCAATCACGTAGTCAATTTCCTCTTCAGTTGTGAAGTATGAAAAACTCAACCTTAAAACACCTTGAGGGAAGGTTCCAAGACTTTGGTGGGCACTTGGAGCACAGTGCATGCCAACACGACTGGCTATGCCATACTGACTCTCTAACTCAAAGGCAATCAAGCTGTTATCCTCCTTTAAGAAGTCTAGGGCAATCACAGCGGTTCTATCTTTTGTAGTCGGACTGCCAACCAGACGAACATGGTCTTGCTTGAAATGATCTAAGAAATATTGAACCAGAGACATTTCATGTTGATATATGGTTTCTAGACCAAGGGTCTCTAGGTAGGTCAAACTTTCATGCAGGCCGAAAATCCCCACAACATTAGGGGTACCAGACTCATACTTATCTGGCATATGGCTGGGTTGAAACTTGGATTCTGATGCGCTTCCTGTACCACCTTCAATAAGGGGCTTCATTTGATCTACCCACTTAGGATCGATTAAGAATCCCCCAATCCCATTGGGTCCTAGTAGGCCTTTATGGCCTGTGAAGCCTAAGAAATCAATATGGTCTTTCTTCATATCAATTGGCACAACACCAGCTGTTTGAGCCCCATCAACCATAAAGAATATATTGTGGTCATGGGCTATCTTACCAATGGCCCCTATGTCATTGATGCTGCCACAAACATTGGACGAGTGAATCATAATAATCGCCTTAGTGTTATCCTGTATTAAGCCTTCTAGCTGGTCTACCCTTACATAACCTTGGTCATCTACAGGCAGGTAAGTCACTTGACAGCCCACACTGTGGAGGGGGCGCATGACAGAATTATGCTCCATCGAGCTTGTAATCACATGGTCATCAGCTGTTAAAAAACCCTTGATACCCTGATTAAGACTTTCCGTTATATTTTTTGTAAAAATCACATGGTCAGGGTGGTCAAAATTAAATAGGTCACATAACTTCATCCGGGTATCAAATACAACTCGGCTGGCATTTAAGGCATTTGAATATGCCCCCCTGGATACATTAGACCCATTGTTCAATAGGTAATCACTCATTCTCTCGGCTACACCGGGTGCCTTTGGGAAGGAAGTTGCCCCATTATCCATATATACAAATCTCTTCATAGCTTGCCTCCTGACGCCTTGACTTATTCTTGTCTTTTTTTTATAATTAGTTTAACTCAATTAAATTTAGTTTGATATTAAGGAGGTCATATGTTAGCAGAATCACTGAAATTAGATAACCAAATATGTTTTCCCCTTTATGCCCTGTCTCGAGAAGTCATTAAATTATATAAGCCCCTACTGGAGCCCTTTCAATTGACCTATACACAATATATAACATTGATGGTCTTATGGGAAGAGGAATGTATAAATTTTAAGACCCTGGGTCAACGACTCCACTTGGATTCTGGTACATTAACACCTGTTATTAAGAAACTACAAGCCAAGGATTTGATTCGCAAATACCGGACTGAGGAAGATGACCGTCGGGTTATGGTAGAGCTAACTGACAAGGGGGCTGGATTAAAGGATGAAATTCAGATGGTTCCCCAGGCCCTTTCTTGCCAGTTCAAGGGCCAGGAGGACACCCTCAAAACCCTAAAAAAGACCCTAGATATCCTCTTAAAGGCAAGTGAAAATTGGTAATCCTAAATGCAAAGAGTGTGCAGACTAAACTGCACACCCTTTTTATTTTACTTAACATCAACATGAACCTTTTCTTGCACGGTCTCCCCTTCAATTTTCTTGAAGGCAGCTGATAACATCAACTTAATTCTGTTGATCTGGTTAACTTCTGATGCTCCTGGGTCATAATCTATAGGAACAATATTCGACTTGGGATAAGACGTTCTTAGGGTCTTAATCATGCCCTTACCTGTTATGTGATTGGGCAAGCAACCAAAGGGTTGCAGACAGGCAATGTTATCCACACCAGATTCAATGAGTTCAACCATTTCTGCGGTTAAGAACCAGCCCTCCCCAGTTTGGTTACCAAGAGATAGGTGCTTCTTGGCTTTTTCTGCTAGCTCATGAATGGGTACAGGTGGCTCAAATCTCTTAGAAGCCTCTAAAATTCGACACATGTCCTTTCTTAAACTCTCTAAAACCTTTATGACAGCCTTGCTAATGATCATACTCTTGTAGGTTCCTGAAAGCTCCTGATACCTGTAGATGTTATTGTACTGGGTATAAAGGACAAAGTCATACAAGTCTGGCATGACAGCCTCTGCCCCTTCTTCTTCTAAGAACTCCACAATTTGGTTATTAGCTGTCGGATGGAACTTAACTAGAATTTCTCCTACAATGCCTACCTTAGGCTTGACTTCATCCCTTATAGGTAGGTCATCAAAGGCATCCACCACCTCTTGTATATAGTGGTTAAACTTCTTTTTAGGATCCCTGATAATAGCCTTAAACTTCTGAACACAGTCCTCATACAAGGCATTAGCAGATCCCTTAACCTTCTCATAGGGTCTGACCTTGAAGAGCAGCCTCATGAGGAGGTCCCCCATAAGGACGCCATCCCCGAGGCTTTTGAGCAAACGCGGACTCAGCTTAAAGCCTGGATTTGCCTCAAGACCAGTTACCCCGAATGAAATAACGGGTATATGATCCATATTCAAGTCTTTTAGGGCCTTTCTAATAAAGGCGATATAATTGGTCGCCCGACATCCACCCCCTGTTTGAGACATCATGATAGACACATTATTTAAGTCATACTTGCCTGACTTCAAAGCCTCTATAACCTGCCCAACTGTGATGATTGTTGGATAACAGGCATCATTATGTACAACCTTTAGACCCTCATCTATAGCATTAACATCGACTGAAGGTAACAACTCCACCTTATAACCAGCCTCATCCATAGCCACCTCCAAAAATTGGAAGTGGATAGGTGCCATTTGCGGAATCAATATGGTATGGTTCTTTTTCATTTCCTTGGTGAACTCAGGCCTTGAGAAGTCCCCTTCCACCTTTTCTATCTTAACATGCTTCAATTGTCTTTCTTTAATGGCCGCTATTAAGGAACGAACCCGAATTCTTGCAGCACCCAAGTTATTGATCTCATCAATCTTGATCGTCGTATACAACTTATTATACTGGTGGAGAATTTCCTGGACTTGGTCTGTCGTAACTGCATCCAGGCCACAACCAAAGGAGTTGAGTTGGATCAGCTCTAAGTTGTCCTGCTGGGCCACGTAAGATGCCGCCTTGTAGAGACGTGAATGGTATACCCATTGGTCCACTACCCGAATAGGACGTTTGATCTCTAGGTCTGAGAACCCATCTTCACATAAAATTGCAAAGCCATAGGAATGGATCATTTCATCAATTCCATGATTGATTTCCTTGTCTAAATGGTAGGGACGTCCTGCCAGAACAATACCCGGCACTTGTTTTTCTTTCATGTAGGTCAAGGTACGCTGGGTTTCAGCCTTGATATCAGCCTTAAAGTCCTCAAGGGCCTGATAGGCCTTTCTTAATGCCCGTTTTATAGCCCCTGCCTCCAGGTTCTCAGCCTTGAGTTCATCAACCAACCTCTTATACATTCTCTTTTCATTGTCAATTGGCAAGAAAGGATGATAGAAGGTCACATCTTCTTGGTGGAGGTTATCTAAATTAGCCCATATTGTTTCAGGATAAGAGATAACAATCGGACAGTTATAGTGGTTGTTGGCCGACTTGTCCTCTTGCACATTATAGGGAATAGAAGGATAGAATATCTTCTTAACCCCCTTCTCCAGTAAGTCTTCTAGGTGACCGTGAACCATTTTACCAGGATAACACACAGATTCTGACGGTATAGACTCCAAGCCTTTCTCAAATATCTTCTTTGAGGAATGACCTGACGTTACCACCCGATAACCTAGGTTGGTAAAGAAGGTATGCCAGAAGGGATAATCTTCATACATATTGAGGACCCTTGGTAGGCCAATAACCCCCTTGGGTGCTTGGTCTGTACTCAAAGACTTATAAGAGAAAAGTTTCTTATACTTGTAATCATACATATTGGGGGCCGGGTTTTTCTTGATGGCCTCTCCTGCTCCCCTCTCACATCGATTTCCGGAATAGAAGACCTTACCGTTTGAGAACTTTGAAAGGGTCATCAGACACTTGTTACCACATAAGTCACATCGCTTCATTTCATTTTCTACTGAGAAATCCGATAACTTATCCAGGTCTACCATCTGACTTGGCCCCTCAGTCATTCTTTCCTTGGCAATCAGGGCACAGCCAAAGGCACCCATAAGGCCAGGAATATCTGGTCTGACAACGGGTCTATCTAAAATCATTTCCAAGCCGCGAAGAACAGCCTCATTATAGAAGGTTCCCCCTTGGACAACAATTTTTTTCCCCAACTCTTCTGGCGTTTTCATCCGAATAACCTTATAAAGGGCATTCTTAATAACAGATAGGGAAATACCTGCTGATATATCTGCAACACTGGCCCCTTCTTTTTGGGCCTGCTTAACTTTTGAGTTCATAAATACCGTACATCGCGTCCCCAGATCTACGGGGTGATCCGCCTCTAAACCTAGTTTGGCAAAGTCTTCAATAGGAAGACCTAAAGACTTGGCAAAGGTTTCAATAAAGGAACCACAGCCTGATGAACAGGCTTCATTGAGCATAATCGACTCAATGACCCCATCCCTAATCTTTAAGGACTTCATATCTTGTCCACCTATATCAAGAACAAAGTCTACTCCCTTAAGGAAGTGGTCTGCTGCATTATAGTGGGCAACTGTCTCTACTTCACCAAAGTCCAATCTTAAGGCCTCTTTTATCAAATGTTCCCCATAGCCGGTCACAGCACTGGCCCCAATGTAGGTTTGGTCATTCATCTGGTCTTTCATGACCTTAAGGGCCTCTAGGGTTGAAACTAGGGGCTTACCCATATTAGACCCATAATGGGTGAAGAGTATGTTCTTGTCTGCATCAATTAAGACAACCTTAGTCGTGGTTGAACCCGCATCAATACCTAAATAAGCAGGGCCCTTATAGCTTGTAATATCAGCCCTACCCACCTGGGCTTGGTCATGTCTAGCCTTAAAAGCTTCATAAGCAGCCTTGTCCTCAAAGAGGGCTGGTAGGGTGAATTTTTTATGACTGTCAATGGCATATATTTTATTTAAGTTATCATATAAGTGGCTCAGCGGTCTGGGACTTTCTTTCTTGGCCAGAAGGGCAGACCCAATAGCAACAAAATATTGGGAATTATCAGGAAATATGATCTGGTCTTCCTCAAGTTTAAGGGTTTCAATAAAACGCTTCCTCAACTCAGACAGGAAGTAGAGGGGGCCTCCCAAGAAGGCAATATGACCCTTTATGGGTCTCCCTTGTGCCAGGCCACCTATGGTTTGATTGACCACTGCCTGGAGAACCGATACGGCAATATCTTCCTTTGACGCTCCTTCATTCAAGAGAGGTTGGACATCAGTCTTTGCAAAAACACCACATCGAGATGCAATGGGATAGATGGTCTTGTAAGACTTAGAGAGCTCATTCAAACCTGAAGCATCTGTTTGCAAAAGAGAGGCCATTTGGTCAATAAAGGCCCCTGTCCCACCAGCACAAGTTCCGTTCATTCTTTGCTCTAGGACATCCCCCATGTAGGTTATCTTGGCATCCTCGCCTCCCAACTCAATGGCGACGTCAACTTGGGGAGTAAAAGTTTCTATGGTTTCAGTACAGGCAACAACTTCCTGAATGAAGGTGGCCTGTAACTTGCTAGCTATATTAATACCTGCTGATCCAGTAATATGTATGGTGCCTTGACGGTGACCTATCACAGGGTGAGCCGCCTGAAACATCTTTGCAACAGTATTTTTTATGTCTGAAAAATGACGATTATAGTCCTTATAAATCAATTGATTGTCTTCATCCAATACAACAAATTTTACAGTTGTCGATCCAACATCAATTCCAATACTTAAGTAATTTGACATGATTGCCTCCATATTGTTTTCCCTAGCTGCTTCTTATATTATAGCACTTTATCTGTTTTCTACATTAAAAACAGATGAAAGATTTCAATTCCCTTCAAAAGGTTTCTAAAAAACAAGCCTACTCCTGCCACAAGTAGGCTTTTAAGTCAATTTTATCCTCTTTTATGAATACAACACCTTCCGCTTCCAATAGCTCCTTTTGAATCCCATAGGCCACAGGATCTACCATAGAAATCTTTCCCTGACTGTTCACCACCCGATGCCAGGGGAGCTTATGCTGGTCTGACGACCGATGAAGGATGTAGCCAACCTGCCGAGCACGGGTTGGGGAGCCTGCCATAAGGGCCACCCGACCATAGGTTAAAACCCGGCCCCTTGGTATTTTCTTGATAACGTCTATTACACGGTCTGTAAATGTCATAGGTCTTCCTTTCTATTGTCCTAATTATCATACAAGAAAGGTTTTGATTTTTCTATCTTATATATAAAGCTTTAATATGTTTTAGGGAAAGGTTATAATATCTTTACAGTAAGGAAAGTGAGGTCCTATGTTTTTACCCAAATCTATACATCCCTCTTGGGATCAATTTTTAACGCCCCAAGTAGAAGACCTGCTCAACCATATCTACCAAACCATCTCCCATCCCTACAATCCACACCAGGATGACCTGGTTCTGAGATTCTTGTCCCTGGACCTCCAGGCTATCAAGGTCGTTTGGCTGGGACAAGATGTATATCCCGCCCCAGGGGTGGCTACTGGCAGGGCCTTTGAAGCCGGTAATATAAGTTCTTGGTTAGAGCCCTTTAAGCAGGTTTCCCTTAAAAATATCCTCCGTCTCATTCACAAGACCTATAGGGAGATCTCTGACTATGATCGTATATTGTCTTATCAAAAGATCAAGGATGAAATCTCTAATGGCTCCTTCCCCATACTGGATTATAGGGACTGGTTCAATAGCCTTGAAGACCAGGGGGTTCTATTCTTGAACACCTCATTCACCTGTCAAACTGGCAAGGCCAATAGCCATAAGAGCCACTGGTTGCCCTTCACCCACCTGCTCTTAACCTATATCTCTAGGGAAAATCCTAACCTGGTCTGGTTCTTGTGGGGCAAGGAAGCCAGCAAGTACACACCCTATATTGAGGGCAAACTGAAAATTAGCCGCCATCCTATGATGTGCAGCAAAAAATACGACGATGACTTCTTAAAGTCCAAGTGTTTTGAAGACACTCAAGATTTAATCCACTGGCTGGGTTAGATATATAGAAAACACCTGCTCTTATCAGCAGGTGTTTTCCTATTTTACAAATGAGGGGTGTAAAATCTATTTTGGAGAAAATGTTTTCTTTAAAATATTTAATACTTGATCCGAATCCTCTGCATTTAAAACCGCTTCCACCTCGTGCCTTAGGGAGTCATAATTCAAACTAGCAATCAAACGTCTGACCCTTAAAATAGAAGAAGGACTCATGCTAAACTCTTCAAGGCCCAGGGCCAATAAGAAGGGAATTAGTGTCTCATTTCCAGCAACTTCCCCACACATTCCAACCCAGATACCCTCCTTCTTACCCGCATCTATAACCATCTTGATAAGGCGTAATAGACCAGGGTGGTAGGGTGAGTATAGGTGGTTGAGATTTTGGTTCATCCGATCTACTGCACAGGTGTATTGGATTAAGTCATTGGTCCCGATAGAGAAGAAGTCCACTTCCTTGGCCAGTTGGTCTGCAATCAAGGCAGCTGACGGTACTTCTATCATGATACCGACCTGGTAACTCCCAACTTCAAATCCAGCCTCTAGTAGGTCTTTTTCCACTTCCTTTAAGACCCTCTTGGCTTGTCGAATTTCTCCCATATTGGATATCATGGGGAACATGATTCCTAGTCGGCCGTAAGCACTGGCTCTCAGGAGGGCTCTCAATTGACTCTTGAAAACAAGGTCATGGTCTAGGCAGTATCGGATAGCCCGGTAGCCCAAGAAGGGGTTTTCTTCTTTAGGAAAATCTAGATAAGGAATTTGCTTGTCTCCACCCACATCTAGGGTTCGAATAACCACCTGCTTGCCCGACATACCCTCTACCACCTTCTTGTAGGCAGCAAATTGCTCCTCTTCTGATGGCATGCTGGTTCTGTCCATATATAAGAATTCACTTCTGAAGAGGCCAATACCCTCTCCATCATTCTTTAATACATTATCCACTTCATCAGGCTGGCCGATGTTACAGGCCAGCTCCACATAATGACCATCTAGGGTTTTACTCGGCTGACCCATGAAGGCCTTTAGGGATTCCTTATCTGCTTCATAAACCCTCTTAGCTTCTAAAAACCGGTCTTGGTCTTCTTGACTGGGGTTGATCAGCCATTCGCCCGTCAGGCCATTCAAGGCAAGTACTTGCCCCTCCTTCAGGTCATCTAGGACCTGACCAGCCCCAACAATTGCTGGTATTTCAAGAGACCTGGCCATAATAGCAGAGTGAGAGGTCTTTCCTCCGATTTCAGTTATAAAGCCTGCCACAGTCCCCTTCTTGATGCCGGCAGTATCAGAGGGTGTTAAGTCATGGGCAACTAAAATTACTGGTGCCTCACTCGTAAGGGCTTGATCGTCTTGACCCGTCAGACCCCTGATCAATCGGTTGCAAACATCTTTTACATCTGCCTTTCTTTCTCTCATATAAGCATTGTCCATACTCTCAAATATGGCTATATATTGATTTCTGACTTCAAGGACACTATAAGCTGGCGTCAAATGATCGTGTTCTATCTTTTGACGCACTTGACCCATCAACTCAGGATCATGCAACATGAGAAGGTGGGCTGTAAAGACCTCTCCTTCACTTTCACTCATCTCCAGAATAGCCTTGTCTCTCAAGGCCTTTATCTGCTTGTCTGCAACCTGGATCACTTGGTCCAAGTGAGCGAGGGCTGCCTTAACATCCTCAACTTTTTCTTTCCTAGGCTCTGTAAAAGGAGACATTATCTTGACTGGTCCTATTGCAAAACCAGGCGATGCACCGATTGCTTTCATATTAACCTCTTTTTCTACTACTTAACTTGAACTTCTGCCAAGGTAAAATGGCATCCAACAAATAACGATCTTCCTCAACCACTTGACCAACCACACTGGTTTTACCTGTATTATTCATGGGCCTTAGGGCAAGCTGGAGCTCCCCAGCATACCGAGTGTATAAAGAAGAATCTATTAATATATGCCCCTTTTCTATGGGGATGGTATTCATGGCTTCAAAATGATGGCCCTTATGGTCCACTCTTGACTGGGTTGACCGAATCATATAGTCGCTCACATCCCCCCTATTGAAGTGGAAACTGTCTACCACAATGGCTTTTTCTACCTGGGGAAGACCCTCAATGAGATCAACCTCAAGGGTCAATACTTCCTTATTCATTTGACCTAGGGCCTTTAGTTCCTGGTCTGATGCAAAGCAGTTACCAATAATCACATCATCAATCAAACCTGTATTAAACAAGTCCTTAGCCTGGGTCACAATCGGTAGGTGGCGATGGTCTTCTAGACTACATAGGCCATCTGATAGGGGCCAGGGACCAAAGCTAGCTGCCTGAGATGATACAAAGGCTGCTGTCCTAATATTTTGTGACTTAAACTGGTCTGAACACTGAATAAAATGAGATCTTGACAAGCCAGTGTAGGGATGGGGATAAAAATTATGACACCCGTATAGGTTCTCCCTAATAGGTTGGTTAGACAGGATGTTCTCCAGGTACCTTGTTCCATTAGACATATTAATTTCAATCTTCAAGCCATAGGGATTACAGGTCATGATACTTTCCTCATGGCCCGAAAAGCCTAGGTCCAGTCGAATGCCTGCCAGCCCCATATCTGAAAACACCTTCAAGTCTGTGTATTCAATGCCAAGAGACCTGAAAACATCAGGACTTACATCTGCTATAATTGCCATATCATAAGCCTTGGCTGCCTCTATCAAGGGCTGGAAACTTTCTATCAGCTGGTCTGCTTGGCCATCTGCTGAGATTAAGCAGGTAAATATCCTCTTAAAACCATAGCTACCGGCCTTCTTGATATAAGATACATTATCCTCAATGCTGGCCTTGTCCGGATAAATAGATATACCTAACTGTCTCATTAAGAACCTACCTTTTCATAAAGGTCTACAAACTCTCTCGCTAGATCCTTAAGCATAATTGCATTCATCAGGTGGTCCTGGGCATGAATCAAGAGGATAGAAACTTCTACGGCATCCCCCTTGGCTTCGCTTTGAATCAAGCCTGTTTGAATCTTGTGGGCTTCAGCAAGGTCCTTTTCCGCGGACTCTAGGGACACTTTGGCCTGGTCAAACTGCCCCCCTTTTGCATGTTGAATAGCCTCCATGGCATGGCTTTTCGCACTGCCACTCGACGTTATTAAACCAAATATAATCATCTCATCCATGATAAACTCCTATTCCATTAAAGCTAGGGCTGCATCTAAAACGGCTTCGCCATTTAAAGTCCCATAATGTATTGAATTGATAACATCCACTGGTACCCCGAAAGGTTGTAGAGCCTTATCCATTTTACTCTTTAGATACCTTACTTGGGGGCCCAACAATAAGGCGCCAATTTTATCGTAATGATTCTTTGCCTCACCCTCTGACACTGCGAAAATATTCACCTCGATGCCCTTGGCCTGGGCTGCCTTTTCCATTTTAACAACCAACATGCTCGTTGACATACCTGCTGAACATACTAACATAATATCTTTCATCTCGTCCTCCTATTGATGTTTAATTTCTTCTTTAACCAGTCGTTCAAGAGCTGAAATTGCCAGTTCTTCATCTGACCCATCTGCTGTGATTGTAATCTCATCTCCCGGTCCGACAGCCAGTCCCAATATACCAATAATACTTTTCCCATTTATTGTATTACCATTTTTTTCAATACCTATTTCTGCTTCAAAGTTTTGTGCCTTGGCTACAAAAGTCCCTGCTGGTCTAGCATGTAAGCCTGATGCACTTTCAATTGTTAACGTTATTTTTTTCATGTTACTTCCTCCTCACCCTTATATAAAGCATAAAGCATGCCAATTTATAAAGGGGCCTTAACGCTTGCAAATACTGACTTATACCCTAATTACACAGGCTTACACACTAGTTTGTTTTTACACACTAGCATCATTATTAACAAACATCTTACAAATATAAGCCAGTTCATCCTCACCTACATGAACCTGGTAGGTATCTTCTAAAGACGTTAAACAATTCCTCAGTTGGACCATCTCCCGACTGTATCGGTTCTTGAACTGGTCTAAGTTTTTAAAGGCCGTCTCAGCCTCCTCCTTAATCAGCTTTTCCAATAAGAAGGCTAGATGGAGGAGAATGCCTGTCTTTACCTCGACAAGGATTTCAACCCTCAATTCTATGCAGACATCATCAATAAAGTGTCTTAAGTTATGGACCAAGCGGTCCACATTAGTAACCGATATATGTTCTTTTAAGGATTTAACTATATTTTGGTAGCCAGCCTCTGTTGAAATGATGTCTTGGATGGCTTGAATCCCACTACCAGCAAAAATATCGACAGCAGAGATAAAAGGTATTCCAGTAATATCTATATCAATGGTGCCTACTATAGCTAGGAGCCTATAGTCCTTTCGATAATCCTCTATTTTCTGCAAATACTCCTTACGATTTAATATATTAATGGATGCCACCATGACCTGGTCTGACCCCTGGACTTGGTCTTCTATTACCTGTTTTAGTTTTTCAGACGCACCTTCACCCGTAAAGCAAGCTGTAAGAATAAGTCCCGTTTTGTCATGCTTGGCCTTGGTCTTTCGTCTCCTGTTTTTTTGCTGCATCCCCCGGCAAGACTTGTAAATCTCCTGGAGATCTCGGCCCAGAGAAGCCTTCCGACAAGCCTCTAAAACAATGGGTGTACTCACCATATCTATGGTCTTGATGGCTATGCCCGTTTCTTCATAAATCATGTCTCCAAAGTTGCAGAGGGACCCCATATCTACAAGGAGGATGATGCCATCATATTGCTTAAGCTTAAGTACTTCTTCTTTCACAAGGTCATACATATCCTCAGCCTTAATGCTTAAGGGCATATCAAGGCCTATCACTCGATCCGCTTGAACCAGACTCTTGGCTACTTGGACCATACTAGATGCTGTTGATTTGCCGTGAGCAACTACAATCACGTAGACACCCTCTTCATTCATAATGTCTTGCTGGACTTGAGAAGATAAAAAGAGGGTAATATAACCAATTTCATCAAGGGGAACCTGAATATTAAACCGGCTGTCTATAAACTTGGCAACCTCCATGGCCACCATGAACTCTTTTTCATGTTGAACCCGGATGACATTGAGTTTTGGATGAAAGATCTTCTTGCCATCCTTAATCCTCTCTATACTCGCACTCAAGTGGAGGGCAAGACCGAAAAAGAGCTTATCATCATAGGTTCGATTGAGCTGGTTGCCTGCATAAGTTAAAATGTCATCTACTATTTCAGCCACATCCTGGGCTACGACTCCCTTTACTTCCTCCCGTTTGAGCGTGCTAGGCAGGTTACCAATAAACTTATTAAAATAAGCATCTATGTCTATATTCAAGAGTTCATTGATTTCACCATCTGCTAGCCCCTGGTCCTTCAGACTATTGATTTTTTCTTCGATTTTACTGTAGAAATGGGGTTCATCCTGGCTATATAAACTTGGACCCTCTGGGTCACTTGTATCATCATAGTGAAACCTTAAGATATCACCCTTGTGTTTGAGGAGTTTATCAACTTCATCACGATTCTCCTTGATCCTCATCAAGCCACGTTTCACATGGTGGGGTAGGTCAATTTGAGCAATGAGTATATAGTTTTCCTCATTACTCATAAACTTTAGAAAGGCCTTAGCGCAAGCCAGCTGTATGTCACTCTTGAGCTGACCAATATTATTAACACACTCATAGAGCAAGAGTGAAATCAAAGAGTTTTTATTGATATAGATGGACTTATTCACCCGCTTGGACTCTGCGTTAATAAACATTTGGATGAGTTGATACCGTTCTTCTATCAGCCGGTCTGAAAGAGCCGGAAGGGAGATGGTCATGGGAATGCGTCGTGTAAAGGTTTTTAACAAGAAGGATGAAGGATCCTCAGTGGTCGCCGCAATAATCTGTACCTGGGCAGACTGTGTTCTCTCAGATTCCCCTAGGGGTCTGAAGTATCCCTTGTCAATGAAGGTAAAAAGCATTTCTTGACCCTCAGGTGATAATCGATGGACCTCATCCAGGAATAAGATCCCCTGGTCAGCCTTCAGGAGGAGGCCATCTCTATCCTGATCTGCTCCAGTATAGGCTCCCTTTTTAACACCAAAAATTTGGGCTACCAGCAACTGGGGGTTAGAAGCATAATCCGCGCAGTTAAAGTGGACAAAGGGGGCTGTTTCCTCAATCATTTTCACCTCTATAGCAAACTCATACATCCGCTCTGCAAACATAGACTTACCCACACCCGTTTCCCCCAATAAAAGAGTATGAAGACCATGGGGAGGATAAAAGATGGCTGCCTTGGCTTGTTGAGTAGGTATTTGAAGGGACAGGTTTGCACCGATCATCTTGTCGAAGGAATCTTGGTAGGCCTGCAAGTGACAGCTGGCCTGACCCAGCTTAAACTTTACTGGCCGCCCCTCTGTTTTAACCAAACGTTGGTCATCTACAAGTATATTGAGATAACGACTCACATTGGACCGGTCAGTTTTTAAAGCGCGGCTGACTTCTTGGGCTGTCACCCCCTCTGAGTCCTGGTCCTGTAATTTCTTAACCGTTTCATAGACTTGTTCTACCCGTTTCATAATCCCTCCTCCGATACTCTAGGCAAACTAAGGCCCTTGTTTAAAGCAAAAGAACTTTAGGGTGAGCAAGCACCCTAAAGTCATGTGGTTATATGATGTGGTTCTTATAAAATCGTATCTGCCTTCTTATTTGATAGGAGTACAAACGGTATGTACATTAAGAAGACAAGCACTAAGTTAAAGGCAGCTAGACCTGCAGCAGCAAATGAACCGTTAGTTGCCAAGAAGGCACCAATAATTGGTGGCGTTGTCCATGGAATAACTACCGATGTCATTGGAACCAGACCAGCCTGTGTTGCCAGATATGAAATAATTGTAATAATCACAGGTCCGAATAAGAATGGTACTAAGAACAAGGGATTTAATACAATTGGTAAACCAAAGACAACTGGCTCATTGATGTTGAACATCGAGGTCGGTGCTGCTAATTTAGCGATTGATCGCTGAGCCTTGTTTCTAGAGAATACAAAGATTGCTGCTAGAAGACCAATTGTTGTACCCGATCCACCCATGTATACGAATGAATCGAAGAATGGCTTGGTTACAATGTACTGCATTTGCTCTCCGATTAATAAGGCAGCTGCATTGTCATTGGCTAAACTCAAGTATAAACCATCCATTAATGGTGACATGATATTAGAACCATGAAGGCCAAAGAACCAGAATAAGTGGTTAAAGAAGGCAACAGCCACGGCTCCACCTAGGGTGTTACCAGCATTAGCAACTGGTTTTTGAATTACTTTTAATAAGAACTCTGATGCAGATGTACCTGTAGCACTAATAAAGGCTTGAGCCAAACCTACAATTACCATTGTTAAAAGTACAGGTGCTAAAGTAGCAAAAGACTTTGAAACTGCTGGTGGCACATTTTCTGGCATTTTGATTTCAAGCTTTCTTGACTTCACTAACTTAACATATATTTCTGTTACAACAAGTGCAACAATAATGGCACAGAACAATGAACCGAACGACATGAAGGACCAGTTAATATTCCCCCAACCAGATACACTCTTACCAACCAGTTCACTTGGTACTGCAATCCCGTCTACACTTTTAGGTATAGCTACCTTAGCAACTGCCTGTGGAATAAGAGCAAAGAATGATGAAACTGATAAAATACCTGCTGTTAACGGATTCACATCATAGGATTTAGCCAAGTTATATGCAATGGTAAAGGCTGCTAATACGGCCATAAAGGCAAGGGTCCCCCACCAAATACTACCTCCAAAAGCACCCCAGTTGTCACCGAATATACTCGACATGAACTTACCGTGGTCATAACCTGGGAAACTGATGTTGTTAATTAATGCACCTAAAGAACCCGCGATGATCAATGGCATCATGGCAATAAAACCATCACGAATGGCAACTAGGTGTCGTTGAGCACCTATTTTTGCTGCTACTGGAATGAACTTTTCTTCAAACCAATTAAGTAAACCTTTCATTTGAACCTCCCTATAACTATAATTGCGTCTCAATGATCAGGCTTCTTTCCTAGACCACCTGGTCCAGCAGCCTGATGTTATATTATAGAGCAATTGCCGTGCCAACTTGTTCTACGGTTGAACAATTTCCTTGAACATCAGTTATTGCAAAGGTTTCATTAGACCTTGCTGCCCAGTGTGTAGTGTGTAAGCGACTTACGATATATTTACACACTTGTACACTGTTTTAACCACTTAATACTCCACCTCTCAAAAAAAAACTGCCTCAGGCAGTTTAATTGATGAAGTCATCCAGGATATCCAAAATATTCTCCCGATCAACAGGATTTACCTCTGGTAAAGAGAAGTCTTTGACCTGGCTATGATTGAAGAAATCCATGGCAAGCTCCAGTTGAATATGATAAGATTCTTGATTTACATCTACTTTAAGATCCATATCTGCCAGAACCTTCATGAGACGATTGGATGAATCTATATAGAATTCAACCTCTATATCCTTGAAATCTACCTGGTCTAAATAAGCCAGTAAACCATCTACTTGGTCCTGGTCCTTAAGAAGAGCTCTCATTTCCTCTACTTGGTCAGGGGTCATATATAGGTTTAAAATCCTAAGAGCAGACGCATCTTCTAAGGCGAAAACCACCATGTCCACCAAGAGATCATCCAAGTGGTCTGGGTCAAGGGTCATGGTTATTTTCCTAAGATCCAGGTCCTCACCATTGATTTCAACTTCCTCTTTCTTGACTCTTGAGGATAATACAAAGACCTTGTGGAAGTCATAGCCGTCACTTGCCACATAATTTTTATAGACCGTCATCAGATCTTGGAGGCTGGGAAGGTCTCTATCATCACCCATAACCTCTTCCTTATCTAAGTACAAATAACCTGTTCCTAAAAATGCTCCCAAGACCTGAGAGTGAATCATCAACTCCTGGTTTGTAAAATATAGGTCTGCTTCTATAGGCAGAAGGCTTAAATTTAAACCCAGGGTCGCCCGTGCCTTGTCTTCACTGAAACGTTCGCCTTCTATATTGAGCTCCAAGGGACTGGGAATTCCATACTTGGTCAGCAGGTTTAGGTCCAAGCTCACCTGGCCCTGGACTTCAAAATTTTGGTTCTCTATAAAATCATCTAACATATGATTAAAAATTTCTCTACTGGTTTCTTCTTCATCCTTCTTGCCACATGCAACACTAGTAAGTGCTAAACACAGGGTCAAGACTAATATCCATATTCTTTTCATCTGCCACCTCCATAGTCTTCTTCTTTATTATACCTTAAGTAGGATGGAGAGTATAGGTGATAAAATCATCCTAGGCCTATACGTCAGGGGCTAATATCTGCTACACTAAAAGAAAAGGAGGTTGAAATGATAGTACAATTTATTGGACATGCAGCATTTTACGTGGAACACGAAAATTTTAGGGCTCTGATTGATCCCTTTATCACAGGCAATCCTCAAGCCAAGGCCGAGCCGGATGACTTTGAAAACATCAGTCATATCTTTGTGACCCATGGTCACGGTGATCACATGGGTGATACCATAGACCTGGCAAAAAAACACCAAGCCCTGGTTATTTGTAATTTCGAGATTGCGAACTACTTGGCTGGCCAAGGAGTCAAGGCTCATCCCATGCACATTGGTGGCAGAACCACCTTCGACTTTGGTACAGTTAAGATGACACCAGCCCTACACGGGTCTGGTATACAAACACCAGATGGTGTTCAGGATGGTGGCAACCCAGGAGGCTTCTTAATTACCATTGCCGATAAGACCATCTACCATGCAGGAGATACAGGCTTAACCATGGATATGAAGCTTTTAGAGGGGGAAAATATTGACTTGGCCCTTCTACCTATCGGAGGCAACTTCACCATGGATGTGAGAGATGCCAGTCTGGCGGCTGACTTTATAAAAGCCAAGACCATTGTGCCCATGCATTATGATACCTTCCCTCTCATTGCGGCTGATCCCCAAGACTTAAAAGACCAGGTATCATGCTCTGAGGTCTGTATTTTAAAGGCCAATGACCGCATTAGTATCGACTGAGTTTCAGGAACTTGATTTCACATCAGGTTCCTTTCTTTTTGCCAGGGGTCAATTGTTTGAACTTCAGGCAGTCGCAAGGCTTTAAATCCGCCTCTTCTTCGGTCTCAGGGTTGACATTAAAGGCAAATAGCATTAAATTAGAAGAAACAATAAAAACAGGAGGCATTATGGGTTTACAGTTTTCAACACTTCAAAATGGATCTGACATTAGGGGCGTCGCTATGGAGGGCATAGCAACCGAAGCCGTCAGCCTGACTCAGGACCATGTAAAATATATTGCATTAGCATTTGGTCACTGGTTGAGCACCTTCAGCCAAAAGCCATTAGAGGATTTAAGTGTGTCTGTTGGTATTGATTCTAGGTTAACAGGACCAGACCTGGAAAAGACCATCGTTAAGGCCTTATCATCCTTAAATATCACCACCTACAGTTGCGGCTTGGCATCGACACCCTCTATGTTTATGAGTACTAAGTTTAAAAAGTATAACTGTGATGGGGCTATTATGATAACTGCTAGCCACCTCCCCTTCAATAGAAACGGTATGAAGTTCTTTACCAAGAAAAGTGGTCTAGACAAAAAAGATATCAAGGAAATTCTCACTCAAGCCGACAATTTCTGCAAGGACCAGTACACGCCAGAGGGCCAAGGGGCTATTATTCCCTACAAGCTCATCGATGTTTATGCTGACTACTTGGTTCACAAAATACGAAAGGAAACCAGCGATTTAACCCCACTTGAAAACTACAAGATTATTGTTGATGCAGGTAATGGGGCTGGCGGATTCTTTGCCAATAAAATACTCAAACCCCTGGGAGCCAACATTCAAGGCAGTCAATTCTTAGATCCTGATGGCAGGTTCCCCAATCATATACCCAATCCAGAAGATAAGGAGGCCATGGCCTCTATCCAGGCAGCGGTTTTAAGTAATCAAAGTGATTTAGGTATTATCTTTGATACTGATGTCGACCGTGCAGCCATAGTGGATAAGGATGGCAGCATCATCAACAGAAACCCTTTGATTGCCCTAATGAGTGCTATCGTTTTGGATGAATACCCTGGAACGACTATTGTTACAGATTCAGTAACATCAGAAGGCTTAAGCAGCTTTATAGAAGCCTTAGGTGGTAAACACCACCGCTTCAAGAGAGGCTACAAAAATGTAATCAACGAATCCATTCGTTTGAATGAAGTCGGCATCCACAGTGCCCTTGCCATTGAAACCTCTGGTCACGGTGCCCTAAAGGAGAACTTCTTCTTAGATGATGGCGCCTATATCATCACTAAGATCTTAATTAAACTCGCCCAGCTCAAGGATGATCAGACTCTCAGTGGTCTCATCGACACTCTCAAACGACCGGTGGAATCAACTGAGTATCGACTTCCTATTACAGCTAAAGACTTCCAAACATATGGCAGTCAACTTATAGAAGACTTTAAGAACCACTTCCAAAAGCTTCCCGGTCACTCTATGGCCAAGTCTAACTATGAAGGTGTTCGTATTCAAGTCAACACAGACCAGGTCAAGGGATGGTTCCTTATGCGCCTATCTCTTCATGACCCCATTCTCCCCATCAACGTGGAGAGTGATTTAGCCGGTGGTGTTGACCAAATGACTCAAACCATCAAGGACTTTTTAAGGGCCTATGATCAAATCACCATTAACTTCTAATAGCATCATTCAACAAGAAATCCCCTTGTCTTTTGACAAGGGGATCATTTATTTGTCTTTCTTGTTCTTATCTTCTTTGTCTTTGACACTTGGTGCCTTATCTTTCATTAAATCCTCTAAGAGAAGCTCTGCATAACGCTTTTGCAGCTGAGATGCGAGTAAGAGCTTTAGAATATACCGTTCTGACTTAGCCTGGTCTTGATCAGCCTTTAGACCCTCACGACCTTGGAGATCGCAGGCCTTGAAGTAATCATAAAGGTCTTCCAAATCTGTGTCGTCATGAAACAAGGAATCAATTTGATTCAAAGATAGGGTATTCTTTAAGAGGTAGAGCATTTCCAACTTCATGATTTGGTCCTTGCTATACTTCTTCTTTACTGGGCTAGCTAGTACCTGTGCCTTCACATAATTATTAATCATGGTCTTTGTTAAGACCTTGTCTGCCTCATTCAACCGTATATCAGAGAATACCTCTTCCAAGAAACTTGTTACCTGGTCTATGTAGAGTGGAATCTTCGGTATGTCCTCATGGTCCATTAACTTGTAATCTAAAAACTTATCTATCTTTCCCATAACACCCTCCTGCCTACTAGTGTATTATATCATGTCCTTCATTTCAAGAATAACTATGAAATAGAATTTTAAAAAACCCTATTGACTATGCGTGCAACAGATGTTATATTTTATATAACTTCAATACATAGTATCCATAACTAGATTAGGAGGTTGTGATGCAAAATATAAGAGAACCCATTAATAGTCTTACCCATTTTTTCGGTATGGTGGCCGCTATGATTGGCCTACCCTTTTTAATACATAAGAGTCCAACCTGGCTTCATTTTTTAAGTTTATTGACCTTTGCCCTTGGCCTCATTGGTCTTTATGGAACATCCTCTATCTATCATGGCTTAAAGACCAAACAAACAACGATTGATAAGTGGCGATTGGCTGATCACATTATGATTTATATCTTAATAGCATCCACCTATACTCCCATTTGTCTTTTGGCCCTGGAAGGGATGGTTGGCTACATCCTTCTAACGATCATATGGTCTTTGACCATATTAGGCATAATCGCCAAAATATTATGGACTTCCATGCCCAGAAAAATGTATACGGCCCTTTATGTCATCCTTGGCTGGGCAGCCCTAGGTGCTATTTATCCCCTCTATCTAGGTGTTGGCTTCATGGGAGTTTTACTATTGGTACTTGGTGGTCTGGCTTATACAACCGGAGCTGTTATTTATGGACGTAAATCTGACTTTAAGTTCTTAAACTTTGGTTTCCACGAGGTCTTTCATCTCTTTATTTTACTTGGAAGCGGCCTACACTTTTTTATGATTTACTTTTATGTTATTTAATTATTGACCCCATCCCTCGACAGAGGGATTTTTTTTTTGTAAAATGAATCGTCTAACAAACTTTTTTGGTACCTCTTGAGTCTAATCTATGAAAGGAGTTAAAATGTCTAGACAAACATATAAACTACTAGTAGATTACATTCAAAACAATCAGGAGAGATTCTACCGAGTTGCCTACACCTATTGCAAGTCACGTGAGGATGCTCTGGACATAGTCCAAGAGACTGTTTACAAGGCCTTAAAGTCTCATAAGAGCATACAGACAGACTATTTAGAAGCTTGGTTTTATAGGATTTTAATCAATACCAGTCTATCCTTTCTGAGAAAACGCAAGGAGGTCATCCCCTTTAACATAAAGACAATGGATGTCCCTTATGAGGAAAGAACCTATCTCGACCTCTATGATGCCATCGACCACTTAAAGGCAGAGGATAAGACCCTGATCATACTTAGGTTCTTCGAGGATTTGAAACTTACAGATATTGCTTCTATCCTTAAACTTAACGTTAACACGGTAAAGACCAGACTCTATAAAATTCTTAAGCAGCTTAAGTTGGAACTCGAATGGGAGGAAACCTATGAATCAACACTATAAAACAATCCACATACCAAAGGAGTTAGACCCTATGATTAAAAAAGCACTTCAAAAAGATAAACGAAGAAAAACCATCATCTCAAGCCTTTCAGGTCTTGCAGCAGCCCTAGTCCTATTTGCCGGCAGTTTAAATGTTTCACCCTCTTTTGCTGAGACCATGTCGGACATACCAGGTTTAGGCAATTTAGCAGTGGCCTTAACCTTCAGAGACTACGAGGACCAATCCGATGAAATCAAAAGCCAGGTCAGCCTGCCCCACCTAGACATTGATGAGAGTGATTTAGATGATTACATCAATACGACCATCGAGCAAAAGATAGCACTCGTTCTTGAGGAAGCACAAGTTAGAGCTGAAGAATACAAGCAAGCCTACTTGGAAACGGGAGGCACTGAAGAAGGTTATGCTGAGAAAAACATGACCGTTACTGTTGACTATCAAATCTTTAGTCAAGATGAGAACTACTTGTCTTTCAAGGTATACACTCATGAAACGCTTGCTGCTGTATATGCAGAAAACCTTTACATGACCCTGGACTTGAAAAACCGCAAGCTCATGACCCTAGAGGACTTACTAGGAAAGGACTACCAGGCCCTTATTAGCCAAAAGGTTAAGGCGGACATCATTGAAGATGAAAAAGATCACCCTGATAAATATTTTGGTGACCACCTAGAAGCTGGATTCACAGTGCGTGAAGATATTGACTTCTATCTCGAGGATGGTAAACTCTATGTCATCTTTGACAAGTACGAACTAGCAGCAGGTACTTATGGTAACCTGATATTTGAAATCCCAATGAGCAAATAAAATGAAATGACTTGGCCTACTTGGGCCAAGTCATTCTTATATCTCTATATGTGATTTCTCATCAAAACAGTCATGAACAACAAATAAGTAGACAGCTATGAAAACGACTGCTGCAGACACATACCACCAGGCTGCATTTAAGACCCCGATAGGATAGACACTTAAGCAAACTATACTGATAACCTTCTTCCTTATGCTAGACTGTTCAAACCAAGGAAGAAGAACTGCACCAACGACATAAAGAGAGATTATCGTCAGACGAACGATCTCAAACACTTCCTTGTCGTAAACCTCAAAATGTATCAGTAGGCTGACACCTATTAGAATGATACCTAGCATATTTAAACCATGAATTAAATTCTTCTTCATAACATCTCCAACCCTTATATCGTCATCTGTATGTAATCCTCTATTGCATCTTCGAGCTTGTACAAGAAAGTATCTTCTCCAATGGTATTTACCTTGAAAAAGACGCCCCGGCTACCACCAGAACTGATGGCAGATACAAATAAATCGTCAGCCTCTCCAAGGACAGTAACATTTAAGCTGACCCTGTTGCCACCAACCATTGAATACCTCTCATATACCCGGGTAGCAATTCTTGAGTCATTCACCTGAGCATCTAATCCATCTTCGAAGGAAGAACTGATGCTACCGGTTCTGATCTTATGATCAATGTAATCTAAAAACTCTTCAAAGTCACCCTTAAGTCTCTTCTCGAATTTGGCCATCGCTCCCCCTCTCTAATAGACCCTATCATATCAAAATTTATTATATCAATAATCCTTATAATCGCCATCTTTTTACTTAAAATCTACCCTATATTAAGACAATTTTAATAGTTGTTATCTTTCCTTAACGGTTTTGTGCACTCCCAGAACACACAAAAAAAAGACAGTTAAACTGTCTTCTTAGGTGATACTGCTATTAATTTATTGATGTTCTTGCCTTGACCTGAGAACTTAGCTTCGTATTCAGTCATAATATTTCCCTCTAAGTAGTCACTCTTATGCAAGTCTTTTGTGACTAATTTAAGGGTCCATCCCTGTCTCTCAAGGGATTCTAATGAGTATGCGAATAAATCGTCATTATCAGTCTTGAAGTGGAGTTCGCCACCTGGTTTTAGAATTTGCTCATACTTCTTTAGGAAGCTATCGTGGGTCAACCGTCTCTTAGCATGACGGTCTTTGGGCCAGGGATCAGAAAAGTTCAAGTAAATCCTATCTACACCATTGTCTTCAAAAATACCACAGACGTCAGTGACATCAGCACATACAATATAAAAGTTATCATGGTCTATATCTTCCATTTTGACCAAACTCTTACAGACAACCTTGGCATTCCTTTCAAAAGTCAAATAATTACTGGATGGGTCAGCCTTGGCTGAATCAATAATAAAACTACCCTTTCCACCACCAAACTCAACGAAAAGAGCCTGCTCTTTGTTAAACAAGCTTTGCCACTTACCCTTGTAGGCTTCTGGCTTTTGTAACAACCTTGGATGCTTTTCAATCATTTCATAAGCATTTTCTACATATCGTAATCTCATAATACCTTCTTTCTATAAGGATAGTTTAAGCCTTTATCTATAGATTGACAAGTCTTTTTTATATCTCATAAATGGATGTCCTAAAAAAAATAGAAGAACCGAAGTTCTTCATAAAAAGTGATTCCTACGAATCAATAGAATAGGGGAATGATTTTCCCAAATAAGAAACCTACTCTGGGGGGAATAGGTTTCCAAGTGTGTAACGAGAATTTATAACTATAATACTAAACCTGGGGGGAGTAGGATTACAGTTGATCACTTATTTCTAAGTGTATATGGTTATTTAGTAAAACTTGTAATCTAAGGCCTTTTCCATAGCCTTAAGTGCTTCTTCAGAATAGGTTTCCCATTTCTTTTCTTTATGATTCAAAAATAATTTAGTAAACATAATTGCTTCCTCCTATATGCCTGGCATTAGAAGAATTTGTAGTCTAACGCCTTTTCCATTAATTGAATGTCTTCTTCTCTTAGTGGTTCCCACTTTGAGTCTTTTTGGATCTGTAATAATCTTCTTAACATAGTAACCTCGATTCTTATTGGAAGTATTGGTAGCTTAAGGCTTTTTCCATTACTCTGATTTCTTCCTCGCTATATGTTTCGTATCTTTTTTTAGTATTTAATAATCTTTTTAACATGATCTTTCCTCCTATACGCTTGGCATTAGAAGAATTTGTAGTCTAACGCCTTTTCCATTAATTGAATGTCTTCTTCTCTTAGTGGTTCCCACTTTGAGTCTTTTTGGATCTGTAATAATCTTCTTAACATAATGTACCTCCGATCTTAGTCCAAGTTTAAAACATTTTAATTGTTAATGTTTTTTCCATCATTGAAAGTTCTTCTTTCTTGAAAGACTTCCATTTTGCTTCTTTCTGTAATTGAATCAATCTTCTTAACATGATTGCCTCCTTAAGTAGTAATGTTTGTATGTGTCCATACTTGCCTGATTCACTATTTAAGTCTGAAGTCTTACGTTGACTTCCGGTTGAATAGTGTTGTGTTCGATTGCTTGTTCTCTAGTCTTGTTTACATCTTTAATGGTCAACGCCTCCTTCGTTTATCAATCTTGTAACTAAAGTATACACCCTCGTGTCTATACCACATCAATAGGTAAAAAAAAAAAGTTTTTGCCTTTTTTAGCCATAGTATTGTCAAGTGACCACACTTTACGACCGAAAGTTATCATTTTTGTTTGGACAATTAAAAGAATTCTGTCAATTTCCAATTTAGCTATCCGAATGAATATATATTCACTTTTATACACGGTCAGAATAGCGCATTTACAAGGCTTGTGCTTGGGAAACGCTTTCCTGTCACTTGTTTTTATGCACAAAAAAAAGTGTTGGGTTTACCCAACACTTAGCTTCTCTGGCCCAAATAACCGTAAATATAGATGCGATTTGTGATCTCAAACACCATATTATCCTTCTCCCCCTCAATTGAGGACCCAAATAAGTACTCATCTTCCAAATTAAAACGAAGTGCCTCAAGTTCCTTTATAATACCATTCTTCTTGAAGAGATGGTATTGGTCTGGTGAGATGTCTCCCTTTTGCTTAAACTTATCAAATAGCATAAAAGTTCCTAAGAGATAAACATTGGGTTTGTAGTATCGATCAATGTACTTATGAAGGAAGTCTGTATGTTTAAAAGAGTAGTTACTCATTCCAAAGAAATCCACAACATAGTCAACAGACCCATTTTGAAGGGGCATGTTCTCATAGTCACAACAAATGAACATGATATTTTTCTTGATCCCACTTCTTTCTAGTACCCTCTTGATATACTTGAGCTTCTTAAAGTCATAGTCGACAGCAATGTACATGGCCTGGTCTGGTATATCCTTGTAGATGTGGCTCAGTAAAATACCATTTCCCACACCTAACTCCAAGATCATCTGACTATTGGTTTCATTGGTTTCAATGCACTTATGACACCAGGACATGGCGGCATAAATATTATCCAAGAAATCATCATTGGTTTCATCCACATACTTCCTAAAATCAGCCTCAGCCGCTTCCTCCGAATCCCGCATGCTGTCAGGATGAACCAGAATTCCCGATTGGACCTCAAATAAATTGCCACACTGGCAAGACATCTTGCCTTCAACAATCATGTTATCCTGAATATCTGCTTCATCTAGGTTCAAGGGCATCTGGCACTTGGGACAAAAGAGCTTGGATATAGCCATAATATTAATCCCCAGACTGATGGGCTCGTGTAAAAACTCCTCCTCTATGGTATTGACCTTGGTCTCTAACTTTTCTATCTTTTTGGTTAAGATTTCTTTTTCCTTCACCAGCTCCTTCATCTTATTCCTAAAGAATGACCGGTAATGCTGTCTCTCTTGAGACAGGGTCAATTTTGAAAACCGACTCAGCAATAAGATATTCTTTATCTCCTGCAGAGAAAAATCCATATCCTTCATTTCCTTAATTCGGTTAAAATCGGATATACATCTTTCATCAAACTGAAAATACTTACCTTCTTTGGTTGGAACCAAAAGGCCAAGTGTAATGTAATGTCTTACTGTGTCGATACTTGTATCTGTCTTTTTTGAAAATTCCCCAATTCTCATAGTTCCCCCTATTCTTCTATAATACTATTGTACAAAATAGTGGTGATTTTCACAATGATTATAAGCAAAGCTTACCTATATAAGAAAGAGCAAACATAAGTGTCTGCCCTGAAAAATGCTTCCTATATTCTAGCCTTCTTGCTCATAAGCTACTTATAACTAAAAAAGTCACATGATGTCTTTCATCATCAACTCTAGGTACACCTATGATAGAATCCATACTGATTCTAAATAAAAAACCTCCACCTGGTTTAAGAGGTGGAAGTTTTAATGTCTTTACTTGAATAGTAGCCTAAGCATACATACTATCAATTTGATCTTGGATATCCTTGTCTTCTAGGAATTCATCAAAGGTCATCATCTTATCGAAGGTGCCCTTAGGTGTTATCTCAATCACACGATCTGCAATCGTTTGAATGAACTTATGGTCATGCGATGTAAATAACATCGTTCCCTTGAAGGCAATCAAGCCGTTGTTTACTGCCTGGATTGATTCTAGATCCAAGTGATTTGTTGGTTCATCTAAAAGAAGAACATTGGCTCCAGATAACATCATCTTAGAGAACATGCATCTCACCTTTTCGCCCCCTGATAATACACTAGCATTCTTAAGGGCTTCTTCCCCTGAGAATAACATTTTACCCAAGAAACCACGGATGAAGGTTTCATCCTTTTCATTTGGCGAGTATTGTCTTAACCAGTCTACAAGGTTATATTCCGATCCTTCAAAGTAGTTGGTGTTGTCTTTAGGTAGAAGGTCTCTTGTAGTTGTAACCCCCCACTTATAAGTACCAGCATCAGCTTCCATGTTGCCCATAAGAATATCAAATAGAACTGTTCTTGCTCTTTCGTCTCTTGAAAGCAGAACAATCTTCTCTCCCTTATTAACTGTAAAGCTAACATTGTCAAGAATCTTCTCACCATCTATGGTCTTGCTGATTCCTTCAACAGAAAGGATGTCCTTACCCGCTTCTCTATCTGGTGTAAAACCAACGAATGGGTAACGTCTTGAAGACGGCTGTATATCATCAACTGTAATCTTATCTAACAACTTCTTACGTGATGTTGCCTGCTTGGCCTTAGAGGCATTAGAACTAAATCTAGCGATGAAGTTCTGAAGTTCCTTGATTTTTTCTTCCTTCTTCTTATTTTGGTCTTTCATAAGCTTTAAAGCTAACTGAGAAGACTCATACCAGAAGTCATAGTTCCCTACAAAGAGCTTGATTTTACCAAAGTCGATATCTACCATGTGGGTACATACCTTATTCAAGAAGTGACGGTCATGAGATACAACCAGTACAGTCTTATCATAGTTTAATAAGAACTCTTCTAACCAAGTGATGGCTCTGAAGTCCAAGTGGTTTGTGGGCTCATCCAGTAATAGGTTGTCTGGGTTACCAAATAAGGCTTGGGCCAATAATACCTTTACCTTCTCCCCACCAGTTAATTCTGACATTTGCTTCATATGTAGGTCTTTTGTAATTCCTAGACCCATTAACATTTTCTCTGCATTGGTTTCTGCGTCCCAGCCATCAAGCTCAGCAAACTCACCCTCTAATTCAGCTGCTAAGATACCATCTTCTTCAGTAAAATCTGGCTTAGCATATAGGGCGTCTTTCTCTTGCATGATTTGATATAAACGCTTGTGACCCATAATAACTGTATCTAATACAACATACTCATCAAACTTAAAGTGGTCCTGCTCTAAAACTGCCATTCTCTCATTGGGAGACATGCTTACAGAACCCTTATTTGGCTCTACTGCTCCTGAGATTACACGTAAAAAAGTCGATTTTCCGGCACCATTGGCACCAATAACACCATAACAGTTTCCATTGGTAAACTTAATATTTACCTCTTCAAATAGTTTCTTATCTCCGAATCGAAGACTTACATCAGTAACATTAATCATCTTGTTTGCGCTATATGACTATAGCTCCTCCCTTCAGTTAGAAATAGTACTCGGTCCTATATCTGACCCCAACCATTATACACCTTTTGTCAAGATAAATAAACCCATATTTCACTTATTAGGAATATACCTCATAGTGATCCGGATAAACAAGTCAGGGGACTTAAAAAAATCCTTTTTCATGAAAATCCTCCACTTGAATAGTGGAGGACTCAACTGATTTTATTGAATAGGGATACTCAAGCGCTCATGGACCTTCTTCATACCTTCTATAATCTTAATATCCTGAGGGCACTGGGGTTCACAAGCACCACACTCGGTACACTTATCGGCCCTGAACTCCTCCTTAACTTGAGTCTGATAAACCTTGGCTCTGCCTTCCTGGTCTTCATACATATAAGAAGAATTATAAAGTCTGAAGTTTGCCGGTATATTGACTCCCGCCGGACAAGGCATACAATACTTACAATCTGTACAAGGAATCTGTACACGACTTTCTAGGGTTGCCTTAACTTCCTTATATTTTTCTTTTTCTTCTATAGAAAGAGAACCGGCTTCAAGTTGGTCAGCATAAGTAATGTTTTCTTTCAACTGGTCCATATTGGACATACCAGAAAGAATAACCTTCACATTATCAAAGTCAGCAGCCCATTTTAAGGCCCTGTAAACTGGCTGTTGCTTGTTAGGATCCTGGTCCCAGATGGCTGTTATAGAAGAAGGAAGTTCTGCTAATTGACCTCCCTTTAAGGGCTCCATAATAGCAATGGGGACACCCTTATCTTTTGCATATTGGATGGCTTCAACAGTCGTTTGAGCATCCACATCCATATAATTCATTTGAATCATCGAGAGATCCCAGTCATATGAATCAATGACTTCTTTAAAGAAGGCAAAGTCATCATGGATAGAAAAAGCTGCTGACTTTATTTTTCCCTTCTTTAACATTTCATCCATAAACTTTAGGCAGCCCATAGGCTCAATAATCTCCCACCGCTTACGGTTGAGGGCATGTAGTAAATAGATATCCAAGTAATCCGTTTGTAGCTTATCTAATTGCTCATCTAAGTATTTCTCAAAATCCTCGTAAGCTTCAACCTTCCATACAGGATTCTTTGTTACAAGGATCGCTTTTTCCCTGTAGCCATCTAAGAGGGCCTTACCCACAAGCCCTTCTGAAGACTCTTCATGGTAAGGATAGGCTGTATCAATGTAGTTGATCCCATTATCCAGAGCATATCGGATCATTTCGATGGCTTTTTCTTCATCAATCTCACCATATTTGCCATCAACAATTGGTAAGCGCATACATCCCAATCCCAGGATTGACGATTCATACTGGTCATTTATTTTTCTGTACTTCATAGGGCCTCCTATCCTTCGTCTGTCTAAATATAATTCAAGTATACCCCTAAGGGTCCCATCTTTCAACAGACTAAAACAAATAAAAACACTGTTTGCATGCAAACAGTGTCTTAGTTACTTGAGCCTAGTCTTCAACAACTACAGCCGTTCCATAAGCCAATAGCTCAGCAGACCCCTGCATGATAGCTGATGTAGCAAATCGAACATTAACGATTGCATTAGCTCCTAATTGTTGGGCATCTTTTGTCATCCTGTCAATGGCCACCTTACGGGCTGACTCCAGCATCTCTGTATAGGCTGTAATCTCACCACCCACGATAGTTTTCAAGCCTGCCATAAAGTCTTTGCCAATGTGTTTAGATTGAATGGTCGAGCCTCTTACAAGCCCCTTCACCTCAGTAATTGTTTTACCTGGTACATCATTTGTATTAACGATTAACATGTAATTTCCTCCTTCATAGACTCTATATCCTTTTATATATTATTTAACCACCCATTTATAGGAAAACAGACCAGCATATGCCCCCTCCTATAGCTAGGAGGATCAACACAAGTAGACCTACTGCCCTAGGGTTGCCAAAATTTATGGTATAACCACCGCCAAATCGCTTGGTTACAAACATGGCACTATCGTTTTTATTATAATAGACAAGTCCTGCCTTCCAGTAATCGTCTTCCTGGTCATTTAAGCTCAATGGTCCCGTCTCTTCTTCTAAAGCCTTGACCTTCAACCGCTCACCAGATTGGCCCGTCGTCAGATAAAACCAGATGATCAGACCAAAGAGTGGGAGCATGGTCCCATAAATCAAGCCATTAAATACACCAGGTGACAGGTGAATCAGGCCAATGGACTGTAATTGTATACCAGTAAAAGTAAGGTTTACACAAGCTGCCGTTAGGGCCATGACAAGTATAAAGCGTTTATTGGCCACAGATTTCTGGTATTCCGATGTCTTTGGTCTACGACTGGACAGGCGCTGCTTAGACCACTTAAGAGAAGCATAAGTGGACCCCATAATGAGGAGGGTCAAGAAAACCTGGGTCCATAGTAAAATGGATAGGGTTCCAAATGACTTGTCACCATACCGGGTCACCTGGCCGGAATAATCATAATGCATGGGGATTTTATCCGGTATTTGCCTATAATGGACTAGGGTTGCCAGACCTGTACCCAGGCTGATGGCCAAGGGAATAAGAAAGGCCTTAAATGAATGACTGTGTCTTACCTGTCTTTTAACAAGAGAAGCACTCCTATAATCCTCCCCCTCTAAGGGTTTGTATTTTTTACCCTTGATGGTCTTGATTCCCTTATTGGCTTGGGCAAACAAAAGGGGGGTCACGAATAACCATGTCCCTATATAAGCAAAAATATAAGCAATATGATGATTGTGTCCGTCTAAGTATAAACAAACCACCAGGAGAGTTCCGAGAAGGCAAGTATACCTTCTATAAAACTTGGTCTTGATGGCCTTGACCTCTTGATCCACTAAGAGCTCATCTGGTAGGGTAATGCCAAATACAATATTTTTATTGGCCATCTTGCCTACGAAAAAACCCAGTAAGAAAAAAATGCCATAAGTCATTAACAAAACTTGTCTATCTGTCATGGTCCACCTCCAAGTTATCTATTAACTGCCTGATAGGTCCTAAGGACCCATAAATGCGTTTGTATAACTTAAGGTAGAGGGCCAGGTCCTCTATTAAGCCATTTGCAGAATAAGTCACTCTCAATAGATCATAATCCAGGGCAACAAAGGCCCCCTTTTTTTTGCTGATCTGTATAAATCCATCGTTGGCCAGAAGCTTATAGGCCTTGTTGACTGTGTGCATATTGATATCCAAGTCACCAGCCAACTGCCGTACAGATGGGAGTTGATACCCCTCTTCAAGGTCATTGTCCACTATGGCTAAAATAATCTGCCTCTTCAATTGACTATATATAGGCACTGGACTACCTGCATTGATGGTAATAACCATCTGCTCACCCCTTTCTGTTATACTAAATGTATAACAGCTATTACAGATTGTCAACGTTTTGTTTATATTTCCCTAGATGAAAATTAATTTTGTAAACTATTTTTGAATAAGAGATGTTTCCATCTAGACCCAGGTGGTGTATAATCTTTGAGATAGTTAATAGAGAAAAGGAGTGTAAAAATGGAACAATACAAAATTGATTTTATTGAATTCATGATTGATTCTGGCGTTTTAACATTTGGCGATTTCACCACTAAGAGCGGTCGTAAGACCCCCTTCTTCATCAACGCTGGTAATTACAAAACAGGCAAGCAATTGAAAAAATTGGGTCATTTTTATGCCCAAGCGATCAAGGCCAACTATGGTGATTTTGACATCTTATTTGGTCCTGCTTATAAGGGTATTCCCCTCAGTGTGACAACGGCTATGGCCTTAGACGACTTATATGACCTGAATGTATCTTTCTGTTCAAATCGTAAGGAAATGAAGGACCATGGTGACAAGGGTATTCTCTTGGGATCAAAACTTGCTGACCAGCAAAAAGTCTTAATTATTGAGGATGTAACAACAGCTGGTACATCTATTTATGAAACCATGCCGATCTTAAAGTCACAGGCAGATGTAGATGTTATTGGCCTCATCATCTCTGTAGACCGTATGGAAAAGGGTAAGGGGACGACGTCTGCCTTAACTGAGCTAAAGGAAACCTTCCAAATGAAAACATGTGCAATAGTGACCATGGAAGAAGTAGTAGCCCACCTTCACAACAAGGAGATCAATGGTAAAGTTTACATTGATGACGCTATGAAAAAGAGCATCGAAGCCTATTATGAACTATATGGGGCTCAAGCATAAGCAAGATATAACAATGAAGCAGGCCTTAGAGGCCTGCTTCTTCTTTTTATTCATCGGGTAATGTGAACCAGAATTCTACACCCTTCTGGTGGTTTCTGGCACCATACTTGCCCTTGTGTTTTTCCATTACTGCAGCCAGTATGGATAGGCCAACCCCACTGCCCCCCATCTGCCTCTGACTAGAATCAGATGCCTTATAGAAACGATGGAAAAGAGCTTGTGGTTCTTTGCAATCCAAGTGACTTCCACTATTATATATGGAGAAGGCATGATTGCCTTCCTTCTTCATGAGACTGATCCTTAAGGATCCCTGGTCCTCACAGTGGTCAATGGCATTAATAATGAGGTTCATCACACCTTGTTCTATTCGATGTCGGTCACCCTTGACCATGTGAATATCCTCCTTGTCCAGGAAGACTTTGATTTTTTTCTGGCCAATCCACAAGATGTAACGGTCTAGAATTTCATCAATAAGGGCCGACAAGTCGAAACTTGCCAAGGTCAGAGAGGTTGCATCATATTCTAGTTCTGTTAAATCCAAGAGGTCTTTCACCAACCGATCCATGTGGGCTGCCTCTTTTTCTATAACCTGTAGATAGTCTGCCTTTTGGTCTGGAGACAGGTGGTGGTTCATTCGTAAACCCTCAGTATAAGACATGATTAGAGCAATCGGTGTCTTGAGTTCATGAGACACATTGGTTATAAAAGACTTACGCATTTCTACAATTTTATCCTTCTCCTCTAGGTCCTTAATCAACTGATCATTAGAGTTCTTTAAGTCGATTAGGGTTGATTCTAGGGTATGACTCATTAGGTTGACATGGTCACCCAAGAGGCTGATTTCATCATGCGAACGACCTTGAAATCTCTGGCTAAAATCTAAGTCTGCCATCCTCTTGGTCATATTGGATAAAGAAACAATTGGTTTGGTCATGGTTTTGGTCAAGATAAAAACACCCACCATGGCTGTTAGTACTAGAAATACTGAAATAAGAACATTGAACTCAATGGCTATGTTGGCAGTCCTATCGGCCACTTCTAAGGGCATGGACAAGAGAAGGACTTCACCTGATTTCAGCCGATAAATCAGTCCCAAAGATGGTATATGATCCTCATACTCATGGATATCCAAGAAGAAATAACCAAAGTTGTCCAACTGCTTTTGAGCATCCTTAGGATAATCTATCTGGACCCGACTTCCCAACTCACGAGACAGAATCAAGTGACTTTTTAATAAATCATAGTCAAAATTCAAACGATCTGAATCCGTTACAATGCCAATGGTTATTTTCTTAAAGGCCTGGGCCTGGGACACAAGGTCCTGGGCAGCCTGTTGATTCTCCTGGGTCTGGTCAAAACTCTCTGCGAAGGTTAACATATCCCTTTTTTCATGATCTAGATAATAATCATAAAAGAAAAAATGATTAATCATCAGGCCAATTAGAACAATGGCGATTATAATGCCACCAATAGCTAGTGCCCACTTGAAGCTTAGTGATTGATACTTTTTCATCCTACACCTCAAATCGGTAGCCAAGGCCCCTGACGGTTTTAATCAGAAGACCGTAGGGACCTAGTTTCATTCTTAGTCGCTTAATATGGGTGTCCACTGTTCTTTCATCACCAAAGTAATCATAGCCCCAGATTTGGTTAAGAATTTTTTCCCGGCTTAAGGCGATATTTTGATTCAATATAAACAACTGTATGAGGTCATGTTCCTTGGGTGTTAGGTCAACTGGCTCATGACAGATGATCAACTGCAGGGCCAGTTGGTCATAAATTAGGTTCTCATATTTAAAGTGGTGGCTACTAGATGATTTATGTTTAAGCAAGGCCTGAACCCTTGCAATTAAACGAGCCGCAACAAAAGGCTTGGCTATAAAATCATCCGCTCCCTTTGAAAAGGCATAAACCTCATCATCAACTTGACTTCTTGCAGTTAACATTATCACCGGTAGGTCTGGATGACTAGACTTTAAGGCCTCTAGGGTTGACCACCCATCTCTTATGGGCATCATAACATCTAGGATCACACAATCTAGATGAGGATATGAAGCAACAATATCTAGGGCTTCTTGTCCATGGCTGGCTTCCATGACTATAAAGTCTGCAGCCTTTAAAAAATCTACCATCACACGTCTTAAGTTTTTTTCATCTTCTACAACTAAAATACAAGCCTTCATACCAGCCTCCTGACCTTGTCTCTTACTTATTATAAGGCAAAAGTATGAACTTTATGTGACAAATTTCAATTAAGCTGCTTTTTTTCTTTCTACATGAACTGGATCTAGACCTACCTTAACCTGTTTCTTATCCTGAATGTTTTTGATAAGGACAGTCCCGTGCCCCATGGGGCATACACCACACCACGACCTTGGCTTGAAAACAAGTCCCATAAGGACACCTAAAATCAAGGATGAAGTCATGAACCTAAACATGGTAAAGGCGATCTTATGGATATCCCCCCCTGTATGGGCCATGGCTATGCTGAATACGGACACCATCAATATCAGGAGACCATTCTTGAATTTTCGTGTAAACATAAACTTGGGTGCTGTCCTATTCAAACTGATTTTATTCAAGAACTTACCTAGAAGTGATCCCCTAGGACAATACTTGGAACAGTGTATTTTACCCCTTCCACGTAGGGCATGATAAATAGGTGCCCCCATGCAAATAAATCCTAATAAACCAAAAATAAAGTTGAAAACCGATAAAGATAAAAATAGGACCATAAAAATCCATGACCATTTCATATGTGAGTTATTTTTCATAATTATTACCCCCTCCTATAGGGGGTATATTACATTCTTTTACCAGCCCTGTCAACTCACTTGAGAATAGTCGGAATATTTCAACATCTGTAGGCATAAGAAAACCCAGCCTAGGCTGGGTTATTTCTCTAGGATTGAACAAGCTGGATATGTGGATAAGGAATACTGATTTCAGCCTTATCTAGGCCTTCCTTAACAGCCTCCATAATTTCAAAATACACTGTCCAGTAGTCTTCAGAGTTCACCCAGACTCTTAAAACAAAATTAATCGATGAATCTGCTAACTCATTAAGACCAACAAAAACTCCTGGTTCTTCAAGAACCTTGTCATGCTTTTTAGCAATCCCCTCTAGGAGGGTCTTAACCTGCTTGATATCAGCACTGTAGTCCACACCAAAAGTAAAATCGACACGTCGCTGAGCCTCTAAAGAGAAATTGACAATATTGGTACCGACAATGTTTCCGTTAGGAATGATGATGGTCTTATTGTCTGGTGTTTTTAGGATAGTAGAGAAAATTTCAATGGTCGAAACAGTCCCCATAAGGCCATTAACTTCAACAAAGTCTCCCACCTTGAAGGGTCTTAAAACCAATAGGATGACCCCTGCTGCAAAGTTTGATAAAGACCCCTGAAGGGCTAGGCCAACAGCAAAACTTGCTGCCCCTAATATGGCAACAAAAGACGTTACCCCTATATCGAAGATTCCCAATAGGGTGATCAAAAGAATGATCTTCAGTACTATCTTTACCAAGGAACAAGTAAATCGAACGATGGTTGCATCAACATCTTTCTTCTCCATCACCTTGTGTAGCTTCTTTCCAATGTACTTGATGATTTTTAAGCCTACAACCAATAGGATAATACAAAGAATGGTTTTTAAGCCATAAGTGATGGCCAGTAGCTTTAACATGTCTAATAACTTCGTCATTTTTCCTCCTATAAGGCATCGTAATTCATAAACTCTAAGTGGTAGCCCGTATCACTCAAGACTGATTGAGCTTCCTCTATGTAAGACATGCCTTCATCAGTTGGCACATACTTGAACACGACACGTATAATTATTTCTACCCCTATCATTTGGGGATAGTCCTGGATAAAAGATCCATCTTCTACATACTTTACATAAGCTAGAATTCTCTCTTGAATACGATCAATATGCTCTTTGGGGTCTTCCCAGGTCCTTTGGTCTAAAAGTAGCAGGTTAACCTGGTTCTTTTTTTGGTTAAATCCCACTAGATCAATTGTTTTTTTCTTATTCATTTCAACAACCTTTCTTCTACTTGACCCCATTATATCAGGTCACCTGCCCAAAAGAAATATCTAATGTCATTTGGCCCAAATAATCAAAAAAAACCCAGGCAAGTCCTATGGACTCAGCTGGGTAACTCTTACTTATTAAATAAACTGATAAACTCTTTTTTGATGAAGTCTTCTAAAGAAAGGTCCTCAATCGTTACTGAGTCATCCATGAAGCTGGTTCTGATTCTAAAGAAGTTAACCAACAATTTACCATCTACCACCTTAGCGGGTTCCAAGTAAAGGGGTGAGAAGTAAACTTCCATAACTTCAGGAGTTCCCTCTGGCGCTGCTTCATTAAGAGCCGGAATAATCTCACTCAAGTTTAACTGCTTGATGGGTTGAATCATACTTGCTGTTAATTCAAGATCCTCCATAGCCCACATGTTTAAGTTCCAGAACTTTCTTTCCTTAACATTGCCTGTGAAAGGTTCTCTATTCTTAATAGCAGACAAGGCACGACGGATAGATTCTCCATCAAAGTCGTCTTCAAATGATAGCTTAACTGCTGGCATTTGGCCCAGGTCGTGGAAAAACTTTTCATCTACATTGTCTTTTTCACTGGCAGCAATCCAGAAGAAGTTTAAAGCTTCGATTGCTTCTAAATTTACAGTTATGTTCTTAATCATATCTTTTCCTCTCCTCTTAGGGTGTGATAATAAAGTGGTTGGCAACTGGTCTCTCATAACCTGATGATGGTTTATTGAGAACCCTGCCCTTGAAGTACATGGCAGTTGATCCACCGCCATCTAAATTATAAGCATCTTTGACCCCAAGTTCAATAAGTTTATCTTGTAATCTTTCTAAAGTGATGCCAGATGACCATTCTCCTTGTCGACCATCCACTACAATCATGATCAAATCATCATTGGCATACTGGCCGATAATGGTTCTAGGATGCTTGGTCGTTTTCCAGGCTCCTGGTAGGTCTAACTTTTGACCGTCTTGGATCAAGATGGGAATGAAAGATACTCCCTGGTAGGGATTTAAGGCCATCACATCTTCAGAAGTTTTGGGTGTTGTCCCCACTAGGTTACCATACCGGTCAGTACCCACAAAGAAGAGTTCCTCCTCATCCGTATATACGAAGGGCTTGACTAAAACGCCATCCACAACAGCTGCCCCAATCATCTCTGAATGACGCTGGCCATTTTTATAGCTTGACCCAAAACCGCCTCCGTTAATGGCAAATATTGCCCCTGTTCTATCAGCAACTTCACTAATGGTCTCCAAGTCGTTAGTTGAATCTTTGGCCAGGGCAAGCTTGAAGGCATAGGGGTCAAAAAGCTTAACCTTGGCAATATAACCCCTATAGCCCAGTTCCTTGAGTTCAAATATTTTTATCTCTGTGCGATTATCCAAGTAGAAGTCCACGGGTTCCCCCAGCATCTTTGAAATTCTTTGCTCATAGATGTCATCGGATAGGACCCTCTGGTTCTTGCTGGTCTCAATTGAGGCCTTGATAACTTCATTATAGTGTTCATATACAGCCACATAATTGATCATATTCAACTGTAGGTCAGACATCTGTATGGCCAGGGCCCTGATATCAATTTCTGGCTTTTGAAGGCTTGTGTGAAGGGGTGTTACTGGCCCGAAGGCATACTCATCATATGATTGCCTATAAACCTGGCTTGTATCTAAGTCCACACTTTCTACAGCCTTCAAGAAAATTAATCCTGGCAGGGCCATGACAATGATAAACATGAGATATTTTTTCATTAAGGCGCCTCCGAAAGAACCTTCAAACTCTTTTGAAGCTCCTCAATTTTAGCCTGAAGCTCCTGGAGCTTGTTACCCATATCTTCCTGAACACTAATCGATGTCGCTACACTGGTATCAATAAAAGCAATGCTCGATCCAAGGGATGTTACTTCTAGACTGAACACCTCAATGGCAGAATTCAAATTACTCAATTCACTTCTTAGACTGAGTATTTCCTGGTTAAGTGTATGAATTTCCTCATTCAAGGCTTTGTTTTCGGCCAGGAGGGTTTCTCGATTAAAATCCGCGGTTGCATCTAGGGCAGCTACCTTTTCATTGACCATGTCTTCTATATAAGTTTTGCCAACTTCTACACTTCTTTCATAGAACATATAGGCAGCAACTGCAAAAATGACAATAATAATAAAGTTTAACAGGTGGTTAATAATCTTGTGGTTTTTTTCTCGGTTCTTTTCTTTTGTCTTTGGGTATTTCTCATCTTCTTTGATCATAATAACCTCTAATAAAGGCTTAACTTGCAGTCATAGGTCAATTGGAAGGTTAATGGATCCTCCTTCTCCTGGCAGTCAAAGCCCATCTTCTTGTAGTAATCAACCATCTTAAAGTCACAAGACACAATAATCTGGTCTACTCGTTCACAGTTCTTAACGCATTCCATGAGTCCCAGGCCAATCCCTTGCCTTCTATGGGCCTCATCAACTATATAGTGCATGATTTCAACATAGGCATTATCTACACGTCTTACACCCAAAAGTCCGTACACATGGTCATTCTCTTCTGCCACATAAAAGCGCCCCTGTTCCTTGCCATAAATACCTTCAGCCGCACTTTTAATTCTCCCGTCACTGCCATTGTACATACAGGCCTTCATCAAGGCCTTGATGTCATCTGACCTGTAAATTTTTCTATTGTCTTCTAATTTGTAAAATTTCATATATTCACGCTCCAATCCAACTCATTTTATCATACTTTGAGGCCCATAAATAGGATATGTCCTTATTCTTATTACTTTTTAATAACAGCGCCATAATAAAAGAGATACTGCTGGGCTAAGCCCCCTTCATAGGGAAAGTTCTCTTTAGCAAAGGCTTGTAGATCCTCCTTACCCACGTCGAAGTGTCCGAGCAAAACTTTTCTTATCCAGGTATCAATAGGAAAACCATCCCGCCTCTGGTAACCAAATAAAATGACGCAGTTGGCAACCTTCTGTCCAACCCCCTTTATAGTCATCAGAGCCTTTAAGAGTTCACAATCTCCTAGGTCTTTGAAGGACTCTATATCTAAACCCGAGTTCAAATCTTGAATACACTGGTGGAGGTACTTGTCTCTATAGCCCAGGCCGCAGGCCCTATAGTCCTCCACAGAAAGGTCCCTCAAGTCATTAGACGTTGGGAAGGCGTAATAAGTTTCACCCTCATAAGTAAAGATGGATCTTCCATACTTTTTAGCCAAGTCACTGACACTGGCCTTGATTCTCTTCATGTTGTTGTTGGCAGATATCATAAAGGTCACTAACATTTCATAGGCATCCTGGTTGAGCACACGAATACCATGCCCCACTGCCATGGCCTGGTCGAGATAATCATTTTTTCCCATAAAGGCCTGTCTAATAGCACCATAGTCCCTGCCCTGGTCCAAATAATGGAGCCAATAATCTAAATCTGCCTCAGTTAAGGGAAGAATGTCTACGGTCTTTCCCGCCTGGCTGATGTACATGCCCTGGTCTCTATGGACAACGACATAGCCCCCCTTGTTGGGATACCATCGAAAGGTTTGTCCAGACTGGGCCAGCTGGTTTATGTCAAAATAGTCTAGTATCATTGTTGAACCTCCTAATTTAATTTTAAGACCATAGGGCCACCAATGCAAGGTCGCTTGTCTTGAATTATTTTACTTTTTTTTAGTTAAAGAGTTGACAATCTCTGTGAATATTGTTATTCTTTATTTGTAATCATTACAAATTTGAAAAACAAACACAAATACTCTAGGAGGTATATTATGAAGAATTATGAATGTGAACCATGCAGTTACTTATATGATCCAGCAGTAGGAGATCCAGATGGTGGTATCGCACCAGGTACAGCTTTTGAAGATATTCCAGATGATTGGGTTTGCCCTGTTTGTGGCGTTGGGAAAGAGTTCTTTACAGTAGTTGAGTAATCCATAGGGGATTAATATATTTGGGAGGTTATTTTATAATGAAGTATGTATGTACAGTATGTGGTCACATCCACGAAGGCGATCAAGCACCAGAAAAATGTCCACTTTGTCAAGCGCCAGCTGAGAAGTTTAACATCTTAGATACAGATCAAGACTTCGCTGATGGTCATGTTTTAGGAGTGGCTCAAGGTGTTGATGAGAGAATTCTTGAAGGTTTAAGACAAAACTTCCAAGGCGAATGTATGGAAGTTGGTATGTACTTAGCAATGGCTAGAGTAGCGGATAGAGAAGGTTACCCAGAAGTTGCTGAAGCATTCAAGAGATACGCTTTTGAAGAGGCAGATCACGCATCTAGATTCGCTGAACTACTAGGCGAAGTTTTAACAGACTCTACTAAGAAAAACTTAGAATTAAGAGCTGAAGCTGAGCATGGTGCTTGCTCTGGTAAGAAAGAGTTAGCTACATTAGCTAAGCAATTAAACTTAGATGCAATTCATGATACTGTTCATGAAATGGCTAAAGATGAAGCAAGACACGGTCAAGGTTTCAGAGGTCTTTTAAAGAGACACTTTGGCTAGGCTAAATTAAATCCTATAAATATACGACCCGCTCAAGTCCTTGGACAAGTTTTCTAGAGGCTGAAGGGGTCGTATTTTTTTCAGAACCCAAAGGTTTTAACAGGTGTCATCCATAAAATAGGCCCAGTTTGACAAAGAAAGACAAATAGTGTACTATTTAATTGTAATGATTACAAAGTTAAAACTGTTATTAAATTTGAAATATCTGACTTTTTATCCATTTGTTTTAAGTGTTGGTCATAAGATCTTCTTAAGGGCTTCCTTTAAGATCGGGTATTTCAAGAGAAAGGCAAGGTGTCATCATGAAAAATATGTCTGTTGAAGCGATTAAGAATCATCTCGGCGATCATGGTGTCAAAGCGTCTTTACCCAGAGTAAAAATCTATGATTATCTTTACACCCATAGAAATCATCCCACTGTAGATGAAATCTATCACGCGCTATCTGATGAACTGGTTACTCTATCTAAGACAACTGTCTACAACACTCTTGACTTGTTTGTTAAGCACAAGCTAGCCATCCAAGTCTTAATTGAAGACAACGAAGCCCGTTACGATGCTGATACTAGCAACCACGGTCACTTTAAATGTATTCAATGCGGTCAGGTATATGATTTTAAATTTGACCTATCAGGTGTAGACATTCCGGAACTATCGGGCTTTGAAACTTTAGATTACCACACATACATGCGTGGTGTATGTAAGCATTGTAAAGGAAAAGTACATTAATTCATAATGTCTAGCAACCCCAGAGGGGTTGTTTTTTTCTATTGAAAAAGACCACCCCAAGGGGTGGTCATGCTGTCATACTTTTAAGTCAATCTGTAAGACTAAGCTAATTCTAAAGCGATTTCCATCATCTTAGTGAAAGCTGTTTGTCTTTCTTCTGGTGATGTTTCTTCATGAGTAATTAAGTGGTCACTTACAGTTAAGATACATAAAGCATTGGCACCAGCCTTTGCAGCGTTCATGTATAAAGCAGCTGCTTCCATTTCTACTGCTAATACATCCATGTCCATCCACGGCTTCATAGCATCCTTATCTGCATTGTAGAAGATATCTGATGATAAGATGTTACCAACTGTTACAGGAATCTCTTTAGATTCTGCAACCTTAACAGCCTTACTTAATAGGTCCCAAGAAGCGATTGCTGAGTAAGTTCCTTGGAAGTTGTATTGGCAAGCGTAGTTCGAGTTTGTTGATGCACCCATACCGATTACTACATCATAAAGACCAAGTCTTTCTTGCATAGCGCCACATGAACCGATTCTAATTAGGTTCTTAACACCATATACATTGATTAATTCCCAAGAGTAGATACCAATACTAGGCATACCCATACCAGTACCCATTACAGAGATTTTCTTACCATTGTAAGTACCAGTGTAACCGAACATGTTTCTAACGCCATTGAACTGAACCACATCTTTTAGGAATGTTTCAGCAATGAACTTTGCTCTTAATGGGTCACCAGGTAGTAAGATCGTTTCCGCGATTTCAATACCTTCTGGCTTAATATGTGCTGTATTTTTCATTTTCTATACTCCTTTACGTTTTTTTAAATTGTATCATTCCTAGCTGAAAACTACTAATCATGACAGTAATAACCTCTTTTTTTTGTTAATATACCACAAGAATTTGGTCCTTAAACGCTTAGATTACCATTAGCATGATACTGATAAAGGCCAGTAGACTTAAGATAGCATCATGGAAGTTAATTCTGAAATGCCTGATGGTCTTCCAAAACTTGTAACCAGGTTTCACTGTCAAGCCATAAATCAAGTAGGCAGTCCCAGCCATGATCAAGAACTCGATTAAATAGCTTCCATCATATAGGGTCTTGCTAATATAAGCCAAGGTGTCTTTAAGAATAGCAGATCCTAGATAAAGACTGTTTGAGTAGAAGTAGTCCAAGGCTGGCAATTGGAAGAAGAAGGCTCCCCCCAGTACCAGGGTCAAGATACTAATACCCAGCATCTGACTCACCTGAATCTTATTGACCCGAGAGGGTTCCCCTACAAAAATTTTAGAGAACCTAATGAAGACTAGGAGGGTCCCTACTCCTACAACCCTGTAAAGACTAACCTGAATGTCTGATAACATGCTGAGTTTGATTATATTCTTAGATATAAAGCCAGCTGTTAGGGGGGCCCCCACCATAGATAGAATGGCTAAAAACATGGCAATGGATAAGAAGGGATGGCCCATAAAAATACCTCGTATTTCCCTGATCCTTCTATAGCCATAAGCATTAATGATAACCCCTGCTCCAAGGAAGAGAATACTCTTAGCCAAAAAATGATTAAATAAGTGTAGGTACATACCTGTATGGCCCAGGTCTGTTCCAGACGCAAAAGCCATGACAACAAGACCAATTTGTGAAATAGTAGAAAAAGCAAGGGTTGCCTTTATATCACTTTGACTCACAGCAAAGACTATGCCACCCAGGGCGGTTAAAAAGCCCAAATAGAAGAGAACTTGGTCCAGATTTTCCACCTGAAAGACCTGGATAATTCTAATCAATCCGTATAAACCTGACTTCACCAGAAGGCCTGATAGTAGGGCTGATATGGAAGCTGGAGCTGCCGTATGAGCTCTTGGCAGCCATTCGTATACTGGGAAAAGGGCCGATTTGACACACATGGCAATGAAAAGAAAAACAAAGGCCACATGGAGGACAGAAAAGCTCACTTGAGCAAAATTTGTTGTCTGAATATAATCGGCTATGAGGTCCATATTAAGGGTCCCCGCCTTCAGGTAGAGCAATAAAAGACCAAACAAGTAAACCACCATGCCAAAGGAGTTGAAGAGCAGGTAGTAAAGACCGGCCTTAATAGCCAAACCATCCTTCTTGTAGAGAATTAATATGGCTGACGTTATGGTTAAAATCTCCATGAGAACGAAGAGGGTAAAGAAGTCATTCACCTGTAAGAAGGCCATGAAGGCCCCTTCTAAGAAAATCAGGAAGAAAATAAATTTAAAGTCATCCTTACGTTGGTCCCAGGCATAAATCATGACAGCCCACCACATGATGATGGCCATGGTCATAAAGAGAAGGGCTAGGGGGTCAATGGATAGGTTGACTCCAATTTTCTTTGACCATCCCCCCAGGTAAAAGTCTAAGGGGCCATCTCTTAAAACCACCTGCCATAGCTTGGCTACTAGGCCAGTCATGATCAGCTGGGTTAAGAAAATACCATAGTTGAATAACTTCTTGTTAAAGATGTAAATCAATACAGCAGTAATAATGGGCAAGAAGATCAGACCCTGGGCAAATAATAAGTTCATCTTCATTTTTTACCATCCTTTTGTGTCAGGTCTTGCCAGTTTAGAGTTCCATAAGCATGGAAAATCTTAACGCTTATCATCAAAGACAAGGCAGTGATCGAAGCACTAATTACAATTGCTGTAATCATTAGGGCCTGGGGAAGGGGGTCTACCATCTCCCCCTTTATTTGGCTTATAATAGGAATCAGATCACCATGCTCTCCAGCTAAGAGGATAAAGAGCAAGATGGTTGCTGCCTGAATAATGTTAAAGCAAATAATGGATTTAATAATATTATCACTGGTACAGATACCATACAAGGCTACCCCTATAATGGCCAGAGCAATAAATAGGTCGAATATCAATTATTTCCCTCCTCAATAAATATGTAGAAGAGTGATACAAAGCCAACTGCAACCTTGGCCCCAATTAAAAGATTGAGTACCAAGAGATAGAGACGTCTAACTTCATATGACACATCCAATGGAAACACATTGGTAAAGAGTTCTGCCCGGGTTACAAATGATGCACAAATCACCAGGGGCAGGGCCAAGAATAAGAACTTGTCTATCTTGAGCATTTTAGTTAATGAAAATGGATGGTTTCCGGTAATGAAATAATACAGTAGGTAGGAAGTGGACATGATAACCCCTCCCTGGAAACCGCCTCCTACTGAGGAGTCCCCATTTACGATGATATATAAACCAAACATAATCAAGAATGGCAGAATAATTCGACTGACCGTAATCAGAATTTTAGAATATCGCATCTAGTTCTCCTATAATAAGTCCTCATCCTTTACGCCCATGAAGGCAATACCTGCTACAGCAATTAACAAAAGACTGGCCTCAAAAAATGAGTCGAACAAACGGTAGTCCAGGTAAATGGCTGTTACTAAATTTTTAGAACTGGTTTCTTCTAAACCATATTCAATATAATAGTCCTTGCTCTCAGGATTATAATCTAGGGGGTCCTTGTATATGTGAAACATGACCTGGCCCAGCAAGATTATAATAACCCCGGCAACAATGAATCCCTTCCACTTCTTCATTTTTACTCCTAGTCTAAAGTCACTTCATCAACATGACGAATAATTCTAATTTTTTGTACATGGTTGACCTTCTTTTCAAATCGGTCAATCAGCTTATTATCACTTTTACAAAGTAGGTAGTACTTCTTCTTCTTATGGCTATAATCAATAATCAAGTCAACATCCAATCTTCTGAATACACCGGATACACTCTTGGCTTCCTCATGATCCACATTGGATGCGTTTAAAAGTTTTAACTTGAGATTTTCCTCTTGGAGGAACTCATCAACAAGATATTGATAGGTAAAGTCATCCGTATTGTTCAAAAGGACCGTAAAGGTTCTTTGCTTGGAAATAGCAATCAGGAAAATCAGGGGTATAAAGGCTGACCCAACTGCAATTTCTGCCAGGGCTACATCCGGAGCATGGCTATAGAAGTAGAGGCTGGCAGCTACCAGTGAAAATACCGAAAAATAGATAACGAGTTTTTGATTGTTTTTTTGAATAACCGTCAAGAGGGTGACGATTAAAAGTACCAATAATAAAAAGGATTTAATCATGGTCTTCTTCCTTGTCTATAGAATCATAAGTTGCCTTGGTCATAACATGGTTTAGAACGGGTGTTGTTAGTAAAACAAAGAACAAAACAACAACTAACCGTATGCCAATTTCATTAAAGCCTGTCTTAAAGAGCAAACCTATTACCAGGAGGATCATGGCCATGGTATCCAAAAGACTTGATGTCAAGAGCTTGGGCAAGATTCCCTCTAAGCGATTCAGGCCTAGGGTCCCCATAATGAGAAAGACCATGGCCAAGCCTAAAAATATATTAGTTAGCATCACGACCTCCACTTCCAACAAATTTGGTTATGAGAATAATAGCTAAAAAGCCAATAATAGAGTAAGCTATGGCAACGTCCATTACAAGAACCAACTGCTTGTCGACTGCATATGTGATGATGAGCATGATGGTTAAAACAGCCAAAAGGTTAAGGGCCAGGAGCTTTTCCCATATGGACTTCCCCCTAACCAAACGATAAGTTATGGAGGTCATTGCAAATAAAATGACCCAAATCATTACAGTCATCATTTAAATCGCCTCATTTCATAAAATGGTTTTTCATAGTTTTTTATGTCTTTGATATGACCCTCAATGTCTTCCTTGGAGTTGGCAAAGCCAAGAACCTGGAGTTTATCCTCATCTAGGTTAAGGGTGATGGTTCCAGGGGTCAAGGTAATGGCATTGGCTACTAGGGTGTTGATAATGACATTGTCTGACCGCATCTGAACGGTGAAGGTTTGATAGTTTTGCTCCTTTTTCACAATACGTAAACAATGATCCAGAGACGACTTAATAATGGCTATGAAAACAATGCCCCCAAACCACAAGAAGTGCCACAGACTGGGTAACTCCTTTAGGTGATCATCATAGGCAAATAGAATACCATAGGTCATTTTTATAATTACAATAGAAAACAGACTACCAAAAATAAACAACCTTGGATTAATACCACCATTGAGTATGAGCCAAAAAGCCATTAAGAGCATATATAATTCAAGTTTCTTAATCCATCTTAAAATCAATGCTTTTTCCTTTCTACCTTAAAAAGGCTTATGATAAAAAAATCAGCAAGTAGCCTCGCTGATTATTCGGTGTGATCAAAGCGGCAACATTTCATTCTACAAAATGCTTCTGTTTTAAAACACTTAACTTGAGAGGAACCACATTTAGGACATGACCCATCCCCCTCATAGTTGAGTTCAAAGATTTCATGACATTCCAAACATTCATACTTGCAAATGTTATAGGTGTAGTTTCCTCCCGTTATATGGATACTCTTACCCTCGAGAAGGGCCTGAGCAACTTTTTTTCTTGCACTATCAATAATTAACTGGAAGGTCTGCCTGGAGATAGCCATTTTTTCGGCGCACTCAGCCTGACTCAAGGCCTCAATGTCCTTTAACCGCATGGCTTCTAATTCTTCAATTTTCAGGTTAATGGTTTCTAATTTGCTCTTGGGTACGCCAGCTGGTTTGAACAAGTCATGACTTGGTTCAGACTCAACTTTTCTCCATTTTTTCGGCCTTGGCATCTTATCCTCCTTAACATGCATGGTCCTAATAATTATAACATAATCTGCATCAAAAATCCCTATATTTCCACCCAAGTCCTTGAAAAGAAATCTCGATCATGAATCAAAAAAAACATTCAAGTTGACACAAAAATCAACTCGAATGTCTCAGTGCTTAAACATCCTTCAAGATAGTAATTACCATGGCTGTTAAAAGTAATCCTGCTCCTATCAGTCCCTTGACTACAAGGGTTTCATTTAAAATAATTGCAGCAAAAATAAGGGTAAACAGGGGCTCGCCCAAGAGAATAAGGCCAACACTTTCCGGAGAAGCATACTTTTGCGCATTGGTTTGGGCCAAACTTGTAATGGCCGTACCAAATACAGCAATGGCTAAAATTGGCCAGATTTGATCTGTTATGGCTGTTACCTGAACACCTTCAACACCAACCATGGCCACAAGAGAAATTAAGGTTACCACACCCAGTTGAATTAATACCAGGTGGGAAGCCTCCATGTCCTTGGCATACTTATCCATCATAAGGATATAAACCGTATAGGCTGCAGCACATAAAAGAGCCAGGCCATCTCCCCCATTAAAGCCACCACCGTTGATTCCAGCAACTAAGTACAGGCCTACGATAGAAATCAAGACACTAGATGTTACCCAAACATTGGGTAACCGCCTCTTAAGGATCGTAGATACAATCGGAACAAAGAGAACCGACATGGCCACAAAGAAACCAGACTTAGATGCACTGGTATAAGATAGGGACATGACAGCAAAACTATAGGCCATGAATAGGAAAATGGACAGTAGGCTGCCAGCAATCCACTCTTTCTTACTGATCGCCTTAAACTTCTTTCGCCAAATAAAGGCGGTCAGGGCGAAGGCAAAAAAATAACGGCCAAACATAATATGAAAGACGGGTGTGTCTTCCAGGTATAACTTAATTAAAATGGTACTCATTGCCCAACCAATGGCTGTTGCAAAGAGCATAAAATCTGCTTTTTTCTTCATTGATAATTTCATAGGTCACCTCGTGAAACATTATACCACAAGGTCCTTTCTTAGCCCATGATTTTACTGATTTTTTCAGCCAAAATAACAGAAGCATCTATCTCCTTGCGACTGGTAGCAATGGACTCTATGTTGCAGCCAATGGGAATACCTTTAGACTGGGCAAATGTCCACAGATCCTGGAAGTTTCTACAGAGGATATCGACAGAAGTCATAACCGAATTTCTCGAATTGAGAATATCGTTCTCCAACCACTTGGAAATACTGATTCCCAACCACTTGAGAAAGTCTAAGGTCTTCTTTGATCCACAAGGAGACAGGGTGAAGATAATGGGTACCATTTCTTCTTTGACCTGATAACAATGGTAGTAATAGTCTGAGAGAAAGTTCTTGGCCTCCTCAAGATTATATACCGCTTGGGAGATAAAGAACTGACATCCCCTGGCCTGCTTACTCAGAAGTCTCAGGTGCTCATCTGACTTCTTGTGGTGACGTTCAGGTATGCAGACACCCCCCAGGGTAATATGCTGACCATGGTCTTTATACAAGTTGTAAGCCTGGCCTAGGGGCAGGTCTGGCTTAGACTGTGATGAAGCGGCGCCTACAAAGACAGATAGACTACCTGTTTCTTCTTCTTTCAGCCAGTTTTTAAAGGTCTCCTTTGAATATTTACCCACACACCTATAGATCACTTTAGGTAGGTCTAGGTCGCCTAAGTGGACCTGGGCATATTCTTTGGGATCAATGGTTTCTAGATAGGGAAAGGTTCTCTCTTGGTCGTTCCTATCCTTTTCATCATGAATGTCATAAAGGATAAGTCCATCAACAGGCAACTGCCTGATTCGGTCCGCCTGTTTTTTTGCTATAGCAGCAACCTTGCTACTATCATGCTTGACCTTTGGTGGAATCAGGCCATACAAGAATATACCTGATGCTCGAATTGAAATTTTTTCTTTTAAACCCATAATAAACTCTCCTTTTCAATAAATCTGAAAACAAAAAAACACTTCCGAAAAGAAGAGTCTATAATTTGTTCTCATCTGCCGGTTACACCGCTGGATTTAGCACCATACTTGTAAAGCTGGTTGCTGGATTTCATAGGGCCAGTCCCTCCATCACTCTTGATAAGATATTAAATTAAGCCTAGTATAGTATATTTATACACATATGTCAATTAATATTCTGAAGTCTTCAAAAAAGTAAAAAGACTTTCCGAAGAAAGTCCATTAAGCTAATAAGCCTTGATTTGATTCCTGTAGAGTAATCTCTACTGTAGAAGTTAGCAAATCAGTATATGTATAAGAAACATGACGCTCTGACACTTTACCACAATCTATATTCACTACGAATATACTCGGGTAAGTTGCCACTACCTTGCCTGTTTTCACATAATACTTCTTTCTTCCACTGTGTGTGCGAAGCTTAATATCTTGTCCTATATTCGCCTCTACACGTCTCCTAATCGTCCCCAATGTTGCTCTTGTTGCCAATATAATCACCCCTTTAATATATCTGTGGTAAGTATATCATAAATTATCTGAAAATTCAATAATTATACAACTTTTATAAAATTATGTCAATATGATTATTTTATGACTTTTCTACAAGCAAATTGGCGATTCTCACCTTGGGATCCTTTAAGTCCGGAAGGAAAAAATCAACAAACCACTGGGTCAAGGATTTATCAAAATCGCCCTCGTCAATGTAGCCCTCAGCCAGGTAGACCATCTCTAGTCCATACATCCTATCCATTAAGGCATTATGGTCACCTAAAGGCATGTCCTGGTCCTTGATAAAGTCCTTGCAATACCTGATTTTGTGTTTTAATACCTCCTTGCTGATATGGACCCCATGGACCTGGAAGATAGCCTTATCCACCTGTTTGTTTCTCTTTTTTATAAGCTTGTAGTCCTTATTATGCTGTTTCTTAGACTTATGGCCAAACAAGCGACAAACCAGGGGTCTTACTGGATAGATCTCACATCGATTATCTGAATCCAAGAAGATGCATTTCTGGGCCTTGGACCACTCCTGAACATGAAAAGCCTTCACACGGTCTAGGGTCTCTTCTAATTTATCTAAATGGACAAGGTGGTCATAGATGGATAGAAACTCAGAATAAAAAATATGAACTGATTCTGCACAACAATTCCCACATCCCGAACACTGACCAGATGGAATTTCTTTGTAAATAGTCTCCAAAGACTGGTCATGTTCTATCTCATGATACATTTCTAAACTTTCTTTAATATTTTTCAAAAAAACCTCCAAAAATTTGTTTTTAAGTGTTTGTATATAAAAGTCTTGGGTACTTAGGGATTGATAGCTGAAAAATTCATTTTGAATTTCTCTTTTACTCCTAAAAATCTCATTTGAAAAAACACCGCTCTCCTGGCGGTGCTTTTTCATTTTTGAGTCTCCTAAGACCGGTTCAGTATATAAGACCCAAGCCTACACTAATCAGCATAATGATGGAAAAAAGCATGAGAAAGACTGATATCATACCTGGCTTCCTTGCCAAGTGATACTCAAGACCAAGGCAAAAGACAAACAAGGCAAATAAACCCGTCATAATTAGGCTGGCCGGTACGATAATAGAATGTTGGATTAAGTATTGGTTATAGGCGACAAATAGAAGCATGAAAAAACCAACAACCAGGCGGGACCACTTTAAGTAAGAAATTAATTTGTTATTCATCTCAAATACCTTGTATTTTCCATATAAATCTGAAATACTTTTATTAGCTATTATACCATAGGAGGATAGGAAATGGGTTTAATTTTATACAATGGTCAAATCCATACCATGGATGACCAAAATACAATCTGCCAGGCGGTATACCTAGACGGTAAAACCATCCATTCGCTGGGCAATAATGAAGAAATCTTAAAACTAAAAGAAGGCAACACACAAGTAATAGACCTTGAAAATAAGGTTGTTCTACCAGGTTTCAACGACAGCCACATGCACCTATTGGGTTATGGTATGGCACTTTGTCAGGTAGACCTCAATGGATCGAAATCTGTAGAGGATATGATCGAAAAGACCAAGGCCTTTATAAAAGATAATGATATAAAGCCAGGTTCATGGATATTGGGTCGGGGCTGGAACCAAGACTTATTTGACAAAAAGGAGATTCCTACCAACAAGGACCTAGACAAGATTTCTACAGACCATGGCATTGTCCTCAGACGGGTATGTGGCCATGTGGCCATTGCCAACAGCAAGGTCTTAGAGGACTTAAACCTATCAGAAGATTTTACGGAAACACCAGGTGGGTCCTATGACCATGGAATCTTTAGAGAAAATGCTATGGACCTGATTTTTGATCAGATGCCCAAGCCTGACAAGGACTTGATGAAGCACTACATAAAAACAGGGGTTAAGGCCCTTCACCAAGTGGGCATCACCTCCGTTCAAAGCGATGACCTATGTGTCTTTCCCAAGGACCTGTCTCAAATGACTCTTGAGGCCTTCGAGGAACTAGCTGCGGATGATGATCTTCAGCTTAATGTATACGAACAAGCCCTCTTCAGAGATTTATCCCATTTTGAGAAGTTTGTTTCAAAGGGCTATCAGGCCAATAAAACCGTGGGCAACTTCAAGTATGGTCCCTTAAAAATCTTAGGAGATGGGGCCCTGGGAGGCAGAACTGCCTGGTTGAGAAAGGGCTATGCTGATGCACCTGAAACCAAGGGTATCTCTATGTACAGCCAGGAAGACCTCAATGATTATGTGGCCTTTGCCCAAAAGAATGACATTTCTGTGGCTATCCACTGTATTGGTGATGCCATGTTGGACTCAGCCCTTGAAGCTATTGAGAAGGCCATGGTCCTCTATCCCAATGACAAGCTTAGACATGGGATTGTCCACTGCCAAATTACGCACACAGACCAACTTCACAAAATGAGAGATTTGAATATCCTGGCCTATGTTCAGCCTATTTTCCTAGACTATGACTTACATATTCTTGAGGATAGAGTAGGTAAAGACCTAGCCTCAACCTCTTACGCATGGCAGACCATGGTCGACCTAGGTATTAAGATTCCCTTTGGTTCAGATGCTCCAGTAGAGACACCTGACCCCCTCAAGGGCATCCACTGTGCTGTTAAGAGACAGACCCTTCAAGGCTGGCCTGAGGATAGCTACAATAGCAAGGAAAACATTTCACTCCATCAAGCCCTCAGATACTATACAGCAGACGGTGCTTATTCATCTTATGATGAAGACCACAAGGGACAAATCCAGTCAGGATTCTTGGCTGACCTTGTTATTCTAGATTCATCAAGGCTTGACTCTATCTTAGATGTAAGCGTTCACACAACAATCTTCCAAGGGGAGATTGTTTATACGAAGTAAAGTAAAGGCTATCCGAAACGGATAGCCTTTATCATAAATATATGCATTTAGAGTTCCCTAATAGTATCTACCATAATCCTCTTCACTATAGTTCTCCAGATAGACCAGCCATTCCTCAACTACTTCTTCTAAAGTCTTTGTAGATCCGTCTGGCAACTCATCGTGTAGTATAACGGTGTCTATAGTTTCTAAACCATACTCATAAACCATAAAATTAATGATAGATATCCAATAGAATGTTGGATAGCCAATGGTTGTATCTGCGATATACACATTGGGCATTTCGTAACCATTTTCCATTTCTAGATTGATATATAAATCGCTAAACATATTATAATAATCAATGTAGGAGTACTCTCTACCAGTGAATGTCTCAATTTCTTCCATCACATCAACTTTAAGGTTTTCTAATATTTTTCTTCTAATAATTTCACGACGATTTTCCAAATTATTATCGAAGTTTACTCTTTTTAACTCAAAATCCTTTGAGTAATATTCAGCTCGCATCTCATGTCTAAATGAGAAAGGGTCTGCATTTCCTAGTGCATAATCAATATAATGTACATACTCATGGCTAAAGGCTACTATAGAGTATAAATTTATGAATCCGACAATAGCATAGCTACCAGCGTGAGTACTACGATGAGTGCTTTCATATAAATAAACAGTAAAGTCAGGAAGATTAGCTCCTTCAGCACCCATCTCTTTTTCTAGTCTTTCCATTTCATCATAGACTATCTCAATATAATCATAGAACTGATCAATAGATTCATTCGCACTTGCCATGAGGTCAGAAGCAATATCTGAATTAATTAAATTCATCTTCCATTCAATATTATCCTTAACAAAATATAGTGTATCCTTATTGGTCTGTTGAGAATATACACCTAAGGTTCTTAAATCGGATAAGTCATCAGAGCCTGTAAGTGATTTTCCATAGTCTATCATATGCTCACTTAATTTGATGGATCCTTCTAAGTTAGAAGAGGAATCAAGTAGTGATTTAACTTCCTCCATACCATACTTGTCTAAAATATATTTGTAAGTATCTATGGCTAAAAACTTGTTCAGGTTTATCATTTCAGCAGTTGATAAGTACGTATTAAAACCTGGGTAATCATAAGCTACATGATCCCACAAATCAACAATCTTATCTGACTCTACTGAATCTACATTCTCTGGATTTAGACCTAGCTTTTCAGTAATATCATAAGCCATACCGTACATCAGTCCACTGTGTAAGGTATCTGAGTACTTATAACGTAAAATAGTAGCAACTAACTCTACATCAGACATATTAGCATAGTCTAGGAATACCACATTGCCAATTCGATCAATCCATGTGGAGGTGGTTAAGCTGTAAGTCACAGATTCAAACTCAATCCCTATATGAGAGAAGTACTGATAAATCTTTTTTATCTTAGCTTCAATAGTAGCCGGATCTACATCAACCTCCTGGTCATAAATGAAGCTATAATTCACTGGAATTTCTTCTTTTATCTGAATATCCTTGTGACCCCCGCTACTTTCTTCAACAAGCCCCTTATTCTCACTGCTCGAACAAGCTGTACCACCAAATCCTATCAATCCGACAATTAAAGATATCCCTAAAATTTTTCTTAATTGACTCATATTCATCTCCATTTTCATCTTTATTTCAACCCTATAGTCATTATATCCCTAAAGCTGATAGATTTTTATATTACTGGTCATTTATTATAGAAATTGACATTAAAGTGCAGTTTTAGTCATAAGAGGGACCTATCATAATCCTCTTCTATTGGTAATTTTCTTCTGTGAGATTCATAATATAATCAATCCAACCATCTTGTACCTTATCTATATTGTAGCTTGTACCATCCAAGAGTTTCTCATGTAACATGATAGAATGCATTTCCTCTTCGCCATAAACACGTATCATATACCGCATCATTGACAACCATTCAGCTGTTGGATAACCATGCCCCTCTTCAGCAGACGTCATGAATGCATAATATGTATCGACTCCAAAAGCTTTAATTTCATATTGAATATTTAACTCCCCAAATAAACCAAACCAATCCTTGGCCTCTAATTCACGACCATACTTATCCTCCATGTAGTCTACTAAATTAACCCCCTTATAAGTACTGTTTTCATCTTCCTTAATAAGCCCGATCAACTTATCAAAATGATTTTCTAACACTGGCTGTCTTAAGTTGAAATCTATAGTATAGTATTCAGCCCTCATTTCCTTTATAAAGTTTGAACGAGGTATTCTTGCCATTGAGTAATCAACATGATGTAAATACTCGTGACTGATTGAAGAAAAATCGTACAATACTATTGTGCCCCTATTATAGAACCCTGCTGCATATGGATGTTCTCCCTTGTAAATTTCAATTGTTAGGTCACCCAAATCCTCATAGTCGAAACCTACTAACTCTTCTAGTCTAGTTATTTCATTTCTGAAACTGTTTAAGTAATAGTAGAAGGTCTCACAATCACTGTGCATACTCTTGATCAGTTCAGGATAGATGTTTTGACCCTTTAAGTTCAACTTGAACTTTATGTTGTTCATTTCAAACTCGAGGTTACTACCTTTTAGATTATGGCTCATAACAATAAAATTATCCGGTCTTTGAGTATTAAATGTTGGGTTTAAAGTAACTATATAATCTATTATTTCTTTGTTAACTTGATTACAGCTATCCATATGTTGACTTTCATCCATCAAGTCATATAGGTCATCATAGCCCTTAATATCAATTAAATGGGATACAAGATTTACTGATAAGGACTTTGATGTCCTAACTAAGTCTTGTGTTGAAATACTTTCTATAAAATTAACATAATCTAAATACAAGTAAGGCCAATGACTTTCTATAGATTCAATCGATAGTTCTTCTACAGGCTCTAAATCTAATCCAGTCTTCCTTCCAATGTCATGTGCAAAACCATAAATTAATCCATAGTTTAGAGTATCAGAATAATTATACTCGATTAGTGATAACAACAAGCCGTCATCAAATTCCTTTGATGTATCTACTACAATCTGCCCCTTTGATCTATTCACTTTGTCATAAGTACCAAGAACAATACTTACTTCTTTCGCATCAAAGTTAATGAAAGTTAAATAGTCATATATATCATCCAGCTTTGATAGGTAGTCATTATAAGACTCTTTTTCTAAGCCGACCTTGTTCATTAGACTATAATTATAATCCCTTTCATCTAAAAGCTCTTCCTCCAATAATTCTTGCTCTAATATATCTTTACTGTCATCCTTCGAACACGATACAGTGAGCATTAAAGTCGCTAGAAGAAGAGCTATTGCTAAATATCCTTTTCCCATAATAATTTTCCCTTCATATCCTTGACACTCCTTATTAATCAAACCATGACTTAAGTATAAACCATATCAACACCCCATCCCTTCTTTTACCTCAAGATGCTTTTGAGAATCACGAAAACACACATGATATGAATAAAGGATTATAAAGAAAAGAGCTGGTACCAATATGACGACTGGTCCAGCTCTAAATTATTATAGATTACTCTTCAATTTTAGGAATAGCAGAGTCTTCTAACTTAGTTGTTTTTGATACCTCTGTGATCGAAGCAACTAGGCTCGCTACATTTTGCATTTCAGATGGAATGATTAACTTAGTTGCTTGTCCATTAGCCACATTCTCTAAGGCCTCGAAACTCTTAAGAGCAAGTACAGCTTGTGAAGGATCTGTTGCCTTAATGAACTCGATACCATCAGCAGTCGCCTTTTGAATTTGACGAATAGCTTCTGCATGACCTTCTGCTTCTCTAATTTCTGCTTCCTTCTTAGCTTCGGCTCTAAGGATTCTAGCACGCTTTTCTGCTTCTGCATCTAAGATAGCCGATTCTTTACGACCCTCTGCAGATAGGATGGCTGCCTTCTTAGTACCTTCGGCTTCAAGAATAGCCTTTCTTCTTTGACGCTCAGCACGCATCTGTTGTTCCATGGCGTCTTGAATATCTTTCGGCGGTAAAATATTCTTAACTTCTACACGGTTTACCTTAATCCCCCAAGGATCTGTTGCAACATCCAGGGTTGATCTCATTTGAGTATTGATTAAATCTCTTGATGTTAATGTCTCATCCAGTTCTAACTGACCAATGATATTACGTAGGGTCGTAGCAGTTAGGTTTTCAATGGCTACTAGGGGTCTTGAAACACCATAGGTGAATAACTTTGGATCTGTGATTTGGTAGTAAACTACCGTATCAATCTTCATGGTTACATTATCTTTTGTAATTACTGGTTGAGGTGGGAAGTCAATAACTCTTTCTTTCAAAACAACCTTTGATGCAATACGATCAATTAATGGTAACTTGAAATGTAAACCTGTTTCCCATGTTCCTGTGTAAGCACCTAGGCGCTCTACAACATAAGCATTAGCTTGTGGTACAACTCTTACGTTTGATGCGATTAATATGATGACGAATACTATTACGACACCAATAGCAATTAATGGACCCATAATTACCTCTCTCTCTCTTTACTTAATAACCTTTACTATTAACTTAACACCAGAAATTGCAACAACCTCTACAATTGAACCTTCTTCAATTGTTTGATCATCTTCTGGTTTTGCCGACCAAATCTGTCCCTTCACATTGACCTGACCCAGGGTGTAGGGATCTAACGTTTTCACAACCTTGCCTTCTTTTCCTATCAGGCTATCTACATTCGTTTTTGTCTGTCCAACCTTGAATACCTTAATGGCAACAGGTCTGGTATAAATTAGCATAACTGCTGATCCAATGATAAATGCTGTCACTTGGAATGCAATCCCCAGATTAAAGAAACTAACTATCATGGCGAGTAAAGCACCGCCTGAGAACCATATAAAGGTTAAACCCAGTGTAAAACCTTCTGCTACAGCAAATAGTAGCGCTATGGTCATCCAAATCAAACTCATGGGAATGGATAATCCTAAAACTTCAATGCTCATAACAACCTCCTTCTTAATTTAATTTCATTATACAGGATAATTTGAATGTATTTTAACATTTGCATGAAAATGAAATATTACCGCCTGAAAGTGCACCAGAGTCTTGTTAATGTACCATGTAATGGTATAATTAGATGGAGGAGAAAGCCTATGAATACCAAGAAAAGAGCCAGTAGCTTATACAAGTACTCAATTATCTACTTTATTCTATCTACCCTAACAATTGTCCTATTATATATTATATTTTTAACCCGCCGCTTTGACCTGAAGCCCTGGATGATTCTACCCCTTTTGCTTATTATTTTGGTATCTAATAGTGTCTTTATGCTCTATTTAATCAAAAAAATATACATTAATATCCGGCGGTCAGAAAAGAGTCAACTGGAGCTGATCAAGTATAAGTACCTTGAAACAGACCTGAAGGCCTACAGACAACACCGGCATGACATGACCAATCATTTGACCGTTATCTATGAACTGGTGAAGGCTGGCAAGTACAAGGACCTTGAGGATTATACCAAGGACTATATGAGCAAGACCCATAAGAAGCTCAAATCTCTTGAGTCAGGGTCAGATGAGGTTGATGTCCTCCTCCACCATAAGATTCATGATGCCCGTCATTCTAACATATCTGTTGACTACAACGTTCAACCCGTTTTCGATATCAGTCATTATGCCCTAACCGATGTGGTGTCCATCTTCTCAAACCTCTTGGATAATGCCATTGAAGCCAACATGGCCATTAAGGACCAAAGTCAACGCGCCCTTAATATCACCATTAATCAAGATCCACTGGACTATATTGTTGTTGTGACCAATACCTTTTTACCTACAAAAGCAATTGACCGATTCAGCTTGGATGGCTATACGACCAAGGAAGACAAGAAAAACCACGGCCTGGGTATGGGTATCATCAGTAAGATTGTTGATAAATATCAAGGACACATGAAAATAGAAGTGTTAAACAATGTTTTCTTCCAAGTTAAAATAGAATTACCCAAACTCAATCTTAAATAAGCACTCCCGGTGCTTATTTTTTAGACTTGTTTTTCTTTCGATACCCTTAATATATCTTATTATATGTGATACACTGAACAAAAGAAAAGGAGGCACTATGTCATTAGAATGGAGTTTATCAGGATTATTTGAGTCTTTTGAAGACCCAAAGTTTATAGAAGCATTTGAAAGTTGTAAGACGCTGGCGGGTGACCACAACCGAGCCATTGAAGACATTTTAAAGTTAGAAGACCCCAAGGAAGTCATTAAGGCTTACTTAAATCAGTCTATGGCAGTGAGACAGGCCTTTGCTTGTATTAGCTCTTTCGCCAACCTGTCTTTCTCAACAGATTCAGCCAATAAGGATGCCCTAAAGTACATCAACCAACTGCAAGGCCTTGGTAGCCAGATGGTTAAGGGGGGTGTTCTCTTCCAAAAATGGTTGTCTAACCTGAAAAACTTGGACCAAATACTTGATCAGGATGACTTTTTAAAAGAACACAAGGCCATGCTAGAGCAAATTGTTGAAAAGAATAAGTACAGCCTAGACCCCCAAGCAGAAACCATCATCTCACAAATGAGACGAACAGGTGCCTACTCTTGGGATACCCTTCAAAAGAAGACCACATCTGGGATCACAGAGGAAGTAGAAATTAAGGGAGAAATAAAGACTCTGCCTCTCCAAAGTATCCGTAACTTGGCCTTCGAGAAAGATCAAGCCACTCGTAAGGCTGGCTATGAAGCAGAAATGAAGGCCTACAAAAAACACGACTATATATCAGCAGCTGCCTTAAATGGTATCAAGGGAGAGAGTCTAACCCTTTGTGACCTTAAGGGATTTGAAAGCCCCTTAGACCAAACCCTCATTAACTCAAGAATGAGTCAGGCAACCCTAGATGCCATGTTGTCTGCCATAAAAGACTACCTGCCTAAGTTCAGGGCCTATATGAGACGTAAGGCAGAGCTTCTGGGTCATTCGAACGGTCTCCCCTTCTATGATGTATTTGCACCTGTAGGCAAGGAAGACATCTCTTATCCTTATGAAGAAGGCAAGACCTTAGTCCTTGAGCAATTTAAGAAATACTCAGATAGGTTACACGATTTTGCAAAACGAGCCTTTGATAACCAGTGGATTGATGTTGAACCTAAAAAGGGTAAGCGAGGTGGTGCCTTCTGTGCCCAGGTCATGACCTTAAAGGAATCAAGAATCTTACTCAACTATACAGGCAAGTTAAACAATGCCATTACCCTAGCCCACGAACTGGGTCATGCCTACCACAATGAAAACATGTTCCAGGGGGCCATGCTCAACGTTGGGGCACCCATGCCCCTGGCCGAAACAGCTTCTATCTTCTGTGAAACCATCGTAAAGAAGGCTGCAATTGAAGCTGCAAGTCCCCAAGCAGCAATGGGTATCTTAGAAGTAGCCATCCAGGGTTACAACCAAGTCATCGTTGACATCTATGCCCGTTTCTTATTTGAGTCTGCCTTATTCGAGGCCAGAAAAAATGGACCTCTATCACCAGATGACATTTGCCAGCTCATGTTAGAGGCCCAAGAAGCTTCTTATGGTAATGGTTTAACAGATGTGAAACACCCATATATGTGGATGAACAAGGTCCATTACTATATGCCGTCACGTGACTTCTATAACTTCCCTTATGCCTTCGGCCTCTTATTTGCTAAGGGCCTCTATGGTAAGTATCAAGACATGGGTGATTCATTCAAGCCTAAGTTTGATGAACTTTTAGCCTCTACAGGCAAAATGACCGTAGAAGAGGCTGCAGCCCTATTGGACATTGATGTCACAGACAAGGCCTTCTGGAATCAATCCTTAGATGTCATTTCAGAAGAAATAGATGCCTTTATAACTTTGAGTCAACAGGCTTAAGCTTTTTAGGTTTTTTAAAGCCCCATCCCAGATACCTGCGGATGGGCTTTTTTAGTAGAAAACTTAAAATAGGTAAGGCTAAACCAAGAAGTGAAAACTTAATCTGTCCATAACCATTGGCATCTAAAACCAGGTCGTCATAGACCGGGTTAAAGCGGATTTTATAGGTCTTGACCCGGTTAAGGGGGTATACCAAGACCTGGTTGACCAAGCAAGCCAGACCTGTATCATAAGGATCATCTAGACCCAGGTCCACAGAGAGCTCCAACTGCTTGGGACTGATTTTTCTAATCAATTTTTTTATGAACTTAAGAGACAAGTAAATAACCTCGCGACTGGGTAGGCCCCGCTTTTTCTTTGCCTTGCTCTTTTTTTTCTTTTTTTCCTTTTCAGGATTCTTATCGTCACTCGCTTCATCATCGTCCTCTGACTTTGACTTGTTAGCAGACTTAAACTTCCAGAATAAAAACTTAAATTGCAAGTCTCCCTGGTCATAGGATACTTTTAAGGTGGAAAATAAATAGTGCCCCTTAAACCTTAACTGGTTGTGGTCCAACCAGGCTTGGCCCTTAATTGGGGATGAAATAATCACTACAAAGACAAAGACTAGGAGTCCCAAGAGAAAAAATAATAAGAAGAGGAGGAGTTTAAGTAAAATCATGTGGTCCTCCTCAAGCGATACTTTCTGGGTGGCTTTTTGACGTCTTTGACCTTGGCCTTCTTATTCTTACGTCTTTGCCACAAGTACTTGCCTAGTTTGGTCGCCTTGCTTTTCTGATGGACCACCTGCTTGGTGATAGCAGAGTTTCTTACCTTCCTGGTCTGTACTTGAATCGTTTGACCCAGAGCCTTCATACGAGAAACTTCTTCATCAGCAAAGGCCTCCATAACCAGGTCCTCTCTCAAGTCATCTAAGGCGTCAGGGATCTCTATGGCCTCTAAGTGGTCCAGCTCAAAGAACATTAACTTAATTTCTGCCAACTTTTGTCGACAGTCACCACACAGACTCAAGTGGTTAGAGACCCGTACACGGTTCTCCTGGTCTAGGGCTTGGTCTAGGTATTCATATAGTTCAATTTCTTCTAGATGTTTACACATTAGGCATCCCCCATATCCCTTCTTCTGTCAGTAGGTTTCTCAGTTTTTTTCTACCCCGGTATAAGTGAATCTTAAGTGTACCCAGGGGCAGGTCCAGAGCCTGAGATATCTCTTCATAGGTCATATCTTCTTGATGCCTAAGAATTAAAGGCATCCTGTACTTCTCTTCAATTCGGTTGATGCACCGGCGAACAATCTGTGATGTTTCTTGGAAAACCACAAAATTTTCTAGGTTAAATTGACTGGCCAGGGCATCCTTTAAAGTCTCTCCCCGGTCAGTCATGACTTGGTCTAAAGAAACCGCCGTCTTGGAGTCTCTTTTAAAGTTGAGACAAGTCGTTACCGTAATTTTCTTCAACCAGGGTAGGAAGGGTCTATTCTCATCAAAGGTCTTAAGGTTTTTAAGGACTTTGATGAAAATCTCTTGGACCAGGTCTAGGGCATCTTCCTTCTTATTGGTATAGCCATAACACAAACGATAGACATAAGCCTGATGTCTCTTGTAAAGTTCATTTAGGGCCTTCTTATCTTGTTTTTTACATTTTTTGATCAGGATCACATCCGTGCTGTCCAAGTCTTCACCACCTTTGAATGACAAGAAAGGTCAGCATAAATGCAAACCTCTTGTCTTAATTATGGAAACCTGGACAAGATCCAGGTCCCCTTAGATCTTGTTCTTATTCTTCTACAACTTCTTCTTCAACTTTTTCTTCTTTTTTACTAGCTTGAGCTGCTAATTTTTCTACCAAAGCAGGTACACTTTCTAATAGATTATCAAAGCTCGAACCCTTTCTAATAGGTACTAGATTGACGTCTGAACCATTGATCACCAGTAAACCTGTTGGAGCAGCCTTGGCAAACATACCAGCGCCACCCTCGTTTGGCTTGTCACTTGTTCCTTGTGAACCACCCGTTCCCATACCAAATGTGATGTTTGCTAATGGAATGATTGTCACATCACCAACCTTGATTTCTTGACCTACGATAGTTTGGTTCTTAATAAACGATTCAAATCTCTCAAATAATACATCAATGTTTTCTTTAATCATCTTCTTCTTCCTCCTTATTTATTTGACTTGCCAAGACAGGCAAGTGTTTGATAACATCTTCAAGCTTGCTTTCACCAGCTGATATCCAAATTTGCTTATCTTCCTTTAAGCGAAGAATACCTTGAAATAAACTTTCTCCCTGATACAAGGAGGGACCGTCCCTTAAGCCACTCAGCTTAAGTTTGTAAACCGGAATATATTCTTGATTATTATGTTTAAGAGGGGTTCCTAGGCACCATCTTTCCTCATCAAAGAATAAGGGTTTTTTCTTAAAAAACATATCTCCTCCTTTTGGGTCTCACTTATAGATACACCACTAAGATGAAAAAGTTTCACTTTCCTTTAAACTTTTTTGTTTTTTTGGATATTCAATGGACACATCCTCCTTTTATCCTATACCTAAAAGGAGGAAATATATATGAAAAGAACACTTATGATTATACTATCCATAGGACTTTTACTTGGTCTAACGACCTATACTTACATCACAATAAGGGCAGGGTTCCCTAATATGGTGGACTTGTCAGACAGTCACCTCGGCCAGGCTGTTTTAAAAGAACCTGGTCGTTCCCCCCTAGAGGATGTCTATACCGTCTCTGACTTTAGTCCCCTCAAGGGTTACGGTGCCTTTAACAGGGAGTTAGAAGTCTACGGCCTGACCCTGATTGTCCATAAAGATATCTCTGATGATTTTGCTCTGAAGGTTGCAAATACCATGGTCTCAATGTTTCCAAAAGATCCTGCCTTTGATTTAGAAAGCCAGGAAAGGCTTCTACAAAACATGCACCTCTACAAGGCAGCCCTCCCCTTAGTAAAAAATGAAAGGGCCATGGGAGATACAGAAAAACTCCAAAGAGACTATTCTATATGTGACATCATCATGCAAGTGAATCATCAGCAAGAGAATGAGGTCATCGAACACCTCTTACATGCCATCACTGATGTGGGGCTTCACTATACCTATAATGAATCTTGGGGCCTAGAAGGGTCTGACCTTCAAGCCTTGATGAAGCAAGCTATTGAGAGCAAGTACTATAACATTGAGGATTATAAATCCTACCCATCAAGTGTCAAAAATCGAATCCTGGTTCAGGAGTATGCTTACTGGGCCATCACCTCTGTATGGGACTTCCAGGCCACCTATGGCCAGGCCAATAGGGAATGGGTCTTAGACACCTACGATAAGATTGCCAGGTCTCAAGGCAAGTTTATCACCCTCTATAATAGGACTCTAAAAACGATTCTCCAGCCACCGACCCAGACTGCCTTGGATGCCTTCAAAAAATAGAAAAAGGGGTGCCTATCCTTAGATAGGAACCCCCTAATTCTTATGCCTCAAATCCAAGGACATCAAAGCCCATGTCTTCTACGGTTTCTTTTAATAAGTCTTCTGATACATTGTCAACTTCTACAATCGCATGTTTGTTGTCAACAGATACACTCTTTACTGTCACACCCTCTAGACCATTTAAGGCCTTCTCTACTCTTGAGGTACAATGGCCACAAGACATTCCTTCAATTAAAATTGTTTTAGTCATATTATCTCCTTAATTTGATAGATTTTAAACGGAGGGCATTACTGACCACCGATACTGAACTTAAAGACATGGCCGCTGCTGCAAACATAGGATTAAGCAAAGGACCACCGAATAAGGTCAAAAGACCAGCCGCTACCGGGATACCAATGGTATTGTAGAAAAAGGCCCAGAAGAGGTTTTGCTTGATATTTCTAATGGTCATACGGCTTAATTGGATGGCCGTCACCACATCATTTAAATCATTCTTAATGAGAACTATGTCTGCTGCCTCAATAGCAACATCCGTCCCCGATCCAATGGCAATACCCACATGGGACTGAACCAAGGCAGGGGCATCATTGATACCATCACCCACCATAGCAACAATCGAATCTTCCTGGAGGGCCTTAACACTATTGGCCTTATCCTCCGGAAGGACTTCAGCCATGATATTCTGGATACCCACCTGGTCCCCAATAGCCTGGGCCGTCTTCTTATGGTCACCTGTAATCATGGTCACCTGGATACCCATATTTTGAAGGGCCTGGATTGCAGCCTTTGAAGTTGCTTTTATGGTATCACCTATAGCAATAAAACCGGCCAATTTGTTGTCAATAACCACAAATACTGGCGTCTTACCTTGAGACGCATAGGCCTCCCACTGGTCATCCATAGCCACTTGCAACTGCTTCATCATGTTCACAGATCCAATTTGAATCAAGTGGTCATTGACTTTGGCTTCAAGACCATGGCCTGGTAGGGCCTTAAAATCATGGGTCTCAAAAGATGCCACACCTTCGTCCTTGGCCAAGTTTAAAATGGCCACCGCTAGGGGATGCTCTGAACCTCTTTCCGCCGCTGCTGCGTAAGCCAGGAGGTCTTGTCTTTCTATGTCATAGGTTACCACGTCTGTAACCTTCATCTTACCTTCAGTAATGGTACCGGTTTTGTCTAGGACCACATGGTTAACTTGGTGGGCCTGTTCGAGCGCTTCTCCACTCTTAATCAAAACACCATAAGAAGCTGACCGACCAGTTCCTACCATGATAGCGGTTGGTGTTGCCAGCCCTAAGGCACACGGGCAAGCAATAACAAGAATAGATATGAAAATCTTAAGAGAGAAAATAAAGTCCTTGCCAGCCAACATCCAGCCACCGAAGGCCAGGATGGCAATGGCAATAACAACTGGCACAAAGTATCCAGAAATTATATCAGCCATTCGAGCAATAGGAGCTTTTTGTCCCTGGGCATCTTCAACCATGGTAATAATCTTCGAAAGAACCGTCTCCTCATTGGTAGAAGTCACTTCAACGGTCATTGACCCATGCTTGTTCATGGTAGCTCCTACAACCCTTGACCCTACGCCCTTGTCTACAGGTAGAGATTCACCGGTTAACATAGATTCGTCTACCGTTGATTGGCCTGATAAAACAAGACCATCTACAGGAATGCTGGTACCAGGCTTGATTAAAACAACGTCTCCAACTTCTACTTCCTCTATAGGCAACTCGATGGATTCATCTCCATGAAGTACAGTAGCCGTCTTAGGTTGTAGGTCAATCAACTTTTCTATGGCAGCTGTTGTCCTACCCTTTGACCTGTTTTCCAAGGTCTTGCCTAACTTAATCAAGGCAATGATCATGGCGGCTGTTTCATAATACAAGTGATGAACATAGTGCATATGACCACCGAATATCCTCCAAGTGCCGTACATAGAATATAGGACTGCTGCCGATGTTCCCACAGCAATCAAGGAATCCATATTAGGAACACCCTTAAAGAGGGTCTTAAAGCCCTTAAAGTAGAACTGTCTACCAATATAAACAACAGGTAGGGTTAAGGCCAACTGAACAAGGGCCAATCGTTTAGGATATAAGTCGCCTTCTAGACCCGGAATCGCAGGTAAACCAATCATGGGTCCCATGGCTATAATAAAGAGAGGAATAGTAAAGACCATAGCAAGTATCAGGTCTCTCCACATCTTCTTTTGAAGGTCCTCCTTTTGACTGGTGGTTTTTTGCTTTTCAATGTTCAAAGGATCATAACCAGCCTTTTTGATGACCTGCTTAATCTCAGATAACCTTATGAGGCTGGGATTATAAGTTATGGTCGCCTTTTCTGTTGTTAGGTTAACGTCTGCCTTGATAACCCCTTGTGCCTTATTAAGTACTCGACTCACGGTCGATGAACAAGAGGCTCAGGTCATGCCTGCAATTGGCATGATAATCGTCTTCTCTGCTACTTCATCCAAGACTTCAAACCCAGCCTTGGCAACTTTTTCCTTCATCAAGTCAATGTTTAATAGGTCTTCATTGAACTCAATAGCTAATTTTTTTGTTGCTAGATTAACTGAGGCTTTTTCAATACCAGCCTGTTTTCTAACAATCCTTTCTACAGCACTAGAGCAGGCTGCACAGGTCATGCCTTCCACATTAAAGGTTTGTTTCATCCTTAACTCCTTTCAAAGGCTTTAATTAAACCTGCAGCCTTCTCAATAAATGTTGGGGAACCCCAAATAACAAATCTTGCCCGGTTGAGGGGGGCATCATAAATATAATTGTATTGAGCCTTACCCCCATGTATCCCATCCTCTGTTACAACTTCTTGTAAAACACCAGCCAGACGACTGATAGTAGACTTGTCTTCTGCATAATAATCAATAATGGTACACAGCTGAAGGGGATCATCTGATGTAAAATAGTCATTGTCCATAAAGACACAGAAGTCATCTGAGCTTGGTTCCTCCTGGCAACAAACATGCTTTGAGGAGATACTATCAATATAGGCCTCTATACTCTCTTCACTAATCCGCCACTGACCACCAATTTTGTTGGCTGCAATTTTTCCACTATATATATAACGTCTTATTGTTTTAATAGACACATCTAGACGATGGGCCACTTCATCCACTGTATAAACTTTCATATAACCTCCAGACACAATTGGACAATACTGGACACTTCTGTACTTCCGCTTTCATTCTACACCCATCCGGTCTACTTTGTCAACAAAAAAATGACCTGATTGCTAGAATCAAGTCATTCATTCTTAAAATCTTGTGCTGAAACCATAGGGTAAGAGGTACATTAGCTCATCTAGGTCACCATCCTCAATCCTATCAAACAAATCATCCAAGCCCTTTATGCCTATCATCTGCTTGATGAACTTAAAGAATCTTGTATCTTCAAGACCCTCAACAAAGTCCTTGTCCTCTTCAATATTCTTGAAGACCTGCTTCATGATACTCGATGACATATTGGCAACTTCCTTACTGTCCATATCATCTAAGAGTTCTGCCTTTGAAGTCTTATAGGTCTTGGCCTTATAGCCCTTGTTGAGTTTAAGTTCAAGACTTAAATCCATATCTCCCATATCCACAAGGGTTTCTACCTTGGTCAGTTTACCAAGGAAAAATGAGAAGCGAAGTTCTTGACCATCAATTGGTGTATCTTCTAAGGCTGCTAATGGGGATTGTGAGTAATAAGAGTAATAATCATATTCTTGGTCACTTTCATATTGAACCAAAGACCTGAGATTATCCATCAGATCCTCATAAAGCTCATCCCAGTTATCTTCAATTCCAGTAATTGCATCACTGCTTGAAGACATGAGAGTCATCAGGGTTACATCATCTTTTTCCATCTTCTCAAACATCTTAATGAGGGCATTCTTAAGCCCTTCTTTCAGGTCCCTATCATCTTCAGCTTCATCTATCATTGCCTCAAAAGCATGACACAGGTCCTCTATGTCTAGGGTTAAAATGATATCTGATCCCTTCTTGTCGATGTTAGATCCCATTTCCTCCGTAAAGATTTTCCCGTAATTCTTCCACTTGACCCCCTTAATATTTAAGTCCTTGAGGTAGTCTAAAAATACAAGTGCATCCTCTAAATTATTGGCATCTGAACCCAGTTCAACATATAAGATATCCTTGTATAAGTCCTCGAGATCGAAAAATACATTGTCTCCTTGTATGGACATCACTGCTTCAGCATAATCATGTCTGCCATTTTTTATATGAAGCATACTTGATATTTTATCTCCCTTGATACCACCTGCCACTTGTAATTCCATGTCCTCAAGGAATCTATACTCCTTGTCCACATCTTCTAGGGATAGGGTCAATTGAAACTCTGGATTTTTATCTTGTAGGGCTCTTACAGTCCCGTGCATCAACTTAACACCAGGATCATTATAGCCCAGTATCCAGTTTCTACCTGCAAGTAGAACAACTAGGGCAAGTAAAACAAGCCCTCCATTTCTTAGTGTTTTTACCCACTTACCTTGTTTTGTAGGCCCTTTATTTGAACCTGACATCCCAGGCTCCACCTGCTTATCAAGCTTATGACCACAAGATTCACAAAATGACGACAAATCCTCATTCTTTGCGCCACACTCCGTACAATAAATCATATTTACCTCCTATTAATAATCTACTCTTTTATCATATCATAAGAGCCTGTGGCCACCTATAAAGTCCCTACAAAAAAACTCCATTTTCAAAATTAATGAAATGGAGTTTAAAAGATGACCATGGGCTGCTTGGTTACAGGATGTTCAATCATATAGACATCAATACCATAGACGGACTTTATATTTTCTTGAGTCATTACTTGACTGGGGTGGCCATGGTCAAATATCTTTCCTGCTTGCAACATGATGACATGATCACAATACTTAATAGCATGGTTTAAGTCATGCAAGATGGTCACAATGGTTATCTTTCTTTTTTCAGCCAAGGACTTGATTAAGGCCATAACTTGTATTTGATGATGGACATCCAAATAGGTTACCGGTTCATCAAGGATTAAGATCTGGGGTTCCTGGGCCAGGGCTCTGGCTATGATGACCCTCTGCCTTTCTCCACCACTTAACTGGTGAATTAAACGGTCCCTATACTGCCAAGTGTCAGTTTCTTCCATGACAGACTGAATCAAGTCATGGTCTGACTGACTCTCTTGTTGGAAGCGCTTTAGATGAGGTGTTCGGCCAAGGGCAACCACATCGTAAACGGTTAAGTCGTAGTTAATTGCACTGGATTGAGGGACCAAGGCCATGGACTTGGCCAACTGCTTGATTTTAATAGACGATAAATCTTCCATGTCAACATAAACAGTTTTCTTATCTACAGGCAAGAGCTTGCTGACTAACTTGGCCATGGTAGTCTTACCAGATCCGTTGGGTCCAATGATTCCTGTAAAGGTGGAGCCTTTAATATCAACTGTCACCTGGTCTAGGATTTTTTTATCACTGTAGGACCAACTTAAATTCGAGATGGATAAGGCTTTCATTATGCCCTCCCTAAGTTAGACTTATATAGTAAGTAAACAAAATATGGTGCACCAATTACAGATGTCACAACCCCAAGGGGTAATTGACCTGGTGCGATAATGGTTCTTGCAATGGTATCAGAAAAAATAAGGAATATTGCCCCGGAAATAATAGACGCCGGTGTTAGGTACTTGTGATTGGGTCCAAGTATGATCCTCATGGCATGGGGGACAATCAAACCAACAAATCCAATGATTCCTGTAACCGATACACTTAGGGCTGTAGCCATAGAAGCTGTCATCAAAAGTATTTTTCTAATCCAGGTCACATCAATTCCCATAGATGTAGCAGAGTCCTCGCCCAATAAGAGTACATTCAAGTCCCTTGAGAAAAATATAAAGACCACAAGACACACTATAATAGGCAGGGCAACCACCTGGACTTGGTCCATCTTAGCAGCATTTAAGCTACCCATGGTCCAGAAGATTATTTGCTCAATACGGTCCCGGTTTAGGGCAATCATAAGAGACACCATAGATGATAAAAGGAAGCTGACTGCAATTCCTGATAACAATAGGGTGGTGATGGATGATTTCATGCCGACTTTAGCAATGGTATAAACAACATAAATGGTAATCAAGGCACCTAGTAAGGCACCGATTGCTATAGACGATAGACCCAAGACCGAAATAGAAACACCTGTAACGATAACAAGAGATGCACCAAAAGCAGCTCCAGAACTAACACCTAGTACATAAGGCTCTGCCAAGGGGTTCCTTAAAACCCCTTGAAAAACAACGCCCGAACCAGCTAAGGCCATCCCTGCAAGGGTGGCCAATAATACTCTCGGTATTCTTACAACAAAGAATATAATCTGGTGACTTGATTTGACATCAGACAGGTCTATGAAATTTTTTATTCCTGGTATTTTTGACAATACCATTTTAGCTGAATGATTTAAAGGTATCTTTTCCGGTCCTATGGTGCAGGCCCAGATAAAAACCAGGCCAAGACTAGCTAGGAGACTCAGGATAAAAATCCTCTTTGAATGATTAGATTTCATAGACCTACCTTCTATTATTGTAATGCTTCAGGGTTCATTAATTCGATTAAGGCTCTTAAACCTTCAACCAACCTAGGTCCTTGACGGTCTAATAAGTTGGTGTCTAACTCTAAGACACGATCTTCTTTTACAGCAGTTAATTCCATATATCCTTCACTGGTCATAAAGTTTGTCTTATAATCATATTTGTCAGAAAGAATAACAAAGTGTGGATCTTTTTCTAATAGTGTTTCTAGGTTGTAACCCCAATCTTTTGCATCAGCGGCGATGTTTTCTAAGCCAGCCATCACTAACATTTGGTGGATGAAAGTATCACCAGTAGCTGTTGAGTCACCATTACCGAACCATAAAGCATAGTAAACAGTCTTCTTCTCTACATCCTTAACAGCATTTGTTAAGTAGTCTACTTCTTCTTTCATCTCAGTTACGATCGTTTCTGCTGTTTCTGGTGCACCCACAACTTGTCCGAACAAGTTTAAGATTTCATAAACACCATCAAAAGTTTCTTGGGCTAATAGGATAACAACTGGAATACCAGCCTCTTCTAAAGAAGCAACAACTTCTTCACTGTAATGAGTCGACATTAATACCACATCTGGCTCTAAAGCGATTATCATTTCAATGTTTGGATCAGATAAAGGACCTAAGTCTGTCACGTCTGCTACTTCAGCAGGGAAGTCACAGAATGATGAACGACCAACTAATCGATCACCTAATCCAAAAGCGTAAACAGTTTCCGTTAAACTTGGTGTTAAACTGATAATCTTCATTGGTTCAGCTTCAAGTCTAACTTCTCTTCCAACAGTATCTGTAAGTGTCACAGGGAATAAAGCAACCTCTTCATCTTGGTCATCCTTATCAGCAGGTTCCTCATTTTCAACTGGCTCATTAACTTCCTTGCTGTCGTTCTTTTTGCCATTGTCATTGTTATTCTCGTTGCATGCTACAAATGAGAATGCTAATACAAGAACCAATAAAATACTTAGTAATTTTTTCATGTTTTTCCTCCATGTCATATTGGGGAGCTTATACTGTCTAGTAATAAAAAAAACTGATTCAAAAGAATCAGTTTTGGCTTCAAAACCAAACCTGACTTCCTCCCGAAGTTGATTTTCATCCTAGGCAGGTTTCCTGGCTCATAGGTCATCAAATGTCTTACCTTCCCAGTTTCCCAGTGGCTTTAGACTTCTCACTATTCACAGTAGCGGGGGCTGCTGAGGCTCATCCTCATTCCCTATTATCTTCTATATAATAGAAGCACCTAAAATGTATATATTATTAACAAATGGATTATATCACACCATTAACCGATAAACAAGTTTTCAAGCCTCAACTTATCCACAGTTTTTCACACGAAAAAATTTTGCTAGCCTCTTTGTACACATATTATCCTAAATGTGATGGACTTATACACATATAGACATAGATTATACACACTTTTTGTGGATAAGGTGGGTAAAAGTCATGTTTTTATATCGAACAAACGTTTTGTTATCCACATTATGCACAGGTTTATACACAGATTTGTGGAACAAGTTGTTGATAGTCCACAAAATTTTTAGTAATTGCTTCGAACAGCCTTCCATTCTTCCTTGTGAAGAACACCTGTTAGTAACATCTCTGCCGAGGTTACATTTGTAGCGAGTGGTACCTGGTGAACATCACACACCCTAAGTAGGGCTAGAACATCAGGTTCATGGGGTTGGGCTGTTAGGGGGTCTCTTAAAAATATAACTAAATCAATCTTATCCATAGCGACTTCTGCCCCAATTTGCTGGTCACCGCCAATTGGGCCTGATAAGAATCTTTGAACTTCTAGACCCGTCGCTTCTTGAATTTTACTTCCTGTGGTTCCTGTAGCACAAAGGTCATACTTAGCCAGAACGTCCCTGTGGTTCTTAACAAACTGAATCATGACACTCTTTTTGTTGTCATGAGCGATTAATGCTATCTTCATCATTGGTCTCCTTTATCTTTAATGTCGTCTGATATGATTTACTATACCCCATAATGGTCTTCAATAAGTCCTCAACATAGGGAATTAGAGACTTATTTTGTAATAAGTCTACATTCTTTCTGATCAACTCAGCCTCCCGCTGAGGATCCACAAGGTCCAGGTCGTGTTTGTCCTTGTAGGCAGCTATTTCTTTCACAACTGCCATACGCTTTTCAAACAAGTCGATGATCGCCTGGTCAATTTCATCTATGGTCTGTCTATATTCTTTCATTTTATCCATATTAACCTCTTTATGGTGTCACTTCTGTAAACTCAGAATCATCAAATGTAATGGTATGTTGACTCTTAGCCGTTGATAAAACCAAATAAGTATAGGTGTTTTTAGCAAAAACATTTATTTCATCAATCAGCTGCTCTAGGTGGGCTGAATTCTTAGCCCTTACTTTCACAAGAAAACACGTATTACCTGTCACCTTATGACATTCAACAATCTCTTCCATTTCCGATAATTTAGATGCCATCTCACCAATCTCCAAGTCACCCACAGGCACTGTAATAAAGGCTGTCATATCAACCCCTACCTTGCTGGCATCTATAATTGCAGAGTATCCCTTAATCACACCCTCATGTTCTAATTTTTTTACTCGTTCCTTGGTTGCAGTTGTTGATAAGCCAATTATGCGACCCAACTCTGCTATAGAAAGCTTGCCATTAGCCTGGAGTTGGTTGAGAATCTTGTAGTCAAAAGTATCCATAATCATTTCCTTTCTTATATATGTAACCATTATAGGCCTAAATCAGGAGCCTTGCAAATATTTCTCAATGCTTGAAATTATGGTATACTACAAGAGAATACAGCAAAGGAGCCTATATGAAAACTGTTTATTTATATACAGATGGAGCCTGTTCAGGCAACCAATATGACGAAAACAAGGGAGGCTGGGGAGCCATCCTCCAATATGGTCCCCACAAGAAAGAACTTTATGGGGGGACCCTCAATACCACCAATAATATTATGGAACTCACTGCCATGATTGAGGGACTTAAGGCCATCAAGAATTCTGATGTGACTGTGGAAGTCTACTCGGACAGTGCTTATATTGTAGACTGCATCAATAAAAAGTGGTATGTTAAGTGGTTGCAAAATGGCTGGAAGACATCAAAAAAAACACCCGTGGAAAACCAAGACCTTTGGGAAGCTCTTTTGGGTGAAATTCAACGTTTAAACCAAGTCACCCTTTATAAGGTCAAGGGTCACCTGGATAAATCTAAGGCCAAGGAAGTTGACAAGTGGTTTGAAAAGTTTCTTGTCCATAAGACAATCAGTCGAGAGGACTACCTCTATCTGATTGATATGAATCATGCTGTCGATGGTTTGGCCAACAAGGGCATGGACGAAATTGAAGCAGGCTAATTATAGCCTGCTTTTGTATATTTTCTCTGCGCGTTCCATCAAGAAATCTTCTCTTTTTTCTTTCAACATATGAATTTGCTTTTCTGTTTCATTATCCATCGGTTCAAGAAAACCAATCATATCTTCAAAGGTGGACATGTTTTCCATGGCATTTAATAGGTAGGTCTTGGCCATATCTATTTGGCACCACTCATACAATCCATCTTCACCTTCATAGTCTGTGATGATTTTTTGATAGATATCAATAGCAGCCATATAGTTCTTTGCATATAAGAAACCATTTAAGTCACCCAGGTGCTTAAGGGCCCAATAATAGGGTTTATCTAATCCCTCGTAGTCCTTCATAATCGATTGAAAACACTCAATCGCCTCAGGATACTTACGGTTCTGAACTAAAAACTGTCCTTCTTTCATTTTTTCTTCCCACATAGTCATTCCTCCCTCATCTTATTTTATCATAAATGTAAAAAAAGTGATTCAAATGCCTCGTTTTTTATACAATCTAAAGAAAAAAACAGCCCAGGCAAAAGCCTCGGCTGCAGTTGATATTAACCCTTAACAAATGGGATAAGAGCCATGATTCTAGCTCTCTTAACTTCAATTGTTAATTTTCTTTGGTGCTTAGCACAAGTGCCAGTTACACGTCTAGGTAAAATCTTACCTCTTTCAGATAAATATCTTTGAAGTTTCTTCACGTCTTTGTAATCGATCTTTGAATCTTTATTTTGACAGAATGAACAAACTTTTCTTCTTCTGTTTGGTTTTTTGAAACCCATAATAGTTTCCTCCTTTTCTTAGAATGGAATATCATCATCTCCATCAATCGCCTGGAATCCGTTAAAATCATTTTGATAGTTGGATTGTTGTGACGGTTGCTGTGACTGCTGTTGTTGTTGTTGTGGTTGTCTGTTGTAATTGTTTGAATTATTAGAATAGCCTTGGTTAGGTTGCTCATTACGATCGCCCCACTCTAGGAATTCTACTCGATTGGCTACAACTTCGATATTATAATGCTTAACACCATTTTTATCTTCATAGTTGTTGTTTCTCATCCCACCATTAATTGCCACTAAACGACCTTTTTTCAGGTAGTTTGCGCAATTTTCAGCAGGCTTTCCCCAAACGACGATATTAAAAAAATCAGCTTCTTTATCCTTAGAGTACTCTCTGTTAACTGCAATAGAAAATCTTGCAACAGCCGTACCACTATTAGGAATAAATCTTAATTCGGGGTCTCTTGTTAAACGTCCGATTAATACAACTTGATTCATAATATCCCCTATTTCTCTTCTTTGTTAATAACCACGTATCTTAATACATCATCAGAGATTCTGAAGTTTCTTTCTAATTCTAATGGAAGATCAGTGTTAGCTTTGAAATCTACTAATACGTAGTAACCTTCGTTAACTTTTTCAATTTCGTAAGCTAGCTTTCTTGTACCCCACTCATCTACATTTGTTACTTCACCATCATTGTTAATGATTCCAGTAAACTTTTCGATTAATGCTGCACGTGACTCCTCATCAATGTTTGTTCTTAAAACAAATAGAGTTTCATACTTTCTCATTTTTACACCTCCCTATGGTCTGATTGGCCCCTCATTCGGAGCAGAGAGTAATAGTCACTTCTATTACATCAACACATTATATCATCAAAGTCAAACCATTGCAAACATTATTTATTTTTTTTATTTTGGCTTGACCCTGTTGAAAATCCTTAGTCCAGAGTGGTTTTGATCAAATCCTCTTTGCTTATTTCAACCCCATCTCTTTGAACCTTTTTAATACGTTTTTCCAGATTACGTCGTTCTATCCAAATTTGCTTATCGCATCCCTGACACTTAATCCGAAAATCAATGCCTGTTCTCATTACTTCAAAGTCAAAACTTCCACAGGGATGTTTCTTCTTTGTGGTTATGATGTCTCCTACTTGTAAACTTAATGGCATAATTAGTCCTGCACTTTCTTAAATGTTAATAGCTTTCCTTCTTGTTCTACTATATAGCTGGTATGTCCACCAAAGTTTGGTCCCAACAAATCCCTAATTGTATCCATATCCTCAATATTTGCCTTAAGAGACAGACCACAGTTGGTAGATAATTGCCTAGGTGTTGGAATCATATCGATATCCAAGCCAGCCAGGGCCTTTTCAGTTTTTATGGCCTCATGGGTTGATTCAAAAGTCATTAAAAAGTATGTCATTAGAGTCTCACAACCTTTTTACAATTATTCATATGCTCCACAATCGTATACATGTTAGAGATGCCTCCGACCCCTAGGTCTGACGTCAGATTAAAGAAATCCAGGCATGTACCACATGAAATAATCTCTACCCCCTTAGCTTCTAAGGCCTTAAGGTCTTTCAAAATTGGTGACCCCTCTACGGTTAACTTGACGCCTCCATTTAAGAACATGATGGCCTTAGGAACAAGGTCACTCTCTGCTAGGGTATAGAAGTAACCCTTCATCAGGATTTCTCCCAAATCATCATCACCAGATCCAAAGTATTGGCTGGTTACAAGAACTGCTGTATCAAATAAGTCACCCGTGTCCACACTTTGAACCTGTTCACTCACTGACTTAGTTATATCAATGTAAAACTCATTGCCATCCTCAACAATATGACACTCTAAATTCATACTTTGAGCCAATTTCGCCACATTATTTTTAGCAATTTCGTTATCGACTATGGTCAAGACATTGCCTTGTTCAATTCCCTCTAGGGCTTTTTTTGTTTTAATGACAGGTGTTGGACAGCCAAGTCCACGTGCATCAACGGTTGTTTGCATACGAACCTCCTAAACTAAATACTGAAATATCAATAAGATGACATTATACTTATACATAAGCATACCCAGGAAGGATGTTTCCAGGCTGCTGATTAAACTGGTATTGTCCAAGAAGGGACTGATCATGACTAGGGCCAATACAAATAGCATGGCAAAGAAAATCCCCTTGGCACCGCCAAATAGAAGACCAGACAACTGGTTAACTCCTTTTAGGACAGGTACATCGAATAACTTGGCCAAGATATAACCGATGATTCTTACACCAAGATAAATAATAATAAAGACCGCGACCATGCCGATAATGTTCATAAGGTGGTCTGATGCCCAATCTGAAAAACTATTGGCAAAGCCTTCAGTGGTTTTTTCCAACATTTGATCAAACTTCTCAGAACTGAAGAACTTATCTAAGAAGGTCTTTAAATAGGGAGACTCGGACAACTGCTCTGTCACCTGCTCTGTTGAAACACTAGCATCGTAGTTAAAGTCTATATTTGTAAACATATCCTGGACAGCTGTCTTGATTTTATAGGCCAAATCATAACGCTCATCTAAGATAGTGGCCATGGTACCGTGATAGAGCTTGGCCCCTAAAAAGGCTAAGACAATACTAACTATATTGACAACTGACCGGATCAATCCCTTATACCAACCAAAGGCTAGATTAAATAAAATAATCCCTATGATGGCTATATCAACCCAATTCATATAATACTCCTAATATTTCATATTGTATATCTTGAAGTAATTATCAAATTCTATCAAGATATCTTCCTTAGACAACCATTGGCTGTCTATAATTCTTTTCCCACTATCAAAAGATAAAAGGAGGTCTCCAGACGAATCCAGTATCATGATACCGTTTGTAGACTGAAGCATTATTTGTCCATTTTTAAGTGAAATCTTGTCATACTTGAAGTCTAAACTATGAGAAAAAATTTCAAGACCGTCTAGGTTATAGCCATGAAGTTCATAATGACTTTGCCCCATCATCTCATCCGCACCTGCAACAGCAACAATCTCATAAATATTCCCATTGTTATCAATTTTAAAGTGCTCAAGGGCCCCGGTCCTATCTTCTTGCCAAACAACAGTCTGAGAGGAAGTTGTTAAAACCCTTCGGCCAATATCATCAACCATAATAATCAGGTCATTAACCAGTTCAACTCCGTATAAGATTCTGCCTTGTTGGACCCAAGCCCCCACCATATTATAACCATCTATAGGGTAGGTCCCCAGGGTGGAAATGTAGGTTGACTCATTGAAGCCCAGAAGGCTTACCATGACTTGTGACTTATCAACGGACAAGTTTAAGCCGATAATCTCACCATCATCTATAGGCAAGTTGGAAATAGCCCTGCCCTGGTAGTCATAAATAAGAAGTTCCCTAGCTTGGGTAATAACTGCTAATTTATCTTTATCAACCCCGATGGCTTCCTTGATCGGCCCAATACTATTACTGCTACCAACAGGGTTTCCCTGATAATCTAAAAAGGATAAGAGGCCCTGTGTCTTGTCAACAACTGCAATATACTTAGATAAGCCTATGACTTCACTGTTATTACTATTTATTTTCTTCTTGCTGATCAAGGTCCCCTTGTGGTCATAAATGGATAATTCATGACTACCTGCCACAATAACATGATTATTGTGGGCTAAAATATAGGGCCGTCCATTAAGGTCCTCATTAAACTCAATATCTATACTTTCTACTTCCTCAAGGTTCAAGTCCTTCAGCCCAATAAGAACTGTCGTCTTATGGATGAGCGTGGGGAAATTGAAGACCAACCAAGTAATTGATAAGAATAAGAGCAAAGAGGCCAGTCTAAACATCAAGGGCTTCTTCTTTCTTTTCCTTGCCATTACTTGTCCTTTCTTCTAGGAGGTTTAGGACCAAAATATTGGTAGTAGTAACACTTTATTTTACCATTGTATAGCTTTCTATTTTTGGTTGCTTTCTTATCAAAGTATTTCTCAAAATCCTCAAAAGCTGTAAAGATATACTTTGACCAAGTCTCCAATCCCTCAAAACGAACAGCCATATCCTTGGTTAGTTGCTTGACTTCATCCAGCTCATTCAAACGCTCACCGTATGGTGGGTTGGTAATCACATAACCGTAGTACTTACTCGAGCTCAACTCCTGAAGGGGGCGAACCTGGAAGTGAATATCTTCCTCTACACCAGCCAGCTCTGCATTCTCCTTTGCAACTGCAATAGCCCTCGGATCTTGATCATAAGCCTCTATACTCAACTCATAGTCGTGGTTAATAGCCTCATAAGCATCTTTCTTAACCTTTTTAAAGATCTCATCAGGAATTAATGGCCACTCCTGGAAATCAAATTTTCTGTTTAAACCAGGTGCAATATTTTTACCAATGAGGGCTGCCTCAATAGCAATTGTACCGGACCCACACATGGGGTCAATTAATGCAATCTTTTCCTGCCAACGGCTAATTAATACCAGGGCAGCTGCCAGTGTTTCTTTTAAGGGTGCCATATGGCCCTTTGCTCTGTAACCCCTCTTATGAAGACCAGGGCCACTGGTATCAATAGAAACTGTTACCTTATCCTTTAAAATACCTACTAAAATACCATACTTGGGACCATCTTCTGGTAACCATGTTTTATTGTATAGACGACCCAGACGTTTAACAATAGCCTTCTTTGAAATCGCCTGTATGTCCGATAAGGAAAACAGCTTTGACTTCACCGATTTAGCGTTAACTGGAAAATTAGCATTCATTGGCAAGTACAACTCCCAAGGAATCTTATTGACCTCTTCAAATAAGTTCTCAAAGGTTGTTGCTTGAAAACTTGCGACTTCTATAAAAACACGATCGGCAGTACGTAACCACATATTGGCACGACACAGGTCTTCCTCATCACCAGTAAACCGAGCAAAACCGTTTTCAACTTCAATATTTTTAAATCCTAAAGACTTAAGTTCTTGTCCTAAAACACCCTCTAGACCAAAGGTTGCAGTTGCAATCAAATTAAAATTCATAATCATTTAAGACTTACGTCTTATCTCCTTTCCCAATAGATGTTTTATACTATAATGAAAAATCATCAAAAATACAACTTTATTATATAACAAATCCATACAAATTGCATTTGTTTTCAGATTATAAGCCCCTCTAGCCTTTTATTTGTAACAAATGATCTCTAATGGAGACATTAGGCCTGTCCTAGGCTCATACATCAAAGTCAAAAAAAGCAAGGCCAGGACCTTGCTTGTTCATTTTATCCAATATGCTTTTTTATTAAAGCCTTGAGAGTCGTTAAATTCACAGGCTTGGCTATATAATCATCAAATCCATAACTGGTCAGGTACTCTTTCTCTGACCGTATGACCTTGGATGTACAAGCAATGATTGGAACTCGCTTGATACAATTATGGTGGATCTCATCAAAGGCATCAAATCCATTCATGACTGGCATCATAATATCCATGATAACAATGTCAGGCGAGCATTCAAAATACTTGTCTACTGCTACCTTACCATTCTTGGCCAGGATAACATCATAGTCCTTACTTAAAATCTGCTCTATTGTAATTCGGCTGATAGGATCATCCTCAGCGACCAATACCTTTTTCCTTTGCTTGGATTCAAAGAGGGGATTAGGCTTAGTCTCCTTGACCCTAGCAGACAAAATCTTACTCAAGAAGGGAAGCTTGTTGCTAGCAAAGGGCCGCTTGAAGGTAAAGGTTAATTCTATGTTGACCCCATAGCCACTTTGGGGTCTTACCTTCATCTCTCCCCCCTGAAGTTTAACCAAGTACTTAATAACTGAGAGGGTCAAATTCTGCTTAAGGTAGTTATTGATATCCTTCTTAACTTCATCATGTATCGTAATAGAACCAACGTCATCCAATTTAACACTTACGGTCACCTGGTCATCATTACTATCCTTAAGGGCTGTAATCAGGTATATAGATCGATTCGATGTATGAGCTGTTGCAAAATCCAACAGATTACTGATGACTAAGCTAAACTTAGTCGGATCAAGAATCAACTTAGATGGAATGTTTGAATCGTACTTGTAGTCGAAATTATTCCCATTCAAGTCAATTTTATTTTCATATGTTTGAAGAATATCTGTCATTAACTTCTTTAAATCAGATTTCTTCTTATTGTGCTTCATCGCTCCCTTGTTAATATTACGCATGGTTGTAATGTTACTCAGTACATTATCAATTTTCGAAAGAGAGGTCTTCATGCCTGCAAGGCCAATCTTATCCTCCTGACTCAGGTCCCTCATGTGCATCTTCTTATGCATTTTAATGGCCTGGTCCAAGTGACCCTTAAGTTCAATAGACACAATGTCCAAGAGGTGTTCTGATGAGAAAATCTCTTCCTTGGTCTTCTTAATCTTACCGGTATCAGGTCCCTTTAACTGGGAACTGACATCCTTTCTCATCTCATATATACCTGTTACCTGGTCCTCTTCATTTAAAACAGGAACAGCGATCACTTCATAAACCTTGTCAAGCTCTTCATCAGGATCAAAGACCTCAATAAAAGAGGATTCTCTCTTACCTGAGGCAAGGGACCTGACAACAGGACAGAAGGTGCACTGCTCTTCATCTCGATTGAAACCATGATAACACTTATTATTAACTTGTACTTGATGAATGTCTTTAGCGACATTATTTCCCCAGACAACATTCAACTCCTTATCCAATAAGGTAACATAAAGGGGAATGTGTTTTAGTACTTCTTTCTCAAGAGATTGACCATTTATCATACTTGCCTCCCAACAACCCTATGATAATATTGTATCATAAGATTTGATGCCAGGAAAAGTTTTTACTTATTTCAAACTCTTGGGCATAACAAAGACCTTGCTCTTATCTAAGTAATCATAGAACTGAATGGCTTGATCCTTTTCAACAATCAAACTATAGTATTCTGCCAGTCCCTGGTCACCTAAGTAAGCGTCCAGGACCTGATAAACCCTGGCACCCTCAATAAGTATTCTATGCTGGCTTCCAACCATATATAGGTCTACCAGGTCATCTACTTCAGCTAGCCAGCCATTGCTCTCTACAATACTACACTTAAGGGTAATCAGGGCTTGATCCTGGTCTAAGTTGACCAAGGGAGCATCCGACAGGTTGCCCTTCAGGAGAAAGAAGCCGGCCTCTACCCCCTGTCTGATGTAGGCTGGACGAAAATCCTCTCGTCTAATAAAATCACCCACAACATGTGAAGCAGGAATGGAAATGTAGGTAATTGAGCCATGGTCAATAAAGCTTTTTGCTTCATAAGCAGACTGAAATATTGCCACCTCAACAGACGTCTCATCTCCTGCTGCCTGAAAGGTATCAAATAATACCGCTAGAACCAGCAAGACACCCAGTAGGCCAATCTTTAATAACTTTTTCTTCACATCCTATCCTTTCTATCCATAGGCATCTCTATATAATATGTAAAATCATATGTATTGTCCCCCTTAAAGGTCGCCCTATATAGGGTCGGTTTGAGGACAATATTAATGTCAAAGGCGACCTGGTTTCCCTCTACCCAGATAGATTCTACCTTTAAACTTAAAACCTGGGGATGGTTACAAAGACCATTCAACTCCCTATTAAATACGTCAACAAATCCCTTCTTAACCTGTAGTTTTCCTTGCCCCAGACTGGGTGTGTCTAGGTGTTGGTAAACCAGGTAAGCACTCAGACCCAGACTGGTTTCAAGGTCCTCCTCAACCAGCATCAAAAGATTTTGCTCGAGTATAAAGGCACTCAAGGGCATTAAAACAAGAAGCAAGATTGCAGAGAAAACTAAAATTAAGAGCAGGCTGGCATCTCCCTTTTGATTCAACCTAATTGACAATCCGTCGTATTTTGATTCTTTTTTTGTACGCATAGTGTATCAGGTCCCCCTGCCTTTTAAAGAGTGACACCATGGGCTGGTATATATAGTCCCCCTCTACATTGAACAATAGTTCATCCCCAAACTGAAGACCAGTCTGGTCGACTGTCACCCTAACATTGACAAGCCCCTTAGCTTCTAGGCTAGATACCATAGCCTCAAGCTGGTCCTCCTCTAAGCTTCCCTTTGCTTCTAGTTGATAGAGATAGGGCCTACATACTTCATAGACTGAGAGTTTTAACTGAAGGGGGAGAAAAAATTCCATTACAAAGACACCCATGCACAAGAGAAGGACCAGGCAAATACTAATAATCAGAACATTTGAAATCGACATCAGGCTGAAGGAAAGATACCTGACTTTATGGTATCCTGCCACCAGGTATTCATACTCGACATGACAGATTCTGCAAAGCTCCTCAACCCAGGGATTAAAACGAAACCAGCCACAATAATGGTTAGGGCAACTGATACAATCGTCCCAATACCCAGCTCTCCTTTCTTACATGATAATTTAAGCCATAGATAATTCATCCAGTACATACTGACCTCCTAAGAAAAAATTTGATTAAAGGCTGTTACCATATCCATAAAAACTGGAACAGCCACCATTAAAACGACAATGATGCATAAGTAGAGAGTTGCTAAAATTCCCCGCTTCTTTCTTAGTACAGACTCTCTTTGAATTTGATACACATACTTCTTAAATAACAGTCCCTCCATCTTCACAAGAGTTTCGAAGTTGCAGCCCGTCTCAATCCCCTGTTCAATGGCAACACACAGGGAGTCAACCTCTAACCCCTGATAACAAGTCCTCAATACATCCAGGGACTGGTGGAGATTGGCAGTGTGATTAAAGGAAGCTGACACCTCTATCAGACACCCCCTCAGAGTTTTATCATCTACAATCTGATAAAGTGATTGAAGGGCATCTGATACCTTAATGCCAGAGGAAGTCTGGTTAATTAAAAACTTAAATATCTTATAACCATAGTAGGCTATGGCCCTCTTCTTTTTCCTCTCATTCCTCAACCGTCTGTAACTGACAAGGGCCATTAACAAACACACATAGGCCAAGGCCAACCAAGGCGAATACAAACTGATCGCCAGACCAAGCACCATGTAGAGCTGGGTCCCCTCTATAACCAGTTTGTTTTTTGGGTCTAACTGGGTCTGAAGAAGCCTCAATCTCCAATAGTCTATCAAGTTGTAGACTAGGAATACGAATAAAACGTTAACAATACGGTCCATGGTATCCTCCTAGTAATTGAATGTCGTGATTCGACTAGCAACATATAGGGCCTGCAAGAACAAAATCAAGTACAAAGTGAATAAAACCTGTCCCAGGCGGGAGTGAAAGTAAAAAAATCTCATTAAGGGGTTATGGGCCAAAAGCCCTAGACCCAAGATAAGGGTTAAAACTGCTGTGCAGGCAATGATCAATCGGTCAAAATATGTATTTGATCTTAAGCGGGCGTGTTCTCCTTCAATTAGATAGGCTTCTTCCTCCAAGCGTTCCAGCAACATACACAGGTCTCCCTTAGATCGGGCTGCCTGCCTTAAATTAATCACAAAATTTCTGTATAAGGCATTGTTAGAGTAAAGTAGAAGTTCTTGAAAGCCCTCATCTAATAATCCTGTGTACTTGACCTGTCTATTGAAGGCCTCTAGATAAGTCTTTAAAGGCTCCGCGACCCCATCACTCGATTTCTCCAAGCAATAATAGACATCCTCATGAACAATTGACCACCGACTCATCAAAGATATCCAGGTCACAGTCTTTGATGCAAGGGTCCTATTTTTCCGCTCACACCATACATCCAGGACCAACTTGGGCAGAAACAATCCTAGACAAGCTACGACAAAACTTGCTGGTATAAGAGAAGTTATTCGCAAGAATACATAGAAGTGTAGGACCATGGACAGGCCAGAAAGATAATAAAAGTTATAGATATTCATACTCGGCCATTGTTGATTAAAACCAGACACATAGGTTACCTGGAGGTAGAGACGGTCCAAGTAAGTTTGACTCCAATCAAATGAGTTTATAGCGCTATGAAAACCCCTTCCCTCCCTTGTATATTCTAAATCTCCTAAATACCTATAGATAGCTACAAGGAATAGACACAATAATACATAACAGACCATCTTAATATCTCCTTTGCCACTCCTGACTCAACCGATACTTTAACTTAGATTGGTGGTTCCAATAGCCTTCCACTCCCTCCTTCCTATAGCGGGACACATGATACGTCATTAGGTGATTAAATTGGACTTGATCATTTATTGTTGTCAGTTCAGATATCCCCATAATCTTAAAACTTTTCATGTAGATGATTATATCTAGGGCCCCAGCTATGTAACTATAATTCATGTAAAAATGACTCTGACTCAACATACTTCTAATTCTTGATAGGGTATCCTCTATCCCTTGAGCATGGAGGGTCCCCATTATGCGGTGGTCTGTATAACCAGCCTTCAAGAACTCACTTACCTCCGTTCCAACCAGCTCCCCTATACAGTAACCATCTAATGACATGGTCAAACCGTCCTTAATCAACTGGTCTAAGGAGGCCTGCTTGTGGTTGGCCTGGACCCGTTGAACGATGAAGTTAGCCTGGTCTGGATAAAGTTCACTGTCGGATTCACACACCAAGAAACGATCCGTTGGCCCTATCGTCTTCAAAAGGGCCCTTAAGAGTGTTGTTTTGCCTGAAGCCCCCTTACCCACGATAACCAACCTGGGGGCCAGGGTCATAAGGCGCTCTAAAAAAAACCTAGTTGCCCCGTCCATCATTCCTAGACCTTCAAGTTCCCTTAGGCTATAGGCTCGGTCACGATGCTTTCTAATGGTCATGGAAGGACCCGTAATATTTCGTGGACCTATAGTGACATTGATTCTAAGTTTATAGCGGTCATCTGTTACCCTAGCATGGCAGTCCTTCTCATTAATCAAGCCACCATTTCTGATTACAACCAATTTGCAATAATCTAGAAATGTCTGCTGGTCTTTGAAGTGCATGGGTGACTTTGATTTGATGCCATGTTTCTTTATGATGATATAGTCATGTTTGCAGACATCAATGTCACTTATGTCTTCATCATCAATCAAGTCTTGTAGGGGACCGTAACCAAACATATAGTCCATGACTTGCTTTATACCAGCATCTCGGTTAAATCTTACAGTATGCTCTCCATCCAGGTATTTGATTATTTCCCTTTCCATAAGAGACTTATGAACAGTTCCCTGTTCTATGTCAACAATTAAGGGGGCAAAGTTATTTATAATGTATTGGGAAATGGACTTGATGGTTTTCAGAGATAGGCCATCCCTATCCTTCTCTCTCTCAACGAGTTCAACATGATGACTTTTTATTAAGCTCATATTTTTTAACCCCCTTATGAATGCCCCTAATAAGTTTCTTATAGTCTTTTTTCTGTCGGCTACTTACCCGCCTGCAAGGTAAGTAGCGCCTCTTATGATGGAAGGACCGCCTCTTATCATATAAGACAGGGGATAATACCTGCCCCTTCAAAAGTAAGGCTAGGTCCCCTTGACTCATCTGATGGTTGGGCTTGTAATTAAACAACAGATAATAGTTTTTCAACTGGCTTATGCCCTGCTTGTCTTCTAAAAAAGCCATCGTTGCCTTGGCCTGCTTGATAATAGGCCATTGGCCATCAAGGGCTAACAAATTAAGGTCTGAAAAAACAAGACTGTAACAGGTAAAACCATCATAGATAAAGCCGTTTGTATGAAGAATTAAAATATCATAATGATCAGCCAGGAAGGCTAGGATCTGCTTATAGTCCTCCAGATCAAAATACTCGTAGTCCCCTAGCTTATAGGACCCTGAAAAAAAGTAAATGTTTGAGTGGCCCTTAACTCCAATGGCAACCTGATCTGAAAAGTGGGGGCCCAGGGCCTGCTTATGGTAACCATCAATCAACAAGTGGAGGCCTGTTGACTGGTCTCTGGCCAAATGATGATACATGTTTTTTACATGAGATTCACAGTTAAGATAGTCCTGCAACATGGGATTCAGTCGATCTGTCTCTAGTAGGGCAACCCTCTTTTTAGGGTAGTGCCTTGAAAAAGCAAGGGCCAACTCAGAAGCGAATCCTGGATTATCTACCACCGATAGACAGGCCTTATGAACCCTTATGTCTGAATGTTTTTCTTTAACAGGCTTGGTCTTCACCTTATATATTGATTGAAATTGCTGACGTCTCTCAGGCGATAAGCCCTTAGATAGGTAGTCTAAATCCCTCTTGTTAGGTTTTCGTTTTTCTACCCAGTCCATCAAGTGAGACATTTTAACTGAATCGTGCATAGGTCCTCCTGGAAAATATTGGTAAACTAATTATTTCATATAAGTTGTTAATTGTCAAATTTTTACATCTTAAACTTCTAAAAAAAGGACTTGTTTTTTTCTAACATGTAAGATAAGATGTTATGGAACATTTTAATAGTGTTTTATTAGACAACATAAGAAAGGAAAAGAGGTCGGTGTACCTCATGGTGTAAACATGAATACAGAATTAATGCCGATACTTACGAGTATTTCGAAATTACCTATTGATGCCTTTCAATTTGACAGAAAGAATGACAGCATTAAAATGAACTTCATAAAATCTGAGGAAGCAGACATTAATGAAATAATATTCAATAAAGTTAAGTCATTTTACTACAAAGACCACGATTCAAACGAGGATACATACCAAAGTGAAAACTTGAAGTCTATTATGTATTGTGGTGATAGACCCCAGGATTTCTTGGACCTACCAGAAGATGAGGAAATGATGATTTCAGTACCAAACTTTATCATCGAACTCAATGACTCTAATATCTTTATTGAAGCTCAATCAATTGTCATTAACAATGAGCATTTTGCAGTCTAAAAAGGCAAAAAAACTCCGATAATTTATCGGAGTTTTTCACGTTTTATTATAAGTCTAGGGCAATATACTTGGTTTCCAAATAGGCATCTAATCCTTCTTGGCCACCCTCTCTCCCTATACCACTTTCCTTGTAACCACCAAACGGGGCTTGAGCTGTTGAGGGTCCACCGGTGTTAAAGCCAATAATACCATACTCAAGAGCCTCTGAAACCCTGAAGCCTCTACTGACAGACTCCGTAAAGAAGTAGGCTGCAAGACCATAATCAGAGTCATTGGCTGCCTGAATCACATCTTCTTCCTCTTTAAACAGGACTATAGGGACTACTGGACCAAATGTTTCTTCCCTATATATGGCCATATCCTCTTTGATATGACTAAGGACAGTCGGTTCTACTAAATAACCCCCTTGAGGATTGACCTTACAAGTCCCTCCATAAGCCAAGTCAGCCCCCTTAGCCATAGCATCCTCTATATGAGTCTGGATTTTCTTAAAGCCCTCCTCATTAATAATTGGTCCTATGGTGGTCGAGTCTAAGTGACCGTCACCCACCTTGAACTTTTTTACTTCTCTAATCAGTTTTTCTTCAAAGGCCTTATGAATCTTTTCATGAACATAGATCCTATTGCTTGCAATACATGCCTGTCCACAATTTCTAAATTTGGAAGCTAGGGTTCCCTGGACAGCCTTATCCAAGTCAGCATCTTCAAAGACAATTAAAGGAGCATGTCCCCCTAGTTCTAGCGAAAGGTTCTTCATCGTCTCAGCACTTTGAGCCATGAGGAGTTTACCCACCTCAGTCGATCCTGTAAAGGTGACCTTACGTACCCTAGAATCCTTCATAACCTGGTCGGTCATGTCTATGGGATGACCGGTAATCAGGTTGACAACCCCAGGCTCCAGCTCCAGTTGATCTAGAAGTTCATAAAGCTTAATAGCTGTAAGGGGGGTTTCTTCTGATGGTTTTAAGATAAAAGTGCATCCTGCAGCTAGAGCAGGAGCTAGTTTACGGGTAATCATCGCCAAAGGAAAGTTCCAAGGTGTAATGGCATAAACAATCCCAACAGGTTGCTTGATGACCATAATCCTTCTATTCTCGTTAGTCCCTGGTAACATTCGTCCCTTAAGGCGTTTGGCCTCCTCAGCATACCACTTAACAAAACTGGCAGCGTAGGCTACTTCTCCTAATGACTCACTCATAGGCTTTCCATTTTCCAGAGTCATAATTTCGGCAAACTCCTGCTTGTGGTCCAAAATTAAATCATGTAATCGTTCTAAAATCCTACTTCTCTCGTAGGCACTGGTCTTGGCAAAAGACTTTTGAGCTGCATCTGCAGCATCAATCATATAGTCCATATCTTGTCTGGATCCTGCAGCTATAGTAGCAATCTCCTCTTGGTTAAAGGGATTATATACTGGTATCCTATCCTTATTAGTGGCTTCCTGCCACTGTCCCTTATAGTATAAGGTCTTTGTCATACTTTCCTCTCTTTCTACATATATAAAAGTATATCACCCATCCAATTAGATGAGAAGTTCAAAATACATTGTAATTTCTAAGTCCATCATTGTATAATAATAATAGTAGAATATATTAGGAGGCTATTTTATGAATACAGTCATTGCATTTACGCTAAAAGATTTACTATTATCCGGTGTTTACCTTGTTTTAATTATTGCCCTAGTTTACCTTGTTAAAATACTCATGTCTGTTCAACGATCTTTAAAAGACTTAAATGCACTTGTAAAGGATAACCGTAAGCAAATTGATGCTATTCTAAAGGAAGCACCTGAAATTGCTCAAAGTGCCAATAAGATTTCTGAAGAAGTAGCACATGATATTGCCCGCTTCAGACCAACTATAGATAACATCGCTGACTCAAGTGAAGAAGTCACCCGTGTCATCAAGGACAATAAGAGTGTCGTTGGTGGTCTGACCTCAATCTTCCACACGGCTAGTATTGGTAAGGATGCCTATGACAAGTTCTTTAAAAAGAACCCAGAAGACCATGAAGAAACTGTTCATGAGCCTACAGAAGAATAAAGCAAGATATCATAAATAAAGCTTACCAGATTGGTAAGCTTTTATTTTATTATAAGTTCATGGCCTGAATCTTATGGTGAAGATAGTCAATAATGGGTTCTCGCTTATATTCTAGTTGTCCTAGGAAAATTCCCTCCTTGACTTCGTCAATCCACTTTAACATAAGTTCATCCGATATCTGATGGGGGTTGATTTCGAGGGTGGACAGTTCACTGTTGATGCTCTTCAAATCACAATAAGAAGTTAAGTAGCATATGAAGAGCTTCTCTAGATTCTCCTTCATGACCATCTCCGAAAGATTGTCTGCAGAAATCGTTTGATATACATATTGTATTAAGAGTATATCAATAGCGTTCTCATCGTATGATTTAAAGAAGTGAAACTTCTCCCTAGCTGTTAATGGAACCCGCTTCATCAAGTGGTGGCCAAAGGTTATGGTATGCCTTTGACTGGAGTCTACTACATGGGCATAATAGAGACAAGCTTCCTTCTTAAGGTCAAAAAAGTTGCAGAATCTTGAAAGTGGACTGGATTTTCTGAAATAGGATTGCCCTTCAAGGGGAACGCCCTGGTGACCGTAATAGAACAAGACAGAGAACTTTAGTAACTGTAGCTTAGAAAATCCTCCATAATAGGAAGTCATAAGATTTTGTTGTAGGCCCCTGCACACATACTCCTGGAAGTAGGTGCGTCTAGAAAGGATAGACTCTACTCGTGCCAAGGCTTGAATACCTCTTTCCCAGAAACTAGGATAATCATCAGCAACGATAAGGTCTTCCATCACCTGGAGGGCTCCTAGTTCATGAAGAATCTTCCAATACTTATCACTCTTATTGGTCTTAAATATATTGAATATGGTATCCTTCAACTCTATAGAAGCATATCTTATCTTCTTTCTAATGACTTTAAGGTCTTCATAATTATCAGATGTAAGACTAAGATCATACTTAGCCATAATCTGAACCATATCATAGACATACTGTCCCTCATCCTGAATACGGGACAAGTCAATGACTTCTACCTCGTGAGACCTTAAGACTGGGTATTGACCATGTGGATCATGGAGATGGCAGTAGGCACCTTCTAGACTATATAATGCATGGTCGGGTTCTTTATTGATCTCAAAGGCAACTGCCTGATAATTAAATACAGGGGATTTCAAACTATTTTTGAGGGATGAAAAATCAATTTGCTTCATTTTCAAGTGATCCTCATAGTCCCTAAAAGTGATCACATACCAGCCCTCTCTCTTTTCATAGGTCAAGGGCCTAGACAGTTGCAAGACCAGTAGTAGGGATTCAACATCACTATCAACCAATATTTCTGGCTCATGAATGTCCCGATTGATGATGTACTCAAGGCTTGAAGTCTTTGAAAGGAAAAATGGCCTATCTAAACTCTTAGTAATTCTCTTAATTAAGTTGATATCAAACATACAATACTCCTTCTCTAATATAGTTATATCATAATTATCAGAAAATTCAAACAGTTGAAGGGGCTATTGTTTTTTTTTAACAAAATTTAAAATTTGTGATTCACTCCAATTTATGGGGGTAATTAATTACTATAGCGCAAATGTAAGAAATTCACGAAAAATAGAATTTCTTTACTGTTTTAGTTGACATATGGTCTTTGAGCTCATATGATATTAGACATGGTCCTAAAATTTTCTAAAAGGAGGAAATTTATGAAATCTACAGGAATCGTAAGAAAGGTTGATGAACTAGGCCGCGTAGTTATCCCTATCGAATTGAGAAGAACCCTAATGATTGGTGAAAAAGATGCCTTAGAGATCTTTGTTGAAGGCGATACCATCATTTTGAAGAAGTATGAACCAGCATGTATCTTCTGTGGCCAGGCAAAGGGTGTTCAAAACTTAAAAGGCAAAAATGTTTGTCCTGACTGTATCAAGGACATTGCAGAACTAAAATAAGCCTATGACTAGGCTTATTTTTTTATGTCTATTGCAACTTGATAGACTTCTTTTTTAGGTAGCTGTCTTTGTAGGGCAACCTGGCCTATGGCTTCTTTTTTACTTAATCCCTTGGCCATAGCTGCTAGGAGGTCCTCTTCAATAGTCGTATCAAAAGTAAGAAGCTCTTCCTCCTGATTTCCTTCTAGGATTACCACGAACTCTCCCTTAACTCCCTTGTCCTTGAAGTAAACCATGGCCTCCTCTAGGGTGCCCCTATAGTATTCTTCATACTTCTTAGTCAACTCTCTGGCAAGAACAACCTGGCGATTGCCAAGAACCTGATTTATGTCCTTTAAGGCTTCAAGAAGCCTGTGGGGTGACTCATATAAAACAATTGTTTCTCTAAATGACTTGAGCTCCTCTAATCGTTTCTTTCTTGTCTTCTTATGGCGGTCTAGAAATCCTTCGAACATGAAGCGTCTTGTAGACAGACCTGATGCTGCAAGAGCAGTTATAACTGCTGAAGGACCCGGTAGGGCTTCAACCCGAATACCAGCCTCTATAGCCAGTTTTACCAAATCTTCTCCTGGATCCGAGATTCCCGGCATACCAGCATCTGAAATGAGGGCAATGCTTTGTCCCTCTAATAAAACTCCAATCAATTGGGGACCTGTTGTCGTCTTATTGTGTTCATGATAAGAGAATAACTTATTCTTTATATCAAAATGGTTGAGCAAACGTAAACTGTGTCTTGTGTCCTCAGCTGCAATCAAGTCCACGGCTTCTAAAGTTTTCAACACCCTATAACTGATATCATCTAAATTACCAATAGGGGTTGGACATATAAATAGGGTTCCTGTCATTTAATCCTCCTCAAAAACATCTATTTGCATCTTAGCATATATATCATAGATGGCTTGACTATATTTTTGCTTATCCTCATAGACATATAAGTTGGGTTCATATTTGAGTTCAACCTGTCCATTCTTGACACACTTAATTAAGACAATATTAGGCACCTTCCCCCTACTGGGGTAAACAAACTGTATGTTTTTAGGTTCCAGTCGATATTGTCGACATAAAACCATTATATCTACAAGACGCATGGGGCGGTGGACCATATAAAAACAACCCTTCTCCTGAAGGAGGTCTGCAGCTGTCCTGATGAAGTCTTCCAGGTCAGCACTTGTTTCATGACGGGCAGTCGATTTGATATCCTCAGAGTTGACAAGGGCATTGCCTTTTTTGAAGTAGGGCGGATTGGAGATAACAACGCTCGCCGATGACTTCTTCAAATGCTTAAAGAGGTCATTTATATCCGATTCTACTATTTCTATGGATGAAATATGATTGTGAGCGATAGACCGTCTGGCCATATCTGCAACCCGCTCCTGCTTTTCGACCCCATAGATTTGCTTGGGTTGATGGTTCAGGTGGACGAGGAGGGGAATTATACCTGTACCTGTTCCCAAGTCCACAACAATATCCTTTTTCTTTACTTGGGCAAAATAACTGACCAAAACAGCATCTATGCCATAAGCAAACCACTTTTCATTTTGTACTAAACCATAACCACTTTTTTGAATTAAATCAAACCGTTCGTTTTCTAACAACCTCATCCTAAACAACTTCCTCATCCCTATTACTTGTCTAAATAAAAACAAGGCAGGGCCTTGTTTCTATAATTATTTTTTATTATTTTGTGTTTCCTGCTTGTTGGGGCCAGGCTCTTTTTTTTGACCCTGATCATTTTTAGGATTCTGCTTGGGTGACTTTTCTTCCTCAGCCTGTCCCTTTTTTTGACCCTGGTCCTTACCCTTATGAGCAGGTTTCTTCTTTCTCAATCGTTTGATATCTGATTTTCTATAAACCGTAATATCCTCATCAAGGGTCATGTTGCCCTCTTCTTCTCCAACAACTAATCTTACCTTAACTTGTTCTCTGATTGTCTGTGTGCTCATAACAACAGCCTTACCTTCAGGGGTCATAACTGTTTCTCCATCATGGGGCATACCCTTCTTTAACTCAAGGTAGACTTCATGCTCATATTTCAGGCAACACATGAGGCGACCACAAATACCAGATATCTTCGTTGGGTTTAAGGATAAATTTTGATCCTTAGCCATCTTGATCGAAACAGGCTCAAAGTCTCCCAACCAATTGGCACAACACAGACGCTTACCGCATGTTCCAATACCATTCATCATCTTGGCTTCATCTCTAACTCCAATCTGTCTCAACTCTATACGAGTTCTAAAAACAGAGGCCAGATCCTTAACCAACTCTCTAAAATCAACACGACCATCTGACGTAAAATAGAAGATAACTTTGTTATTATCAAAGGTATATTCCACATCAATCAACTTCATTTCAAGTTTATGGTGTTTGATTTTCTCCAAACACGTGTCAAAAGCTGCCTGTTTCTTACCCTGGTTTTCTTCATGAATTGTAACATCCTCATCGGTTGCTACCCGTAGTACCTTCTTCAAAGGAGAAACAATTTCATCATTAGTGATCTGCTTTTCGCCAACAACCAACTGTCCAAACTCTATTCCCCGAGCAGTTTCTACTATAACATGGCTAGCCTCTGATGTATCAATACCGTCTGGATCAAAATAATATATCTTACCGGCTTTTTTAAATCTTACACCTATTACTGTTACCATTTATGCCTCCAATAATTGAATCAACATGAGTTCGATTGACAAATCAAAGTTCCCATTTTGGTTCAATTTTCTTTCAGTCCAATTTATCGTTTCAATATTTTTTATGATTTGACCAACAGTTAAATGACGTGATAGTTTTTTTATCAAGTCCAACTCACTGGTGTGCATCACTAATGACTTTGCCTTTGCCTTCTTGTACAAAAGTAAATCTCTATACCATAATACCATATATTCAAATATATCGCTTATATTTTCCTTTTCTGAAGAAAAGAAGCTTAAAGTCTTCAAGACTTGACCCTTATTCTTCTGGTCGATTGCCTTTAGTAAATTAAGAACTTGTTCCTGAACTTCTTCAAATACCTGTGAATCAGCATAATAAATGGCTTTACCTAGAGATCCATTACATAATCTTGAAATAGTTTCACATTTTTGACTATCGAGGTTGTGATCATTCTTAAGATAAGCCTCAATAGACTCTTGACTGAGACCATTTAGCTTGACGCTTTGGCATCTCGACCGAACAGTTTCCATTAAAACTAGAGGCTTATGACTGATCAAAAAAATAATAACCTTGTCGCTGGGTTCCTCTAGGGTCTTTAAGATGCGGTTCTGTGCAGATGCATTCATTTTATCCGCATCTTCAATACAAACAACTTTATAAGACCCCTCATAGGCCTTCTTGCTTAAGAAGCTTTGAAACTCCTCTATTTGATGATTTTTTATTTGCTTTCCATCTGGTTTAACCACCATAAAATCCGGGTGGTTGTCATGAAGCATTTTTAAACAGCTTTTGCAACTACCACATGGATCTTGAGAATCTTGATCACAAAATATGCCTCTAGCTATTTCAAAGGCTAACTTAGCCTTACCAATACCAGCCATGCCTTCAAAGAGAAAGGCATGAGGAATTTCCTGAGATTGAATTACTGAAGCAAAATAGGCCTTGGCCTTCTTGTGACCAATAACTTGACTAAAACTCATCTATAGTACCAAATCTGCCAAAGGGGAAAATTCTAAAATTAGTTTTACCAATAATATCATCAATGGATATTAAACCAATTTCCTCCATACGGCTGTCCTTACTATGGAGCCTATTATCTCCCATGACATAGTACTGGTCTTCAGGAATCGTGATCTTATCAACAATATTATTACCATCGTTATTGATGTAGGGCTCATTGATTAGAATATCATTGACATAAACATCAGAGCCATTAATTTCTATTGTATCTCCAGGGCCTGCAATAACCCGCTTGATTAACTTCTTCTTTGTGTCCTCATTGACAAAGAATCGTCTATAGAAGGGTAACTCATCTATATCGCTCGATGTAAACTTTTCATTGGATTTAAAAACAATAATATCTCCTACTTCAATATTTTTGGTTTTTTGAATAATGACCATATCTTTTTCTTGGAGGGTTTGAGCCATTGACTGATGGTATATAGTTGTTGGTACAAAAAATAGCTGTAGGGCAAATACAAATACTCCCGCAAATACAATGGATTTTAGCCACTCAAATAATTCTTTCTTCATTCCCTTTCCTCCGTAATAATCTCTATCTTAAACTCAGTTGACTCACTCTTATAAATCCCCTTAATATGCTGCTGACTCTTTATATACACTCGAATTAAATCTATTAATTCTTGGTTGATCCTTTCTCCCGGGATAATTAAGGGAACCCCCGGTGGATAAGGTATGATATAATCCTTTGCAAGACTACCAATGCTCGCCTCTAAATCAACGAGGTGAGAGGGCTTGTAGTAGGCTTCGGAAATACTTAAAACAACTGGTAAATCAAGCTTACAGCCTGTATTTTCATTACCACTATACCACTTTAAATCTAGATTTTCCATCTTTTTCAGTAAATCAGAGAAATCTTCCTTTTCATTCATGATACTTGTGACAAAAACAGCTAAATTAGGGTTAGAAAACTCCAACTGTATACCTTTTTTTCTCAGTTGCTGGTCAAGGTCCTCTGGATCTTTTTGACTCTTTAAGCCCAGGTAGACCATCTTGGTCCTATCCCTAGTAAAGCCCTCAGGAAGATCTCCATCCTGTAAAAAACTCTTGCCATGGGCCTCCATAAACCCGTCTATGGCTTCTAAAAGCCTTGCCATTCTCATTAATCCTTCTTGGGCATAAATCTTTAACCCTATATCAAGAGATGACATGAGTAGGTAGGAGGGACTAGAGCTTTGATGCAACCTTAACATCCTCTCAAGCTGAATCCTATCAATTCGATCAGAATTAACATGTAAAATTGATGCCTGGGTCATAACAGGAAGAGACTTGTGAGAACTCTGTACCACAATGTCACATCCCGCCTCTAAAGGGCACGTCGGAAGGCTCTTGTTTAACTGTAAGTGGGCACCATGAGCCCCATCCACTAAAACTAATTTTCCTAGGCTATGGGCATAGTCACATATAGCCTCTATATCACATGCAATGCCATAGTAATTAGGATAGGTTAATACCAGTCCCTTGGCATGGGGATGCTCCATAAAAGCCTGCTTAACAGACTCTAGACTCAGGCCTAAAGACATGCCTGTTTCGTGAACTTGAGGATAGACACCATATCCCTTGACCCTTCCTAGAAAGAGAGCTTCATAAACTGCCTTGTGGCAGTCTCTTTGTACCAAGAGGCAGTCTCCCGGCTGGGTCGCTGCCATGATCATACTATAGATGCCACAGGTTGTTCCGTTGACAAGAAAATAGGCAGATTGGCTCTTATATAAGCTAGATGCCTGCTCCTGACTGAAGCGAATACAAGTTTGTGGATCATGTAAGTCATCTGTTCCTGGAAATTCTGTTAGATCAAGAGCCAATACTTGCTCAATATCCTTGTAATAATCCATCAGTATGGGGTGCCCCTTATGGCCAGGTACATGAAAAGATGTTAAATTTTCTTCTTTGATTAATTTAAGTTGATCTATTAAAGTCATTTTTTCGTCCTTGTGGCCTTTAGGTCGTATACATTGGAATCCCTGCGTTTGAATAACTTCCGCTTAAGAGGTTTCTTCTTTTCTTTATTTTTTACTTGAAAATAAAGCCTCATTGAATGTATAATCGTAAAAACAACAAAGACTAAGAAAATCAAACTTATAATTACTATTTGCATCAACATAACCTTGTCCATAAACCACCTGTATCTATAAATAGGTTGACACTTTGCCCATAATAAGACTCACTAACTTATTATAACAAGAAACCAGTGAACAAATGCTATTTAGGGCATGTTGTTATAAAAATTTAATTTTTTTGGAGGCCTTTTATGTTATCAAGTAAGCTCTTAACTATTTCACCATCCTACACCATCGCCATAAGCAACCAAGTCAAGGAACTCATAGGGGCTGGCATACCCGTTACTAACCTGACCATAGGGGAACCAGACTTCAATACCCCTCAAAAAATCAAGCAGAAAGCCATTGAGGGTCTTAAAGGCAATTATACCCGCTACGATTATGTTGCTGGCATGCTTGCTCTTAGACAGGCTATTCAGGCAAAGTTTGAGAGAGACAATAGGATTAAGTATGACCTGGATGAAATTCTTGTGTCTAGTGGGGCAAAACATGCCATTACAAATGCCCTTATGGCCCTAATTAATCCTGGAGACCAGGTTCTTTTAGCTGCCCCCTATTGGACCAGTTACCCGGAGATGATCAAACTGGCGGGTGGCTTCCCCCTCATCATTGAGGGTCAGCAGGACCATGACTACAAGTTAACAGCTGATCTGATAAGGCAGTATGCCAGTGAAAGCACCAAGGCTATCCTTATTAATAACCCTGCTAATCCAACAGGGTCAGTCTACAGCCAAGAGGAGTTAGAAGCTATTCTAGAGGTCTGTCTGGAAAAAAAGCTTTATATCCTATCTGATGAAATCTATGAGGCCATAAGCTTTAATGATAGGTTTATTAGTATTGCCAGCTTGTCACAGGCGGCAAGAGAGATTACAATTACCATCAATGGTTTCTCAAAGGCTTATGCCATGACTGGATGGCGTTTGGCCTACACCGGCAGCTCAAAGAAGATTTGTCAGGCTATGACAACTATCCAAGGTCACCTGGTCTCTCATCCATCGACCATCAGTCAGTACGCTGGAATAGCAGCCTTAAATGAGTGTGACCAAGAAAAAAAACAAATGGTTGATACTTATAAGGAGAGACTCGATAAACTTCTCCTTCTTATGGATGACCTCCAGCCTATCACTTACGTAAAACCCCAGGGCGCCTTTTATTTATTTATCTGTATTGATTCCTTAAGAGACCATTATGATCATGACCAATCCCTTTCTCTTCAGGTTGCTAAGGCCCTACTTGATAACTACCACCTGGCAGTTGTACCTGGCATAGCCTTTGGCATGGATAACCATGTACGGATAACATTCGCAACCAATTGGGATACCATCCAGGAAGGCTTCCATAAACTCAAGGCTTATTTAAAAGATCTTCTATAAATAGAGTAGGCGCATAAATTACTTTATGCGCCTCTCACAGATCTCAGCATGCGGGTCGTCGCACTGAGCTCCTCCGCAATTATCCCCTTTGGGGGTGTAAGTCATTATAAATCTTCACTAAATC